>ENA-ORSS01000002-ORSS01000002.1-human-gut-metagenome-genome-assembly--contig:-NODE-2-length-401088-cov-18.010939_pt1 | contig 401088 bp, 347 predicted proteins | sample MGYA00241899_ERZ509162 | MGnify/ENA primary metagenome ERZ509162 (study PRJEB26280, sample SAMEA2338641) | human gut metagenome | biome: human gut; feature: human-associated habitat; material: faeces... | reverse complement strand
AAAAATAAAACTGCGCCACAGCCTTGGCAGGCCATCGCGCAGCGATTTTGTTCAATCGAAATTTGGAGAGGTATTGTTTATGAAGATTGAATATAGAAAAGCAGATATTACGGATTCAGAATTGCTAATAGATATTTATAATTTTGCATTTTATAGTGATTATATTAAATATGGTGAATGTCCGGCGTATGGAAAGACTAAAGAGATGATGGAAAAATCTATAATAGAATATCCAAAATTTATAATTTTATATAATGGTGAACCGGTCGGTTGTGTTTCTTGTAAAAAAGTGGAAATGGGAATATATGAAGTTGGGTGTTTGTGTGTTGTCCCAGAGTTTCAAGGAAAAGGAATTGGAACGCAGGCAATTAGATTTGTAACATCACACTATAGGGATTGGGATAAAATTACCTTAGTTACACCCATAGATAAAAAGGAAAATGTAAAGTTTTATACAGAAAAATGTGGATTTAATATAGTGTCTATGGAAATGGATGGAAATGTTAAAGTAGCACGATTTGTTTTAGAAAAATGAATATGACAGCTATATATTGATTGATGTTTCAAGAGCATCAAAAGAAACCAAAGAACTTATTGCAGAACTAAAAGATTCAAACTATTTTTAAATGATACAGGTTTGTTTGTAACTTTGATGTTTAAGGATAAGGATTTCACAGAAAATGAAATCTATCAGAAGCTGTTAAATTAAGTGTTAATCTGGGATATTTATATGAAAATATTGTAGCTCAGTGTTTGGCAGCTAATGGAAATGAATTATTTTATTATACGATTATGAATCAGAAATCCGAACATAATTATGAAATAGATTTTATTTTGGTGGTTAATTGGTTTCTGAACAACTCCATTATATCACAAACCGTGAGGAGACTTTTGATTTTAGTAACAAAAAAATGCCGTATTTATGCGGCTTGTGGCGTTTCGCAAATGCCTATTACATTGATACAAAAAAGGAGAGCTCTTGATATGATAAAAATGGATTATCTCAGACTTCTGGTGGATGAGGCACAGGGAAAGTATATTGACTGGAGAAACTTTTTATGAAGTACTCCGTCAACGGATTATGTATTTCAAAAGGATGCCTATGGAAACCAGATTAACATGTGTGTCGCAAGGAATGTCCTTAAAGAATCAGCCGTGAAAACAATATGACAGCCAAAGGCATGGTTATGATACAGAACAAGGTAGTAAATACATTTAAAAGACCGGAGTATGTAGCATCTTTGTTATATACCTGAGCCATCTGGGTGATTGTTGAAGCGGATGGTGTGATGGAGGCAAGGAATACTATGAGGAGTAAAGTTCTTCCTTCTGGAATAAGGGCATATACATGACTTACATACATTATAAGCAGTAAAACAGCAGGCCAGATGACGAGCCTGATGGCAGAGAAAATGTATAGTTTTGCGTTTTTCAGGCTGTCGCGGATCGGCGAATCAGCCATCAGCATGCCAGTTACTATCATGCTGAGAGGTGCAAGCATATTTCCTATGTCTTTTACCGGTGTGAGTATGACAGATGGCAGTTTTATCTGGCAGAAAAAGAGTAGGAGTCCGGCTATTATGGCTATTACATTTATATTGGTTATTATCTTTTTCCATTCCATATGTGGCTTTTCGGCGAGCATGGTGCTGCAGTGTGTCCAGAGAAATATCAGCTGTACAGACATAAATGCACATGAATACAGTACATAGTCGGTACCCAGCATAGCATTTACAAGTGGGATTATCATATTTCCCGAGTTGGAATACATGACAGTGGCACATTCAACTGTATTCCAGTGCCAGAGTTTCCTTCCGATATTTATAAAAATCAATAGAAGAATATGTATAATGGTTGCAAGAACAGCGGAAAATAATAGTCCCTGCAGTTTTTCTTTTGTAAAGCCAATTTCAAATGAATTTATTATGGCGCAGGGCATCACCAGATATACTACAATGATAGACAGGATCCTGCTGTCAGAAGCATTTAATATATGTTTGTTGACAAGAATAAAACCAAGCAGGATCATAATAAAAAAGTTAACAAGTTTTCCGAGCAAAATTATACTTATCTGCATATTGATTACCTCTTTTCGCTCCTGTATTATAATCCCATTTTACAAAAAAAGGAATATCCCACAATGGGTGGCTTGTCAAAAATAAAAGAATGCGATAGAATATGTGCAATTTACAGGAATTTGTTTAGTTGGATTTAGAACAAGGAGAGATGACAAGTTATGCATTCACAGAAAATCCATAACAAAAAACTCATATTGCCGGTTCTCATTTTCCTGGCAGGTTGTCTGGCCTTGGCAGCAGTTTTATATCATTCATACAGAACGAATTTAAAACAGGTTCGGGCTGTCACAGAACTTAATGCCATAACCTATGCAGAACGGTTGCAGAATGATATGAACCGTGGAGTTGCGATTACAGATACACTTGAGGAAATAGTACTCAGTGAAAATGGAAAAATTGATAATTTTCAAAAAGTTGCAGGGAATCTGATGACAGATTTTGTTCAGAGCATACAGGTTGCACCTGACGGTGTTGTTACAGATATATATCCGGAGGCGGGAAATGAAGCAGGAAAGATAGATTTGATCCATGACGAAAGCCGTGGAGAGATATGCCGTTACGGGAGAGATAAAAATATAGTTACTATGCAGGGACCGTTTGACTTAAAACAAGGAGGCCGGGGCATTGCAATCAGAAATCCCGTATATCTGGAGTGCCCGGATGGAACCTCTGCGTTCTGGGGATTCACTATTGTAATTATCCGTATTCCGGAGGTATTTGAGAAATCGGTTCAGGCACTTACCCAATTTGGTTATGATTACTGTCTGACAAAGACAGTTTCTCCTTTGTCGGATGATACAGAGGTGGTATCGTCATCAGGTAATATTTTGAAGGAGCCGATTACATTTGAGTTTGAATTTTGTGGCAGCACATTTGGCTTAGAGGTAATGCCAACTGATGGTTGGAACCACGGATGGAATATACTCCCGCAGCTCGTTTTTGGAATTAGTATTATTTTGCTTTTAACGGGATTAACGGTGATCGTTCTTGTGGTTGAGAGACATCGTGAAATATTAAAAAAAATGGCGATAACAGATCCGTTAACCGGTCTTTTGAACCGCAAAGGTTTTGATGAGCAGCTTAAAAAGATGATACAGGACGATCATTGTATTCATTGTGTGGGCGCACAGATGGATATTGATGATTTTAAATTTATAAATGACATGTATGGACACGTTGTTGGTGATGCCGCACTGAAAAGTCTTGCACAGGACATGAAAGATAGTTTTGGTGTAAATGCCATTCTATGCAGAAATGGCGGCGATGAGTTTTCTGTTATCTTGATCGGAACAACAGAGGAAGAGGCAAAGAGCAAAATAGAGAGTTTTACCCTTAAGCCAAGGCATATAACATATAATGGTGAAGAGCATCCTTTTTATATTTCTCTTGGATACGCAGAATATCCGAAGGACTGTGACGATGCTTCGGAGCTTATCAGATGCGCAGATATGGCACTTTATGCGGTAAAACTACATGGGAAGCATAGTTGCAGTCCTTATCGCAGTGATTATAAGATACAGCACAGAAGTCAGCTTGGGTTTGCACTTCAGGATGTGTCAAAAAATCTTCCGGGAGCTTTCCTGATATATATAGCTGACCCGGAGGATGATCGTATTTTATTTGCAAATCGTGAATTGATAGAATTTGCAGGTTGCAGGGATTTTGATGATTTTCTGGATTATACCGGGCAGCGGTTCAAGAATCTTATTCACCCGGATGAACGGGATTCTGTGGAGGCCAGTATCTGGGAACAGATTGATGCAAAGACCAGTGGAAATAATGATTATGTAAGATTCCATTTTGCAAAAAAAGATGGATCCTACCGCCCTGTTCTTGATCATGGAAGAATTGTAGAAAACCGTTACTATGGAAATGTGTTCTATGTTCTTATCATGGACTGTGCTTTGGTTGAATCTTTTTATGATGGCTTTTCCGGATAGAGTAAGTCATCAGCAGAAACAGTTATTGGAGAACCGATTTTCTCATGAAGATACAGGTATATCCTATGTGATATATGAGATATAGAAAACAATACAATATAAAAATAATCATCAGGCAGTCTTATAACGGGACTGCCTGTTTTTTCGTGAATTTTACAAAAGAAATATATGCCCCTTGCAATCTTTACGGAAGTGTGATAGCAGGCACATGCAGGTATACCTATAATAAATACAGAAATGAAGTGAGACCACCTCAAGGAGCAGGCAGGTTCGCCTCATATGTATAAGGAGCAGCCTTTCTTCTGGCGGCAGGTTTATTTGACTGGAATCGGATCAACAGCTATACAATGTACAACAACGACAGCAGGACATTCGTAAGAGGGCGGGTAGTATCTGTCGACAATGAGCGGCTGGAGACAGATCCATATGATCATTCCAGATATCTTGGGGAACAGGAGCTTACAGTTCTGATTCTGGAAGGAGATCAGAAAGGCGACAAAGTATCGATTGATAATTATTTGTCGCAGACACATAACATCTATGTAAACGCTAATCAGAAAATAATCGTATGTGCAGATATGCCGGAGGGAGTAGCTCCCTACTACACAGTATTCAATTATGACAGGTGCCTGCCACTTGGCATCCTTGTGGTGGTATTTGCCGCGGTAATGTTGTTTGTGGGAAAAGGAAAAGGCTTACGGGCATTAGCCGGTGTCGTTTTTACACTTCTTCTGGTAGTACTGTTTATGGTTCAGGCGATCTACCACGGATTTCCTCCTGTAATTGTCTCAATCCTGACCATATTAACAGGAACAGCAGTCAGCCTGTTGTTGTTAAATGGCTGCAGCAGACGGACGGCTGTATCCGCACTTGCTACTGTACTTGGAGTTGCAGTAACAGGAATTATTTTTTACATAAGTTCAAAAACCTTACATCTTACAGGATTTAACAGTAGCAATGCGGAAGAACTGCTGGTCATTCAGGGAGCGACAGGACTTTCGGTTCGATCACTTCTGATCGCAGGCGTTCTGGTATCTTCCCTTGGAGCTGGCTGTGTGTTCGCAAAGAGCAGAAAGAATAAACAGTAAGTGTCAGTCATACAGAAAAATATAAGAATCCCGTTTGGTGTATGCTAGGTGGGATTCTTGTGGTATAATAAACATAAAATTACTTGCTTGCATATTTTGAGAGGGAGGTATGTATGATGTGTTATACAATTGAAGAAATCAAAGATAAAACAATACCAATTGCAAAAAAACATGGCATATCTCGTATGTGTTTGTTTGGTTCTTATGCAAGAGGAGAAGCAAATGATGACAGTGATGTAGATCTTTATGTGGATAAAGGAAAGATGACGAGTTTAATAAAGTACATGGCGTTCGTGTATGATTTAGAAGATGAATTACAGTGTCATGTTGATGTCGTTACGACGGGTATAAAAGACAAGATATTTTTAGACAATATTCAAAATGAGGGGGTGGTTCTTTATGAAGAATAATGATGTAGAGATTCTTAAGAAAATAATTGGATATTGCGATGATATAGAACTGCTGAAAGAAAAATATAATTGTAGTTTTGAAAGTTATGAAAATGATATTTCATTTCAATATTCGTGCAATATGTGTATTATTCAAATAGGTGAACTTGTAGGAAGATTATCGGATGAGTTTATTGAAAAGTATAATGAAATACCATGGCATGCAATTAAAGGTATGAGAAATTTACATGCACATGATTATGAAAATGTAGATTTAGAGATTGTGTGGAATACATTAGTTGAAGATATACCATATTTAAAAGAACAGATTAATAAAATCATTTAATATTGTAAGAATGAATCAAATAAAATATGAAAAAAGACTGTTGTTTGAATAATTCAAACAGCAGTTTTTTGTTGTTATAAATTAGTCGTAAAAATGACGCAAATATCGCTTTTGTTATATTGATATAAATAAAAAAATATTATTATATTTATAAATTAAACAAGGACGTAACTATATAAATGAGATAAAACGAACGGATAAAATCAGGAAAAGGAGTATGATGGATATGAAGAATCAGGTAGTATTGGATTGGGATCAGTATGTAGCACTTGCAAGACAGACAGTAGCAGAAGGCTGTGTTCTGCTTGAGAATAAAGATCAGGCACTTCCACTTGTAAAAGATGAGAAGGTGGCAGTATTTGGAAGAATCCAGAATCACTATTATAAGAGCGGAACCGGTTCAGGAGGAATGGTAAATGTATCAAAGGTCTATGGAATCGTAGATGGTCTGCGTGAGAGTGGTCAGGTCATCCTGGATGAGGAGCTGATCAGGATCTATCAGGACTGGGAAAAGACACATCCATTTAATGAAGGCGAAGGCTGGGGAAATGAACCGTGGTGTCAGGAAGAAATGGAGCTGACCGATGAGGTTGTGGAAGCAGCCGGCAAGCGATCAGAGACAGCTATCGTGATCATCGGACGTACAGCAGGCGAGGATAAGGATGCAAGTGATACCAAGGGCTCTTATCAGCTTACAGATGTGGAAGAAGATCTGCTCACAAAAGTAAGAAAGAACTTTGATAAGATGATAGTTTTATTAAATGTCGGCGGCCTGCTCGATATGAGTTTTACAGACCGTTACCAGCCGGAAGCCGTTATGTATGTATGGCAGGGAGGCATGGTCGGCGGACTTGGAACGGCAGATGTATTAACAGGAGCTGTTTCACCATCCGGTCATCTGACAGACACGATCGCATATAAAGTTGCTGATTATCCTTCTACACCATATTTTGGTGATCCGGATAAGAATTATTACAGTGAAGATATCTATGTCGGATATCGTTATTTTGAGACTTTCGCAAAGGACAGCGTCAGATATCCGTTTGGATATGGTCTGTCCTACACAACATTTGAAAAGGCAGTCGTTGTATTTGCAAATGAGCCGGAGAAACAGCAGTTTACACTTCATGTAACTGTTTCAAATATCGGTTTAAAGAAAGGAAAAGATGTTGTTCAGGTCTATGTGGAAGCTCCGCAGGGTAAGCTTGGAAAAGCAGATAAGGTTCTTGTCGGATTTGCAAAGACGAAGGAGCTTGCACCGGGTGAATCAGAAGAACTGGATATTACCGTTCCATACAGCCGCTTTGCTTCCTATGACGACTCCGGTATTACAGGACATGCTTATGCATTTGTATTAGAAGCAGGCACATATCATGTATTTGCCGGCGAAAATGTCAGAAGTGCAGAATGTGCAGGCGCGTTTGAGCTTGCAGATGATCTTGTGATCGAACAGCTTTGCTCTGCACTTGCTCCGGTAGAAGCATTTGACAGAATGAAGGCAGCAGAGACAGAGAACGGATATCAGGTCATGATGGAAGCAGCACCACAGCATGCATCAAACGAGAAGCAGAGAAGACAGGATCATCTTCCACAGGAGATCCGTCAGACGATGGGTACTCATACATTATCCGATGTGGCAGATGGTTCGATCGGAATGGATAAATTTATTTCAGAATTGACAGACGATGACCTTACTTGTATCATTCGAGGAGAAGGCATGGGAAGTTCACTTGTAACACCGGGAACGGCAGCAGCATTTGGCGGTGTATCCAAGTCACTGATCAACCGTCATGGAATCCCTTCGGTATGTTGCAGTGATGGACCGTCCGGTATGCGGTTAGACTGTGGCGTGAAAGCATTCAGTCTGCCAAACGGAACGATCATCGGATGTACATTTAATACAGAGCTTGTAAAAGAGCTTTACACCTGTACCGGTTATGAGATGATCTCACAGAGGGTTGACTGTTTACTGGGACCCGGTATGAATATTCACCGTCATCCGTTAAATGGAAGAAACTTTGAATATTTCTCGGAAGACCCATATGTGACAGGATGCTTTGCCGGTGCGGTGTTAGAAGGTCTGCATGCAGCAGGTGTAACAGGGGCAGCGAAGCATTTCTGTGCAAATAATCAGGAGATGAGACGACATTTTGCAGATCCTGTTGTATCAGAACGTGCACTTCGGGAGATCTATCTGAAAGGCTTTGAGATGATCGTAAAAAGTGGTGTCTGCGATGCGATCATGACGACATACGGACCGGTAAACGGAGTATGGACAGCCGGAAATTATGATCTCTGTACGACAATCCTCAGAGAAGAATGGGGATTTAAAGGTATCGTCATGACTGACTGGTGGGCATCCATCAATGAGCGTGGACAGGAGCCGGATAAGATTAATTTTGCGGCAATGGCACGTGCGCAGAATGATATCTATATGGTATGTCCGGATGGATCAACAAATGCCAGCGGAGACAATACAGTCGCAGCACTCGTAGATGGACGGCTGAAGCGCGCGGAACTTCAGAGAAATGCAGCGAACATCTGTGGCTTTGTACTTGATACAGAAGCAATGCGAAGAGCAATGGGCTGCCCGACAGAGGTATCGATCATCAATCGTCCGGCGGAACCGGATGATGTTGATCTGTCAGAGGTTGAATTTGTCAGATTAGATGGCGACTATGAATTACGACTTGATACCAAGGAGTCGAAAGCCGGTGTAAATTATGTACTTCCGTTTGATGTACAAAAAAAAGGAATTTATGAGATCGAACTGATCGGAAGTTCCGATCTCTCAGAACTTGCCCAAATGCCATGTACGTTGTATTATACCAATATACCGAGCCTCAGTTTCACATTCCATGGAACAAATGGGGAAGACATGGTTATCAAAAAAGAATTTGATCTGCATACCAGATTTTCAGTTATGCGTCTGAATGTCGGTAAAAATGGTCTTCATTTAAAACAGATCAGATTCAGATATTTAAGGGAGGGCAAAATTTGGAATTAAATATTTTACTGAAGATAGCAATTATCTTTCTGTTTTTTACAGTCGTTGATATATGCGGACATTTCATCTTTAAGACAAAGAGAAATGTCCCGGAATGGCTGCTCACGATAGGGGTAGTTCTGGCTTTTGCCGGGACTACCTTTCTTGGCGTCCGGGCATATTTTACGGACGCAGATACAAATGATCAGAATATCTATATGGCGTATTGTTATATGAAAGAGGGCAATATCGATCAGGCGGCAATCCTTCTTGACGACATTACAGGTTCTTTTGAAGAAAAAGAACTGCTCAGTGTGGCATGTGATGTCATGAACGGAGATTATATTAACGGCCATTTTAAACTTCAGGAGTTATCAGAACAAAACGGGCTCAGTAAGGCAGGAAAGGCATATCTGACGGCTCTTGATGACTATTGCTCCGGGAAACTAGGAATGATCTCCGGAGGAGAAAAGGCATATACAGATTATGAATCTTATCTGTCTGATCTGGAAAAAGAAGATGGAGTTCAGGAGACTGCATGGAGTGGAGAGTCAGATGACACGGGTAATGCATCAAATGAAACACTGACGGATTCACTGACTGCTTATATCGAAGATCTAGATTTTACCAGAAAAGAACAGCGGGAGTTTGAAGAATCGTATGAGCTTGACAATAAGATCCATGGCGTGGCAGTTGCTGATCTTACAGAGGATGATATCAGGGATCTGAAGCATACATACGGTGAGACAGAAGAAGTACTCCGGCGGGAGATCAGTTATTATGTATATCAGAATGATTTTGATAAGGCAAAGGATATAGCTTCTGAACTGAACAAGAATTTTAAAAGTCCTGAGAATACGGTTATATATACGGATGTAATAGTCGAAGAAGTATATCGAAATACCAGAGATCAGAACTATACGGAAGACTCATTTGATATGAAGGATGATGAGATCAAGAGTCTGGTGAAGAAGGCGGAGCGCGCGAAAGAGAAGGCACAGAGGCTGATCGATGATGAAGGTTATGACGGAGCACATGCAGATGAGATAAATGAATTGCTGGAGGAAGCGGATTCCTATTATAAGGATGCAAGTTATGTACCGATCAAGCGTGCAGTTAATTATGTTCTGGTACAGGAACCGTATCGTGGAGACGATACGGGATTTTACGAACTGCAGTTGTCCAAATTGTATCTGGCAATGGATGACAGAGATACGGCAAACGAGCATCTGCATAATGTCATTGATAACAGTGCCAAGATCAGTGATTCATCATTATTAAAAGATGCAATTGATGAAGTTGTGACACAGTACAATCAGATCTCCGATGACAGTTATAATGCAGAACTGAATGCTGCCGTTAACGATATGGTAGATAAACAGAGCAGTCAGATTGTTCCTGTATCGGAAGAAACCATAAATGGTTCATTTAATTCGTACGTTGCAACCACATTAAAATACGACAGGATCAACATTCATATCAGCCGTATCGATACTTCGGCATATCCATCCATTCAGGCATACATTAATATCAATGGAACAAAGGACTCCAAAGAAGAACTGGCAGATCAGTTTACAAAGGAAGATTTTACGGTGATCGATACGCAGTATGAGATCACGGATTTTACACTGAACAGCGGGGCAGAGAGTGAAGCTGTCAGTATCGGTATCGTAATGGATAAGAGCGGCAGTATGGAAGGTGCGGCGATTGCAAACGCAAAGCAGGCCGCAACAGAAGCGGTAGAGCATATAACCTCAGAGAAAATGATGATTGTTTCATATGATAATGAGGCATATCTGGAGCAATCGTTGACATCCAGAAGCGGAACGCTGAAGAACTCTATAGCAGCTATTTCAGATGGTGGTGGAACCAACATATCTGCGGGTCTAAATCTTGCACTTGATAATCTGGAAGCGGAAAAAGGCAGCAGAGCAGTTATCCTGATGTCTGACGGACAGGACGGAGGTTCGGAAGAAGATATGCAGGCTGCAACTGATCGGGCAGCAAGACTTGGAATCAGTGTATATACGGTTGGATTTGGCGAATGTGATGACGCATATATGCAGGCAATCGCAGAAGCAACCGGTGGTAAATTCGTAAAGGCATCTGCATCAACGGAGCTGTCGGATATCTATCTGTATCTTCAGAAATATATTGTAAATAATTATAGCATATCATATACGGTAACAAAGAATCCGGATGTAGATCCTAGATTCCTTACTGTTGATATTGCAGAATATAATGCAACAGCAACGAAGAATTATTATCTGAAAGAAGAGAATAAACCGGAAGATTCAGATGATGCAGGATTTATCCAGAAGGTAGATGAGAATACACTCGGAGTATCTTCGGTAACGCCGGGAAATGTATCTGTAAAGGATGTACAGAATGGTATCACCTTGACTGTAAATGGCGGAGGATTTTCTGATATTGCGAGTGTGACGGTTGGTAATCTGGCATTAACAGATATACAGGTAGCAGATAAAACAAGTCTTACAGGCAAATTAAATGGCGAACTGACTGCCGGTATCTATGATGTCAAAGTAAAGACAACAGATGGTCGTCTGGTTGTAGGAAAATCTCTGTTTAAGGTATTCAAAGCAGGAACAACAACCTCGATCCGACTTGGTGATATGACGATCACGGCAGATGCCATTGGTCAGACAGCAGATGATCGCCTGGCGGCCAGTGGAAATGTCATGATCAACGGATTTGTTCACAGCTCAGGTGATATGGAGATCATTGTGGACGACATGGATCCGGATCTTTCCCTTGTGGCAAATAAGGCGATCAAGGTCGGTGATTCCGGTAAGGTTCAGGGAGATGGAAAACTCTATGTCAGTTACGCAGAGATGGAACAGGCCAATGGCAGCTTCGCCGGTCTGGTCATGGGAAATAAAGATTATGTAATTGGTAAAAATGGATATTATGTAACGGTCAGCGGATCTGATATATCATTTGATCAGACGATTGCCAGTCTGAATCTTTCCGTGCCGTTTATCATGGATATCGATGTTGCAGAGGTAAATCTGCACAGTAACCGGTTACAGGTAGATATTTCATCATTCCGGCTGGATGAAATTATTGATTCAACAAAGAAATCACTTCAACATAAAACCGGAGAGAATAAGGAGTCGGAGCCTATCACGAAACGGAGCAGCTTAAAGCAGTTTGGAGCAAAAGAATTCTTTGGAGGCTTAGATGGATCCTTATCAATGGCGATCACCCCGGCTGGCATTCAGTTTGGTGGAGAAGTAACATTATCTGTAGATGATAAGATTAATTTTGGAACCTTTGGGATCAATGAATTATCATTAAAATTAAATTCCCTGGATCCTGATTATGAGTATTGGAAGATCAGTGGAAAGATCGATCTGGCAACATCCATACCGGGATTCTTTGACAGCAGGATCGCCGGATTTGACGGTTCGTTTTCGTCCTATTACTGGCTGCCGGATAAAGTAACGATCGGAGCAGCATTAGATCCTGGTATTACAGTCAATAAGGTTGTAGAAATCAATAAGATGAGTGGAGAGTTACAGGGCATGAGTACGATCGCTTTAGATCTGTATGAATCCGTGATCCCGGAGAAAACGTATAACATTATTGGCACAGGTCTTGACAATACGTTATATGACAAACAGGACATTGTGCTTGCCGGATCTGTGGGGGCAAAGATCAATCTGTTTGCTTCCTTTAATGGCAATAATGCTTTGATGAAAAAATTCAAGGCATGGGGTGAAGTTGGTGAAGCCAATGGTAAGGCAGAGGTTAATTTCAGCAATCCTGAAGTTTCAGTTTCTGCTGATCTGTCACTCCTTGGATCAGAAAAGGCAAAGGCAGCACTGAAAATTAATAATGGCGGAGTAGACCTATCTGCTTCTGTAGAACTTGGAATCTCAGGATTTGGCTGCGAGGTAAATGGAAACGCAGATGCAAATCTTGGGGGCAATTCAACCGGTGGGTATATCAAGCTTGGTATGGATGGCAGTGTCGATATGGCTCCTGCTAATGTACATGCAAAGGGAGCTTCCAAGCTTGCTGTTGACTGGGATTGGGATTTTGATAAAGCCAAGGTAACATTAAATTACAGTGGAAATAATGGTAAAGAGAAGGAAGCATCTATCTGGTATGAAGATAATGGAGAACTTTTCCTGTGGGATAAAGTTCATACATCATCCAATTAAGGGGGTAACAGAAGCATATGAAAAGAGAGATAAGCATAATAAGAAAAATATGTATATGGCTGTTAATGGTGACTGCCGTGGTCGGCTGCCTGGTATTTCCGGTTCATGCTGCAGCAACAGAGGTGACGATCGACCTGGATCATGAATATACGGAAGCCGTATTCTATGTGACATGGGAGAACTATGAACAGGCTGGGACTATAAAGCTGACATCACCTTCCGGTAAGATTTACAGTAAGGACAAGACACCGGATCAGGTATATGAGGCAAATGGTGAAGCAATCGTTAATGTAGGAAAGGGAGAAGAAGGAACCTGGACGGTTAAGGTGGCAGGTGACAATATAGGAACTGTAGATGTAACGGTCGGTGAACTTCCGAATTCTTTAGTGATCAGCAAATTTGCAGTAACACAGAATGCAGATGGAAGTGTAACAGCAGACTATAAGATCACGGACAGTCCGGATGAGATCTATGTAGAAATATTCGCCGATACAGATTCTGAGGGATTTGACGGAACCTGTGTTTACAGTGAATATATGGATAAGAAGGGAACTGCTACCTTTGATCTGGACAGCCTTTCAAGTGGTGAATATCATTTTTATATCCGTGTATCTGTGGATGGAATCTATCAGCGGGCGTACAGTGATGGATTTGTCAGTTATCAGAATCCAAATGATTCACAGAAGGTAAATGGCGTAAAAGGCGGAACCTATAACGATGGTTATTATATTTCATGGAATGCAGCAGAGGATGAAGCTTATACCGTTCTGGTATGGGACGAGGCGTATAATCTGATAAAGGAAGAGGCTGTTGGAGCGACAGATGCTTATTATGGAGATTATGCAGAAGATACATCCAAAGTATATCTGGCAGTTGTGAGAACAAATGAGAGCTGTATGTATGATCTGATCACTGCAGATCCGGCTGTAAAGGTATCTGCTGATGTAACCTTTGATATGGATTCGGATATGACAAAAAACAGTTTCATAAATGCGACAGTGACACTGGATTCCAACAGCACATTTGATGCATATCTGGGAGATCAGAAAATTCTGGAAGGAGAAAAAGAATCCGGCATGTATCGTGTGAATCTGGAAGATGGTGATAACACGGTCTCATTTGTAGTGACAGACGGAACAGGAAATGCAGCCGAATTTTCAAAAGATATTTATGTAGATACGGTTCCTCCGCAATTATCTGTATCCGAAGATATAAATGGAAAAGTAGTAACAGAAGGAAGTATCTATTTGAACGGATATACAGAAGCCGGTGCTGTTCTTACATTAAACGGAGAACCGGTTGAATTGACACAGAATTATTTTAATAAGAAGATAACACTGGCAGGTGGTGAGAATACGATAACTTTAATTGCTGAAGATGCTGTTGGAAATGAGTCGGTATATTCAGCGACAATCACCTATGAATCGGCAAAAACAGTAAAGCGGATATTTGAATATATCGCACTTGGCGGATTAGTTCTTGTACTGTTGATCCTTTATATCATTGTATTCGCAAAGGGCAGGAAAAGGAGGAAGCAGTCATGATCGTATATACTATTATTCAGATCCTTCTTACCCTTGCAGGTGCGGGTGTGATCGGTTATAGCATCTATCTGACAATACAGGTATCAGGAGATAAACTGCTGACACTTGACAGTGAGCTTGGTTATCGTTATGCGACATCTTATCATCGGTGGCAGTTATATGCCGGGATCGCGATCGTTTCCCTGCTTATCTTATGGATCGTATATATTCTGATCGTTCGGGCATACAGGGTAAAACACAGAGAAGAACGTCTGGCGAAGAAAAATGAGAAGAAGATTGCCAGAGAACAAAAGAAGCAGAAAAAAACTACATCAGAAAATCAGCAGTCGGAAAGCGGAGAATATATACAGCCTGTAAATGCTCAGAACATGCAGCAACCATATGCACAAGGCTATTATCCGGATGGCTATGCGGCAAATGCGCAAAGTTATTATCCGAATAGTTACGACCCGAATGCACAGGGTTATTATCCGAATGGCTACGAGGCAAGTGCACAGGGCTATGCTTTGAACGATTATGAAGCAAGTGCACAAGGCTGTTATCCGAGCGGTTACGAAGCAAATACGCAAGGTTATTATCCAAATAGCTATAATGCGGATGCGGGCTATTATCCGAATGGATATGAGGCAAATGCACAGGGCTATTATCCGAATGGCTATAATGCGGATGAACAGGGCTATGCTTCAAATGCCTATGATGTAAATACACAGATATATGATCAGATGGCTAATAGTCAAGATATATCAACAGACAAAGCAGATTCTCAAGAGATGAAACAGGAATGGAATGGGAAAGAATAGATTTAAGAGTTGCAACCAAGGATATACCCCAAAAATGTAGTCGTAGTCAGCAACCCTGCCCGAATTCTCAGGATAGTAAATAAAGAAGAAAGATAGAAAAGCGATTGTTCGATAATTAGTGGTGTTATTTTTAAGACAAAAAGGAAGATAGCATGTCTGTTATGAAGTAAACCTTATCCGAGGCCGGTACTTTGGCTGCGTCCTTTGCAGCCTTATGTACCGCTGCACGAGGATTAGAGCGAAAGCGTCTTACGGAATAACAGAGCATGCTATCTTCCTTTTTGTCCTAACAATATATTGTCTAGCCGATCTCGCCATGCTTTTCATAGCTGGTGATACGGGAGATGGAATTGTCTTCGTTTACAAAGACTACCGTTGGTCGGTATTCTTTGGCTTCTTCAGGTGTCATAGAAGCATAACACATCAGAATGATATGGTCGCCTACCTGAACCTGTCTGGCAGCGGCACCATTTAAACACATAACACCGGATCCCGGTTCTCCGGCAATCGTGTATGTCTCAAAACGATTTCCATTTTCAATATCAACAATTTGCACCATTTCATATTCAAGAATTCCTGCTTCCTTCAAAAGCTCAGAGTCTACGGTGATACTGCCGACATAATTCAGTTCAGCCTGTGTAACAACGGCTCTGTGGATCTTACTTTTTAACATGGTAATATTCATTAGAATGACACCTCTTTATTCTTTCTCACCGCACATACTATAACATAAAAAGAAAAAATGCAATATAGAAATACAAGAAAATGTAGAAAAAGGATGCAAAAAGGATGCAACTATATTGCATAAAATATGTAGTGGTCATGTACATTTAATATGTCGGGAAAAATGAAAAGAAAGCTTAAGAAAGTTTAATAAAAAAATAGACCCGTATTAATGAACAAAATCGATGGTTTGTGTTAATATTTTTACAGCGCTGAAAAAATATACATATTAATTTTGTTTGTTAAAATGTAGGATCACAGCAGGAGGTAATTATTTTGAAGAAAATAAGAAAAGAAACAGCAGGTAATAAGACAACACAGGTAAGCAGAAAAATGCACTATAAAAAGATGGCAGCACTTGCCATTGTAGGAGTTTTGGCAACAGGAACTGCACTTACAGGCTGTGGAAAGAAGAATATAGATTACAGTGTAGACGGTGAATCAGGAAACGGAGGCAGCTCGGACAGTGGAAGCCTTCAGGGTAAGTACGGAATACCGGAATCCTGTGATACTACACTGGACGCTGGAAGCAGCGGGATCAGCAAACTTGCAATAGAAGCAGATGAGGTAACAGTGCCGGATACGGTAGATCTTCCGACCGTATATGTAAAAAGAAAAGAATCATCAAATGATACCAGAAAACAGATCGTAGAAGCTGTACTTGAAAAAGACAAAGGTATTTATACATATGATTATAACAATATGACAAAAGCAGATATTCAGGACCAGATCGATGAGTATGAAAAGGAAAAGAAGGATTCTGCAGCAAATGGAGATAATTCCAGTGCATCCTGGTTTGATTCCATGATCTCCGACCTGAAAGATCAGCTTCAGAATGCACCGGATGAATATCCGGCGGCTGATGATTATTCCGGTAGTGCCTTTATCGGAGAGATCAACGGAAGAAAATATATTATGTATATGGACGATCAGGAAGGCGGAAGTGGTTCCGTAGGTCTGAAGGATTCATTGATCACCTACCGTCCAAAAGATGGAATGAACGGAGTATATTATTCAACTCCGGATAGCGGGGATGATCTGTCAGATGCAGATGTGTCAGCCTCAAATGTATGTACATTTACAAAGGAAGAGGCACAGTCCATTGCAGATGATTTTATCAGTAAGGTCGGTATTTCAGATGCTTCCCTGAATGATACACAGGATCTTTACTGGTATTACTATGGAACAGATGGGAATACCGAGGCTGTTGATGTCGATGGATATGTATTTACATACAGCAGAGCGATCAATAATCAGACTACCGATGTTCCGGAAGCCTGGAATGTTGATAATATTACGCAGGATGATGGATCGGTAAGCATTCCTGCCGAAACCTGTACGGTATATGTTGATTCTAATGGTATTATATCTGCAAGCTGGGTATCCTATCTGGAAACAACCGGAAAAACAGAGTCAAATGAACTCTTATCATTTAAGGAGCTGTTAGAAAAAGCAAATAAGAATATTGCAGAATACTATACCACATATCCAACCAGATATAAAAAAGTGGAGTTTAATTCTATGAAGCTTGGATATTATCTGGAGAAGACAGATGAAGAAGGAACATTCAAATATGTACCTGCATGGATATTGACACAGTATGAGGATATGACCGATTCAACAAATGAGACATATCCAACCCAGATGGTTGTCCTTGATGCTACAGATGGTACGGTGATCGATCTGATGGAACTATCCAAGGCACTTGGCACATATCAGAGTTATGAAACCGATACAACCGCAAGAGATGTATCTGATGACGGCAGTTCATCGATATCTACTATAGATGATGATACCAACACTTCCGGAGATTCCACAGGCAGTGAAGGAGATTCCACAGAGGGTGATGCAGATACAACCGGTGATACGACTGAAGAGTAATCGGTCGCGGAACATGGCGCAAAATAATATGTCATTTACTGGATCGGATCCAGAAGCTATAATAAATGAGAGAAGAAAAGAGGAGGTTCTTATATGCAGAACAAAACAAAGAATAATAAAGAAAGATTTCGCGTATATCGTAAAAAAATGGCAGCCTGCCTGTTAGTTGGTATGCTGGCAGTCAGCACAGCAGTTACCGGCTGTGGCAAGAAGGATATTGATTATGATGTAGAAGGAAATGGTGGTTCTGGAAGCAATGCGGACAGTGGCAGCCTGCAGGGTAAATATGGAATACCTGAAAGCTGTGATACCGAGATCGCAACAGGAGATTCCGGTATTCAGAAGATTGCAATCGATGCAGAAGAAGTGATCGTACCGGATACAGGAGATCTGTATGTTGCATCGTTTAAGAAGAAGGAAACAACAAATGATAGTAAAAAAGAAACAGTAGAGGCAGTTCTGGACAAAGATAAGGGTATCTATGAATATGATTATGATAAGCGTACCAAAGAAGATATTCAGACTGAGATCGATATGTATGAAGCCGAAAAGAAAAAAGGTGACAGTGACATGGCATCTTATTATGATTCCTGGATCAATGATCTGAAGGATGAGCTTGCGACTGCACCGGATGAATATCCTGCAGCAGGCGATTATACAGGAGATACTTTTATTGGTTCGATCGGAGATACAAGGTTTACGGTATCCACTCCGAGCGAGAAAAATGGTACAACCGGATATTCCCTGTATCTTGCGGATGATTTCTTAAAATATCGTCCAAAGGATGGAGCAAGCGGATGTTATTCAACTTCCATGGACGATTACATGCAGTATAGTGCAGACGAGTCAGACTCTGTAGATGCAAATACAAATCAGTGTACATTTTCAGAAGATGAAGCAAGACAGATGGCAGATGATTTCCTTGCAAAAGTCGGATGTACGGATGTTACCTTAAAGAATACATCAGCACTTTGCTGGGTTTATTATGATGATAATGGTGACAACCAGTCAACAGATGTGGATGGATATACATTCACATATTCAAGAGCGATCAATAACCAGCCAACCGCAACAGTAAATGCATGGAATGTCGATAACATCCAGCAGGACAATGCATCCATTGATATTCCAAAGGAGGAATGCTCCATCAGCATTGATTCCAAGGGTATCAATAGTGCAAGCTGGAGCGAATATCTGGAAGCAGATGGAGAACCACAGGCAACACAGATTCTTTCCTATAAGGATCTGTTAGATAAAATGAATGAAACCGTTCCTGAATATTACAGCAAGTACACATCTCATTACAAGAAGATTGAATTTAACGGTATGGAGCTGACCTATTTCCTGAAAGCAGGAGACAAAGAAGGAACCTTTGAATATATTCCGGCATGGATATTATCCCAGTATGAGGAATATCAGGATTATACAGATAAGGACAGCCCGACACAGATGGTTGTAGTCGATGCAAGAGACGGATCAGTGATCGATCTTCTGGAACTGGCCAAGTCACTTGGCACATATTATACATATGATGACAAAGACGATTCCGATACAGAAGACGTAGACGATACGGATACAGACACAGATACATCTTCTGAAGATACATCCGCTGAGGACACTTCTGCCGAAGATACATCTTCTGAAGAATAAAAATATTAATATAAAAGATATGCTCATGTACTGTTTCATGTAATAAGCAGTACATGAGCATTTTTAATTATTCAGAAAATATACAGCTATGATGCGAAAATGATTTTTCCCTGTGTTTTAATTAGAAAGTCGTAAGATAATTTGGAGAAAAAATACAAAAATTGGAGAAGATACGGATACTTCAGATAGTGCAGAGAAGTGACCGGGATCGGGAAAGAAATAAAATATATTTACGATATGAGGAGGAAGGAAGATGAGAAAACAGATCAGGAGAAGAGGAACCGCCTGGCTGATGTTTGGAACAATGATGATGGCGGCGGTATTTACCGGATGCGGGAAAAAAGATATCGACTATGATATCGATGGATCTGGCGGAAAAAAGGACAGCGGAAGTATTCAGGATAAGTACGATATTCCAAAGTCATATGATGACAGTATAGCAGTAGGGGATTCGGGTTTGAGTGAGATCACATTGAAGGTGGATGAGATCTCGGTTCCTGATACATCAATCATGTATACTGAGAAGTTAACAAAGAATGATACCGCAGGAGAGGCACTTAAAAAAATAGCGGAAGCGATATTTGATAAGAGCAAAGGAATCTATGCTTATGATGAGAACAATCAGACAAAGGCAGATATAGAAGAACAGATCGCATCCTATGAACAACTGAAAAAAGAGCTGGGAACCGATGCGGAACGTATTAAGGAGATAAATGATACGCTTACAGAGCTTCAGGATGAGCTGGAAAAAGCACCGGAAGATTATCCGGCTGCCGGAGATTATTCTGCAACAAAGTACCTTGGAACATGTGGTCAATATGAATTTGTTCTGAGGACACCGGATGATATGATTTTAAGCTATGATTTATCATTGAAGGAGGATGCCATGGTATATAGACCTGCAGACGGAACAGAGGATGGAACGGAGATGATCGATCATGGCGGCTATGTGTCATTAAATGACAGTATAAAATATGGTTCCGAAGGTGCAGAGGAGGCACTGAACGATAAAAACCAGTGTAAATATTCAGAAGAGGAAGCATTGGAGATAGCAGAAGAATTTCTGAAGAAGATCGACTGTAATGATATGACACTTGGAGAGTCCTCCGCACTGGCATGGACCTATGATGATGCTTTATCAACGCTTATAGAGCGTGATATTGATGGGTATTATTTTACATTTAACCGGATGATAAAGGATCAGTCTCTTGGAGAGGGCTTACAGGCATTGAATGTTGACAATATGGTGCAGCAGGAAGCAGGTGTGGATATACCTACAGATTACTGTAAGATTGCGGTGGATGATAATGGAGTGATCGGAGCTGTCTGGACGAATAATCTGTCTGTCGAAGGTGAGGCAGAGGAAACAGAACTGCTTTCTTTTAAAGAACTGATGAAGCGGGCGGATTCATCTGTTTCTGAATATTATGCAAAGTATAATACACAGTACAAGTCGATCGAATTTAATCGTATGCAGCTTACCTATTGTCTGAAACCGGGAGCACAGGACGGTGAATTTGAATATGTGCCGGCATGGATCATATCGCAGGTTGAAGTATATGAATTTGATGAAGTTACATATGAAGATCCTCAACAGATGGTCGTGCTGGATGCAACCGACGGATCCTATATTGATATCCTTGAGGTATCGAAGGCACTGGGAACATGCAGTGTAATACAGGATTAAACGGAGGCGGTATAAGGATAATAAAAGAAGTCATTTTTATCTGATATATGAGGGAAAACGGGAAAATCTTTAAGTAAGAAGGGATACAAATGATGAAAATGGACATTACAAAAAGAAGAAAAATGATGGCACTGTTTCTTGCAGGAACTCTTACAGTATCTGCGGCTGTTACAGGATGCGGAAGGAAAAATGTAGACTACAATGTAGATAATACCCAGCCGAAACAAACAGAGGCGGATCTGGGACAGACGGAGACATCTGCATCCGGAGAAGATCTGGATAGTGGAAGTCTGTGGAGTAAGTATAAGATTCCATTTACCTGTGATACGGAGATTGCGGTTGGAGATACCGGCTTATCAAAGATCCATGTAACGGATGATGATATCAGTGTTCCGGATACCTCTGACCTTCAGATCGCACAGTATAAGAAGAAAGATCCGGAGAGTAATGAAGTGAAGAAGCAGGTGGCAGAGAATCTGTTTGATAAGGATGAGGGAATCTATGTATATGATTCCATGCATCGGATAAAAAAGGACATTCAGGCAGAGATCACACAGTATCAGACAGCAAAGGAGAATTATCCGGATCCTGTATTTGCGGATTCCTATGATTCATGGATCAGCGATCTGGAAACGGAACTGGCAGATGCCCCGGACAGTTATCCGGCTGCCGGAGATTATTCCGCGGATGATTATGTTGGTACTGTGGATGGGAAGGAATATGAATTGTATTACAAAACCGACAGCGTTTATCGTTCCTTTAATATGCGGGAAGATTTTATGATGTATCGTCCGAAAGAAAAGGCAACGTATGTCACGCCATATTCAAAGGCTGACTATGAAAGAGAGACAGGAACAGAAGCGGATCAGGAGAATACAGTTCAGAATGCCTGCAGCTATTCCAAAGAGGAAGCACAGATGAAGGCAGAAGAATTTCTGTCGAAGATCGGTGCGAAGGATGTAGCCTTACAGGACAGTTCTGATCTTTACTGGGTATATACAGATGCGACAAATTCGGTTGTTGCTACGGATGTGGATGGGTATTCGTTCACCTACGTAAGAGCTGTTGATAAGCAGCCGGTGTCAACGATGGCATTTAATCAGGTTGAAAATCTGCAGAAGCAGGTGGAATATTATGATGTGCCGGTTGAACGCTATGAGATCACAATGGATTCCAATGGAATCATCAATGCGAACTGGTGTGATTATCTGGAGTCCACCGGAGAAAGTGCAAAGACTGAGATCCTTTCATTTCCGGAGCTGCTTGAAAAGGCAAATGAAACCATACCGGCATATTACAAAACCTATCCATGTAAATATAACGCGATCAATTTTAATGATGTGACCTTGACCTATTACCTGACAGCAGGCGCAGCAGATGGACAATTTGAATATAAACCTGTCTGGATCTTTTCTTCCTGTGATGATAAATCGGATCCGGATTATCCAAGTGAGATGGTGGTATTAGATGCAGCCGATGGATCTGTGATCGATATGTTGGATGTAGCAATGAAGGTATCAGCAGATTAAAATTAGACTTGATATTCAATCCCGGTTATGTGAAAATGGTAGCAGGTAAAAATGGTTACATATGTATATTAAGGGATACATTATATGAGTACACAAAACAGTCTTGTTATCATAAAAGAGAAAATTGCAGGTGTCATGCTGGATGATAAACGCATGAAAGCGGATGATATTGCTAAAAAAGTCCTGAAGGGAAGAAAACGGGAATGCAGCACGCCTCCAAAGTGGATGCAGGATGCATTTCATATTACAAAGGCAGAGTCAGAGAATGGATTATGCTATTATGTGAAACCAAAGAAGAAAGAGGTAAAGAATTTCTTCTTTTATATCCATGGCGGCGGTCATTGTATGGAAATCAACAAAAACCAGTGGGAATTTGTTGCGACTGTGGTCGAGGAAAATGGATATGGTGCGGCTGTTCCGATCTATCCGCTGGCGCCGGAGCATAATGCACAGGATACCTTTGATATGCTGATTGGGACATACAGACATCTGACCAGGCAGGAGACAATCGACCGTCTGGTTGTTGTTGGAGATTCCACAGGCGGTGGACTGGCGTTATCACTGGCAGTTCTGGCATGGAAGGAAGGTGTTCGCAGACCGGATAAGCTGGTGTTGTTATCACCTTCATTAGATACAGAATTTATGGATGGAAATCTCGCCAATCATATGCTTGATCGCAAGAAAGAGGTACGGAAGTATTATTACCGGCTGGGCATTAAGGAATTTCTTAGCAGGTACTGGATCCAGGATCTGTATCATCAGAATGAATATACCTGTCCGATCTATGCGGATCTGACTGATATCTGTGATGAAATCGCCATATTCACAGTAGAGAATGATCTGCTGAACAGCTATGCAAGACTGCTGTATGACAAGCTGAAGAGGGAACAGATCCGGATTCATTATTTTGAATATTTTGGAATGCCTCATGATTATATTGAGCATCAGCATGTACCGGAATGTCGTATGATCATTAATCGTATCAGCGACAGTATCAAGGATGAAGCAAAGCTTGTAAATCCTGAGATCAAGCGTGCAGTATGGGCACGGTCAATGGTAGCGGAACGATATCCGAAGATGTTCCATGATGATGAATCCATTAAGATCGCGGCAAAATTAAACGTTTCTCATAAAGATTTTAATGCGATGTATCAGGAATATGATCGTCTTGTTAAGATCGGACGGATCGTAGAGATTGACAAACGGGTAAAACAGTTTATTATGAGGTATGCAGATGGCGTTATTGTAAATGTCGGAGCTGAGTTAGATACCATGTTTTCCCGCATGGATAATGGCAGGATCCGATGGTACAATGTAGATATGCCTGAGATCATGGAACTGCGGCGCAAGATGGTGGAGAGCAGGGATCGGGAGCAGAATATCGGCAAATCAATCCTTGATTTTTCATGGCTTGACAGTGTGAAGAAGAAACCGGGTGAAGCAATCTTATTTGTATGCTGTGATGTAACGAAGTATTTTACGGATAAGAAGCTGCAGGCGTTTCTGAATGCGATATGGGAGCGGTTTCCGGGCGCTGAGGTACTGTTTGATGTCAAGAACTCCGTTGGCAGAAAACGGGCAAATCTGAAAGTATTAACAGGAAAGAAGAAAGGTTCGTTTATAAAGGTAAGTATCGATAACTGTACCAGCCTGATGTATGACTGGAATATTAAGTACAGAGTACTGTATGACAGGGCAATCCTGAATCAGGAGGATATCACAGAGATGTTTTCTTCTGATATAGCAAGAAAATATCGTCATGCGATCAGACGAAAATATGATAAGATCATACAGCTTCGGTTAGGTACGGAACGAATTGAAATATAAACGGCTTGTGACTGACATGAGAGAAGCAGACAGAAGAAAACAATTAGCAAAAAGAATGAAATATGCAGTGTGCATCTGTGCAGGAATTGTAATTGGAATCATTGCAGGAATCTGTATTGGTATTGATTATAATAAGACAACCAGGTCGACACCTGCCTTGTACACGGAAATGGAACATGGTCTTGAACTGACACCGGGAGAACTGGCAAATCTGATCTATGATAATTACTGGAATTATATCAAGAAGAGTTACATCATCGTAGGAGATGATAAAGAAACTGCACAGCTTTATAAGATCAGTAGTAAGGTAGCCAGACATAATTATGATCTGGAACGGTTTCAACTGGATGATAATGGTTATATGAGTTATTCGGATGATAAAATCAAGCATGCAAAGCTTGGAATCGATGTATCCAGTCATCAGGGATCAATCGACTGGGAGACAGTTAAAGAAGCTGGTATTAAGTTTGCAATGATCCGTTTGGGATATCGTGGATATACACAGGGTGGTCTGGCACTGGATGACGGCTATGTGACGAATATAGAAACAGCTCTGGAAGCAGAAATGCCGGTTGGGGTATATTTCTATACACAGGCAGTAAGTTATGATGAAGGAGTAGAAGAAGCACAGTATGTACTTCAGAATATCGCAGGTTATAAGATCAGTTATCCGGTTGTAATTGATACGGAGAAGATGGAAGCAGAAGGTGCCCGCGCAAATGATATTTCAAATGAAGAGCGTACCGATGCCATTGTTGGTTTTTGTGAGACGATAAAAGATGCCGGATATACACCGATGATCTATGCAAATAGAAACTGGTATGCGCAGAATCTGGATATGGATCGATTGGGTGATTATCAGCTCTGGCTGGCACAATATTCCAATGTACCCGATTTCCCATATCTGTTTACCGGCTGGCAGTATACCAGTGAGGGAAGTGTGCCGGGAATCTCAGGATCCGTTGATATTGACGTCTGGATGAAATAGAAAACATTAAGAATATGATTATAGTACAGAATCCATCTGCTTTATAACAATACAGAGCAGATGGATTCTTGTCTATGATAAAAAGATAAAATTAAAACATCCATATTTTATAATACAGATAAATGCTGTAAATAAAGGTATGGATGTTTTTTATGTGATAAATCGTCTTATTTAATTGTAAAGGTTACATTCTGAACCTTGCCGTTCTTTGACCAGATGGTCAGGGTATGTGTTCCCTTTTTCTTAACGACTGTGTTCTTCTTAACTACCTTGCCGTCCAGTTTCATCTTTACAAGGCTCTTGCTGTTGGATACTGTGATCTTCTTGCCGGCTTTGTAGGACTTGTTGTTCTTAACGGCTGTTGTTTTTGCTGTTTTTGTAACCTTACTGGTAGATGCGTAGAAGTTTTTCTTCTTGCTGGCATCCCTGATCGTCCATGAAACAGTCTTTGATTTGTTTGAAAGCTTACCGTTTGTGGCCTTAACCTTATTCTTAAATGAAACCTTTACATTCATGTAGAATGACAGGCTGTCAGTAAGATCGTTTTTCTGAAGCTGTGCAGCGTCGGCAAGTTTTGCAATTGTAAGATTACTGCCTGCTGTAGAAGGATCAAGTGTAGCATAGAAGAAATTCTTTGTCAGACATACATTTGTGTAACCTGCAGATGAAAGTAAATCTTCGATATCACTGAGTTTTTTGTTTTTTACAGTCATGGAGAACATATGGTAGGTAACACCATCGATCTTCTTTTTTGAATATTTGGCACCGGATCCCTTAAGTTCATTAATGAGTTCTTTTTTTGTCATTTCAGACATGCTGGCAAGTCCATCCAACATTTCATCATCATAACCCTGTTCAATCGTACAGGTTGCTTTGGTGGCAGAGGTGAGTTTTACGGTTGTGTTAATAGCAGAACCGCAGCCGGTCATCATCAGACCAAAGATGCAGACACACAATGCCAAAAGTACGTGTTTCATTTTTTTGTTCATAGATACCCTCCTATAAAAAATTTTGTCTACAGACTCAGTCTATCATCCGCGTTTTCTAAAGTAAAGGCAAATTCCGGATTTTGTAGCTTAATAAATCTTATCTGTGGTATAATCCTTGAAATGGATAAATAATTTCATATATCAGAAACATGAAAAAGAGATTATTATGAATAAGCCTGCAAAGATACAGAAAATCATATAGTAGGAGGTCGTGAATTCCTTGAAGTTCTTACTGGCAGCATTAAATACAAAATATATTCATTCGAATCCGGGGATTTATTCCCTGTACTCATATTCGGTAAAGAGACAGCCGTCTCTTGCAGAATATATTGAGATTGCAGAATATACGATCAACAATCAAAAAGGAGAGATTCTTGCGGATATCTATAAGAGAAGGCCGGATGCGGTTGGATTTTCCTGTTATATATGGAATATCGAGATGATCCGTGAGCTCATTACAGAATTAAAGAAGCTCCTTTCGGATACAGATATCTGGGTTGGCGGACCGGAAGTAACCTACGATGCCGATCAGCTTCTTGCGGAGATGCCGGAGCTTACAGGAGTTATGGTTGGAGAAGGAGAGGCAACCTTTTATGATGTGCTGAGAAGATATCTTGATATTGGAAATATCCATAATACTGGGAAGTCCTATGATATTGGGAACGCTTGTAATACTGGGAATTCCTGTGGTATTGAAAATTTCCGTGATACCGGGGGTTTTCGGGATATTGACGGCCTGGTGCTTCGGGAAGGAAAAGATATTCTTTGTACGAAGCCAAGAGGACTTACCGATCTGTCGGAGCTTCCATTTCTGTATTATGACTTGGACACTTTTAAAAATAAGATCATTTATTATGAGAGCAGCAGAGGCTGTCCGTTCCGGTGCAGTTATTGTCTGTCATCGATTGACAAACGGGTTCGGTTCCGCAATCTTGATCTGGTGAAGAAGGAGCTGCAGTTTTTCCTGGATCATCAAGTAAAACAGGTGAAGTTTGTAGACCGGACATTTAACTGTTCCCATGAACATGCGATGGCAATCTGGAGGTATATTAAAGAACATGACAATGGAATCACGAATTTTCATTTTGAGATTGCTGCAGATATTTTAAATGAGGAAGAATTGGAGTTGGTCAACAGTCTGCGGCCAGGTGCGATACAGATGGAGATCGGAGTACAGTCGACAAATCTGCAGACGATAGAGGAGATCGATCGTGTAATGGATGTCGATAAGCTTGCAAAGATCGTTGCCCGGATCCATCAGGGACATAATGTGCATGTGCATCTGGATCTGATCGCGGGGCTTCCGTATGAGGACTATGAATCATTTGCACATTCCTTTAATGACGTGTATGCAATGAAGCCGGAGCAGCTTCAGCTAGGTTTTTTAAAGGTGCTAAAGGGTTCGAAGATGCATGATAATGCAGAACGATATGGTTTACAGTATACAAGCTGTCCGCCGTATGAAGTATTATTTACAAAGTGGATATCTTATGATGAGATCCTGCGGTTAAAGCAGATCGAAGAAATGGTAGAGATTTATTATAACAGCTGTCAGTTTGAGAACACGCTGCCATTCCTGGTGGAAGAATTTGATTCCCCGTTTGATTTTTATGCAAGCCTTGCTTCTTATTATGATGAAAAGGGATATTTTATCCAGACACCGGCGAGAATCTATCGGTATCATGTACTGCTTCATTTTGCAGAAGAACACTTCCCTGAGAAGACAGAACTGATTCGGGAAATGTTAGTATTTGACTTATATCTTCGTGAGAATATGAAGACCCGACCGGATTTCGCCCCGGAACAGGAGGGTGTGAGAGATTTGTTCCGGGACTTCTACATCCGTGAGGCCAACGACCACAGATACCTTCGGGAAGAAGACTATCATGGCTGTGACTGGAAATCTATGTCCAGAATGACACACATAGAAAAGATTTATTACAACAGAGAGACGGGAAATCGTCTGTCTGAAGTATGCTATATATTATTCGATTACAAACGCCGTGATCCGCTGACCGGGGATGCAAGGTATATGATAGTAACACCTGTCGCATCCATGTGATATAAAGTTTGGCTGTCTCATGTTGCCCGGGATACTGCTATTTTACGGATGTGTATGTGTTCGGCCTCATGTTGTCCGGGATACTGCCGGTATACTTTGTATGTCTTGTTTTTTTCTATTCGTTGCAAATGTCTGATTCGCTCATGCTCCTGTGCCAACTCGCCTTTCAGGCTCAAACAGGCACCCGCATTCGCTGACAATTTGCATCTCATAACGAAAAAAAGCAAACGACAGTACAAAGTGTACCGGCAGTCGCTCGGACAACATGAGGCCGAACACATATACACCCGCAGAATAACAGTAGCTCAGACAACATGAGACAGGTTACATATATACCCGCGGAACAGCGCTGTTGACGAAAATCGGGTTGATCGGAAATGTAACCATATCGCCTACCGAGATATTACATCCGGTTGTATCCACGATCACGGAGTTCATACTGATTTGACCTAACACCGGAAGTCGGCAGTCTTTAAAGCTGGCAGTCGGTGATTTTTTATGGAAAGTGCCTTTTAATTTATAATAAATACGGATCGGAGAGAAGAAATTTGTCCGGAAATCGGTGTGACGCTCCATGCCAAGCCCGTGGTAATATCCGGCGGAGATAACGGCTGTCTTTGCGTCATGTGACAGCTTGAAGCTGTGGCCGTAGCCGATGTTGTGACCGGCCGGCAGTTCATAGATATCGTCCACACAGGCGGACAGATTGCAGACCTCATGAAAACCATAATCATTTGGAACCGCAAGTCTGCCAAGAAAGGCAGAGCCGATGCGGATGGCATCTAAGTTCATGGATGGATATTTTATCATCGAGGTTGAAGATGAGATATGACGGATGCCTACCGGAATGCCGTCTTTCTGGAGTGTGTCACAGAGGTGAGTGAAATCCTGAAACTGTTTCTTCACATAGTATTCATTTCTGCATGCAGCTGCATGGAAATGAGAGAAGATACCGGTGATCCGCACATGCCTTAGTGACTGTACGGTATCGGCAATCTGTTTTTCTTCGGAACATAAGAAGCCGTATCTACCAAATCCGGTGTCAATGCAGAGATGTGCATGGACTGTCGGATGGTTCATGTAGGCGGCTGTTTCATCGATCACATGCGCACAGTCGGTACTGGTGATGCTGAGCGTGATATCGTGATCGATCGCAGTCGTGATATCTTCTGAGTTATATAAAGGAGTCATCAACAGGATATTTCCCGTGATGCCGTTTCTACGTAAGGTGACAGCATCTGACAGTTCGGTTACACCATAGTTATCAATACCCTTTGATTGTAAGAACGATGCAAATTTTGTAAGTCCAAGCCCATAAGCGTTTCCCTTTAATACTGCTATGACCTTTGCGCCGTTTGCCAGGCGTTTGATGATCCGTATATTGTTATCCAGTGCATTTGTTTTGATTGTAAGAGTTGTCATGTCCTCAAGTTCCTCCGGTTTCATGTAAGTATTTATCTCATTGGTCATCTACAGACACATGGTCTGTTGTCGAAACTCGCTGCCCGGGCATGAGCGGTTGTTCATTTATTTGATGTATCTAGCATATATTCGAAATGCATCATTTTTGTATAAAAACCGACACAGAAATGCAATATCTTTGAACTTTTTTTGCATCGTTTGTATGCAATCCGGAAAAGTGGATGTTGTATAAGAGTAAAATGTGATAAACTATTTAGAAATAAAGACAGGATGGAAACCGTTTATGCATACACTGATAACAGAGATTCGCGATAAACAGAATATTACAAAGGAACAGCTTCAGCTTCTGCTGGAAACAGACAATCAGGAAATGATTGAAGAATTGATGGTATGTGCCAGAACGGAAGCGCAGAAGGTATACGGAAATAAAGTCTATATGCGTGGACTGATCGAGTTCACAAATTATTGTAAAAATAACTGCATTTATTGTGGGATAAGAAGAGATAACTGCCATGTTGATCGATACCGGCTGACCAAAGATCAGATCCTTGACTGTTGTCAGAGTGGATACCGGCTCGGGTTCCGGACATTTGTGTTACAGGGAGGCGAAGATCCGTTTTATACAGATGACCTAATCTGTGAGATCGTATCAGAGATTAAACATCAGCATCCGGACTGTGCGATCACATTGTCGATCGGAGAGAAAAGCAGGCAAGCCTATGAACGGTATTTTTCTGCCGGGGCGGAACGTTATCTGCTTCGCCATGAGACTGCGGATAAGGCACATTATGAGAAGCTTCATCCGAAAGAAATGTCATTTGACAACCGGATTCGGTGCCTGCATGACCTGAAAGAGATCGGTTATCAGACTGGGTGTGGCTTTATGGTCGGTTCACCATATCAGACGGTCGATACGTTATATGAGGATCTCTGTCTGATCAAAGAACTGGAACCGGAAATGTGCGGAATCGGACCTTTTATTCCGCAGGCAGACACACCATTTGGAAAAGAGGTTGCCGGAACACTTGAGATGACCTTACGGCTGCTGTCAATTATCCGTCTGATCCATCCTACTGTGCTGCTTCCTGCGACAACAGCACTTGGCACGATCCATCCGCTTGGCAGGGAGAAGGGGATTCTTGCCGGGGCAAATGTTGTGATGCCGAATCTGTCACCGGTCGGTGTCAGGAAAAAATATCTGTTATATGACAATAAGATCTGCACCGGGGAAGAAGCCTCGGAGTGCTGTGGCTGTATGATGCGGAGAATGCAGGGAATCGGATACGAGGTTGTGGTTGATCGCGGCGACCATCCATTGTATGATAAGAAAAGATGAATGCATATATTGGAGAAATGCAAACATGGGAGAGGCTTTTTAACTGAAGGTGAAAATATCTTTGTTATTGCAGATTTTATGAAAGAAAGATGTTGGAAAACATTCTGATTATATTAAGAACTGCATGTTTTACATTCTGCAATACGACAGCAAATAAAATGGGCGGTTTTCTGTCACTGACTAACTATATATTGACATTAGCAAAGATTTCGTCATGCGATGCACATTGCCAGTAAATACGGGTGCCTGTCTGAGCCGAAGGCGAGTTGGCACAGGAGTATTTACGAATCAGGCATGTGCATCAAATAGAAATCATAGCGAGTCAATTATAGATAGTCAGTGGCAGAGAACCGCCCATTTTATATGCATTCGTACTACAGAATGTCGATGTACTCATCGGCGAGAGCCTTGTTCATACTGCGGACAGCACAGAATTTGCCGCACATACTACAGGTGTCGGAGTGGTCATCCTCTGGCATACGACTGTCGCGGATCGCTTTGGCTGTAGCAGGATCAAGTGCGCAGGCATACTGTGCATCCCAGTCCAGGACACGTCTGGCATCCGCCATCTTATCATCGATATCTCTGGCACCCGGAATACCCTTTGCAATGTCGGCTGCATGAGCAGCGATCTTCGATGCGATGATACCCTGTTTTACATCATCTACATTTGGAAGTGCAAGATGCTCGGCTGGGGTAACGTAGCATAAGAAAGCAGCTCCGTTCATGGCAGCAACAGCACCACCGATCGCGCTGGTGATATGATCGTAACCGGGAGCGATATCTGTAACCAGAGGCCCGAGAACATAGAATGGTGCGCCCATGCATAAGGTCTTCTGAACTTCCATATTTGCAGCGATCTGGTTAAGTGGTACATGACCGGGACCTTCCACCATAACCTGTACATTGTGTGCCCAGGCACGCTTTGTTAGCTCGCCCAGACGTACCAGTTCTTCAATCTGGCATACGTCAGTCGCATCTGCCAGACAGCCCGGACGACATGCATCTCCGAGGGAGATCGTAACATCATATTCCTCACAGATATCTAAGATCTCATCGAAATATTCATAGAACGGGTTTTCCTGACCGGTCATACTCATCCATGCAAATACAAGGCTTCCGCCCCGGCTTACGATGTTCATTTTACGTTTATGTTTTTTGATCTGATCAATCGTTTTTCTTGTGATTCCACAGTGTAAGGTTACAAAGTCAACACCATCTTCTGCATGAAGACGGACAACATCGATGAAATCCTTTGCTGTCAGCTCTGCAAGATCACGCTGATAGTGGATGACACTGTCATAGATCGGAACCGTACCGATCATGGCAGGACATTCGCTTGTCAGCTTCTGACGGAATGGCTGTGTATTTCCATGACTGGACAGATCCATGATCGCCTCAGCGCCCATATTAACTGCACTCATTACTTTTTCCATCTCAATGTTATAGTCCTTGCAGTCTCTGGATACTCCGAGGTTTACGTTAATTTTGGTACGCAGCATACTGCCGACACCTTCAGGATTCAGACAGGTGTGTTTCTTATTAGCACAGATGGCAACCTGTCCCTTTGCAACTAAATCCCTGAGCGCCTCGACAGCCATATGTTCCTTTTTCGCTACGATCTTCATCTGCGGAGTGATGATCCCTTTTCTGGCTGCGTCCATTTGTGTTGTGTAATTTTCCATATTATCCTCCTACTACAACCAATGTTATTTTACGTGGCAGAAAGTGGTGCTCCCGATCTGCCACAGAGCAATAAAAAAAGATGCCGCAGGGCACCTCTAATACACATCCCTACGTTAGCATTACCTAAATCAGGTTCACAGGTCGAGAACTTCATTCTCCTCTCAGCCGGCTAATTTGTCAGCTCCCTGAATATATAAATATCTGGAAATATTATATGCCAGAATACGACATAATTCAATGATAATTTTTCAACATAAAAGATAAATAAGGGCTTGCGTCCGATACATGAATCAGGTGCAGTACCGGAAAGTACGATCTGTCAGGATTCTTGCAAATATCAGACCGAGGGGCAGGGTAACAATGATCATGATCGCAGATGAAAACCATAAAACAGCCTCTGTTAGGGACATGATACCAAGATTATAGAAAGCACGATAAAGGTAGAGTCCCGGAACCATGATAACGATGGACGGAACGGTCAGAGAGATTCTTGGATATCCGTTATTCCTTTTTATAATGGAGGCAAGAATACCTGCGGTTAATGCGCCTGCGAATGCGGCAGCAGCCGGAGGAGTGCTTGTGTAATCGACAAGCTCCAGCCGGAGAGTATTTGCAACTGCTCCGATACAGGCAGCAGTTGCAGCCATCGGAATCGAGCTGTTAAACATAATGGAGAAACCGAAGACTCCGCAGAAGCTTGTAATGATCCGCAGGATAAGCTTTGTACCTACAGCCAGATTCAAAGCGGAGAAATCCTGAGGATGGAAATGTAACAGCAATGCCATGATCCAGGCGAACATAGTGGCTACTAAAACTATGATGACAGAGTAGCTTAGACGTTCAAGCCCGGACCGAAGATCCAGTTTAGCCAGGTCAATGCCGCTTGTTATGAATGGAAATCCGGGAATGATAAACAGCATTGAGCAGATATAGCCAGCTTCATGGAGTGCAGATACGTGGAAGAAGATTTCTGCAAGGTGAAAGCAGATGGCATATGTCATGCATGCGGCTGATATGGATACTGCTATGTTAAAGAAAAGGGTAAAATGGTGCTTGATCATTTTGGTACGGATGACATTTCCAACACCGGCTGCAATAAAAGCAAGGATCATTTCAACAGGACCGCCGCCTAATAGGAAGGTAAATGCACAGCAGGCGAGGGCTGAAGCCAGACCCAGTTTTGCAGGTGAATAAAGTGTATGGATCTTCTCAATCTGATCAAGACGCCGGTGAATCTCTTCGCCCGTCAGATGGGCTTCTTCTTTTGGGAAATTGTCAACGAATTGTTCCATCCGATAGAGCTTCGAGGTGTTTACACCGGTATTCGCAATGCTCAGAGACTGTGAAACGCAGTCGGTTCCATCAAAACAGTTGAATTCAATGGACATCAATCCGACATCAACGGTGCAGGTTACGCCCAGTTCTTTGGACAGGCGGTTCATGGAAGTACGAACACGCCAGGCACCTGTTCCACAGGAGAGCATAATTAACCCGACCCTTCCAATAACAGAGGCTTTTTCTATCAGCCCCGCCTTGGCGATCAGGACATTGCTATCGTTTTTTACATAATCATGCCATGGAATTTCCATATGGTTTTTTTCCATGATATCTGTATAATTACTGTTCTTTGGCATAGATGATCTCCTCCGCTTTTTCAATATGATGTTCCAGATTCGTCAGGAATAATGAATTTGGAAGGAATATGCCGATTTCATCATATCGGGAATTATTTTTCACCAGAGAATCCTGCCCGTAGAAAATGTAGGACATAGGAAGCTCCTTTTCCAGTGCGATCATAAGATCCCATACAGCAGAATATGCTTCTGCTTCTGTCTCCTTTTGCTTTACAGTATCGGGAAGCTCGCGAATCAACAGTACACCGTCACTTTTTTCCAGAATCTTCTGTTCCGGTTTCATGTCATTTGCGGCATAATCGTGACTGTATCTGTATGCGCGGGCTAGATAGATATTTTTATTGTTTCTAAGTGTCTGATAGATCTTATGAAAATGACGATATTCTTTTTCCCGGATCGAAGTTTTGTATTCAGGAAGCAACTGACCATTGTCATCTGTCATAATGACAGGATTTGTTTTGCCATCTGCGTTGAATCGATATGGGATCAGAAAGGAATTGCGCAGAAGATCAAACAGGGTATTGTTGCAGATCGCCATAAGAAATGCAGACAGATCCCGGTTATGATAGGAATTGAATAGTGCCTGTGCAAATTCTTCTGCCGGAAGTGGTGCATCGTAAGCATCCTCGTTATAGCACAGGTAATTTGCAAATGTTTCCTGTAATTTCTCACATGCCCATGGATCATTCAGGATTTTTTCAAATAAGAAATCTGCTTTTTTTTCTCGTGGAAAAATTGTAGTTTCGTTCATGCTTAACCGACTTCCTTTCTTTTTCTGTTCTGCACAATTATACTATTGGCAGAAAGATAAGTAAAAGATATAATTGATATGACAGACATAATCATTTGATATGATAAAAGAAACGGAGAAGACAGATGAATATTAACTTTGAATATTATAAAATTTTCTATTATGTGGCAAAATATCATAATTTTACAAAGGCTGCGAAGGTTCTGGAAAGCAGCCAGCCAAATGTTACAAGAGCGATGAACTGTCTGGAACAGCAGATGCACAGTACTTTATTTGTAAGAACCAACCGGGGCGTTCAGCTTACACCGGAGGGAGAAAAACTATATATGTATGTGTCGGCAGCTATGCATCAGTTATTAACGGCAGAGGAAGAACTGGCGGACTATTCGGGCATGGTACATGGAAGTATATCGATCGGAGCCAGCGAGACAGCGTTAAATATATATTTGTTTGATAAATTAAGGTCATTTCATACTGCATATCCGGGAATTCGACTGAGAATCTATAATCATTCCACGCCGGAGGCAGTAGATGCAGTAAAGAGCGGTAAGATTGATTTTGCTGTTGTGTCGACACCGGTGGAAGCAGACTCGCCCCTTGAAACCAGAATGTTGAGATCGTTTCGGGAGATTCTGATCGGTGGACAATCCTTTAAAGAGCTGCAGGGAAAGACGTTGTCTTTAAAAGAATTAAAGAATTATCCGTTGATCAGTCTTGGAAGAGAAACGATGACATTTCGATTTTATGAGCGGCTGTTTTTATCGTACGGGATAGAATTTGCACCGGATACGGAGGCTGCGACAACAGATCAGATCCTGCCGCTTGTCCGTTGTGAGCTGGGACTGGCATTTATACCGGAATCCATGGCAGGTGAGGCGCTCGAACGCGGAGAGGTAATACAGGCAGTCCTAAAGGAGAAAATTCCTGACCGGCATATCTGCATGATATATGACAGCCAGCATCCACTGAATACAGACGCAAGATCATTTCGCAGATTATTGGAAGAAGACTGCGAAAAGGTAAACACCCTCAATCGGGGCATCGATTGAGAACAGAAAACGTCTGGTATGCAGTTATCAAGTTCAACATTCATACATTAAATATCCCCCAGGCATATTTGCAGAAAATGTATGACTGTTTTGTGAGGAGGACAGCGGAGGAAGATTGTTGTATTGTTTTGCACGAAAAGGATACTCTGGGTGAGATTGATTTATTTGCACGCGATATTGTATCAGAGTATGAGACAAAAGCAGCAATGTATATGCTTGCCGTGCAGTCACGCATACAATCATTGCTAGTAAAAGATGGCGTGGAATCACGCCAAAACAGGATAGAATGTTAAACAAAGAATCAATATAGTGGAAAAGAGGAATAAGAAATATGAAGATCAAAAGAATTGCATTGATCGGACTTGGCGCGATGGGTGTGTTTTTTGCGCCAAGATTATATGAAGCATTTGGAGAGAATTTTTATATTATTGCAGGTGGTGAACGTAAAAAACGCCTGGAAAGTAAAGGAGTTACGATCAATGGCGTCAACTATAGATTCCCGATCGTGACACCCGAAGAACAGGGTGAGCCGGCGGATCTGATACTGATCGGTGTAAAAGGCTATGGATTTGCACAGGCAATAGAAGATATCCGCCATCAGGTAGGCGAACATACATTGATCCTGTCTTTGCTAAATGGTGTAGACAGTGAGGAACAGTTGATTCAGGCATTTGGCGAAGAACATGTATTGTATGCATATATGAGAATGTCCATTGTTATGAAAGACGGAAAAGCAGACTTTGATCCGTACTGGGGCAAGATCCACTTCGGAGAGAATAAAAATGATGTTCTGTCAGATCGTGTACTTGCTGTAAAAGAAGTATTTGATCATGCCGATATTCCATATGAGATCGATCCGGATATGTTAAAGGGACTCTGGTTTAAATATATGTGCAATATTGGGGAAAATATGACTTGTGCGTTGCTCGGTATCCCATTTGGATTTTTCCGTATCAGCGACAGTGCGAATTGGATCCGTGACAATGCCATGCGGGAAGTGGCTGCGATCGCGCAGAAGAAGGGAATCGATATAGGTGAAAAAGAAATAGCGGAGCAGGATGTTACAGTAAAGACAATTCCACCCGAGAACAAACCATCAACCCTGCAGGATCTGGAAGCGGAGAAGCTGACCGAGGTAGAGATGTTTGCCGGCAATGTCATAAAGATGGGAAAAGAGCTTGGCGTTCCCACTCCGATTAATGAGATGTTCTATCATGGTATCCGGGTACTGGAGGAGAAGTTTACAAAAAGATAATATTTGAATTAGCACTCAGCTGTTTACAGTGCTGACAAAACGTGCTATAAATAATGGTATGAAGTAACTGCATATAATAGAGAAAGTTGTGTGAGTCTAATAAAATGCAGGAAAATGACAGTAATATATGACTGATGAAAGAGAATCAGAAATATAGATAGAAATGGGGTAATTAGGATGGATAGACCAAGTATTTTTTCAGATAATTTTGAGATGATGAATGGCTTCTTTGATGATTCCTTCTGGGGCAGCCATTCCGGACTTCGTACCATGACTACAATGGCAACTGATATATTCGAAACAAAGGACGGATATGAGATAGAGATGGATCTGCCGGGATTTCCAAAGGAAAGCATCAAGGCAGAATTAAAAGGTGGTTACTTGACAATTCTTGCCAGCTATACTGGACAGGATCGTGAAGACAGGGAAGGAAGCTATATCAAAAAGGAACGGTATTCCGGTCATTATAAGAGAAGCTTCTATGTCGGCGACAAAGTCAGTGAACAAGATATTAAAGCAAGATTTGCAAATGGTGTTCTGTATGTCTATGTACCAAAATTCGACGACCAACCGGAAGTAGAAGAAAAGAAGATTATCTCGATAGAAGGATAACGGACAAATTTTAGGGGCTGTTTATTATAATGTAGCAAGCCTGTCCGAGCGCCGGTACTTAGGTTGCGTATTTTGCAACCTTATGTACCGTTGCGTCGATAACTGAGAACTTAGCGAGGTATTGTCGAGGTTAGTTCGAAGTTATACAGAGTAGGATAGAACGAAAGTGTCTTGCGCAATAATAATAAACAGCCCCTGAAATTTGTCTGTTTTCTAAAATCCCAGATCTTCATTTACAAGGATGACCTTGATACGTCCTTTGTGCTTGGAATAGCGGGTGGTTAAGAACTGGCAGCAGACTGTTTCCGGTGACAGACAGTTTGCGCATTCGCCGGTTGTACTGCAAGGGGTTGAAAGTCCGAAGCGCTGTGCATTGATCGGAGCTGCTTCATTTCTTGCACGGCTTAAAGCATCTTCTTCTGTCCGTACTACCTTGTTCATTCCTGTGATCACGATAACATGGGAAGGACCATAGACGATGGCAGCCACACGATTTCCATTGCCATCGATATTTACCATAATGCCGTCTTCGGTGATCGCATTACAGCTTGTTAAGAAGTAGTCAGCGAAGAAACATTCTTTGGAGATCCGGTCTTTTTCCTCCGGTGTTTTTGCTGCATCACGGTTCAGCTCTTTGTAGTTTCCCTCGATAAGAGCATCTAAAAGTCCGGTTGCTTTTACGGTCATGGAACCGCCCCAGCCGACAGAGCTTCCTTCCGGGATCAGACTCAGTGCAAGCTCCTTAGCTTCTTCCTTTGTCTGGACATAGAAGCCTTCCATATTTCTGGCAGCCAGCTTGTTTATCATGGCTTTCGCCAGTTTGTCGTTTCTCATGTTTCTAAAAGTATCCATTTGATATACCTCCGTTTATTCAGGGAAATCCAGATTATTTTCCGCAAAGAAATTCATCACTTCAAATGCAGAAGTACAGTTCTGATTGATACATACGATCAGGGCAGCATCCTGTGGAAATTTGGGATACAACACGGCATTTCCGGAGATTGTAAGTGCACGTTGGATCTCTTTCAAATTCATTCCGGCGCATAATGCCAGAAGAACCAGCTTGTATTTTCCCGGATGTGGTTTCCTGCCGTTTAAGATCTGATAAGCATAGCCGCGGTCCAGATTGCTTCGTTTTATGACATCGGCGGTCAGAAGCTCCGGGTGATCTTTAAAGTAAAGATTAAAATAGTCCTGCAGATTGTCACAGGACATATCATCTGCATGAGATGTTATATATGATTTAAAATGTATATTTGAATCATCGGTTGATAATTCATTCAGCAGATCTGTTGTTCTGGTCGTTTTCATGATTAATTCTGCATTCTTTCCCTTGATAATTTTTATCAGTACCATATAATATTTATTATACTTGTCGATAAAGCAATTTCAAGATAAACAATAGGAAAATGATATGAATTTAGAAATACAAAGTCGTCTGTCCTTTTATCGCAGACTGGAAGAAGTAGAGCATAAAAAGGGAATTTCTCTGGTGCGGCATATAGAGACCGGACAGATTTATGTAGAAAAAGTGCTGACGCAATATGATAAATCTATATATGATTGGCTGCAACAATCAAAACTCCCTTACGTTCCGCAGATTTATGAATGTATGGAAGAGGATGGTACGTTATATCTGATCGAAGAATACATACAGGGGATTACGCTGGAAACATATATTGAACAGTTTGGATGTCTGGATTTGGATGCTGCCGGAAGAGTGATCGAATATCTTTGCCGGACATTGGAAAAACTGCACAGACATATACCGCCGATCGTACACCGGGATATCAAGCCGACAAATATAATGCTTCAGGGGGATTTCAAAAAGGGACATGGTATTGTATCTGTATATCTGATCGATTTCAATACTGCAAGAGTTTTTGATGCAGAAAGGAATCGGGATACCGAGTTGATCGGTACAAGAGGATTTGCAGCTCCGGAGCAATACGGTTTTTCGCAGTCAGATGCGCGGACGGATATCTACGGACTTGGCGTGTTATTAAATTATATGTTGTGTGGGAAATTGATCCGGGATGGAATTTACGCAGATCATCAGGAAGTGTCACAGATCATCCGAAAAGCAACCCAGATCGATCCGGAGAAACGATATCAGACAGCAGAGGAAATGCTCGATGCGATGCAACAGAGCATGATTTTAGATGAAGCTACAGATAAAGTATCCTTGAATGATAAATCCCGCCCGGCATGGACTCGTTTCCTGCCACCGGGATTTCGGGAAGGAAAAATCCTGAATATGGTTGTTGCAGCCATTTATTATATATTTTGGATGTATTTCTGTCTGACAGTAGAAGTAAAAGATCATGGAGAACCGCTCTCCGGAACTTGGTTATATGTAAATCGCTTTGTATATTTTATGATGTTTATTATTACTCCGTTTTTTTGGAATAATTATCTGGGCGTCTGGAATTATTTCCCGCTTGTGCGCTCACCGAAGAAGATATGGAAGCTGGTTGGATTGTTTTTATATACGGTGGCATGGTTTTTTCTAGTGATGTTTGTATTCGTTATAGTAGAGGATATATTCCGATAGTGTGCTGTCAGCACACCAGCTCTTTCTGAAAATTTTATAAGATAGAATATGCAGTGGTTGTAATTATATCAAAATACCCTGAATGATGACTGATACAGGGGGATTTTAATATAATAGCAAGAACACTTATAACAGCAGAAAGAGGAGAGAATTTATTATGGAAAAGACAAAGCAACCTTTATCAACATTCAGACTCGTAGCAGGGATCATAACGATCGTGTTATCAGTCTTAGTAACATTTCAGTCCTGTGCGGCAGGATTATCAAATGCACTGGAAGAAAACGGGGAATCCGGAGGCTCTGCAGGTGTATTACTTGCAATTTGTTTCCTTGTTGCAGGAATTGTTGGAATTGTAACCAGAAAGTCAACCGGAGCAGGCGGTGCATTCACAAGTGCAGGTTTCTACATAGTCGGTGGTCTGATCGGCCTTATATGTGCAGGTTCCTATGCTGATTTAGTAATCTGGGGCGTTATCTCCGTAGCATTCGGTGTTATATTCATAATCGCAGGCGTATTAACAAAGAAGAGAAATTCTTAATTTATATAAAACACCTATAAAAAATAAGTCCATCCGGTTGTGTGTGGGGAAATATAGTCATCCCCCCACACAACCGGATGGACTTATTTTTGATTATAGGAAGAAAAAACACGCATACTTCCGCCGGAAACCGGAAAAAATACTAAAAGAATATTGGAATATAGGGGATTTTAGGATATACTATAAAACAGTGTGTTTAAAAAATACAAACAGCGATGGAGGAACTATGTTAGAGTTAAAAAACATCTCATATATTGTAAATGAGGATGGAAAAGAGAAAGCAATATTAAAAGACATTAACCTTACAGTAAACGAACATTTCGTAGCAATTACCGGACCTAACGGTGGCGGTAAATCAACACTTGCGAAGATCATAGCCGGAATTATCAAGCCAACAACCGGACAGATTCTTTTAGATGGAGAAGATATCTCGGAATTGAATATAACAGAACGTGCAAAGAAAGGAATCAGCTATGCATTTCAGCAGCCGGTTCATTTTAAAGGGCTTACTGTAAAAGATCTGGTATCTATAGCATCCGGCAAAACACTGAATGTTTCACAGATCTGCGAGATCCTTTCCGAAGTTGGTTTATGTGCAAGAGATTATGTGAACCGTGAAGTAAATGCAAGTCTTTCCGGTGGTGAGTTAAAACGTATTGAGATCGCCATGATCATTGCAAGAGGTACGAAGCTGTCATTATTTGATGAGCCGGAGGCAGGCATCGACCTGTGGAGCTTCAACAGTCTGATCAAGGTATTTGAAAAGATGCGTGAAGAGATCAACGGAACGATTCTGATCATTTCCCATCAGGAGCGGATCCTTAATATAGCAGATAAGATCGTTGTGATCGCAAATGGTCATGTTGATGCAATCGGAAGCAGAGATGTGATCATGCCAAGACTGACTGGTGAATCAGCCACTTGCAAGGTGCTGGAAGAAAAACAGAAATAAGTTGTGAGGTAATAGAACATGGATTTAATTCAGAAGAGTTTATTGCAGCAGGTAGCAGGACTTCATGATGTACCGGAGGGCGCATTTAATATTCGTGTCAACGGACAGCTTGATAGCAGAAATACAACTGCAAATATAGATATTGTAACAAAAGAAGATAAGCCGGGAATCGATATCATCATTAAACCGGGAACAAAAAATGAGAGTGTGCATATTCCGGTTCTTTTGAGTAAGAGCGGTCTGCAGGATATGGTATACAATGATTTCTATATCGGAGAAGACAGCGATGTTACGATCGTAGCTGGATGTGGTATCCATAACTGTGGTGTGGACACCTCCAAGCATGACGGCATCCATACTTTTTATATTGGTAAAAATGCAAAAGTAAAATACATCGAACGACACTATGGTGAGGGAGATGGAAATGGCGAGAATATCATGAATCCGGAAACCATCGTGCACTTGGAAGAAGGTGCCTCGATGGAGATGGAGACGACTCAGATCAAGGGGATTGATTCGACTGTCAGAAAGACCGGCGGTGATCTGAAGGATAACGCATCATTAGAGATCAGGGAGAAGATCATGACACATGGCAAACAGTATGCAAAGACTGATTTTGTTGTGGATTTGAATGGAAAAGGCTGCAGTGCAAATGTAGTATCCAGATCCGTTGCAAGAGATCAGTCCAGACAGGAATTTTTCTCCACAATCAATGGCAATAATGAATGTAAGGGTCACAGTGAATGTGATGCGATCATTATGGATAGCGCAAGCGTATCAGCAAGTCCGAAGCTGACGGCAAATAACATTGATGCAAACCTGATCCATGAAGCAGCGATCGGAAAGATTGCAGGCGAGCAGCTGATCAAGCTGATGACGCTTGGGCTGACAGAGGCAGAAGCGGAAGAGCAGATCATCAATGGATTTTTAAAATAAAAGCGTTTACAATAAATCATATAACCTATTTGACATTAAAGGTAGATAGTGATAGTTTGTAAGAGTAAAAAATACAAATCATAAAATCATAGCGAGGTATCAAAAATGCAGGAAATGAAACCGATTAAAGAGGGTAAAGTACGTGAGATTTATGATAATGGTGACAGCCTTATCATGGTAGCAACAGACCGTATCAGTTGTTTTGATGTCATTTTAAAGAACATCGTTACAAAGAAGGGTACAGTCCTGACACAGATGTCCAAATTCTGGTTTGATATGACAGAAGATATTCTTCCAAACCATATGATCTCGGTTGACGTAAAGGATATGCCTGAATTTTTCCAGCAGGAGAAATTTGACGGAAACAGTATGATGTGCAAGAAGTTGGAAATGCTCCCTGTTGAGTGTATCGTTCGTGGTTATATCACAGGAAGTGGCTGGGCAAGCTACAAAGAAAACGGTACAGTATGTGGTATCAAGCTTCCGGAAGGATTAAAAGAATCCGATAAGCTTCCGGAACCGATCTACACACCTTCCACAAAGGCAGAGATCGGAGATCATGATGAGAATATCTCATACGAGCAGAGTGTTGAATATCTGGAAAAGAGATTTCCTGGCAAGGGCGAAGAATATGGCGCAAAGCTTCGTGACTATACGATCGCTTTATATAAGAAGTGTGCAGAATATGCATTATCAAGAGGTATCATCATAGCAGATACCAAGTTCGAGTTTGGTCTGGATGAGAATGGCAATATCGTTCTCGGTGATGAGATGCTCACACCGGACAGCTCCCGTTTCTGGCCTGCGGAAGGATATGAACCGGGTCATGGTCAGCCATCCTTTGATAAGCAGTTTGCCCGTGACTGGTTAAAGGCAAATCCGGATAACAACTGGGAGCTTCCTGACGAGATTGTTCAGAAAACAATTGACAAATATCTTCAGGCATATGAGCTTCTCACAGGCAAGCCTTTAAAGTAATAAGTAATAGAAAAATAATAGAATAGTACTTAATTTTATTAGGCGGTATAGGTACGCAGGATTGTATTTATACCGCCTGAATTAATTTTCTGAATATTTAACAAAATGTCTGTAAAATCTGACAATTATGGGTTGACGCTTGAAAAATGGCATGCTATAGTCAGCTCATAAGAAATACAACAGATAAAAAATTACCAGGAGTTTTATGGTGATTATGATAAAAAGATGGAATCTTATTACAATGGGGTAGTAAGATTCCATCTTATTTTTTGCGTTGTCAGGGAGATTCTCATTATAAGAAATCCCATTCTGTAAAGCGGAAATATGTGTGGGAGCCTGTTTCAGGACAAGACTCCTGTGTATTATCTGAATGAATTATATGTCTCTCCGGCTTTCATTGTTACACCACGAAGCTCAGCCATTTCGCTGACAGTTACAAGCTGATAACCATTTTCAATCAGCTTCGGAATGAATGTCTGTGAGGCAATAGCGGTTGACTGGTGAAGGTCATGTATCAGAATGATCGCTCCGTCATAAGCACCATCCACAACTCGTGTGATCGTAGTAGGAGTGCTTCTGGTTTCCCAGTCTCTGGTATCCACAGACCACATGATCATTGGAAGACCTACATTCTCACGTACAGTATCATTGACGCAGCCACCAGGCGGACGCATCAGAGTAGGAGCAACTCCGATCTCACGGATGATCGCATCTGATCCCTTTTTGATCTCTTCTTTGACTCCGTCTGCGGATAATCTGTTTAACCATGCGTGATCATAGGTATGTGTACCAATCTCGCAGCCGAGTGCATATTCCCGTTTCAGGTAAGAACTGTATGTGGAGCAGCGGTTTCCAACAACAAAGAAGGTTGCAACTGCATTATATTTTTCCAGTGTGTCCAATACCAGTGGTGTGTATGGAGAAGGACCATCATCGAAGGTCAAGGCAACCATTTTCTTATTTCCATCTACCGTTCTGTAGATAACACCCTTGTCATTTGCGACATACAGGCAGTTGCCGATCTTAACTCTGCCGGTCAGTAATGTACCATCTGATTTAAAATAATATCTGTCTTTTCCAATCGTCTGCATCCCATATGCCATGGTTCCGTTTTCTTTGTAATAATAGGTTTTGCCGTTTATCTTCTGAAAACCGGTTGCCATGGTTCCGTTTGCCTTAAAATAATAATTGCTGCTGCCAACTTTCTGGACACCGACAGCCATAGTTCCATTATCATGGAAGTAATATGTTTGGCCATTCAGTTTTTTAAATCCTTTTGCCATGACACCCCGTTTGGTAAAATAATAGGTATTTCCATTTATTTTCTGGAAGCCGGTTAACATACAACCATTTTCTTTGAAGTAGAATGTTTTATTGTTTAAGGTCTGAAAACCGGTCTGCATGATACCATTCTGGTTGAAATAATACATGTTCCCTTTTATTCTGAGAAATCCGGTTGCCATAGCCCCGCCTTTTTTACGGAAATAATAGGTATGACCGTTTAATTTCTGGAAGCCTTTTTTCATGGCACCTTTGTCTGAGAACAGATAGGTATGTTTTCCAATCGTATGCTTTCCGGTGTAGGCAGCACCGCTGGAACCGAAGTACATTTTATTTCCTTTTTTTGTTGTAAACCAGGAATTGGTAAGTAATACACCTGTCTTTGGATTTAGGTAATATTTTTTTCCGGTATAAGGACTTTTGTACATGCCTTTTCGCATACGTCCGATTTTGGAAAAAATATAAGTCTTACCTTTGATCGTCTGTTTGCCCTTCACGGCTGTACCATTTTTCCGGAGATAATAGGTATTTCCCCTTTTGGTCGTATACCAGCCGTTTTTCTGCATGACACCCTTACTGTTAAAAATGTATGTATGACCATTTATAGTACAGCGTCCTTTTGCCTGTTTGCCATTTTTGTAATAATAGTGTGTGCCGTTTTTTTCCTTTACAAATCCTGCTGTATGTTTTTTTGCTGCGGCATTACTTGTGATGCCGGAAGAGAAAACTGTTGGTATCAGGATCAAAGCGGCAAGAATCAATAAAAAGAATTTTTTCATAAATCCAGACTCCTTCCATACCCGAACTGATCATAATAATATTTTTCGGGTATGGATTATACTAACACAAAAGATAATGGCTTTCTATATAAAATATCTTAAATATAGATAATAAATGCATCGTTTGTTTTTAAACAGTATTTTCTGACAAATCGTTGTGGATGCATGGTGTATAATGCTTGCAAGTACAGATGGGGAAGTTTATAATGCTATATTGGCTTGTTTGAAAGATGATAAAGATAAAAAATTCTTTTCGTTAGAAATGAGAGAGAAGTATAATGTTATTACATAAGAAAAAACGGGATACAAGTACATATTTATTTTCAAATAAAGATCTGGTCAGATTATATGTGCCATTGATCATTGAACAGATGCTTGCGATGTTAGTCGGACTTGCAGATTCGATCATGGTATCTTCGGTAGGGGAATCGGCTGTTTCAGGTGTATCGCTGGTAGACAGTTGTTTTCAGTTGATCATCAACCTTTTTGCAGCACTTGCGACCGGGGGTGCGGTTACGGTCGGACAGTATCTTGGACAGAAGAATAAAGAAAAGGCGGGAGAGGCAGCTACACAGCTCATATGGTTTTCGTTGATCCTGTCGCTCGGAGTCATGACGCTAATGTATGCAGGCAAGGGACTGATCCTAAATCATGTGTTTGGTCAGATCGAAGCAGATGTATATGGTCATGCAGATACTTATATGATGATCGTAAATGCATCGATTCCGTTTCTGGCACTTTATAATGCCAGTGCGGCTATTTTCCGTTCCATCGGTAATTCTAATATATCCATGCGGGTATCTCTGATCATGAACGGGATCAATGTAGTGGGAAATGCCATTTTGATCTATGCATGCAAATGCGGAACGGAAGGCGTTGCGATTCCTACTCTGGTTTCCAGACTGGCAGCAGCGGTTATCATGATCATATTGCTGATCCCGAAGAAAAGTGCACAGGCGAAGCAGGACAGTACACGTATTTATATAAAGAAAAGTCTGCATTATCGGGCGAACTGGCATATGTTGAAAAGCATTCTGTTGGTAGGTATTCCAAACGGACTGGAAAACAGTATGTTCCAGCTTGGTAAGATCCTTGTGCTCAGCCTGGTCTCAACATTTGGCACATATGCGATCGCTGCAAATGCAGTCGGTAATGTGATTGCCGGATTCCAGTTGATGGCTGGTATGGCGGCTTCCCTTGCCATGGTCACAGTAGTATCAAGATGCGTGGGAGCAGGAGATTACGAGCAGGCAAAATATTATACGATCAAAGTTCTGGTCATGGCATATATGTGTATCATAGTTACGGTATTGTTTACATTTGCGGTTCTTCCTCTGGTCATGAAAGCGTATGGACTATCTTACGAAGCGCAGTCTGCTGCCGAGAAGATCCTGATGCTTCATGGTATCGCGGCATCTACGATCTGGCCGGTAGCATTTACGCTTCCATGTACATTCCGTGCAGCCGGTGATGTAAAGTATAGCATGATCGTATCCATCTGTACGATGTGGATCTGCCGTATCGTGTTCAGTTATGTGCTCGGCAAATATATGGGTATGGGTGTATTTGGTGTCTGGGTCGCTATGATCATGGATCAATTCGTACGTGGCGTGCTGTTCATCCGGCGGTATCGGAGCGGCAGATGGATCGGCAAAAAGGTAATCTGACCGTATGCGGCACAATATGAGTAAGTTCGTAGAAAAAGTAGAATTTTTCAGATGACAGAAGATTGTTTGGTATGCTATATTAAAAAGGTGTTTGTTCTATGAGAGAATTTGGAGAAGCTTCCATAGAATCTAAGAGGATAACAAATAAATTAGAAAGAGTCTGTGATATACAGACAGGGGTAAACAAAATATGGAAAAGAAACGTAATACTTTTTCAGGCTCGCTTGGATTTGTCCTTGCGGCCGCGGGAAGCGCAGTAGGACTTGGAAATATCTGGCGTTTTCCATATCTTGCAGCAAAGGATGGCGGTGGACTGTTCCTGGTCATATACCTGATCCTTGCACTGACATTTGGATATACACTTTTGGTGACAGAAGTATCAATCGGTCGGAAGACCAAGCAGAGTCCGCTTACCGCTTATAAGAAGCTGAATAAGAAATGGGGATTCCTTGGAATCATTGCAAGTCTGGTTCCGGTCATTATTTTCCCATATTACATAACGATCGGTGGCTGGGTTGTCAAATACTTCCTCGCATTTTTAACCGGTAAGGGTACAGAGGCAGCGCAGGACGGTTATTTTACAGGTTTTATTACATCAGATATCGAACCGGTCATTTTGATGTTGATATTTCTTGCTGTTACGGCATTTATCGTATTTCGTGGTGTTAATAAAGGAATTGAATCTTTTTCCAAGATCATCATGCCGTTGCTGATCCTTCTGGTTATAGGAATCGCGATCTTCTCCATAACGATCAAAAAGACCGGAGATGATGGAATTGTCAGAACCGGTGTAGAAGGTTTGAAATTATATCTGATTCCTAATCTGGACGGACTTACTGTGAAAAGCTTCTTTACGGTATTATTGGATGCAATGGGACAGTTATTCTTCAGTCTGTCTGTTGCTATGGGTATTATGATCGCTTACGGTTCTTATGTAAAAGATGATGCAGCTCTGAATAAATCGGTTGGACAGATTGAGATTTTTGATACGGTTGTAGCATTTCTTGCAGGCGTTATGATCATTCCTGCTGTATATGTATTCTCAGGAACAGAGGGAATGGCACAGGGTCCAAGTTTAATGTTCGTATCACTTCCGAAAGTATTTGCCCAGATGGGTAAGGTGGGAAATGTGATCGGTTGTCTGTTCTTCGCAATGGTATTATTTGCGGCATTTACCAGTGCAGTGTCTGTCATGGAAGCAATCGTAGCAAGTATCATGGATGAATTCCATACAAGCAGAGCAAAGGCCGGTATTATTGAGTTGATTGTCGCGATCATTGTTGGAACGATCGTGTGTCTTGGATATAACAAGCTGTACTTTGAAGTAAAGCTTCCAAACGGATCGATCGCACAGATCCTTGATATCATGGATTACATCAGTAATAACATTATGATGCCGATCGTAGCAATCGGAACCTGTATCCTGATCGGATGGATCTCCAAACCGCAGACGGTTATCGAAGAAGTGCAGAAGAACGGAGAAAAATTCAGCAGAAAAGGTATGTATGTGGTTATGGTGAAATTCATAACACCGATCCTGTTGTTTATCCTGTTCTTAAAGTCGATAGGTTTATTGACATTTATTTAGAGCTGTAAAATATAAATAATTTGTCAGCAATATTAAGTTTTCAAATGAATATTATCTAATATAGACCGATCGTCGGAAGCCGGATATTAAATCTTGCATCGACGGTCGGTTTTGCAATATGAAATATATTGAAGAATCTGTGGCAGACAGACCTCAAATGATAGAAAAATACAGATAAGAAAAAAACAGGTCATGGCATAAATAACAGTATTCCGCTATAATAAGGAAACAGAGGAGAGATGATTCATATAATAAATGGAAATAATTTATGGAGCGTGAATATATATGATATTAAGTTTAATTGTTGGTCTGGGACTGCCGCTTCTTGGAACGACGGCAGGAGCAGCCTGTGTATTTTTTATGAAGAAACAGATGAATCTGTTATTGCAGAAAGCATTGTCCGGATTTGCGGCGGGTGTTATGGTGGCTGCATCTATCTGGAGCCTGCTGATCCCGGCGATGGAGCAGTCGGAAGCAATGGGGAAGCTTGCATTTCTTCCGGCAACTATCGGTTTCTGGCTGGGAATTATATTTTTATTACTGATCGATACTCTGATGCCACATTTGCATATTGACAGTAAGGAGGCAGAGGGGGTCAAGAGCAATTTCAAACGTACGACTATGATGGTATTTGCGATCATCATACATAATATTCCGGAAGGAATGGCAGTCGGTGTTGTCTATGCCGGATGGATCAGTGGCAACACGAACATTACGTTGACGGCGGCACTTGCATTATCCATCGGTATTGCGATCCAGAATCTTCCGGAGGGAGCGATCGTGTCAATGCCGCTTTGTTCGGAAGGCTGTAGTAAGCCGAAAGCATTTGGCTATGGATTCTTTTCCGGTATCGTAGAGCCGATCGCAGCTCTCCTTACGATCGCACTTTCTTCGATCATGGTGCCGGTGCTTCCGTATTTTCTGGGATTTGCGGCAGGAGCTATGCTATATGTTGTAGTTGAGGAATTGATACCGGAGATGGCAGAGGGTGAGCATACGAATCTTGGTACGATCATGTTTGCGGTAGGATTTTCATTGATGATGGTGCTTGATGTAGCACTTGGATAAGAGAACAGTCAGAACGTGAAAATGCAGGTTATGGTTATTGTAAAAGGATAACTATATGCTGCATTTTTATGATTTGTATAACTATATAACTGCATTTTTATGGCAGTTGATATTTTCGGAGTGTTCCACTATACTGTTATTAGGTATAGCTTGAAGCATAACAAAGGTCTGCTCACAGATATATTGATTTTATAGAACGCGCGAGGCAGACCGGATGATTGTACAGGAAGAAGAATTATATAGCAGAAGAAAAGAGGCAGATACAAGTGTATGATGTAAAATCATTAAAAGCAGAAGAATTTATTTCAGATGAAGAGATCAGAGAGACATTGGCATATGCCGATGCGAATAAAGATAACGTACAGATGGTTGATGAGATCCTTGCAAAAGCCAGATTAAAAAAGGGCTTGACGCACAGAGAAGCGTCTGTGCTGCTGGCCTGTGAGATGCCGGATAAGATCCGGGAGATGTATGATCTGGCAAGGGAGATCAAGGAAGATTATTACGGAAATCGTATCGTGTTATTTGCGCCGCTGTATCTGTCCAATTATTGTGTGAATGGATGTGTCTATTGTCCATATCACAGCAAGAATAAACATATTGCAAGAAAGAAGCTGACACAGGAGGATATCGTAAGAGAGGTTACCGCACTTCAGGATATGGGACACAAGCGTCTGGCGATCGAAGCCGGTGAAGATCCTGTGAATGATCCGATCGAATATATTCTGGAATGTATTAATACAATCTACAGTATCAAACATAAGAACGGTGCAATCCGCCGTGTCAATGTTAATATAGCAGCGACAACAGTTGAGAATTATACGAAGTTAAAGGATGCAGGCATCGGAACCTATATCCTGTTTCAGGAGACTTATCATAAGGAAAGCTATTTGAAATTACATCCGACAGGTCCGAAGCATGATTACGATTACCACACCGAAGCCATGGATCGCGCCATGGAAGGTGGTATCGATGATGTAGGACTTGGTGTACTGTTCGGATTGGAAATGTACCGGTATGAATTTGCAGGGTTACTGATGCATGCAGAACATCTGGAAGCGGTTCATGGGGTAGGTCCGCATACGATCAGTGTTCCGAGGATCAAACGTGCAGATGATATCGATCCTGATGTATTCGATAACGGAATCAGTGACGATACATTTGCAAAGATCTGCGCACTGATCCGTATTGCAGTACCATATACGGGAATGATCATATCAACCAGAGAGAGTCAGGCAGTTCGTGAGAAAGTGCTGCCGCTTGGTGTTTCACAGATCAGTGGAGGTTCGAGAACAAGTGTAGGCGGATATGATATCCCGGAGACATCAGAAGATATCACATCGGCTCAGTTCGATGTCAGCGATACCAGAACGCTGGATCAGGTTGTGAACTGGCTGATGAAGATGGATTATATACCAAGCTTCTGTACAGCATGTTACAGAGCAGGAAGAACAGGAGACCGGTTTATGGCACTCTGTAAGAGTATGCAGATCTTAAACTGCTGTCATCCAAATGCTCTTATGACGCTTAAGGAATATCTGGAAGATTATGCAAGTCCTGAGACGAAGCAGATCGGTCTGGAGCTGATCGAACGTGAGCTTGCGCGGATCCCGAATGAGAAGGTCAGACAGATCACGGCAGATCATATACATGATATTGCAGAAGGACAGAGAGACTTCCGGTTCTAACAGATGATAGGAAGAAGCGATCTTAACAGATGAAAGGATTGCAGATAAATGCTGAAGCAGACAGCGTATAACAACAGGGAGGGCAGCACATGGCAGGGTTAAATGAGACACCATCGGGCAATCGGCTTCATATCGGAGTATTTGGAAAGACAAACAGCGGAAAATCTTCTTTTATCAACCGATTTTCCGGTCAGAATATATCAATCGTAGCGAATGTTGCAGGGACAACCACTGATCCTGTGTACAAAGCAATGGAAGTTTATCCGCTTGGCCCTTGTACCCTGATCGATACAGCGGGCTTTGACGATGCGACAGAGCTTGGGGAGGAACGCTTGGAAAAGACAAGGCTTGCAGCCGAGAAAACAGATATAGCGATCATTCTGCTTGTAGATACTGACATGGACGAGGAACTTCACTGGTATGAACAGTTTAAGGAAAAGAAGACACCTGTTATATGGGTGATCGGTAAGGCAGATATCCGGAATGATACAGAAAAGATAAATGAAACGCTGTATCAACAGACAGGACAGCGTGCGATTGTTATCAGTGCCGCGACTGGAGACGGTATGGATCAGGTAAGAAAAGAGCTTGTACGGAACCTGCCGGAGCAATATGGTGCTTCTTCGATCCTTAGAGAGCTGGTAACAAAGGGAGATCTGGTCATGCTTGTTATGCCACAGGATATTCAGGCACCGAAGGGCAGACTGATCCTGCCACAGGTGCAGACACTGAGAGAATTGTTAGATAAAAAATGCCTTGTTATGAGCGTGACGACAGATCAGTATGTGGAAGCCTTATCCCATCTGACAGAGGCACCGAAGCTGATCATAACGGATTCACAGGTATTTGCCTATGTCTATGAGCATAAGCCTAAGAAATCTATGTTGACTTCCTTTTCTGTGTTATTTGCCGCACATAAGGGAGATATCGAATATTATATAGAGGGTGCAAATGCGATAGGAAAGCTGAATGGGGAATCCCATGTGCTGATTGCAGAGTGCTGTACACATGCACCGTTAAAAGAAGATATCGGACGGGAAAAGATTCCTAAGATGCTGCGGAAACGGTATGGAGAAAATATGACGATCGACATAGTCAGTGGAACGGATTTCCCGGATGATCTGCAGGGGTATGATCTTGTCATACAGTGTGGGGGCTGTATGTTTAATCGCAAATATATTATGTCAAGGATCGATCATGCAAAGGAGCAACAGATCCCGATGACCAATTATGGTGTAGTGATCGCGTATCTGACCGGGATATTAGATAAGGTTGTAATACCTGGCTAAAAAGCCGAAAAAGACAGAAGCCACTGATCATATTAATGGGCTTCAGGAAAAGATAACAACAAATGCTGCAGAAAGTAAGTAATATAATATATAATATAAAATAAAATCAGGAGGCAAAGTTTATGAAGAAATACGAAACGCCACAGATGAATATTGTAGAATTTGAAACAGAGGATATCATTTGTACGAGTGGAGACGTTATAACCGGAGATAATGAAACGCCTATTATTCCCGGGAAATAGGAAATTATGCTATAAGCCGGTAAACAGATGATGCCGGATATCAAAGAACAAATGATACGAAAATATACAGATAATTCAGGAGAACGATGATGAAACATTTAGTAAGAATCGCGTCCGTATCACCAAGAGTACATCTTGGTAATGTAACAAAGAACTGTAAGGAGCTTGAAACAGTTTATAGAACCTATGCAGAACAGGTAGACGTTATTGTGACGCCGGAACTGTCACTGACCGGATACACCTGCGGGGATCTGTTTGTGAACCGTCATCTGATCGACAGGGCAGAAGAAGGACTGTTACAATTGGCGGAAATGACAGCAGAATATGGCAAAAAGGGCGCAGCACTTGTTGTCGGTGTGCCATATGAAGTAGACGGAGAATTATTTAACTGTGGAGCTTTTTTATGGAACGGAATGGTGCTCGCACTCGTTCCGAAGATCTACCTGCCGAATTACGGAGAGTTTTATGAGAAACGGTGGTTTAGTGGAAGACGTGTAGAGAACCGGACAGTTGAACTGGCAGATGGATCGGAAACTTTATTTGGCAATTCCATCCTGATCGAGATGACGGATCCGAATCAGCAGGAGGAGCATGTTACATTTGGCATGGAGATCTGCGAGGATCTCTGGACACCGATCGCACCGGGAAGACTGCTGACACTTCAGGGAGCAGAGATCCTGCTCAATCTGTCGGCATCCAATGAAGTGATCGGAAAGGAACAGTACAGAAGAACACTGACAGGAAGTATGTCATCCTCCTGTATCTGTGGATATGTCTATACATCAGCCGGAGCCTATGAATCAACCTCGGATATGGTATTTTCCGGACACAATCTGATGTATGAAAACGGAAAATTATTAGGCGAGATCAAGCCATTTGAAGATGGTATCCTGATCCGTGATTTTAATATGACAAAGATCCGCCATGATCGTCTGGCAAATAAATCCTTTGCGGAGTGTAAACGGAATTTTGAAGCCGGAGAATACATGACAGTAAACTGCGAGAAGGTATTTGCAGAGAAAAAAGAAGTATGCGCAAAGGTTTCCATGACACCATTTGTTCCATCAAAAAACAGACTGGAACGATGCCGGTCGATCTTTGCAATGCAGGTTGCAGGTCTGCAAAGAAGAATCGAAGCCACACATGCGTCATGTATCGTTGTTGGCGTATCCGGTGGACTGGATTCTACGCTGGCACTTTTGGTATCCGCACAGGCAGTAAAGAATCTCGGACTGCCACCGGAGACAGTAACCGGTATCACGATGCCGGGATTTGGAACGACGAAACGCACAAAAAGCAATTCAACAACGCTTATGGAACTGCTTGGATGTGACATCCGGGAGATCAGCATCGTAGATTCTGTCCGTCAGCATTTTGCAGATATCGGGCAGGATGAAACGGTACATGATATTACATATGAGAACTGTCAGGCGAGAGAGCGGACACAGATCTTGATGGATGTAGCCAATAAAGAGGGCGGATTTGTGATCGGAACCGGTGATTTGTCAGAACTTGCACTTGGCTGGTGTACCTATAACGGAGACCACATGAGCATGTATGCGGTAAATACCAGCATCCCGAAGACTCTGGTCCGGACTCTGGTAGATGAAGTTGGACATGATATGGATCGAAATGGATTCCCGGGAATCAAGGACGTGATCGAGGATATCATTGATACGCCGGTAAGTCCTGAGCTGCTTCCGCCGAATGCGGATGGAACGATCGCACAGAAGACAGAGGATACTGTTGGATCCTATATCCTACATGATTTCTTCTTGTATTACACACTGCGTTATGGCATGGAGCCGGAAGATGTCTATGACCTTTGTAAAGAAGCGGTAAGACAGAGCGTAGAAGCTTCGGAAGATGGGAAAATAGAAGCATATACATTTACAGATGAAGAGATAAAGAAATGGCAGAAGGTATTCTATACCAGATTTTTCCGTCAGCAGTTTAAACGTAACTGTATGCCGGATGGCGTAAAGGTCGGTACGGTATCGGTAAGCCCAAGAGGGGATCTGAGACTGCCATCCGAGATAGAATTTGAGGATTTCCTTACTTTCGAATAGAACTGGAATAGAGGAAAATATGAACCGTTACAAACGATAATTAAGCTTATTAAAGATTGTTTCAGAGTTGAATTATGATATAGTAGATGGAAATTGCAACCTGAAACTGATCGTACATTCATAACAGGGATATGAATGTCGGTTCATAAAAAGGAGAGAGATATGAAATTAGAATTACAGGGCATCAAAAAGAGCTTTGATGGCACAGAGATCCTGCATGGGATCAATTTCTCGGTAGAGGGTGGAAGCGCACTCGGACTGTTGGGAAGAAATGGCGCAGGAAAGACCACAACGATCCGGATCATCATGGATGTTTTCCATGCAGATGAAGGTCAAGTCTTATTAGATGGAGCCCCCTTTGTCTATCAGCCGGGGCAGGTCGGATACCTGCCGGAGGAACGTGGCTTATATCCGAAACGTCTGATCAGTGAGCAGTTAGTATATCTGGCAAAGCTTCGTGGGATGAATAAAAAGCAGGCGGAAGAGAATATGCGGAAGTGGCTGACCCGTCTGGATGTGATCCAGTACGAGAACCGGAAACTGGATACGTTATCGAAAGGTAATCAGCAGAAGGTACAGCTTGCAGCAACATTAGTAGCAGATCCTGACATCGTGATCTTAGATGAGCCGTTTTCCGGTTTAGATCCTGTGAATTCCCAGATCTTAAAGGATGTTATAAATGAACTGATCGCAGACGGAAAGATCGTTATCTTCTCCAGCCACCAGATGAGCTATGTGGAAGAATTCTGTGAAGATATCGTAGTGATCAATCATGGTGAAGTGGCACTGGCAGGCAACCTTGACAAGATCAAGGAAGAATACGGAAAAGGACATAAAGCAGTTGCGGCTGTTGGAATGGAGTCGGAAGAACTGGAACAGATTCTTCGTGATAAGTTTGCAGATCAGGTGCAGGTGATCAGCCATAACAAGCATCATGTTGTGACACAGATTCTGCCGGAACAGGATGAATGGCAGGTGCTTTCCCGTTTTAAAGAGTTGGGAATCAGGCTTAGGAGCTATGGAGTTTATGAGCCTTCCCTGAATGATATATTTGTATCGGCAGTCGGAGATGAGGAGACACCGGAAGATATAAAAGAAAAAAATAATATCGGAACTTCTTTTTCTGAATTTGAACCAAAGCAGAAAAAGGGTCTGTTTGGAAAGAGAGGTTAAGATATATGAAAAAGATTGGTACAATATTAAGGTTTGAACTCGGTAATTATTTTGGCAGTAAATCCTATCTGATTTCAACGATCTTACTGGCACTTCTTTGCGTAGGCATCATGTTCGCACCGAGAATTAAGGAATCGTTTACAAGTGGAAGTCCTTCGTCTGATAAAGAGACAGATGCAGAGGATGAATCGGATCAGGAGAATGAATCCGTATATGCATATTATGATGCATCCGGTATTATGGATGAAGGATTGCTGGCGCAGGTATATCCGGATGTTAAGCTGCAGAAATGTAAGGATGCAGCAGAAGTAGAGTCGCTGGTTAAAAGTGAAGATGCGGAACTTGGTTATGTAGTTTATAGTACATCAGAATATACCTATTATGTTTATAATAAAGGCATGTTTGATGATTACACCAGTACCTTTGACAGTTATCTGTCCATGCTGTCCAAGAAACAGTACAGTGAAGCACATGATCTGGATTTTGATGAACTTATGAGTCTTGATTATGCAGATATCCAGGCAAAAGAAGTTATCCTCGGTAAGGACAGCACAAGCAATTACTGGTATTGTTATATTCTGGTTATCGTGATCTTCATGCTGATCGTTATGTATGGAATGTCGATCGCAACCGGTGTGGCAAATGAAAAGAGCAACCGCTCGATCGAGATTCTGGTAACAACAACGAACTCCAGAGATATTTTATTTGGAAAGGTATTTGCCGGAACAGTTGCTACGTTCTTTCAGGTCGGATTGATCATGGCAGCCCTGTTGATCTCATACAACTTTAATAAAGACTACTGGGGCGGCTTTATGGGGTCTGTATTAAATATCCCATCTGATGTTCTGATCGCATTTGGGGTATTCGGCCTTGGTGGATTTCTGTTCTATGCATTTATGTATGGAGCACTTGGGGCACTGGTATCTAAGATCGAGGATTTGAACAAATCAGCCGGTACGGCGCAGATGATCGTAATGATCGTGTATTTTGTCGTGCTGATGAACCTGACAAATGTAGACGGACTGGTCATCAGGATCTGTTCTTATCTACCGATCAGTTCTTACAGTGCAATGTTTGCAAGAGTTGCGATGGGAGATGTAGCAACATGGGAAGTTGTTATATCAGCAATAATTTTATATATATCGGTGATCGGTATGGGTGTTCTGGGAGGTAAGATCTTCCGTAATTCAACACTTCGGTATGGCAATCCAATCAGGTTATCCAGAGCATTAAAAGAATTAAAAAGAGAAAAATAAGATATAAAAATAAGACAATAAAAAGGCCACATGCGTGCTGTGTTGATGTAAAAATGTAGAAAATATTCCTTATACCTTTACATTAAAAGGCGGATGTGGCATAATTTCATGTGAAATTATTGAACGCACTTGGTGCGGGTATACAGGGGAGACAGGGTAAAATAAAATAGAAATGAAAGCAATTTCTAAATTCGCAGTGCAAAAAGAGTGGCTGTGATATCTGTTCGCTTCTGAAATATAATTTCAATGGCTTAAAAAGAAAGGTTACAGTAAAATATGGAAGTAATCGATTTCCATTCACATGTTCTTCCGGGAATTGACGATGGAAGCAGAAATATAGAAACATCCATAGAGATGCTTCGGCTCAGTCGGAATGCCGGTGTAGACAGAATGATCGTGACACCGCACTTTTATGCGGACGAGGATCGAATCGAACATTTTCTTGAAAAACGGGAACATGCATATCAAAGTCTGATAGAGGCAGTAACGACTGAAAACATATCGGATACCCCACAGCTTCTGCTTGGAGCGGAAGTTGCTTTTTTTGATGGGATCGGAGATGCAGATAAGGTTGACCGGCTGACAATCCAGGGAACAGAGCTCCTGCTGCTTGAGATGCCGTTCCGGACGTGGACGGATGAAGATCTTTTACAGGTAAAAAAGCTGATCCATGAGAGACAGCTCCGGATCATTATCGCTCATCTGGAACGCTTTATGAAGATTTCAGGGAATAAGCCGTACATAAAAAAGCTGATGGAGCTTCCGGTTACCATACAGATCAATGCAGAAAGTTTGTCAGACTGGAAACAGGGCGGGATGTTGATCCGCATGTTTCAAAAGAGGCAGGCACATATTCTGGGAAGTGACTGTCATGGAGTTCATCATCGTCCTCCGAATCTGATGGAGGGACGACAGAGACTGGAAAAGAAAGCAGGTGCAGACATTCTTGCAGAGATTGATGCATATGGATGTCAGCTTCTTGGTTTGAGATAAAAGGTTGGAGGATAGACAGATGTCAAAAAAAGTAGCGATCATAATCAGTATTATACTGTTTATTATATTGACAGCACTTATCATATGTGAAAAAACATGGCCGACAGGAGGATCTGATCTGATAGGGAACCTGTTCTGATCAGAGAAAGAAAGATGGCACACAGGATACATTCCAGACAGGAAAAACTGAAATTATATAAAAAACTGACAATTACTATTGCAGCAGTTATCATATTTTGTTTAGCGGCAGTTATTGTGTTCCGGGCAATTGACCGGCAGAAGCTCCGGAAGCAGGAGGCATATGAGGCAGAGCAGGGAGTTGTCCGTATAAATGGCAAGAAATATCTTCCGAAGAAGAATATAGAGACCTATTTGTTCATGGGTATCGATTCACTGGATAAAGTAAAAAAAGCAGAGGACTATGGAGAATCCGGGCAGAGTGATGTGCTTATGCTGATGGTCAGAGATATCAGTGAAGGGACATTTAAGACTCTGGCAATCAACAGAAATACACTGACAAATGTAAAATCCCTGGATCTCGACAATTCTTATCTGGGCGATTCTGTTGTACAGATTGCACTTGCACATGCAAGCGGAGATGGACTGGAAGCCAGTTGCGAGAATACCGTGGATGCTGTATCAGAGCTGCTTGGTGGTCAGAAGATTGACGGATATGCTGCTGTAAATATGGGAGCAATTTCTATCATCAATCATATGGCAGGAGGAGTAACAGTTACGATTGAGGATGATTTTTCCAAAGTGGATCCATCCCTTAAGATTGGAGATACGGTTCAGCTCAGTGATGAGCAGGCGGTACATTATGTACATGACCGTTGGGATGTCGCTGATGAAACAAATGAAAACAGAATGAAACGTCAGTCCGTATATATGGAAGGGCTTAAGAAAAATATAAAAGAGAAATGTCAGACAGACAGTACCTATCCGTTGGATCTGTACAATGCACTGGGAGATTATATGGTGACGAATATATCGGCAAATAAATTCAGCAAACTGGCACTTCTTGTTGTGAAAGAGAAGGACGAGGGCGAGGTATCTATTTCCGGAACAGAAGGGCTGGATGAACTTGATTTCGCTACCTTTGAGGCAGATGAGGAAAGTCTGAATGCAGCGATCGCAGAACTGTTTTATAAAGAATATACAGAATAGAGATGCTTTGGATGGAGGAGAACATGAGCGCAGAAAATAAAAAAGTACCGATGTCGGACAATGGCAAAGAAGAAAAGATCAATAAGGTGACGATGGTGACCGTTGATGATGACGATAAAGAGATAGATCTGGTCGATTTGGGATATGCACTGATGGATAAGTTACATTTTATCATACTTGCATTTTTGCTTGGTGCAGTCCTGTTAAATGCATATGCATATTTTATGATCAAACCGACGTACCAGTCGACCGCAAAACTGTATGTCGTATCTGCATCGGAGGATTCCGTTGTAAATCTGTCCGATCTGAATATTGGTATGTCGCTGACAAAGGATTATGAGGAATTAATGCTCAGTTATCCTGTATTGGATCAGGTAATCTCCAAATTGAATTTGTCAATGGATTCGGCAGAGCTTGCACAGATGATCGTACTTGAGAATCCGGCGGATACAAGAGTACTGAAGATAACAGTTACAAGTACAGATCCGGAGCAGGCAAAAGACATAGCAAACACACTGGCTGAGATTGCGGTAGAATATCTTCCGGATACAATGAGTACCAATGCACCGAATATTGCTCAGGTTGCAAGAATACCGGATCAGAAGGCAGGACCAAGTTATCTGAAATATACACTGATCGGAGCATTGGCGGGCGCATTTATTTACTGTCTGATCCTGATCATACGATATCTCCTGGATGATACGATCCATACAGCATCCGATATGGAAAAATACTTTGGAATTGTTCCGCTTACTTCAATTCCAGACAGTGAGTCACTGGGACAGAATGAGGACGGCGCTGAATATGGAGAAACAAAATCTGGATTGAAAGGGAGACGAAGCAAATGAAAAAGATAAATATTGATTTTAAAGAAATGCCGTATGCTGTCGAAGAAGCAATGAACAGGCTTCGTATAAATATCAAGTTTTGTGGAAAAAATACAAAGAAGTTGTTGATCACAAGTAGTCTGCCAAATGAAGGCAAAAGTACCATTTCCATGAATCTGTGGAAGATGATGGCAGAAGCCGGATTTCCGACTGTATTTCTTGATGTGGATTTGAGAAAATCAGTGATCAAGAGCAGACATAATATCCAGACAGAAGGCGAGATCAAGGATCTGGGTTATTATCTGTCCGGGCAGGCAGAATATGAGGATGTTGTATATGAAACAAATATCCCAAATGGTTATATCGTGCCATGTTGCAATCTGTTAGAGAATCCATCTGCATTATTGGAGGATGATCGTTTTGCAGAACTGCTTAATAAACTGGCAGAGCAGTATAGATATGTGATTATAGATTCGCCGCCACTTGGCAGTGTCGCAGATGCTGCACAGGTTGCTTCCTTATGTGATGGTGCAGTACTTGTTGTCCGTAGTGGTGAAACGTCCAGAAACGTGATAAAACAATCCATGCAACAGTTGGAACAGGTTCGCTGTAAACTGCTGGGTGTGATCCTGAACCGGGTAGAAGTATCCGGACGTGCATACAAGAGTTATTATGGAAAATATAAATCCTATGGCTATGGATACGGCTATGGAAAAGACCAGAAAAGCGGAAAATAGAACAAATCCAGATAGATAGCGGATCCGTTCAACAGGATCTGGCAGATGGACACAGGTTGGATGATTCGGCCGATACGTGGCAGACGGCTGTTTTATCATAGATGTTCTGGTTAAAGTGGTGAGAGAACTTCAGTTTTCAAAATGATCAGAACGATTTTTATCCGAAAATGTGCTAGGAAGGAGAAAACTCAATATGAAGAATTTAAAGAAGCTGATTGCTATTATCATGGTTATCGCTCTTATGATTCCATGTACAGCAATGGCTGCAACAGAGTCAGTTACTTCACAGGAGTTAACAAAGAAGAACACAACAATTACATGTTCTACACTTACTTATACAGGTAAGAAACAGACTCCTAAGACGATCAAGGTTCAGTATAAAACCAAGAGCGGCAAGAAAGTAACATTAAAGGCTGGTACAGACTATACTGTTAAGGTTACAAGCGGCAAAAATGCTGGTACTTACTCAGTAAAGATCACTGGTAAGGGCAAGTATGCCGGAAAAGTGTCATCTTCATACACAATTAAGAAGGCAACTCAGAAGAAGCTGACAGTTAAAAACGGTTATAAGACCAAGAAAGCTTCAACATTTAAGAAGAAAGCTAAATCTTATACATTCAAGGTTTCTGGTGTAAAGGATAAGGCTAAAGTAACTTATCAGAGAAGCTCAAAGAAGATTGTTGTAAAGAATGGCAAGATCACTCTGGCTAAGGGTATCAAGAAAGGTACTTACAGAGTAACTGTTAAGGTTGCTGCAACAAAGAACTACAAAGCAACAACAAAGACAATCAAGATCAAAGTTAAATAATATTTAACACAATACATTAAATTGCTATAGCATTGAAGGCACCCTGGCCACGAGGGTGTCTTTTTTCTTATTGCACGTCATCCTTACTGTGTGGTAAACTAAGGCAGGATTTTAAATGATGGTGGTATATGGAACATGAAGAATGAAAAGATGGGATTTGGGAATGAAAAATTTATATTCTGGATCCGGCTTGCAGATGTAACGATAAAGATCTATGCGAATTACAGAAGTACAAGAGAATATTGTCGGGACTACCTGACAACGGGACCGGAGGCATTTTCGGTGATGATCACACAGAGGGATATCGCAGCGGAACGGGATCGGTCGGAGAAGCAGGAACAGGTCGGTGGAAGGAAAGGACCGGGAAGACCGTGGTTTGGATACTACAGTGATGCATATCTGGAAACGCTGGCGTTATACCGGAAGATCGCAGATCAGATGATCGCATACAATACCTTGTTATTTCATGGTTCGGTGATAGCGGTGGATGGAGAAGCGTATCTGTTCACGGCGAAGAGTGGAACCGGAAAATCTACACATACCAAGCTGTGGCGCAAATATTTTGGAAATCGTGCTGTGATGGTAAATGACGATAAGCCATTGTTGAAAGTAACCGGCAAAGACGTGCTGGCATGCGGAACCCCATGGGCGGGCAAGGATCATCTGCAGAACAACATCATGGTTCCATTAAAGGCAGTATGTATTCTGGAACGGGATACGGTCAATCATATCGAACAGATCAGGAAGCGGGATGCATGGAAGATGATATTACAGCAGAGTTATCGTTCAGATCAGCCGGCGGTATTATCATCGACAATCCGTCTGGCGGAGCAGATCATGGATAAAACAAAGCTGTACCGGCTGGGCTGCAATATGTCCATGCGGGCAGTGGAGACTTCCTACAATGGAATGAATACAGATATAGATTATGCAGATTAAAAACATATAAAACAACAAAACGAAAATATACAGAAATAATGGAGCGGTAAATGAGATTAAAAGATGAATTTATTACATATGAAACAGATGGAGAACAGATCATGGTAGCTGCCGGAACCGACAGCTTTTCCGGTTTGGTCAGAAGCAATGAGACAGCGGGCTTTATCGTAGAATGTCTGAAAAAAACTGTGACAGAGGATGATATCGTTCATGCAATGACAGATGCATATGATGCACCGGAGGCTGTTGTCCGCAGGGATGTGAAGGGAATATTGAAGAAGCTGGATTCCATTGGTGCGATCGAATATTAAGAAGCCGGAACAGCAAAAAGAGAGAAAATGAAAACGGAGAAACAGGGATATGATAGCTGTTCTACTTATGAGGAACAGTTAAACAAATATGGAACCATTATATATACCAATGTAGGACGCAGTATGATGCCTCTCCTTCGGGAACATCGTGATATTATGATCATAAAGGCCAGACCGGAAGGACGGCTTAAAAAGTATGATGCGGTGCTTTATAAAAGGGGAGACCATTATATCCTGCACAGGATCCTTTCTGTAAGAAATGATGGTTATGTGATCTGTGGGGATCACAATTACAGGAGAGAATATGATATTACGGATCCGGATATTATCGGAGTGCTTACCGGGGTGATACGGGATGGGAAAGAGATTCCGGTTACAGATAAGCGATACAGATGGTATGTGCATATATGGTGTGATCTTTTTTATATCCGGGCAGGTATTTTATTTGTAAAGGCGAAAGTTGCCCGGCTGCGCAGAAAAATGGGTAAGAGCAGATGAAGAAACAAAGCAGGATGATGCAGGGCGAACAGAACAGGAAAACATTTGTATGGATGTGGCAGGGTATAGCAGGAAAGCGGTATTATATTGTTTTCCTGCTTATAATATCTGTCCTTCTTGGTATGTCCGGCGGCCTGCTCGCATTGTTGCTCAGGAATCTGATCGATCATGCGGTGGAAGGAGAACGTTCCGGTTTTGTGGCAGCGGGAACAGGACTTGTACTGCTTGTGATCCTGCAGATCACGTTCCGGGCGGTTGACCGTTATCTGGAAGAAAAAACACGGTCAACTTATGAAAATATCTGGAAGAAACGATTGTTTTCGGAACTTATGGGAAGAAGTTACCGCGAAGTCACACAGATCCATTCCGGAGAATGGATGAACCGCCTGACTTCAGATACCGTGATCGTGGCGGATGGACTGGCGCAGATCGTTCCCGGTGTATGCGGGATGCTGACACGGATCCTGATCGCGGTTGTTCTGCTGATCGGTATTATGCCGGAACTTGCTTATGTATTGATACCGGGAGGTCTTCTGCTTGTCTTTCTGACCTGGATATTCCGACGGGTGTTGAAACGTCTGCATAAAAAAGTGCAGGAGGCAGATGGCAGATTACGGATTTTTTTATCGGAACGGTTATCCGGTCTGGTGATCCTTCACACATTCGTAAAAGAACAGGAAACGGCAGATGAAGCAGACCGGTATATGAATGCACATCAGGGCAGCCGGATGAAGAAAAACAGATTTTCCAATATCTGTAATATCGGGTTCGGTGCAGCAATGAATGGAGCTTATATTCTGGGAGCCATATATTGTGGGTATGGAATATTGAAAGGACAGGTTTCCTATGGAACCTTTATAGCAGTGCTTCAGCTTGTCGCACAGATCCAGACACCGTTTGCGAATCTGTCTGGGTATTTTCCAAAATATTTTGCCTGCCTTGCCAGTGCAGAACGGCTGATGCAGGCAGAAACCTTTGAACCGGACAGAGCCGGATCAGAGATGAGCCCTTCCGGTTTTCAGAAATTATTTACGGCACTTGAGATCACAGACGGCTCCTTTTCTTATCGGAGAGATACGGATCTGCTGGGAGTTCAGGCATTGGCAGATTCAGATCACAGTGAAAGAAAGGTTCTGGAGCATTTTAATATGCATATCGCAAGAGGAGAATTTCTGGCACTGACCGGACCATCCGGATGCGGAAAGAGTACAGTGCTTAAAATATTAATGAGTCTGTATGCACTGGATTCCGGAGACTGCAGCGTAATACTTGGCAGTGAAAGGTATAAGATGCATGCAGGCTTCCGGTCTTTGTTTGCTTATGTGCCGCAGGGAAATCATTTGATGAGTGGAACAATAAAAGAAGCGGTGGCATTTGGTGAGCATATCGACACGGAGAAGCTGACACAGGCACTCAAAGCTGCCTGTGCAGAATTTGTTTATCAGCTTCCGGAACAAATGGAAACTTCACTTGGAGAACAGGGACATGGATTATCGGAGGGGCAGATCCAGCGTCTGGCAGTTGCAAGGGCGGTTTATTCCGGACATCCGGTTCTGATCCTTGATGAAGCGACAAGTGCACTGGATGAACAGACAGAGAAACGGCTGCTTTCCAATCTCCGTGCAATGACAGATCGGACTGTCCTGATCGTTACACACCGGCCGGCAGCTTTGCAGGTGTGTGACCGTACGATAGTAATGGTGACGAACAGGGAAGAATGAGGAATGAGATAATATGATTCAGTATAACATCAGGACACTTGGAAAAAATGAATGGGATTTTCTGGAGTTAGTGACGTTTGGACTTCATATGAAATCGGTATCAACGGAACGGCTACATCAGATGAATCTGCAGGCTGTCCGGAAGTGGAGCAAATATCATATGTTAGGTGCTCTGGTTTATGATGCCATTGAACCTGCGTTAAAGGTAGACCAGACATTTGCGGAAGCGTATCCACAGCTTCTTACGGCATGGCGGGAGAAAAGGGATAAGGCGTTACGCAAGAATATGCTGTTAGATGCTGCCAGGAAGCAGTTATTTAGATATATGGAAGCCGAAGGTATCTGGTATATGCCATTAAAGGGGAGCATCATAAAGGATCTGTATAAGAAGCCCGGAATGAGGGAAATGTCAGATAATGATATTTTGTTTGATCCGGCATACAGCCGGAAGATCCGGTTTTATATGGAAGAACATGGATATCAGACGGAATCATATGGCGTTGGAGCACATGATACTTATCTGAAAGAACCGGTCTATAATTTCGAGATGCACCGGGTATTGTTTTCAGAGAAGCCGGGAGCAGAATGGAATCAATATTATCAGGATGTGAAGGACAGACTGATAAAAGATGGAAGTAATTCCTTTGGTTATCATTTTGAAGAAAATGATCTGTATATTTATGTGATTGCCCATGCGTATAAGCATCATAAAGGTTCAGGAACCGGAATACGGACACTTACAGATTGCTATATTCTGAATGAAGCATATGTCGATCATTTTGATTATGAATATATCGGGCAGGAGTTAGCTGTGTTCGGAGCATCGGAATTTGAGCAGACACTGCGGAGTCTTGCACATAAGATATTTGCATCGGAGGATATGGGGCAGAAGAACCGGCTTACAGAACAGGAGCGGGAGCTTCTTACCGAACTGATGTATTCCGGCACATACGGAACGGTCGCCGGCATGGTGGAACGGTCACTGAAAGAACTTCAGGCAGATGGAGGCACGATCACAACCGGAACGAAATGGCGGTACATGTGGCGGAGACTTTTCCCGGATATGGGATTTTATAAAGAGTATGTACCGGTGGTATATCATCATAAGATCCTGTTGCCGTTTTATACTGTTTTCCGTTGGGGGCGTGGCTTGATAAAGAACCGGAAAAAGATTACGGAAGAGATTAAAGCAATAAGAAAAAAATAAACACAAAACAAATATAAATGGAAGAGAATAACAGTATCGGAATGAAACAGATCTGAATATAAAAACAGAAAGGCGGACATGGATATGAGTAAATACAAGTTGATTGCTTTTGATATGGATGGAACCTTATTAAATTCCGAAAAACGGATATCAGAGCGGACACTGGAAGCTGTGAACTGTGCATTTGATGCAGGAAAGGAAGTGATCCTTTCAACCGGAAGATGTGTGGCAGAGCTTCGGGAATATTTTAAGCGGATACCGGGACTGCGTTATGTTGTCTGCTCCAGCGGTGCGATTCTGTATGATGTGAAAGAGGAGAAGATCCTGTATTCGAATTCAATCTCTATTGAACTGGCAGAAAAGATTCTGGCAGAAAGTAAAAAAGAAGATCTAATGGTGCATCTGCTTGCAATCGAATCCATAGTGCAGAAAAAGGACATACCCCAGATGGAACGCTTTGGGATGGGCGTCTATCGGCCAATGTATGAGAAGGTTACAACACAGGTCGATGATATCTATGAATATTATAAGGAACATCCATTTGAGGTCCCGAAGTTGAACCTGTATCATGCGACAGCAGAAGGCAGGGAGAGAACCAGAAAGAGACTTGCCGGACTGGATCTTGTTCTTGCGGATGCGGAGAAGACCGCTTTGGAATGTTCGGCGGCAGGAGTTACCAAAGGAACCGGGCTGCTCCGGCTGTGTGAGCACCTGGGTATTGAATCTGAAGAGACGATTGCGGTCGGTGATGCAGATAACGATCTGAATATATTGGAAACTGCAGGATTAGCGATTGCGGTCGGAAATGCAAATGAACATGTAAAAGCAGTTGCTGCGGTTGTTGTCAATGACTGCGACCATGATGGATGTGCAGAAGCAATTGATAAATATTTATTATAAAGAGTTAAGAGGCGATACAAATGACAATCAAAGATTTGAAAGAGGGACAGTCCGCAACTATCTGTACAGTTGGCGGTGATGGAGCACTGAGACAGCATTTCCTTGACATGGGCGTGATACCCGGTATTGAGGTTAAACTGATCAAATATGCACCAATGGGCGATCCTCTTGAAATCCGTATTCATGATTATGAACTGACGCTCCGACTGGCGGATGCTGAGCAGATCGAGGTATCAGATAAAAAATCAGATGAAGACGAACATAGGAAAGATAACAAAAAGGATAAAGCTTTAGTAGAACATCCGGGACTTGGTGAAGGCGGAAAATATCATGTGAAAGCAGATGAACATCCGCTGCCGAAGGATGAGATCCTGACCTTTGCTCTGGTTGGTAACCAGAACTGCGGCAAGACGACATTATTTAACCAGTTGACAGGCTCGAATCAGCATGTAGGTAATTTCCCCGGAGTAACGGTTGATCGGAAAGAGGGAATGATCAAAGGATATCCGGACACAAGAGTAACCGACCTTCCGGGTGTATATTCTCTTTCACCGTACAGCAGCGAAGAAATTGTAACCAGACAGTTTGTATTCGATGAAAAACCAAAGGGCATAATCAATATCGTGGATGCGACCAATATTGAGAGAAATCTCTATCTGACGATGCAACTGATGGAGCTTGATATACCGATGGTGTTGGCACTGAATATGATGGATGAAGTTCGTGAGAACGGAGGATCAATCCGTATTAACCAGCTGGAAAGTATGCTTGGAATTCCGGTTATTCCAATCTCTGCGATCAAGAATCAGGGTGTAGATGAATTGATCGAACATGCAGTTCATGTCGCCAGATATCAGGAGAGACCGGGCAGACAGGATTTCTGTGATCCGGAAGATCATGGTGGTTCGGTGCACCGGTGCCTGCATGGAATCATGCATCTGATCGAAGACCATGCAGAGAATGCGGGAATCCCGGTTCGTTTTGCTGCGGCGAAGGTGGCAGAAGGGGATGCAGAGATGGAAAAATCTCTGCATCTTGAACAGAATGAGACAGAGATGATAGAACACATTGTAAGCCAGATGGAAGAAGAACGTGGAATTGATCGTGCAGCAGCAATTGCAGACATGCGGTTCGATTTTATACAGCGGATCTGCAGACAAACGGTTGTCAAACCGGCAGAGAGTAAGGAACGTATCAGAAGCCGGAGGATCGATGCGGTTCTTACGGGAAAGTATACCGCCATACCGACCTTTATATTGATCATGGGAGCGGTCTTCTTTCTGACCTTTAATGTGATTGGAGCGGTACTTCAGAATCTGCTGGGGAAAGGGATTGATTATCTGACAGCGCAGATGGATCAGCTTCTGACTGCATGGTCGGTGAACACGGTGCTTCATTCACTTGTAATCGATGGTATCTTTAAGGGGGTTGGAAGTGTGCTGAGTTTTCTTCCGATCATAGTGGTGCTGTTTTTATTTCTTTCGTTATTGGAAGACAGTGGATATATGGCTCGTGTTGCTTTCGTCATGGACAAACCACTCAGAAAGATTGGGTTATCCGGAAGAAGTATTGTGCCGATGCTGGTTGGCTTCGGCTGTACGGTTCCCGGCATTATGGCGAGCCGTACCCTTCCGTCGGAGCGTGATCGTAAGATGACGATCCTGTTGACCCCGTTTATGAGCTGTTCTGCAAAGCTTCCGATCTATGCATTCTTTGCGGCAGCGTTTTTCCCAAAGTATAAAGCGCTTGTTATGGTCGGGTTGTATGTTGTGGGAATACTGACAGGAATCCTTGTGGCGCTTATTATCAGAAAGACATTATTCAAGGGTGAGGCAGTTCCGTTTGTTATGGAGCTTCCGAACTACAGAATGCCGGCATTGAAAAATGTATTGCAGTTATTATGGGAAAAGGCAAAGGATTTCTTACAGCGGGCATTTACGGTTATCTTTGTGGCAACGATCGTGATCTGGTTCTTACAGAGCTTTGATCTGCACTTTAACCTGACGGCAGATTCACAGAACAGTATCCTTGCAGTTGTCGCAGGATTGATCGCACCGGTATTTGCACCGCTTGGTTTCGGAGACTGGCGGATATCGACGGCACTGATATCCGGATTTATGGCCAAGGAGAGTGTAGTATCAACATTGTCTGTGCTGACCGGAAGCATGGATGTTATCCATAAGATCCTGACACCGGCATCCGCTCTGTCATTGTTGATATTCTGTCTGCTGTATACTCCATGTGTAGCAGCCGTTTCTTCCGTAAAACGGGAACTTGGAAGCAAATGGGCACTGGTAGTTGTGTTCGGACAGTGCGTTGTTGCATGGATCATGGCGGCACTTGTCTATGCAATCTGTCTGTGTTTCTAAAACAAATATAAATTATAAAATACAGGCGTGATGATTATAAAAAAAATGTAAAAAAGTCATATCCGGTAAAGATTTTCTTTACTTTTTGATTAGGGATGGCTATAATACAAATTGACTGTGGAAGTTGGTAGTACAAACTAACCTCCATAGAATAATACTTAGAAAGAAAAGAGGATTTGTGTACAATGAAAAATATTGATTTAAGCAAGTATGGCATTACCGGAACTACAGAGATCGTTTACAACCCTTCATATGAAACACTTTTCGAGGAAGAGACTAAATCTACTCTTGAAGGATATGAAAAAGGACAGGAAACAGAGCTTGGCGCTGTTAATGTAATGACAGGTATTTATACAGGACGTTCACCTAAAGATAAGTATATTGTTGTTGATGAGAATTCAAAGGACACTGTATGGTGGACAACAGATGGTTACAAGAACGATAATCATCCAATGACAGAAGAGACATGGGCATCCGTTAAGGATATTGCAAAGAAGGAACTTTCAAATAAGAAATTATTTGTAGTTGATGCTTTCTGTGGAGCAAACGCTGATACTCGTATGGCTATCCGTTTTATCGTAGAAGTAGCTTGGCAGGCACATTTCGTAACAAATATGTTCATCAAGCCAACTGCTGAAGAACTTGAGAACTTCGAGCCAGATTTCGTTGTTTACAACGCATCAAAGGCTAAAGTAGAAAACTATAAAGAACTTGGTCTTAACTCAGAGACATGTGTAGCATTCAACATCACAAGCCATGAGCAGGTTATCATCAATACATGGTACGGCGGAGAGATGAAGAAGGGTATGTTCTCAATGATGAACTACTACCTTCCACTTAAGGGAATGGCAGCTATGCACTGTTCAGCAAACACAGATATGAACGGTGAGAACACAGCTATCTTCTTCGGTCTTTCAGGAACAGGTAAGACAACACTTTCAACAGATCCTAAGCGTCTCCTGATCGGTGATGATGAGCACGGCTGGGATGACAACGGCGTATTCAACTTCGAAGGTGGCTGCTACGCAAAGGTTATCGACCTTGATAAGGATTCAGAGCCAGATATCTATAATGCGATCAGAAGAGATGCTCTTCTTGAGAACGTAACAGTAGATGCAAATGGTAAGATTGACTTCACAGATAAGAGCGTTACAGAGAATACTCGTGTATCTTATCCAATCGATCATATTAAGAACATTGTTCGTCCTATTTCATCAGCTCCTGCAGCAAAGAATGTTATCTTCCTTTCAGCAGATGCATTCGGAGTACTTCCTCCGGTATCTATTCTGACACCAGAGCAGACACAGTACTACTTCCTGTCAGGCTTCACAGCTAAGCTTGCCGGTACAGAGCGTGGAATCACAGAGCCGACACCTACATTCTCAGCATGTTTCGGACAGGCATTCCTTGAGTTACATCCTACAAAGTATGCTGAAGAGCTTGTTAAGAAGATGAAGAAGAGCGGAGCTAAGGCTTATCTTGTAAATACAGGATGGAACGGAACAGGCAAGCGTATCTCAATCAAGGATACAAGAGGTATCATCGATGCTATCCTTAGCGGTGCTATCCTTTCAGCTCCTACAAAGAAGATCCCTTACTTCAACTTTGAAGTACCTACAGAGCTTCCAGGTGTTGATCCGGCAATCCTTGATCCTCGTGACACATATGCAGATGCTTCTGCATGGGAGACAAAGGCATTAGATCTTGCTGACAGATTCATCAAGAACTTTGCTAAGTACGAGAGCAACGAAGCCGGTAAGGCATTAGTTGCAGCAGGTCCTCAGAAATAATATCTGAATGATCAGAATACAATATATGTTCGTGAGATACACCTGAGACACTATAACGTCAGGATATACTTCGGACAAAGAAGAACCGGGTGTGGGTTTCACATCCGGTTTTTCTTTGTAGCAGAGCATATCGTTCTTGCTAACTATATTGTGTCTGATATTATTTGAAGAAGAACGGAGAGTTGATTGAGATGAAAGTTAGGCAGAACAGACAGGCAGAACGGCAGATGTCGGAAGCATTTATTACCAGTGTGTTTCTGGCGTTATCCGGTGGATTTCAGGATGCTTATACATATTTTACAAGAGATGAAGTGTTTTCGAATGCGCAGACAGGAAATGTAGTGCTGATGAGTCAGCATTTTATGATGGGTGAATGGCAGGCAGGACTTCGTTATCTGTATCCATTGTTTGCATTTGCATTTGGGGTGTTCTTTGCAGAACAGGTACAGGGACGGTTCAAATACGCAAAGAAGCTTCATTGGAGACAATCCATTTTATTGATGGAGATTTTAATTTTGTTTTTTGTTGGATTTTTAACAGAAGGATGGAACATGCTGGCAACGGTATTGGTATCTTTTTCCTGTGCAATGCAGGTTCAGACATTCCGGAAAGTCAACGGACATTCTTATGCGAGTACGATGTGTATCGGAAATCTCAGAAGTGGTACAGCAGCCTTATCTGTATATTTAAGAGAAAAGAAGCCGGAGCAGTTAGAAATGTCACTATATTATTTCGGTGTGATCCTGTTCTTTGCGGTCGGAGCCGGAATCGGAGGTGTTTTGTCGGTACATCTGGGCTTCCATGCTATCTGGGTATCCAGTGGATTGCTTCTTATCAGTTTCCTTCTGATGTTTAAGGATCGTCTTGAAAAAGATGTGCATGAGCTGGAGGGTGATCTGGAAGAAGATATTCAGAAACTTGGAACACAGCTCCGCGAAGAAATTAAGAAATAGATAAGAATAAAATAAAGAATATTCATTTTGTTATATTTATGAGATAATGAACGCAGAATTATTCGTTCTCAAGTGTGTTGATTATGTGGCATGCAGTAAGTATAGGATATGCAGAAAGAAATCTACAGAAAGTGAGGTGGCAACTATGCTTCAACAACAGAAGAAACAAATATGTGTGATATATTGTATCATATTGATATTAGCTGCCACCGTTTTTGGCATAGGTGATATAGAAAGTTCCAGAATGGAGCGGGGGCTTGAACAGAATAAATCTGTGCTTCGTGAAGTCCGGACGACATCAATTAATGAAATAGGGATACTTCCGACAGGAAGCGTTCTTCGTACAGTGTTTGAAACGCAGAGCCTGAAATCGTTTCAATCGGAGAAAACAGTTGATCTGTGGATCCTGGTTTTACCGTTTCTGTTTACCTTATCCGGGTTCGTTTGTGATACCAGAAAATGGTGGGTGAAAATTGGCACACTGGTGCATGCATCTCAATGGTATCGAAGGCTTGAGTATATACATAAAAAGGACGGAAAGAAACTCCTGACTTCTTACATTTGAAAACCGAATATGTAAGAAGAAAAGGAGAATAATAAAATGGGTATGGATATATTTGCTATTGTTTTTGGCGTTGTTGCAATCGGTCTCGGAGGATTCTTTTTCATTAATGAGACATTTATTAAAAAAGAATCGGATAGCGATAAGATATCTGCAGATGCAGAGAAGAACAGCAGAGAATCATAAGCAGTATACTATTATATGGGATATTATAAGAAACAATAGCTGAGACAAAAAGCTGTCGGAATTGGTCATTTATTAACCGGTTTTGCCTGATATAATGCAGGTGAAAAGGGAGATATATGATGGATTCCGGCAGCTTTTTTCACGTATGCGGTTATTTGCCGTAATTAACGCATTCCTGATATAAAATACTGGATTTTCTGTTTACAATATGTTAAAGTATCTGTCATATATACTTAAAAATCGACAAAAATCAGGATGGGAGATAAAGTATAGATTCGTCTGTTCAGAATGAACGATATATAAAGAAGAAAGTAAGGGATAAAATGGCAGGAACGATAGATATAAAGCCGGCGACCAAGCTGCGGTTGGCACTGGATGTGCCGGCAGGAAAACAACCGGTATTCAATATGATAAGCACACGTTGGCATTTTCAACGATTCGATATGGTGTTACTGATTTTGCCGGATTTATACAAATCTGTCATGGCGTTCCATGTATCGCAATTTCACTTTCGGAAATCCCTTTGCCAACGCTGATTTCATTTCCATATCTGATGCATGGAATTGATACTCTATTTTTCAGTTCAAATGTGTCTGATAATTTATTCATTTGACGATCCTTCTTGTCTTTGATAATTAAATGATAGTCCTTGGAGTTCACTCTGTGTCAAGCTTTTTTTCAGAGATTAAAAAATTTTGTAAAAATTATGCGAATGTACGAAAAGAAATACAATAAAAATGATAAGGATTGTTGAATTATAAAAAAAGATTCTGTATAATACCATTAGAGTGTATTATATATTCACATAATATAAAATTGAAAGGAGAAAAATTATTATGTTACAGAACCAGGAATGGGATTCATTCACAGGTAGACTCTGGAAAGAAGAATGTAATGTCAGAGACTTCATCCAGAACAACTACACAATGTACGACGGAGACGAGAGCTTCCTTGCTGGACCAACAGATGCTACTAACAAGCTCTGGGACAAGCTTCAGGCTCTTCAGAAAGCAGAAAGAGATAACGGCGGTGTATTAAAGGAGGATGCTGATGTTGTATCAAGCATCACAGCATACGGCCCTGGATATATTGATCCTGAGACAAAGGACCTTGAGCAGGTTGTTGGTCTTCAGACAGATGAACCACTTAAGAGAGCATTCATGCCTTATGGTGGTATTAAGATGGCTGAGGAAGCTCTTGAGATGTATGGTTACAAGCCAAACGAGAACTTCCATAAGATCTTTACAGAGTATCACAAGACACATAACCAGGCAGTATTTGATGCCTATACACCAGAGATGAAAGCTGCACGTCATACACATATCGTAACAGGTCTTCCTGATACTTATGGACGTGGACGTATCGTAGGTGACTACAGAAGAGTTGCTCTTTACGGTATCGATCAGCTGATCGCTTGGAAAGAGGAAGACAAGGCAAACTGTGGCGATGGTAATATGTTTGATGATGTTATCCGTCAGAGAGAAGAGCTTGCAGAGCAGATCAGACGTCTGCAGGAGATGAAGGTTATGGCTCAGTCATATGGTTATGATATTTCTAAGCCTGCTTCAAACGCTAAGGAAGCTGTTCAGTGGTTATACTTCGGATACCTTTCAGCTATCAAGACTCAGAATGGTGCTGCTATGTCAGTAGGACGTGTATCAACATTCCTTGATATTTATATTGAGAGAGATATTAAGGCCGGAAAGCTTACAGAGGCTGAGGCTCAGGAGCTTATCGATCATTTCACAATGAAACTTCGTATGGTTAAGTTCGCAAGAATTAAGTCATACAACGAACTGTTCTCAGGTGACCCTGTATGGGCTACACTTGAAGTTGGTGGTATCGGTGTTGACGGACGTTCAATGGTTACAAAGAACGACTACAGATTCCTTCATACTCTTGAGAACATGGGACCGGCTCCAGAACCAAACCTTACAGTTCTTTATTCTTCAGCTCTTCAGGATACATTCAAGAAGTATGCTGCTAAGATCTCAGTAAGAACAAGCTCAATCCAGTACGAGAATGATGATGTTATGAAGCCTATCTGGGGTGATGACTATTCAATCTGCTGCTGTGTATCAGCTACACAGACAGGTAAAGAGATGCAGTTCTTCGGAGCTCGTGCAAACCTTGCTAAGTGTCTCCTTTACGCTATCAACGGTGGTAAAGATGAGAAGTTCTTAGACAAGAAGACAGGCAAGCCAATGCAGGTTGGTCCTGAGTATGCTCCAATTACTGCAGAGTATCTTGACTATGATGAAGTTCTTGCTAAGTACAAGAAGATGCTTGATTGGTTAGCAGGACTTTATGTAAATATCCTGAACCTGATTCAGTACATGCATGATAAGTATTACTATGAGTCAGCAGAGATGGCACTTATCGATACAGATGTACGTCGTACATTTGCAACAGGTATTGCCGGATTCTCACACGTAATCGACTCACTGTCAGCTATCAAGTATGCTAAGGTTAAGGTTATTCGTAACGCAGAAACAGGTCTTGCAGAAGACTTTGAGATCGAGGGAGAATTCCCTAAATATGGTAATGATGATGACAGAGCTGATAACATCGGTGTATGGCTTCTTCATGAGTTCCTTACAGACATCAAGAAGAGACACACATATCGTAATTCAGAGCCTACAACATCTATCCTGACAATTACATCAAACGTAGTATATGGTAAGTACACAGGTAACCTTCCGGATGGAAGACGTGCTTGGACACCATTCGCACCAGGTGCTAACCCAAGTTACGGTGCAGAGACATCAGGACTTCTTGCTTCACTGAACTCAGTAGCTAAGATTCCTTATGAGTGGTCATTAGATGGTATCTCAAATACTCAGACAATGAACCCATCAGCACTCGGACATGACGAGGAAGAAAGAGCTGAGAAGCTTGTAAGCGCTATGGACGGATACTTCGATCAGGGTGCTCACCACTTAAATGTAAACGTATTCGGTAAGGATAAGCTCCTTGATGCAATGGAGAATCCGGATAAGCCAGAGTACGCTAACTTCACAATCCGTGTATCAGGATATGCTGTTAAGTTTATCTCACTTACACGTGAGCAGCAGCTCGACGTTATCAACAGAACATTCCATGACTCACTGTAAATCTTACACAGTCTGAATGTTTTAACAGATAAGTAAAAGATTGGAGTCCCGGGGAGTCTATCTCCGGGACTTTTTTACAGCATAAGGTAGACGGATTTTTATCCGTATATCATGTGCTTCGCACATTCTATGCATTTCGCAAAATCAGCATCCTTGCGAGCAAATAATTTTGCGTTCATTATATCATGTATAAAAATTGTGTATCAGAGAGAAAATAGAAAGAGGCTATGAAGCTGTGCGTGGTGGAAACAGATGAATAGTCGTGGTTGTTTAATGTGTATTTGTGTAAAATAATAGAAAGAACTTAGAGGTGGAACATGCCGGAAAAGAAACAGATTTTAGGATATATTCATTCAACAGAAAGCTTTGGAGCAGTCGATGGTCCGGGAATTCGATTTGTTGTATTTTTACAGGGATGCAAGATGAGATGTAAATATTGTCATAACCCGGAGACATGGAATCTTGTAACAGATTACAGCAGACTGTATGCTGACGATGTCAGTGATGATGAAAGAGAAGCACTTGAGAAAAAAATTGAAGAGAATACAAAACTGCTCAAAGATAAAGGCGTTAAGATCGAGGCCAGAACTCCGGAAGATCTGTTAAAGCAGGCACTTCGTTATAAGCCATACTGGAAAGGTCAGGGTGGTATCACTGTAAGCGGTGGTGAAGCTTTACTTCAGATGGATTTCCTGATCGAATTTTTTAAGCTTGCGAAGGCGCAGGGTATCCATACTACGATCGATACGGCCGGAAATCCATTTACCAGAGAAGAACCGTTCTTCTCAAAGTTCAATGAACTGATGAGCCTTACAGATCTTTTTCTGCTTGATATTAAGCAGATTCATGATGATAAGCATCGTGAATTAACAGGGTTCTCAAATCAGAATATTCTGGAGCTTGCACAGTATCTGTCCGATCATGGCAAGCATATGTGGATCAGACATGTACTTGTTCCGGGAATTACGACAGATGAGGATGATCTGAAGAAGACAAAAGAATTTATAGATACTCTTAAAACAGTGGATAAGGTAGAGGTACTTCCATATCATAAGCTGGGTATTCAGGAGTGGGAGAGACTTGGAATCCCTTATAAATTAGAGGGAATCGATCCTCCAACAGAGGAGCAGCAGAAGCTTGCAAAGAGCATTCTTGAAAATTAGGCTGTGAATAAAAATGGAAGATGAAATTACTTATTATTTCGCAAGACGCTTTCGCTCTATTCCTCGGCGCAGCGGTACGTAAAGTTACGAAAGACGTAACTTAAGTACCGGCGCTCGGAAAGGCTTGCTGCATAATAATAATTCATCTTCCATTTTTATGCCATAAACTTATATAGTAAGGTATGCTCTTTGCAAGCATGTTTTTAGAGTAGGCGGAAGGTTGACTTTTGAGTGTCAATGATTCCGTCTTTTTTTAGTTTGCTGATTTCAGCGGACATGGCGGAGCGTTCTACACCGAGATAGTCTGCGAGTGCCTGACGATTGAAAGGAATCGTGAAGGTATCCGAATGATTCTGTTTTGCCTGATCGGAGAGGTATGCCATTAATTTATCACGGGTTGTTTTCTCTGACATATAGCGTATTTTTTGATTTAACGCAAGGTTTTTCCGGGCAATTTCATGCAGCAGATTCCGGATCAGGGTATTGTGAAAATCACAGGAATTCGAACATGAGGTCAGAAGATGATGGCAGTCCAGAAGCAGAATATCACTGTCAGTCATGGCAAAGACGCTGACTGGTACAGTAGAAAGACCTGCGCAGGAGAAGGCTTCTGCAAACAGATCACTGGGTTGTAAATTTGTCATAACGCTTCGGTTTCCATAATAATCTTCTCGGATCACCTGCGCTGTTCCGGTAAGGATGATTCCGATAAAGCGAGCTGGATCGCCCTCTACGAATATGGGATTCCCTTTTTTTACATGAATATGGTTTCCATCCAGACATGTAAGCATGGCCGGCAGATTCTGTTCATCGATGCCGGTAAACAGGCGACAGGCTGACAGGGTATCAATATAGGATGTAAGATCAGATTTGTTCATAAAATTTCCATTTCCTTAAATGTTATTTTGTTGGAAATCCAACATACATTTTGAAATAAGTATATTAGAATAAGCACATAAAATCAAGAACCTGATTGACAGTTAAGTGATGAAAGAAAGCTATGATGTATATTGTCCATCAATGAAGCGACAAATATAACAGCAAATATCATAGAATGATCAGGTATCGGGTATTCAGGAGGAAAAATGATGATTCGCAGGATTATAGAAATTAATGAAGAAAAGTGTAACGGCTGTGGGGCATGTGCATCGGCATGCCATGAGGGCGCGATCGGGATGGTGAATGGTAAGGCAAAGCTGCTTCGGGATGACTATTGTGACGGACTGGGAGACTGTCTTCCAACCTGCCCGACCGGGGCTATTACATTTGTTGAGCGTGAAGCAGCAGACTATGATGAGGCGGCGGTATTGGCGGCAAAAGCTGAGAAGATGGCAAATGAAGCAGGCAATCCATCAGGAGAACCTCTGCCATGTGGTTGTCCGGGTACGGCTATGAAAACATTTAACAGAGACCAGTATGACAAAAAGACAAGAGCTGTTGAAGCTGGGAGTAAGACTGCGCAGAATGGTGCAATATCACCTGAGCTTGCACAGCAGTTAGCATCGATGATGGGACAGCAGGAGTCAGAGCTGCGCCAGTGGCCGGTACAGATTAAGCTTGTTCCGGTGACAGCCCCTTGGTTTGATGGAGCAAAGCTGCTTGTTGCGGCGGATTGTACAGCGTATGCATATGCGAATTTCCACCGGGATTTTATTAAGGGACATATCACTTTGGTGGGCTGCCCGAAGCTTGACATGATAGATTATTCTGCAAAGCTGACAGAGATCATCCGGAATAATAATATCCGGAGCATTACGGTTGTAAGAATGGAGGTTCCGTGTTGTGGTGGTATTGAGATGGCTGTAAAGAATGCGCTTCAGAACAGCGGAAAATTCCTTCCGTGGAATGTAGTTACAATTTCAACAGATGGAAAGATTATGTAAGTAAAATAAATGTATATTGTTTTACTGTTGCTAATGTAAGATCATGTGGGATAGAGGACACAGATTTTGCAGGAAAATATGTCGGGTGACAGAAAAATAAAAGAGAAGAAGGCTTCGGGTGTCAGAAATTATAAGGTAAAGGGCGTGACCGGAAAATAATACTTGACATTTTGGTTAGAAGTATCTAACATAACATGTGTTATGATGAATGATCAGGAAAACACAATAGAGAAAATTAAACAGACAGCATTAGACGAATTCTTCATGCATGGCTATAACAAAGCAAGTCTTCGAACGATCTGCAGTCGGGCAGGAGTTACGACCGGTGCAATGTATTTTTATTTTAAGAATAAAGAAGCATTGTTTCGGGAGATATTTGAACCATTGGTCGTTCAATATGAAGAATTGCTTGTCAGATATATGAAGTTAGAGCTTGCAGAACCGGAGCTTGGCACACAGTTGGATGTCCAGATGATGCAGTTTATTCTGGAACATCGGAAGGAAGCGGTGATCATTCTGGAAAAGGCGCAGGGAAGCTGTTATGAGATGTATCGCTCCAAGGTAGAACAACTGATGGAGCAGTCCATATATACATTTTATAAGAGCCGGATGGATTACGAGCCGGATGAAAAGCTTGTAAAGATACTGGCAAAGATCCGTTTGGATGGATGTCTGGAGATTATTAAAGGAAATTATAGTATGGAAGATAGTTTGTATTTGGTTGAGAAGATCGGGATCTACTCAATGGGTGGAACAGACAAATTAATACAGAATCTAAGAGAGCCTCACAGCATATAGCTGTGGGGTTCTTTTTTTACAACATAACAAAAAATAACATTTGTTATGCAAACACAGAAAAGGAGAATTAGCTATGAGTGAAGGAAAAGTAATGCAGACAGGAACAACAGGAGAACAGGCTAAAACAAAGGTAGGAGTACAGGGAGTACCGGAGACGATGCTGCAGACTTTATTTGCAAGAGCGGCAGAATCCGAAAAAGAGAATCACCATATCTATGATAAGAAAGCGATCGAGATCGTATCACAGTTAGATTATGATTTCTCAAAAGCAGAATCCGATAAGCTGATGAGCAGCGGTGTAATTGCGAGAACGATCGTGCTGGATCGTCTGGTAAATGATTATCTGACCAAACACCCGGATGCCATTGTTGTAAATATTGCCTGCGGACTGGATACCCGTTGCTACCGGATGAAGGGAAAATATCAGCGTTGGTACAATATCGATCTTCCGGAGACCATGGATATCCGAAGCCGTTTCCTTGAGGAGAATGGTCCGGTTTACCAGATCGCAAAGTCTGCAACTGATCCATCTTATACGGTGGATATCGAGTATCATGGAGAACCGGTTCTGGTGGTGATCGAAGGTCTTACGATGTATTTAACGGAGCAGGATGTGCGGAAGATGTTTGAGATCATTGATCAGACATTTACACAGGCAAAGGTTCTGGTTGAGGTAATGGCACCATTTGTTGTGAAGCATATGAAAGAGAAGTCCATAGAGGGAAGCTGGGCGAAATTCATCTGGGGTGTGAAAAGTGGAAAAGCATTTCAGAGTGTTACACCTTCTTTCCGGAGCGAAAGAGATATCAGTCTGGTAGAGGGGATGAAAGAATTTGCTCCCATATATAAAGTGCTTGGAAAGATTCCGTCTGTAAGGAATTTTTCAAACAAGATTCTGGTACTGAATAAACGATAATTTATAAACAATAGGAGCTTGGAAAAAACTTGACAATATCTTTTTTGTTGATGTATTTTTGAAAAAAGCGAGACATCTCTCTTTTTTTAAATAAAAAGACAGAAGGCAGTTATGAGATTTGACGAAAAAGGGCTTGAGATCGGTAAGACTTTGATGTTGTTGCCGGGACCTTGTTGTAATCGATGAATGGATGGAGCAGCCGGTTTAATCGCAATACGAAGCGGAACCGGCTGCTTTGATTGCATTTATGGAGTGCTGGAAAATTCGGTGGGGGAGAGATAAAGAATATTGTAAGATTTTTGTTGAAAAGTCGTGTATATAGATAGAAGGAGGTATTTGAATGGATGACAAGGTGATTGTTCAGATGTATCTGGATAGAGATGAAAATGCGATTTTGAAAACAAAGGAAAAATATGAGGCGTACTGTTATGCAATATCAAATAATATTCTGGGAAATTATGAGGATGCACAGGAATGTGTAAATGATACTTATTTACGGGTATGGAATTCAATACCACCGCAAAAACCGGTTAGGTTGTCAACTTATCTAGGGAAAATTGTAAGAAATCTTTCATTTGACAGATATAAGAAAAACACGGCGACCAAAAGGGGTGGAGGACAAACGAAATTGATCTTAGATGAATTAGAAGATATCATTTCAGAGAGAAATACTCCTGTGGATGAAGTAGAACGGAAAGAATTAATTAGAACTATAAATGAGTATCTGGCAAATGTATCCCAAAGAAAGAGGCAATTATTTGTATGCAGATACTGGTATGCGGATAGCATTAGAAATATTGCTGACAGGTATAATATGACGGAGAATTATGTATCGGTGATATTAAATCGAATGCGGGCAGAATTACGCATATATTTGTCAGAAAGGGGGTTCGAATTATGAACAGAGAAGATATGTTTGAGCTGTTGCAGGATTTGGATGGCCGATATATAACTGAAGTAGATAGAAAGAAAAAACATGGCTGGATTAAGTGGTTATCGGTTGCGGCAGTAATAGTTATATTTATTTTTGCCGGATGTTTTATATTGATAAGCAATCGAAAAGAAAATGCGTATAAGGTGATCGCATCTGAAGTGGGAAAAGAATATATGCAGCTCGGGGCAACGATGCCACAGATCCTATATTGTAATGACAAGAAAATAATTATGTATGACTACATAGGAATATGGGTATATGATTTTTCAAAAAATAACTTGGTTGGATATTGTGATTTTCGTCCGCTTGATATGACACAGATTCAGGGATATCCATATGTTTGTGTGAAAGCTGTAGAAAATGGAAAATTTGTCGAATTTTATATGTCAGATAACAGTAAAAGATATCTTTATGATGTAAATAAGGATGAATTTAAAGAAGTAGCAACATATGATGAAATGCAGAAGGCATCAGATACGATGCCGGATGTATCGGCAGACCACTCTCTTTCAGAGTATGCATCTACCTATCAGATAGCAGATAAGACTTATATTTCTTATACATTAAATATAGAAGATAGTGCAAATGAGGTGCAGTATAAGGATCTGATAATCTTAAAAGAAACAAATGGGAAACTGGAAAAATTTTTGCCATTTGCGACAGGTGGCGAAAAGTGATAGCCGACAAGAATTTTTACATTTCAACTAAACTGCCGGCGCTTGTGATACGCATAGGTGTTGCCATACTGCCTCAAAAATAGTAAAATAAACTCAGATTTTGTCTGAATATGGGAGGCTTTCTATGAATGAGACAGTTATGATCAATGCATATATAGTCATATCAATTATTATTGCTGCTACAGATATACTATTAGCGGTAAAATCCTTTGAAAAGAATAAAACAACAGGTAGATTTCTGGGGTTTGCCTGTATGGGTGCGGCTATTGTAGATATTAGTTATCTGATCAGTATCATAAGTGATTCCTATATGTGCATGGCGATTATGTCGAGCATATATTTTATAAGTATAGATTTTATGCTTGTCTCTCTTTTAATTTTCACGGTTTATTTCACAAAAGGAAAGTTTTCCGGATATGGGAAATGGATGGTAGCATTCTGCTTTTTATATTGTATATATGAATTGATCGTGTTTGCAGTTAATCCATTTATGGAAATTGCAATTGAATATAAACCACGGGATACGCTGATTGCAAAGTATAGCTATCACATGAAGCCCTTGTATGATCTCCATCTGATATTTTCTTATGTAATGGTGTTATTGGTGGTAGGTTTATTGATTCGGAAGATTTGCAAGATTCCACATGAATATCGTTGGCAGTATTTAAGTGTTATCATAGGAATTCTTATTATTGTAGGGTCAAATGCGATCTTTTTATTTTTACCGGGCGAATCTGTAGTGAATTTACTGGACTATTCGATCGGAGGATACAGTGTAGTATCATTTATTATTTATTGGAGCTGCTTTGATTATTCCACACATGGGATGTTGAATAAATTGAAGACAAGTATATTTGAAAATATAGGGCAGGGCATCGTTTTGTTTGATGATGACGAGCGCTTGATTCTGCATAATGAAAGAGCTGATTTTTTCCTGGGAGAAGAACTGTTGACCGGATGTAAAGATCTTCAGAGCTTTCTGGATGTATATGGATTGTCGTTTGATCCGGAATCAGATGACGACAGCTTTTCCCTGCAATGCTATGTTAAATTGGAAACGGAAGAAAAGACATTGCGGTGTGATGTAAAGAAGCTTGAAAATAAAAACGGCCATAAGATTGGTCAGATGTTTGTATTTACAGATATCGCACTTGAGACGGATATGCTTACAGGATTTCAGAAATGGGAAAATTTCAAACAGCTTGCATTGGAAAAAAATGATCATTTTACGTTCCCGGTAGGAATTGCTGTATGTGATATTAATAGTTTGTCTGTTATCAACAGCACACTTGGGAAAAAAGCAGGGGATCAGAAGATCCGGTTGTTGTCGGAAAATATGAGAACCTGTTTTCCTGAAAGGGCATATTATGTCAGAGGAACCGAGGCACATCTTATAGCATTGTGTAGCCGAAGCAGTGAAGATGAGATGGCAGTATGTGCCGAAAAACTTAAGGAGAAGTTCGACGGAAGTATTCAGTACGCAGTCAGTGTGGTAGAAGATGAGACACACAGTATAGTTGAAAGCATTCGAAATACAACTAAAGCTATGCGTACAAAGAAATTAGTAGACAGCAAATCCATTCATTCGGATATGCTGGCATCTCTGATACGGGCACTTGAGGAATGTGACAGTGATACGGAGCATCACGTTCGCCGTACACAGATTATGGGTGCAGAGCTTGGTAAACGTATAGAGTTATCCGATATACAGCAAAGCCGCTTGTCCCTTCTCTGTCTGCTTCATGATATCGGAAAGATCGGTGTTCCGATGGAGATATTGAACAAACCGGGAAAACTTACCGATGAAGAATGGAAGATCATGCGTTCACATGTTGAAAAGGGCTACGATATTGCAAACAGTAATGTAGAATTGAAGCAGATCGCAGAGGAAATCAGACATCATCATGAAAGATGGGATGGAAAGGGCTATCCGGACGGACTGAGCAGGGAGAGTATACCGGTACTGTCACGTGTAATTGCTGTTGTTGATGCATTTGATGCGATGGTAAGTGACCGTCCATATAGAAATGGAATGCCTGTATCCGATGCACTTGAAGAATTAAAAAAATGCGCCGGAACACAATTTGATCCGTTTATTGTTTCCGAGTTTATTCAAATGATATCAGAGAATTATTCTGATACCGTAAAGGGAGTTCATAAGTTCAGGCAGGAGAAGGGAAAACCTCAACACAAACAAGTGGCAAAACCGGAGGATAACAGTACACTTCAGGAAGCATTCTGTGTACATACAGTGCAATGCAGCAGATATTTGCTGGATGGTTCATGGAATATTTTGTCTGTGGATGATAATTTCGAGAAGCTGACAGGTTATTCCGGTGAGGATGTAGAAAAAAATTCCATGAATCAGATGGATCTGATCCCTGAAGCTGATCGGACAGAATATTTGTGCCGGACAAATGCCAATCTGGCTAAGAGTACATATGTATTGCAGGAACACAGACTCCATCGAAAGGATGGAAAGGATATTTATGTCTTTTGTTATGGACGTGTCTTTTACGATTCGGCAGTTAAACAGGATCGTGCAGAGATTATTATTTCAGATGTATCGAGTACTTATTCCATGAAGATCCTGACAGATGCAGAGCAGAATAAGGCGGAAGTCAGATTGCGGAATTGGGAGAATACATATCGCACAGATTCCCTGACGGGTCTTTTGAACCATGCGGCTTTTCGGAATGATATGGAGATGAAGCTGTTATCAGGTGATTTTAATGCAATGATGATCATGATAGATGTTGATAAATTTAAGCAATATAATGATACCTATGGTCATCATAATGGTGATAAATATCTGATCTTAGTCGCCCAGACATTGCTTGCGTCTTTACGAAATGAAGATTTTGCCAGTCGTATGGGTGGGGACGAATTTGCAGTAATGATGTTCTTTAATAAGAGTGTGCCGGAGAAGGCGATCAAAGAACATGCCCAGCAGATATTTGACAAAGTAAATCTGACAGTAAAATCTGCAGAGGGAGGTACCGGCATCTCTATGGGCGCAGTCATCGCTAAGTCAGAAGCAACCTTTAACCGGTTATATGAGGAAGCAGATAATGCATTATACGAGGCGAAGGAAAGCGGAAGAGGCAGACTGGTCGTGAAGGAGCACGGGGAAAAATAATATAGTATTTATGTTTATAGATGGCATTCTAACAGGAAGTGTTAGGATGCCATAAGAAGTTTGGAGAATTTTAATGACAAAAGAGGAATGGTATAAGCAGCTATTTGAGAGACTTGGTAATTCCAAGTTCCGAAGCAGCTTTCATTTAAAGCAGAAGGACATTGATTACATAAATGAAAAAGGACTGGATACTATAAGGCAGCATGCGCAGGATTTCATTGCAAAGCGGGAAGCTCCGGCGGTTATTCCAAACGATGGAAAACAGACGCCGATGAAAGGGCATCCGGTATTTATCGCACAGCATGCAACTGCAACCTGCTGCAGGGAGTGCATCCGAAAATGGCATAAGATACAGCCGGGCAGGGAATTGAGCCAGATACAGCAGGAGTATCTTGTGGATGTGATCATGACCTGGATTCAGAGAGAGATGGAGAGGAATAAGGATTAGATAGGTAAAAATAATATTTCTTTAATTGGGATAGAATACTATGAGATAATTCGCTTAATTTGTTGACTATTCCCTTAATTAACACTATTATTTAAGGAAAAGAAAGGAGAAGTAAGGGAATGCGAAACTTCAATTATTCTGCAATTAAATATCAGAAATGGGATTCAGAGATTTTAGGGTTAATTGCTGCTATTTATAAAGAAGCTGGAAAACAGGAGATGTATTTGAAGCAGCGTCCAGAGAAACTTGATAAACTTGTAGAGATTGCAAAAATACAAAGTACCGAGGCATCTAATGCTATTGAAGGCATTGTTACGACGAGTACCAGAATGCGTCAGCTTGTTGAAGAAAAGACAACACCTAAGAACCGGGATGAGCAGGAAATTGCGGGGTATCGTGATGTTCTGAATGTTATTCATGATAGCTTTGATGCGATTCCTATTACAAAAAATTATATTTTGCAACTGCACAAGATGTTATATAGTCATATGAACAATCCGCTTGCAGGGCAAACAAAGAATGTACAGAATTATGTTAGTGCTACTTATCCGGATGGACATGTCGAAGTGCTGTTTACACCACTTGCGCCATTTGAAACACAGGAGGCACTCGACAGAATCTGTGAGGAATACAATCGTGTCATAGGAAATATGGAATTGGAGCCACTTATTGCTATCCCTGTTTTTATACATGACTTTCTATGTATTCATCCTTTCAATGATGGAAATGGAAGAATGAGCCGTCTGCTTACTACATTACTGCTGTATCGGAGTGGATTCTATGTTGGAAAGTATGTCTCATTGGAAGCAAAGATTGCCAAGAATAAAGACCTGTACTATGAGGCTCTTGCTGCGGCTCAGCCGGGCTGGCATGATGGAACAGAAGATGTAGTGCCATTTATCAAATATTTACTTGGTACCATTCTTGCTGCCTATAAAGATTTTGAAGACAGAATGGCGTTGGTTGAAATAAAACTACCTGCACTTGAAATGGTACGGAGAGCAAGTCATAATAAAATTGGACGTTTCAATAAGCAGGATATACGGGAGCTATGCCCTACACTCAGTGACAGTTCTATTGAAGGTGCACTGCGAAAATTGGTTGCATCAGGAGAATTGAGGAAAGAAGGAAAAGGAAAAAATACCTGCTATTTTGGGGTGAGGTAGGTGGTTGATTTTTTGTAAATATGAATTGGGGTAAGGGGTGGATTCATAACAGGATTTTGTCTGAATACTTATCCAGATGACCAAAACTAAAATATAAGTACCAACCGTCAAATTCGATGGTTGGTATTTTTTTAGAGTTTTCTACGTCGGCAAAAACAACAGGAAAATGAGTGCAAAAACATGGATTTATTGCCGATAATGTGGTATACTAACTATAGTAAACGTGATTTTTGAAATCATGATAATAAAAGGCTCACAGAATATGCTTTTTATCGTGTGAAAGGAGGAGAGCGGCAGATGCGATATCTTTCAGTTGCTGAAATGGCAAAAAAATGGGATGTATCTGAACGTAGTGTAAGAAATTATTGTGCCCATGGTCGTGTGCCGGGAGCATTTCTTACCGGAAAGACATGGAATATTCCGGAAAATGCAGAAAAGCCAGAGCGAACTAACAAGAAGAAAGAAAAACCAACGACCTTACTGGATGTTTTGCAGGATGAGAAGGCGAATAAATATGCTGGAGGCATTTATCATAAGACACAGATCGATTTAACATATAATTCAAACCATATGGAAGGCAGTCGGCTGACCCACGATCAGACCCGATATATCTTCGAGACGAATACCATTGGTATAGAAAAAGAAGTGCTTAATGTAGATGATGTGATTGAAACAGCAAATCATTTCCGGTGTATTGATATGATTATTGATCATGCAAAATTGGCATTGACGGAAAAGTTTATTAAGGAGCTGCATCTGATTCTGAAAAATGGAACCAGTGATTCCAGAAAGGATTGGTTTGCTGTCGGTGATTACAAGAAACTGCCAAATGAAGTCGGCGGTATGGAAACCGCACTTCCGGAAGAAGTTGCAGACAGGATGAAGAAATTGCTGTCAGAGTACAATAACAAGGAAGAAAAGACCTTTGACGATATTCTGGATTTTCATGTGAAGTTTGAACGTATCCATCCATTTCAGGATGGAAATGGTCGTGTGGGACGTTTGATTATGTTCAAGGAATGCCTGAAATACAATATTGTTCCATTTATTATCGAGGATAATTTGAAAATGTTTTATTATCGAGGATTGAAAGAATGGGACAATGAAAAAGGGTATCTGACTGATACTTGCCTGACAGCACAAAATAGATATAAAGCATACCTGGATTATTTTAGAATTGCATATTAAAAGTGAAAATACTGCGGCACAATATCGTGCGACAGTAACATTGAATGCTGTACAGTAATATTAACAGAACCCACCACGCCTCTGATTTTTATGCGCAACCCGGTGGGACTTTTTTACTTATGGGGTATTTTACGTATCAGTATCCAAAACAAATATTAACAATAGAACAGCAGGTGCAATCTTATATTACACATAAATGGGAAGAACAATACAAAGGAGCGAATGGACATGAATAGTTTTGAATTGATTCCTACGGAATAAAATTTGATACATACCTTGAATAAAGATTTATTGAAACGAAACAAAGATTTAGTGCGTTTTTATGATTTAATATTAGCCCAAGAGGGAGTTTCTTCTATTGCTATTGACGGTAAATGGGGAAGTGGTAAGACTTTTTTTGTGAAACAATCGATGCTATTAATAAATGCAAAAAATGGGTAATGAATGACGAGACGGCACTTGTTCTTCGTAAGCTTAAGGATGCAGATGGTAATTATATCTGGAACCACAATGCTGATACTATCTTCGGAAAGTCAGTATTTATTTCAGAGTTCATGTCAAATGTGAATAATGAAAATAAGCCGATTGCGTTTGATGATTTCAGCTATTACTGGATTGTAAATCGTAGTGGCATTTTGGTTAGAACACTTGCTGAGAAGTTTGCTCTTTCTCAGCAGACAGGATATTTAGCTTGTGAATATCTTGATGCAAGACTTCTTCGTTCTGAGGCGATTAAGGTTCTTAAGCTTTCATAACACATAAATCTATATTAGCCGGAGGTGGGAGGTGGGCATAATGCATTTAGTTGAAACTAAAAAGGATGATGCTGTGCCTGTTAGTGAGAAGTATATGCTCACCATCAAGGAGGCAGCAGCTTATTTTAATATTGGTATAAAGAAACTGAGAAGAATTGCAGAGGATAACCTTGGAACGGTAGCGGTGTACTGTGGAAACAGATTCCTGATCATCCGCCCGAAGTTCGAAGAATTCATCCTTAATTCTTCAGAAATATAGTTCTTTTTATCTGCCGGAAGTAGTTGCTATTACAGGACATAAGAGCGAACATAGGATGACCCCGAAAACCCTTGAAAACAGCCACTTTTGGCAGAAAGGAAGTGCTTTATGGCAAGACCAAGTTTAGCAGAAAAGGATATTTTGAATCCTTCTGAGGCAATTGAATATTTTGTTTTGAGCCGGAGAAAATTTTATGATTTATTGAATAATACGGATGGGGAAGATTTTCTAGCATACTACGGAGAACGCAAGCTGATTCTTCGTGTAGCCTTTGAAAGGTATCTGCGTAACCATCCAGAACTAAGGAGGCGGGTATAATGGCAAAGGCAGGAAGAGGACAGACAAGGCGGGACTCCAAACGCAGAGTATTAAGACCGGGAGAGAGTGTAAGAGCAGACGGAAAATATCAATATAAGTACCATATTGATGGAAAACCACACTTTGTATACAGTTGGAAACTGGAGCCTACGGACAAACTTCCAAAGGGCAAAAAGCCATGTCTGTCGCTTAGGGAACTGGAAAAACAGGTAAACACAGATTTAGATTTGCTTGTAAATATCGTAGACGGACAGATGACAGTATGTGAACTGGTAGACCGATATTTGAAAACAAAGACCGGAGTAAGGCAAAGCACGAAACAGGGATATGTTACAGTGCAGAGATTACTTGCGAAGGAAGCATTTGGCAAAAAGACGATACGGAGTGTGAAAACTTCCGATGCAAAGCTGTTCCTTATAAAATTGCAACAGGAAGATGGGAAAAGCTACAGTTCCATTCATACCATCCGGGGAGTGTTGCGACCAGCCTTTCAGATGGCGTTGGATGATGATATTCTGGTAAAGAATCCATTCGGATTTCAGCTTGCCGGAGTATTGGTAAATGACGCAGTTACAAGAGAGGCAATCACAAAAGACCAGATGAGAAAGTTCCTAAAGTTTGTGCATGATGATGTGGTGTACTGCAAATACTATGAAGTGGTGTACATACTTTTTCATACGGGAATGCGAATATCAGAATTTTGTGGCTTGACGCTGAAGGACATTGATCTTGTGAACAGAACTGTAAATATTGACCACCAGTTGCAGAGAACATCGGATATGCGGTACATCATAGAAACCACAAAAACGGATGCTGGAACAAGAGTATTGCCAATCACAGAGGATGTGGCACAGATGTTTCAGGCAATCATTGAGGATAGAAATGCACCAAAAGTGGAAAAATCCATAGACGGATATAGTGGATTCCTATTTTACGATGATAATGGAATGCCACTTGTTGCAATGCATTGGTAGCACCGCTTCAATCATATGGTTGGCAGATACAATGACATTTACCGGGTGCAGATGCCAAATATCACGCCTCATGTATGCCGACACACCTATTGCTCGAATATGGCAAAATCGGGAATGAATCCCAAGACACTGCAGTACCTCATGGGTCATTCGGATATATCAGTCACGATGAATGTGTACACGCATATCGGATTTGACGATGCTGAGGAAGAACTGAAACGGATGGAAGAGTTTAGGAAGGCGCAGGCGGAGGTTGAACAGAAGAAGGAGAAACCAATGTCGCAGAAGATGTTTAAGGTAGTTTAATATAGAAGAGGGATGACGCTCTGGCTTAGGTTGGGGCGTTTTTTTTTTGTGGAAAAAAGTCGGTTTTGAGGATATAATATATATTGGATAAGTTTATAAAAAGGAGAGTGCTCTTATTTATGAAAAAGTATGAAATGCTACCTACAGAGGAAAATATTATAGAAACTTTGTATAATGATCCAATCAATAGGAATAAAGATATTGTTTATTTTTATAATATTTTGCAAGCTCAAGAATCAGCTAGTGCAATTGCAATTGATGGAAGATGGGGAAGTGGTAAGACTTTTTTTGTTAGACAAACCAAAATGGTTATCAATGCATTGAATCCGTCAAGTACAATAGATGAAGAAACAAAAGCAAAAGCTACTGTTAGACTTCCTTTTCCTAAAAATGACGAAGAAAATGAAAATTATAGTATAGCCGTATATTACGATGCATGGGAAAATGATAATGACACTGAGCCAGTGCTATCATTAATTTATGAGATTACGAAGCAGCTAAGTATTGATTTTTCATTGTCTGATATAAGTATTGTCAAAACAGCAGGAGCAATTATTGAGGCAATAAGTGGTCATAATGTAAACGGAATAAAAGATGCTCTTACATCAGAAGATCCATTTACAAAGTTTAAAGAAGAGAAAGATGTAGAACAAAAAATTAAAGACTTTTTTGCTAGTATATTGGCAGAAAGAGGAAACAGATTAGTTATATTTATTGATGAATTAGATAGATGTAAACCAACTTTTGCAGTTCATCTTCTTGAACAAATAAAGCATTACATATTTGATGATAGAATTACATTTGTGTTTTCTATTAATTTGGAACAGTTGCAACATACAATAAAACACTATTATGGTGCGGATTTTGATTCTTGTAGATATTTAGACAGATTTTTTGATTTGAGAGTTTCTATGCCACCTGCTAATATGGAAAAATTTTATAGTGAGATTGGGCTTGAATCTAGATATTACGTTGATATAGTAACAAAAAGAATCATAAACATGTATAATTTTGAATTGCGCGAAATAACACGGTTTTATTCACAGATTAAAGCTGCAGTTTATGAGCCGACTCACGATAGTAAAAAATATGATTTTATGTTTTCTGATGGTAAAGGTCGCCAACTAATATTGATGTATATTGTACCTTTATTGATTGGATTGAAAATTGTTGATATTTCAAAATATGATAATTTTATTAACGGACGGGACATTGAACCTTTGAAAGAATTATTAGATATAGATGAGGATAATCGTTTGTTAGGAAATATGTTAAATAGAGATGAAACATTTGAAAAAGATGATGAAAAGAAGTTGGTTACAAGAGAAGAAATGATTCAGCGATTTTATGATGCCATTTTTGTAAAACAATATAATGGAAGTAACTATAATACTGTATTAGGTCAATATGAGTTCTCGAAAGAATCAAAGACGTTTGCTCTTAGTGCAGCAAGTATGATGTCACAATTTGCAGAATTGTCTTAACATTAATTATTATGTAATATGTTGAAACGGAGGTATGAATCGTATGAGAAAGGTGTTGAGAATAGTTTTAGGAATTGCTTCTGTTATTGCGGTTCCTATATTTATAGATTTTTTTGTGTTTGGTAATGCATTTCCTAGCAATATTGATAATCAAGCATGGGCAGGTTTTCTAGGAAGTTACTTAGGTGGAATAGCAACTTTAGTAGCAGTATTTATTACTATTTCGGATAATAATAAAAAGATAGAAATTCAAAGGCAGTCAGAAAAAGAACAATTAGCAGAACAGAAAAAATATGCAGTCAGACCATACCTTGATACCAGATATATGTTTTTTAATGAGGAGTCAAAAATTGGGATTAATGACAGAGTATTTGATTTAAAGGCAGGAATGGTAGAGAAGGTTAGATATAATTTTACATCAACAGATAAGCAGTGTATAAAAATGAGACAATCTGTACCTAATTACATATATTTGAAATACATGATTAGAAATATAGGCGCGGGTAGCGCTGTGGATATGAAAGTTAGTGTTAATGACTTCTCAGAAAAGATATCTATAGCTAAAGATGAAACAGTTACACTTTTTTTATTAATTAGCATGGAAAAGGAAGAAAATATACCTTTCAAAATTATATTAGATTATTGGGATGTTGAAAAACGGGCTCATTATAATCAAACAGAAAACTTTAATATTTGTGTTAATGGCACAGAACAAACGATTGTACCGAAGGAGAAAACTTTACCAATTGAAATTTAAAAATCCTTAGTAGTTAGCCTACCCTGTTTTACTACCAACTTTACTACTAACAGGTAGTAATACCTTGCTCCATCTTGCCCTATTTTGCCAAGATGCCACCTAAATCACACATTTCACAAATCCCCGAAATCCCTTGCAAACAAGGGCATTCTGGGGCAAAACAAGGAGAAACAAAACTATGATAAAAGTACTTTTCGTATGCCACGGCACTCCAGTTTTACTATAATGCAGGGTTTGGCAAAGTGGGGCAGAGTACGGCATATTATGGAGGAAAACCGCATAAATACTACGGTTTAGACTACTAAGGGTTGAACCGAAGAGTGAATAAAGGCAAATAAACAGCCACTTTTCGTTAGTAGTAATCTACTACGAAGGGTGTTTTTTTGTGCATAAAACGATAAAAATAGTATTAAATAGTAATAATTAGTAAGTATTAGTGATTAAACTTGTTAAAACACAAATGATAGTATTGAGAAAAATATGAGAATATGATAAAATAGTAGTGCTGTTTGAAAGGAGAAATGTCTTGTGAATAAGAATGAACGCTGGGTTTCTATGGAAGAGATTTGTAATCATCTCGGTGCGAGCAGAGACACTGTGAAAAAGATGGTTAAAATGCAAAATATGCCTGCATATAAGTTTGATAGAAAATGGAAATTTAAGATTAGTGAAGTTGATGAATGGATGCACAGGCAGAATTGTATAACAAGCGAAGAAAGAGAGGCAGATAATGATGTTAAAGACAATTGATTTGTTTGCTGGGGCGGGTGGCTTGAGTCTGGGGTTTAAGATGACAGGACAATTCGAATTGGTTGCAGCTGCCGAAAAAAATGCAAATGCAAAGGCAACATATAAGAAGAACTTAGTTGGAAATAATGATGGTTTTACATTTATTGACAATGTGGTAGGGTATGATTTTGCACAACTTAGTGAAAAAGTTGGAGGCGTTGATATTGTTATTGGTGGACCACCATGTCAAGGATTTTCAAATGCAAATAGACAAAAGAATCATTTGATTAGTATGAATAATGGATTGGTTAAAGAATACTTTAGAGCCATTAAGGAAATAAAACCGAAAGCGTTTGTGATGGAGAATGTAAGCATGTTACGTTCAGATACACATAGGTTTTATGAATCTACAAAGGACAATCAAGAGATAGAAGCGTTAACCGCAGCAGGGTTTGATATACCAAAGAGAGAAGATATATTATATGTGGCAAACTGCCAATATGAAAATATTGATTTTTCATTAATTGATGAAATGGATTTTGCAAGATTTACAATTCCGAAAGATTTGTTGCAGCTACTTAGTGTGTTGGGAAAGAATGTAGGTAATAAGAAAAGATTTCCTACATATTTGGAAAAGCATTCAGCAGAGATAATAAGACGTATTGCTGATACATTAAATACAGATAGAATTGATGAAACAATCGCGGCGCGCTTGACAATAATAAAAGATTCAATTTCTGAGGTGCCTTTACCAGATAATAAAGAAGAAAGCGATTATAAAGATAAGCTGAATGAATTAATGCTCAAAGTGTCAGAACAGGAAGAAGTAATTAGGTATATTGTTTCATTGCAAAAGATGATTGAAACGATGGAGGAAATTAGTTCTAATGGATTGATAGGACAGTATTCGGTGGATGATAAAGGTTGCTTAGTATATAGAGTTAATTCATATTCGGTTAACGACTATGTGAATGCCATTTTAGGAGGCGAATACATTCAAAAAGGAGATACTGTAAACGCAGAATGGTTTGGTGTTCCACAGGAACGAAGACGTCATATAGTTATAGGAATTAGAAGAGATTTATATGGTGATGTGGAGTTGGAGTTACCAAAAGCTCCTGATAATTTAGTGGTGCCAACTGTTGGACAGGCAATCATGGATTTGGCAACTTATGAAGTTGGGTATGATAAAGAATTTGAAGAAGTAGCATACACAGGCGTAGAAGTGTTAAGTGATTATGCAAAACAAATGCGTGAAGGAAGTGTTTCTGTAAAGAATCATATTACAACACAAACAACAGAAACAGCATTAGAGAGATTCAAACAAATACAGCCGGGTAAAAATTTTCACAGTTTATCTAAGGAAATGAAATCGACATATTCAAAGCCAGAGAGAACACAGAATACAATTTATTTAAGGTTAGAACCGGATGCACCATCTGGTACTGTAGTGAATGTAAGAAAATCAATGTGGATTCATCCCACTTTGGATAGAGCAGTTACGGTAAGAGAGGCTGCGAGGTTACAGTCATTTCCGGATAGTTTTGAATTTGTGGGAACAAAGGATTCGCAGTTTCAACAAGTTGGCAACGCTGTTCCACCACTTCTTGCTAAAGGAATAGCTGAGAAGTTATTACAGTATATAAATGAATAAATGTTTATTGAGCATTTGTAATAAGCATATAGCATATTGCAAATGCTCTTTCTACATGCATATAATAAATGCAACTATATGGTATTTTGAAAATGCTATAAATAATGTTAGAAATAATAATTAATAAATGAGCTGTAGCATTTGACAAATGCTACAAAATATGATATTTTGACTATAATAATAATGAAATATACTTTGAATGTTAGTTGCATTTGGAAAGGGTATTGTATATGGCGGCAAAAAAAGGACTTGAAAATGAAACTAAACGAGACAAATTTGTGAGATTAGCTGAGGCAAGAACAAATAAGATTATTGACATGGTCCAACTATTGGGAAATTGTAGCAACACAAGTCAATATGAGTACTCACAAAAAGATGTGGATAAAATCTTTAAGGCTATTCAACTTGAATTAGACGAGGCTCGAAAAAGATTTAGTAAGCAGGATAGTGAGAAAGGTAGTAGATTTACTCTCGACTAAGGAGGAGAACTATGTTTGGCTGGAAAAATAGTTATAAGTGGATTTTTTCGGAACTTGGGGCAGCAGATAAGGTTGGCGTTAATGATGCTGGAATAGGAATTTTCAAAAGGCAACCTTATAAAGGGTTGGCAAAAGAAATTCTACAAAATATAACAGATGCTAAGGATGATAGATTGCCGGAAGATGTTCCAGTAAGAGCTAGATTCGAATTAGTATATGTTGATAGAGATGATATTCCTGATTATCAAAGATTAAATGAAGTAATTCATAAGTGCCATGAATATTACCATGACGGAGATGATGGGGCAAAGCTTAAGGTGATATGTGATGCTTCGGAAAAGTATCTTGCGCATGAAGGAAAGGTTCCTGTTTTAAAGATTAGTGACTACAATACATATGGACTTCGCGGGGTACATGAAGAAAAAGGTAGTAACTGGACTGGACTTGTTAGAGAAAGAAGTGCAACTAATAAATCAAATGGTTCAAGTGGAGCATTTGGTGTCGGAAAATTTGCACCTTATAATTTCTCTGCACTTCGCACGGTTCTGTACTCTACAAAGACTAGAGAAGGAGAAACAGCATTCCAAGGAAAAGCTATATTAACAACCTTTAGCGAGTTTGATGAAGATAAACAGAAAAATGTTGTAAAACAGAATATTGGACTATTTGCAGATACAGACAGTGATAATTTTGATGCGGTATTTTCTGTTGATGATATAGCGCCTGTTTTTAGACGTGATGTTGTTGGCACTGATTTGTTCGTGCTCGGATTTGAAAAAGAGGAAGATTGGATTGAGCAATCAGCAATTAGTGTAATAGAGTACTTTTTCTATTCTATATATCGTGGAAAGTTGAACGTGGAAATTGTTGAAGGTGATAAAGTCGTAGAGATTAATAAGAGTAATCTCGGAGATATGATTGCTTACTATGAAGAGTATTGCAAAGAACATATGGAGAATGATACAACATTCAGTTTTACTGCCCCTTCGTATTGGGCTATGCTTACGAATCCGAATTGTAAGTCAATAGTAGGTAAGAATTTTGAATACAATGGTCACAGCATGGGAGAATACGAACTCTATTTATTAGTAGGGGATGAATGTGCAGATCGTAAAGTTTTGGAAATGCGCCAAGCTGGTATGAAGATTCGTGAGGATATCAATTTTAGAATCCAAACCAATTTCACAGCGATATTCATTGCAACAGGTGCTAACGCTGTTTCGGATGAGCCAAAGGATAATATTAGTAGTTTCTTGAGAAAGTGTGAAAATCAAGCACACGATGATTGGGCTGCAGATGAATATAAGGAAGAAAAAGAAAAGGCGAGAGGAATTATCAATAAAATTCATTCGTTAATTCTTGATGCAGTAAAGACCGAAATGCCCGATATGGGTGATAAATCTATAGACGCTTTCGGGCTAAGTGAATTTCTTCGCAATGAAGACGAGGATGACGAAAAGAAGGAAGAAAAGGCGTTCGCTGACTTTAAACCGCTAGATTTTGAACTTCAAATTGTTAAAACTGGAAAAAGAAGAAAACAGGCTGATATAAGCATGAAGAAGAATGGCGGCTCAAAGAAACACAAAAACCATAAGCCTAAAGATGATGACAATCAAGATAAGAAGAAACGTAAGCGTACGGATAACCATCGTGGTACAGGATTGAATAAAGTATCAGAGGTAGATATTTCTAATATAAAAACTCCATACGACACAGAGGCTGGAGAGTACCAAGTTTCTTTTGTTGTTGATGAGGCTGTAAATAATTTAATGATTGCAACTAAAATTTCAAGTGATGATAATAATTTGGCAAGAGCAGAAATATCAAAGGCTACTCGAAATGGTAAGGCTTTAAATATTAAAAATGGAATGGTGGAGTTAGGTACTGTAAACGAGGGAGATAAGGTTGTGCTACGTATGAAAATTGCTGAGCCTGTACGAAAGACTTTGGAGGTGAGAGGATATGCTAAACGTTAGTATTAATTATCCATACCCGGTAATAAGACCATATTCGGAAGATTATATTGATACTGTTTTTGAGGGAGAGTTAACAGTAACACCGGAAACTGATGGCTATTACATCCATCCTAAGTTTTCTATATCTAATACTGAAATCCAGAGCATGATTGATGAGGGTAAGCTGACATATGCAATTGAAATCGAATGTGTTTCAACTTGGCTTAGAAGGCTAGTCAGAATTACAAATAATGTAGCTCAAAAAATAGACCCGACATTGATTCATGAAACAGTAGAACTAACTCCGTGTATTATTGCGATGGAGAAGATAACCGATTTTACGAATGCTGATTTTGTAGAGGAATATCGTTCAATCAAGTATACAATTAACCCTGGAGAGATCGTTGGAATCGGACAAAAAAGAACATTTGATGCATTTTATCAGAATGATATCATTAAGAATGGATCTTCAATCGTACATTTTGAGGGTAGCGATTCATTGAAGGAATTGCGCTGTGACTTTACAGGTAATTTTATTAACATCACTTTGCCTACAGAACAATTTGAAGACTATAAGAACTGTGGATATAACAAGAAGAAGTACAAGATGCTAAATGCTATTTTATCAATTCCCGTTGTAGTCGAGGCCATTGGAATCATTAGCAATGATGAAAATAATCCCGATGAGAAAAGCGGTCTTGAGGGTAAATCATGGTATAAAACCATTGTCGCAAATTTAAAACGCTATGCAGAGAATGACGATAATAAGTACAAGAAATTGTTAGGTAAGCCTTTTACAGCAGCTGAGATTCTTCTTGGAAATAATTTTGTAGCGGCTTTATCCTATCTGAATGATTTAGATTAAGGAGGATGGCATGAAAGTATACTTTTTAAAGCAAAAAGCATTAGATATGTTGGAAAAAGACATTTCTGATAATATTGAAAAATACCAGGGAACAGAGCAGTGGGCAGAGAATTATTTCATTAGTAAGGATATGCCAAACTACTATTTTGATACTGAAATTGAAGTGCCTGATTATCAGTTGATTATTGGTGGTCCTGAAACTGATTTTCAAAATGCCAAAATTGTATATGAAGCGTTCTCACAGAGAATAAATCCGGTTCAAGCAAGTGATTTAAGATTGTGGGCTTATTTAGCACATATTCAGCACTGGAATTATATGAATACTCGTTGGAAAATTGATGCCCCCGATGAAGAGAACGAAGAATATGACGATGCACCAAGGGAAGAAGGCGAAGAAAAGAACCCCGGGACAAATAAGATTTTGGATAGAATAGGTTATAGGTATTTCTTCAAGGCATCAAAAGGAAAAGCGTTTGTTAGGCAGGGGATATCAAGGCTTTTTTGGAGTGCATATTTAACATATGATGCTGATAATGATAACCCGTATGAATACACGGAATATTTCTTTAGCAAGCAGGATATTTTTACTTCAATAACAGAGCGTTCTTACGCAAGAAACAAAGTATTAGTTTTGGCCGCATTAAAGGAGCTGAAAGCACATCCGGAATTAGGAAGAACAGAAATTAGACTTTTTTTGGCTAAGCTTAACCAAGCAGGGGCCATCAAGGTTTTAGACTTTTTTGATAAAGCACAGGCTGAAGAACTTTGTGCTGAGGTGATGACTGAAGTAGTTAATGTAAAAACTCTTCGAGAGGGAAGTAAGTTTAAAGCGTTTGATAATCTGACTGGCAAGAAGTATGGACCGAATCTTTCTATTATTGATGGTAGAGTGGTTGCTGTTGGTAAAGTGCTTAACACAAAACCACAAAACTTAATTGGTAAAAAGGAAGGAACTCAGTTTGTCATAGCAGGAAGAAAATACGTAATCAAGGATATACAGTAAAATGATTTTTAATAAGGAGTAACCGAAATAATTGCTCCTTATTTTTTTGTTAGGGCAAGGCCCTGTTTTACGCGAGGAATTTTTCGTGTTCCGAAAAATGGAATGCGTAAAACAAATAAACGTAAACGCTCCATAGCCGGTACCTATCCATTTTACCCGAATTTTTTTATAATTACCTCAACTAGTTGGAAAATAAGAGCGAAAAATCCAAATATTCGGGAGGTAGATTATGGCAACACGACTTGCTATTCGGGAAAAGCAGCTTGCGACTTGGATTGCGATTATTCAGGAATTCAGGAACAGCGGTATGAAAACAAAGGACTGGCTTGCTGAAAATAACATATCAAAGGATCAGTATTACTACTGGTTCAAGCAGCTGAGACTTGCGGCGTACATGCAGTCCTCTGGTCCTCAACCAGAATTGCCGGTTGAAACCGAGAAGCAGCAGATAGTCAAACTTGAATGCGCCAATTATCAGAATGACTTTGATTCGTGCAGCAATTCAAAGATAAAGGATAGACCGCGGCAGCATACACATAGAGATCGATGGCGGTGCTGCTTCCGCAGTGATCCGCTCCATCATGGAGGCCTTTGTAGATGCTGAATGATGCAGTTGGTTTTTCTGAAATATACATAGTATGTGGCAGAACAGATCTGAGGTATGGTATAGACAGCCTTGCCGGAGTCCTCAGATTCCTTGGCATTGAGAACCCTGCAACAGCAGGTACGCTTTACCTATTCTGCGGAAGAAGATCTGACAGGATCAAAGGACTTGTATGGGAAGGTGATGGATTTCTACTCCTGTACAAGAAACTTGCAAATGGTTCATTTCAGTGGCCGCGCAATGCAAGCGAAGTTAAAAGTCTCACACCCAAACAATTCAGATAGCTGATCGAGGGGCTTACCATAGAACCACGAAAAGCCGTTAAAGAAGTATCTTTCGAATATATGAGCTGATAAATATTTGTGCATAATGGAGAAAAATATATCTTGGCAGGCCTACAGGAAGTAAAAGCCATATGTGGGTATATAGGACAGGGAAATATCAGATGGACAGGCAGGTAATACTTTACGATTATCAAAAGACAAGGAAGGCTGATCACCCAAGGGAATTCCTTAAGGATTTCAGAGGAGTATGTGTAACAGATGGATATCAGGTATATCATACACTGGAAGGAGAACTGGAAGATCTTGAGATATCAGGCTGCTGGGCACACAGCCGCAGGCGGTATGATGAAGCAGTTAAAGCACTTCCCAAAAGCGAACAGAAAATGAGCCTTGCCTATCTTGCCCTCTCACAGATACAGCAGATCTATCATGAAGAGGCTGAGCTTCAGGATATGACACCGGCAGAGAGACGTAAACATCGACAGAAGTTTATCAAGCCACTTGTAGATGCGTATTTTAACTGGATCCGTATAAACATAGATAAAGTCATGCCCAAGAGTAAGACTTATAATGGGATGACTTATTCAATTAACCAGGAAAAATATCTCAGGAGATTTCTGGATGACGGAGAGATCCCGATAGATAATAATGCCGCAGAACAAAGTATCAGAAGTTTCTGTATCGGTAATCCTACAGTTGTGATAAAATAAATGTTGACAAATGGAAATATTGTGATATCCTATAGTATTCCAATTTTAATTGGAAGGGGCAACATAGTACTCCGTATATTATCTTAGGGTTATGCCCGGGAAGGAGGTAGTGCTATGAACTTGAACGTCATAATTGACTGGAAGTTTGTTGTTGCCCTTGGCACAGCAGTTGTTGGTACTATTTTTGCAGTTAAAATGGATACTGATGCTGTTGAGAGAGTATCGACTCATGTAGTTGATGCTTGTAAGGAGTATGCGATCGCTGGAAACAGCGACCGCTAGCTCTATATAAAATGAAACTTGGGGCACATAGTCTTCGGAGTATGTGCTTTCATATTATTGGGAGGTATTGGGATGAAAATGAGAAATCGAATGCCAGATGTAGCAAAATTAAGATGTAATGCTTGTCAGGAATTTTTGAAGATGGTTATAAAACCTAATTGGCAACAGAGATTATATGATATAGAAAAAGAGGCTATTGAACATAATCGTTATGCTGATAATTATAGACCTGCGTATGAAAAAATGCGTAATATAGGAATTGAAAATTATAGTATTGATGAAATGGATGTTACATTTATTACCCAAGTGGTTTGTTTTTGCTCTAGCATTGTGTCCGTTCAAAAACAAACAAAGGATGCATTGACAAAATTGCGTGATGATAGAAACCTTACAAATCATTTGAATGAGAACGAAGAAGATGAAGAACTATATTTAAGGGGCTTGTTATCATTGTGTAATTTGAGGAGTTTTGTAAAGGCAGTAGATAAATTTGAAATTAATATTGATGATGCCGATAGATTGAATTATAGAAATAAGTATATCCCCCAGATTGAAGAATTGATGGATATTCTTGATGAGGAGAGAATTGCACTAATTCAGAGAACAAAGGATATTACAAAGGATATCAATAGACTTTTATCATGTTCAGATGATGAAACCCGTTTGCGAATGTGGTGTGATATTTCTAAACTGTATATGGATAGGGAATGGAAACTGGATAAAAATCCGGAGCGATATAATGAATTTATTGTTATGGCATCGGATGCAGGAATACCAGAGGCGCATATTAACGCTGCCATTTATTTCCTTAATATAAAGAAAGATTATGTTGAAATGGAGAGGCGTTTACAAATGATGTTCGATTCTCGTGATAGACTTACTGCAGGTAATGTACATAGTATAATTGAGAGCATTAATTGGTATGTTACAACAGGAAACAATATTACTGTTGGCATGAATGAAATGGCAGATAGGATAATTGCATTAGGATTTCCTGTTGAGAAGCAAGAAGATGGTACATATTTGTGGAAACGAAGACAAGATGCGTAGCAAGTTTTTGGATAACATTAATTGAATAAAGAGGAATGTGATGGCAAATAGAAATCATACATTAAAATGGATAAATACTCTCGGAAGTAACAAGATTGCTTTTGAAAATGGAATTATTGATGGCACAAAAAATAGAGGTATATATGGTATTTTTGTGATTGATGACACGCGGGATACGGAGTATTGTGCTTATATTGGAAGAGCAGTCAATATCTATAAAAGATTTTTGAAGGGTGATGATGCACATTTTGTTAAACTTAGAAAAGGATTATTAGAAAATGATAAGGTAATTGAGGCGCTAAATGATAAGCATAAAAGAATAGAAGTACGTGTGATTGAACAAATAACGTTTAATTATGAAAACTATTATAAAGATACTCAGTTTATGGCTTCGAGAGAATGCTATTATATAGACCATTACCAAGCTTTAGGTCAGTGTTTGGAACAATGCCCGGATGGAAGCAATATTAGAAAAGTTGTCTGGGAAAATGAAAAAATGCTTAGTAGTAAGGCATAATCGTTTTACTACTAATTTTACTACTAATTTTACTACTAACAGGTAGTCACAACTTGCAAAAGTTTGCAATAATTTGCCTAGTTGACATTTAAATAACACTTTCATAAAATTCCCGGAAACCCTTGCAAAACAGGGAATTCCGGGGCAAAACAAGGAGAAATAAAACAATGATTCGCGTGCTCTTCATCTGCCACGGCAGGACTGTGGAAATGCAGTAAAATCGGTACTTTATGGGGCAAAATGGGGCATACTTTGGTAGTCAACACAACACGGCACTACGATAAGACTACGAATGGTGGGATGAAAACAAGAAAATGTGAATAATCGTTAAATGGTAGTAGATAAGCGTTAAATTGTTACATTATAGGAATTCTGTAATTGTTTATGGCTTTAATAAAAAGAAGAGGAGTTTTGCTATGCAATTCCTCTTCTTTTTAAATCATTATACACTAAAATCCAATTCATAATTTCCGGCATTTGTTAATGTGAGGGCTACGTAGTCTCTTCCGTATGTACGTAAGTCGTTATAAGTGACGATTGCATTGGATGGAAGACCAAGGCGTTTTCTTAAATATACGCCCAGTTCCTCGCCACCTGAATTAGATGTAAGAGCTTTAGGGTATTGACGATAAGCGGCACCGGGAGCACGATTAGATTTTGACGGCACTTCGACACCACCTTGTTGAAATACCATTTTCATTTTAGTTCCATCGTCCCATGTCATGTCAATAGGACTTTGCATTCGTTGGATTTTTCCACCAGATCCAGAACCTACAGCACCATTAAAAGGTATTAGCAAAGGATAATTAGTAATATGAAATTTTCTTATTGGAAGAACAGATTCCATATCTGGGCTTGATGAAGAATGCGGTCCATTTCCCCAGTTTAATCCGTCAACATTATGGACTATAGGTTTCCCTTTATCCATGTAATAAAGTGGGATGATTGCAGAGAAAGGGTTTCCTGTATAGTTATTCCAACTCTTTGGAGCTTTTTTGGCTCTCTTGGCTGATACTGAAAGAGCTTTTGTTTTTGCAGACGGAATAATAATTGGGTTATCGAAATGAACAGAAGCAGAATCGATATCGGCTGCGTATTTATCTAAAAAAAGTCTGTCGGTTGGAGAGTCAATTGGTGTGAGTAACTCACTATTAGCTGTTGTGGCTAAAGCAGAAGTTGAAGCATTGGCTGAACCGACAAGTGCATTTACTGTTACACCTGATTGCCTAAAAATATAGCATTTTGTGTGTACATGATAAGCAATAGGAATATTGATTTTTAAATTGGGATAGGTAGCCTCTAATTTTTTGAAAGAATTATAGTATGAGGTACTTATTCCGTTACGCAAATACATACCATAGTAAAATACTGTAGGTATGCCTTTTTTTGCTATATTTTCAATAATATCAATCGAGAAAAAACCACTAATGATTATTATCTCGTCACTTGAGTTTGCATTGGCCATTATAAGTGGTTCAAGATTATCTACATAAATCGACATAAAAATCCTCCTATTTTTTGATAAGTAAATTATATCACATACATTCTGAAAAATATAGAGGGGGAAATATTTTATTTCTCCGTTGATAAAATATATTTCCCAGGTTATAATAGATGGTGTGAATTCGATTGTTATTTTACGGAGGTGCAACATGGAAGTGAGTTATAATAAATTATGGAAATTAATGATTGATAAAGGAATGCCTAACAAAAGTGATTTAAGAACTATTACAGGCATTGGTACAAATACATTGGCAAAACTCAGTAAAAATCAGCAAGTTAGTATGGAAGTCCTTATGAAGATATGTAACAAGCTTGATTGTGATATTTCGGATATCTGTGAATTCACAAAAGAAAACTAAAGGAGAATGATTACATAATGAATGCAATAGATTTATTCGCCGGATGTGGTGGACTTTCAAAAGGATTTATGGATGCCGGATTTGATATTATCGTAGGAGTGGATAATGATCAGGCTGCACTTAATACATTTGCTAAAAATCATAATGGTGCAGTGGCACTGAATGCAGATTTGTCAAAACAAGAAACTTTTGACGAAATAAAGAGAATTGCAGGAAATAGAGAAATAGATGTAGTTATTGCGGGACCACCATGTCAAGGATTTTCTTTAACAGGACCTCGAAATTTTGACGATGAAAGAAACAAGTTGTATCTTGCCGTAATTGAGATTGTAAAACAGTATCAACCTAAGGCATTTATTATTGAAAATGTTCCTGGTATGGCAACATTATATGAAGGACAAATAAAAGATGAGATTCTGCATCGTTTCAAGAAAATGGGATATAACATCGAGTGTAAAATATTATGTGCTGCAGATTATGGTGTTCCTCAGATGAGGAAAAGGTTAATTTTTATGGGAATTAGAAAGGATATTGGAATGCCTAAATTTCCAAAAGAAAAACTTGCACCAGAGAATTATCTAACTTGTCGTGACGCTGTTAGTGACTTGCCGTCATTGGAGAATGATTTGGGAACCGAAGAAGCAGAGTATAAGCAAGAGCCATTAACCGATTATCAAAAATTGATGAGAGGAAATTGCTCAGTACTTTATAATCATATTGGAACGAATCATACACAAATGGTTAAGGACACAATTGCACTTGTTCCAGAAGGTGGGAATTATAAAGATCTTCCAGAGGGATGGGGAGAAAGTAGGAAGTTTCATATGGCATGGACACGTTTGAATGGGAATGCTCCTGCAAGAACTGTGGATACTGGACATAGAAATCTATTCCATTATCAATATAACAGAGTTCCCACAGTAAGGGAAAGTGCAAGGATGCAGTCTTTCCCAGATGATTTCATATTTACTGGAACAAAAACACAGCAAAGCAGACAGGTTGGAAATGCTGTACCGCCCCTTTTAGGGCAGGCATTAGGTGAAACTGTGTTATCAATAATTCAGGAGAATAGTGATAATGAAGAATGAGAAGATTAAATCGATTGATTTATTCGCGGGCTGTGGGGGGCTGATGGATGGATTTGAACAGTCAGGTCATTATGATACAGTTGCTGCTGTTGAGTGGGAAAAGGCTCCATGCCGAAATCTCGAAAAAAGACTAAGGGAAAAGTGGAAATACAATGATGCAGACCAACGAGTATTGAGATTTGATATTCAAAGAACCGAAGAATTGTTTTTTGGATGGAATGATGATCCTGATTATGGAAGTTCGGTTGGGCTTGATAAATTGATAGAAGAAGCAGATGGTATTGATGTAATCATTGGTGGTCCACCATGCCAGGCATATTCAATAGCAGGACGTGTTAGAGATGAAAATGGAATGCGGGATGATTACAGAAATTATCTTTTTGAAAGTTATATTAAGGTATTGGAACGGTATCAGCCTAAAGCATTTGTTTTTGAAAATGTTCCGGGAATATTAAGTGCAAAACCGGGAGACAGGAACATCATAGAAATAATCCAAGAAAGTTTTGCTGAAGCAGGGTATTGCCTATTAGAAAATTTAAGTGAAGCAATTATAGATTTTACAGAATATGGTGTTCCGCAGAATAGAAAGAGAATTATTATTTTTGGCGTAAAAAGAGACTATTTTGGAGAAAAGGCAGAAACTATTGTTAAGCAGTTTTATACTGAGGAACTTCCCAAATATAAATCAAAGAAAAAGAAAACCGTATTAGATGCAATAGGAGATTTACCCAAGTTGTACCCTGTTGCAGAAGATATAAAAGTAAATGGAACAAGAACTCGTCATTCTTTACCGAGTCCAAATGTTCCTAATCATATTGCAAGGTGGCAGAGTGATAGGGATGTTGGCATTTTTAAATTACTGACTGAGGACATTGAATCAGGAAGATGTGAGTATACGTCTATTAAAGCTTTAAAACAACTTTATACTGACATGACAGGAAAATCGTCTAATGTACACAAATATCATGTTATTAGATGGGACGAGCCGAGTAATTTGATACCTGCTCATTTATATAAAGATGGATTGAGGCATATACACCCTGATTCTTCACAACAAAGAACATTGACTGTACGAGAGGCTGCAAGATTGCAGACTTTCCCAGACGATTATATTTTTGATGGAAGCAATATGGAATTGTATAAAATGATTGGAAATGCGGTTCCACCACAGTTTGCAAAATGTTGTGCAAATGCAGTGTACGACATTCTACAACGGTTCGACAATGAGTAATGGAGGTGTTGGTATGGCATATACTACTCAGCAGGCTGTTGATACATTAAATGGATATTTGGGTATTTCAGAAGAAAGAAAAGAATACATTAATGATACCAAAAATAGAGGCTTTGTATTAACACTTGATTCAGGAGAGAAGATAGTTATTTTTATTTATCCACTTGTTCATAAACAGGATAATACAAAGAATTATTTTGATACAAGAGACAGTGGTGCATATGAAAGAGGTGTGGCTTGGAAATATGCGTTAAAAAATGGATTGAAATATTTTTGTTTTGGTGTAAATAATAAAGTTGATAAGTTTAATGACTATGTATTCAGTTTGGAATGCAATGAAACAATAATTGAAAAGATTTCAGGAACAAAAAACGGTTCAAGAAATGGTCCGGGAAACCAAATAATAATTCCTAATGATTATGTACCAAGTAATATGTTTGAAAGAATTAAGAATAGGCTTGGTATCTACATTTCAGCAATAAGAAAAGATGGTATATATGATTACCTAAAACTATATGATAATAGACCATATTTGTCAGAAGATATTGATATTGATGTGGAAAGTGAAGATCCGGAAGAAAGAAATAAGAGACTCTTTCGTTATTGGATGGGATTACAGGTTAAGCCAGAAGGGGATTCTGATGCTGGAAATCCGTATAGTAATTCATCCATTGACCAGTATGTAAGTAATATAGCTAACACGCCACTTTCCATAATGTCGGATAGAAGTGTATTTTATACCACAAATATCGGTGATGTAGAGACCACCATTGAAGTGCTTGATCATTCTGAGAAGAATAATACACAGAGAAGTGCATTAAAGAAATATCTTGAATATTTGAAGAATTTGGTGTCTGATGATGATTGTGAGGAAGTATTTTCGCACAGCTTGTTTGGAATTCATATTAAAGAAAAGAATAATGCTTTGTCGGAAGATAATCCCCATGTTTGTATTGGATGGTCTCGTATGGGAGATTTGTCGGACATATCGGATAAAGGAGCGTTGGCAGCTCTCTATGATGAGCATTTTGAGAAGAATAGTAGAGGAAGAGGGCAAGATATAGGTCAGGTCTGGAGATTTCTTAATGATGTTAAGGAAGGTGACTATATCATCTATGCGGAAAACTCTGTATTTCATATTGGTAGGATTGAGTCGGAATATTATTATGACACAAATGAATACCCGGATCAGAGTTCTGATTATAAGAATACACGAAAAGTAAGATGGCTTAAAAAGAATATCAGTAGATCCGTTTTATCTTCCGGCTTTCATAACTCATTAAAGACGGCAATGTCCATTTGGTCGTTGAATGATTATAAGTCTGCAGTATCAGATTTGTTGCGTGGCATATATCAGAAAGACGATGACAGAATTGAAGAGGAAGATGAAAATATGAAGCTAGTATTTAATACAGATATTAAAGCAAAATATGAGAGGAATCGTATAGTATTTGGTGCTCCGGGCACGGGTAAAAGTTATGGCTTAAAGGATGATTGTGAAGAACTGATGAAAGACACTACAGGTACTTATGAGCGGGTAACTTTCCATCCAGATTATACATATTCGCAGTTTGTAGGAACATATAAGCCTGTTATGGATGAGGACGGTAACAGCATTCGTTATGATTTTGTTCCCGGTCCGTTTATGAGGGTTTATGTGGAAGCTCTTAAGAGTGGAAGAACAGATACTCCACAGCCGCACCTTCTTTTGATTGAAGAAATCAATAGGGCTAAAGTGGCAGCAGTCTTTGGCGATGTGTTCCAGTTGCTTGACCGGGATGATGATGGTGTCAGTGAATATGAAATTCAGGCATCGGAAGATATCAGAAGATATCTTGCAAGGGAACTTGGAGGAAATGCTGACAATTACAAAAAAATTCGTATTCCCAACAATATGTTTATATGGGCAACGATGAATAGCGCAGACCAGGGTGTATTCCCAATGGATACAGCTTTTAAGAGAAGATGGAATTTTGAATATCTTGGAATCAATGAGAATGAAGAAAAGATTAAGGGTATCGGAAAGATTGTGCTTCCTGGCAGTGATGAGCCAATTGAATGGAATACTCTTCGTAAGGCAATTAATGATAAGATGTCATCTTCTGATTTCAAGATTAATGAAGATAAGTTGATGGGACCATTTTTCCTATCAAAGAAGGTAATTACATCTAACGAAAATGGAATGATTATTGATACCGATAGATTCATTGATGCATTCAAGAGTAAAGTTATTATGTATCTTTATGAGGATGCCGTAAAACAGGGGAAGCATAGATTCTTTGAAGGCTGTGACAGTAGTAAATATTCATCAGTATGTGAGGCATTTGATGAAAAGGGAACGGCAATATTTGGACCAACTTTCAGAGAGACATTTTATGATAAACAAAGGAATGATGCGTAATGAAAATTGTATCAAGCTACGTCAGAGAGCAAAAAAGATACACCAAGAATGATTTAAAAAGCATATTCTCCTTTGATGAATCCGGCGTGGAAAAGTTCATAAAGAATTTGAAAGCCTTCGGAGTATTGAAAAGTGTAAAGAATAGTACGGACCAGTTGGAGATGTCCGACTTGATGGATGAAGATATAGAGATTACAGAGGAAACAGCCGAGAGTGGTGATTGTCTTTATGTATTTACCTATGTGGGAATTATCACTTGTGGAAGTCGTGTTGTAAAGGTATTTCCAAAATATCTTTTATCTAAAAGGGAAGATCCGCTTGATGAAATGAAACAGGTGGTAAAGGTTCTGGAAAGGTACAGTCGTTCTGAAGAACAGATAATAAATGTGTTCAATGGCAATGGGGAGAATCGCAGTTTTAATATTTTGGCAGTAATTCTTTTCTTGCTGAATGATTATTATGAGTACGGAATTTACACTAACAGTGAAGATATTGTAGAAGTGAATGGAGAGGGCGAGATTCTGTGGGGAAAGACCATAGATGAGAGCTTTGCATTAATTGAAGATAATCGTCCATATTATATGGAATTGTACACGGGAAAGACCGTGGATGATGATATGGATTATTTCAAAAGACTGCATGAGTGTGTTTTGACACAATGTTCCCATCAATTGCATGCGGCGCAGTTGGATACATTATTCGATATGGATGCATTGGAACTCTCAGAAGAGGGGTTACAGGATTTTGGAGATAGAGATTACATTCTTGAGCGTATTTATAAGGAACTGAATGTTCAATTTAATACAAGAAGACAGATTTTATTAAAGACTCTGTATGCCTATATTTCACAGGACAGAAGAATGCTTGAGGAAAATGATGGCATCAGTATGTTTGGAACAACGGCTTACCATGCAGTTTGGGAAAAGGTCTGTGCAGAGGTTTTTGATAACAAACTGCATACAACATTGGGACAGCTTAAGATGTCAGCGCCTTTGGCGGAACAGTATCAGTCAATGAAGAAGAAAACTCTTATAGAAATTATTGAGAAACCTATATGGGAGGGAGTTGATACAACAGAAACTGCATCAGATACTTTAATCCCGGATTTGATTAGTATTCCAAAGTTTGATGGAGTTGATTATTTCATTATATTTGATGCAAAGTATTATAACATCCAACTTGAAAAGGGGAAATCACTCCGTGGAAATCCGGGAGTTGGAGATGTGACAAAGCAGTATCTGTATCAGCTTGCATACCGGGAATTTATCAAGGCGCATAATATAGCTGTGGTGAAAAACTGTTTTCTTATGCCGACAGAAGAAAATGAAATTGTTAAGAAAGGTACAGCCAAGATGCCTATGCTTGAGGCATTAGGATTGGAAAACATACAGATAAGACTGATTCCGGCAAAAATGCTTTATGAGTGTTATTTGACGCAGAGAAAGATTAATATAAGCTTGCTAGAATTGTAATTTTAGTAAATAAAAGAAAAATTATCACATTTATGCTTTAGGAGGTGAAGAACTATGGTATGTTTTGGTTCTTTATTGAAAACGTTGATGACAAGTACACAGGCAGGAGTTCAGCAGCAGGATGTATGTTCTGAACTGATTATGGCAGTCGGCGGAGATAGCATTATTGGTGATCATACAAAAATCTCAAGACTTTGTAATAGTCAAGCAAATGTACCAGATGAAGCTATTAACGGAGCAAAAAATGTGGTATTTGAGGATGTGGTTAGTAGATTAAACGGAGATCTTCTGTCTAAATTTATATTAGAAGACAGAATACCAGTTATAGTTCTTGCACTTAAGGATATTCTCAGCAGAGATAGCATAGGCATAAGTACGCATATTGGAAAATATAGTAAATCAGAATTATTAAGTATGGTGGATGTTGATGCAGCAGAGTTTTTAGCTAGTTTTCTAATATATACTTGTGCAGAAGTTAAAAATAGAAACGGGAATGGAAAAACAGATTTTATAACGAAAGATTATGTAGATGCGTTTGAATCCCAAAGACATTCAATTCATATTGTTACTGCACCTGTTATCAGAACACAACAACTTCAGTCTACTTTAAATAGGGACGATTTTGACCAGATATTTATTGAAAGTGAAGGAGCAGGGCAGCTTAATAATCCAAATTACAGTCAAGTCAGACTGTTCTATCTTGACATCGAAAATAATGAATTTTCATATGATTGTCTCGATGATTTCCTTATTGATAATATCGGTTATTATGTACTTTCAAGAACAGAAATGCAGAATTTGCGTGATAGACATAAAGAACATTCTGCCTGCTTGCGAGCTATTCGTGCAATGAATCAGCATGGAACGCCCGGTGAGAAGGGGACAGGTAACGATTTAGGAGAGGTTATGGTATATGCTTTTCTTGAAGATGTATTAGGAGCACCTAAGATATTTACAAAGGCGGAAATCGTTGCTGGAACTCCAGGAAGTAGAACAGATGGAGTACATTTATTGAAGTTGAGTGATGGGGGATGTGACAAGTATCAGCTTGTTCTTGCAGCATCAGACATAACAGGGAATATTAAAAATGCTGTTGACTCTGTAATACAGCGGCTGGATGATATAGTAGGTGTTTCAGGAAATGAGAGAAAAATGGTGGATCGAGCGGTGTTATCAAGTAGTTTTGACGCTGATACTACTACATATTTAAAAAGCATATTGATACCATCAAGGGCATCATTTGGAAGACCGGATATCTCATTTGGAATTTTTATAGGATATTCATTGGGAATAGATCCGTCACAATATGATAATGATACCTACAGAACTAAAGCAATGGAGAAAATGAAACAAGATGTAGAGGATATAGCACCATACATTAGTACGCAATTGGCAAACGCTGCCATTGTAAGCAATAGCAATATAGCCAATCATTCTTTCTATTTTTATTTTATGCCGTTTGATGATGCTGATAATGACAAAGATGAAATAATGCAGAACTTGCTGAGTGGAGGTGTAGGTAATGGAACAATATAACAATACACTTGGACAAGCGATATATGATGACTTAGAGAATAATGCGTATTTAAAAGAAGTCTATGAAAACATTTTGTATAATTATGGGGCTAGGGTATTTGCCGACCAAGGTAATGACAATGTTGTAGAAATGCCTGTTGATATTGATGATGCTCTTAGATTTGCAGATTTGTTATCAAATTCTACGCATCCAACAAAAAGCGATGCACATAAGATAATGGCACAGGAGATGGTTGCATTGCTACAGGAAATGCATCCAGAAGATGCGAGGATATCATATTATTTATCTGGAGTGTTATCCAATATAGGTAATTACAGAGGACTCAGCTTGGCAAAAAATAAGGAGATGGTGACGAAGAAATCGTTCATGGATAGATTGTGTCAGCAGTATGATATGGATAAAATGCGCATCCCGGCTGATGGAGATAAACAGTTCTTTCGTTCACAAGCTAAAGTTTATGAGCATTTATCGGATCAGTATTTCAGTTATTCAGGACCAACCTCTATGGGAAAGTCCTTTATTATGCGAATGTTCATAAAACAACAGATTTTTGAAAAGAAAAGAGAGAATTATGCCATCATAGTTCCAACGAAAGCTTTGATAAACGAAGTCAGCGACAAAATAATAAAAGATGATTTAAGGGAAATGTTGGAAGTGTATAATTACAGAGTTGTGACAGCAGGGGGAGATATTGCTTTAAAGCAGGCACATAACTTCATATTTGTTATGACACCAGAACGATTCCTGTATTATCTGATTGATAATCCTACCAAGACTATTGCTTACTTGTTTATTGACGAAGCACATAAAATATCTTCTATGGATGATAGAAGTTCATTTTATTATAAAATTGTTGAGATGTTATCAGCAAGAGAATGCAAACCTCATATTATATTTGCGTCACCTAACATTCCAAATCCAGAGGTATATCTGCGATTAATAAGTGATGAAGAACGTGTATTCGCAATGGGAATTGCATCGACATATTCTCCCGTAAGTCAAATGAAGTATATTGTGAATTATAATACGCATGAAATACGTATGTTTAATCCACAGAAAAAAGAGACCACTTTTATCAGAGGATTAAGGGAAGATGAGAATTTTACTTCACTCCTAAATAATGTAGGCAGCAGTGCACAGAACATTGTATTCTGCAGTGCTATCGGACAAGCTGTTGCAATGGCACTTGAATATGCAGATTCACTGCAAGAATATGACAATGATGATTTGGAGAAGATATCAAAGGAAATACAGCAGGAAGTACACTCAGAATACTATCTTGCAGATATCATAAAAAAAGGGGTAGCTTATCATATTGGATACTTGCCAACAACAATTCGATTGCGCATTGAAGAACTATTCAGACAGGGACTTATAAAGACACTTTTCTGTACAAGCACGTTGGTAGAAGGTGTTAATCTTCCAGCAGATAATTTATTTGTTACAAATTATAAAATTGGAAGGGCTGGAATGGATGCTATTGATTTTAAAAATCTTGTAGGAAGGGTTGGAAGAATAGAGTTTAATTTATATGGGAATGTTTTTCTTATCTGTAATGAAAAGGTAAAGGAAGAAAAATTTGTAGAATTATTGAAAAAAGAAGCTCCTGAGCAGAAACTTTCTATTGATTCAGGATTGACAAAGCCACAGAAGAAAGAAGTTGTTCAAAGCCTTCTGAAAGGGCAGGTTGAAATACCACGACATCCCAAAAGCCAGACAAATGATAGCTATGCATTAATGAGAAAGTTTTCGATTTTATTGCTGAACGATATTATGAAAGACAGAGACTCTCGGGTAATGAAGGAATTTTCGGAATTTCTGGATCCTGCGACTACAGCACAGATAAAGAGAAACTTTCAGAGGGAAGAAAGTACACTTGATGATGATATAAATGTATCAGTGGATCAGGCTCGTAATTTACAAAGTGCTGTAAACCAGAATCTATCTTATCCAGTTTTGACAGGAGATACATCAACAGATTATACGAATCTTGTACAATTTTTAGAGCAGCTCTGTAGAATATATAAGTGGGAACAGTATGAACCAGGAACACTTGGACATAGAAATAAAAATACTGGTTCTCATGGTATGTTGAGATGGTACGCTGTAATTCTTCTTCAATGGATAAATGGTTATGGCTTAAATTATATTATTGAGAGAGCATTAGAATATAAGAGGAATACACCAGGTTCAACAGTTAAAGATAAAGATGGATATTCATATGTTGCTTACAATGATTCAAAAGAGCATAGAAATGCAGTAATGGCAGAAGTGCTTGATGTTATAGAGAATATTGTAACTTTTAGAATATCAAATTATTTTCTGAAATTTTCCAATGCTTGTAAGCAGAGAGAAAATGTTGAAGAACTTGGAAATGACTGGTATGAATATGTTGAATACGGCACAACAAATCAGATTAGCATATTATTACAGAAATGCGGTTTTACTAGAGAAACATCAAGATTTATAAAACAAAATAGAGAAATGTATATCGAAATTGACGCAAATAACGTGATGCGTATTAGAAGAACTCTTCTGGACTGTGACAGAGAATCTGTTCGACAGGAAGTAGAAAGAGTTATTTATAATATGCCAGAAATGTTTGTTTAAAATCAAAGTTATTGAGGCTATTGCCATGAGGCAATAGCTTCTTTTTTTATGCTCATTTTTGTGTAAGTGCTGTGTAAGTTTGTGTAAGTCAGGAGCAATTACAGATGGAAAATCGGAATCTATAATAAAACTGTAAAGAGAAATGCAAGGTTTATTAAAAGATATATAGATTCCTAACTATGAAACTTTTATGGCTAATATGAGCCATGAAACGAAAATAACCCTTATTCTCTTATTCTCCGTTTGCATTTTCATAAGAAGCTGAAAAGTAAAGAGGGAATAAAGAAATATAAGAAATTTCGACTTTGGGTTTTGAGATGGTTTCACAGGTGCTGTGATGCCATCTGAACATCCAAAAGGATAGTTCAAATAAAAAAAATTTTAAGCCAAATGGCGGCCGACATTGGGCGAGGATACATAGAATTTAGATTTACCGATAAATGGTACTTCTAAAATTCTATGGTGTCTCGTCTCGTTGTCGTGCCATCAGACGGATTGTCCTCGCTCAGTGCGAAACGCTGCAAGGCGGAAAAGAGGACAATCATGGTAAAAAAGAATAACGAATGTAAGGTAACTGTTGATGGAGCTACAAGATATGATTTTCCATATTTTGTACCGATTGAGGATGGTGATGAAGTAACTGTTAAGCATTACAAGGAGCATGATGTTCCAGTTGCTAACATTGCATTGCCAGGCAGAAAAAAACGCTATTATGCTATTTTGGGTGCTGTCTCAAAAGAAGAAGCAGATCTCATGAACAGAACCTTCAACAACTGGGCAAGGAAGGACGAGCGTGACAGAGATGCACAGATTAAATTAGAAACATCTTATGAGGCTCTCCTTGAAACTGGATATGATCCAGAGGACGATAATGACATCTCAGAACTTGTGGCATATAAGATTGTTGTTGATGCTTTACATGATGCATTAAATGAACTTACAGATGAGAAGATGCGTTTGGTAAAGATGGTAGCCAACAAGGAATCACAGCAGTCTGTAGCAGACGAGATTGGAATTTCCAGAAGAACGCTCAGAGGTCGTAAGGATGATGTGATGTCAGAACTTGCTAAGAAACTGGACAACCATAGATAATGTAAAATGCCCCGATGGTAGCACGAGCCATCGGGGTTATTTTTGTCAAATTTCTGACGGTAACGCTAACGGTTACTTTTTTTCTGTTTAATCTTTTTTATAAAATGCTGTTTCATACCCATCGGCACGAAGGAGCAGTCCTTCAATCCATGTAGGTGTTCTTCCCATTTGTTCACAGATAGCAGTAAGGTCAGCATCCATAGGTGTTTCAATGATCAGTTCATCATGTACATGACCTACGATAAAGCAGTGGGAGAGAGTACGCATGGCATGGCAGAGGATATCCCGGCTGATTGCCTGTACGATATTTTCTACGAATTTTGGACCATATGATTCGATGCGTTCCCACTTCTTATTAGTACCGACACCTTCGTATGTGACAGATTCACCACCGAATTTATTTTCACCAATCTTTGGTTTTACATAGCAGAGACGTCTGCCGGATGGAAGGACGATAAATAACATACCACTCTGATATACAAATCTGATACCATGTGTTTCGGTGGCAGTACGCTGTTTGATGGCTGTTTTAACACATCGGTCAACATCCCACCAGAACTGCACGATATTCGGATTTGAGGCTCTCCAAAAATCAACAAGTGGCTGTAATTCATCTTCTGACAGTCCCATATCTAATGCACCCATAGCAGTTAAAGCACCTACTGAGCCACCATATCCAAGGGCAAGTTCTGCAATCTTACCTTTCTGGCGGAGGTGTCCGTTAACACCGTGCTTTTCAACAGGGACGTGGAACATGGCTGATGCAGAGGCACAGTAGATGTCACCGTTTTCTTTAAATACCTTCATACGCCAGTTCTCTTTTGCCAGAAAAGCAATAACACGGGCTTCAATTGCAGAGAAGTCAGATACACAGAATTTGTATCCCAGCTTTGGGATAAAAGCAGTACGGATAAGCTGTGAGAGTGCATCCGGCACATCATCGTATAACATATTCATAAGTTCATAATCCCCAGATTTTACGATGTCTCTTGCATCCTCCAAATCGGTCATGTGGTTCTGAGGAAGGTTCTGTAACTGAATAATGCGCCCCGCCCATCGGCCAGATCTGTTTGCACCATAAAACTGGAACATACCTCTGGCACGGCCATCGGCACACACAGAATTCTGCATAGCCTGATACTTTTTTACAGAAGATTTTGCAAGTTGCTGACGGAGTTTCAGAACATCTGCTACATCAGATGGTACAGTCTTAAGCAGTTCGATAACAGCTTTTTTATCGAGGGAGTCTGTTTCTACACCTTTGGAAATGAGCCAGTCTTTCATCTGTGTTACAGAGTTCGGATTTTCAAGTTCCGTCTTATCCTTTAATGTTCCCATAAGCCTTGCCTTGCTGAAGGCATCAAATTTTATTGCATTTGTTACAACATCCATATCAAGCAGGATGCCACGGTCATTGATTTCTTGGTCTATATGGTATTCATCCCATACGCTGTCCGGCACAGGAAAACGGGAGAGTTTCTGCTGAATGGACATCTCAACCTCAACATCCCTTTTATTATATTTTTTGAACAGTTCCCATTTGTCTGGAGCATCGGATGGCATATTTCTTGTCCTGCCACCATTGACCTTGGTTGGCTTACATGGAACACAGAAGTAGCGGATGAGGTCTTTGCCTTCTTTAAGTTTCTGTTCCTCAAGTCCAAGCACAGCACCAACACCTTCAAGTGAAAGTGGAAGCCCCATATATGCAGACCAGATCATGCTGCATCTCCATGAGGACGGGTCGAGATAATTACTAACGGAATCTTCTGGGATACTGTAACTTTCAAAGTATTCTGGATAGTTTCGGTTAAGCCAGTAGGAGAGAAAGATTCGCTCAAATGATGCATTGAATGCCCATTTTATTACGGAATCATCCGTAAGTGCTTTCAGTATATAATCTGGGATTTTATCCCCGTTTGCAACATCTACTACGATGACAGGTTCATCATTGATGGAATATCCGAACAGAAGAATCTCGGCATCTGGGGATTCGGCATATGGATATACTCCATATTTGATAGGTACACTGGAGTAAGTCTCCAAGTCGATAGATAATTTTTTAATCACTTCTGGAATTTGCATAGATTGTCACCTTTATAAAAAAGGTGGCAGATGAGATATCTACCACCCAGATTGTTATGTTTCTCTGATTGAAAAATCAGTTTTTCTTATGATTTGTCAGCCCTGGGCAAAGCCAATGGATGAATTTAATACCCAATCCGATAAGCCATTTCCATATGGCTGCAAGTGCAAATATACAAAGCATCAGCACAACGGATGCTAATGTAAATTCGATTGCTGCGTTAATAAATGTGTTTACCATTTCCATTGTCATAGATTGTCACCTGTCCTTTCTTTGTCATCATTGACATTCTGTTCCTTTTTTGCATTGTGCTTTTCCTTAAGGAGTTTGATGCCGTCTGTAATTATGATCATCAGACCACCAAGCATCCATCCTACATTCATGCCGAAGCACACCGACAGCATCATATGTTCGATATTTGTCATAGTTTTACCTCATTTCGTAAAAGTGACTGGCAGCAGTTATACCACTGCCAGCCGGGTTAATAGTTACAGATTAAGCAAGGAAATCGTCATCCTCTTCTGTAGCAAAGTCTGATTCAGCACTTGCCTTACCTCCGAGAGGCTCGCCATCTCTTAACTTCTGCAGGTTATTCAAGCCACAGGCAATACCACGATTGCCATTCACATTGAAAGCGTAGAAGTTGATGGATGCCCTGCCGTAGATACCGGAATACATCTCAGAACGCTCGATGATAGGCTGTCTGTCTGCATCTACGATACCAGGAGCAGAAGCGGAATTAGCATTCACAAAATAGCTGTTAGCGTATGCCTCATCATCAGGTCTTTCGATGTCACCATCACGGAGAGGGTTCTTGATCACTGTAAGAGCCGGCACTGACTTGCCATTGCCCTTAAGCTTTGACTGACCTTCCTCGTAGGCAGCCTGAATGGCAGCCTTAATCTTATTGATGGTAACGGTGTCATCCTTTGGGATGATAAGTGAAACTGAATACTTAGGCTTGCCACCATCGACTGCCTTTGGTTCCCATGCGTTGAGGTATGAGAATCTTGTGTCTGGTCCTGTGATTACCTTTGTAGGTACTGTTAATCTTCCGTATTTGTTATTGTTGTTTACTAAATTTGGCATAGTATTTTCCTCCTAATTATCTTTGAAATCATCGATTGCCGTGTTAAGTGCCTGTCGTTTGTCCGATTCAGGCACAAGTGTTGGTTTTCCCTGTGGTTTTTCAATCAAGCCTCCAAGGAGTTCATTGAACTTCGTCTTACCGAGAAGAGAAGTCATTGCTGTGATACCGAGAAGTTTCTTCTCATAAGGGTCATATCCGGCATTTACTACAGCTGATGCTACAGCATCTGCATCCACATATCTGCGGTTGGATTTACCCTCGACTACTTTGTAGCCATCATAGTGAGTTCCACTTAAGGCTTGTCCGAGTGCAAATTCCTTAATATCGTTAACCCAGTTTACGAGGTCATCGACCTTCGGCAGGATAGCTGCAATCTCAGAATCCTCAAGTGTAGCAGGCATTGCAAAGTCGTATTTCGCAAGTTCAAGATTGTACTCAGCCCGTTTACGGCAGGTAGCCTTAATCTTACAGAAGGTGCAGTGGTCACCTGCTTTGAATTCGCCACCGCCTTCATATGCTAACTTTGCAGTTGGTGTAAGAACTGTATCTGCCCATGTGAGAAGATCGGTCTTTGTCATGGTACAGGTGGAAACATTATCCCTGCGAGGCTGAAAGATTGTCATCTTTACAGTCTTGATGTCATAGATGCCATCGTAGATATCGATAGCGCCCAAGGCATAACACATCATCTGAGGATTGTGTTCTGCATCGACCAGAACCCCAAGTCCGTACTTAAAGTCGATGATATGAAGTACCTCATCTGCCACGATAAGACAGTCACCCGTTCCAAAGCCGTCCGGCACCCAGTTGGAGAAGTCCAGTCTCTGTTCTACGAGTACAAGAGGGTCAGCACATAATGTTTTTGCTTCTTCGTACTGTTCCATGACGAAGTTCCTGTATTCCTCCGTGCAGTTTTCCATCTCGGCATCATAGAATTCGAGGTTTTCTGTCGGATTATGTCCGGCATGACCAAGTGCTGACAGAACTTTGTATTCACAGAGTTCATGCGCATCCGTTCCCTGCTGTGCATAAGGACTTGCCCTGTCCCGGATATTGGCACATAACTTTGCTGATGGTGGACAGTTGAGCCATTACTTACTGGATGAAGCAGATAGTAATGCGTGTTTAGGCATTGCTGACCACCTCCAGAGCAGCTACCACATCTGCGTACTTATCAGCCGGAATGCCGGAGAGTGTACCATCAGATGAGTATTTTGCTACGATGCCTTTAACATCAGCTTTGTACTTGCCTGCCTCAGCCTTTGACATCTGAGCCAGTTTTGCTCTTACCTCTTCCTTGGTATAAGTACCTGGTTCTGTGTTTCCTTCGGTAGCACTTTCTTCTACAGGAGAAGGTTCTGCTGCTTTGGCAGGTTTTTCCTTTTTACCTGTAGGCTTAGGCTGTTCTGCTTCTTCAGCAGAAGAGTAGATTTCACTGAGTCTAGTGAAACTGTCTGCGATTGTCTTAAACAATTCCGCCATTTCTTTGTTCTTCATTGGCTGTTTCCTCCTTTGCCATATGATTGCCTGTGATTTTCTTTGCAAGCTGTCGGGTAATGACACTGAGTGCAATCAGTACGTCTGCAATTTCTGCATCAATGTTGTTGGCTGTAGTGTTTTTTGTTTCTGTAACATTTCCCATCGTTTGCACCGCCTTTCTGAAAGACCCTTTGTCCTTTCACTATCTCTTGGACATGAAATTTAACTTTTGGCGGGAACTTTTTTCATTTTTATGAATTTATGTAAGTTCCTCTGTCCTTCACTATCCCTTGGACATGAAATTCAACTTTTGGTGGGAACTTTTTTCATTTTTTATGAATTTATGTAAGTTCCTTCGTCCTTCACTATCCCTTGGACACGGAATTCAGATTTGGGCGGGAGAAAATTTAAAGAATTTGCATCGTGGTTTTTTACATATAAAAGGAAGAAACTCATGCCGGATTAAAAAAATTAAAAAAATCCCCGCCATTTTATGGTTTTAATGTCCAAGGGATAGTGAAGGAATGAAAGATATTCCTACCATTTAACGAAAGGAGACGGTTCATATGGGAGTAGGTTACAGAAACCCGGAAGGCTACGCAGATCCTGTACCATATCAGGCAATCTCTAATATGGATAAGGAACAGAAGCGTTATATGCCGATGGTGTATATCTGTTCAGCATATAGCGGAGATGTGGAAGGTAATGCAGAGAAAGCCAGACGATACAGCAGATTTGCTGTAGATGCAGGGAAGATTCCGATAGCGCCACATCTGTTGCTTCCTCAGTTTATGGAAGAAGAGTCAGAGCGTGAACTTGCCATGTTCATGGATATTGCGATTCTTTCCAAGTGCAGGGAGTTGTGGGTGTTCGGAAAGCCGACAGCCGGAATGTTAAACGAGATAGCTTATGCAGAGCGTAAACAGATGACAATTAGATATTTCAATGAAGAATGCAAGGAGGACGATTAAATGCAGATGACATTATGTTGTGCGACCTGTGTCGGTAAAGCTGCTAACTGTATTTATCCCAATAAGGTAGTCGTGGATAATGCAGCAGATATGGAATCAGCAGTAGCGGTCGATCATGTGTGTGCTACATACACAGGTAATCGCAGAGGCAACAGTAACTTTATTGAATCAGATGTAATTCCAATGGATATTGACAATGACCATAGTGATAATCCGGCAGATTGGATTACGGAAGATAAGATGGAAGAACTCTTTGGAGATGTGGACTATGTTTTAGTGCCAAGCAGACACCATATGCTTGCAAAGGATGGCAAGTCAGAGCGTACGAGATATCATGCATATTTTCCTATTGAGAAATGTACGGATGCAGCACAGTACACTGCAATGAAAACAGCAATCCAGAAAGCCTATCCGTTCTTTGATGACAATGCCCTTGATGCTGCAAGATTTTTATTCGGTGCAACAACAGGCGAGGTTATCTGGCATGAAGGTTGGATGAGCATTATGGAAGTAGTGGCAGATACAGAGCCGGATGCTGATGACGGAGATTTCGATGATGGTTTTGTCGGTGGCCCTATTACAGAGGGCAGCCGTAATAAGACATTATCCCTTTTTGCCGGAAGAGTTCTGAAGAGATACGGGGAGTGCGATAAAGCACATGAAGTATTTCTGGAACAGGCAGCAAAGTGCGACCCGCCTTTGGATGATGCAGAACTTTCCACTATCTGGTTCTCAGCACTGAAGTTTTTTAGAAATAAGATAAGTGGCAGTAACGGATATGTTCCTCCAGACCAGTACAATAACGATTTCGGTGGAGAGCCTGGTTCATTAAGACCAGATGATTACTCAGATATCGGACAGGCAAAGATCCTGTCAGCCACATACGGGGATGAACTGAAACACACATCAGCAACGGATTATATAAGATATGACGGAGAAGTTTGGGTGGAAGATAAGCAGATGGCTGTTGGAGCCTGTGTGGAATTCCTCGACTTACAGTTACAGGATGCAAACGATTATATGGATGCAGCCAAGAAAGCACTCATCAAAGCTGGCTACCCGGAAGAGTCCGTAAACCAGGGGGCAAAGGTCCTTGCTAAGGATTGTGATATTAAGTCAGATGACCTTCCAATCTTTTATATGCTTGTCGGGGCAGAAAAGTATCTTGCTTTCACTATGAAACGCAGGGATTACAAGTATATTACTTCGGCACTTAATGTGGCAAAGTCCATGCTTGGCATTAAGGTATCAGACCTTGATAAGAATCCGAATCTGCTGAACACACCATATGCAACTTACAATCTGGAACTCGGCATGGCGGGAGAACAGCCACATACCCCGTTCGACCTTATTACCAAAATCACGGAATGCTCTCCGGGGGATGAAGGAATGGATATCTGGCTTGAGGCACTTGATACATTCTTCTGCGGTGATGCAGAACTTATCGAATATGTACAGAAGGTTATCGGACTGGCAGCCATTGGTAAAGTGTATGAGGAATTCATCATTATAGCCTACGGAGACGGTGCTAATGGTAAGAGTACATTCTGGAACACGGTGGCAAGAGTCCTTGGAACTTATGCAGGTAAGATTTCATCAGATATTCTGACGATGGGTAACAAGGTAAATGCCCAGCCGGAGATGGCAGAACTTAAAGGCAAGCGTCTCATCATTGCATCCGAGATGCAGGAAGGTGTCCGTCTTAATACCGCTATGGTAAAGCAGCTTTGTTCTACCGATGAAATACAGGCTTGCAAGAAATATAAGGATCCGTTCCATTTCGTTCCTTCCCATCAAGTGGTGCTTTACACGAACCACCTGCCAAAGGTCGGTGCGAATGATGACGGTATCTGGAGAAGATTAAAGGTCATTCCGTTCAATGCGAAGATTAAGGGGAATTCCGACATCAAGAACTATGCTGATTACCTTTATGAGAAAGCTGCCTCTGCCATCATGAAGTGGATTATCGAGGGAGCAGAGAAGGTAAGCAAAGCTGACCATAAGGTATCGGACCCGAAATGTGTGGAAGATGCTGTGGCATCATACCGTGAGGACAATGACTGGCTTGGACATTTCCTTGCAGACTGCTGTGAACTCGGTGCTAATTTGGAAGAAAAGTCTGGGGAGTTCTATCAGCAGTATCGTGCTTACTGCATTCAGGGCGGTGAGTATATCCGTAGTACGACTGACTTTTATGCAGCCATTGAGCAGGCAGGATTTTACAGACACAAGACGAATAAGGGTAGTTTCGTGCATGGCGTGAAACTCAAATCTGGAAGTGATTTCATTTAATGTCTTGCAAGTGACGGTCGTTTGTAAGTGGTGATGATCAAATACAGACTTTTATGAGTTCTACTCATATTTTCATAAATTCTTATTTTAAGCCATTTGTGATAGTCATTACACTCTCTACCAAAAGTAGCCTATAGAGAAAAATAATGATAAAAAAAGCCCTATAGAGAGGTTTGGGTAGAGAGTATCTTGACCGTCATAGTTGCAAATTTTGATGGGAGGTTCGTGGATGAGAGAAAAGACCGTTGAACAGAAATTAGTCAGCGAAGTGAAAATGCGTGGTGGCATCTGTCCTAAGTGGGTCTGCCCGTCCTTTGATGGGATGCCTGACAGATTGGTATTTTTACCGGGTCGGCATTTCGGGATGGTGGAGGTGAAAGCACCAGGCGAGAAACCGAGACCTTTGCAGGTGTCCAGACACAGATTATTACAGAGATTAGGCTTTAAGGTGTATGTCCTTGATGCCTTGGAAGATATAGGAGGTATCCTTGATGAGATTCAAACCACATAATTATCAGCAGTATGCAATTAGCTTTATAACCCATAATCCCATAACGGCAGTACTTCTTGATATGGGAATGGGAAAGACAGCCATAACACTTATGGCAATCGACTATCTGATGTATGAGTACTTCGAGATTGTGAAGGTACTTGTTATCTGTCCCCTGCGAGTTACACGAACATGGAGGGATGAGGTAAACAAGTGGGAGCAGCTGTCTGGCTACAGACTTTCCATTGTGACAGGTACTGTAGCACAAAGGAAGAAAGCACTGGCAGCAGATGCAGACATTTATATTATCAACCGTGAAAATGTACCGTGGCTTGTAGATAAAAGCGGTGTTCCATTTGACTTTGATATGGTTGTGATTGATGAATTATCATCTTTCAAAAACCATCAGACAGCAAGGCACAAAGCACTTATGAAGGTTCGACCATTCATAAAAAGAATCGTGGGACTTACTGGAACACCTGCAAGCCAAGGACTTATGGATCTGTTTGCAGAATTCAAAGTGCTTGACTTTGGACAGCGTTTGGGTCGGTTTATCGGACAATTCAGACTCAATTACTTCAGACCCGATAAGGTCAACGGAAATATCGTGTATTCCTATAAACTTCTGCCGGGAGCAGAGGAGAAAATCTATGAGAAGATACAGGACATCACGATTTCAATGAAAGCGGTGGATTTCCTTGATATGCCGGAACTTATAAATACAGAATATCCCGTGTATCTGAATGAGAGTGAACAGGAAAAGTATGAAGGACTTAAGAAGGATTTGATTCTTTCTACTTCAGAACATGAGGTAACGGCTGCAAATGCAGCATCCCTTGTGAACAAGCTGTCGCAGATGGCAAACGGAGCAGTTTATACAGATGATGAGGATATCATCACATTTCATGATAAAAAACTGGATGCCTTAGAGGACATCATAGAATCAGCCAATGGCAAACCACTTCTTGTGGCATATTGGTTCAAGCACGATTATACAAGAATCGTGGAGCGACTTAACAAAATCGGTGTGAAATACATGAAGATAGATTCCGATGAGAGTATCACCAAATGGAATAACAGGGAGATACCTGTTGCGTTGATCCATCCTGCGTCAGCCGGACACGGACTTAACCTTCAGCAGGGTGGAAACACAATGGTGTGGTTCGGCATTACATGGTCGCTTGAATTATATCAGCAGTGTGTCTGTAGACTTTACAGGCAGGGACAGACAGAAGGAACAGTCACCATAATCCATCTTATAACACAGGGAACTGTTGATGAGAAAATTATGAAAGCATTGTCCGAAAAGGATAATACGCAGTCAGCCTTAATCGAGGCTGTCAAAGCAAAGATATAGAAAATCATAGTCAATCAGAAGTCAATCATGGTCAATCCGAGGGAATAAAAATTTATTTCGGAGGTAAAACCTATGAGCGTAAGAAACTTAAGTCCATATGAGGCATTAGGAAATGCCGTGGTTCTACAGGCAGTAAAAGACTACAGAGAGGCAGTGCATAAGCTGTCCCGTGGAAAAAAGAACACGATTGCAGAATCCACGAAACAGGAATGTGAGAGATTCTTTCAATCTTCATATTTCAATGTATTCACGCAGCTTGATGGGAAAGCACTCCTGTCACAGCTTGAGAAGGAGGTGTCTGCATGACAGTAAAAGAATATTTGGGACAGGCTTATCTGTTGGATAACAGAATCAATTCGGATACAAAGGAACTGGAAGAACTCCGCCTTATGTCACAGACCATTTCCAGTCCGGGATTCGAGGAGCATTATAATGCAAGTAGAAATACCGATGCACCGTACATTCACACATTGGAAAAAATCTTTGATATGGAATCAAAGATTCTTGAGGAGATGAATCTGCTGATGGCATTGAAACAGCAGATAAGAGACGTGATCAGCAAGGTGGAAAAGCCGGAGCATCAGATGATTATGAGATACCGCTATATCCACAACTACTCATGGTCCAAGATTAGTGAAAAACTTTCTGCTGATATTACTACGGTTCAGAGGTGGCACAATAAAGCAATTGCAAAAATAAAACTTCCAGAAAATGCGATAGATTTAAAAGTTGCCATTGTTTGCCATAAGATGCCATAGTCCAGTTTGTGATATTGTATAATCAGCAAAAATGATAAAGATGCATACAGGCAAGAGCCTTCATGGTGGAATCCCCACTGTGAGGGCTTTTCTTATGCCCTTATTGAAGGAGGTGCAGTGATGCCAAGAAAGGCAAAGCATCCGTGCCACCATCCCGGCTGTCCCAAGCTGACAGAAGGAAGGTTCTGTGAGGAACACCAGAAGGAAGAGAACAAGCGTTACGAGAAGTACGGTCGTGATCCTGCAACAAGGAAACGATACGGACGTGCGTGGAAACGCATCCGTGACAGCTATGTTAAGACACACCCCTTCTGTGAGTTGTGCTACGAGAAGGGAGTTCTTGTCCCAGTCGAAGAGGTACACCACAAGGTTCCTTTGTCGGAAGGTGGAACACATGACAGGAGCAACCTCATCTCTTTGTGCAAGTCGTGTCACGCAAGGATACACGCAGAGAGAGGTGACAGATGGCATGGAAGAAAGAGTGATTCATACGAATGATGGTCATGCCAGTCAAATATAAAAATATTTCATTATATTTTTTCTGTGACGGTCATGACCGTCATTTCCAAAAGGGTAGGGGAGGTTCGAAAAGTTGTGGAAAAAAACACATGGCTACGGTGCCGCCCCTTCGTGTGTACTTTTTGCGTATTTGAACGGGGTATTAAGCACCCTATCGTTATTTTTTATATGAGGAGTTGATGATATGGCAAGAGATGGAACTGCCCGTGGCTCAAATATCAAGGTCAATGCCGGAAGAAAATCCAAGGCATTAGCTGAGAAGATGGCAGCAGGCAATCCTGGTGGAAGAAAGCTGAAGATCATTGACTTGCCGGATGGAGCAGAACTTGAAGGGGAAGATATCCCTGAGCCAAGTTCTTATATTAAGTCCAAGCAGAAAGCTGTGGGAGAGTTCGATGCAGAACATATTTACAGATACATCTATCTGTACTTGAAAGAAAAAGGATGCGACAAACTGGTGAGCAAGCATCTGGTGGAGCAGTACGCAATGAGCGTATCCCGACTGATGCAGTGTGAAGAGGCAATCTCAGAGTACGGATTTCTTTCCAAGCATCCGACCACGGGAGCTGCCTGTGCAAGTCCATTTGTCGCTATGGCTCAGAACTACCAGAAACAGGTAAACACAATATGGTACCAGATTTTCCAAGTGGTAAGGGAAAACTGCTCGAAGGATTTTAACCCGGATGAGTCTGACCCTATGGAACTTCTGCTACGGAGTAAAGGATAGGAGAAACACATGATAGAAAAAGTAAATCCGATGCACCCGGATAAGGTTGCAGACCGAATTGCAGGTGCAATCGTAGATATAGCCTACGCATCTGAGGAGAATCCGAAGATTGCAGCAGAGGTTCTGATTGGACATGGCGTTTGCCATGCGATCATTGAGACATCTGCACACCTTGATGAAAAGAATGTTGCAGATGCGATTTACAGAATTGCCGGAGGTGTGCAGACAGATATCGTGATTGTTCCACAGGACATTCATCTGTCTGAGAATCAGAAGGGTAATATCCGTTGTGGGGATAATGGTATTTTTAAGGGAATGCCACTGACAGGGGAACAGAAAGAACTTTCACAGATTGCAAGGGACATTTACAGAAAATACCCGACAGACGGAAAGTACATTCTTGATGGGGTAAGGCTCATCATCTGCCAGAGCAATGCAGACAAAGAGGAACTGGAGAATCATTACCCAGGGGCAGAGGTCAATCCGCTTGGTGCATGGGCAGGTGGTACAGATGTAGATACGGGAGCAACAAACAGAAAACTTGGTTCTGATATGGCTGATTCTGTTACAGGCGGAGGGCTGCATGGCAAGGATTTGTCCAAGGCAGATGTATCCGTAAACATCTATGCTTTCCTTAAGGCACAGGAAACAGGAATGCCAGTCACACTCTGTTGTGCAATTGGTGATGAGATGGTGGATGGAAAGCCTTATGCAGAAATCGTGCAGATGGCAGGAGAGTACATCCAGTCAGTTGGCGGATTTGAGAAATTTGCAGAATGGGGGTTATTTTAATGGCAAAGCATACTACAGAAATGAAAATGGTACAGACTTCCAAACTGATACCATATGTAAATAATGCCCGGACCCATTCGCAGGAGCAGATAAATAAGCTGCGAGGTTCCCTTCGTGAGTTTGGTTTTATCAATCCTGTTATTATTGATGCTGACTATAATGTTATTGCCGGACACGGAAGGCTTATGGCTGCAAAGGAAGAAGGCATTGAGGAAGTTCCGTGTGTGTTCGTTGATTATCTGACGGAGGCACAGAAGAAAGCATATATCCTTGCCGACAACCGATATGCACAGGATGCCGGATGGGACGAGGAGATGTTAAGGGTTGAGATTGAAGCCTTGGAGGGAATGGACTTTGATGTGTCATTTACAGGCTTTGATGAACAGGAGATTGCAGACCTTCTTGCAGGGGATGCTGATGATGCAAAAGAAGATGATTTCGATGTGGAAGAAGAATTACAGAAACCGTGCTTTTCTAAGACAGGAGATATCTGGCATATCGGAAGACACAAAGTCATCTGTGGTGATTCCACACAGGAAGATACATATACACAGCTTTTCGAGGATAAGAAGTGTAATCTTGTCTGCACGGATCCACCTTATTTTGTAGCACTTGAGAATGCATCCGGCAAGATTGCCAATGATGACTTAAACGATAAGGGCGGATATGAATTCCTTATGAAAGCCTTTACCAATTTCCATAATGTTATGGCTATCGATGCATCCATCTATGTATTCTATGCGACCATGAAGGCTCGTGTATTTTATGATGCATATGAAGATGCAGGCTTTAAGGTCGGTGCAGGTCTTATATGGAAAAAGCCAAGGGCACCGCTTATGAGGACTGACTGGAAGTTCAACATGGAGCCAATCATCTGGGGATGGAGAAAAGACGGAAAGCACAAATGGTATGGTGACCAGAAACAGAAATCCGTATTTGAATTTGATGGTATCAAGAATTCAAAGGAAGATGGATTTGGGCATCCATCCAGTAAGCCTGTTCCGCTGATTGCATATCTTATCAAGCAGTGTACACAGGCAAACGGCATCGTCCTTGACGGATTCTTAGGCTCTGCATCCACGCTTATGGCCTGTGAGCAGCTTGACCGTATCTGTTATGGGGTGGAACTTGAACCAAAATTTGTGGATGTGGCGGTAAAGAGATACCTCGAATATAAGAATGGTGACAGCACGGATGTGTATGTCATCCGTAATGGTGAGAAGATCAGTTACGAAGATGCAGTGGCAGGAATGGAGGATGCCGATGGAACAACAGAATAAAATAACACTAACCCTCGGCAGTCTTTTTGACGGTTCCGGGGGTTTTCCATTGGGTGGGGTCATTGCGGGAATCACACCAAAGTGGGCAGCAGAGATTGAGCCATTTCCCATAAGGGTCACATCAGTCCGTTTTCCCAATATGACACACCTTGGAAATATAAGTGAAGTCAGAGGGGCAGAGATTGAACCCGTTGATATCATCACATTTGGAAGTCCCTGTCAGGACATGAGCGTGGCAGGGAAAAGAGAAGGCTTGGGCGGTAACCGTTCAAGTCTTTTTTACGAGGCAATCAGAATCATAAAGGAAATGAGGGAGGCTACCAATGAAAAATATCCAAGATACATCGTCTGGGAAAATGTTCCCGGAGCATTCTCGTCAAACAAGGGAGAGGACTTCAGGGCAGTCCTTACCGAAATCTGCAAAGTCAAAGAAGAATGTGTGTCTGTACCTAAACCTTCAAAATGGGAAAATGCAGGACGCATCATGGGAGAAGGCTTCAGTATCGCATGGAGACTCCTCGATGCTCAGTATTGGGGTGTTCCCCAGAGAAGACAACGTATCTACCTTGTCGCAGATTTTGATGGAGGGAGTGCCGGAAAAATATTATTTGAGTCAGAAGGCCTGTCTGGGTATTCTGCGCAGGGCTTCAAGTCGTGGCAAGACGCTGCCAACGGTATTACAGAAAGCGTTGGAGAAACAGGCTCAGACAGCTTAATGTTTGAAAACCACTCACAGGATACAAGATACCGGGGACCACTTGCTGTGGCACAGACGGTTTCATCCACCTATGGGACAGGTGGAAATAATCAGCCGTTTGTATTACAGACACCAAAGACTCTGAAAATCAGATGTGGCTGTGAGGGTGGTGGCAAGGGTGCGCTGATACAGGATGACCTGTCAGCAACCCTTGGAACAAACAATGATCAGACATTATTTCAACCGAGGGCATTCGGTGTGTGTGCAAAGAACAGCAACTCCATGAAATCAGATAATCCGAAAAGCGGATTTTATGAGGCAGAGACATCCAGAACCCTTGATGCGAATGGTGGGAATCCTACCTGTAACCAGGGTGGTATTGCTGTACTTGAAGGCAATGGCAGCAGACCTTCCCACAAAGGGGACGGATATAAGGAATCTGATGTCATGTACACCTTAAATGCAACGGAGCAACACGCAGTAGCATTTGCAGATGTTCATGCCACACTTTCTGCAAATGATGGTCCCAAGGGTCCATCCAGTCAGATGATGAAGAACCCGGAAGAGAACTTTGTCGGGGAACCATCCTATGGCATTGGCAGACCTGCGATGAATCAAGGCTACAATGCATCCTTCAGCTTTCAGATTGAAGAGGAAGTAGAACCGACACTTGTTGCAGCCGGAGCAAGCGGTGTGGCTCATCCGAGATTTTCTTCATCCAAGGCATCCTTCTTTACCGAGGCAAATGAAGAATGTGCCAATACCTTAGTTGCTACGGATTATAAGGATCCTCCGATTGTAAATGACGGGGAGAGTACTGATTATATAGTACGAAGGCTGACACCTACGGAATGTGCAAGACTGCAGGGATTCCCGGACTGGTGGTGTGATGAACTCGGCATTGCAGAACCAACCGATAGTGATATTGCCAAGTGGCGTGAAATATTTAATGCCCATGCCAAGGCAATGGGTAAGACCACCAAGCCGAAGTCTGATAACCAGATAAGAAAATGGTTACAGAACCCACAGTCTGATTCTGCTGAATATAAGATGTGGGGAAATGGTGTGGCACTTCCGAATGTTTATTTTGTACTTTCCGGCATTATGTACTATGCACAAGAATCTGCAACATAACTGCGGTATATTTGTGACCCTGTGAATGCACATATTTGTTGCTTTTACAGGGGGTTAGAGTGATATATGTACATACCAAAAGAAAGGGAGGTACATGAACATGGTACTGCATTTTAATGTAACAGGCGAAAGCCGGAAAGCAATAGTAAAAGCCATTGAGAAAGAAATCGGAGGCAAGGCAAAATACCTCGGAGTTCCATCCTGCGCATACGAGATTGGAAGTTACACGGTAGGCAGAAACGGGGAACTTGAATTCGGAGATTTCGATGACATTGATGAGGTTGCACCAATCGTTGATGCCTGCGTCATGGCAACAGGAATCACCCCGGCAGAATGGGAAGAAAACAAAGATGCCGAAGAAACAGAAACGGAAGGTGCGATGGAACTTACAGTGACCATCCCATTTACAAAAGTGAATGTTGGAAATCTTACGAGCCTGCTTGAGGCAAAAGGAAGCCTTATAAAGGATGCCCTTGGAATCACAGACCTGCGGTTTGAAATGAATGAGGATTCTGTTTCATTCCCTTGGTTTTCAAAGGTCGAGCCGGAAGAGGCTATGACCTACACAAAATTTATTACAGCAATCTGCGAAATGACCATGAAGCAGAAACGAATTACTGCCAAGCCAAAGGAAAACGAAAATGAGAAATATGCATTCAGATGCTTTCTTCTCCGACTTGGATTCATCGGGGATGAGTATAAAGCCGACAGAAAGCTGCTGCTTTCCAAGCTGAACGGTTCATCAGCATTTAAGTCTGGAGCCAAGAAAGGGGGCGAGCAGTAATGTTCTTTCCACCAAGAGATATTGTAGAAAAAGTAAAGAAAGAATATCCATCGGGTACAAGGGTTGAACTTGTATCCATGAATGACCCTTACAGAGATATGCCGACAGGCACAAGGGGAACTGTTGACTGTGTGGATGATACAGGCACGATTCATGTGGCATGGGATAATGGATGCCACCTTGGAGTTGTCTATGGCGAGGATTCATGTAGAAAGCTGCACACAATAAAGACCATCTGCTACGGGAAGGAAGAAACATGGGACTGTAAAGAAGATGCAGCTGCATTCTTCCTACAGGCGGTTGCAGGAAGTGAAGGTGCAGAGTGTGAGAGATACACAAAGATACTGACAGATCTTGCGATGGGCATGGACATATGTACAGATGGTGAGTAGGGTTCTGGAAAGATACACAATAAGCGGTGTGTATCTTTGTCCAGTAGTGGTATTCCAATATATGTGCTTTAGAGTGATATATGTACTACCGAAAGGAAAACAAGCCAAAAAGGAGTACATAGAATGAACGAGAAAACAACAAGACAGATTGAAGAAATGAAAAAGCAGACCATTGGGGTTGAAATCGAGATGAACAGCATCACGAGGAATAAGGCAGCAAAGATTGCAGCCACCTACTTCGGAACAGGAAGATTTCAGAACACGGCAAGCCGGAACGGATACTACACTTGGTCAGCATGGGATGAGCAGGGCAGGGAATGGAAATTCCAGAAGGACGTCAGCATTGTCGGATGCGACAGTGAAAAATGCGAACTGGTAACACCGATTCTTACCTACGCAGACATTGAAACATTACAGGAACTTGTAAGGCAGTTAAGACACGCAGGTGCAAAGAGTGATGCAACAAGGGGATGCGGAGTACACATTCACATTGGAGCCAAGGGGCATACACCACAGACCATGAGAAACCTTGCAAACATTATGGCAAGCCATGAAAGCCTTATAGCAGATGCTCTTGACCTTGACAGGGGAAGGATGAACAGATACTGCAGAACGGTTGACCCACGATTCCTTGAGAGCCTTAACAAGAAAAGGCCAAAGACCATGTCAGCTTTGGCAGACATCTGGTACGGAAGTCAGAACTGCAATTACGGAAGGTCACATCATTACAACGACAGCCGATACCATATGCTGAACTACCATGCGACTTTTACAAAGGGAACTATTGAATTCAGACTTTTCCAGTTTGATGCCCCTGCTGATGGAAAGCGAAACGGACTCCATGCCGGACAGCTTAAAGCCTACATTCAGCTTTGCCTCGCACTCAGCCAGATGGCAAAGGAAGTAAAATCGGCAAGCCCAAAGCCACAGCAGAATGAAAATCCAAAATATGCAATGAGAACTTGGCTCCTCAGACTTGGATTCATCGGGGATGAGTTCAAGACAGCAAGAGAGATTCTTACAAAGAGACTTGCAGGGGACACAGCATTCAGAACTGCGAGGGGATAGCCTTGTACCACCTCAAAGGAATGACCGCTTTGGCGGTCTTAAGGTGGTAGAAGGGTATTTCCTTCAGAAAGGATGGATGCGAAATGCAGAAAAGATACTATATTGCTTACGGCAGCAACCTAAACATTCCACAGATGCGATTCCGATGCCCCAATGCACGGATCATTGGCACGTCTGTTGTGCCGGATTATGAACTGCTCTTTAAGGGAAGTAAGACAGGTTCTTATCTAACCATTGAGCCAAAGGCAGGTGCAAGTGTTCCTGTGGCGGTATGGGAAACAACAGCTGATGATGAACTTGCCCTTGACAGGTACGAGGGCTATCCGACCTTTTATTACAAGGCAGAAATGACTCTGCCGATAACGGGAATCAAATCCGGGAAGGTAAGGGAACGAAAGGTATATGTGTACATCATGCATGAGGACAGACAGATAGGAATGCCGACCATCAGATATATTCAGACCTGTCTTGAAGGATACAGGGCATTCGGGTTTGATGAGAACACCTTGTATGATGCAATAGAGAAAAGCCGGAGGTACTGCCATGAAGATTAAATCAAGCCTACAAAAAAGAATCTGCCCCATTTGTGGGCAGATATACCATGAACCGCCTGCACTTTCAAGAGCAGATGGGAAAACGCAAATCTGCCCCGACTGTGGCACGAGAGAAGCACTTCAGAGCCTTGGAGTTGGCAATGAAGAGCAGGAAAAAATCATCAATACCATTCATCAGCATACAAAGAACCTTTGAGTGTAATATACACAATAGTCCCTCTGAATATCTGGTACATAATTGTATTCCAATAAGTGTGGAAGTACGGTAATGTACACATACCGAAAGGGAAAACAGAGAAAACGGAGGATACGAGCATGACAAGATATGAAAAGGATGTAAAAGAAATACAGGAAGGGAACGAAATCGAGGTTCTCAAAAGAAGGAAGGCAGAACTTGAGGAACTTTATAAGAAAGGCAGATGCGAAAAGAACGGATTCAGAAGACAGTGCATTGCACAGGAGTATGAGAGAAGATTGGCTGAATATGAAAAACTGGATGCCATGATTTGAATTTAAACATAAAGCATTTAAGAGGAACCCACCGGGGTTCCTTTTTTCGTGGAGGTGATCATGTGAGAAAACTGAAAAAATATAAACCGACTAGATTCATGGCAGAGGATTCTCACTATGATAAGTCTGAGGCAGATTTTGCTGTGAATTTTATAGAGAATCTGTGCCACACCAAAGGCACATGGGCAAGGAAGAAGTTCTTGCTGATGGACTGGCAGGAACAGATTATAAGGGATGTATTTGGAACAATAAAACCGAATGGCTATAGGCAGTTTAACATGGCATATGTGGAAATCCCAAAGAAGAATGGCAAGAGTGAACTGGCGGCTGCCGTAGCATTACTACTATTATGCGAAGGGGAACAGCGTGGAGAGATATACTCCTGTGCAGCAGATAAGAACCAAGCAAAAATCGTATTTGATGTAGCTGCCGATATGGTGCGTTTTTCCAAACCGCTAAGTAAGCGAATCAAAATATATGAATCACAGAAGAAGTTGGAGTACATTCCGACAAAGAGTACTTATCAAGTGCTGTCAGCTGATGTTTCTAACAAACACGGCTTTAATACACACGGTGTTATCTTTGACGAATTGCACACACAGCCAAACCGTAAATTATACGATGTTATGGTTCAAGGGTCTGGTGATGCAAGAATGCAGCCGCTGTATTTCCTTATAACTACTGCCGGAAATAATACGGAAAGCATCTGCTATGAGGTGCATCAGAAGGCTTTGGATATTATGGAAGGTCGAAAGCATGACAGCACATTTTATCCCGTGATATTCGGTGCAGGAGTTGATGAGGATTGGACAGACCCAGAAGTTTGGAAGAAAGCCAATCCGTCTCTTGGAGAAACAATCGGAATTGATAAAGTCGAAGCCGCCTGTGAATCAGCAAGGCAGAATCCGGGAGAGGAGAATGCATTCCGCCAGTTAAGGCTGAATCAATGGGTAAAGCAGAGTATCCGTTGGATGCCAATGGAGAAGTGGGATGCCTGTGCATTCCCTATTAACGAGGATGACCTTGAGGGACGTGTATGTTATGGAGGACTTGACCTTTCAAGCACCACCGACCTTACTTCGTTCTGCCTTGTGTTCCCGCCGGAAGATGAAGAAGGAAAATATTATGTACTTCCTTACTTCTGGCTCCCAGAAGAAACGCTCGACCTGCGTGTACGAAGAGATCATGTAAATTATGATGTCTGGGAAAAGCAGGGATATATACAGACCACGGAAGGCAATGTAGTCCATTATGGATTTATAGAAAAATTCATAGAACATCTGGGTGAGCGGTTCAATATCCGTGAGATTGCATTCGATAGGTGGGGAGCAGTACAGATGGTGCAGAACCTTGAAGGAATGGGATTTAATGTTGTGGCTATGGGACAGGGATTTGCATCCATGTCACCGCCTACCAAGGAACTAATGAAACTGGTGCTTGAACAGAGAATAGCACATGGAGGACACCCAGTTCTTCGGTGGAACATGGATAACATATATATCCGAACAGACCCTGCCGGAAACATCAAGGCAGATAAATCGAAATCAACAGAAAAGATAGATGGAGCCATAGCCTGTATTATGGCGCTTGATCGAGCAATCCGTTGTGGCAATGACACTTCTGAAAGTGTGTATGACACAAGAGGGTTGCTTGTTTTTTAAGGAGGGATGGCAATGGGAATATTTAGTGGAATTTTTAAATCAAGGGATGCACCCACAAACAGAACAGCGGGTAGTGCATACAGTTTTTTTCTTGGGCAGAGTGCATCCGGGAAAAGGGTAAATGAGCGAAGTGCCATGCAGACATCAGCAGTATATGCCTGTGTCCGTGTTATTTCAGAATCGGTGGCGAGTCTGCCACTCCATGTTTATAAATACAACAAAAATGGTGGAAAGGAAAAGGCAATCGACCATCCTTTATACCATCTGCTACATGATGAACCAAATCCAGAAATGACAGCGTATTCTTTCTTTGAGGTAGCACTTACACATCTGTTGTTATGGGGCAACTCATACAGCCAGATTATTCGAAACGGCAAGGGAGAAGTTCTCGGACTGTATCCGCTTATGCCGGACAGAATGAATGTGGACAGGGATGATAAAGGAAATATTTATTATGAATATTCGGTAAGTTCCGATGATGCACCTACCAATAAAGCAGGAACTGTAAGGCTTAAGCCGGAAGATGTTCTTCATGTTCCGGGGCTTTCCTTTGATGGTCTTGTTGGATACTCGCCTATTGCGATGGCAAAGAATGCCATAGGTCTGGGAATTGCAGCCGAGGAGTATGGCAGTAAATTCTATGCAAACGGGGCTGCACCAAGCGGTGTGCTTGAACATCCGGGAACATTAAAAGACCCTTCGAAGGTAAGGGAAAGCTGGACACAGACATTTGGCGGTTCATCCAATTCCAACAAGGTGGCAGTTCTGGAAGAGGGAATGAAGTATACACCGATTTCCATAAATCCGTCTGAGGCACAGTTCCTTGAAACAAGGAATTTTCAGATATCAGAGATTGCAAGGATATACAGAGTTCCGGCTCACATGATTGGACAGCTTGATAAAGCAACCTTTTCCAATATTGAACAGCAGTCTTTGGAGTTTGTTGTGTATACACTCCGCCCTTGGATTACAAGACTGGAGCAGGCAATGGTACGCAGACTTTTGTTGGAAGAGGAGAAGAAAGACTATTTTATTAAGTTTAATGTGGATGGTCTCCTTCGTGGAGATTATCAGAGCAGAATGAATGGGTATGCAACAGCAAGGCAGAATGGCTGGATGTCTGCAAATGATATCCGGGAACTGGAGAACCTTGACAGGATACCCGCTGAACTTGGTGGGGATTTATACCTCATCAATGGAAATATGACAAAACTTGAAGATGCAGGAATTTTTGCAGATTCAGCACAAAAAGAAGAGGAGGATTCCGATGAAGAACAAGAAGTTCTGGAACTGGAAGAGCAGGAAAACGCTCAACCAGGAAACAAACGAGGAAATCGTAGAAAGAGTTCTCAGCCTTAACGGAACCATCGCAGAGGATTCGTGGTTTGATGATGATGTCACTCCACAGCTTTTTAAGGATGAATTAAATACCGGAAGTGGAGATATCACTGTATGGATCAATTCACCGGGCGGTGACTGTGTGGCGGCAGCTCAGATCTACAATATGCTCGCAGATTACAAGGGGAATGTCACAGTAAAGATTGACGGTATTGCAGCTTCGGCAGCATCCGTGATTGCAATGGCAGGTGACAATGTACTTATGTCCCCGGTTTCAATGATGATGATTCACAACCCTGCGACAGTAGCATTCGGTGACCATACTGAGATGGCAAAAGCCATCGAAATGCTCGAAGGGGTCAAGGATTCTATCATAAATGCCTATTCCTTAAAGACGGGAATGTCGAGGGCAAAGTTATCAAGGCTTATGGATGCTGAAACATGGATGGATGCAACCAAGGCGGTGGAACTTGGATTTGCTGATGATATCATCACAAAAAATGAGTTTCCTAAAAAAGAAGATGATGAGCCGGATGAAGATGGCGAGTCTGATAAAGAAAGCACCGAAGAGGATGAGAAAAAGAAATCATCCAATTCAGTGCTTTTTTCACGCAAAGCTGTAAACAATGCACTCCTTAATAAGCTGGAAGAGCATTACAGAAAGCCAAGTGTGGATGTTGCATGGCAGGCAAAAATCCCTGCCATGAATGTAACTGACGGTGTATCTGCCAAAGAAATTAGAGACCGTCTGGATCTTATCAAAAAGTATATTTAAGGAGGACTGCGATTATGACAGTACAGGAATTAGTTGACAAGAGAGCCAAGGCATGGGAGATGGCTAAGGAATTTGTAAATACCCATGAGGATAAGAACGGTAATTTATCTGCCGAGGATGCTGCGACATACAGCAGAATGGAGGCTGACATCGAGGAACTTACCAATTCCATCGACAGACAGCAGAGAGCCGAGAGAAGGGAGCAGGAACTTTCCAAACCTGTAAATTCCCCTATTACAGGAAAGCCTTATAAAGACGAGCCACAGGGCAAGACAAAGACAGGACGTGCATCTGATGAGTACAAGAAAGCTATGTTAAATGCAATCCGCAGTAACTTCAGACAGGTTTCCAATGTATTACAGGAAGGTGTGGATGCAGATGGTGGTTATCTTGTGCCGGAAGAGTATGACCACAGACTGATTGATGTTCTTACAGAGGAGAATATCATGAGAGGAATTGCGACCAGAATTACTACTTCCGGGGAGCATAAGATTAACATCGCAGCTACAAAGCCGGCTGCAGCATGGATTGAGGAAGGAGCAGCCCTTTCATTTGGAAATGCTACATTTGACCAGATGATTCTGGATGCATATAAGCTTCATGTTGCTATCAAGATCACAGAGGAACTTCTGTATGATTCTGCTTTCCCTCTTGAGAACTACATTATCACAGAGTTTGGTAAGGCACTCGGAAATGCAGAAGAGGATGCATTCCTTAATGGAGATGGCAAGGGCAAGCCTACGGGTATTTTCAATGCTACAGATGGTGGACATCTCGCAGGAACACTTACGGCAGCACTTAAGTCCGATGACCTCTTTGACCTTGTTTATGCTTTGAAGAGACCTTACCGTAAGAATGCATCCTTTATTATGAACGATGCTACATTAGCACAGCTTCGTAAGTTAAAGGATAACAACGGGGCATACATCTGGCAGCCATCATACCAGGCAGGAGAGCCGGACAGAGTTCTTGGCTACCAGGTACGCACATCTGCTTATGCACCTGCAGATGCGATTTCCTTTGGTGATTATAAGTATTACAACATCGGAGACCGTGGTACACGTTCCTTCAAGCAGCTCAATGAACTCTTTGCAGGAAACGGCATGATCGGTATGGTGGCTAAGGAGCGTGTGGATGGTAAGTTAGTACTTCCAGAAGCAGTGCAGATTCTTAAGCTGAAGTCTGATGCACAGGCAGGAAAAGCCTAAGAGAACCAATGGGGCAGAGTGACGAAGAGTTGCTCTGTCTTTGAAGATTTATGGAGGTGTAACAGAATGATTTCTCTTGATGAAATGAAAAATTATCTTCGGATTGATTTTGACGATGATGATGCACTTCTTGAAAATCTGATTGTCTCATCAGAACGTCTGTGTATGGACATTGCCAGAATAAAAAGCAAGGCTGTGTTTGAGAAAAAGGAAAATGCAAAGATAGCAGTCATGTATGCGGTGGCATATCAGTATGAGCATCGTGAGGACTGTGATCATCATGCGCTTGCCATGTCACTCCGTTCCCTGCTTTCTGGTATTAGAAAGGCGGGATTCTGATGGAAGTAGCACTTTTAAATGTAAGGATAACATTTCAGAAGAATGAGGTCGTAACGGATGCCATCGGAAACCATAAAAACAGGTGGACAGATTACTATTCGTGTCATGCCACGGTAAGTGGCGAGAGTGGTTCAGAAAAAAGTGTGGCAGCCAATACGCTGTATGAATCAGACCTTGCTTTTACAGTACGTTATTGTAAGATGCTTGCGGATGCTGACAGCACAAAACTCCGTATTTTATTTAACGGTGAACTTTATGATATTACATTTATTGACCACATGAATTATAAGAATAAATGCTTGAAATTCAGATGCAGGAAAGTGAGAAGATAGCATGGCAAATGTACAGATTGATAATTTGGCATCCGAAGTCATGAAAGGACTTATGGAATATAAAGACCTTGTTACCTCGGATATGAAGGTGGCTGTGAGGAAAGCAGGACGATCAGTGAAAAAAGATATCCAGGCAAATGCTCCAAAGAAAACAGGTGCCTACTCGAAGAGTTGGAAGGTCAGTACAACAAAAGAGACTTCTGAATCTTTGGAACTTACAGTACATTCTCCAAAGAAGTATCAGCTTGCACATCTGCTTGAAAAAGGTCATGCAAAAAGGGGCGGTGGAAGGACAAAGGCAGTCCCACATATCGCACCTGCTGAAGAAAGTGCTGTCAAACAACTGGAGTCTGATATTAAAAAGGCAATCGGAGGTTCATGATGGATGAATTAGTAAAAATCATAGAAGAAATGGGGATTCCCTTTGCATATGACCATTTTGCAGAGGGAGAAAGTCCCGACCCGCCATTTTTGTGTTACCTGTTGCCGGGGAGTGATAACTTCGCAGCCGATGGCAGGGTTTATTACAAAATGAGTGAAGTAAGGATTGAACTGTATACAGATTTCAAGGATGTATCCTTGGAAGAAAAAGTAACTGCCGTGCTTGATAACCACGGTATTTTTTATGAGCAGTCGGAGGTGTGGATAGAGGAAGAAAAACTCTATGAGGTAGCCTTCGAGTTTGCCATGCCAGTATGAAGGAGGATATAAAGATGGCTAATAAAAAGAATAAAGTCAAGTTTAATATCTGCAATGTGCATTATGCACCGATTACTGTTGCAGAAGAAGGCACGGTCAGTTTTGGAACTCCTGTACCGATGCCGGGTGCAGTATCCATCAGCATGGATCCGACAGGTGAGCCGGAATCATTCTATGCAGATGGTATTGAGTATTATGTAATCAACAACAATCAGGGATATGATGGTGACCTTGAACTTGCCATGATTCCTGAGTCATTCCGTACAGATATCTTAAAAGAGGAACAGGATGCCAATAAGGTTCTTGTCGAGAATGCAAATTCTGAGACAGGCAGCTTTGCACTTCTGTTTGAATTTGATGGAGATATCAGAAAAATCCGTCATGTGCTTTATAACTGTACTGCATCCCGTCCAACAATTGAGTCTAAGACCAATGAGGATGAGAAGGAAGTACAGACAGAGACACTTACCATCAAGGCAAGACCGATGGCAGACGGATATGTTAAGGCTAAGACGGGTGATGTCACTACTGATACAGTTTATAGCAACTGGTACAAGAGTGTATATCAGCCGACAGCGGTCGCTGAACAGCAGTCTGCAAAATCAACTAAGGTTGTATCTTAAGGAGGAGCAGGATATGGGAATCAGAAAAGATATAGAGATTGACGGACAGATGGTTGCATTCAAAGCGAGTGCAGCCATCCCACGAATCTACAGATTAAAGTTTCAGAGGGATATTTATAAAGACCTTGCCGTGCTTGAGAAAAGTATCGGTGATGGGAAGGAAGAGTCATCAAATCTGGATATGTTCTCACTTGAGATGTTTGAAAACATAGCTTTTATTATGGCTAAACACGCAGACCCATCTATCCCGGACACTCCAGAAGAGTGGCTTGATAATTTCAATACATTCTCTATTTACCAGGTTCTTCCACAGCTGATTGAACTGTGGGGACTGAATGTAAAAACGGATGTTGAATCTAAAAAAAAGTTCGCCCAACTGAGCGTGAAATGACAACTCCATTGTTTCTGCTTCGCTGTGTGCAGTTAGGCTTATCGATGGCAGATCTTGATATGCTGTCGATAGGTCTTATCAATGATATGTATGCAGAGAGCAGAAACGATGACTGTAAATATGCAGAACTTGCAACGCAGGAGGATTTCGACCGTTTCTGATTGAGAACACAGCCTTTTTCTGCTATACTATCACCAGAAAAAGGCTGAAAATCAAGAAAAGGACGGTGGTTACAATGATGAAGGTTTCTGGTGATTTTTATGTGAAATGTAATAACTGTGGGCATATCACATATGTAGAAGCAGACAGCTTGGATTATGATACAACTTCAACTGAAAGATCTATGGGTGCCGAAGTAGAATATAACTTTTATGGAGAATACCGCTGTGAGGCCTGTGGAAGAAGTATAGATTATAATATCCGTGGATACGAATACCCTGTAGGAGCATTTAATTATTCAGCTTCTGAATGCCACGGTGGAGAGTTCGTAGATGAGCCTAGTGCGGATATAGAATATGAATTTGATGATTATTATAGTAATTATGCATATGAAGAATATATCGAGGCTGATGATATTCTTGAGCGGAACCGTGAGCAGATTAGAAATATGACTCCGAGAGAATTTGAGTTATTTGTAGGAGAGATATTTGAAAGTCTAGGTTTTACTGTAAAGGTTACTCAAGCAACGAGGGATGGCGGAAGAGATATCATTGCGACAAAGGCAGATCCAATTCCATTTACCCTGATTGCAGAATGTAAGCATTGGGGAGAAAAGCATAAAGTGGATGTCAGCGTTGTAAGGAGTTTATATGGAGTTCAAACAGCAATGCAGGCAAATCAGTCAGTTGTTGTGACATCAACCAAGTTTACAAGGGATGCAAGGAAATTCGCAGAGAGTAGAAATACTATGATGCAGTTATGGGATATTGATGATTTATTAAAATACGTGCGGTAAATATTTTAATATTACATAGAACATCTGTCAGAAATGGCAGGTGTTTTTCTTTTGTTAAGGAGCAGAGATGCTCCTTTTTTGTACCCATTTTTAGGAGGAGGTGAGAATTCATGGCAAGCCGTATACAGGGAATTACCGTAGAAATCGGTGGTGATACAACCAAATTGCAGAATGCCCTTAAAGGTGTAAATGGACAGATCAAGTCCACCCAGTCACAGCTGAAGGATGTTAACAAACTTCTGAAACTGGATCCGGGCAATACGGAACTCTTGGCACAAAAACATAAACTGCTTGCTGAGGCTGTTGGCGAAACGAAAGAAAAACTGTCAACCTTAAAGACGGCAGCAGAACAGGCAAATACAGCACTTGCCAATGGAGAAATCTCACAGGAACAGTATGATGCCCTTCAAAGGGAAATCGTAGAGACGGAGCAGGATTTGAAGAACCTTGAAACACAGGCAAATCAGTCAGCTACGGCAGTCCAGAAGATAGCCACAGCCGGAGAAAAGTTAAAGACTACAGGAGATAACATTTCTTCTGCCGGACAGAAACTATTACCCGTTACAGCCGGGGTGGCTGCTTTAGGAACTGCATCGGTTACTACAGCTGCCAATTTCGAGTCTGCTATGTCACAGGTGCAGGCAACAATGGGAATCACAAAAGATTCCATGTCAAAGGTAAACGGGCAGTCAGTAAATACAATGGATACCCTTTCCAAGTTGGCAAAGAAGATGGGTGCAGAAACTGCATTCTCCGCATCAGAGTGTGCCGAGGCTCTTAATTATCTGGCTCTTGCAGGATATGACACACAGCAGATGTGCGATACTCTGCCAACAGTACTTAATCTGGCAGCCGCAGGTGATATTCAGCTTGCATCTGCATCTGATATGGTAACGGATGCCATGTCAGCCCTCGGTATGGGAGTTGATGAGGCAGGAACGATGGTAGACCAGATGGCTAAGACAGCATCAACCACGAATACATCCGTAGCACAGTTAGGAGAAGGTATTCTTACCATTGGTGCAACAGCAAAATCCATCAAGGGTGGAACAGCAGAACTGAATACTGCTCTTGGTATCCTCGCCAATAATGGTATCAAAGGTGCAGAAGGTGGTACGCATCTTCGTAACATCATTCTATCATTGCAGAGTCCGACCGATGCAGCCGCCAAGCAGATGGAGGCATTAGGAATATCCGTATATGATTCGGAAGGAAACATGAGAAGTCTGAATGATATCCTCGGAGATTTGAATACCTCTATGGATGGCATGACATCAGCTGAAAAGTCAAATATTATCAGTACGATTTTTAATAAGACAGACCTTTCTTCCGTAAATGCTTTACTTGCCAATACGGGAGGTACATGGGATGACCTTCAGCAGAAGATTACAGACAGTGGTGGGGCTGCACAGCAGATGGCAGATACACAGCTTGATAACCTACAGGGACAGATTACCATTCTAAAATCTGCCTTAGAGGGACTTGCCATTTCGTTTGGAGAACTGCTGATGCCTGCCATCAAGCAGATTGTTGGATGGGTTCAGAAGTTTGTTGATTTCCTAAACAGCCTTGATGAGGGAACAAAGAAAACAGTTGTCACCATAGCACTTCTGGCGGCGGCTCTCGGTCCAGTACTGATAGTTATTGGAAAGGTAATATCGGCAGTCGGTACGATTATGACGATTGTTCCAAAGATTGCCGGAGTCATCAATACAGTTAAGGGAGCATTTGCAGCACTTAATACAACAATGCTTGCAAATCCTATCGTTCTTATTATCGCAGCCATAGCAGCACTTGTGGCTGCTTTTATTTACCTTTGGAACAACTGTGACGGATTCCGTCAGTTCTGGATTGACCTTTGGGAGAATGTAAAACAGGTTGCTATTACAGTATGGAATGCAATCAAGGAGTTCTTCTCACAGGTATGGGAGGCAATCAAGACGATTTTCTCTACAGTATTTGAAGTAATCAAAACACTTGTGACAACTTATTTCAATCTGTACAAGACGATTATCGAGGCTGTCATAAATGTGATAAAGACAGTTATCACAACAGTATGGGAGGCAATCAAAGGTGTGTTTACTACAGTCTTTGAAGTGATAAAGACCATAGTGACAACCTACTTTAATATATACAAGACCATCATCCAGACAGTACTGACGGTCATTCAGACTGTGATAACAACAGTATGGAATACCATAAAAACTGTAATTACCACGGTGCTTAATGCAATCAAAACTGTATTTTCTACGATATGGAATGCCATCAAGACAATCATCAGTGCAGTAGTCAGTGGTATCAAGGGGCTGATTACAGGAGATTTTACTGCTGTAAAAAATTCCATTACCACAATCATGAACACGATTAAGAGTACGATATCGACCATCTGGAACACCATCAAATCTACAGTTTCCACAGTACTTGGAGCAATCAAGAGTGCTGTAACATCTGTGTTCACAGGCATTGTGAATGCTGTTAAAGGTGCGATGGGAAATGTGTTAAATGCAGTAAAGACAGGATTTTCCAATGTGAAAAGCCATATCACGGGACTTGCTTCACAGGCAGTTACCTGGGGTAAAGATCTTGTCATGGGAATTGTGAATGGCATTAAAAGCTGTATTGGTGCAGTTGGTGATGCTGTTAAGAGTGTGGCTGATAAGATCAAGTCATTCCTGCATTTTTCTGTGCCAGACGAAGGACCACTTACGGATTATGAATCATGGATGCCTGACTTTATGGGAGGACTTGCAAAGGGAATCGAAAAGAGTAAAGGCATGGTGGCAAAGGCAATCGAAGGTGTGTCGCAGGATATGATAATCAGTCCGAATGTAAGCGGAATGGAGACCATTGCAGGAATGCAGAACTCTGAACAGTCATCTACAGGGATTGCAAGCATGATGTCAGCAATCACATCTGCGATTAAGGATGTGAAGGGTGATTCCGGGGATATTGTTATTCCTGTATACCTTGGCGGAACGATGCTTGATGAAGTAATCGTATCTGCACAGCAGAGGGCAAATCTGAGAAGTGGAGGAAGGTAAGCATGGCATTTATACAGTACTTAAAATTTGATGAAACGAATCTTCCTCTGCCGGATTCCTATGATCTTGATATTTCAGATGTGGAGGCAGATTCATCCGGGGAGACAGAAGCAGGAACAACACAGAGGGATGTGGTAAGGACAGGAGTTATTTCCATTGCCGTTTCTTTTTCTGTTTCCCCTAAGTGGTTAAAGCTACTGACGGCATACAGTAAAAGGTCAAAAATTGCCGTGAAGTATTTTGATACGGAAGAATTGAATCTGAAAGATGCAGAAATGTATATTACAGGATTTAAAGCAAAACTGGAAAAGGACACAAGTTACAAAGGATTGTGGACGGTGTCATTTACATTGAAAGAGTATTAGAGGAGTGGTTGTATGTACCCGGTTTCAAAAGAATATCAGAAAGCTATTAGTGAGTCATCACGTTCTTTTTTTTGGACGGGGATGATCACCACTAAGGCAGGTAAAAAATATACATTTGGGAATAAGGACATTGTAAAGGGTTCCGGCTATATCAGCAGACAATGCTCTGGCTCGTCAGAGATTGAACTCGGCTCTGTGTATGCAGCTGAACTTGGAATATCCCTTTTTTCAGATATCGACAGATACAGTCTGGAAGATGCGTCTATAACAGTTTCTTTTCATCTGAAGGTTGGTTATGCTTATGAGGAAGTTCCGATGGGGATTTTTTATATTGCAGAGGCAAACAGGAAGATAAGGACACTTGAGTTGAAGGCATATGATGCAATGCTGAATCTGGATAAGAATTTCAACAAAGGTCTGTCGAGTGCATTCCCATATGATTTCTTATCCCTGCTTTCCAAAGCGTGTCACGTAGAACTGGCACAAACAAAAGAAGAAATAGAGGCACTTACAAATGGAGCAGAACTGCTTGGCATATACCAGGAAAACGATATCGAGACATGGAGAGATTTTTTATATTATCTGGCACAGGCACTCGGATGCTTTTCTACCATAGACCGTGATGGAAAGCTGAGACTTATCCCATATGGCATTACTGATAACAAGACGGTAGACAGCAGACACAGATTTTCAAGTACATTCTCCGATTTTGTGACAAGGTACACGGCAGTAAGTTCCACAAATAAAAAGACAGACATCGCAGAGTATTATTCGGTAAAGCCGGATGATGGTCTGACGATGAATCTGGGGGTAAATCCATTACTGCAGTTTGGCTTGGAAGAAAAGCGTAAGAGAATTATAAACAATATTCTGTCTGCAATTACTGTAGTAAATTATGTACCGTTTGATTCGGACACCATTGGTGACCCGGCTCTTGATCTGGGAGATGTCATCAAATTTACGGGTGGTCATGCTGATGAAACAAAAAGGTCTGCCATCACATCCATTGAAACAAAGATAAATGGAAAGCAGACGATAAAGTGTGTTGGAAAGAATCCAAGACTTGCAAGTGCCAAGAGCAAGAATGATAAAAATATTGCAGGGCTTGAGAGTTCCATGAATGAGAACAAACTCAGCATATACACTTATGTGAATGCTCTGAAGATTGGGGTTGGTGCTGAGAAAACATCCATAATCAATATAGAATTTGCATCCGGGGATGAGACAAATGCAGAATTTCACGCAGAGGTCATACTGGATGTAAAATCCAATGCCGTAAGCAGGAAGGTTGATGCAGAAACCACAATAGAGATTGGAGAAGAAAACAAAGTCATTTCAATTCCTGTCAGCTGGACGGATGATGGAAAGACACTTCTAAAGGCATATTATATGTTTGATGGAAAGGAAGTGGAGCAGTTTCATCCATCAGAGACATGGCTTAGCGGAAAGCATCTGCTGAATCTGTATTATCCAATTATAGAAATGAAAGCCAATGAACTTCATACCTTTGAGGTGCTGATAGAACTTACGAATGGAACAGCAACGATTGAACCACAAAATGCAATGGCAACCATATCAGGACAGGGACTTGGTGCGCAGAAAAGATGGGATGGAAGAATTACAGTTGATGAAGAAATTAAGATGGTTGAACTTTCTGGACTTCCTACAAATACGATTCATGACAAGGTTGTGGCTGCACTTATTACACCGAAGAAAACAGGCATTACACAGACTATTGATTCCATCAGAATGACAGGTCTTATGGTGCCGGAGTTTTATGATAATATTTCCTTCTTTGTACCGATTGTAAGGGATGTGATCGAAACTGCTGATAGGGATAAGATGGTGTACCAGAGAGCCTATGTGGAGGATGATAAGCAGTTCCTGCTCCGCAAGAGTTACTTCATAAGTGGCGGAAATTATATCATCATGGACAGGGGAAGAGCCATCAGTCTTACGATTGATACAGAACCTTTCCAGGAACTTACGGATATTAAAATACAGCCCTTTGAAACTGCACCATTTGTGAATAAGCATAAGACAAAGGCTAGGGAACTGGCAACAAACCATTATACCAGACTTTCATCCGGGCAGATGGTACTTATCCATGATTACAAAGAAAGGATAGAAGGAGTTGTGGAAGAACTAGATAAGGGAACTGTGGTTTCCTTTGACCTTGGATTTGAGAAATTTGATGAAGTAACGACATTGGAGGTGCATAATGGCTGATTATGTTATGTTGGAAGATATATTTGAAACAACAGAAAATATGACTGTTTTGCGTGATAACAGTTATAACGATGATGGCACAGATACGGTGGCAGGTGTTGACTGGTTTAAGTTCCGGGAAACAACGGCTGCCAATTTTTATGTCAGCGGTAATACATGGATTGGCATAGGACAGAACTCCGAACAGCTTAAGATCAGCCGGAGGGATGCTGACCTTTATACGCTGAAAAGAGAGGAAGGAACACTGCTTTCAAACTATAAATTCTTCCGTATCAGATGGGAGGGCTATAGTGTTCATGGAAATAACAATGCTTCGACCAGACTTATATGGGATGCATTATTTTTTGATACAGGGGATATTGTCCTGTATTTTATTGAAGTTCCGACCTCTGCATCCAATATTGGGGAATGTGTTCTTTACACAAAATCAAAGAATATATCATTCTCAATCGCAAAGGGAAAGACTGTTACATTCCTTCATCAGGACGATGTTGGAAATGAGTATGAATTGTCTGATGAACCGCCTGTATTTTTAGACCCATATAACCGCAGGTATCTGTTTAAGGATGGAGATGGAGTGCTTTATACCATTGCAGATGATGCACTTACTCCTCTGGAAGCAATGGAACTGACAGCAGAATTGTTTGAAACACATGGTATCCCAGACCTGCCGGATGGAAATGTACTTCTGGGACTAAAAAATCCAACTATCCTTTACTGGCATGATTCCTATAACCGATTCCCAGATATGAAGATCAGTTACGAAGGAGTACCGAAGCCACAGGTCATTTATTCTGAGAATGTTGATATGTCAGATGCGAGCATCCTTGGAATAGAGAAAGTTACCTGCGACTGTGACGAGAAATGTTTGTTTGCTGTGTCCTTCGACAACGGAGAAACCTGGCTCGGCTATGTAAATAATAACTGGGTAAAATTCACAGAGGAATCATCCGGGATGTCCAAGGCAGCAATTGAGGCTATCAGTTCTGATGCGTGGGCAGAAAAAGCAACAACGGGAATGATAAAGTACAGATTTGTCCTAAGTGGTGCAGATGGTTTTATCACAAATGTGATCACAGACTTTTTAAATACGGAGGAATAGTCATGTTAAAAGGAAAAAGCGTAATTGAACTTACGGATGTGCATACAGGTAAAAAAGAGGTGTATGAGGATACCAACCTTGTCACGGATGCAATCAATGCCATCCTTAATTCTAATATTTTAGGAATGCTCTATAACAACACATCCTTTGATGGGGAAAGTGGAGAAAAATGGATGCTGCCAATCGTAAACAAACTTACGGGTGGCATCCTGCTGTATCAGGAACCTTTGGAAGAAAGGGTCGATAATCTGTATGCTCCGTTTTCCAATCCTTTGATTGGATATGCATCAAGTGATGCAAATAATACAACGGATGTCAGAAGGGGCAGCAGAAATCTGACAGAAAGTAAGAGAATCGATGGCGGATATAAGTTTGTCTGGGATTTTGCTACTTCACAGGCAAATGGAACAATATCTGCAATAGCCCTTACGAATAGGATAGCCGGAATCGGACAGGAAAACGGCAACAATTATCTTGTCCGTATTGGTCAGTATGCATCACAGAATAATGCATATAGTGATGAAAGTTACAGACCAAATAAGAGAACTTACATCAAAGACGGATACAGGCTTGAGATGATTACAAGAAATAATTCAAAGACAGCTCTGCTTAAGAAGGTGCCGGAGGAATATCTTCATGCCGGACTTGTAGAGAACTTGATTTCACAGAAGGCTTTTGATGCTTCAGAAACTACGGAGATTGATTTAGGTCACTATCCGTACTGGATTCATAGAACCGGCTCTCCGTCAAAAGGAGAGTATGACTGTCCGAATGAGGATAATGCAAATATAAGGAGCCATATTTTTCATGGTGCAGATGGCTGTTGGTATGGAATCGCAAGAAAGACTAATCAGAAGTATTCATACACATATCGTGATACAGAGCAGTTCGACCATGTCAGCTATGAATTCTATATGGATAAGATTGAGAATGGCAAGTGTACATCGCAGAAGATTTCAGTGCCAAGTGGTGTGAGTGATTTTTACAGCATCGGCATGAGTGGAAAATGGCTGATGTGCGTGTCGAGTGATAGCAGCAAGCTGTATCGGTTGGATACCACAAATGTTGCAAATCTTGAGAGAGTTACTGATTATACCTACAACAGCAGTAATGAATATTCGTATATAGTGGATGATGATATGGTTATCAATGGTTGGTATTTTGAAGATGGAAAGCCTGCACAGAAGATTGGTTCCATCGGTTATCAGAGTTATTGTGCATGGGGTGTAAGCCAGATGGCAAGGTACAAGACATATATGATAAAAGAATGGGTTTATAGTTATAACGGCTATAGAAGTTATAAAGATTTGTATCTGTATACACCATATCTTGCAACCATCAATAATCTTGATACACCTGTTATTAAGACAGCAGATAAGACCATGAAGATCACATATACATTGACAGAAACAAAAGAATAAACAATTTCGGAATTAGGCAGTTATCCATTATGGGTAGCTGCTTTTTTCATACAAAAATTTATAAGGAGGACAAGACAATGAAGGAATTCTGGAACGCAGTACAGTTCGTATTTACAGCTGTAGGTGGATGGCTTGGTTACTTTTTGGGAGGATGTGATGGTTTGTTATATGCATTAATTGCATTTGTGGCCATTGATTATATCACAGGGGTCATGTGTGCAATCAATGACAGGACATTATCGAGTGAGGTTGGTTTTAAAGGAATCTGCCGGAAGGTTCTGATTTTTCTCTTAGTGGGAATCGCAAACATTCTTGATTTGAATGTAATCGGGACAGGCAGTGTGCTTAGAACAGCAGTGATCTTCTTCTATATTTCCAATGAAGGTGTAAGCCTTCTGGAGAATGCATCCCATCTGGGACTGCCTGTACCACAGAAGATTAAAGCAGTATTAGAACAGCTGCACGACCGTGCAGAAGATGATGAGACTGGGGAGGAGTAATCTTCCCCATTTTTTATGCAGAAACGGAGGATTTTATTATGAGTGAAAAGACAAATAACTTTATTAACACAATCGGAGTGCTTGCAAGAAATGAGTTCCTTTCAAGGAACAGATGGGTACTTCCATCAGTGTGCATTGCACAGGCTGCACTTGAGTCTGGATGGAATCTTAATGCTAAGACTTTATTCGGAATAAAGGGTAAAGGTTTTACAGCGACAACAAGTGAATACTATGATGGACATTATGTTCAGATTCAGGATTCATTTAGAAGTTATCCAAACGCTGCAAGTGCAGTAGTAGGATATTATGATTTTATCACAGGTACACCAAGATATGCCGGAGTGGTCAATAATGCAGATTACAGGGATGCGGTTGATAAGCTGATTCATACAACGGATGGCGCACCATATGCAACAAGTCCTACTTACATTAATAATGTAATTTCGATTATCGAACAGTATAATCTTACAAAATGGGATGTAAGAGACACAAAGCCTAATACATCAAATAGCGGCTCAACAGCACATAATGTGGGTGAGAGAGTGAATTACCATACGATCTATGCATCTCCTGATTCAGAGCAGGCATTATCACCTCTTTACAAGGAAGGAACTATTACAAAAATTATAGCCGGAGCAAGAAATCCATATCTCCTTGATGACGGTACTGGTTGGATTAATGATGCCTGTATTGGAGAGAGCAATACACCTTCGGTATCAGAGGACATCAGCGTGGGGGACAAGGTTCGTGTGTTGAATAATGAAACATACACGGGTGGCAGTTTTAGAATCTATTATGATGAATATGATGTTATTGAGGTTAAAGGTGATCGTGTTGTTATCGGTATTGGTGATGTAGTAACTTGTGCCATTAACAAGTGCAATATAGAAAGAGTATAAGCGTCAGGCTCGGAGGGAGAAATCCTTCTGAGCCTTATTTTTTTGCCTTGATATAGGAAAATGGCTGTTTTCCTTACTACATAATTTGAAAGTGATAATAACTTTTTTATATTTCTTCCCGCCCATTTTGCTTTTTCCTGTCCAAGGGATAGTGAAGGGAAAAGAATATATTTTCGGTCAATCACTTAAAAAATGCCTAGCGAATAGTGAAGGGTATACGGCTTAACGATGAACCGATAAAGGTTATTCCCTTCAAATTCGATGGAGGTGAAACAGCATGAACGATACACAGCGACAGCAGATAAAGGAACTCAGAGGCAAAGGGTATGGATACGGAAGAATCGCACAGGTGCTTTCATTAAGTGAAAATACCATAAAGACATATTGCAGAAGGCACGGACTTGGAGGAGTGGTGGCAACCCCTGCACCCATTGACGGAGAAGTGCATCACTGCCTTTGCTGTGGCAAAGAGGTGGTGCAGCCGGGAGGACGGAAAGAGAAGAAGTTCTGCTCAGATAAATGCAGAAATAAATGGTGGAACAGCAACCTTGATAAGGTGAATCGTAAAGCCAATTATGAGTTTATATGTTCACATTGTAAAAAGCCTTTTAGCGCATATGGGAATAAGAATAGAAAATATTGCAGCCATGCCTGCTATATCGAGGACAGATTCGGAGGTGCAGAATAATGAATGAATTAGCCAATGGAGCAAATAAGAAAGAACTAGTAGTACCTGTGTGTGAAAAATACACTCTTACAATCAAAGAGGCAGCAGTATATTTCAATATTGGAATTAAAAAGATGCGTAGACTGGCAGAAGAAAATACAGGAAGATTTTCTGTTTTTTGTGGAAATAAATTTCTGATTATCCGTCCGAAGTTTGAGAAATTTATCGATGATTCTTCTGAAATATAATCTGCTGAAAGTAGTTATTTATCTGCCAAAAGTAGTTGATAAATAAGTGATTCAGAGTGATATATGTTATACCTCAAAAGAGGAATTTTAGCTGAGAAAGGGGAAAAGAATAATTGAAATCAAAAGTTGGTGACAAGGATACCATGACAGTTCAGGAGGCAGTTACCTATTATAAACTGAGCCGTAGAAAATTTTATGAATTATTACATCAAGCAGGATTGGAATTTATAGCCTTTTATTATAATGGCAGGAGGCTGATTCTGAAAAAAGAGTTTGAAAGATATCTGAAAGGACACCCAGAAATACGAAGGAGGGAACGAGCATGGCAGGAAAATCAGGATTGCGAAGAGACTCAAAACACAGAGTACTCCGAAGGGGCGAATCAATAAGAGCAAATGGAAAGTATCAGTTTAAGTATCATATAGGTGGAAAACCACATTTTGTTTATAGCTGGAGATTAGAACCAACTGATCCGCTTCCAGTTGGTAAAAAACCATGTCTTTCTCTGAGAGAACTGGAAAAACAGATAGGTTACGACCTTGATAATCGATTGGATCCATTGGGAAAGAATATTACCGTAAATGAATTGGTGGAGAGATATCTTAAGACTAAGGTGGGAATGCGCCCAAACACATTAGCCAATTACAATTTTGTGAGAAACATTCTTAAAAATGAGCCTTTTGGAAGTCAAAAGATATCAAAAATAAAGACATCTGATGCAAAATTGTTTCTGATAAAGATGCAGCAGGAAGATGGGAGAGGGCATAGCACGATAAAGACAGTGAGAGGAGTCCTTCGTCCGGCATTTCAGATGGCTGTGGATGATGATGTTCTTATGAAAAATCCATTTCAATTTGAATTAGCCGGAGTGGTAGTTAATGATGCTGTCACAAGGGAAGCAATTTCAAAAGACCAAATGCGAAAATTCTTGAAATTCATACATGATGATGTGGTTTATTGTAAATATTATGAAGTGATTTACATCCTTTTTCACACAGGTATGAGAATTTCGGAATTTTGTGGACTTACAATGAGGGATATTGATTTAGAGAAAAGAACCATCAATATTGATCATCAGCTGCAAAGAACTTCCAAAAGAGAGTATGTAATTGAGCCAACAAAAACCAATGCCGGAACAAGGGTTATTCCAATGACAAATGAAGTGACAGAAATGTTTCGAGCAATTATTGAGGATAGACCAGATTATAAGGTTGAGAAAGTGATAGATGGTTATACGGGATTTCTTTTTCTGGACAAAGATGGAATGCCACTTGTAGCCATGCATTGGGAACACAGATTCAATCATATGGTCAGCAGGTACAATGAAATCTATAAGGTTCAGATACCCAATATTACCCCTCATGTTTGCAGACATACATATTGTTCCAATATGGCAAAGTCCGGCATGAATCCTAAAACACTGCAGTATTTGATGGGACATTCGGATATAGCTGTGACGCTCAATGTCTACACCCATGTAGGACTTGAGGATGCTGAGAAGGAACTTCAGAAGATGCAGGGATTGGAAAATGCCAGAAAAGAGATGGGAATTTCGGATATGGATGATAAGCCTTTGAAACAGAATATGTTCAAAGTTATATAATAAAATATTAATCATAACACTCAGGCACATTGTCTGGGTGTTTTTATATACAGATGTAGCAGTGCATGTATGTCGTAATTGAAAAAAACTGTGATATGTTGTACAATAAATTATCTTATTAGTGAAAGATATTGAGATGAGGTGAAGTCGAGTGCTTAAGAATAATATAGAAGTTGATGTAAAAGTCAAATGTATAGAATCTGGAATAACACAAGTACAATTAGCGGATAGTATTGAAACAACAAGTTCCTATGTGAACCGTGTTATTAAGAAAAAAGATGGTATTATTAATAAAACTTTTGTACGTATGATGGAAGAACTGGGATATGATATCGAATTGATATATGTAAAAAAGAAAGTAGAGTAAATGGGAGGATTTGATATGGCAGGATGTACACCTGAAAATTGGTCGTTACAAGAATTATCATCGGCATTGCAGGATACGCATAAGGATCATAAAAAAATAGTTGTTCCAATGTTTCAAAGAGGTAGTGGACGTTGGGGAAAAGAACAAGAGAGAACATTTATTGATTCTTTGATAAAAGGATATCCAGTAGGAACCATGCTGTTTTACAAGACAGTAGAGAATAATATAGAAACATACATTTTGGTTGATGGACTTCAAAGAGGTAATTGCATTAGAAAATACATGAATAATCCAACAGAGTTTTTTTATGATAGTAGTATATCTGATGATTTTTGCAAAAACATTCTGAAAATTGTAAAAAGAAATAATGAGGAAGATTACCATATAATTAGAACCCTGTTGACTGATTTTATAAAAAAACAGAAGACATTTAAAAATTTACAGTACTATAATCCAGCAAAGGAAATCGCAGAAAAATTTGGTGCAGGATATGAGTGCATAGGAGACCTCATTACTACTATTACTGATTTTTTTGAAGAGAGACAGGATTTATATGATAGTATTGCTAATACTATAATTCCGGTCATTGTTTACAGTGGAGATGAAGCAACTCTTCCGGAGATATTTGATAGAATAAACTCTAAGGGTACGCCATTAGATAAATACGAAATTTATGCTGCTGCATGGCCAATAAATGAAAAATATACAATTTCAAACACAAGGATTGTTGAATATGTGATTGCTAAATATGATGCATTTGTAAGTGATGGATATAAAATTTATGGATATAATCGTGAAGATATGAGGGTTACAAAAAAAGTGACGGCATTTGAATATTTGTTCGGATTAAGTAAGTTCCTTGTTGATAAGTATGAAATTTTAGGATTTAACAGAAATTTATCAAGTGACACGGTTAACCCATTGGCATATGAACTTGTTAATGCTTGTCTTAATGATTCAGACAAAATAAAAACCTTATATATGCGATTACGAGATATCAATTTGGATGAATTGGAATCTGCTTTGTGTAAGTCAATTGAATTTGTAAATAATGCAATTTCTGTTGTTACAAAATTTAAGGGAAATAGTCGAAATACGAACAAAATTTTTCATTCGAAATACCAAATACTTTCTATGATTTCGACTACATTTAAAGAGATGTATGCTGAAGGGGATTTTTCAATAGTTTCCACAACTTGGAATGATAGAAAAAACATTATAGCACGAAATTTAATTCATTATTATGTGTATGATATTTTAACAAACTATTGGAGTGAAGGTGGTACTGGAAAAATTCACGCAGCTGCAAAACCTAACAGATACATGAATGAAATATCAAGTCGTGCTTGGATGGCAGCTTTAGATAGTTTCTTTGAAAAATCCATGTTGAGGTCGGAAAAGAAAAGTTTTGCAAATCCAAAAAATGAAGAACTAGTTTTTTTAAATTGCATATATCTTAAAACTTTTACTGCAATGGATCAATTATCGATTGAGAAATTTGATGTAGAACATATTGCCCCAAAAGAACAAATGAGAAGATTGATTGAAACATGTGATGGAGAAGGATTACCTGTCAGCTGTATTGCAAATTTGTGCTATTTGCCAGAGTATGTAAATCGTAGTAAGAAGGACAAGAACTTCTATCAAGATAAAAAGTATTTACTTCATGTTAAACTGAAAGACGTTGAAACGAAATATAGTTTTACAGAGCAGGAGGATCTTGACTGGATGGATATTCCATATGAGAAAAATGATTTTCCGGTTTTGAAGGAATATTATACAGATTTTTGTACAAAGAGATTTGAAAAGATAAAACATTTGTTTTGTGCATCTATGGAAATTGAATATGAGGACATAGTAAATGAAGAACCAGAAATTGTGCAGAAAGTTGTTTCTCCATCTAAAAATAAAGAATCAAACAAAAGGGTAAAATTTGCTGATAAGTGTGTTATCAAATTAGCACAAGAAATGAATAGTGAACTAGTCAAAGTCGGCAGAAGTACATACATTTCTACTGATGGCAGTAAAGGATATGTTATCACAACATCAAAAGCCTATAGACAAGGTAATCGTGAAAAATATTGGTTTGCTTATAGAAGAAATCCGTTAGGAGATTTGAAAAAATGCAAAGAAAAATATGTAGTATACGGATGTAAGGATGAGAATACTATGATATGTTTACCAGTGTCAGAAATAGAAAAATCACTTGATAGGTTGAATTTGTCAACAGATGAAGATGGTATGATAACTCATTGGCATATGGTTTTCTTTAAGGATTCTGCCGGTATTGTAACATGGATGCTTTCAAGGCCGGAGATTGAAGAAATTAATGTTAATAAATATGTAATTTGAGATAACAGATGCAGATAATCAATAAAAATATAAAGTGATTCAGTGACAATAAAGAAATAGACTGGTTTTGAAGGCAAAAGAATTTATATAGGAGGCAAGTATTTTGGGAGATTTTGATTTTTCGTACAAATTACCTAGTAATTTTGATAGGCGTGTTTGTCAGTATTTACAGCAAATGAAAAAATCAAATGTAGCGGATTCTTTTAAAAAGTGTATATATGAGTATGACGATGTCGGTTTGGCCTATTATGCGGGACTTCATGGAGATAATTGGAATAAAAAGGCAATTGATATTACTTTCGAAGGTTCTTCAGCAGATATAACTTGTTTAAAAGATAACAAATTGATTTTTGAAACTGCACTAGAAAAAGCATTAAAACCTAGTGAATCTGGATTTTTAGTTAGAGACATGTATTTTTTCCCTAATGATGTTTTAGATGATATGCCAGAAACAAATGAAGATAGATTGAATGCAGATATTGAAGTAGCTAAGGTTGTACTTAGTGATTTGATTCAAATAGGGGAGCGAGTCTGTCTAAATTACTCATTCAATGAGAGTAGTACGGAAAACAGCATTAATGACTATTATAGAGATATGCTATCGATTAAAGGCTACAAAGAGGTTAAAGATCAGACTAGACACGGCATATCTGTTAATGGTAAAGATGCAGCTGAGGTTGATATTTTACTTTCAAGGAATGGAAAAGAAATAGCAATTTTTGAAGGACTAAAATTAGATTGTGTTAATCAGTCATATATTTCTACTCATATTGATAAAGCTATTGTGAATTATAACTCGTTAGGAACCGCAACATTTATTGTTTCGTATGTAAGTACAGCCGATTTTGAATTTTTTTGGAAAAGATATTCTGCATATTTAGAAACATATAAATTTCCTATAGAAGTAAAAAGAAAATATGAAGAATTGACATATCCTAATGCATCAACAAGAGTTGCATCAATAATTTTGTCTAAAGATGGGTATGATTTTCCAACATATTTTATTGCATTAAAAATATCTTGAGATAGATACTAAAGATGAGAGAGTAAAACAGAGATTAGCTCCCTTTCGTTAAATAATGCACACCCCCCGTCAGTAGTCTGAACCCCCTTAACTGACTACGATTTGACTACTACATACTGCCTTGAATTGCACCATTTTGAAGTATTTTGCAAAAAGTGTAGTAATTAACAGGAAAAATGCGATGCTCGGAAAAGTCGATAAACCAACGCAAAACTCGGCAATACAGGGCATTTTAAGATAGGAGAAAATTATGATTAGAGTACTATTCATCTGCCACGGCAACATCTGCCGTTCCCCCATGGCAGAATTCATATTAAAAGATATAGTAACAAAACGTGGTATTGCCGATCAGTTTGAGATCACATCGGCAGCCACCAGCACAGAAGAGATTTGGAATGGTGTTGGGAATCCGGTGTATCCGCCGGCAAGAGAAGAACTTGCCAGACATGGGATAAGTTGCAAAGGCAAACGGGCGGTGCAGCTTACAGCCTCAGATTATGATCATTACGATTATCTGATCGGTATGGATTCTATGAATATGAGGAATATTGAACGAATGACCGGACACAGACGTGGGGATAAGATCTATAAGATGCTGGAGTTTGCCGGGCGGGATGCAGATGTCAGAGATCCGTGGTACAGTGGAAATTTTCGGGAGACTTATGAAGATGTTGTAGAAGGCTGTCAGGCGTTTCTTGACTGGTTGACAATTAACAAGAAATTAAGTAATTGATTAACCCAAATTTCACTTGATTTCCGAATAATTAAGTTGGATGCGAACTTTCTTTTTGCTAAAGAACATGTTAATATATATATAATAGTAAGTTCCTGTGGAAACAGAACATGTAAAATTAGGTAAGTATTCATTGTTGGGAGAAGATATTATTATGGCATTTGAATCATGGAGAGAGATTAACAGAATAAGGAAAAATCACCGCGACGCCATATATTTTTACGCGAATCTGCAAGAGCGGTTTTACACGATTGAGGAAAATGATATTCTGCCTGATGAGTTGGATCCGGATGATAAAAATTTACTAAAAGCATTTTGCGACTGCACATGTATAGAAGAAACAGAGAAGAATAAAATGTGCAATTTGTATAGACAGATTGAGCAGGGAACAAAAGAGCCGATCAAGATGGATGATTTGGAGACGTGGGTGCATCTTGAGACCAGATCAGGGAAGAAAGCTCTGATGGCAGTCCTTTGTTACCTTGAGAAAGATGAAAAAGGATTGATTCGGGAGTATGTGGGCATGATACGGATCATGCGCAAACAGGAATTAGAGAATCGGGAGATTGTGACATCGTTTAGCAATGATAAGAATCCGGCATTCTTTCTCAAGAAGATTGCGCGTTTTCAGGCAGAGCATCCGGAGCGGAAGTATGCATATATTCAGTTTGATGTCCGTAGATTTAAGTATATCAATGAGAAGTATGGCAGTGATACAGGAGATGATATTCTTCGGTATATATATGACACGCTGGATGTGATGTGTGATAAGGAACATCTGCATTGTAGATTGTCAGCGGATGTATTCCAGATCGTGACCTATTATAATTCCAGAGAAGAAATCATGGAATTTATTGATAAACTTGATGAAAAGATTCGGAGATATGGTGATATCAAGTTAAGCATTACATATGGAGTGAATATCGTACCGGGCAGTTCAACGGCATATCGCAAGCATGGAGATGAAGCAGGACTTGCCCGTGCAGAGGGTAAGCGGACGATTTTGAATAAGGTTGTATTCTATGAGGATACGCTGATGAATCATGTGAAACAGACGGGAGCGATCGAGGAAGTTGAGGAGGAGGCTCTGAGACGGGAAGAATTTCAGGTTTATCTTCAGCCGAAGTACCAGTATGACAGAAGCCGTGCGAAGATCGTTGGAGCAGAGGCGCTTGTGCGCTGGATTGATGCAAATGGAAAATGCAAGTCGCCGATGGAATTTATTCCGGTATTTGAGGCAAATGGATTTATATACAAATTAGACTGTTTCATGTGGGAGATGGTATGTAAAGTTATCAGAAGATGGCTGGATACCGGAAGGCAACCACTTCCAATCTCGGTAAATGTGTCGAGAACCTATCTTCAGAAAGAAGATGTTGCAGGATATATCAAGAATCTGATCGACAAATATCAGATTCCGATGGAGCTGTTCCAGTTAGAAATTACGGAGACAACGGAGAATGCAGAATCATTGTCTTATATCAATAGTTTGAAACAGGCGGGATTTACATTGTTAATGGATGATTTCGGATCAGGTTATTCTTCCCTTTGTATGTTGAAGAATACACCATTTGACGTATTGAAGATGGATCGGCAGTTTTTGGATGAATGTTTGGACAGTAAACAGGGTAAGACGATCATTTCTCATGTGATATCCATGTCAAATGATTTGGGCTTAAGTATTATAGCAGAAGGCGTAGAGAATCGAGGAACGGCAGATTTCCTTTATGATAATGGATGTAGTGTATCTCAGGGATTTTATTTTTCCAAGCCTGTTTCGATTCCGGAGTTTGAGCATATGTTGGATGAACAGCAGACAGAGCAGCAGAGGTAGATATAAGGAACGGGAGGACAAAGTACTGTTGGAACTTTTGGATGGAAGACCGGAGAATACGAAAGGAAGACTGGAGAAGGAGATTCGGGTATATGATTTTCTTGACCATCTTGGAATAGAATATAAGAGAGTCGACCATGAACCGGCATTTACGATGGAAGTATGTGAGGAGATTGATAAGATGTTGCAGGCGACAATCTGTAAGAATCTTTTCCTGTGCAATCGTCAGAAGACACAGTTTTATCTGTTGATGATGCCGGGAGACAAGCCGTTTAAAACGAAGGAGATCACTTCACAGATCGGGAGCGCAAGACTGTCATTTGCATCGGCTGAGGACATGGAGAAATATCTGGATATCGAACCGGGGGCTGTCAGTGTCATGGGACTGATGAATGATACGGAGCATCATGTACGGCTGCTGGTGGATGAAGACATATTAAAAGGCGAGTATCTTGGCTGCCACCCATGTGTGAATACATCCAGTCTGCGGATGCGCACGGCAGATGTATTCGGATTGTATCTGGATGCGGTCGGACACGATATGACAAAAGTCGTCCTGACAGGTGAAGCATAGAGCAAAGAAAAAACCAGGCCATAAGTCATATACATTCAGGGAAATGTTGTTGACCATGTGTTTGGTTTTTGCTATGTTTAGACGAGAGATTTGAAAGGAAATAAAATATGAAAGAAAATATAAAGGGACAGCCGGGAAATAGAAAACCGGATGGCAGAAAAGTCCAGTCCCCAAATAAGAAACCCAACCCCGTGGCATACGAATATACAGACGAAGAATACCGGAGATTACTTGTAAAGAAGCAGACAGAGATGGAAAAGCTGCTTTCAGGATTTGCACCGGTCGATCCAATCGTGGGAATGGAAAATCCGTATTATTACAGGAACAAAGTATGTGCGGAATTCAGAAAACTGAAGAATGGTACGATCATCTCCGGCCGATATCAGGAGGGTACTCATAATGTCATAGAGACAAAAGGCTGCAAGATCGAAGATCAGCGGGCGGATGCGATCATTCAGGATATCACAGGGCTGTTCCGGTCATTTAAAATGATGATCTATAATGAAGACAGCGGATATGGACTGATCCGTCATGTACTGATCCGGACAGCACATCAGACCGGACAGATCATGGTGATCATTGTGACGGCATCTCCGGTATTTCCGTCGAAGAAGAATTTTGCAAATGCACTTTTGAAGCTTCATCCGGAGATCACAACGATCGTTCAGAATATAAATACAAAGGATACGAATATGGTGTTAGGTGACCGAAATCAGGTCATCTATGGCAAAGGCTATATAGAAGATGTTCTCTGTGGCAAACGGTTTCGTCTGTCGCCGGGAAGCTTTTACCAGATCAATTCTGTTCAGACGGAGAAATTATATAACAAGGCGATCAAATATGCGGATCTGAAAAAGAAAGAGACGGTGATAGATGCATACTGCGGAATCGGAACGATCGGTATCGTTGCAAGCGACCGGGCAAAACGAGTGATCGGTGTGGAACTGAATGCAGAAGCAATCCGTGATGCGAAGATTAACAGCCGGATGAACAAGATAGAAAATATCGAGTTCTATGCAAATGATGCAGGCAGGTTTATGGTAGAACTGGCAGAAGCAGATGAGCAGATTGATGTTGTGTTTATGGATCCGCCTCGTTCAGGAAGCACAGAAGAATTTCTTTCTTCTGTTGTGACTCTGTCTCCGCGTAAGGTAGTTTATATTTCCTGTGGACCGGATACCCTTGCGAGGGATCTGAAGTATCTGACCACACATGGCTATCAGGTGTTAAAGATCACACCATTTGATCTCTTCCCATTTACTGAGCATACAGAGGTTGTTACGCTATTGACGAGAGACAGAGTTATTTTTAAGTAGGAGAGGAACGTTATTAAAGATGAAAGAAAAGATAAAATTATTATCCGGTGCACAACTGAAATATATAGCATTTGCTTCAATGTTGATCGATCATGTTAATAAAACATTTTTCATATATTTTAACAGTAAGGCTTTAATAGTTATGAGTGAACTGTTTGATATATTAGGCAGGATCGCATTTCCTATCTTTATTTCCCTGTTGGTGGAGGGATATTTTAAAACGAGAAATCGATGGAGATATTTGGGAACACTCCTGGTATTTGGAATTATATCAGAGGTTCCGTTTGATATGTGTACATCTAATGTATTTTTTGAACCAAACTGGAATAATATCATGTTTACGCTTGCGCTGGTGTTGGCGATGATCTGGATTATTGATGCCCTGAAAAAGAAGATGCAGACGCTGCCCAAGTTCTTGTGGTATCTGGTATCTTTTATAATTGTAGCAGTAACTTGTCTGATAGCCATGAATCTGAGTCTGGATTATGATTCCCATGCGGTGTTGATCGGTTATTTTCTGTATCTTTTTCATGACAGACCGATTATTGCTATTCCGTTTAATTTTGCATCGATGTATAAGGAACCATGGGCACTTCTGGGTTTTGGCCTGATGCTTACTTATAATGGAAAGCGTGGAAAGCAGAATAAGCTTGTGAACTATTTGTTTTATCCGGTGCATCTTCTGATATTGGGAATTCTGAGAATGTGTCTTGGAATTTGACAGTAATTTGACGGCAACCGGCTGATAATCATTGAATTTTATGCCCCAATGTAGTATAATCATCGTGCTATTTTGGGGCTTTTTTGCACCATTATACAGGTAAAGAACAAGAATACAGAGAAAAATTACCTTGTGGCATCAACTTTGAACGGCCATCTGACATAACGTAATATGGCTGAATGGTATGAGTTGTATGACCTTATAAATCAAGGTTTTAAGGAGGAATTATAACCATGAAGCTCGGCATAGTTGGACTTCCCAATGTTGGAAAAAGTACATTATTTAACTCTCTGACAAAAGCAGGTGCAGAATCAGCAAACTATCCATTCTGTACCATCGACCCAAATGTAGGTGTCGTTGCAGTACCGGATGAGAGGTTAGACAAGCTGACAGAGATGTATCACTCAGCAAAGACCACTCCTGCAGTTATTGAATTCGTAGATATCGCAGGACTCGTAAAGGGCGCATCCAAAGGCGAAGGTCTGGGAAACCAGTTCCTTGCAAATATCAGAGAGGTAGATGCGATCGTTCATGTTGTCAGATGCTTTGAAGATACAAATGTTATTCATGTAGATGGTTCGGTTGATCCGATCCGTGATATTGAAACGATTAATCTGGAGCTGATCTTTTCCGATATCGAAGTTCTGGATCGTAGAATAGCAAAGACGATACGAGGTGCAAGAAATGATAAGATGCTTGCAAAGGAGCTGGATTTCCAGCAGCGTATCAAAGCGCATTTGGAGGAAGGCAAGCTTGCAAAGACTCTTGAAGTAACAGATGAGGACGAACAGGGTTGGATCGAGGAATACAACCTTCTTACATGGAAACCGGTTATTTTCGCAGCAAATGTAAGCGAAGACGATGTAGCAGATGATGGAGCATCAAATGAGTATGTTCAGAAAGTAAAAGAATATGCAAAAGAATTTGATTCAGAAGTATTTGTTGTCTGTGCACAGATCGAGCAGGAGCTGGCAGAACTGGATGACGAAGAAAAGAAAATGTTTTTGGAAGATCTTGGAGTAAAAGAATCCGGTCTTGATAAACTGATAAAGGCAAGCTATTCACTGCTTGGACTGATCAGTTATCTGACAGCCGGTGAGACAGAATCCAGAGCATGGACGATCAAGAAGGGAACAAAAGCGCCGGGAGCAGCCGGCAAGATCCATTCTGATTTTGAGCGTGGATTCATCAAGGCAGAGGTTGTAAGCTATAAAGATCTTATGGAATGTGGCAATATGGTAGCTGCCAAAGAAAAAGGTCTGGTAAGACAGGAAGGTAAAGAATATGTGGTAGAGGACGGAGATGTCATCCTCTTTAAGTTCAACGTATAATACAGCTTCCTTTAGGAGATAACAAGAAAATGGAAACTATTTCAGAATATTTTAACAGTATTATCTTTCCGCATTTGGGAATCTTCCTGAAGCATGTAGGTGATCATATATCCATTGGCAGCTTTGAAATCCGGTTTTACGGTATCATCATTATGTGTGGATTTATCCTTGCCTACTTCCTTGTGACAAATGAAGCGAAACGAACAGGGCAGGATCCGGAAATGTATCTGGACTTTATCCTGATCCTGATCATTCCGGTAATCTTAGGCGCAAGAATTTATTATATATTGTTCCGGCTGGATCAGTATATAGTGGCGGGAAATATAAAAGAAACCATCCTTGGCATGTTAAATATCAGAGGTGGCGGACTTGCGATCTATGGTGGTGTAATTGCTGGTATTATTACCGGATGCATCTTTGCGAAGAAGCGGAAGGTAAATGTGCTTCGGCTTGCCGATACAGCAGCGTTTGGTCTGCTGATCGGACAGATCCTTGGACGCTGGGGCAATTTCTTCAACAGGGAGGCGTTTGGTGCGTATACAGATTCTGTATTTGCGATGGGAATCCCTCTTGATTATTACAGACATGAAGGAACACTAAACAGTCTGATCAACAGTGGAGTGATCTCAGATACCATGCTTGCAAATACACAGATGCTTCATGGTATGGAATGTATAACAGTACATCCTACGTTCCTGTATGAGTCACTCTGGAATCTGATGTTGCTGATCTTTCTTCTTATATATAGAAAGCATCAGAAGTTTACAGGTGAATTCGCATTTATCTATGTAGCAGGCTATGGACTTGGAAGATGTATCGTTGAAGGACTTCGTACAGATTCCTTAATGATCGGCAATTCCGGTATCCGTGTATCACAGCTTCTTGGATTTGCATGCTTTTTAGTTGGTGCAGTTGTGCTCATCGTTGGCTATGTTCGCAGAGCAAAAGGGCAGTTGCAGACCATTGAAAATGAGTCTGTTCAGGCGCCTTCAGAGGATGAAAACAACTAGGCTCAATGCGGCAATTCATTGAGTGAAAAAATATTTAAAAAAGTTGGAAAAAGTTGTTGACAGATACAACGTCTTATGATAACATATCCATTGTTGTGAGGCAAACAAATCACAACAATGGAAAATGCGCGAGTGGCTCAGCGGTGGAGCACCTCCTTGCCAAGGAGGGGGTCGCGGGTTCGATCCCCGTCTCGCGCTCTTATTTTTTAGAAGTCTTAAGATTTAAGGCTTCTTTTTTTTATGGTTGATACTTTGAACCTCAATGAGCCACTGCCATTTATCAGAAGAACAGTAGCATAGACGACTGACTTTCGATGATCCGATGCAGGAACAAAGGGCTTCTTCTTAATAATCCTAAAGAAGATTTAATAATTGTTTTATTGTAGTTTCCTCCGAAATATGATATTTTCCCATCATATAAAGCATTCCCAAAGATACAGATAGAAGAAAAGTAAGTAAAAATCACGCAAAAAATGAAAAAATGAGGTAATTATTTGTAAAATTTGCGGATTGAATAAAAAGAAAGGGATGCTATAATGAAACCGATTTAATCTTATTCTGAAATTACCGGTTTATGAATAAGATAACAGGATTGCATTAAGTATTTGGTTAGTGGTTGCCGAATCACGGCAGAATGGAGTTTTAGATGAAAGACAAATTGAAGAAATTGTGTAGTACAGCTATATTCCAGTGTGTTGCGATTGCAATTGTGCTGGATATTATTTTGGAGATATTGGGAAGACACTCATTTATCAATACGATGAAATATATTGTGAATGAACCATTGGTGTTCCTGTATAACTGTTCCATTATCTTTTTTACTCTGACATTGGCACTGCTGATGCGTAAGAGAGTGTTTGGTTATGGTATTATTTCATTTGCATGGCTGCTTTGTGGTGTAACGAACTGTATTGTTTTAGGCTTTCGTATCACTCCGTTTTCAGCGATCGATATGCTGATGGCAAGAAATACAATCACCATCATTGATAAGTATTTCTCAGTATGGCAGGTTGTATTCATTGGTGTAGCGTTATTTGTTGCACTGGCAGCGGTTATCATATTGTTCTTAAAGTCCCCGACAATCCAGGGAAATATTTACAGAATCCGTACAACGGTTCTGATCGTTGCATCTTTCTGTATGGTTATGCTGTTTACAAAGATTGCATTAAATGCGCAGGCAATCTCGGATAACTTTGCAAATCTGGCAACAGCATATGATAAATATGGTTTTGTATATTGCTTTTCAAACAGTGTAGTGGATGTCGGAATCAGTGAGCCGTCAGATTACAGTGAAGAAAAGATGCTTGAGATCAAGGATGAACTGGATACGGTGAAAGCTTCGGGAGCAAAATTTGCAAAGAGAAAGCCAAACGTAATTGTAGTTCAATTGGAATCCTTCATGGATCCATCATATGTAAAAGAATTATCTTTTAATATGAATCCGATTCCGAATTTCACAAAATTAAAAGAAGAATGTTCGTCAGGTTTCCTTACGATGCCTGCAATCGGAGCGGGAACGGCAAATTCGGAATTTGAGGTGCTTTCCGGATTTGATGTGGCATACTTCGGTGCCGGTGAATATCCATATAAGACGGTACTTGGAAGTACAACCTGTGAGACGATGGCGACACAGTTTAAAAAGCTTGGTTATTCTACTCATGCGATGCATAACCATGACGGTACATTCTATGACCGTTATATCGTATACAAGAATCTTGGCTTTGATACATTTACCCCTATGGAATACATGTATGACGTAGAGCATACCCAGAAAAACTGGGAAAAGGATAATGTACTGACTGGAGAGATCATGAAGACCCTGAAATCTACAGAGGACAAGGATTTTATCTTCACGGTCAGCGTTCAGGGACATGGAAGATATCCGAGTGAATTAGATTATGAGAATTATTCCTATCCGGTAAAAGTAACAGGTACGGGAAGTGAAGAACTGGACAATGAATGGACATATTATTGCAATCAGCTTCATGAGATGGATGAATTTATCAAGGATTTAATTGAAGAACTGAAGAATTATGATGAAGATGTAGTACTGGTAATGTATGGTGATCATTTACCGGGATTTGAACTGACAAATGATGATGTAGAGAATGGAAATCTGTACCAGACGGAATATTTCATGTGGAGCAATATGAAGCATTTCATTGATAAAGATGAAGATATCCCGGCTTATGATCTGAGTACGAAGCTGTTTGATGTGATCGGACTTGAAAAGAGTGCCATGCAGAAGGTGCATACACTTTACAGCGAAGATGATCCTGAATACAGCGATGTAATGTGGAATGTAGAATATGATATGTTATACGGTAAGCGATATATGTATCCGGATGGCTGGCCATATGAGCCTACCGATATGCAGTATGGTGTAGAACCAATCTATATTACGGATATAAAAGAAGGCGATTATCAGAAATTGTCCGATGACCCGGAGAAAGCACCGGAGCAGCTCCATGGATATTATATCAAGGGTGAGAATTTCAATGAATGCAGTTTTGTTTGGATCAACAACGGATTCAAGAAGGAAACAATCTATATAGACCGGAATACTCTGTTTATTCCTGATATCACGTTTGACGATGGTGAGGAAGTCTATGTTGCTCAGGTTGGTGATGACAGCATTGATATCGGAAAGTCGGAAGCGTTTATTTATCAGACTCCGGTAGCAGAAAATTAAAGATAACTGATAATTCCTCATAAAAAAGAAATTTTTTGGTAATAAATAATCTTGACATTAAATAGGTTATTTGATAGCATAGCATCATATATTTTGGATATAACAGGAGCGTTCGTTTGAATGCTCCTGTTATATCAACTTACAAATAAAAAAAAGAAAGTGAGAGAAAAAAATGGGTAAGATCATAGGCGAAGGAATTACATTTGATGACGTATTATTAGTACCTGCATATTCTGAGGTGCTTCCAAATGACGTGGATTTAACAACTAACTTAACAAAGAAAATACAGCTTCAGATTCCTCTTATGAGTGCCGGTATGGATACCGTAACAGAGCACAGAATGGCTATCGCTATGGCTCGTCAGGGTGGTATCGGTGTTATTCACAAAAATATGTCAATCGAGGAGCAGGCAGAGGAAGTAGATAAGGTTAAGCGTTCTGAGAATGGTGTAATTTCTGACCCATTTTATTTATCTCCTGAGCATACACTTGCCGATGCAAATGCACTTATGGCAAAGTTCAGAATTTCAGGTGTGCCTATCACAGAGGATGGCAAATTAGTCGGTATCATTACAAACCGTGACCTGATGTTTGAAGAAGATTATTCCAAGAAGATCAGCGAGTCAATGACTTCAGAAGGTCTGATCACAGCAAAGGAAGGCATTACATTACCGGAAGCAAAGAAGATTCTTGCAAAGGCTCGCAAAGAAAAGCTTCCGATCGTTGACGATGATTTCAGATTAAAAGGACTTATCACAATTAAGGATATTGAAAAGACGATCAAATATCCACATTCTGCTAAGGATCCACAGGGAAGACTTCTCTGTGCAGCAGCCGTTGGATGTACAGCAAATATTCTGGATCGTGTTGCTGAACTTGTATCAGCAAAGGTTGATGCGATCGTTATTGATACAGCACATGGACATTCAGCAAACGTACTTCGTACTTTCAAGATGGTAAAGGAGAAGTATCCGGATCTTCAGGTTATCGCCGGTAACGTAGCTACTAAGGCCGGTACACAGGCAATGATCGATATGGGCGTAGATGCAGTTAAGATCGGTATCGGACCTGGTTCTATCTGTACAACCCGTGTTGTTGCAGGTATCGGTGTACCACAGATCACAGCTATTATGGAAGCATATGATGCAGCTATGAATGCAGGTATTCCTGTTATCGCTGATGGTGGTATCAAGTACTCAGGAGATATCACAAAGGCAATTGCAGCAGGTGCAAATGTATGTATGATGGGTAGCTTATTTGCAGGTACAGATGAAGCTCCTGGTGACTTCGAATTATATCAGGGACGTAAGTACAAGGTATACAGAGGTATGGGTTCTATCGCAGCTATGGAGAATGGAAGCAAGGACAGATACTTCCAGGAGAATGCAAAGAAGCTTGTTCCGGAAGGTGTAGAAGGACGTGTTGCATACAAGGGTTCTGTTGAAGATACTGTATTCCAGTTGATCGGCGGACTTCGTTCCGGTATGGGATACTGTGGAGCTCATAACATTCCTGAATTACATGAGAAAGCAGAGTTTGTTAAGATCTCAGCAGCATCATTAAAAGAGAGCCATCCACATGATATCCATATTACAAAGGAAGCTCCAAACTACAGCGTAGAGTAATAACAGTATAATAGAAATATAAGTCAGAATATAGCCGGTGAGAATATGCAGATAACATATATCACTGGCTATATTTGAGTACTGAGTTTGGCGACTGCTGTGATGACATAAAAGTATAAGAAGTCTGTGTCTGCGATTATCATGATGACATATGTTTTAATAATTGGAAGGAGAATTAAGATGCTCTATCTGGCACCTTTAGAGGGGATAACCGGATATATATACAGAAATGCATACCAGAAATATTTTGGAGGAATCGATCGGTATTTTACGCCTTTTATAGCTCCTGCAAAGGGGAAACCGTTCAGACATCGTGAGCTGGCGGATGTTCACCCTGAACATAATACGGGCATAATGGTGATCCCGCAGATTCTGACGAATCATTCAGAAGGCTTTATAAAAGCAGCAAAAGCTTTAGCTGATATGGGATATGATGAGATCAATATAAACATGGGTTGTCCTTCCGGTACGGTTGTTTCAAAAGGAAAAGGTTCAGGAATGCTGGCAGATCCCACAAAGCTGGATCATTTCCTTGAGGAGATATTTGCAGCCGATATCTGCAAAATATCGGTAAAGACCAGACTGGGAATGGAATTTGCAGATGAATTCCCGGATATACTGGATGTATTAATGAAATATCCATTTACCGAAGTGATCATTCATCCAAGAACCAGAGAAGATTATTATGGTGGCAGCGTAGATCTTGCTATGTTCGATCTGGCAGTAGAACGATACGGAGAGCAGACAGAAAGTGTCCTTTGCTATAATGGTGATATTACCGATGTTGCCGGCTATAAAAATATTCAGAAACGATATCCACAGGTTGATAAGATCATGATCGGACGTGGAATCATAGGAAATCCGTTTCTTCCACAGGAGATTGCAGAACAGAGGTGCTGCTATAACGCAGGAATCCTTCTGGCATTCCACGATGAACTGTTTGCCGGTTATATGGAAGCAGGGCTTGGGGCGAGAAATGTCATGTTTAAGATGAAAGAGTTGTGGTCGTTTATGGAATGTCTTTTTGAAGCTCCCGACCAGCAGAAGATATTAAAAAAGATCCGCAAAGCCAACGATCCGGATACCTACAACACTGAAGTCCGGAAGCTGTTACGGTGATGAAGAAAACAGAATAAAAATGAGAAAAAGATATTAGTATGGAGTATATCCTATAAGTTGATACTAGAAAAAGGAAACTGACAATAATATGTATTGCCAGCTTCCTTTTTTATAGGGGAAGTTTAGAACTCATTTCCGGGAAAATGAGGGATTCCGTCAAAACCTGCCTTCAGATCGTCGTCGGTAGGAATATAATCGCTCATCTCACCATCGTTATATTTGCCATAAGCAACCATATCGAAATATCCGGTTCCGGTCAGACCAAAGACGATCGTCTTTTCTTCCCCGGTTTCTTTACATTTCAGTGCCTCGTCGATAGCAACACGGATCGCGTGGCTGCTTTCAGGAGCAGGAAGAATACCTTCCACTCTTGCAAATTGGGTTGCTGCTTCAAATACTGCTGTCTGTTCAACACTTCTGGCTTCGATGATGCCATCATGATAGAGCTGGGATACAACAGGGCTCATACCGTGATAACGAAGTCCGCCTGCATGGTTTGGTGAAGGAATGAATCCGCTTCCGAGGGTGTACATCTTTGCCAGTGGACATACCTTGCCGGTATCACAGAAATCATAGGCATAGACACCCCTTGTCAGACTTGGGCAGGATGCCGGTTCTACAGCGATGATCTGGTAGTTCTTCTCGCCACGGAGAACCTCGCCTGCAAATGGGGAGATCAGACCACCGAGGTTTGAACCGCCGCCGGCACATCCGATGATGATATCCGGTGTGATGTTATATTTGTCAAGTGCTGCTTTTGTTTCAAGACCGATAACAGTCTGGTGAAGTAATACCTGATTCAGTACACTTCCGAGTACATAACGATAGCCTTCCTGCTTAGACTCTGCTTCAACAGCTTCTGAGATGGCACAGCCAAGGCTTCCGGTTGTTCCAGGATGCTCAGCAAGGATCTTGCGGCCAACCTCTGTTGTGGTACTAGGAGATGGAGTTACGGTTGCACCGTAGGTACGCATAACTTCACGACGGAATGGCTTCTGTTCATAGGAAACCTTAACCATATATACCTGACAGTCCAGACCAAAGTAGGAGCATGCCATAGAGAGGGCGGTTCCCCACTGACCGGCACCGGTCTCGGTTGTAACACCCTTTAAACCCTGCTGCTTAGCATAATAAGCCTGAGCGATAGCGGAGTTTAATTTGTGGCTGCCGCTTGTGTTGTTTCCTTCAAATTTGTAGTAGATCTTAGCTGGTGTCTGCAGCTTTTCTTCCAGACAGTATGCACGAACCAGTGGAGCAGGACGGTACATTTTATAGAAGTCCTGAATTTCCTGTGGAATCGGGATGTATGGAGTGGTGTCATCCAGCTCCTGCGCGATCAGTTCGTCACAGAATACAGGACGAAGATCATCGGCTGTCATTGGCTGAAGTGTTCCCGGATTTAACAGAGGTGCCGGCTTGTTCTTCATATCGGCACGTACGTTATACCACTCTTTTGGGATCTCGTTTTCACTTAAATAGATTTTGTACGGAATGTTTGCATCTTTTTTCATAATCATAACCCTCCAATGCTTGATTCATTTGTATAAATAGTTTCAGTTATCCCGGTTATCTTTGATGGGATATATAAATATGTTCCGGGGAATTTTATAATGTCATGCATTTTGCAAAATCATCATCCTTGTGGGCAAAGAATTTTGCATGGATTTGTGATAGATATTAAGACATAAAAAAACTGCCCCAGTATAAAAATGCTGGGACAGGAGATTGTTCATTAGAAACTGTTTCCTGCGGTGCCACCCGGCTTGACGTATCAGATACGCCCGCTCATTGTCTGCAAATACATACATTACAGATATCTCGTTCTTAACGGAGTATCATCTCCGGCTTACATACAGAATGCATATACAGGAATCGTACCACATCGTTCAGCTTGCCCTCGGGAGTCCATTCCATCATGGAAAACATACTGCCTTCCACCGGCGGCAGCTCTCTGGGATGTTTGTCACATCATGTACTTACTCTCCTTCAACGGTTTAAAGCAATACTAGCATAATTGTTTTTATGTGGCAAGTATTTTTTTATGAATGGGGTTGTATTTTTAAGAAAAGTCCGTTGACAAGCCATTTTCCCTGCTATATAATTGACACATTGAAAAGGCGAAGACGGAGAGAAGTAGCGCTTTTTATCGCTCCCAGAGAGCCGGCGGTGGTGAGAATCCGGCAGAATGAATAAGCGTGAATAACACTCTAACAGCTGCAAGCTGAACCCGTGAAGAAGACATTTGCAAAGATGACCGGAAAATGCGAGATGGTTGTTCTGCGAAATGGATCTCACAGTAGTAGGTGCGCCGCAATTGTGCGTGAAACAAGGAAAGGGACTGTCAGATAAGAGACAGTAAATCAGGTGGTACCGCGGATATGAATTATGTTCGTCCTGGATGCAGGGCAGGCATAGTTCTTTTTTTATGCAACCTGTGAAATATAAAAATCAGTCAAAGGAGATAATGCAGACAATGACCATTTCAAACATTTATCGTAACAGAACCTTAAATGAGATCAGCGAAGGCGACGTTGGCGCAGAGCTGAAGGTGGCAGGATGGATCGAGAACATCCGTGACCATGGTGGTGTATCCTTCATCGACCTGAGAGATATGTATGGTGTTCTTCAGGTAGTTATGAGAGACACTTCATTATTAGATGGACTTACAAAAGAGGATTGTGTATCCATCTCAGGTGTGATCGAGCACAGAGATGAGGAGACATACAATCCAAAGATCCCGACAGGAACGATCGAACTGGAGGCACATTCCGTAGAAGTGCTTGGAAGAGTATACAAGCAGGTTCCGTTTGAGATCATGACATCCAAGGAGACAAGAGAAGATGTCCGACTCAAATACAGATATCTGGATCTTAGAAATAAAAAAGTAAAGGATAATATGATCTTCCGTTCACAGGTGATCAGCTTCCTTCGTCAGAAGATGACAGAGATGGGATTCTTAGAGATCCAGACACCGATTCTGTGTGCTTCATCACCGGAAGGTGCAAGAGACTATATTGTTCCATCCAGAAAATTTAAAGGTAAGTTCTATGCTCTGCCACAGGCTCCACAGCAGTACAAGCAGCTGCTGATGGTTGCAGGATTTGACAAATATTTCCAGATCGCACCATGCTTCCGTGACGAGGATGCAAGAGCAGACCGTTCACCGGGTGAGTTCTATCAGCTCGATTTTGAGATGAGCTTTGCAACACAGGAAGATGTATTCAAAGTAGGAGAGGAAGTTCTCTCAGCAACATTTGAGAAATTCGCACCGGAAGGCTCTGTTGTAACACAGGCTCCTTATCCGATCATCAGCTATAAGCAGGCAATGTTAGAATTCGGTACGGATAAGCCGGATCTTCGTAATCCGCTTCGTATCATCGATCTGACAGATTTCTTCCAGAGATGTACATTTAAGCCATTCCATGGCAAGACTGTACGTGCAATCAATGTACCGAAGAAACTGTCAAAGGGACAGCATGAGAAGCTCTTAAAGTATGCTCAGTCTATCGGTATGGGAGGCCTTGGATATCTGGAAGTTCTGGACGATATGACATACAAGGGACCAATCGATAAGTTCATTCCGGATGATATGAAGAGTGAGATCGCAGAGCTTGCAAATCTGAAAGCAGGAGATACTATCTTCTTCATTGCCGATGTAGAAGAACTGGCAGCTTCCTTTGCAGGACAGCTTCGTAATGAGATCGGTGCAAGACTTGATATGATCGAGAAGAATGCATACAGATTCTGCTATATTAACGATTTCCCTATGTACGAGTACGATAAGGAAACAAAGAAGATCATCTTTACACATAATCCGTTCTCCATGCCACAGGGTGGTCTGGAAGCTTTAAATGAGAAGAATCCGTTAGATGTTCTGGCATACCAGTATGATATTGTATGTAATGGTATCGAGCTTTCATCCGGTGCTGTCAGAAATCACGATATGCAGATCATGGTAAAAGCATTTGAGATCGCAGGATACACAGAAGAAGATTTGAAGACAAAGTTTGGAGCACTTTACAATGCATTCCAGTTCGGTGCACCACCACATGCCGGTATGGCTCCCGGTGTTGATCGTATGATCATGCTCCTTCGTAATGAAGAAAATATTCGTGAGATTATTCCGTTCCCTATGAACGGAAATGCACAGGATCTGATGTGTGGCGCCCCTGGTGAGGTTACAGAGCAGCAGCTCCGTGAGGTTCATATCAAGGTAAGACAGTAACAGAGAAAATCAGGTATTTATGTATAGATTACCGGATAGAAGATTATTTTGATATACACCCAAGATTTTATGTTAGAAAGGTGCATAAGATATGCAGGGTTCGCATAATAACCAGAAAAAGATAGCAGTTATAAATGATTACTCAGGATTTGGACGCTGTTCCATAGCAGTAGCAATGCCGATCATTTCTGTAATGAAGGTTCAGTGCTGTCCGGTTCCGACGTCGATTTTTTCCAATCATACGGGGTTTGACAGCTTCTATTATGAAGATTTTACAGATCATATGCAGAGGTATATCGATGAATGGAAGAAGCTGGATCTGCAGTTTTCCGGTGTCTGTACCGGATTCCTGGGTTCCAGTGAACAGATCAGTATAGTGGAACGGTTCCTTACGGATTTTAAAAGACCGGAGACAAAGGTGATCGTGGATCCGGTAATGGGTGACTATGGCAAACCATATCCGACCTATACAGACGAACTGTGCCAGCAGATGAAAAAGCTGGTGCGGTTTGCTGATATCCTTACTCCAAATACCACAGAGGCATGTGTTCTGACGGATACACCATATAAGGATGACTGGCATATGGATGAACTGAAAGCTATGGCGGAGAAGCTGGTAGCACAGTCAGAGAGCAGACAGGTAAAAGTTGTGATAACAGGAATCAGGCGGGGAAGCTTCCTTGCTAACTTCTGCTATGAAAACGAAAAAGTAACCGTTGTGAAGACGAAGAAGATCGGAGAGTCGCGCTCCGGTACCGGAGATGTCTTTTCGGCGATTCTTGCGGCGGATGCCGTAAATAATGTAGATTTTACAGAATCAGTTAAGAAGGCAAGTGTATTTATTAAAGAATGTATCAAACGTTCCGTTGAGATGGAGCTTCCATTGACCGATGGAGTGTGTTTTGAGGAATGTCTGTACAAGCTTGCCAGATAACAGGAGGCGAATAGTATGGAGATATTATATAAAGTTCATAATAATCTGTATGTAAATCTGACAAATAAATGCCCATGTGCATGTACATTCTGTCTCAGACAGAACATGGATCATGTTGGTGAATCAAAGAGTCTGTGGTTAGAGCGGGAACCATCAGCAGAAGAAGTGATTGCTGAATTTGCAAAATTCGATATGAGCCGGTTTAATGAGGTTGTGTTCTGTGGATTCGGAGAACCGACGGAAGCCTTTGAGGTGTTGAAGAAGGTTGCGGCATTTGTAAAGGAGACTTATCATATGCTGATACGTTTGAATACGAATGGGCTGGGAAATCTTGTAAATGGCAGAGATATCACACCGGAGATGGAAGGCCTGATCGACACGGTATCGATCAGCTTGAATACGCCGAATGCAGATCGGTATCATGAACTGGTCAGAAGTAAGTTTGGAGATAAATCCTTTGATGCGATGCTTGACTTTGCAAGAAGTTCTACAAAGTATGTACCCAATGTAGTTATGACGACTGTAGATACCACGATTACAAAAGAGGAAGAGGAAGAATGCCGGAGAATCTGTGATTCGATCGGTGCAAAATACAGAATCCGCCCATGGGAGGATTAATAAATCTGATAAGAAAAGCTCTGTATGAAAATACAGGGCTTTTCTTGTTATCCTACAAATAAAGACCGCAGGTAGCGATCAGGCTGCCTGCGGTCTTACTGTAATATTTATTATTATAACATAAATGCTTATTTATTTCCGGCATCTCTCTTAGCACGGAAACGAAGTGTAGGATCAAGGATCTTCTTACGGATACGGAAGCTCTTAGGAGTGATCTCAAGAAGCTCATCTGTATCGATGAAGTCAAGTGCCTGCTCCAGACTGAGTACCTTAGGAGGTGTCAGCTTTAATGCATCATCAGCACCGGAAGAACGGGTGTTGGTCAACTGTTTCTTCTTGCAGACATTTACTTCGATATCATCGGTACGTCCATTTTCACCGATAACCATTCCGGCATATACAGGTTCACCTGGTCCGATGAACAGTGTACCTCTTTCCTGTGCATTGAACAGACCATAAGTGATAGAAGTACCGGTCTCGTATGCGATCAGAGAACCCTGTGAACGATAGTTCATATCACCCTTATATGGGAGATATTCATCAAAGATCGTATTGATAACACCATTTCCCTTTGTAGCGGTCATGAAGTCACCACGGAAACCGATCAGTCCACGGGAAGGTACAAGGAACTCCAGTCTGGTTGTACCGTTTCCGGTAGGAGCCATACCCTGAAGCTCACCCTTTCTGGAATTTAACATATTAATAACTGTTCCGGTAAATTCATCCGGAACATCGATATATGCAATCTCAAATGGTTCAAGCTTCTTACCGCGTTCATCTGTCTTATAGATAACTTCGGCTTTGCTGACTGCAAATTCATATCCTTCACGTCTCATGTTCTCGATCAGGACGGATAAGTGAAGTTCGCCACGACCGGATACCTTGAAAGCTTCTGTTGTCTCTGTTTCTTCTACACGGAGACTGACATCTGTATTTAATTCACGGAACAATCTGTCGCGTAAATGTCTGGAGGTTACAAACTTTCCTTCCTTACCGGCGAAAGGAGAATCATTTACCATGAATGTCATGGAAATAGTTGGCTCTGAAATTTTCTGGAATGGGATTGGTTCCGGATTTTCAGGAGAACAGATCGTATCACCGATATTAACATCTGCAATACCGGAGATGGCTACGATCGATCCGATGTCTGCTTCATTTACTTCTACTTTATTCAGACCCTCGTAAACATAGAGCTTACCGATCTTAACCTTTAACATTCTGTCAGGGTCATGTTCATTTACAATAACAACAGGCTCATTTACAACGACCTTACCGTTGTCAACCTTGCCAACACCGATACGGCCTACATATTCATTGTAGTCGATCGTGCTGATCAGAACCTGTGTACCTGCATCCGGATCACCGGTAGGAGCAGGAATATAATCAACGATGGTATCAAACAGTGGCTTCATATCTGTACCCGGTTCATCTGGATCAAGAGAAGCAACACCTGTCTTTGCTGATGCAAATACAAATGGGCAGTCAAGCTGATCGTCATTTGCATCCAATTCGATCAGAAGCTCAAGAACTTCATCTACAACCTCTTTAGGACGAGCTTCAGGACGGTCACATTTATTTACACATACAATAACACTGAGGTTCAGCTCCAATGCTTTCTTCAGAACGAATTTGGTCTGTGGCATGGCACCTTCGAAAGCATCAACAACAAGAATAACACCATTTACCATCTTCAGGACACGTTCTACTTCACCGCCGAAATCAGCATGTCCCGGAGTGTCGATAATGTTGATCTTTGTCTTACCATAACGGACGGCAGTGTTTTTGGAAAGAATCGTGATACCACGTTCACGTTCAATATCATTTGAGTCCATGACACGCTCGGTAACTTCCTGATTATCACGGAATACACCACTTTGTTTCAAAAGTTCATCCACCAATGTTGTTTTACCATGGTCAACATGGGCAATAATCGCAACATTTCTGATATCATCTCTGGTAATCTTCATTTTTTTCACTCTTTCTTTATGATATTAAAATTACTTACAATACAACGTTTACCATTCTAGCATACGAAAAAAAGCATTTCAATGGAAATGATAGCCGAAAATTATACCAAAATATTCGGTAAAATGCGCCGAACTGTACAAAAATATGTTATTATTAGAAAGTATGACAGGCGGGAACGGTTCCTGCTAAATAAGTGATTTGGAGAGGTATTAAAATGAATGAGAAAAAGGGCAGAGCGATCGCACTGTTGCCGATCGGTGTATTTCTGGTATTGTATCTGGGACTTGGGATTATATTTGAATATGTGATGAAAATTCCGATGGGCTTTTATAATGTGCCTATCATCGTGGCATTTCTTGCAGCTATTCTGGTCGCATGTATCCAGAACCGGGAATTGGTATTTGATAAGAAGCTTGAGATTATGGCACAGGGAGTTGGGGATAAGAATATTATAACGATGCTGTTGATCTTCCTGGCAGCGGGTTCGTTTGTCGGGGTAGTCGGAAGAAGCAGCGCAGAGAGTGTAGCATATTTTATGCTGACACTGATCCCGGCAAGATTTTCAGTAGCGGTTTTGTTTGTTGTTGCCTGCTTTGTATCAGTTGCTATGGGCACTTCGGTTGGAACGATCACATTGTTAACACCGATTGCTGTAGCAGTGTCGAGAGCGTCTGGCTTTGATATGGCATTTTGTGTTGCATCGGTTATGGGTGGAGCAATGTTTGGGGATAATCTTTCTTTTATCTCAGATACGACGATTGCGGCATGTAATGGACAGGGATGTGAGATGAAAGACAAATTCCGGGAGAATTTCTGGATTGCGTTTCCGGCAGCGGTTATAACGCTGATATTAATTCTTGTACTTTCATTTCAGACCGACATACAGGGTCAGGTCAGCCAGACTTATAATCTGGTGCAGATCATACCGTATGTTCTGGTGTTGATCGGTGGAATTATAGGGCTGAATGTATTTATCGTATTACTTACGGGAATTGTATCCGGAGCATTTATTATGCTGATATGGGGACATACTGCACCTGTTGATCTTCTGACAAATATGGGCTCCGGTGTTTCCGGAATGTTTGAAACCTGTATGGTAGCAATATTAGTAGCGGCGTTATGTGCACTGATCCGGGAATATGGCGGTTTCGATGCACTTCTCAGTTGGATACACAGGATCTTTCGCGGAAAGAAAGGCGGACAGCTCGGAATGGGGTTGTTAGTCGGAACAATGGATATTGCAACTGCAAACAATACGGTAGCGATCGTTATGGCAAATCCGATTGCGGGAGAAATGGCACAGGAATATGGAATCTCTCCGAAGAAGACTGCCTCTTTGCTTGATACCTTTTCCTGTATCTTTCAAGGGATGATCCCATATGGTGCGCAGATGTTAGTTGCAATTGCCGCGGTAGGAGAACTGGGTGATTCCATTTCTGCTTTTCAGATCATGCCGAAGCTTTTTTATCCGATGTTCTTGCTGCTGACATCACTCGTTACCATAATAAGAAGTGATAAATAATAGAGACAATTCAAAGAATATAGAAAACGCTGATCTGTTCACATTGCCAATAAACTCTTTGGTAGTATTCACATAGAAACAGATCAGCGTTTTCTGTTTTATTTGCCAAGTAACATATTTTCCAGTTCCTCTGGTGAGAAGGTGTAAGAGGAGTTGCAGAACTGGCAGTTTACCTCGATCGGCTTATTGTCTGCGAGCAGATTTGCAATCTCCTTTTTACCGAGACTGATAACAGCCTGTGAGAAACGTTCCTTGCTGCAGTTACAGTGCCACTTCGTAGGAATGGTATCGGTAACTTCTACATTATAGCCTTCAAAGATCTGCTTCACGATATCAAGCGGTTCCATACCCTGGTCGAGGAGAGCGGTAATGGATGTGAATTCACCCAGACGTTTTTCCAGATCAGAGATCAGTTCCTCGGATGCAAATGGCATAAGCTGAATGATAAAGCCACCGGCTTGTTTTACTGTGTTGTTCTTCTCCATCAGAACACCTAAAGCTACAGAAGTTGGAATCTGTTCTGAGGTTGCAAAATAATACGTCAGGTCTTCTGCAATCTCACCTGAAACAAGCTGGGTCTGACCGATATAAGGCTCTTTTAAGCCGATATCCTTGATCACGGAGAGCACGCCCATATCAAGAGCTTTAGCGACATCCAGTTTTCCCTTATCATTTGCATGCAGGATAACCTCCGGATTGTTGACATAGCCTTTGACATTGCAGTGTGCATCAGCAGTCACTGTCAGTCCGCCGATCGGACCGCTGCACTGGATCTGGAGCGTTAGAAGATCGGAGTCATTCTTACATGCAGCCCCCATCAATGCACCTGCGGTCAGCAGACGACCGAGGGCAGCAGTGGCAACCGGACTGGTATTGTGAATACTTCTTGCTGTTTCTACGATTTCCTTTGTGGTGCCGGCAAAGAAACGAACCTGTCCATCTGCCGCCATACCTCTGATAATATAATCACTCATATGTTATTCCTCGTTCTTTCTATATATAATGTAAAATATTGCACTTTTAAGGTGCCTTTTTAAAAATAATACCTGCATTTATAAAGTGCTGATTAATAACAAAATAATACTTGTACTTATAAAAGTAGTGCTTAATAATAAATTGATGACTAAAATCACTACGGCAGGAGATCAGATATATAATTTGCCTTCGTGATGTTTTTCTCTGGCTATCACATAGACACGTTCACTGTCATCGGTTGCTGGCGTGTGCGTAAATGCATCATACATGGCAAGAAGCTCCATACCTGCCTGTTCTACACAACGAATCATGTCCTCACAGGTCAGGCCGATCTGGTAATGGAATTCCTGTGTTTTTCGGTACAGGTCGTCCTCCTCTTTCAGAAACAGGCTGAGTGCAAGCTCGTTGACATTCTGTTCCTCATCATAATAATTATCCCAAATGAAGCTGACATCATCCCGATCCTCAGCAATCACTGAATCTGCAACGACATCCCGGAAATAGTGTTTGGTCTTAAAATCACAGATAAAGATACCCCCTGCTTCCAGATAATTATTTGCAAGAGAAAAAACGGTAGTGATCTGATCTGTATTTGACAGATAGTTGATGCTGTCGCAGACACAGACGATGGCATTTACTGTTCCATATAATTCAAAGGAACACATATCCTGCTGGAGATACATAATGGATGAGAAACCATTCGCAATCTTTTTTTCATTTGCAATCTCTAACATATCAGGAGATACATCAATTCCGATCATATCATAGCCAGCGGCTGCAAGTCCTTCCGTGATTGTTCCCGTTCCGCAGCCAAGCTCGGCAACCAGACCTTCGGTGATATTGTATTCATGGAGCAGGCTGGTGATATAAGATATCCATTCGTCATAAGGAATGTTATCCATCAGCTCATCGTATACCTGTGCAAAGCTTGTATAGGCATCCATAGAAAAACCTCATTTCATAAAATCTCAATGCCATCATTATATACATCTCAGAAAGGAAAAACAACCGTTTCTTTTGGAGCAGTTTTCTATTTGCTGCGGCAGACAGAATGTAAAAAATAAGGTTTGAGATTGAACATGGTGGGCTTTTGTGTTAATATAAATTCGGTTAGAAATCCTCATATGGAAGAAACCATATATGAAAGTGGGTAGTTTGGCATGATAAAGTTCTATAGAACAGATCATAAGGTTTTGTCAGAGATAACAGAATATGAAGACAATATGTGGGTTTGTATGACGAAACCTACAGTAGATGAGACCAAACTGATTGCAGAAGATTTTGAGATTGATCTGGCAGATGTCAGAGCTGCATTGGATGATGAGGAGAGCTCTCGTGTGGAGGTCGAAGATGGTTATACACTGATCCTTGTCGATATTCCGTCGATCGAGATGAGAAATGAACGCGAAGCATATACAACTATTCCTTTGGGTATTATCCTCGTAAAGGACATTCTGATCACGGTATGCGCGGAGGATACGCCTGTTCTGGATGCATTTATTGAGGCAAAGGTAAAGGAATTCAGTACAAAGAAACGGATGCGCTTCATGTACCAGATTTTATATAGAAACTGCATGACCTATCAGTATTATCTGCGAGTTATGGATCGCAGAAGAAATCTGATCGAGCAACGGATCCAGGATGAGACAGAGGATGCGGATCTGATTGATCTTCACGAACTGGAATCTAACCTTGTATACTTTGCAACATCACTTCGTGCAAACGGAGTTGTATTAGATAAGCTTGCAAGATACAGCAGCATCAAGCAGTACCCGGAGGATCAGGAGCTTCTGGATGATGTTATGGTCGAGAACAAACAGGCTATCGAGATGACCGGAATCTATCGAGATATCATAAGCGGTACAAGAGAACTGATGACGACGATTATCAATAACCGCCTGAACAATATCATGAAGTTCTTAGCGGCTATCACCATCGTAATGGCGATCCCGACGATCATATCCGGTATCTATGGAATGAACGTATCAGGTAAGTGGATGCCTCTCGCAGAAACCCCATACGGCTTCTACATTGTATGTGGCATCATCGTTCTGATCTGTATTATCATAGCCCTAATCCTCAAGAAAAAGAAAATGTTCAAGATGTAAAAATAAATCCGTCAAGCAAATAAGCAGCGTGTCTGTGTACAGACAACGCTGCTTATTTATTTGACGGATAAACACACATAAGCATGAAGGACGATAGTCCGGAATGCGCATGTGTGTAGCGATTTCGAAAGTTCGAAGAACGGAGAAATCGTATTATTTTTACAGGTAGAGGGAGGGTGACACATAAGCATGAAGGACGATAGTCCGGAATGCGCATGTGTGTAGCGATTTCGAAAGTTCGAAGAATGTTGACCCTCTTGCCTCATAATGCTAAACTTAACTTATTTAAAAAACAACATTCATTTCAAAGACAGAAAGTTTCTATCCTTAGAACTTATGGAACAAACCTGTTTGAATGCCGGTACTTAGCGATCCACGAAGTGGGAGCTTAGAACCGCTGCATGAAAACAGAGCGAGAGCGATTTGCGTAATAAGTTACTAAGGATAGAAACTTTCGTCCGGGAAACATGGAAAACATGTATGGGAAAGGAGATAACAACGATGAAGCTGTTTCATTTGTCGGATCTGCACATTGGCAAGATCGTAAATGGATATGAGATGTGGGAAGACCAGCGCTATGTGTTTGACCAGATCCTTGCATATGTAAGAGAAGAACAGCCGGATGCCGTGATGATCGCAGGAGATATCTATGACAAAGCAGTTCCATCCGCAAAAGCAGTAACAGAATTTGATGAATTCCTGACTGAACTTGCAGACAGCGGAACGATCATCCTCATTATCAGTGGCAATCATGATTCGGCAGAACGTCTGGATTTTGCCAGCAGTATCATGAAAAAGCAGAATATATATATGAAAGGAACCTATGGTGGAGAAGCCATGAAGGTGACGATGCAGGATAAATGGGGAGATGTGAATTTTTATCTGATGCCGTTTGTAAAGCCGGCAAACGTAAAAAATACATTATCGGATTTAACAGAAGAACCGGAGAAAGAGTCAGCAGCCTTAACATATACAGAAGCCATGCAGCAGGCAGTTGCAGCCATGCAAGTTGATCCGGGGAAAAGAAATGTACTGATCGCCCATCAGAACGTAACAAATAGTGGAGTGAACCGGCGGTCGGATTCGGAGACAATATCGATCGGTGGACTGGATAATATTGACCGTACGGTATTTGATATATTTGACTATGTGGCACTTGGACATCTTCATTCTCCACAGCAGATCGGAAAGCCGGAGATTCGGTATTGTGGCACACCGGTTATCTATTCTATGTCGGAAGCCGACGATCAGAAATCTGTCACAGTGGTAGAACTTGGAGAAAAAGGAAAGCTTTCGATCCGTGAACTGCCCCTGCACCAGCTTCATGCGTGGTACAATTTTACGGGTACACTTGATGAAGCCATGAGCCGGGAAGCAAATGAAGATTATGCGAGAATTGTGCTAACGGATAAGGAAACGATCATTGATGTTCAGGCGAGACTTCGGACCGTGTATAAGAACCTGATGTCAGTAGAATTCCAGATGGCAGATGGCAGCAGAACGGAACAGGAACGGACACTTGAGGACGTGAAGAATCTTGCACCTGATGAGGCATTTGCGGATTTCTATAACAGAAAGATGAAACGGGAGCTGTCCGATGAAAATGCAGTTTATATCAGACAGTTGATCCGGGATTATTATGAACAGAGACAGGGGTGAAGATGATGCGGCCACTGGTACTTACAATGGAAGCGTTTGGAACGTATATAGAAAAAACGGAGATTGACTTTCGAAAATTTGGGAAACAGGGGCTTTTTCTGATCTCGGGAGATACCGGATCGGGAAAGACAACGATATTTGACGGAATCATGTATGCCCTTTACGGAGAGACCAGCGCAGGAAGCGGGAAGAATAACACCGGACGAAACGGTGAAATGCTCCGAAGTGATTTTGCAGATCCAAAGCAGCTTACCTATGCAGAGCTGTTATTTGAAAGCGGCGGTCATGAATATAAGGTCTGGCGAAGTCCAGCGTATGAGAGACCGGGATACAAATCCATGAAGCAGGCAGAAGTGCGCTGGATGGAGGATGGACAGGAGACAGAGCTGAAAGCGGCAGATATTGATGGTAAGCGGACAGCAGGGGTGATCGGCAGGGTAAGAGAAGTGTTGGGACTTACGGCCGATCAGTTTCGACAGGTTGCGATGATCGCACAGGGAGATTTTAAGAAGCTGTTAGTTGCGGATACGAAGACCCGAAGCGATATCTTTAAGACGATATTTGATACGAAGATTTATGAATATATCCAGAACAGGATCGCGCAGGACTGTAAAGAGGCAGAGGGGGTCTATACAGAGCTTGTTGCAAAGGTAGATCGTACGATAGAGGGAGTAGAGCTGCCGGATGAAACGGAGCTTTATAAAACAGGACTTCAGGACCTGCCGGAGCATCTGGAAAACCGTCATCTGGCATTTGATGATATTCTGGAAGAGCTGCACAGTCTGAATCAGATCGAAGAAAAGCAGGCGGAAGATCTGCATCATCAGATTGAGAGTTATACACAGACCAATAACCAATATGACAACTGGTATACAGCAATTGAGAAAAATAAGAGAATCATCGGTCAGACCTATGATGGCTATGTGGCACATCTCGATGCATACAGACAGGTGAAGCAGGAATTTGTCAGTGCAGAAGCACAGAATCATAGTATGGAAGCACAGTCTACAGAACCGCTTATGCTGAGACAGGCGGAGCTTCAGAAACAGGCAGATTCTTTTGTGCGGTTAAATGAGATGGAGAAAGAACTGCTGCTTGTGGAGCAGGTATGCCATCAGGCAGGAAAGAAAAGACAGGATATTCTTGAAACAAAGAAGAAACTTCAGAAGCAGACCGAGGAGCTGGAACAGATCGTGAATCCGGGTGACACTTCACAGGTGAAGCTTGAGAAGGTTCAGACAGAAAAGAAACAGATTGCAGAACGTATGCAGCGGTTACAGGAGCTTGAAAAAGAATGTCTGGAGATTGAGCATCTGGAAATTAAGAAACAGCAGATGGTGGTTGATAATCGGAGTGCATTTGAGAAGCGGAATCAGGCAAATGCGAATTACGAGGAAGCTATCAGAAATCGGAATGATCAGATCTGTGGAGAACTGGCAGCGAACCTACAGGAGGGAACACCGTGTCCGGTCTGTGGAAGTAAGACACATCCAGAAAAGGCACATTGTGACGGAGCTGTTGTAACAGAAGAAATGGTAAAGAAGCTCCGGGCTGCATTTGATCAGACGGATGCTTCATTCAGACGAAAAGAAAATGAGCTTGGAAGCCTGAATGGTCGTCTGGAAGAAAAACGGAATCAGACAACAGCAGCGGTTATGGAGATGGCAGCCTTTACCATACCGGATCAGACAGTACAGGCTGATGTTCTGATAGATGAGGTCAGAAAACTGCATGTAATCTGGGAGAAAAGGACAGAGAAAACAGAAGCCAGACTGCGGACACTTGAGAAAGAGCACAGAAGTTATCAAGAACATAAAAGGCAGCTTGGCGAGCTTCGTTTGCAGATAAAAGAACTGGAAGAAACGGAAGTGCGGGTAACAGAGGAATATCAGGAGGCAGACCGGAGTTACACGGCAAAGCAGGCAGCCGCGGCACAGATGCGACAGGAGATCCGGGGGGATGAGTCGGATATCCTGAAGCAACTGCAACAGGTGAGAAATGAGATTGCCGAGGTGAACCGGAAGAAGACAGAGGCAAGAGATACTTATAATAAACTTGCAAAGGAACTCTCTGCACTGGAAACAAATCTGAAGCGTGATGCAGAAGATCAGAATATGCAATACAGACAGGAATGGCAGTTGGAGAAAGATGTTCTTTCTGCACTTGAAACGGACAGCGGAGAAATGAACACATCTGTAAATGACGAAAGTGTGATACAGAAGCTTCCTGACAGCAATCAAGAAAATGATTTTGCAGATGAACAGGAACTGGAAAAGCAGGCAGGCGGCTACGGAGAATGTTATACACATTTCTGTACGGCATCAACGGTTCTGCTTGAACAGATATCCGGGCAGATAGAACGCACAATCCGGAAGAAAAACAGTGTTGCCATCAGGCATGATGCGATCGCGGAACGATTAGTTAAGAATAAGGCAGCATACAGCAAATTAAAGAAGGATTATGGAGCATATCTGAATATCTATAAGAGATACAGTAAGCTTCAGGATCTTTTACAGGCTGCACTTGGTAATTATAAGCTGGAAACCTATATACAGGAGGTCTATTTTGACCGTATTATAGACAGTGCGAATCACAGACTGCGCCAGATCGTATGCAACCAGTTTGAGCTGAAACGCGGACAGAAGACTGCAGGAAACAGAGGGCTTGATCTGTTCGTGCTGGATCATCGGACAGGAAAAGAAAGAGATGTCAAAACACTGTCCGGCGGGGAAGCATTTGTAGCATCTCTGTCTATGGCACTTGGACTTGCCGATATTGTATCTGCAAATGCGGCAGGTGTAAGAATTGATACATTATTTATCGATGAAGGCTTTGGCTCTTTGGATTCTGATATTCTGGAGCAGGCATTAAATGTACTGGCTGAGTTGTCCGAGTCCGATCATCTGGTTGGTATCATATCTCATGTGGAAGAGCTGAAGCATCGTATCGACCGCCAGATCCTGGTTACTAAGGATCATCAGGGCGGCAGTCATGTGGAGATACAGGTGTAAAAAAATATACCCCACTGATCATAGGAAGATATCTGCTTACAGGCATTTGTATGATCAGTGGGGCATTTTTTAATATTTTACAGGAATTCCGTTTACGGATACTTCATCTGTGATCTCGATTACGATACATTTTCGTCCATCGATCTCACGGGTCTCTACGAGATCGGCGCGGTCAGGATTGACCTTGATCACAACCTCCGGAGTCTTTACCTCAAATGATTTTGTACTGGCGATATTATTTGCATAGAGCTGTACTTTTCCCGGAGCCGGTGCAGGCAGAGTCTCCTCGGAACCTTCGGCAACCGGACGCTGGTTCACGGAAGCAGCAGCGGCACGATCAAAGTTCGCATCAAAGGTCTGCATTTTTTCTTCGGATACTCCCGAGGTTTCCAGAAGATTCTTTAATGAATTTCTGGATAAGGTCAGTGGCTCCGGACTATCTTTTTGTTCCTCGATCATTTCATTCAGATTCTCATGGATATTCCGGATCACTTCATAATCACAGTCCATTCCGAGTGTATCGGTGATGATCGTCTGGAACGCCTCTTTCTGATTACCGGCAGTTACAGGCATTCCCGTTCCGAGAATATAGCGGATAAATTCTTCATGGATTTCCTCCGGCTTCTTCGTATAGTAGAGGACATTATGGATATCGGCTGTCCGGTCGATAAATGCAGGGAACAGGAAACCGATATCAGGAACATCCACGATCCAGTCACGGATACGGTTGTGGAAGGTGTTCTCCGAATCAAAATAACTAAGTCCTGCCTTTGACAGATTAACATGGCAGATACAGCACATGATGTATTCGTAGATCTCATCCGAGGCATCATCCATTGTCAGTCCGTCTGTGGTCTTTCCGGGTACGTCATATATATCATGGATCAGCAGGATCAGATAGTTTCCGGTATAGTCATAATTCTCGATTACCTTATCATAGAACTGGTCGATCAGTTCATCATCCTCTAATTTGCTGTTACGCAGCTTTAACAGAAATTCCTGCGTACCGCCGTCAAATTCCGAATCTGTGGGAAACGGCATCGTGATCAGATTCTTTCCGATCGAGCCGGACAGATTTTTCTTAAAGATCTCAAAATATTTAAATGCTTCCTCCTCCGGCAGAGAGAGAAACGCTTCCTTCATTGTCGCAATTTTACGTCTGTCACCATCCACATAGCAGCCACAGATCTTATCGATCGAACAGGTAGCCTGCGCAAACTGATGCCGGATTTCCAGAACCTCTTTCTTTGTCATATGTATCAAACTCCTTTATAAAAAACTTTAATAGTGCATTATGTGTTTCATGCATTCTATGCATTTGAAAAATCTTAAATAAGCCTAATAAGTGTATCACCTAAAAAAAACAAAGACAAGAATTGACATCTATAACTTTTAATATTTTACATGGTTAACAATGATATTTAGATTTGTAAAAACAAATGTGTAATAATTATATTGCCATACCAATATACAGATAGAAGTGTGGAATGATATATTTCATGTAGCAAACCTATCCGAGTGCCGGTACTTAAGTTGCGTCTTTTGCAACTTTATGTACCGCTGCATCGAGGATAGAACGAGAGTGATTTGCGAAATGAAGATATATCATTCCACACTTCTATCGTCCCTACATCTTAATAAATCTTAAGGATATCCCAAATTGTATCTTAATGGTAGAAAGCCTTACAATGATACCGTCAAAGAAAGATATGGAAAATATCAGCGGTTTGCTGTATCCTAAAAAGGAATGCGTGGTGCGCACACGTACCCGATAAGATACAGACAACAATCATATTTTCGGACGAGGAGAAAAGAAATGTATAATATACTAATTTGCGATGATGAGAAAGATATCGTATCAGCTTTAAAGATTTACCTGAAAACATCCGGCTACAATATTTATGAAGCTTACAACGGAAAAGAAGCGTTAGAGCAGATCAAAGAGCATGACATCCATTTGGTGTTAATGGATATCATGATGCCGGAGATGGATGGGATCACAGCGATGTTAAAGATCCGCGAGGAGACGAATCTGCCGGTTATCCTTCTGACCGCAAAGAGTGAAGATACAGATAAGATCCTTGGACTGGAAGTGGGTGCAGATGATTACATTACCAAGCCGTTTAATCCGGTAGAGGTGATCGCCAGAGTGAAATCGCAGCTTCGAAGATATATGCAGCTTGGAAGCGGACAGATCAAGAAAGATGCGATCGTGATCGGGGGAATTGAGTTGAATGATAATTCCAAGCAGGTTACGGTCGATGGCGAACTGGTCAGTCTGACACCGACAGAATATGATATTTTAAGACTTCTGATGGAACATCCGGGACAGGTATTTTCACCGAGAGATATTTACAAGGAAGTCTGGAAAGAAACACCGCTCGGAGCCGAAGGTTCGGTAGCTGTCCATATCCGTCATTTGCGTGAAAAGATAGAGATTAATCCCGGAGAACCAAGATATATCAAGGTGATCTGGGGCAGAGGTTATAAGATGGAATATCAGTAAACCTCTATACAGTCTGACAGGAATGGAGAATGCGAAACATGAATAAGTTAAAAAATAACAATCCCTTTAAATTACTGATCTATACGTTATTTTTTATCACCTGCAGCGTTGGATTTATATTGGGTTATGTACTGCTTGATATGTATGAAGCCGGAATCTTTCAGGGCAGATCGGAATCGGAGCTGCAGGCAGAGCTGGAAGCGGATTATCAGAGCGAGATGTTGACTAACTGTATGAATCGTGGTGTCGAGTATATTGGAAATACGTTAGATATCAGTTACAGTGATGATGAATGGGGAGACTATGAATACGATCCCGATGCTTTGCAGAAAAAGGATATGAATCATGATAATGTTGTCGATGCAAGTGATTTTCTGATGCTGTTATCGGAAAAGGAAAATGCATTTGATAAATATGATCGTACCTATGAAGAGGACTTGGAGAAAACATATGGATATGCGAAAACAGATCTGTATGTGAGTGTTGGTGATGATTGGGATTCTTCAAAAACGGGTGAATCCAATTCCGTTATGCTGGCACAGACAGATAATTTGCCGGAAAAAGCATTAGTATATGGAGTTTTAGGAGAGAAAGCAGTTGTCAGTACAATGATCGGTATTCCTACCGGAAAGATCCTGAGCTATGATACCTATAAGGAAGCACAGAGTATCGGTGTGGAAAAAGAAGGAAACAATTATGATTATGTTAACCTGCGTATGCCGGATGAAGCAGCTCTTTCCAGGTCAGAGGTGTCTGATGATTATGGAATTTATCTGAGTGATCTGGAGGAAAATACCACAGAGACGGAAGCAGAGACGGAAACCGAAACCAAGAATTCAGGAATATCGGAAGAGTCTGCAACATCAGAAGATTCCACAACAATGGAGGAGGAAATAGAGAGCTCCGGTTCATACAGCACGCCGGAGGGAGTAACTATTTCCTATAACGGTGATCAGATAACGATCACAGCAAACGGAAAGACAAAGCAGTATGAGTATGATGCGGAGAATGATATGTATTATCCGATCATAAAAGATGGATATACCGTAATCGTTGGCAATTATGCAGGAGACGATATTACAATATATGCTTCCGGTAATTTATATATCGACGGCACATCTGATGTTTCTTCCCGTATGAATAAGAGCCTGCAGGCAATCAGTAAAGCAGCCGGGGAAAAGAACAGACTTCTGATCTTCTTTGGACTTGATTTTGTTTTGTGTATCATATTCATGATCACAAGTATGGTATTATCCGGTAAAGACGGTGTTGTAAGAAAAACAGAAAAGGTTCCGGTTGAAATTATATTGGCTGGAATAGTCGTTTTGATAAGTCTGTTGATTGCTTTTGCACAGAATATATGTTATTCCTTATCATATGCTTATTATAGTTACAGCGATACAGACCGGCTTCATTATTTTATTGATAGCAATATTACAGGACATGATATTGAGACTATTGTATGTCTGATCGGTTTGAGTTGTATCTGTACGGTCGGACTTTTACTGATCAATAATCTGATCGCAAGAGTCAAACAGTCGAATCTGCTTAATACATCATGGATTGTCAGACTGGGTCGCAAACTATTTGGAAAATCGGGAAAGATAACCGCATTTTTCCGGTATGTATTCAGCAGGGTTCCATTTATAATAAAAGCGATCCTGTTGTATATCGTAATTACGATCGTTGAAATTATAGTGGCATTGCTTGTTACTAATGCTGTATATATAGATGAAGCAGGATTTATTGTATTAATGCTGCTGAAGATCATCTGTGCAATTGCCTATATGGGATTTGTCTGTATGATGCAGGAGCTTTTCATGGGGGGAGACCAGCTTGCAAAGGGCGAGTATGGTCACAAGGTAAATACAAGATTCATGTTTGGAAAGTTCAAAGAACATGGCGAGAATCTGAATCATATCAATGAAGGCGTCCAGCTTGCGGTAGATGACCGGATGAAAAGTGAACGGATGAAGACGGAGCTTATCACGAATGTATCGCATGATATCAAGACACCGCTTACTTCTATTATTAACTATGTCGATCTGCTTCAGAAGGAAAATATCGAAAAAGAACCTGAGGCTTCTTATATAGAAGTAATAGCAAGGCAGTCGGCAAGATTAAAGAAGCTGATCGTGGATCTGGTGGATGCTTCTAAGGCTTCGACCGGAAATGTAAAGGTAGAGCTTGTAAATATGGATGCAAATATGATCGCAGAACAGGCATCCGGTGAATATATTGACAAATTGATGCAGAAGAACATCACGCTAGTAACGAATCTCGCAAAGGATCGCGCAGGGATCGAAGCAGATGGCAGACACCTCTGGAGAGTATTTGATAATCTGTTAAATAATGCATTCAAATATACGATGCCGGGGACTCGGTTATATGTAAATACTTATATAACCGATGAAGATGGAAATGTGATCCGTGATCTTACAAAGAGCATCAAAGAACCTGCGAAGGTATGTATAGAGTTCAAGAACATATCAGAAGCACCGCTGAATATTTCAAGTGATGAACTGATGGAACGCTTTGTAAGAGGTGACAGTTCCAGAAATACAGAGGGAAGCGGACTCGGCTTATCCATTACAAGAAGCCTGTGTCAGCTTCAACATGCGGATTTTAACATTGTGATCGATGGAGATCTGTTTAAGGCTGTGATTACATTTGCATACTGTAAAGAACCACAGGAAGATCAGGATGTGGATCAGACAGAAGCTGCAGAAGCCATAGATATTGAACAGTAGTCACCGGGATTCGAAAAAAACAGTTATTTGTTCACAAAATATATAAATAATTATTGACAACTAACGAATGTTAGAATATACTAACCAACATAAGAACGTAGTAGTTATATTTATTGATATAAAAATGGAGGAATAAAATGATTGTTCAGGAAATCCGTAATGACAATGTGTTTGGTTATGTAAGATATCAGGGAGAACCAAACCGGAAGGATGCAGTGATCGAGAAGCTTAGAAAACAGGGATTTCGCATTACAAAACAGAGATGCATTCTGTTAGATATTATTCTGGATGAAGACTGTTCTTCTTGTAAGGAAATATATTACAAGGCTGTCAAAAGAGATGACAGCATAGGAATCGCAACGGTATACAGAATGGTGAACACTCTGGAAGACATCGGTGTGATCAGCAGAAAGAATATGTACAAGGTTGCGTGTTTCTAAAAATGGGATCATCCCCCACCGGAACGTACACTCAGGTGTAAAAACACATACAAACATACAAACGGGACATCCACAATGGCGTGGATGTCCTTTTTATATGGTAAAGATAAAATTAAGGGGTACGTTGCTTGTTTTTTTAAAAAGTCTGGAATTTCAGAATGGTATGGCGCTGTATATAAACAACATCGACGTTTGCGTAGTTTCGTTTATGAGACTTGCACTAGCTGTCAGCACCAAGCCCTTGTTTGAACCCATAAGGGTGAGTTAGGGCGACTGCTGACAAATCGGCGTGCGAGTCGAATAGAAACGCAGCAGGTCGTGTGTTTATATACAGCGCCATACCATCTTGAAGTTCCAGACATTACATGAAAAATTAAGGCAATCGCAAATGTGAATTTTTCATATTTGTGGTTGCTTTTTTTAGTTAAGTAGTATAGAATTACCCTATAAGTGGAGTGAAGTGGTGGATTAGTGCCACAAAGTGGAGGAAATGAGTCGAAAGAAGGTGGAATAAGTGTCCAAGTGTTTAACAGGTGAATATGAACACAGATTAGATACCAAAGGGCGACTTATCATGCCATCCAAGCTTAGAGAGGAACTCGGCTGCACCTTCATGATCACAAAAGGTCTGGACAATTGTCTGTACGTTTATCCAAATGATGAATGGCAGCAGTTTGCGGACAAGTTGAACCAGCTTCCGATGACGAATAAGAGTGCAAGACAGTTCAAGCGTTTCTTCAACTCAGGAGCAGTAAAGTGCGAAACAGATGCACAAGGACGAGTGATCATTCCACAGACACTTCGTACATTTGCCAACATCGAAAAAGATGTTGTCATCATAGGTAACGGAGAGAAAGCAGAAATCTGGAATAAGGAAGCATGGGACGAGATCAATAATGAAGAATCCCTGAACATGGATGAGATTGCAGACAAGCTGGATGAACTGGATTTCAGAATATAAGGACAGAAGTGGTAGTTATGGAATTTAAACATACATCGGTTTTACTGGATGAAACCATTGAAAATCTGAATATCAGACCGGATGGTGTTTATATGGATGGAACTCTTGGAGGAGCCGGACATTCGAAAGAGATAGCCAAAAGACTTGGACCGGATGGACATCTGATCGGTATTGATCAGGATGGTGAGGCGATTATAACAGCAAAAGAACGACTGGCGGAGTACGGTGACCGCATTACAGTCGTAAGAGATAACTATCAGAATTTTAAAAGCATACTAGACGAGCTAAATATACTTCAAGTGGACGGGATATTGCTGGATCTTGGCGTATCTTCATATCAACTCGACAATGCGGATAGAGGATTCACATATCGGGTTGATGCGCCCCTTGATATGCGGATGGACGACCGCCAGACAAAGACTGCAAAGGATATCGTAAATGGATATACCGAGCAGGAACTCTTTCATATACTCAAAGAATATGGCGAAGAACGATTTGCAAAAAGTATTGCATACCATATTGTGAAGTATCGTGAGAAAAAAGAGATTGAAACAACAGAAGAATTAAACGATATCATCCGTGGATCAATTCCTGCAAAAGTACGAAATGCACAGGGACATCCATCCAAGCAGACATTTCAGGCAATTCGTATTGAATTAAATCATGAGCTTGAAGTACTAACGAATTCCATTGATGGAATGATTGACTGTTTGAAACCAGGCGGAAGATTATGTATCATCACATTCCATTCGTTAGAAGACAGAATCGTAAAAAATGCATTTCGTAAAAATGAAAATCCGTGTATCTGCCCACCGAATTTTCCGGTGTGCACATGCGGAAGAAAATCAAAAGGAAAAGTGATAACAAGAAAACCAATTCTTCCAACAGAAGAAGAAATGGAAGCAAATTCAAGATCCAAGAGCGCAAAGCTCCGGGTATTTGAAAAAGGTATGAATATATAAAAGGGGTGTTTTAAAATGTCAGAAAGACGGAATCACTACTACATAGATGGAAGTACAGTCCGGAAGCTGGATTATTCAGCAGAACCGGTCAGAAGAGAATATGAACCGGCAAGAAGAACAGAGATGCCGGCAGAACGCCCTGCCAGAAGAAGACAGGAGAAACAGACAGCAACACCTGCAAGAAAGCAGATGCCACAGAGAAAGAAACAGGTAAGAACCAAACAGGCGCCGGCTGTTAGACAGAGAGACAGAAGATGGGTCGATGAATTAAGACATGGATTATTCTTATCATTTGCTGTAATATGTGCAGTAGGCTTGTGCTTTGTAATGCTGAAATTAATGGCAGATGTAAAAGAAGGAAAAAATGAAGTTAGTACACTGCAGAGCCAGTTGAATGAACAGTTAAATGTAAATGCAGAATACAGTTCAGGACTTGACAGCATGACAGATCTGGATGAAATATATAAGATTGCAACAACTGAGCTTGGTATGGTATATTCGAAGCCGGGACAGACTGTGTACTATCCACAGAACAGTGACGATTATGTTATACAGTACAAAAATGTTCCTGAGACCAAATAAGTCTCAGGAAATTTTGCGTTATACCCGAACCTGTTAAGATACAGAATATAAAAATAAAATCAAAGGTGGAAAAATATGTCGACAAAAGCAAAGAATTTTCTTAGGAGAATGAAACAGAGACTGGTTATAATATTTGGTATCGCATTACTCTTTTTTGTTGTGCTTATCGGACGTGTGATCTATATCAGCCTTGCAAAAGGACAGGAGTATCAGGAAGAGGTACTGGATCAGAAGACCTACGACAGTCTGGATATTCCGTTTGAACGGGGAGACATTGTGGATCGAAATGGAAATATTCTTGCCACCAGTGAGAAAGTGTACAATCTTATTTTGGAGCCCAAAAACATCCTGCGTACGGATAAGGGGAAAGAGGCAACAAAGGCAGCGCTGATCAAATATTTTGGAATGGAAGATGCAAAGTTCGATGAATGTATGCAGAACACAGATTCCTTTTATAAGGTAGCCATGAAAGGGCTTGAATATGCAGATGTAAAAGCATTTCAGGAATATTGCGATACAAGAGATGGTGCAGATGTCGTTGGTGTACGGTTTGAGGAGGAATACAAAAGAAAATATCCAAATGGCAGCCTTGCCTGTCACCTGCTTGGATATACCGTAAGCGGAAATGTCGGACAGGGTGGAATCGAAGGCTATTATAACAGTTACCTGAATGGTGTAAATGGAAAGACATATGGATATCTGACAAATGATAATACCGTAGAATCCGTTACAGTACCTGCACAGAATGGTTATACTGTAGTGTCTACGATCGATTTGAATATCCAGAAGATCATTGAAGATAATATAAAAGAATATATGCAGACGACCGGTGCAAAGAAGATCGGTGTTATCGCAATGGATCCGGATACGGCAGAGGTCCTTGGCATGAGTACCTCTTATGGATATGATCCGAACGAACCGATGAATACGGATGCACTTCGTAATATGAAGGTTACCGTTACAGAAAGTACGGAAGAACCATCAACAGAAGAAGACAGTAGCGAGGAAGGTTCTTCTGAAGATACGATAGAAGCAACAACCGAGGAACAGAAAGACCCGGAAAAGATCACATATGATTTTTCATCTATGACAGATGATGAATTCCAGAAAGCAATTGATGGTCTGACAAGTGATCAGACGTATGAAGCATTAGATGCTGTATGGAGAAATTATTGTATTAGTGATATCTTGGAGCCGGGTTCTACATTTAAGCCTTTTACGATTGCAGGGGCCCTTGAGGACGGAGTTGTGAAAGACAGCGATACATTCTTCTGTAAAGGCTATGAGATCGTTGCAGAGGGAACATCTCCGATCTATTGTCATAACCGAAGTGGTGATGGCACGCTTACATTAAAGCAGGCACTAGAGCAGTCCTGTAATGTCGCTTTGATGCAGATCGCAAAATCAGAAGGAAGAGAAACATTTTCCAAATATCAGGATATATTTAATTTTGGTAATCAGACCGGAATTGATCTTTCCGGGGAGGGAAGCGGTCTGGTGTATGATGAAGAAGGACTGAATCCGGTCGAGCTTGCAACTTCATCCTTTGGACAGGGTATTAATGTAACAATGATCCAGATGGCAGCAGCGTTCTGTTCACTGATCAATGGAGGAAATTATTATACGCCGCACACCGTCAGACAGATTTTAGATGAAAATGGAAGTATTATAGAGAATAATGAACCGGAACTTGTCCGCAAGACGATTTCAAAGACAACTTCAGATCTGATGAAGCAGTATATGGCAGGTGTTGTTACAGAAGGTACCGGTTCCAGAGCAGCCGTTGATGGATATACGATCGGCGGTAAGACAGGTACAGCAGAAAAGATTCCTAGAAATCAGGGCAATTATGTATTATCCTTTATCGGTTTCTCACCGGTAGAGAATCCACAGATCATGCTGTATGTTGCAGTTGACGAACCAAATGTAGAAAGTCAGTCTACATCCGGTGCCGGAGCACTGTTATTCCATGCGATCATGGAAGATCTGCTTCCATATATGAATGTATATCAGAGCAGTGATGAAGATGTAACGTATAATGGAAAAGATGAGCCGATCAGCTCTCCATTTGAAGGCAATGTAGAAGATTCAACAGGCGAGGAAACAACAGAAGAAGGAAAGGGAGATACAACAGCGGAAGATACCGGTTCAGAGAATGTAACCTCTGAGGGAACAACAGAAACAGTATCTGAAAATGGCACTTCAGAAGAAACAACCTCCGAAGAAACAACAGAAGCCAAAGTTCAGGATGAATAAACAAGGGAATATCTGGCAGACTGACAGAAAAGGCATATTTGTCCGGAAAAAGTAATAAGATATAAGGATAAATAAATCCGGCGGGCAGAATGAAGCTTTATAGTTATAATCGGAGAAAGATATATTTTACATGTATAGCGATCGTAATGACTGCGGTTTTTCTGATGGGAAGACTTGCTTATCTGATGGTTGCAAAAGCGGATTATTATAATCGTGCAGCAACCGGGCTTCATGAAAGAGAACGAAGCATCAAAGCACCAAGAGGAAGGATATACGACAGAAATGGAAATATCCTGGCTGATAATAAAGCAGTCTGTTCCGTATCGGTCATCCACAGCCAGATTGAGGATGAAGAAGCAGTCATACAGGTTCTGAATGAATATCTGGATAAGGGAGAAGCGGAGATACGCAAAAAAGTAACCAAGGTATCCTCCCGTGAATTGATCGCAACAAACGTTGCGAAGGAAACCGGAGATCAGATCCGGGAATTAAATGTTGCCGGAATTAAGGTTGACGAGGACTATAAAAGGTATTATCCTTATGGAAGCCTTGCATCCAAGGTTCTTGGATTTACAGGAGCAGACAATCAGGGAATCGTTGGCCTTGAGGTCTGGTATAATGAGATCCTGGCAGGAGAGGACGGAAGCATTCATACAGTAACGGATGCAAAGGGAATCGAACTGCCGAATGTAAAAGAAACGAGAGTAAGTCCTGTACCGGGAGATGACCTGGTACTTTCACTGGACTTAACAATACAAAAATATGCAACACAGGCGGCTCTTTCCGTTATGGAAGAGAAGCAGGCAAAACGGGTGGCAATGATCATTATGAATCCGCAGAATGGAGAGATCTATGCCATGGTCGATGTGCCGGAATATGATCTGAACCAGCCATTTCAGTTGAACATGGATCTGGCTGGATACGAGAGTGTGACTGACGGTGAGAAGATGGATGCGTTAAACAATATGTGGCGTAATTTTACAGTCAGTGATACGTACGAACCGGGATCTACCTTTAAGATCGTGACAGCGACAGCAGCCCTTGAGGCTGGAACCGTATCCTTATCGGATACCTTTTACTGTCCGGGATATAAGATCGTGGAGGATCGCAGGATCCGGTGCCATAAGACGACAGGACATGGTTCGGAGGACTTCCGGCATGCACTGATGAATTCCTGCAATCCGGCATTTATGACGATCGGAGAACGGACAGGAGCCACGAATCTTTATCAGACCTATCAGAAGCTTGGATTGTTTCAGAAAACCGGGATCGATCTTCCGGGTGAGGCAAATTCCATTATGCATAAGCTTTCCGATATCGGACCGGTAGAACTGGCAACGATGTCATTTGGACAGTCCTTTCAGATATCACCGATCCAGTTTGTGACTGCTGCAGCAACCGTTATAAATGGTGGGAATAAGATCACACCACATATCGGTATGAAGGTGGTGGATGCGGAGAGTCAGGTTATGACGGAGCTTCAATATCCGGTCACCCAAGGGGCGGTCGGTAGTGAAACATCGGCGACAATGCGTGATCTGTTGGAGTCTGTTGTGGCAGAAGGCGGAGGCAGCAAGGCGCAGATCGAGGGATACCGGATTGGCGGCAAGACAGCAACCAGTGAGAAGTATCCGAGAGGAACCGGAAAATACATATCATCTTTCCTAGGATTTGCACCGGCAAATGATCCACAGGTCATGGCATTTGTTATGATCGATGAACCGACAGGAGTATATTATGGAGGAACGATAGCAGCCCCTGTCATACAGGAGGTATTTTCCAATATCCTTCCATATCTGGGAATACCAAAAGAGGAATAAGAAAATTACCTCATACGTGAGGAAAAATATAGCCATTTCAAAATGAAATGACGGGTAAGGAGTACAAAGAAATGAACTTGGATTTTTCAATTATTTTACCGATACTTATAGCGTTTGGAATCAGCGTGGTGTTAAGCCCAATCGTGATCCCATTTTTAAAGAAACTGAAATTTGGACAGTTTGTACGAGATGATGGACCGGAAACACATCTGAAGAAATCAGGAACACCGACAATGGGCGGACTGATCATTCTGTTGAGTCTGGTGATTACCTCGTTATTTTATATGAAGGATTATCCGGATATCCTTCCGGTATTGTTTGTAACACTTGGTTTTGGTCTGATCGGATTTCTGGATGATTATATCAAAGTCGTTATGAAGCGTTCCCTGGGACTTCGTGCATGGCAGAAGATGCTCGGACAGTTCGTTGTAACAGCAGTTTTTGCATATTATATTGAGAAATATACCGAGATCAACAACGAGATCATTATTCCATTTGTCGGTAAGACAGTTGTTCTTGATAAATGGGTTTATATCGTTTTGTTATTCTTTGTTGTACTTGGAACAGTAAATGGTGCAAACTTCACAGATGGTCTGGATGGCCTTGCTTCTTCCGTAACAGCATTGATCGCTACATTCTTTACAGTTGTTGCGATCGGAACCGGATCCGGTCTTGCGCCTATCTCCTGTGCAGCAATGGGAAGCTTGTTAGGATTCCTTGTATATAATGTATACCCTGCAAGAGTGTTTATGGGTGACACCGGTTCTCTTGCACTTGGCGGATTTGTAGCATCGATCGCATACATGCTGAAGATGCCATTATTTATTCTGATCGTGGCATTCATTTATTTTATAGAAGTATTATCGGTTATCATCCAGGTAGTTTCATTCAAACTGACTGGAAAACGAGTGTTCAAAATGGCACCGATCCATCATCATTTTGAGCTTTCCGGATGGCCTGAGACAAAGGTTGTATCAATATTTGCGATAGTAACAGCCGTACTTTGTGTTGTAGGTTTACTGGCTGTTTAATACGGAGGATATGAAGATGAATTTTAAAAATGCTTTAGTGGCTGGTACAGGTAAGAGCGGCATCAGTGCAGCAAAGCTGCTGATCGCTCATGGCGTAAAGGTTACGCTGTTTGACGAAAATGAAAAAAGAGATAAAAATGATCTGATGGAGAAACTCTCCCAGTCAGAACTTGTTACGATTCTGCTTGGAAAATTAACGGATGAAGTATTAAAGCAGACAGACATTATGGTTATAAGCCCAGGTATTCCGGTTGATTCTGCATTTGTAGAGGATATAAAGAAAGCAGGCATTCCGGTATGGAGTGAGATTGAGCTTGCATATTATTTTGGTAAAGGAAAGATCGCTGCGATCACAGGAACAAATGGCAAGACAACGACGACGGCACTTGTTGGCGAGATCGTAAAGGCGTGGAATCCGAAGACGATCGTAGTTGGAAATATCGGTATTCCATATACCGAGCTTTGTGATACAACCGATGATGACAGTGCAACAGTGGCAGAGATCAGCAGCTTCCAGTTAGAGACGATCGTGGATTTTCATCCGAATGTCAGTGCAATCTTAAATCTGACACCGGATCATTTGAACCGTCATTATACATTTGAAAATTACGGAAATGTCAAGAAGTCGATCACAAAGAATCAGACAGAAGATGATGTGGTTGTATTAAACTATGATGATGATCATACAAGAGCAATGGCAGAGGGAATCCGTCCAAGAGTTGTATATTTCAGCAGACTGGAGAAGCCTGCAGGCGGTGTATATGTAGAGGATGGTCACATTGTGATCGAGGCAAATGGAGAAAAGATCGATGTCCTTGCATTAAAGGATCTGATCCTGCTCGGTTCCCACAATGTTGAAAATGTGCTCGCTGCAGTTGGTATCTCTTATTATATGGGAGTGCCGGTCAATGTCATTCGTGATGTTGCAGTCAGTTTTAAAGCCGTAGAGCATAGAATAGAGTATGTAAAGACAGTGGCTGGTGTGGATTATTACAATGATTCCAAGGGAACCAATCCGGATGCAGCCATCAAGGGAATTCAGGCAATGGTAAAACCGACTTATCTGATCGGTGGAGGCTATGATAAAGGCTCTACCTATGATGAATGGATCGATGCATTTGACGGAAAAGTCAGATGTTTGGTTCTGATCGGTCAGACGGCGAAGAAAATCGCAGAGACTGCCAAGAAACACGGATTCCATAATATTGTATTTGAAGACGATCTGTTAGGAGCGGTAAAATATTGTCATGAGAATGCAAAGGATGGAGAAGCAGTTCTTCTTTCTCCAGCATGTGCAAGCTGGGGAATGTTTGATAATTACGAGCAAAGAGGAAGAATGTTCAAAGAATATGTCCGCGATTTTAAGGAGTGAAATATTTGAATGACAGAAACAGGAACACAGATACAAATGAGATAGATAGCAGAAGAAAGCCGTTATGGTACAGCGGACGTTACTTTGACTATCCGCTGCTTGGCATTGTACTGGGGCTTGTTCTGTTTGGACTGGTCATGGTTTACAGCACCAGCTCCTACCGGGCAGATGAACTGTATGGTGACAGTACATATTTTGCAAAACGACAGCTTGTTTTTGAACTTGTTGCATTGTTTGGAATGTTTCTGGTATCGAAGATCGATTATCGCAGATATGCAAGATATTCCAAATATTTTCTGTATGTGGCAATGGCACTTTTAGTGCTGGTCTACATTATAGGAAGTGCGAGCCATGGATCGACCAGATGGATCTATATTGGTGCATTTGGATTCCAGCCGTCAGAATTTGCAAAGCTTGCGCTGATCGTATATACCGCAGATATCTGTACCAGAAAACCCAGAAGCCTGAATACACTGAAGGGTCTGGCGAAGATGCTTCTGCTTCCGTTTGTAACGATCATACTGATCGCGATCGAGAACTTAAGTACCGCGATCATATGCTTTGGCATTGTTGTGATCATTGTATTTGTCGCCAGTCCGAAAAAATGGCCGTTTGTGCTGATGGGGATGATCGGAATCCTGATGTGCGTGATATTTATTGCAACAGCAGGCTATCGTGCAGATCGTATCCGTATCTGGCTTGCACCGGAAAAATACGATGATGGATACCAGACGATGCAGTCCCTTTATGCGATCGGATCCGGAGGCTTTTTTGGAAGAGGCATTGGGAACAGTATCCAGAAGATGGGATTTATACCAGAGTCCCATAATGACATGATTTTTTCCGTTATCTGTGAAGAGCTTGGTTTATTTGGTGCGGCACTTGTAATCGCAATGTTTGTGGTCCTGATATACAGATGCGCACTGATCGCAATCAATTCCGGTGAACGGTTTGGAGGTCTGATCGCAACCGGTGTTATGGCACATGTTGCTGTTCAGGTATTGATCAATATCAGTGTTGTAACAAATACGATACCACCGACCGGTGTACCGCTTCCATTTATCAGTTATGGTGGAAGCTCGATATGTTTCATGCTTCTTGAGATGGGACTGGTGCTTGCTGTTGCCAGACAGATGAAGCCGGGAAGATAAAATGGATAGGAAGATATAAAAGATGCAGAACAGGAGAACAGAGAGCGAAACTGAAAAGAAAAAGGGAAGAAAGGCAGGTAAGATTCTGTTGATCATTCTTGGTGCGCTGCTGCTTATATGCCTTAGTGCCTATGTCTATATCCTGAAATGCTACAGTCTGACCAAGATACAGGTGTCCGGCAATGTGCATTATACAGAGGATGAGATCATAGATATTGTAACAAAAGGGAAAAAAGCGGATAATACCCTGTTTTTCTATCTGGACAACAGAATGCATCCGGTAGAGGATGTAACCTTTATTGATAAATTTCAGATCGAAGTGATTGGAAGACATACCATAACGATCACAGTATATGAGAAGTCCATGGCTGGTTGTGTGAGCTATATGGATCAGTATATTTATTTTGATAATGATGGCCGCGTGCTTGAAACGTCTTCCGAAAAGCTGGAGGATGTTCCGTGTATTCAGGGATTGAAATTTGACCGTATCGTTGTGGGTGAAAAGCTCCCTGTAACGAACGAGGATATGTTTCAGGAGATCTTGACGATGACACAGTTGATCGATAAGAACAAGTTGTTGATCGATGAGATCCGGTTTAATAATGACAATGAGATCATCTTGTATAAGGACAAGATCAAAATAGAGCTTGGAAGCGGCTCCGGGCTGGAGGACAAGCTTATGAATCTGGAAAGCATTCTTTCCAAACTGGAAGGGAAAAGTGGAACCCTGGATCTGTCGGATTATTCGGCAAGCAGTGGAAACGCTATATTTAAGGAAAATAAGTAAAATTTAAAACAAAAAGTTGTTGCGTTATTTATGAAAAAATCGTATTATTAAGATATTAATGCGATTATATAGATGTACACTCCCTGTACTTTGGGTTGCGGGTGCTAGATCTGCAACCTGTGACTTGCTTACAGAATGAAGACAACCGGGGGAGGGAGCTGTACAGGAATTATAAAGAAATATATAGAAGGAGGAAACAACCTTGCTCGAAATAAAGTCTAACGATGAGAGAACACCAGCTAGAATACTGGTAATAGGAGTAGGTGGCGCTGGTAACAATGCAGTAAACAGAATGATTGATGAAAATGTAGAAGGTGTGGAGCTGATAGCGATCAACACGGATAAACAGGCACTTTCATTAAGCAGAGCTACAACAAAGATTCAGATTGGTGAGAAGCTGACAAAGGGACTTGGTGCAGGTGCAAAGCCTGAGATCGGTGCCAGTGCAGTTGAAGAGAATAGAGAAGAGATAGCAGATATTATCAAAGATGCCAACATGGTATTCGTAACATGTGGTATGGGTGGTGGTACCGGAACCGGTGCAGCACCTGTTGTTGCGGAGATGGCAAGGAATCTTGGTATCCTGACAGTTGGTGTTGTAACAAAGCCATTTGGTTTTGAAGGAAAGCCTCGTATGAAGAATGCGATGGAAGGAATTGCAAGATTAAAAGAGAATGTTGATACACTGATCGTTATTCCAAATGATAAGTTATTACAGATCTGTGATAAGAGAACCAGTATTCCGGATGCTTTAAAGAAAGCAGACCAGGTTCTTCAGCAGGGTGTTCAGGGTGTAACAGACCTGATCAATAAACCGGGTCTTATCAACCTCGACTTTGCAGACATCCAGACTGTTATGAGAGACAAGGGTATTGCACATATCGGTATCGGTTCCGCAAGCGGTGAGAACAAGGCTGTTGATGCGATCAAGGAAGCTATGGATTCACCATTACTGGAGACAACAGTATCCGGTGCAACCGATATTATTGTAAACTTCTCAGGAAATATTGGTATCGTGGAAGCATACGATGCAGTTACTTACCTGACTGAACAGGCCGGTGATGGTGTAAATATCATCTTCGGTACAGTTGACAATGATAACATGGGTGAGGAGATCAGCATTACGATCATTGCTACAGGCCTTGAGAAAGCAGAGACAACTACACCTGTCAGCAGATTCGCAGGAACTGCAGCTCCAAAGCTTGATACAGTTAATACAACATCATTTGGAGAAGCAAGAAAGACAACACCTACTTATGGTGGACAGGCACTTGGTGGATCATCTTCCATCCGTCCTACTTTCCTGTCAGATGCAGGAGCAGCATCACAGACAGCAAAGCCGGTAGTTCCAAATACAACAAGAACAGCCGCTCCGGTTGAGCCGCATGTAGCTCCGTCTCCAAAACCGGCAAGACCGACTGTACAGTCAAATGACAGTATCAGAATACCGGAATTTTTAAAGAAAAGATAAATAGCAGAGATGCGGACAGATATGTATATGTACGGATGCCATGGCGATATTGCCATGGCATTTGTGCAATAAGCTGTTATGTAGAAATAATATCTGCATCAGTTAATGGATATAAAAATCATAACATGGAAGGAGACAGATATGAGATTCCTGGCAACCGGAGAGGAAATGCAGAAGATCGATCAGATCTCCATTGAACAGATTGGAATTCCCGGTCTGGTGTTGATGGAACGTGCAGCACTTGCTGTAACAGAAGAAATAGAAAAAAGATTTTCACGGATAAAAACAGGAGAACATGATACCGGACGGACAGCATATACCAGGATCCTTGTTGTAACAGAACGCGGCAATAATGGAGGGGACGGTCTGGCTGTAGCAAGGATGCTGGCGGAAAAAGGATATCTGGTAGATGTGTACTGTATCGGACAGGTTAGCAGAGCAACAGAGAGTTATAAGGTTCAGGAGAGTATACTTGGACAGCTTGGGATTAAGATTACAGAGGATTTCCCGAATGGAGAATATGATGTAATCGTAGATGCAATCTTTGGAGTTGGATTAAAGCGTGACATAGAAGGAATCCATAAAGAGGTCGTTGATCATATCAATGATATGCCGGCATATGTGGTAGCAGTAGATATCCCATCCGGTATATCGGCTACGACCGGACGGGTAATGAATGTTGCGGTAAAAGCAGATCTCACTGTAACTATGGGACTCATGAAGGTCGGTATGACCGTTTATCCGGGACATGGATATTGTGGAGAGATCCTTGTAAAAGATATCGGATTTCCGGATAAGGCAGTTGATATGGTGATGCCGGAGATATTTACATATAATGAAGGGGATCTGAACCGGCTGAATAAACGAAGACCGGATGGAAATAAAGGAACCTTTGGAAAAGTTGCAGTCATAGCCGGCAGTCAGGAGATATCGGGAGCGGCCTGTCTTGCGGCATCAGCAGCCTACCGGGTTGGAAGTGGTATGGTAAAGGTATATACCCATAAGGATAACAGAGTGATTGTCGGGGGATATCTGCCGGAAGCATTGATGATGACATATCAGGATGAGAAAACAGCAGTTATCTGTGCGGAGAATGCATGTGCATGGGCAGATATCATTCTGATCGGACCGGGTATCGGAACCGGAAAAGAAGCGGAATGTATGCTTAAGACAGTGCTGGAGAATTTCAAAGGAACGATCGTTGTTGATGCAGATGGACTTAATCTTTTGTCAGCACATAAGGAGCTGCTTGCAGCAGGGGAAATCAGCAGACAGACAGGGAATATAGCACTTGTTATCACCCCTCATGTAAAAGAAATGTCCAGACTGACAGGAAAGACAGTGACTGAATTAAAAGAAGCACCGGTTCGTGAGTGCAGGACATTTGCGGAAGCAGAAACACTCGTGTGTGTATTAAAAGATGCAAGAACCTGTGTCAGTGACGGAGGCGTGCATACTTACATGAACACTTCGGGAAATGATGGTATGGCAACAGCAGGTTCAGGGGATGTTCTTGCCGGAATGATTGCAGGGCTATCTGCCGGTGGAATATCTCCGACAGAGGCAGCAAGACTTGGGGTGTATATACACGGGCTTGCAGGGGATCGTGCAAAGAAACGGTATGGAAAGGCGGCTATAACCGCCGGCAGTCTGATCGATGAGATCGGTCCGATCATGAGTTCTTATGTATAAAATATAATAGGCAGAGGCGCAGACAAATGAATAAATATAGAAGAATAGAAGCAGATATCAATCTGGATAATATCAGAGAAAATATAAAAATGATGAAGGCATGTGTGCCGGAGAGTATGAAGATGCTTGCCGTGATCAAGGCAGATGCCTATGGCCACGGAGCAGTAGAGGTTTCAAGAGCCCTTTCTGATCTGGCAGACTTTTATGCGGTTGCCTGTATTGATGAGGCGGTAGAGCTACGTCATGCAGGATGTGAGAAGCCGTTGTTGATACTTGGATATACAGACCCATCAGAGTATGATGAACTGATCACATACGATGTAAGACCTGCGATGTATGATAAAGCTGAATGTGCCATTCTCTCAGATGATGCGGTAAAGAAAGGATCAAAAGCAAAGATCCATATCAAGATGGATACCGGTATGAGCCGGATCGGCTTTCAGTGTGATGATGCAGGTATCAATGATATCGTGGAGATCGCGCATATGCCGGGAATTGAGATCGAGGGAATATTTACACATTATTCAAAGGCGGACGAATACGATAAAACAGCTGCAAATGGACAGCTTGCGTTATTCCGGTCTGTGATCCGCAGATTAGAAGAACGGGGTATATCGATTCCTGTAAAGCATATATCAAACAGCGCAGGAATCATGGAGATGGATAATGAAGGCTTTGATATGGTAAGATCCGGTATCGTAACATACGGACTATATCCATCGGATGAAGTCGATCATTCGATCGCGGCACTTAAGCCGGCAATGGAACTACTTGCCAAGGTAGTTCATGTGAAGGATGTGAAAGCAGGAACAGGTATCGGCTATGGATGGACATTTGTCGCACCGCATGATATGAGAATAGCAACCGTGTCTGCCGGTTATGCTGACGGATATCCAAGAGCACAGTCCAATATCGGGCGTGTGATCATTCATGGTAAGTATGCACCGATCACCGGACGTGTCTGTATGGATCAGTTTATGATCGATGTAAGTGATATACCGGAGACATCAGTCGGTGATACAGTTGTTCTGATCGGAAAATGCGGAGATAAAGAGATCACGGTGGAAGAAGTTGCGGAACCAGCAAACAGCTTCAACTATGAACTGATCTGTAATATCGGAAGACGTGTACCAAGAGTCTATATTAGGGATGGAAAAGAAGTCGGGGAAGTGAATTATCTACGTCGAAACTGAATATCATAGAATAGAATTGGAAATACTTTTCACAACAGAAGATATTAATAAATAAATGGAGTGAAAAGAATTGGTAATCAGAAGAGGCGATATATTTTATGCTGATTTACGGCCTGTCGTTGGTTCGGAACAGGGAGGAGTCAGACCGGTACTTATCATACAAAATGAAGCGGGAAATAAACACAGTTCTACTGTGATCTGTGCAGCGATCACCAGCAAGATGAACAAGGCGAAGCTGCCTACACATGTTGAGATTGATTCCAGTCGGTATGATCTGGCAAAGGATTCGGTTGTGCTGTTGGAACAGGTGCGTACGATCGATAAACAGAGATTAAAAGAAAAAGTATGCCATATGGGAGATGACATTCTGAAAAAGGTAGATATTGCATTAAAAATCAGTCTGGATCTGTATTGATCTTTGTGGCATGGTAATTATAGACATTGTATAATCATACAGTTATACAGATTTCCATATGAATACGGATTATGCAGATTCTCATATGAAAAAATTGACGAATGTTGGAATTAATGATATATTTCCATTATATTTGCATTCGTGTGGAACTAAGAGTGAATGCAGAATGAAACGAACAGGAGAGGTGATTTGTAGACAGAGACTGTCTGGTATATGAAATTATTTAATAACAGAAAAGCTGATGAAGAAAAAGTTGAGGAAGAGATTATTTCCATGGTCAATGAGGGTAATGAACAGGGGCTCATTCATGATGACGAAGTAGAGATGATCACAAATATTTTTGAATTCAGTGAGAAAGAAGTCCGGGATGTTATGACGCCGCGTTCCGATGTAGTTGGAATCGACAAACATACTACAATGGATGAAACGATCAAGATCATGCTGGAGAATAATTATTCCAGATATCCGGTGTTTGATGATGATCTGGACAATATAGTCGGAATCCTTTATTTTAAGGATTTCGTAAAAGCGTATTTAAAGGATAAGAACCAGACGATCGAACAGATCATGGTTGAGCCGATATTTGTGCATCCGACAAAGAATATATCGGAATTATTCAAACGGATGCAGAAAGAGAAAATCCATATGGTTATTGTGGTGGATGAGTATGGTCAGACAGAAGGCATCATAGCGATGGAAGATATTCTGGAAGAAATTGTCGGCAATATTTTTGATGAATACGACGATGATGACGATGATATTGCACTTGCGGGTCATGGATATATCGTGGGCGGCAGAGCAGAACTGGATGAATTGTCGGAACATCTGGGAATTGAGTTTCCGGATGAGGATTTTCAGACACTGAACGGGTTTATGCTGTATGAACTGGGAAGGCTCCCTTATGAGAACGAAAAAATAGATATTACATATAAGGGATATAATTTTGAGACCATTGGGATCAAGGATAAGATGATCGATAAGGTGCGGATAACCAAGGTTGAAAATGAAAATCAGGTATGATATTATGAACCAGTTGGGCTTATAAAGCTTCAAAAAAGAAACCGATATCCGAAAATGGATATTCAAAAGATAGAATTACAGAGTTAAGGAGTAAAAAAATGTCAGGACATTCAAAATTTGCAAATATTAAACATAAGAAAGAAAAGAACGATGCTGCAAAGGGTAAGATCTTTACCATTATCGGTAAGGAAATTGCGATCGCTGTAAAAGAAGGTGGTGCAAACCCTGATAACAACAGTAAGCTTCGTGATGTAATCGCAAAGGCAAAGGCAAACAATATGCCAAACGATACGATCAAGCGTGGTATCGACAGAGCAGCAGGTGATGCAAACTCAGTAAATTATGTTGCTAATACATACGAAGGATATGGTCCGAACGGTACAGCGATCATCGTTGATACTCTTACAGATAATAAGAACAGAACGGCTGCAAATGTAAGAAATGCATTTACGAAGGGCGGCGGAAACGTAGGAACGACCGGTTGTGTATCTTATATGTTTGATAATAAAGGACAGATCATTATCGATAAAGAAGAATGTGATATGGATGCAGATGATCTTATGATGATGGCACTGGATGCCGGAGCTGAGGATTTCAGTGAGGAGGAAGACAGCTTTGAGATCATCACAACACCGGATGATTTCTCAGCAGTCAGAGAGGCTCTTGAAAAAGAGGGAATCAAGATGGCAGAAGCAGAGCTTACCATGATCCCACAGAACTATGTAGATCTGACAGATCCTGAGGTTGTAAAGAAGTTTACAAGAATTCTGGATCTCTTAGATGAAGATGATGATGTACAGGCCGTATATCACAATGCAAATCTTCCGGATGAGGAATAATTATATCGTTCATGCCATTTGTGCATGAAAGAATTTCCACAGAATCCACATGCAATTTTATGTAAGGGGGTGTGGAGATTCTACCATATATGTATGCCAGGCAGGCAGCAGGACGGCAGAAAGCCGTTTGGCAGCACGCCTGGCATATGGTATGTTAAAAACAAATGCAGAGAGCATATATACATTTTACAACAAGAGTAGGAGCGTAGAATGAAGGGAATATTAAGATATTTACGGGACTATAAAAAAGAATCGGTTCTGGCACCATTATTTAAAATGCTGGAAGCCTGTTTCGAACTGCTGATCCCGATCGTAATGGCACATATTATTGATACCGGTATTAAGAATCAGGACATGGGATATGTTCTTCGGATGTGTCTCGTTATGATCGCACTTGGTATCATCGGTCTGAGCTGTTCTCTGACAGCACAGTATTTTTCCGCAAAAGCAGCAACCGGATTCGGAACGGCACTTCGAAGTGATCTGTTCCGTCATATCACAAGTCTTTCTTATAATGAGATCGATACGATCGGAACATCGACACTGCTTACTCGAATGACCAGTGATATCAACCAGATCCAGACAGGTGTCAATCTGGTGCTCCGTTTGTTCTTACGTTCTCCGTTTATCGTATTCGGTGCGATGATCATGTCATTTACGATCGATGTCAAATCAGCCATGACCTTTGTGGTTACAATACCGGCATTGTCGATCGTTGTATTCGGAATTATGCTTGTCAGCATTCCATTGTTTAAGAAGGTACAGGCAAGACTGGATAAGGTCATGCTTCTGACCCGAGAGAATCTGGAAGGTGCCCGTGTGATCCGGGCATTTAACAGACAGCAAAAAGAGGTTGATGAATTCGATAAGTCAACCGATGATCTGATGGATATTCAGTTGTATGTCGGAAGAATCTCGGCATTCTTAAATCCTGTCACATATGTGATCATCAATCTTGCAACTGTTGCGATCATCTGGATCGCAGCCGGACAGACCGATATCGGTATCCTGTCACAGGGTAAGGTTGTTGCACTGATCAACTACATGTCACAGATCTTAGTTGAGCTTGTAAAGCTTGCCAATCTGATCATTAACATCACAAAGTCGATCGCATGTGCAAAGAGAATCAATGTTGTGTTTGATACGAAGCCATCGATCACAGAGGTTGAAGAAGATTCTGCTTTATCAGAAGCACAGAAGGCAGCCGGCCAGGATGTTCCTAAGGTGGTATTTGACAACGTAGCCTTACGGTATGGTAAAGCATCGGAAGATTCACTGACCGGTATATCCTTTACGGCAAAAGCAGGAGAAACGATCGGTATTATCGGTGGTACGGGTTCCGGTAAGAGTTCTCTGGTCAACCTGATTCCGAGATTCTATGATGCAACCGGTGGTGTGGTTAAGATCGATGGTGTGGATGTAAAGGACTATGATCTCCGTTCCCTTCGAATGAAGGTAGGTGTGGTTCCTCAGAAGGCAGTTCTGTTCCAGGGAACGATCGCCGAGAATATCCGCTGGGGTAAAAATGACGCAACGGAAGAAGAGATCAATGAGGCACTTACAATCGCACAGGCAAAAGAATTCGTTGATCAGAAACCAGATGGCATGAACTTTAAGATCACACAGGGTGGTAAGAATTTATCCGGTGGGCAGAAGCAGCGTCTTACGATCGCAAGAGCAGTTGTAAGAAAGCCTGAGATCCTGATCATGGATGACAGTGCATCGGCACTTGACTTTGCAACAGATGCAGCCCTTCGTCGTGCGATCAAAGAGCAGACAAAGGGTATGACAGTATTTATTGTTTCCCAGCGTGCATCGACGATCATGGGAGCCGATCAGATCATCGTATTAGATGATGGACAGGTTGCAGGTATCGGAACCCATGAAGAATTGTTACAGTCCTGTGAGGTATATCAGGAGATCTGTCAGTCACAGTTATCGGCAAATGAAGTATCCGGTAAAATGACTTCTGCCGGAAATGCAATGGCATAGGAAGGAGGAAGCGACGATGAGTAAAAAAGAAAAAAGTACGTCTGTCAATAAGAAAACACTTGGCAGAATATTAAAGTATATCAAACGATACAGTTTCTTAGTTGTCCTTTCCCTGATCTGTGCAGCGATATCCGTTGTTCTGACCTTATATGCACCGATCATTACCGGACATATGGTAGATAAGATCGTCGGAAAAGGAGCCGTTGATTTCGGAGCATTAAAGACACTGGCAATCCGTTTTGTGATTGTAGTTGCGGTTACGGCAGTCTGCCAGTGGATCATGAATATATTGAATAATAAAGTTACCTATCATGTTGTAAATGATGTCCGTACATCTGCATATAAGAAGTTAGAACAGCTTCCGTTATCCTATGTGGATTCTCACACCCATGGTGATATCGTAAGTCGTGTGATCGCAGATGTAGACCAGTTTTCAGATGGTCTGCTGATGGGCTTTACACAGTTATTTACCGGGGTTATGACTATCGTTGGAACGCTTTGTTTCATGTTATCGATTAACGCTGTGATCACGGTTGCGGTTGTTGTGATCACTCCGGTTTCTCTGTTTGTTGCGGCATTTATCGCAAAGAAAACCTACCATATGTTCAGAAAGCAGGCAGAGATCAAGGGTGAGATGACATCACTTGTTAATGAGATGGTAGAAAACCAGAAGGTTGTAACAGCCTTTTCCATGGAAGAAAATGTAAATGGCAGATTTAACGAAGTAAATAAGAGATTGAATAAGGCCGGACTGGATGCGACCTTCTTCTCATCCATTACCAATCCGTGTACCCGTTTTGTAAACAGCTTAGTATATACCGGCGTTGGCATCATCGGTGCGGTCATGGCGATCAAGGGAAGAATATCCGTTGGTCAGCTTACCAGCTTTTTAAGCTATGCAAACCAGTATACAAAGCCATTTAATGAGATCTCAGGCGTCGTAACGGAGCTTCAGAATGCACTTGCATCCGCAGCCAGAGTATTTGAGCTGATCGATGAAGAACCGGAGATCGCGGAGCCTGCGGATGCCTATGTGATCGAGAAAGCAGATGGACAGGTGGATCTGTCTCATGTGGATTTCTCTTATAATAAAGATGTAGAACTGATCAAGAATCTGAATCTGAAGGTTGAACCGGGTAAGCGTGTAGCGATCGTCGGACCGACCGGATGTGGTAAGAGTACCGTTATCAATCTTTTAATGCGGTTCTATGATGTAGATGCCGGAGCCATTTCTGTAGATGACCATGATATCCGTCAGGTAACGAGAGAGAGCCTTCGTGATAACTATGGTATGGTTCTTCAGGAGACCTGGTTAAAGACCGGAACGATCAAGGAGAATATCGCATACGGAAGATCGGATGCGACGGATGAGGAGATTATAGAAGCAGCAAAACAGTCCCACGCACACAGCTTTATCAAGCGTTTGCCGGAGGGGTATGATACCATGATATCAGAGGATGGCGGCGGACTGTCACAGGGACAGAAACAGCTCTTATGTATTACCAGAGTTATGCTTGATCTGCCACCGATGCTGATCCTTGATGAAGCAACATCATCGATCGATACAAGAACCGAGATCCGGATCCAGCGTGCATTTGCGAAGATGATGAAGGGAAGAACGAGCTTTGTCGTAGCGCATCGTTTGTCAACGATCAAAGAATCTGATATTATACTGGTTATGAAGGATGGACATATCATAGAGCAGGGTAATCATGAATCACTTTTAGCACAGAAAGGGTTCTATTACACCCTTTACAATTCACAGTTTGCACATTAGTAGGAACTAAAAATTTGTATTTATATAAAGGAGACAGGAAGATGAAAGTTAGTGAAAGCGGATATACAAAAGACGAATTACTTGACATAGTAGACAAATACCTCGCTGAGCAGTCCAGAAGATGGAATTTTATTGAAGAAAAGGGAGACGGCATGTATGTGTATGATGAGGAAGGAAATGAATATCTTGACTTCTTCGGCGGCATCGCAGTAAACAGTACCGGTAACTGTAACAAGAAAGTTGCGGCAGCAATCGCAGACCAGTGCCAGAATGTGATCCATGCATCCAATTACGCATATACACTTCCTATGATCCTGCTTGCAAAGAAGATTTGTGAGACGATCGGTATGGAGAAGGTTCTGTTCCAGAATTCAGGAACAGAGACAAATGAAGCAATGATCAAGATGGCAAGAAAATACGGAACCGATCATTACGGACCGGAGCATTATCATATCGTTACAGCCATTAACAGCTTCCATGGCAGAACCTATGGAGCGTTATCAGCAACCGGACAGCCGGACAATGCATGTCAGATCGGTTTCAAGCCGATGCTTCCGGGCTTCACATATGCAGAGTTCAATAATCTTGAGGATTTCAAGAACAAATGTACCAAAGACACAGTTGCAATCATGGTAGAGCCTGTTCAGGGCGAGGGTGGTGTATATCCGGCAACGGAGGAATTCTTAAAAGGACTTCGTGCTTACTGTGACGAGACCGGCATCCTGTTGTTATTCGATGAGGTACAGACCGGATGGGGCAGATGCGGAGATACGATGGCATTTATGACCTATGGAGTGAAGCCTGATATGGTATCTATGGCAAAAGCGATCGGCGGCGGTATGCCGATCGGCGCACTTTGTACATCAGCAGAGCTTGCAAGTGCATTTACACCGGGGGCACACGGTTCTACTTATGCAGCCAATCCTGTATGCTGTGCAGCCGCACTTGCAGAGATCGATGAGATCTTAGACAATCATCTTGCGGAGAATGCAAAAGAGACAGGAGCTTATTTTGCAGAACAGCTTTATTCCCTTCCGTATGTGAAGGAAGTACGCGGACGCGGACTTCTGGTTGGCGTTGAATTCACCAAACCAATCGCAAACGAAGTAAAGCATCTGGCTGTTGAGAACAGACTGTTGATCACAGCGGTAAGACCAAATGTGATCCGTATGGCACCGCCACTGATCGTAACAAAGGAACAGTGCGATAAGGCTGTTCAGATCCTGATCAAATGTGTGTCAGAGGCAGCAGAAGAAGCAGATGCATAAGGAGGTAACAGAAGATGGGAAGAACCGCAGAAGAAATGGAAGATGTAACACTTCTCGGCAATAAGAATGTAAAATACAGCATGGACTATGCACCGGAGATGTTACAGACCTTTATTAATAAACATCAGGACAATGATTATTTTGTCAAGTTCAATTGTCCGGAATTTACCAGCTTATGTCCGATCACGGGACAGCCGGATTTTGCAACCGTATATATATCCTATGTTCCGGATGTGAAGATGGTAGAGAGCAAGTCTTTAAAATTATATTTGTTCAGTTTCAGAAATCACGGAGATTTCCATGAGGACTGCATGAACATTATCATGAAGGATCTGATCAAATTGATGGATCCGAAATATATTGAAGTCTGGGGCAAATTCACTCCGAGAGGCGGTATCTCGATCGATCCATATTGTAATTACGGAAGACCTGGAACAAAATGGGAAGAAGTTGCATGGAACAGAATGTCAAATCATGACCTGTATCCGGAAAAGATAGATAACAGATAGGCGGAATGTCAGATGAATTACAGGGAAACAGTTGAGTATATCCTAAGCATTCCACTGTTCGCACAGAAGATTGGCACAGAGAATCTTGCCAGTCTTCTTGAACGTTTAGGGAATCCGCAGGATAAGAGCAAAGTGATCCATATAGCAGGAACAAACGGTAAGGGATCAACGGCAAAGGCACTTGCTACGATACTGATGCATGCAGGCTTTCATGTAGGATTGTTTACATCACCGCATCTTGTCTCGATCAATGAGCGGATCCGATATGATGATGAAATGATATCGGATGAAGATTTTACATGGGCGTTTGAGCAGGTGCGGAAGAAGTTCATCGTTCATCCATCTTTCTTTGAAGTGATGTTTGCGATGGCGGCTGTTTATTATGAGAAGAAGCAGCCGGATTATGTGATTTATGAGACCGGAATGGGTGGCAGGCTGGATGCAACTAATGTCGTAAGACCGGAGCTTTGCATCATCACATCGGTAGGACTTGATCATATGGAATATCTTGGAGATACGATCGCTAAGATCGCAGGAGAGAAAGCAGGGATCATCAAACCGTCAGTTCCGGTCGTATATTTCAAGCGGGATGCGGTTTCGTCTGGAATCATAGAGACTCATGCAAAAGAATTGGATTCTGCCGTAACAGCAGTCGAAAAATCAAACTATATAATAAATGAAATAGATGATAAAACCATTGATTTTTCATTTCATAATCGGTATTATAATTATGACCATTTGAGGATACCGAAAACGTCTCTTTATCAGGTCGAAAATACCTGCCTTGCAGTTGTTTCTTTTGATATCCTGATGCAGATCAGGGATATAGAATATGGGAAAAATGCAGGTGCTTATGTCAGGATAGAGCAGGCAGTCAGAAGCGGATTACTTGATTTTTCATGGGAAGGCAGGATGGAGGAGATCGCACCGGATCTGTTTGTAGATGGTGCACATAATCCGGAAGCAGTCGAATGTTATTGCAGAACACTTCGGACGCTTTATACGAAGAAAAAGAAGATCCTGGTCTTTGCAGCAGTAAAGGACAAGGACTATGATACGATGATACGGGATCTGACAGAAGCACTTTCGTTTGAGAAGATCATAGTTACAAGTGTAGATAATAAACGGAAGGCGCCGGTCTCTCTGATTGCAGACAGGTTCCGGAATTACACAGGACATACGGTGGAGGCATATGAGGATATTGCAGAAGCAATGGATGCCGCCATCCGCTATAAAGAACAGATCACAGATTCAGCAGTCTATTGTGTGGGTTCTCTTTATCTGGTGGGAGAAGTCAAACGCTGGCTTCAGAAGATAAAAGAGAAATCTGCGAATATGGAGGAATAGTATGATAAACTTTGATGAAGAAGTAAAAAAATTCAGACCGACTCTGGAAGTAGACCAGGCAGAAGATGCCATTTATCATAATGATCTGAAGGATATCTCAGATATTATGCAGGAGATGCTTCGTGTAGCAAAGGAAACGGAGAAATAATATGGCAGACGTACTGAATTGTAAGCATTGTGGCGGTAAGATCCTTGTTACCGGATATTGCAGCCAATGTGGGTTAAAGAGTGAATTTGTAAATAAGGCACTGAACACATCCAAATATTATTATAATATTGGTCTGGATAAAGCCAGAGTCCGTGATATGAGTGGTGCAGAAGATGCATTAAAGACAGCCCTTAAATATGACAAGTTGAATATTGATGCCAGAAATCTGCTGGGGCTTGTATATTATGAAACCGGTGAAGTTGTTCTGGCATTAAGCCACTGGGTCATCAGTGTGAATTATTTCAGCGGACGAAATGTTGCAAAACGTTATATCAAAGAGGTGAAGGGCAATCCACACAAGCTTGAAACAACGAACAATGCAGCAAGAAAATACAATCAGGCAGTAAACTATGCCAGACAGGGCAGTAAGGATCTTGCATTTATCCAGCTTCGAAAAGTCTTATCGGATAATCCGAAGTTTGTAAATGGTTATCTGCTGATGGCACTTCTACTGATCGATGATAACAAATATGATAAGGCAAGAAAAGCATTAAAACGTGTCATCAAGATCGACAGAACCAATCCCCTGGCTGTCCGCTATTTCAATGAGATGGGGCATACGGATGAGGAGATCATGAGCTTTCGTGATTATCCGGATGATGATTATGATGCGGATCTGCTGTTTGTGGAAGACCAGCCACGGGCATATGTGGAATCCGATAATGTTGACCGGAATGGAAGACCGACTCCGGTTGGCAGATATAAGGATATTAATTTCTACAAATATTCGCTTGCCTATGTTCTGGCAGGACTGGTATTGGGACTGACTGTCATGTGGTTCCTTGTTATGCCACAGCATAATAAGAATGCAGATGATGAGAGCAGAAATGTTAAGATTGCCTACAGCGAAGAGATTGCCAATAAGAATACCAAGCTTTCCTCTCTGCAGGATGAGGTTGATTCCCTGACAACAAAGAATAAAGATCTTACGAAGCAGGTCGCAGATTATGAGGAAAAAAGCAAGGCAGATATATCAGATACGGATAAGGTTACGATGCAGCTTGCCATGAAGTATTATAATGATACCCAATATGATAAGGCAATGACAGAGATCGACAAGGTGCTGGAGACCAGCCCGGATTATGATGTTGCTCTGTATTATAAAGCTCTGTGCTATCTGGGTACGGAGGATGAGGATAAGGCCCAAGAAGCCTTTGATACATTTATCCAGAAATGTCCAAATTCTATTTATTATACAGTTGCAGTAGCATTGTCTGGTGCAGACACAACGAGTGGAAAAACAGATGATGGAGGCAGCACGACAGAAGGCAGTTCGGAAGGAACAACGGAATCCGATATGGATCCGACAAATGAATAAAAAGAAATCAAGATCATACAAAAGACAAATAAGCAATATTGCTTATTTGTCTTTTTTTGTAAAAAAGAGGTGGCGTATGAATAATTATGAGAAAATAGGGGATACTGTGTTAATAGAGCTTCCGGAAGAAGTTGATGATTACCGGGCATCGATACTGGTGAACGAAACGGAAGAGGTATTTCAGGATGGCAGGATCCGGTACGTGATATTCGATTTCCGGCATACAAGCGTGATGGACAGCTCCGGGATCGGTCTGATCACGAGAAGATTCCGGAATGTATATGACAGAGGCGGAAAGGTGTTTGTGATCCATGCAAATGACAGAATGCAGCGTCTTCTTAAAATGTCCGGAATATTTAAGATCGCAGAGCAGACAGAGGATTTTGAGACTGCGTACAAGCAAGTACATATGTCATAAAATGAAAAGGAGAAGAAAAGAATGAACAGAAATGAAATGAAAATAGAGTTTGGAAGTGATCCAAGAAATGAGAGCTTTGCAAGGGTTGTCGTAGCATCCTTTATGACCCGTACGAATCCGACGCTGGAGGAGGTCGCTGATGTTAAGACAGCCGTGTCGGAAGCAGTTACGAATTCGATCATTCATGGTTATGGGCAAAAAGAGGGAACAATCGAGATACGGGCATACATAGAAGAGCGGAAGCTGTACATAGAGATCACCGATTATGGCTGTGGTATCGAGGATGTGGAAAAGGCAATGGAGCCAATGTTTACAACCGGAAAGGATGGACGGTCGGGAATGGGATTTTCCTTTATGGAAGCCTTTATGGATGAGCTTACGGTAGAGTCGGAGCCGGGAAAAGGAACGACAGTAAAGATGGCAAAAAAAATAGGGGCTGGGTGTGCAGTATAAATGGAAAATAATCTGGATCTTCTTTTACAGGCGAAGAAGGGTGATGACAGTGCAAAAGAAAAACTGGTAGAACAGAACCTTGGACTTGTATGGAGCGTAGCCAGAAGATTTACAGGACGTGGATATGATATTGAGGATCTGTTTCAGATCGGCTGCATCGGATTGATCAAAAGTATTGATAAATTTGATTTTGACTATGATGTGAAGTTTTCGACCTATGCAGTTCCGCTGATCCAGGGGGAAATCCGCCGCTTTTTGCGGGATTACGGCGCAATCAAGGTCAGCCGTAGTCTGAAGGAGATGAATAGTAAGGTAGAGCAATACCGGCAGCGGGTGATCAAGGAAAAGGGCTATGAGCCTGAGATTGAAGAGATCGCTGCTGCCCTTTCTTATGATGCAGGGGAGATCGTAATGGCAATGGAGGCTTCGTTGGAGCCGGAGTCTCTGGATGCTCCGGGTGTATATTCAAAAACGGAGGAATATAGCCAGGAGATTGTTGATCATTTGTCGTTGATGCAGATGTTGGAACGTTTGGAACCGGAGGAACAGCGTTTGATCCAGCTTCGGTATTTTGAAGACAAAACGCAGTCGGAGACCGGAAAACTGCTTGGTATCAGCCAGGTTCAGGTGAGCCGGCAGGAAAAACGGATCCTTGAGAAATTAAAAGAAAGTGTATAAAAAGAACAGATGCGGATATCCTAATCCTGTAAGAATATGGGAAAGCAGGTTTCGTAATATGGCAGAAATGGTATATTTGCAGTTAGCAGAAAGTGTTCTGGCGGAAAAACGAAAGGTATTGATCCGGGATGTATCGAAGGTCGTATCCGACAATCTGGATCTGAAAAATAAAATCGAAAAAATTGAACTGATGAATTTTTCTACCAGTTCAAAGGGACAGCAGGTCATATCCATATTGGATATCATAGAGGAGATCAGAAGAAACTGCGATGGGGAGCTGTGTATCCAGAATCTTGGACAGCCTGATGTCGTTGTATATTATAAGGCATTCGATCCGTCGGACCGGATAAAGCAGAAGTTCAAATTTATATTTCTATGCCTGATCGCATTCTTTGGTGCTGGATTTTCAATTATATCCTATAACTCGGATGTGAATCTGGTCGGACAGCTTGATCTGCTTCAGAATGTATTTACCGGAGGCAGTGAATCAGGAGCCATGATTGGCGGTGTTGCCTATTCACTGGGCTTGTTCATTGGAATCATTGTATTCTTTAATCATGGAGCCAATAAGAAATTTACCGATGATCCGACCCCGCTTCAGGTGCAGATGCGGCAGTATGAACAGGAGATCAATCAGACAGTGATCACGGATTCTGTAAGAAAGAAGGATGTGCGGGATGCTGATTAGACATATCTGTTATGCACTGGTTGCATTTATCGGAGGGGCAGCTATATCCAGTGGTTATTTTGCATTTATATCCCTGATCGGAGTATTCCCCAAGCTGGCGGAAAAGGTGAAAGGCAACCGGCACTATATGCTGGTGGAATGTCTGCTGGCATATGGTGCTGTGGCAGGAAATATCGTATATATATTTAATATCCGGATCCCGCTTGCAATTCCTGGGCTGGCTTTTGTAACCCTGCTTGGCGGTATCTTTACAGGCTGTCTGGTTGGTGCGCTCGCAGAGGTGCTGAATGTATTTCCGATCATATCCAGACGGTTTTCAATCCGGCGTTATATTCCTTACATCATATACATGGTTGCAGCAGGGAAACTCGTGGGTTCTGTTCTTGGTCTGATATCAACCGGACTGGTCTAGGAATGCGATTTATATGCATAGTTTTCATGCAAATGGAAAATACTGAAGAATAGAACCCGGTAAGACAGGAGGAAAGTATATGCAGTTTGAACCAAAAGAAAAGGAATACAATCAGTATGTTGAAACGATTACTCCGGTATCCAATTCGGCAAGAAACTGCCTGTGGGCGTTTCTCATCGGAGGACTGATCTGCACGATCGGACAGGTGTTATTTAATTTGTTTGAATATGCGGGACTGGATAAGGATGACAGTTCGTCTTATGTATCGATCGTTCTTGTACTCATCAGTGTGGTACTCACAGGTCTGAATGTCTATAAGAAGATCGCAAAATATGGTGGAGCCGGAACTCTGGTACCGATCACGGGCTTTGCTAATGGTGTCTGTGCTCCGATCATAGAGTTTCAGACCGAAGGTGAGGTCTTCGGTAAAGGTGTAAAATGTTTTACGATTGCAGGCCCGGTCATCATGTACGGTATCTTTACATCATGGGTGCTGGGACTGATATACTGGATCTGTAAGCTGGCAGGCTGGGTATGATTCCCGGCCTGTTTTTTCAAAAATGTTACATATGTTTTAAGGTAAAATGATGGTTTTGTGAAATATTAGATTTAAGGGGAATCTGTATTGACAGATAAAAATACCTATGATAACTTTAACAAATGGTTAAGTTAATAATAGTAGGTATCTGTATCCTTTAGCAGGATGCGTATACTCACATGTGTAGTAAATGGAGATACATCATGAAAAAAGCAAAAAGAAGTGTTACTACAACAGTATGTGTTATTGTTGCATTGTGTGTGTGTTATCTGATATTTTGCGGAATTATTGGTAAGAAAAAGTTTTTTCCAAATACCAGTATAAATGGAATTGATGTCAGTAACATGACGGTGAAGGAAGCTGCAGCGGCTGTAGAAGATCAGTTTGCAACGGAGTACAATAACGCCGGGATCGACGTAACGTTGGAAGGTAAAACATATTGCATTGCGATCGAAGAAGCTCTGGATCTGAATGTGATCGATGCGGTACAACAGGCAAACGATGAAAGCCATGGATTTTTAACAAGAGGTTTTAATTTTATTAAGGCATTATTTGGTGAGGCAGAATATACTGCACGACCATCGCTGAAGGATAAGAAGCCGTTGTATACTGCGATCGAACAGTCCGGGCTGACGAAGCTGGAAGGGGTAGAAGATTCCTCTTACACCGTGAAGGATGACAAGGTTATTGTTACAAAGGGCCGCGGAGGTTATACGGTAGATTCGGATAAGCTGGTAGATGAGATTGCTTCCTGCATCAGCAAGGGAGAATTTGATGCGCAGCTTGAATGTCCACTTACATACAGTGATGTCGATCTGGATCTGGTATATGATCAGATTTATGTAGCACCGGCGGATGCAACACTGGATCCGGAAAATGATTACAGCGTAACAGATTCTGTGGTAGGAATCAGCTTTGATAAAGATGCTGCCAGGAAGAAGCTGGATGCGGCAGCCGATGGAGAAGAAGTCAGCTTTGATCTGGTTTATACAGAACCGGAGCTGTCGAAGGAGACATTACAGGCCTATCTCTTCCGTGATACGCTGGGATCCTTCAGTACCAATGTAGGTGGAACGGATGCAAGAAAAGGAAATGTTGCAAAGGCGGCAGAGAATTGTAACGGCACGATACTGATGCCGGGTGAAGAGTTTTCATTCAATAATGTGGTAGGACAGAGAACCATTGAGAATGGGTTTCAGGCAGCTCCATCTTATGTCAATGGGGAATCGGTAGATGAAGTCGGCGGAGGTATCTGTCAGGTATCATCCACTCTTTATGATGCCTGTCTGTATGCGAATTTGGAAATTGCAGAACGTCATTGCCATCCGCATCCATCCACTTATGTAGATGCAGGTTTTGATGCAACGGTATCCTGGGGCGGACCGGATTACCGTTTTATAAATAATACGGATTATCCGCTCAAGGTGACCGCCTCCTATAGTGGTGGTGTTGTGTCATGTGCGATTTATGGAACGAAGCTAAAGGACTTCAGAGTGTCACTGTCCAGTGAACTGGTAGCAACTTATGATTATGATACGGAATATGAGGACGACGATACACTGGAGAAAGGTGAAGAGGAAGTTTCCGTTACAGGTATCACAGGAACCAAATATCAGACCTACCGGACGGTATATGACGGAAATGGAGAGGTAATCTCATCTGAACCGGAATCTGTCAGTGTGTATGATAAACGGGATAAAGTAGTTCTTCGTGGAACCAAAGAGAAGGAAGATACCTCAGAGGAGAATTCGACTGAGGAGAAGAAGACGGAGGAAAAAACAACCGAGGAAAAGACAACTGAGGATACGACAGAAAAGAAGGACGACAAGAAAGACGATTCCAAGAAGGATGATAAGAAATCGGATAAAAAGTCAGACAATAAGAAAAAGAATGATACAAAGACAGATGATTAAATAAAGAAACAAAGAAAAGCTCATATGGAAGCCGGTTCGTAAGGATCAGGCAGACATATGAGCTTTCTTTTGTGTTATTGATAGTATATTATTCCGCTTCACTGTGGTCGTTTGTTTTGACCTCCTGATTGGTATACAGGTTTACATAGTGAGGACGAAGCTTGGAATATATGATTTTCTGTTCACTGTATAAGCTGTAATAACCGGATAACATATAGCTGACACTGCAGCCGATCGCGAACAGCAGGATACCGCTTGCACCGAATAATTCGATGCTTAATACCAGAGATGCCAGCGGACAGTTTACAACGCCGCAGAAGAGACATACAAGCCCCATAGCAGCTCCGAATCCTGGATCCAGTCCAATCCAGCCTCCAAGGGTACATCCGAAGGTTGCACCGATGAAGAACGATGGAACGATCTCTCCGCCACGGAATCCGCAGCCGATCGTGATGCAGGTAAACAGGAGCTTCAGAATGAAGGCTTCCGGTTTTGCTGTTCCATGGATCGCCTGTTCAATAATGTTCATACCGGCACCATTATAGTCATTGCAGCGGACGGCAAGCGTCAGGAGAACCAGTAGCACACCGCCGACCAATATACGAAGATACTGGTTTTTCAGATATTTCTTAAATGTTTTTCCGATGACCTGCATGGACATACAGAAAAGGATGCTGAGTACGGCAGCAGCGACCGAGAGAATGATCACCCGGATCCCGGTTGCCAGTGACATTTCAGGAACCTGATTCAGAATGAAATAGGTAGGGGTGATGTGAAATTTTTCTGTGATCGCATAGGAAATGGTTGCTGACAGGATACATGGTACCAGAGCACTATAATACAGAATTCCGATGCTGATAACCTCTACACTGAAAAGTGCGGCCGTAACAGGAGTTCCAAACAGGGCAGCGAATACGGCACTCATACCACACAAGGTCATAATATGTTTATCGCTGTCATCCATTTTGATCAATTTGCCGATCGATGCACCCAGACTTCCGCCAATCTGCAGGGCAGCACCTTCCCGGCCGGCAGATCCGCCAAATAAATGCGTGATAACGGTTGTTATAAAGATCAGAGGTGCCATACGGAAAGGCACATTGTATTCCGGATTCCGAATCGATCCGATAACAAGGTTGGTTCCCTTGTCATGCTTGATGCCGCCTGCACGGTACAGAAATACGATCAACAGACCGGCTGCCGGGAGCAGGAAGATGATCCATCTGTGCCCGGAACGGAACTGTGTGACATATTCAACGCTGTAATGAAAGGCTGTTCCGACAGCCCCGCAGGAGATTCCGATAATGGCAGAACAGATCAGCCATTTAATAAATGTTTTTGCGTATCGTTTTGTTCGATCGATACAATTTAACCAGTATTCTTTTGTAAATATCATAATTCATACCTATCCAGATTGTTTTTATTCTTTCATAGATTACCCCGAATCAGCGGATTTGTCCAGAACATATTAAATATGAATAAAATAAAGAAAAGAAGCAAATGACTATCAACAGAAGAACATATGGAAATAAGGAGGCAGAAAATGAATAAAATGGTTGGAAAACAAAGTGTCAGTTTTTCAGATCCTCCATGTATTCTGGGAGCGGCTTCTATCTGTGGACCAAAGGAAGCTGAAGGACCTCTGGCGGATTACTTTGATATCCGTTCCGAAGATCCTACATTTGGAAAGGATTCCTGGGAAGAGGGCGAAAGTGAGATGATCCGGCAGGCGGTCGAGCTTGCAATCAAAAAGGCGGATAAAAAGAAAAAGGAGATCCGGTATATATTTGCGGGGGATCTGCTGGGACAGTTGATCGCAACCACATTTGGTATTAAGGATCTTGATATACCGGTATTTGGGTTGTATGGAGCCTGCTCTACCTGTGGAGAGGGATTGTCGCTGGCATCCATGACAGTTGCTGCCGGTTATGCGGACTGTGTAGTGGCAGCAACGTCCAGTCATTTTGGAAGTGCAGAGAAACAGTTCCGGTTTCCACTGGAATATGGAAATCAGAGACCGTTATCTGCGACCTGGACGGTAACCGGAAGTGGAGCGTTTGTTGTTGGTAAGGCAGAGCCGGAAGAAGGAGTAATTCAGATTACCGGGATTACAACGGGACGGATCGTGGATTATGGGGTAAAGGACTCCTTTAATATGGGAGCCTGTATGGCACCGGCAGCGGCAGATGTGATCTATCAGAACCTGAAGGACTTTGACCGGAAGCCAACGTATTATGACCGTATCATTACCGGGGATCTGGGGAAGATAGGGCAGAAGATACTGTTTGATCTTTTAAAGGACAATGGAATAGATATCAGCAACCAGCATATGGATTGTGGTATCGAGATCTTTGATAATGAAGAACAGGATACACATTCCGGTGGCTCCGGTTGCGGATGCTCGGCTATTACGCTGGCTGGCTATGTATTAAAGCAGTTACGGGACGGAACCTGGAAGAGGGTATTGTTTGTACCGACCGGAGCACTTCTTTCCACAGTAAGCTATAATGAAGGACAGAATATACCGGGCGTGGCACATGCAGTTATAATAGAACGGAGGTAAAGTTATTTATGGATTATATAAAGGCATTTGTGATCGGAGGTGCTGTCTGTGTGCTTGTTCAGATACTGATGGACAAGACGAAGCTGCTTCCGGGACGGATCATGGTGATCCTGGTATGTACCGGTGCTGTTCTTGGAGCAATCGGGATATATGAACCATTTCTTGAATTTGCCGGCTGCGGAGCCTCGGTTCCTCTTTCCGGATTTGGTTATAATCTCTGGAAGGGAATAAAAGAGGCAGTTGATCAGGATGGATTTATCGGGCTGTTCCGGGGAGGCTTCAAGATGGCGGCAGTAGGAACCTCGGCAGCATTGATCTTTTCCTATCTGGCATCCCTGATCTTTAAGCCAAAGATGGTAAAATAGCATAAAGTATATTTTTTTATATAAATCCTAGGGAATAGGAAAGGAGCCATGAGAATGATCTCTCATGGCTCCCTTTTACATATATCGTTTTTATTCTTCTGTATTTTTATGTTTGTTCTCTTTTGAGGAAGGTTCATCAGAAGATGGTTCATCGGTAGGTTTCTCTGTTGGCGGTTCTTCTGTTGTAGGAGCTTCCGTTGTCGGTTCTTCTGTTGTAGGAGTTTCCGTTGTTGGTTCCTCTGTTGTAGGCTTCTCTGTTGTCGGTTCTTCTGTCTTGTCCTTTTTGAACTTAACAGTGATCGTATGATTGCTTTTTACCTTTGAGAACTTATACTGTGAAACCGGTCCGACGGAGCTTCCGTCTACATATACATCCGAGATCACATAACCCTTATCCGGTGTGATATAGAAGGTTGTGTTCTTGCCGGATTTTACGGTTGTACTTGGGGAGATAGAACCACCGGATCCATCTACACCGGAAGTAATCTTGAAGCTGTCCTTCTTGTTGTCCTCTGTAGTCTTATTTGGATCTTCAGAATCAGAAGAGTCTTCGGTTTCTTCTTCCTCCGGATGAAGCGGACATTTCTCTTTCAGGATGTTCTGATCGTATTCAAAGTCTGCATCAATGATTTCAATCTTGCCGTCATCATCTACTGTATAATAATAGGTTGTTGTTTCCTTACAGGTATTGGTTGCTACCTTATGGGAATCATTACAGATCACAACCTTCTTGTTTCCACCGCATCGTTTGGTAGGAACGGTTCCTTTTGCGAAATAGTCTGTTATTGTTGGACAGCCTTCAACAGGGAGAAGTCCGGTATCCTTACATACGGTTGCCCGGGTGATTCCGCTTGGCATTTCAAAGATCTTGGAGGTATCCAGACCCTTTGCTTCCACGATCGCATCCATGATCTTACGCCACATGTTCTTATGATAGCTTCCAGCAGCAAAATTAGTATTTACATCAAAACCGATCCAGATCGAAGCGGTGTAATATGGAGTATATCCACAAAACCATGCATCGTAGTTGCTGGAGGTTGTACCTGTTTTACCTGCTGTATAAAGGCCACATGAAAGGTTTGCAGCAGTACCGGTACCGATTGTAACTACATCATGCATGGCACTTGTTAATAACCATGCATTCTGAGGAGAGATGACCGGGGATTCTTCCGGTGTTCTGTTATCGATCAGAAGCTTGCCGTCATGATCATATACCTCGGTGTAGAAGATAGGTTTGATATAATTGCCTTCATTTGCAATTGTTGCATAAGCAGCGGTGATCTCAAGGTTTGTGATGCCATCTGTCAGACCACCAAGGGCAAGGGACTGGTTGATATCCGATTCAATCCCTCCGCTTGAATTTGTACGTTCTTTTACAAGGGTTGTGAATCCAAGCTTTAACAGATATTCGTAAGCAAGCTCCGGAGTAACATCTGTGATCGTCTTAACAGCAAGAATATTCATGGAATTCTGAATAGCCTGTCGGATCGTGCTTGGACCACGGTAGCCACTGTACCAGTTTCTGACTTCGCCGCCATTTGTATAGGTGTATGGTTCATCTTTGTATACGGTTGCAAGGCTCATGCCGCAGCCGTCCAGTGCAGGAAGAAAAGCGGCAACAACCTTAAAGGTTGATCCGGGTTGTCTGGTTGCTTCTGTAGCACGGTTAAAGGAACGATCCTCTGTCTTTTCACCACGACCGCCGACGATGGCTTTTACCTGACCGGTCTCCTGATCCATCAGGGTGAAGGAGATCTGTGGTTCCACTGTGACCTTATAGCTTTCAAGCTGTTCCTTGTAACCGGTTGTCTCGATCAGGTGCGCTTTGTATTCGTCAGCAGCAGCACGGGCATCTTCTTCACTGGAGAAGATTAGGTCGAAAGAGGATTGTCCCATTTCTTCCTGGAACCAGGTTACCATCATATTCTGACTGTAGTTGTACTGTTCACCGTTGTCATCTACCAGTGTCAGTGCATAGGATAACTGATAGCTGTCAGCCGGATAGTTATCTTCATCATTTAAAACATCATCACAGATATTCTGGATCTGTGTATCCTGACAGGTACGGACATCCAGACCACCGGAGTAGATCAGGCTGTCTGCCTCTGACTTGGAATAGCCCATAGCCATGAAATCATCTTCAAGCTGGCTGATGACCTCATCAATGTAATAAGAGTTGACCTTGGTAGGGGATGATTTCTTGATCGATGATACCTTTTCAATCTCGCTATATACATCATCAGCGAGTGCAGTATCGTAATCGGACTGGGAGATCATGTTCTGATCCAGCATATTTTCAAGAACCATCAGTCGTCTTTTGGCATTTTCCTCCGGGAAAACGATAGGGTCAAATTTACTTGGGTTCTGAGGGATGGCTGCCAGTACCGCACATTCGGATATGGACAGATCCTTCAGTCCTTTATTGAAATAGTATTTTGCAGCGGTTTCTACCCCGTAACGTCCCTGACCGAGATAGATCGTATTCAGGTAATACTCGGCAATGCTCTTTTTCGGAAGCACCTTTTCGATCTCAACTGCCAGATACTGCTCCTGCACCTTACGTTCGATCTTGTCAAACATGGTTTTTTCATCCAGGCCGACATTGAAGATCTGGTTTTTGATCAGCTGCTGGGTCAGTGTACTGGCACCCTGATCAAAGTCACCGGACTGGAGACCGTGGGCGAAGGCACGCATGATACCCTGGACATCGATACCGTTATGCTCCCAGAAACGTTTATCTTCAATAGCAATGAAGGAATTTACAAGTGTTTCCGGTATATCATCGTAGTAAACATACTCACGGTTGGCATCAAAGCTCGCAAGAACCATAAGCTCTTTGCCGTCCTGATCATACAGGGTTGTCTGATATCCTTTCGGGATCAGATCCTTGGCATTCACCTCTGGTGTGTCGTCCAATATGCCTTTTAACATACCAAAACCGGAACCGATTCCAAGTACGATGATCGCAAGGAATATGACCAGTAGTGTTTTGAACAGCGAAACCGATAGTTTTCGTTTATTTCGGGGTAGTTTGGAAACAAGTGCTTTTTGTTTCTTTTCCACGCCCTTTTTGCTAAAATCCATGGAAAATCCTCCTTAAATTAAGTTCAATCATAAATACAACTCATTATAGCAGAGATTTACATAATAATAAAGTAAAACTTCTGATGTGAAATAAAATTAAGACATATAAAAATGCGGATAAATCCCAAATATTTTATAGTTTTTTTGTTACACTATAGGTGGATTTTGTAGTATGATGGTTACAGAAATAAACAGAGAGGAAACAGAACAGCGATGTTTGAGTCAATTGAAGAAGCAATTTCCGTATGGAAAGAGGAGTTTTCCTTTATTGAGGATGCGAAGGTCACAGGATATGACGGAGGGTATCCGGTTGTTGATTTTACGATCCATGAAGCTGCCTTCAGTCTGGTAAAGAGTGAGAGTAAATTCAAGCGTATCATACGATCTGCCGAGATGGAAGGCGGTATAGAAGTAGGAGTATCGACCTGTTTTTATAATACAGCATATGTCAGATGGAATCCGCCGGTCATGACGATCTGTGGTTATCCTGAGGTGATCAGCCGTATATTAAAAAAGATCATGTAAACTGCCCGGGTGAATAAAAAGAAATTCACCCGGGTATTTTATATGTATTGGGATAACAGATAGGAGGCGTATACATGAACCGGGCAATACGAACCGATCTTGCCATTGAGCTGCGGGAGGATATCAAGGATCGCGGGAAGATAGACGGGATCGAAATTGAAACAAGGATCAGCCAGGAAAAAATAAAGACGACTATTATACATGTAAATGACCAGACAGGAGCCGATACGTTGGGAAAACCGGTTGGCACTTATATCACCATTGAATGTCCGGAAATCCGGGAATTTGATGAGGATATCCATAAGCCACTCTGTAAAGAGCTGGCACATGATCTGAAAAAAATGCTGGGAGAAGCCCGTTCCATCCTGGTCGTGGGACTGGGAAACCGGGAGGTAACACCGGATTCGCTGGGACCATTGGTGACCGATCATTTATTTATAACCAGACATTTGCAGATGGAGCATATACACCTGCAGGAAGAGCCGGAATATGAAATCTCTGCGATCTGTCCGGGTGTCATGGCCCAGACGGGGATCGAGACGGTGGAGATCATCCGTGGAATCTGTGACAATATTGATGTCGATGCAGTGGTTGTAGTCGATGCACTTGCCGCCCGGAGCAGCAGACGTTTAAATAAAACGATACAGCTTGCGGATACCGGTATCAGTCCGGGATCCGGTGTTGGGAATCATCGTACGGAGATCAATTCACAGACGATCGGAGCAAAGGTGATCGCTCTCGGTGTTCCAACCGTTATTTCAGTTCCGTCCATTATAGATGGTTCTCTGGATGTTATTGCAGATACATTTAACCAGTCTTATGGAAAAAAGCTGATGGAATCTTTTTCCGAACAGCAGCGATATGAGCTGGCATATCATCTGGCTGAACCGGAGCTTGCGGATATGTTTGTAACACCGAAAAATATCGATGAACTGGTAAAACGAATAAGCTTCACAATATCCGAAGCAATAAACAGCATGATTTTCACATAACCAACATATACTGGTAAATAACTAAAATAAGAGTATTTACTGGATGAAGAACAGACGGATCATAAGAAAAACAAAATACTGCCTTTTATGGGCCGGATTGTCGATACTGATCTGGTTCGCAAATTGTGACGCAACATATCGGATGGAATTGGTAAACCGGATGGTGAACTGGCTGTTTTTTGGAAATGGATACGAAACACAGACCGAAAATATGGAAACCGTGTCGGCATCCGGGAAATATCTGGAGGATATGCTGCAGGAATATTGTCTGGCAGGAGAACTGGTACAGGGAAGTGGACAGAAGGATCAGACTGTGTCGGCGGGACAGATGACGGATGAAAAAGGAACGGACAATCTGCCGGCGCAGACTGTGATCGCACTGGATCACCGGGCGGAAGCCATAGTTGCCGCCATGTCAGACAAATATGGATATATGCGGGAGAAATTGACGGATTATGATTATATGAGATCAAATTTTTATGTTATAGACAGTACAACAAGTGTATCCAGAGAAGAATTAAATGGCCAGGATCTTGCTTCCATAGATCTGACGATCGATACAGAAGAAAAGAATTATAAGGTACTGATCTACCATACACACGGAACGGAGAGCTTTAAAGATTCCGAGCCGGGAAAGGTTGAGGATACCGTAATCGGACTTGGAGACTATCTGACTGAGCTTCTTGAAGAAAATTACGGGGTAGCAGTCTATCATGATACAACGGCCTATGATATGACAGGTGGAGAGTTAGATCGAAGTGCTGCTTATGATTATGCAAGAGAAGGGGTCCAGAAGATCCTTGCGGAGTATCCGTCCATTGAGGTTGTGATCGATCTTCACAGGGATGGGGTATCCGAAGATACATATCTGATCACGGAAATAGATGGCAAAAAAACAGCACAGGTCATGTTCTTAAACGGAGTGAGCCGTCTTAATAAGAATGGTGATATCGCATATCTTGCCAATCCGTACAAAACAGAGAATCTTGCATTCAGTCTGCAGATGTATCTGACAGCGCAGGCCAATTATGATTCCTATGTAAGAAAGATATTTGTTAAGGGTTACCGGTATAATCTGGATCTGAAACCACGGTCGTTGTTAGTAGAAGTCGGAAGTCAGACGAACACAGTTGAAGAAGCAAAAAATGCCATGGAGCCGCTGGCTGCAATTCTCTACAAAGTATTGAGCGGAAAGTGAGATTGTGTTATGATAATGAACACGAAATTATTTGCCTGCAGGAATGCATGCTTAAAATAAAAAAGAGAAAAGAAATTCAGATACCGGAGGAAAACAGGATGGCTCATATAGATCAGTCAAAGATACGAAATTTTTGCATTATAGCGCATATCGATCATGGTAAATCGACACTTGCGGACAGAATTATAGAAAAGACAGGATTATTGACTGAACGTGAGATGCAGAATCAGGTGCTTGATAATATGGATCTGGAGCGGGAGCGTGGAATCACGATCAAGGCACAGTGCGTCCGTACGATCTATAAAGCACAGGATGGAGAGGAATATATCTTCAATCTGATCGATACTCCGGGACATGTGGATTTTAATTATGAAGTATCAAGAAGTCTGGCTGCCTGTGAGGGCGCGATCCTGGTTGTGGATGCTGCACAGGGAATCGAGGCACAGACACTTGCAAATGTATATCTTGCGATCGATCACGATCTGGATGTTATGCCGGTTATCAATAAGATCGATCTTCCTTCGGCAGAACCGGAGCGTGTGGTAAATGAAATTGAAGATGTGATCGGAATTGAAGCACAGGATGCTCCAAGGATATCGGCAAAGAACGGAATCAATATCGATCAGGTCTTAGAGCAGATCGTTACGAAGATACCGGCACCAGCAGGAGATCCGGAAAAGCCGCTTCAGGCGCTTATATTTGATAGTATTTATGATTCTTATAAAGGTGTTATCATATTTTGCCGTTTATTCGACGGTGTGGTAAAACGTGGAACATCCATTCGGATGATGGCAACCGGAGCAGTTGCAGAGGTAGTGGAAGTAGGAATCTTCGGGGCTGGCAGATTCGTTCCATGTGATGAGTTATCCGCAGGAATGGTAGGTTATATTACTGCCAGCTTAAAGAATGTCAGAGATACCACGGTCGGTGATACCGTTACAGATAACGACAATCCATGTGCAGAGGCTCTTCCGGGATATAAGAAGGCACAGCCTATGGTCTATTGCGGACTTTATCCGGCAGATGGAGCCAAATATCCGGATCTTCGTGATGCATTAGAGAAGCTGCAGTTAAATGATGCATCCTTAAGCTTTGAGCCGGAGACTTCGATCGCACTTGGTTTTGGTTTCCGATGTGGTTTCCTGGGACTTCTCCATTTGGAGATCATACAGGAGCGGTTGGAGCGAGAGTTTAATCTGGATCTGGTTACGACTGCACCGGGCGTTGTTTACCGTGTGCATACAACAGACGGCAAGATGATCGAACTGACGAATCCATCCAATCTGCCGGATCCATCGAATATCGAATATATGGAAGAACCATTTGTATCCGCAGAGATCATGGTCACTACAGAATATGTGGGTGCGATCATGCAGCTTTGTCAGGAACGACGTGGCGTATATCAGGGAATGGAATATATGGAAGAAACCAGAGCACTGCTTCGATATGACCTTCCGTTAAATGAGATCATTTATGATTTCTTTGATGCTTTAAAATCAAGATCCAGAGGATATGCATCCTTTGATTATGAGATGAAGGGCTATGTACGAAGTGAGCTGGTGAAGCTGGATATTCTGATCAATAAAGAAGAGGTCGATGCGTTATCTTTCATTCTTCATCAGGACACTGCTTATGAACGCGGAAGAAAGATGTGTGAGAAATTAAAGCAGGAGATTCCAAGACATTTATTTGAGATTCCGATCCAGGCTGCAATCGGCAATAAGGTCATTGCCAGAGAGACAGTAAGAGCAGTCAGAAAGGATGTCCTTGCAAAATGTTACGGTGGAGATATCTCCCGTAAGAAGAAGCTTCTGGAGAAACAGAAGGAAGGAAAGAAACGTATGCGTCAGATCGGAAATGTAGAGATCCCGCAGCAGGCGTTTATGAGCGTATTAAAACTTGATGAGGAATAAATATAAAATAATTGCAGGTTATATCGGGACATTTAGAATGAAATAAATCAAATGTGATTTTGATATAAGAAGAAAGCAAATTACAGAAAAATGAGAAGGCAGGAAAAACACATGAGAAAAAATCTGAGTATTTATATACATATTCCGTTTTGCGTTAAGAAGTGTGTATATTGTGATTTCCTGTCTTTTGGTGCGGATGATCCGCAGATCAACCGGAGTGGGGCAGTCAGAAAAGCATATGTCCAGAGTATTTGCAGAGAATTATTGAGCTATAAAAGTATATCAAAGGACTATATTGTAAGAACGATATTTATAGGCGGAGGCACTCCGTCTATACTTTTGCCGGGCGAGATCATGAATATTCTGGCAACGCTTCGAAGCATCTTTAAGGTAGATGAAGCAGCAGAGATCACGATAGAGGTGAATCCGGGAACACTGACCGCGATCAAGGCGGCAGAATATCTGGATGCAGGGATCAACCGTATGAGTATCGGACTGCAGTCTGCACACAATGATGAGCTTGCCATGCTTGGCAGGATCCATACATATGAGCAGTTCCTGGCTTCCTATCAGACGGCACGGGAGGCAGGCTTTCGGAATATCAACATTGATCTGATCTCTGCCATTCCTGGACAGACACTTCATTCCTATCTGGATACACTGGAACGGGTATTGAAGTGCAGACCGGAGCATATCTCCTCCTACAGTCTGATCGTGGAAGATGGTACGCCGCTCGCAGAGGATACGGAGCTTCTTGCAAAGCTCCCGGATGAGGAGACTGACCGCGAAATGTATGAGGCAACCAGAAAGGTGCTTGAGATGTCAGGGTATAAGCGGTATGAGATTTCCAATTATGCAAAGCCCGGATATGAATGCCGGCATAATATTGTATACTGGACGATGGATGAATACATCGGACTTGGTATCGGTGCGGCTTCTTTTTTTAATGGAAGAAGATACTCAAATACATTGGATATGAAGCAGTATATCCGGACGATGGAGGATGTATTTGATAAACGGTCGGTCGATGAGATTTATCAGAGTCAGGCACTGGATACGATCCGTCACATTGATGAAACGGTTGATGTTGATACCCTGATGGAGGAATATGTGATCTTTGGACTGCGGATGACAAGAGGGATCAGTGCGGCAGATTTCTATGACCGGTTTGGACATTCCTTATATGATGTCTATGGGGATGTTATAAGAAGTTATGTGGCGAGCGGACATATGAAGGATGAGAAAGGAATGGTCTTTCTAACGAGAAAGGGAATCGATGTAAGCAACAGGATCCTTGTAGATTTTCTGCATGATGAAAACAAATGAGAGACGAAGGACAGGTTCGGATATGAAAAAAGAGACAGATGGGCAGCGAGAGACTGTCATAGAAGGGAAGGAACTGAATTATACCTATCCTGGAACGAAAACTCCGGTATGGGAGAAGAATCTGACATTTACGATCGATAAAGGAGAAATCGTCGGGTTGGCAGGGCAAAATGGAAGCGGGAAGAGCACGTTGCTCCGGCTACTGGCAGGATTTATTCCATGGGAAATCAACAGGTGTTCGGGGCAGATGATTACCGGAATACCAGAACGGGATATGGCATGTGTGATCGACAGACCTTCTTTTTTTTCCGATCTTTCTGTGCGGGATAATCTGAGACTGATGGATCGTATGAATGGAGAAAAAGGGCTTATGGATGAGGAGCTGGCAGAACTTCTGGGAATCCATGAATTTGATCGGATCAAAGCATCTAAGCTGTCACTAGGTAATAAACAGAAGCTGGCGCTGTGTCTTGCAATTCATAGGGAAACAAAGCTGGCACTACTGGATGAACCTTTAAACGGACTGGATCCATTTACCAAAGCTTCCGTTCTTTTCTGTCTGAGAAAATGGAGAAAGCAGGGGATGGCTGTTATCCTTACCAGCCATATACCAGGGAATCTGGAACAGATCTGTGACCGGATATTGTATCTTTAAAACAAAAGAAATTCGATTCGGATATCAATATAGAAGAAACCATCAGAGAAACAGAAGGCAACTTTGGTTATTTCTTAATTAACAGGAGCAGGCAACAGTATGAATATTTACGGAGCAGAAGTATTTCGGTATAGCAAAAGCTTTTATGGCAGGATGATCATGATCCTGGTAGTGCCATTTGCATGTCTTACAGCAGCATTTCTTTATTATATAAGTAATGGGATAAGCAGTGACTTTCTGGCGGCGGCAGGCTTCTCAGAACAGACGGTCGAAGCGATCAAAGGCCAGATGAGCGGAATTGCTTATATTGCCTCTTCCTTTTCTGCATCCGAACTTCTGATCCTTCTTATGATGTTTCCTGTTATCCTTCATATATCTGAAGATTATGAACAGAATACATTGCGCTGTGAATTACAGAGAAGCAAGAGCAGAACAGCCTGTTATATTGCAAGAATGCTGGCAGCAGTTACTTATGCCTGGGGCATTTTATTGGAATATATTCTGATTTCCGGGGTGATAGCTGCTTTATTTTTCAGAAGTTCCCATGAAATGTCAGTAGCTTCCCGAACTGGAAAAACAGTGCTTGCGATCGTGCTGCAGTTTATAGTGACCGGAGCGTGTGTGATGTTTGTATTTATGCTGACATCCCTGATCCGTCATTCCGTCTTGTCTATGACAACGATAGTCCTTCTGGTATTCTTATTTACACCGGGATATCGTGTTCTTGCGGATTTGTTTGAGCTTCCATCCGGAGTAAAACAGATCTGGATCATAGAACTTTTGAGTACCACAAGTGATCTTGCATTTAATAGAACAGATGTATTGATCATGCTGGTAGTCGGTCTTTTATATGCTGTGATTTCTACAAGTCTCGGCATTCATTTTTTCAAAGTTCAAAAGTTATAAATTTTCTTGATTTTTTTCAAAATAAATGTTGACAAACAAGGGAGTGGGTGTTAGATTAATTTTAGTGGTTAGCACTCGGGGTATTTGAGTGCTAACAAAACGAAAGGGATGAGCAGATGGAACTTGACGAGAGAAAAGTCAAAATTCTGAAAGCTATCGTTTCCAACTATTTAGAGACCGGAGAACCTGTAGGATCGCGGACGATTTCAAAGTATACAGATTTGAATCTGAGTTCAGCGACGATCAGGAATGAGATGTCTGATCTGGAGGACATGGGTTATATATGTCAGCCGCATACATCTGCAGGAAGAATTCCAACGGACAAAGGATATCGGTTCTACGTTGACAGCCTTATGAATGAGAAGATAGAGGCTGAGACAGAGAAGGGAAATCTTCTTGAACGAGTTGATAAGATGGAGAAGATGCTGAAGCAGGTTGCCCGGGTATTAGCGGCAAATACGAATTATGCCACACTGGTTACCACACCTCAGTATAATAATACCGTGAAGTTTATACAGCTTTCCAAGGTTGCTGAATCAAAGCTTCTTGCGGTGATCATGGTGGATGGGAATATCGTAAAGAATAAGCTGATCGATACCACGTACGATCTGAAGAATGACGAGATTTTAAAATTCAATATTTTATTAAACACATTCCTTCAGGGAGCTGCATTAGAAGATATTAATCTGGAACTGATACAGACGATGAAGACGCAGGCAGGTGAGTATGCAGATATTTTAGAAACCATATTCCAGGGGATTATGGAAGCCATTCATGAAGCAGATGATCTGAAGGTTTACACAAGCGGAATGACCAACATGTTAAAGTATCCGGAATTAATGGATTCTGCGACAGCAGAGAAGCTGCTTGGAACTTTTGAAGACATAGAAGACAAAGAAGACTTTGTAAAATATGTAGAAGAAGTTATCAATAAAGATAACTCTGATATAGAGATCCGAATCGGTGATGAGAATTCCAGTGAGGATCTGAAAGATTGCTCCCTTGTAACGGCAACTTATAAGATGCCGGAAGGCGCAAAAGGAACTATAGGTATCATCGGTCCGAAACGTATGGACTATAAGAAAGTCGTTACGATGTTAAAAAATCTGACCGATGAATTGGATGATATATTTAATAATAACGAATAGGGGGTCCGATAATGGCAGACACCAAGAAAGATACTAAGAAAGTAAAGACAGATGAAAAGGCAGCAGAAACAATTGTAGATGAAGTTACAGCAGAGTCAGCAGATACTGCAGAAACAACAACTACAGATGTGAATGTTACAGAAACCGTGGATGTCCCTGAAGAGCAGGCGGAAGCAGCAAAACCGAAGCCGGTTGCAAAAGAGAACAGACGCGGCAGTAAGGCTTTAAGAGAAGAAAATGATAAATTGAAAGAGCGCTGTCAGGATGCAGAAGACAAATATAAACGTCTTCTTGCAGAGTGCGAGAATATCCGCCAGAGAAATGAAAAGGAGTCATCCAAAATGTATGATTTCGGAGCGAAGGATGTTCTTGGAAAATTACTTCCGGTAGTTGACAACTTTGAAAGAGCGATTGCAGCAATTCCGGAAGAGGATAAAGACAGACCGTTTGAAGCAGGAGTTGATAAAATCTACAAATCACTTATGACTTCACTGGAATCCATCGGCGTTACCCCGATGAACTGCGAGGGTGAACAGTTTGATCCGGCGTTCCACAATGCAGTAATGCATGTAGAGGATGAGAATTACGGAGAGAACGTGATCGTCGAAGAGATGCAGCGTGGTTACATGTATAAGGATCAGGTATTACGATTCAGCATGGTAAAGGTTGCAAACTAATAGTCAAATGACTATAGCATATAAATTTTATTAAATTAAGAAAACAGAATTTTATTTAGGAGGAATATAATCATGGGTAAGATAATTGGTATTGACTTAGGAACAACAAATTCATGTGTAGCAGTAATGGAAGGTGGTAAGCCTGTTGTTATTGCGAATACAGAAGGTATGAGAACTACACCATCTGTAGTAGGTTTCTTAAAGACAGGTGAGAGAGTAGTCGGTGAGCCTGCAAAACGTCAGGCAGTTACAAATGCAGATAAGACAATTTCATCCATCAAGCGTCATATGGGTACAGATTACAGAGTAGAGATCGATGGCAAGAAGTATTCACCGGAGGAGATTTCAGCTATGATTCTTCAGAAACTGAAATCCGATGCAGAAGGATATCTCGGTGAGAAGGTTACAGAGGCCGTTATCACAGTACCTGCTTACTTCTCAGATGCACAGAGACAGGCAACAAAGGATGCCGGTAAAATTGCAGGACTTGATGTAAAGCGTATCATCAACGAGCCTACAGCAGCAGCTCTTTCCTATGGTCTTGATAATGAACAGGAACAGAAGATCATGGTATACGATTTAGGTGGTGGTACATTCGATGTATCTATCATTGAGATTGGTGAAGGTGTCATTGAAGTATTAGCAACAGCCGGTGATAACAAGCTCGGTGGTGATGACTTTGATAACGCTATCACACAGTATATGTTAGATGAGTTTAAGAAGACAGAAGGTATTGATCTTTCAGGCGATAAGATGGCTATGCAGAGATTAAAGGAAGCAGCAGAGAAGGCAAAGAAAGAGCTTTCATCCGCTATGACAACAAACATCAACCTTCCTTTCATTACAGCAAATCAGGATGGACCAAAGCATTTTGATATGAACCTGACAAGAGCAAAATTTGATGAGTTAACAGCAGATCTGGTTGACAGAACAAAGGTACCTGTTCAGACAGCACTGGAAGATGCAGGACTTACTGCAGCAGATCTTGATAAGGTATTATTAGTTGGTGGTTCTACACGTATCATCGCCGTACAGGAAGAAGTTAAGAGATTAACAGGTAAAGAGCCGTTCAAGGGTATCAACCCTGATGAGTGTGTTGCAATCGGTGCATCTATCCAGGGCGGTAAGCTTGCAGGTGATGCCGGTGCCGGTGAGATCCTTCTTCTTGATGTTACACCACTTACACTTTCTATCGAAACAATGGGTGGTATCGCAACACATCTGATCGAGAGAAACACGACAATTCCTACAAAGAAGAGCCAGATTTTCTCAACAGCACAGGATAATCAGGATGCCGTTGATATCAACGTAGTACAGGGTGAAAGACAGTTTGCAAAAGATAATAAGAGTCTTGGACGTTTCAGACTGGATGGTATCGCTCCTGCAAGAAGAGGCGTTCCTCAGATCGAAGTATCATTCGATATCGATGCGAATGGTATCGTAAATGTATCTGCTAAGGATCTCGGAACAGGAAGAGAACAGCACATTACAATTACTTCCGGTACATCACTTTCAGATGATGATATCGAGAGAGCAGTAAAAGAAGCTGCAGAATACGAAGCACAGGATAAGAAACGTAAGGAAGGCATTGAAGCAAGAAATGAAGCAGATGCACTTGCATTCCAGACAGAAAAAGCACTGAATGAAGTCGGAGATAAGCTTTCAGATGCAGATAAGTCTGCCGTACAGGCTGACTTAGACTCATTAAAGTCAACAATTGAAAGCACGGATGCAGAGAATATGACAGATCTTGATGTGGATAAGATCAAGGCGGCTAAGGATAAGCTTATGGAAAGTGCTCAGAATCTGTTCGCTAAGCTTTATGAGCAGAATGGTCCCGGAGCAAATGCAGGAACAGGTACAGGTACACCGGACTTTTCAGAGGGTGATGTAGTAGATGGAGATTTCACAGAGGTTTAAGCCTTGAAATAATATGAAATGTAGTCTATAGTAAATATCTGACAGTAAAACAGGAAAATTGTTTCCTGTTTTACTGTGGATATGAAAGTATATCGCAGATGAAAGGTTAAAAGTTATGGCAGAAACAAAAACTGATTACTATGAGGTCCTTGGTGTAACCAAGAATGCCTCAGAGGCAGAGATAAAAAAAGCATATCGTGTCGTAGCCAAGAAATATCATCCTGATATGAACCCGGGCGATGCGGAAGCTGAAAGAAAATTTAAAGAAGCAGCGGAAGCTTATGCAGTACTTAGTGACCCGGAGAAGCGAGCAAAATATGATCAGTATGGTCATGCGGCATTTGATCCAAATGCCGGCGGCAGTGGCTTTGGTGGCTTCGGCGGCTTTGATTTTGCTGATATGGGAGATATTTTCGGAGATATTTTCGGAGATATGTTCGGTGGTGGAAGCAGACAGAGAAATTCAAACGGACCTGTAAAGGGTGCTAACATCAAGACAACGATCAGAGTTGCTTTTGAGGAAGCAATATTTGGTACACAGAAAGAACTGGATCTTCCGTTAAAGGATGAATGTGAAGTATGTAAGGGAACCGGTTCACAGCCGGGACATCAGCCGGAGGTTTGTGGCAAATGCGGCGGAAAAGGTCAGATCGTTACAACACAGCAGTCCTTGTTTGGCGTAGTAAGAAATGTATCGACTTGTCCGGACTGTGGCGGATCCGGTAAGATCATTAGATATAAATGTAGCAACTGTGCGGGAACCGGTTATGTAAAGAGCAGAAAGAAGATTCAGATCGCTGTTCCGCCTGGAGTAGATAACGGAACCAATATCCGTATCAAAGGAAAAGGTGAACCTGGATTTAATGGTGGTGAAAGAGGAGATCTTCATGTTACGATCCTTGTTGATCGTCATCCGAAGTTCCAGAGACAGGAATACAATCTTTACTCCTCCGAACCGATCTCATTCACACAGGCAGCACTGGGTGGAAATATTAAGATCCATACGATCGAGGGAGAGATTGATTACACGATTCCACCAGGAACACAGACCGATACCAAGGTTAAGCTGAAGGGAAAAGGTGTGCCAAACCTGAAGAATCCTACTCAGCGTGGTGATCATTATGTAACACTGGTTGTACAGGTCCCTGAGAAGCTGACTGCAGAACAGAAGCGTATCTTGAATGAATACGAGCAGGCAACATTGGTTGAGACCAGACCTGCAACAGATTCGGTAGGAACATCATTCTCGTTTGGAGATCACAAAAAAAGAAAGAAGAAATAGGTAAATAGATTATGAAATGGACACAAATCACGATTGAAACAACGTGTGAGGCTGTCGATTTACTCAGCGCCTTCCTCGATGAGGAAGGCGTTTTGGGTATAGAAGTCGATGACAATGTGCCTCTGACAGATGAAGAAATGGCAGCGATGTTTGTAGATCTTCTGCCGGATGAGATGCCGACGGATGACGGAACAGCAAAGGTTTCCTGCTATCTGGATGATTCCTTTGACAAGGAAGAGATAAAGACCAAGATAAAAAACGAACTGGAACGGTTGTCAGAATTTATTCCGGTTGGAGCCTGTAATATCATAGAATCCGAGACGGAAGATGTGGACTGGATGAATAACTGGAAAGCATATTTTAAACCGTTTCGTCTGTATGATAATATCGTTATCAAACCAACCTGGGAGGATGCACCTTCTGACGTAACAGATGATGATATTGTGATCGATATTGATCCGGGTGCAGCATTTGGAACCGGTTCCCATGAGACAACCAGATTATGTATCGGACAGTTGAAGAAATATATGAAAGAAGGAGATCTGGTTCTTGACTGTGGAAGCGGAAGCGGGATTCTTTCCTTTGTATGCAGTAATCTTGGCGCAAAAGAGGTTCTTGGAATTGATATAGATGAAACTGCGGTTCATGTCAGCATCGAGAACAGGGAGATCAACCATATTACTGAAGATCAGGTTCAGTTCCTCTGTGGCAATGTGCTCGCAGATAAAGAGCTTGTCCAGTCGATTGAGCCGAAATATGATATCGTAGTTGCGAATATTCTTGCAGATGTAATCATCCCACTTTCCGGTGTTGTACAGCAGTTTATGAAGGATGATGCGAAGTTTATCTGTTCCGGAATTATCAATACAAAAGAAGATGAGGTCAGACAGGCACTTCTTGACAATCACTTCAGAATAGTGGATACTGTCTCTATGAAAGACTGGATCAGTTTTGTAGCTGAGAAGGATAATTAGTCATAAAGAGACAGGATTGGGAAGATGAATCGTTTTTTTGTAGATTTTGATGGACGGGAATTTGATAAGAGCATTGATATTACCGGTGAGGATGTCAATCATATTAAGAATGTTCTTCGTTTAAAAGTAAATGATGAGATCATAATAAGTGATGGCAGGGGTAGAGATTACCGCTGCCAGATTTCAGTTATGGATCATGAAAAAGTGGTTGCAGATATTCTGGATGTATGTGATAATTTTGCAGAACTTGAAACAGGGATTACGTTGTTCCAGGGATTTCCAAAGGCAGATAAAATGGAATGGATCATCCAGAAGACGGTAGAACTTGGTGTGACCAGGATCGTACCGGTTATGACGAAACGGACGGTTGTCAAGCTGGATGCGAAGAAAGCAGGAAAGAAGACGGAACGTTATCAGGCAATCGCACTTGCGGCGGCGAAGCAGTCGGGCAGAGGCATAATCCCGGAGGTGACGGCTCCCGTAACATGGAAAGAGGCTCTTGCTATGGCAAAGGAGCTTGATATGAATATGATCCCATATGAGGAAGCAGAAGGAGTCGCATATTCGAAAGAGGTCTTTGCATCGATCAAAGGAAAGAAAAGTCTTGGTATATTTATAGGTCCGGAAGGTGGATTTGCCAGAGAAGAAGTTGAGACAGCGGTAGCTATGGGTGCGAAGATGGTCACACTTGGACACAGGATTTTGCGTACAGAGACGGCAGGAATGGCGGTCATGTCGATCATAATGTTTGAACTGGAAGAGGATAGATAGAGATGGAAGCATATTTTGATAATGCAGCAACAACAAAGGTATTTCCGGAAGTGAAAGATCTGGTAGTAAAATTAATGGAAGAAGATTATGGAAATCCTTCTTCCTTGCATCAGAAAGGTCTGGATGCAGGACACTATATCAAGGAGACGAAAGAGATTCTTGCAAAAGAATGGAAGGTAGACAGCAAAGAGATCGTGCTGACTTCCGGTGGAACGGAATCCAATAATCTTGCGTTGATCGGAGCGGCACTTGCGAATAAAAGAAGTGGTAACCGGATCATAACTTCTAAGGTGGAACATGCATCCGTATCAAGTACGATGGCATTTTTGGAGAGCCTTGGATTTGAAGTTGTATATCTGAATGTAGATCACCAGGGAATCGTGGATCTGGAACAATTAGAACAGGAAGTGAACGAGGATACGATCCTTGTATCTGTTATGTATGTAAATAATGAGATTGGTGCAGTAGAGCCGATTCAGGAGATTGCAGAGATTATCAAAGAAAAGAATCCGAAGACGCTCTTTCATGTGGATGCGATTCAGGCATTTGGCAAATATCACATTTACCCGAAACGGATGGGTATCGATCTGATGTCTGTAAGTGGTCATAAGATACATGGACCAAAAGGAACGGGAGCATTGTTTATCAAGAACCGTACGAAGGTGAAGCCAATCATATACGGCGGCGGACAGCAGGATGGAATGCGGTCAGGTACAGAAAATGTACCGGGATTTGCAGGATTTGGACTGGCAACAAAGATAGTTTATGAAGATCTGGAAGCCAGAATTGTTCGTATGCGGGCGGTAAAAGACCGTTTGACCGAACGGCTAAAGGCACTTCCGGATGTATATATCAATGAAGGGGAAGCGCCACATATCCTAAGTGTATCATTTGTTGGTGTTCGAAGCGAAGTGATGCTGCATGCATTAGAAGAGCGGCAGATTTATGTTTCTTCCGGATCGGCGTGTTCGTCGAATAAACCGGCAGTCAGCCATGTATTGTCTTCGATCGGTTTGCAGAAGAATCGGTTGGAATCCACGATCCGTTTCAGTTTTTCGGCAGAGAACACAGTGGAACAGGCAGACTATGCAGCAGATGTGATAGAGGAGATCCTGCCGGTTTATAGAAAATATGTCAGAAAAAAGTAGTATCAAACGAATGGAAAGTTTGTTTATAATAGTAAAAAACAGGTGAAGAATAAATAAACAGGATGAAAATTGGAGGTTGAGAGAAGTATATGCAGTATAAGGCATTTATGATCAAATATGCTGAGATCGGTACAAAAGGAAAAAACCGGTATATATTTGAAGATATCCTTGTAAAAAACATTAATCGTAAGATCAAAAATTGTGGTGATTTTTATATCCGCAAGGAACAGGGAAGGATCTTTATTGAAGCAAAATCAGACTATGATTATGAAGATGTAGTGAATGCACTGACCAAGGTATTCGGTATCGTTGGAATCTGCCCGATCGTGGTAGAGGAGGATACATCGTTTGAAGCGATCAAAGGAAAGGTGATCGCATATGTGGATCAGGCATATCGTAAGAAGAACTTTACCTTTAAAGTAAATACAAGAAGAAATGATAAAAGCTATCCTATGACCTCAATGGAGGTAAATGCGGAGCTTGGTCATTATCTGTTAGAGGCATTTCCGGATACTTCCGTTGATGTTCATGAACCGGATGAGATCATAAATGTAGAGATCCGGAAGACGGTATATATTTATTCAATCACGATTCCAGGCCCGGGAGGACTTCCGGTTGGTACAAATGGCAAGGGAATGGCATTATTATCCGGTGGAATTGACAGCCCGGTTGCAACTTATATGATCGCAAAACGTGGAGTTCAGATGGAAGCGGTATATTTCCATGCACCGCCATTTACCAGTGAACGTGCCAAAGAAAAGGTAATTGATCTGGCATGTCTGGTTGCGGATTATGCAGGTGCGATCAAGCTGCATGTTGTAAACTTTGCAGATGTTCAGATGGCAATCTATGATAACTGTCCGCACGAGGAACTTACGATCATTATGAAGCGTTATATGATCAAGATAGCAGAAGAGCTGGCAAAGAGAAATGACTGTCAGTGTACGGTGACGGGAGAAAGTATCGGGCAGGTATCCAGCCAGACGGTATTCAGTCTTGCTGTTATCAATGATGTCAGTACTTTGCCGGTATTCCGTCCATGTATCGGACTGGATAAGCAGGAGATCGTTGACATATCAGAGAAAATCGGAACCTATGAGACTTCAATCCTTCCTTATGAGGACTGCTGTACAACATTTGTAGCAAAGCACCCGGTAACAAAACCGATATTATCTGCGATCGAGAAATCGGAAGCAAAGCTTGCCGGTATTATCGAACCGTTATATGAAAAAGCGTTAGAGTCTGTAGAAACTGTAATGTGCAGATCACAGAGATAAGATGAAAAAAGCTTGCCACTACAAAGGCGGCAAGCTTTTTTATGCAGAATGACTGTCGGAACGGGCATTCTGTATGTATGCAAATAGTCGGTTATGATTATTCAACAACGTAAGGCTTGATTGCTGCAAGAATATCAGCAAGATCCTTGTCATCAGCGTGAATGTTTAATTCAATTGGCTTTGAAATATCAAGGCTGAATATACCCATAATTGATTTTGCATCAATAACATAACGTCCTGAGATGAGGTCGAATTCTGCGTCGAATTTTGCAATTTCATTGCAGAATGCTTTTACCTTATCGATTGAATTTAAAGAAACCATTAATGCTTTCATGATTGCCCTCCTAAAAGTTAGATTATCCGGAGTCATAATGACCGCGGATGTTTATATATTTATAATATCTTTTGGAGAGGGAAAAGTCAATAATAAGAAAGGAAAAATAAGGAATGCTGAAGGGAAAAACAGTAGCCCCTCTGACACTGGGCTGCAAGGTAAATCAATACGAGACAGATGGTATGATCGAACTCTTAAAAGAGGCTGGTATGACGGCTGTTTCCTTCGAAGAAAAAGCAGATGTGTATCTGATAAATACATGCTCTGTTACCAATATGGCAGATAAAAAGTCCAGACAGATGATACACAGAGCCAAGAAGCTGAATCCGGATGCGGTTGTAATAGCAGCGGGCTGTTATGTGCAGGCGGCAAAAGATAAGCTGATGGAAGATGACAGGATATCTATTATCATCGGGAATAATAAAAAGAAGGACATTGTGCAGATTCTTGAAGACTATCTGGAGATCGGAGTGACGGACGAAGGCATGCTCGATATTGCGGCAGAAAAGGAATATGAACCGCTTACGATCAACAGTACCTTAGAACATACACGGGCATATGTGAAGATTCAGGATGGATGTAACCAGTTCTGCTCTTATTGTATTATTCCGTACGTTAGAGGAAGAATCCGGAGCCGGGAGCTTGCATCGATTACAGAAGAAGTAGAACGTCTGGCACAGACCGGAGTAAAAGAGATTGTTCTGACGGGTATCCATATCTCATCTTATGGCAAGGATAAGGAAAATGAGGTAGGACTCGCAGATGTAATTGACGCAATCTCAAAAATTGAATCAATTGAACGGATCCGTCTTGGTTCTCTGGAACCGGGTATCATTACAGATACATTTATAGATCGTATTGTGGATAATAAAAAGGTATGTCCGCATTTCCATTTAAGCCTGCAAAGTGGTTGCAATACAGTATTGAAACGGATGAACCGGAAATATACTTGTGAAGAATACTTTGAAAAATGTGAGATGCTTCGTAAGGCATTTGACCGCCCGGCTTTGACAACAGATGTGATCGTAGGCTTTCCGGGAGAAACGGATGAAGAATTTCAGGAAACGGTTGACTACCTGACGAAACTTAATCTGTATGAAATGCATATATTTAAATTTTCACCGAGACAGGGAACGGTTGCAGCCGGTATGAGGGATCAGATCGGACCGGAGATCAAGAATCAGAGGAGCGATGTGCTGCTGGCATTATCTGAAAAGAACAAACATGCATATGAAGCTTCTTTTCGGGGAGAAACTCTGGAGGTTCTGATTGAAGAAAAAGTCCGGAGAAATGGAAAAGACGGATACCGTGGACATACAGAACGCTATATAGATATTTTTGTAGAGGAAGAATGTATGCATAGGATTTGTGGACGAGAAGTGGATATCATCAATCATATAGTGCAGATTCCATATGGCATGGAATAGACAGCCGGTGTGGGAAAATTATGCATGAATTGCGTTGGAACATATACAAATATGCGGCTTTAGGTTGAATTTTGCGTGATTTTATATTATTATAGGGTAAGATTTTTTTGCAAAGATGCCGATGGCACTTGATAAAAGTAAGGATGTGAGTATATGAATAATAGAGAAAATACACAACATATTGCACAACTGAAAGATAATACAATAGATGTAACACAGATCATTGGACAGGTTTATGAGGCTTTGACAGAAAAAGGATATAATCCGGTCAGCCAGCTTGTTGGTTATATTATGAGTGGAGATCCTACATATATCACCAGCTATAAGAATGCAAGAAGTCTGATCATGAAGGCAGAGCGGGATGAGATCATTGAAGTTCTGTTTGAAGATTACATCAAGAATAATCTGATCAAGTAGATGAAGAGTGTATCAGAATAATCGAATCAGGCAGAGAGAAGAACAGGATAAGAGTATGCGGATAATTGGATTGGACTACGGAACAAAGACAGTAGGAGTTGCGGTCAGTGATGCGCTGATGATCACGGCACAGCCACTTGAAACAATAGAAAGAAAATCAGCAAACAAGCTTCGACAGACACTTGCGAGAATAGAGAGTATCATTGAAGAATATCAGGCGGAACGGATCGTTCTCGGATATCCGAAGAATATGAATAATACGATTGGAGAACGGGCAGAAGCGACCGAACAGTTTAAAGAAGATCTGGAACGCAGGACAGGCCTGGAAGTGATCCTGTGGGATGAAAGACTCTCTACGGTAGAAGCAGAACGGATTTTAATGGATACCGGAGTCAGAAGAGAAAACCGGAAGCAGTATGTGGACAAGATGGCTGCTGCGGTTATTTTGCAGAATTATCTTGACAGTCAGGCTCATGAAGGGCAGACAGAATAGTCGAAAGGATTAAACAGAATGGAAAACGACAGCATAGTATTTACAGATGAAGATGGCAATGAGGTTGCTTTTTCTGTTATGGAGCAGACAACTCTTGGCGGAGTGAATTACCTGCTTGTTACAGAAGATGGAGACGATGAGGATGATGGTTCTTTCCTGATCCTGAAGGAGAATGCTTCAGACAGTGAAGGTGAGATGGCAGCGTTTGATATCGTTGAAGATGACAAAGAATTAGAAGCAGTTATGAAGATATTTGAAGAACTGCTAGAGGACGTAGATTTGGAGGTATAGAACATTGAAAAAATTGAATAGTGATGCAGTAAAGATCATTCCATTGGGCGGATTGGAACAGATTGGAATGAACATTACTGCAATAGAGTATGAGGACTCTATTATAGTCATTGACTGCGGTCTGGCATTCCCTGAGGACGATATGTTAGGAATCGATCTTGTAATACCGGATGTCACTTACCTTAAGGAAAACGCGGACAAAGTCAAAGGACTTGTGGTTACCCATGGTCATGAGGATCATATCGGAGCCATTCCTTACATTGAGAAAGAACTCAATATGCCGATTTACGCAACAAAGCTTACGATGGGACTGATCGAGAATAAACTGAAAGAACATAATCTGATGAACAACACCAGACGTAAGGTTGTAAAATATGGACAGAATATCATTCTTGGAAAATTCCGGATAGAATTTATTAAGACGAACCATTCGATTGCTGATTCCGCAGCATTGGCGATCTATACGCCGGCAGGACTGCTTGTCCATACCGGAGATTTCAAGATTGATTATACACCGGTATTTGGAGACATGATCGATCTCCAACGTTTTGCAGAACTTGGAAAAAAAGGCGTTCTGGCACTGATGGCAGATTCCACAAATGCAGAACGTGAGGGCTTTACAAAGTCAGAAAAGACAGTAGGAAGAACCTTTGATAATCTGTTCAATGATAATCAAAATCATCGTATTATTATTGCTACATTTGCATCGAATGTAGATCGTGTGCAGCAGATTATCAATTCGGCATATAAATATGGCAGAAAAGTAATCATCGAAGGAAGAAGTATGGTGAATATCATCAGTACAGCTTCTGAACTCGGATATATTGATATACCGGACAACACGCTGATCGATATCAGCCAGATCAAGAATTATCCGGATGAGAAGCTGGTTCTGATCACGACAGGAAGCCAAGGTGAAAACATGGCTGCCTTATCAAGGATCGCAGCATCGATCCATAATAAGATTTCTATCATGCCGGGAGATGTGGTCATATTCAGTTCGCACCCAATCCCTGGTAATGAAAAAGCGGTATTCAAGGTGATCAATGAGCTGGAAATGAAAGGTGCTCATGTAATTTTTGAAGATACACATGTATCCGGACATGCATGCAGAGAGGAATTGAAGCTGATCTATGCACTCACAAAACCAAAATATGCGATACCAGTACATGGTGAGTACAGACATCTGAAGCGCCATGCAGAGCTGGCACAGGAGATGGGTATTCCAAAAGAGAATATCAAGATTCTGACAACAGGAGATGTTCTGGAAGTCAGTGAGGATAAACTGGAAGTAACCGGAAAAGTTCCTGCACAGGGAGTCTTTGTTGACGGACTTGGAGTTGGAGATGTTGGAAATATCGTTTTAAGAGACAGACAGCTTCTGTCGCAGAATGGTCTTCTGATCATCGTAGTGACACTCGATAAATACAGCAATAACCTGATTGCAGGACCGGATATCGTTTCCCGTGGATTTGTATATGTCAGAGAATCGGAAACATTGATGGAAGACTGCCGTGCCGTAGTAGAAGAAGCACTGGAGAAATGCCTGCGGAAGAATATTACCGACTGGGGCAAGATCAAGACAACCATCAAGGATTCCTTAAGTGAATTCCTTTGGAAGCGGACGAAGAGAAGCCCGATGATCCTTCCGATCATTACCGAAGTATAAATTGTCCTGAAAAATAGTGTCCATGCACAGATGCAGGTTAAGAAGAAAAGAGGAAACAGACATGAGTGATGTTGTTGAACTCAGCAAAAAACTGAATGAAACGATAAAGGAGTCAGAATTCTACAGAAATTATCTGGCCTGCCGTGAACGGCTGTATGAACATCCGGATCTTCTCCGGGGACTGAATGAATTCAAGAAAAGAAATTCAGAGATCCAGAACCGTGGCTCTGTGGATAATCCATACGATGAGGTGGTTGCACTGTTTGAGGAGTATGACGCAATCGTTCACGACACGATCGTGAATGATTTCCTTCGGGCAGAACGAAAGCTGTGCAGGATGTTGAAAACGATGTATGATGAGATTGCAGATGGTCTGGATGTTGACATAAAGCAGTAGGATATGATAAAACAGTTACGAGAAGTGTCTGGATGGACACCGTAAGATAAGGAGAACAGATATGGCTATAGATAGTGCTGTAACAATGAAACGGATATTGCGGTTTGCGATAGGCTTACTGGTAAATGTATTTATCCTGTTTATACTTGTGAAAGTGTTTGCGTTTGGCTTTAGCTTTGCCTATGATGTATTTGCCAGCAATAGCTGTAAGGATAAATCTGATACAAAGGTAGTCACAGTCACAGTTCTGCCGGATTCTTCGATCAAGGATGTATGCGAGACTCTGGATGATGCCGGAGTTGTTAAAAATGCATACGCACTGATGGTACGTATCCGAATCGGATCTTATGCAGCAAAGATAAAACCTGGAACATATGAGATCGCACCAAGTTATACAAATGATGAGATCATAACGATCATAACAGGTGGAACTCTGGATAGTGACAGTAAGAAAAGTGGAGATAATAAATGATAACAGATGAGAGAATTGCATCCTTCATAAATTCATTCAACAATGACTATGATGATGCAATAACTGCTATCAGAAAAGAAGCAGAAGAGCAGGGGGTTCCTATCATACGAAGAGAGGCCGGAGAATTTATCAGGCTTCTTCTTAGAATGAAGAAACCGGTAAATATACTGGAGATAGGAACTGCGGTAGGCTTTTCTGCTATTTTTATGAGCAGGTTTATTGCAGAGGGTGGACATATCACAACAATTGAAAACTATCAGCCGAGAATTGATCGGGCAAAAGAGAATATAAAGCTGGCAGGTGCAGAAAAGAAGATCACTCTGTTAGAGGGAGATGCAAATGAGATCCTGCCGACATTGTCGGATCAATATGATCTGGTCTTTATGGATGCTGCAAAAGGTCAGTATGGAAGCTTTTTCCAGAAGGTGGTTCCTTTGCTTGCGCCGGAAGGAATCCTGCTATGTGATAATGTGCTGCAGGATGGAGATGTACTGGAATCGCGGTTTGCAGTAACCAGAAGAAACCGGACAATTCATGCCAGAATGCGGGAATATCTGTATGAATTAAAGCATGATGAACGGCTGGATACAGCCATCCTGAATATAGGAGATGGAATGAGCCTATCGGTGAAAAAAACGGCTGATAAAAAGGATCATTGAAAAAGTAGTGGATCAATGAAAAAACAAGAAGATATTAACAGGCGGATGGCAACAGACTAAAAGGTGATGTCATCTGTACGGAAAGAAAAGAAGAGGGTTTTGAAAGATATGGCAGAACGTAAAGTGGAACTGCTTGTTCCGGCAGGTAGTCTTGAGGTATTAAAGGTTGCAGTAGATTATGGTGCGGATGCAGTCTATATTGGCGGACAGGCATATGGACTTCGTGCAAAAGCAGATAATTTTTCGATTGAAGAAATGAAAAAGGCTGTGAAATATGCGCATGCAAAGAATGCAAAGGTATATGTGACAGCAAATATATTTGCACATAATTATGATATTGAAGGAATGAAGGCATATTTTGAGCAGTTGAAGGATACCGGTGTCGATGCGGTTCTGGTATCAGATCCGGGTATTTTTATGCTGGCAAAGGAAACCATGCCTGATATGGAACTTCATATCAGCACCCAGGCAAATAACACGAATTACCTGACGTATAACTTCTGGTATAATATGGGGGCAAAACGAGTGGTCACAGCCAGAGAGCTGTCACTTGTGGAGATTAAACAGATCAGAGAACATATTCCGGAGGATATGGAGATTGAGTCCTTTATGCATGGAGCAATGTGCATTTCCTATTCCGGACGCTGCCTGCTTAGCAGTTATTTTACAGGAAGAGATGCAAATCGTGGAGCATGTACACATCCATGTAGATGGAAGTATCACATTGTAGAAGAAACAAGACCGGGCGAGTACATGCCGGTCAATGAAGATGACAGGGGTACTTATATTTTTAATTCCAAAGATCTTTGTATGATTGAGCATATCCCGGAAATGATCGATGCCGGAATTGACAGCTTTAAGATTGAGGGAAGAATGAAAACGGCACTATATGTTGCAACGGTAGCAAGAACCTATCGTAAAGCAATTGATGACTATATGGAATCTCCGGAACTGTACCGGTCAAATATGGAATATTATAAATCAGAAATTGCAAAATGCACATACCGTCAGTTTACAACTGGATTTTATTTTGGAAAAACAGATCAGGATTCTCAGATCTATGATAATAACACATATATTAAAAACTGTACTTATATAGGCAATGTACAGGAGGTTACAGAGGACGGACTGGTTGCATTTGAACAGAAAAACAAATTCTCGGTCGGAGAAGAGATAGAATGTATGAACTTTGATGGAACCAATACGGTCTGCCGGGTTGAGGAGATCTACAATGACCGGATGGAACCGATGGAATCAGCACCGCATCCAAAGATGCAGTTGTATGTAAAGCTGGACCGCCCGGTATCAGCGGGAATGATACTCAGACGGCAGGAGCTTTCGGAATAGGTCAGGCTTCAAGCTGCCTGCGGATCTTCTGTAATGCCCGTTTTTCGATCCTGGAGACATAGGAACGGGAAATCCCCATCTGGCTGGCAATCTCTTTCTGTGTGCGTGGAGGTTGACCGTATAGACCATAACGACGGATGATAAGGCTGGCTTCCTGCTCGGACAGACAGTGCTTCAGACAGTATGGAAGACGGTTTATGTGGTAAGCATGCACCATAGAATCCAGAATGGTTGCTTCATCCTGACTGATGATGTCGATCAGATTGATCTCATTTCCTTCTTTGTCGGTACCGATCGGTTCAAACAGGGAGACTTCGCGGGCGCATTTTCTGGAGTGACGGAGCATCATGAGCAGCTCGTTGTCGATACACCTGGAAGCGTATGTGACCAGACGGTTGCCTTTGGCATGGTCGTAGGAATCGATCGCCTTGATAAGACCGATGGTTCCGACGGAGAGCAGATCATCATTGTCAGCGGTTCCAATGTATTTTTTTGCAATATGGGCGACCAGACGCATATTGGATTCGATCAGAATCCGCCGCGCATCGGCATCCCCTGCCCTGCATAATTTCAGATAATATTCTTCCTGATCCGGTAAAAGGGGTTTTTTAAATGCCTGCATAGAAAATAGACCCCTAGCGATTTGTATATATTTTATGATTAAAATGTGGAAAAAGTGCATATCCCAAAAAATAAAATTGGTAAAATGTGAAAAAAATTAAAAAAAATTGACTAAATTCTGTTCAAAATGTTTAATTTTTTATTAGATTGTGCTATACTCTGTAAGTAATGCTTGTATATTTCAGAAATGTAGGAGGGACAGACCGGTATGCGATTAGGAATGGGTCGTAAAAAGATTAGAATAGGTGATATTCTCGTAGCGGCAGGAGCTATTACAGAAGAACAGTTACAGGAGGCTCTGGCATATCAGAAAGAGAATGGCGGAAAACTCGGAAATGTTCTTGTTGATCTTGGTATGATCAGTAATGAGATTCTGATAACGCTTCTGACACAGCAGCTTGGCATTGATTACATAGAATTAAAGGGAGCAAAGATAGAAGAGAAGGTGCTTCATCTGGTTCCGGAGAATATGGTAGCAAAATATAAAGTTATTCCTATCGAGATCGATCCGGATAACCCGAATATTTTAAAACTTGCTATGTCAGATCCGATGGATATCAATGCGATCGATGATATTGGACTTGTAACCAATATGCAGGTGGAGCCTATGCTTGCAACAGAGGATCAGATCAATGATGCCATCGGCAAGTACTACGGAAGCTCCAAAGCAATGGAAGCGGCTGAGATGTATCGTCAGGAACAGGCAGATGCACTTGGCGGCGGAGATGAAGATGAAGTAAATGAAGATATAGATAATTCTCCTATCGTTTTGCTTGTAAAACAGATTATAGAAGGCGGAGTTCGACAGAGAGCGTCCGATATTCATATTGAGGCATTGGAAAGCAGTGTCCGTGTCCGTTACAGGATCGATGGTGCATTAAAACAGGTTATGTCCTACGACTTAAGTATTCTTGCGGGTATCACAGCCCGAATCAAGATCATCGGTGGTATGGATATTGCAGAAAAGAGAAAGCCACAGGATGGTCGTATCACGATCTTTGTAGACCGCAGAGAGTTTGATGTCCGTGTATCTATCCTTCCGACTGTATATGGAGAGAAGACGGTTATGCGACTTACCTCCAAGGACGGACTTACAAAACCGAAGAGCGGACTTGGTCTGGATGAGGATGAGATCAAGGTATTTGATGGAATCCTGAGTAATCCACACGGAATCATCCTTGTAACAGGACCTACCGGTTCCGGTAAATCAACGACACTGTACACATCCTTAAGTGAGCTGAACAAAGAGGATGTAAACATTATCACAGTAGAAGACCCTGTCGAGGCGAATATCAATGGTATTAACCAGGTACAGGTAAACAATAAAGCAGATATGACATTCGCAGCAGCCTTAAGATCCATTCTTCGTCAGGATCCGGATATCATAATGATCGGAGAAATTCGAGATGGTGAGACTGCTCAGATCGCGGTTCAGGCCGCTATCACAGGACACTTGGTTGTATCAACACTCCATACAAACTCAGCAGCAAGTACGATCACCCGTCTGGAAGATATGGGAATCGAACCTTATGTTGTAGGTGATGCGGTTGTAGGTGTTATTGCACAGCGACTTGTAAGAAGACTGTGCCCGACCTGCAAACAGCCTCGTCTCGTAGAAGATGAAGAGAGAATGGTACTCGGCGTGCCGGAGGATGAAGAAGATGTTATCATCTATGAGCCGTCTGGCTGCCCGTTGTGTAATGATACAGGATATTCAGGACGAATCGGTGTATATGAGATGATGCCGGTATCCAAAGCACTGCAGGCGGTTATCTCGACCGGAGCGACAGCGGATAAGATTGAAAAACAGGCACTTGCAGAAGGTATGCTTACTTTGAAGATGGGTGCTGCCAAACATGTGCTGAATGGAATTACCTCCATGTCAGAGATGAAGAAGATCGTATATACAACAGGTGATGAATATTAAAAGATCCGGTTCGGTGATAAACCGGCATGGATGAAAAAGATTTTTAGCAGAGAAGAATATGTGATCAGGCTCTGTAAAAATAAAATTGAAATTATGAATGCAACAAAGAAAGGAAGGAAACAGTATGCTGGATATGAAAGAGCTCCTGGCATTCTCGGTTGAGGCAAAAGCGTCGGATGTACATATTGCCGTAGGCATACCACCGAAACTTAGAATCAATGGACGACTGACAGAAGTTGAAGTTCCTCCGCTTACACCGGCTGATGCGGCTGAAGCAATCGGAGCAACGATGAAAGAGAGACATGTAGCAATTTTAAAAGATAGAGGTGAGGTCGATTTCTCATTCGATTCACCAGAAACCGGTCGTTTCCGTGTAAACGTATATATGGATCGTGGTAATATGGCTGCGGCATACAGACGAGTAGAAACACAGATCCCAAGACCGGATCAGCTCGGTATTCCGAGAGAGGTTGTTGAATTATATAAGAGAAAAAGAGGTCTGGTACTTGTAACAGGACCTACCGGTTCCGGTAAATCAACAACACTTGCTTCTATTATTAATAAGGCAAATGAAAACCTGACCGATCATATCATTACACTGGAGGATCCTATCGAGTATATTCACCATCACAACAAGGCAATCGTTAATCAACGAGAAGTTGGTATGGATACACTCAGTTATGCGAATGCTCTTCGTGCAGCGCTCCGTGAAGATCCTGATATTATTCTTGTAGGAGAGATGCGAGATCTTGAAACGATTTCAACAGCGATCACTGCAGCCGAGACCGGACACCTGGTATTCTCGACTCTGCATACGATCGGTGCGGCAAGTACGATCGACCGTATTATCGATATCTTCCCGACAAACCAGCAGCAACAGGTACGAGTACAGCTTGCGATGGTACTGGAAGGTGTTATTTCCCAGTCGCTGCTTCCGACAGCGAACGGACAGGGACGAGTTGCAGCATTTGAAGTAATGCTTGCATCACCGGCGATCCGAAGCCTGATACGAGAAGCGAAGACACATCAGATCCAGTCGACGATCCAGACCAGCAGACAGCTCGGAATGATCACAATGGATGATGCATTGTATGATCTGTTCTCGTCCGGCACGATCACCAGAGAGATGGCTATGACATATGCACAGGATCAGCAGTATCTCAGAAAGAAGATCAACGGACAATAAGATGTACAATCCTTTTGTGCAATTCTTACAAAAAAAACTGCAATCATAAGAAATTATTGAATGTGGTTGAGAAATATAGTAATATAACAGGTATAGTATATGTAAAAGTCCGTGAATTTACGCGCACTTTTAGCTGGTAATAGTAGAAAACTATTACAAAAAAGAAGAAATATGACAGGGTCGGAGGAGAAACAATGGCAGTATTTAACTACAAGGTTGTTGACAAAAATGGTAAGAATAAAAAAGGTACCATTGAGGCCCCGAACAGAGATGGAGCGGAGAAGAAGCTGAAGGCAGATGGTTATGCGATCATGAGCCTGACAGAGCAGAACAGTCCATTTTCAGGGGGTTTGATTAAGAAGAAGGTAAAATCAAAAGATTTGGCAGTCTTCTGTAAACAGTTTTCAGCAGTTATAAGAGCTGGTGTTACGATTATATCAGCACTGGAACTGATGGGAGACCAGATAGAAAACAAAACACTGCAGAGAGCAGTTATGGATGCAAAGACATATGTTGAAAAGGGTGGAACGCTTGCAGATGCACTTCGTGTAAACTCAGAGGTATTTCCACCGATCATGATCAACATGGTCGCAGCCGGAGAGTTATCCGGTAACCTGGAGATCTGTCTCGACAGACTGACAGAGCACTTTGAAAAAGATAATGCGTTATCAGCAAAGATCAAGGGTGCGATGACATATCCTATCGTAGTATTCATCGTCATGATCATCGTAGTAATCGTGGTAATGGTAATGGTTATTCCTAACTTCTCAAGTATGTTTGCGGAGATGGGAACACAGCTTCCGCTGGCAACACGAATCATGGTAGCGGCAAGTAATTTCATTATACATAAGTGGTGGCTGTTGATCATCATCGTTGCAGCTATCGTTGTTGGCTGCAAGGCATTCAAGAGAAGTTCTGTTGGCGAACAGCTTTTCGCGAATATGGCGATCAAGATGCCGATTTTTGGTAACCTGACAATCAAGTCAGCATGTTCCAGATTTGCAAGAACAATGAGTACACTGATGGCATCCGGTATTTCCATGATCGATGCTGTTGAACAGGTGGCAAAGATGATGGATAACAAGATCATTCGCGATGGTCTGTTAGATGCCAAGACGCAGGTAGCAAAAGGTATTCCACTTTCCAAACCATTAAAGGATATGGAGATGCTTCCACCAATGCTTTCCGCCATGACAAAGATCGGTGAAGAAACCGGTGATATAGAAGAGATGCTTAGTAAGGTTGCTGACTACTACGATGAAGAGGTAGAAGAGGCAACAAACAAGCTGACAGCAGCAATGGAACCATTAATCATGGTAGTTCTTGCATGTATCGTAGGAATGATTGTTGCGGCTGTATACGGTCCTATCATGAGTATGTACAGTGCACTTGACCAGTACTAATACAAGTCCTGTTACATATTATAGTATTGATTAGATCCGGCAGTACGAGGATGTTGGTTTTAATATAGCATCGGAAGATGCATCAACAAACAACAAAGAATATCAATTTAAAAGGAGAGAACAATTATGAAGAAGAACAACAAAGGTTTCTCATTAGTAGAGTTAATTATCGTAATCGCTATTATGGCAATTCTTGCAGGTGCTCTTGCACCAGCCCTTATCAAGTACATCAACAAGTCAAGAAGAAGTGCTGATATTTCAAATGCTGACACAATCCGTACAGCATGTCAGACAGCTATGTCAGACGAAGATGCAATGGTTGCAATCGGAACAGGCGTTACAGGCGCAAGCGTTTCAGACTTGAAGTCAAGCTACGGTGCATTCAGCACAGAGATCAGCAGCATTCTTGGTAACAGCACAATTACTTCAAAGTACTTCGACAAAGGAAATGAATTCACAGTTGATATCAATGTAGCTGGTAACACAGTTATCGTTAAAGCTGGTTCTCAGCAGGTTTCACCTCAGCCATAATAAAAGGCGGGCATAGTGAACAGATGTAAGGATCTGATGTTAAACAGATAATCATTACATCAGTCAGACATCAGAAGGGTGATGAATAAGTTGGTAAGAATCCTCGTTTTTCGATCTTGTTTGTCGCCCTTCAAAATTGTCTAACAACATGAAACGTCAACATGTATGAAAAATATGCATGTTGGCATCTCTTTCATGGTCACACGTTTTATATAAGCTTTATATAATAAGAAGAGATTTATATAACATACGAGTGACTATTTTGCAGTCAGCGGTTTTATATTGTTTGTGTCTGAAACGAATAAATGTAGAAAGAAGAAACGCGAATGACAACGGCATTGAACTAATGGCGGCAGCCGGCTTACAAAAAAGCTGGAAACTGAAAAATAGGCATGAAAGATGAACGGGTCAATCATCCGTGTGCTTATGATTAAAGGTGACAGATTGTTTACCTTTCAGCCTGTACATACAGGCATATTGTATTTTATTTTAAGTGGGGTGAACAGCTTGTAGGCTGGTACTCAGGCAATTGGAATATACATATTCCACAAAAAACTACTGATTAGCGAGGGAGGCTATTTAAAATGGCGAGTAATAACAAAGTCTTAACAATCGACATCACAAATGAAAGTATTACTATTACAGAAGTAACAGCTTCTGAAAAAAAGACTTCCACAGTTCATAATGCCATCATCTTCGAGACACCGGAAGATGCTTATGAAGATGGTTTCATTAGAGACAAGGAAAGAATTGCAGAGGCGATCAAATCACAGCTTGCTGCAAACGGAATCACTAACAAGAACGCAATATTCGTTCTTACCTCTACAAAGATCGTTAACAGAGAGGTTCTTGTACCTTTCGTTAAGGAAAACAAAATTAAAGGAATTATTAATGCGAACTCATCAGAGTATTTCCCTGTTAATATAGAGGATTACACAGTATCCCATTCTGTATTAGAGACAGTTACTGATGAAGAAAATAACAAACAGTTAAGAGTTCTTGCAGTTGCAGCACCAACCAGTATGGTTCGTTCATATTATGAAGTTGCAGCACTTGCAGGACTGAAGGTAGTTGCTCTTGATTACATTGGAAATGCCATGTTGCAGTTGATCAAAACACAGACCAGCGAGAACATGACGACTATGGTAATCCAGTTAGGTAGCGAATCTACTGTACTTAATATCGTAAAAGGAGATATCCTTCTGTTACAGAGAACTGTACCATATGGTACCAATGTTGTTGTAAATGAAGTAATGGATGCAAAGGGTGTTGATGCTACAACAGCAATGACATTACTCCAGAATGAAAGACTGATCACGGTTGATTTTGATGATAATGCGATCACAGGATCTTTCCGTTACCTGATCAACAACATTGGCCGTGTAATGGATTTCTTTGCATCAAAGAATCCTGATAAGCCGATCGATGATGTATTCCTGACAGGCGATGGCGCCCTGATCAAGGGAATTGATGGTCTTTTCAAGGTACAGCTCAATGTTTCAACAAGAGTTATGGACAGTTTATTCAATATCAAATTTGACCCAAAGATTGATTTGAAGATATATAATCCTGTATACCTTATGGTTCCAATCGGTGCTGCTTTTGCACCTATGGGATTCACAATTTCAGAAGGCGGAGCTTCCGGCAAGAAGGAAGGTCAGATGGATACAACTCCACTGGTAGTTGCATTCCTGATCCTGGCTGTGTTAGTGGCAGGCGGATTAACGGCTGTGTCATTTGTATTAAAGAATCAGGCACAGACAGAGCTGGATGATGTAAATAAGAAGATCGCTTCTATCCAGGATATTGAGACGATCGTAAAGGATTATGAAAATGCAGAAAGCGTTTATGTTGATGCCATGAGCATGTACAGCTACACAAAGAACTTGAATGAGAATGTTGTAACATTTATCACGGCTTTGGAAGAGAAGATGCCAAAGGGAACTGATATCACAGCATTTGAATCCGATTCAACAGGTGTTTCAATTTCAGGAACAGCAGCAGAATATGATGATATTGCAGGACTTGCGATCAGCTTAAAAGAAATTGACTGTATTGATAACTCATTCATTGGAAGTATCACAGAAAATGTAGATGAAGACACAGGTAAAATAACATATGATTTCACAGTAACGTGTATCTATGTTGACGCATCAGCGGCAGATGCTGATACAACTGAAACAGATGCTACATTAGCTGAGTAAGGGAGGGCATAGAACATGGATGCAATGACAAAAGGACAAAGAAATTTATTATTATTTTTACTCGGTGTTGTTATTTTATTTGTGCCGATCAGATTTGTGGCATTAAGCAATTTTGATGACCGTAAAGAGCTTGTTTCAAAGAAGGATGAACAGCAGGTTTATTATAACAGCCTGAAAGCAAAAGATGTAAACAGAGATCAGTACATCAAGGATACAGAGAACTATAAGAAAGAATATGAAGCAATCCTTGCAGAATTTCCATCAGAGATCTATCAGGAAAATACAATCATGTATTTACAGGGGATCAAGGACGAATATAAGTTCCGTTTCACAGATGTATCAATGGGAGAGGAACAGCTCTTCTATACACTTGGAACCGGTGCTGTTGGTGATGCTACATTAGATGGTGCAGCAACAGGAACAGCTTCTACAGATGCAAATACTACAGCAGCTACAACAGCAGCTACAACAGCAGCTACAACAGAGACTGCAGCCGCTGGCACAGATGCTACTGCAGCAGTAGCAGGAGAAAATAATTTCAACTGCTATTCAGCAAGCTTCCCGGTTACATATTCAGGTTCTTATCAGTCTGTTAAAGATGTTGTTGATTACATCGAGAAGAGCGATTTCCGTATGACAGTTGACTCTATCTCAATCGCATTTGATGAGGAGACTGGTGATTACACAGGAGATATGTCATTCTCTGAATATGCTGTTACAGGTGGAGACAGAACCACAGATCAGGTTAACGTAAATGTTCAAACCGGTAAAGATAACATTTTCGGAAATCCAACCGTAAAGAGTAGTACGACAACTACAACTACAGATAGCAATCAGTAGGATGTAGACTTGCAACCCGTAGATTCGATTTGAACGGAGTGAGAAGTAAGAATGGCAAAGAATAATAACAAAGGCTTTAGCTTGATTGAAGTAATCATAGCTGTAGCAGTATTTGCTATATTAATTGCTCCCCTTACCGCCCAGTTGATTTCAGCGATCAATGTCAATACGAAGTCAACAAAGAAACAATATGCGATTGAAAAAGCTGAAGAGATCATGGAAAGCTTTAAAACTGCAAATATGAAAGAAAGTGCCATCAGTATCCCTGATGGCAATTCTACAGGTAATTATGAGTTTGGTCTGGATGATTCCCAGACACAGACTTATACCCTCCCGGAAAGTGCGGGAACTGTAGATTATCACATTAATACATATTCATGCAGTGGAATATCGCTCGGGGGAGAATACGAGAAGTATGATTGCACAGTAACTGTAAATGATATTGCACATGCAGTTGCAACAAAGGGATATGTATGGGATGCCAATACAAATGACCTGAAGAAAGACGGTTCTGAGTATGTCCGCCTTACATCAGGTGTTGGTACAGTACGTAATCTTGATAACAAGCAGTCAGCGATCATTGCTGGAGCAACCTATATGGGAGCAACCAGTGGTATAGAAGGAAACAGTCTGGATAATCAGGCAGCGGCATATTTTAAAGATGTGAAAGTGGATATCTTAAAGAGATATTCCGTTTTATATAATCAGTATCTGTCCGGTGCTACCTATCTGGATAATGATTCGTTCCAGAAAACAACCACGATTAAGGTTTCAAAGACTTTATCCGGTTATATGGTACAGTGTTTTGTAGAATATCAGGATAAACCATCGTTTAATCCTATCATTAAGGCATACGCGAATGGAATTGCAAGCGATACCTATAAACCGGATGGAAAATATGGAGAGGGAATTGTATATCAGAAGGAATACAAGACACTTCCTCCAATCTATCTGTTATATGCACCTGCAGTGTGTAATGGTGTATATTGTAATAATGATTATATCAGAGTTGAGACATCAGGACTTGCTGATGATGAAAAAGCAAAGATCTACTTATTTGAAACAATTGCTTCAATTGATCCGAAATATGAGGAGATCATTTGCGATACACTTGGCGTAAGCAGTATTGACAGTCTGGTTTACCAGAGCACTAGTCATACAAGCTCACCATCTTCTGTTAAGGTATATGTGAACCGCATTGGTGATGATACCAAGGGAAAGATTGAGACATATTCAAACTTCGGAACTGAGTATGATGAAACAGATGCAACTGCTATTAAAGTTAAGAACACATCAGATGATACAAGTGATGAAACATACCTGTATGATATTCATGTTACATTGACAGATAGTGATGGCAATAAGACAGAAGTATCAGGAACAAGGGGGAAATAAGAGATGCTGAAAAAGTTAAAAAACAAGCTTAAATTAGCGGATAACCGCGGCTCGAGTTTTGTCCTTGTTATTGTATCAGCAACTTTCTTAAGCATACTGGTGTCAGCATTGTTAATGGGAACTCTTTTGGCATATAAACTTCGTTTTTATAAGCTGAATTCCCTGAATAACTTTTACAGTGTTGAAAAAGCCATGGATGAGATATATGCCGGAATTGGTGCAGCGACAAATGAGCATTTGTATTCCGCGTATACGACAACGGCTGAGATTGTTGTGTATTACAAGGATGGTCAGTATAACAATCTGACAGAAGATGAAGCGAATGATCTGTTTAAGCAGTTCTTTATGCAGGGTATCAAATCAGATAAGACATTCAGCAATATGCCAACTCTGATCGAAACCTTAAAGGGCTATATTACAGATCCGGATGTATCACTTGCCTGTGACAATCTGAGAATTGTATTCAAGGATAAAGAAGGTCGTGAAAAGTACATCAAATATGTAGCTGGAAAGAATGGAAAAGTTACAGGTGTAGCAAGTGCCAATACGATCGATGAGAATAATATCGAAGAGATTACATTCAGAAATATTGGTGTAAAGCGTACAATCACATTAAGCAACACAGATTCCGCGAGCGGAGCAATGGCGCCTGGAACTTATGTACAGACGATCACAACAGATCTTGTATTAAAGAAACCGGAATATAATGTTTCTTTTGATATGGCAGGTGCAAACAGTGACAGCTTATATAATTACGCATTGCTTGCTGATATGGGACTTCAGGTATCCGGAACAGCAGCAGACACAGAAGTAAATATAAAGGGTAACATTTATACTGCTTCTGACTATTACAATAAAGATTATAATGGAAAAACAGATACAAAGGTAACAAATGAATACAGCCGTACAGTTGAAACCAAATGGGGATCAACAGATGAGAGTGCATATTCCGGTATCTTTGTACAGGGTGACAGAGCGAATCTGACACTGAATTCCGATATTATCGTTAACTCAGGATCTCTCGCAGCTTTTGATGGTGCGAAGATTAATCTTTCAGGACGTACATCCCTGTTATCAGAACTCTGGACCGATAACATCATCATCGGAGGCGATGAGGGCGGACAGATCAAAGCGGCAGCAAATGCTTATGTATATGATGATACAGAGCTGAATGCAGAGAAATCTGAGCTTACATTTACAAGAGGAACTTATTTTGGATACAGCTATACAGCAGATGACGTAAGAAGCATTAACCTTCTTCGTACATCCGGTAACCTTGCAACAGGATTCAAATTAAAATCACACTTCAGTGACAGTGCAATCATTGTCAATGGAAAGAATTCAACTCTGGATCTTTCAAGTCTGGAATCTCTGTATATTGCAGGTAAGTCCTATATCGAATTCTCCAAGATCGCAGCAAATACGATCACAGATGAGAAAGAAAGAAAAAACTTTGGTCTTACGAAAGATTCTGATTATGCATTCACAGCATTAAACGATTATTCAACCGGTCAGTCTCTTGATGTTAAGTCCAATCAGTTGATCTTCCTGACACAGTGGGATCTGTATGATAATACTGAGGTTGTGGATGAGAACGGTTATACACATGTAACATTAAAGTTCCCTAAGACATTTTCAAATGATGTCCAAATTAACAAGCTGTATACTGATTTCGTAAAACAGCTCACATCTAATAATTATATTGTAGAAGCAATCAAGGAGACAGTTTCCGGACATGATTATTATTATCTGTACATTCAGGATGGCGATAAAGATAAGGATGGAGTAAACGATGCTGAGGAGTTTGTAGAGAAGTATTATGATCTCTTAAACACAGGCATCGATGAAACGAAAAAGAAATTGTACAATGTTGCTAACTATGAAAATTTTGAAGTTAAATTACTTCTGCCAAGCAAAGATGGTGATGTGGATGGAAGCAAGATCAAAACAAGTGGAGCTGTAACTGCTCAGAACAGTGACAATTCATTATTTGTTAAGGCATCTGCAGATACATCTCTGCAGGTTGATACAGCATTAAAAAATGCAACAGGATCAAAGACATTCTCAGTGTTACTTGGTAATAAGGGTATTACAGAGAATAATAATACATTTGCAGATATTAAAAAGAATTCAGAGGCACTTGGTGATCAGACCACTCTTAGCAAAGAGGAGAAGGTCAGCAATCAGATCAATTATATGTATATCAATATGAAAGATCATCTGTCTGTAGTAGATAAAAAGGATGATACAGATACAGATGTTTCTGCATGGGAAGTGGCCGGATATACAAAGAACGGAAGTACATACACATACGCTCCGATCAAAGGATCTGACGGAAAGAACCTTGATACATTTGATTACAACTACAGTCTGACACCTCTTACCAAATATGTTGATTATGATAAGATCTTCTCCAAAAATCTTAGTATCAACAAGGTAGAGCCAGAGACAAATGCAGTTGTTATCATCAATGCAAATGATGTAACATTAAAATCCACAGCCGCTGATGGTGCTTTACAGGGTATCGTTATCTGTGGTGGTAATGTAACATTTGATAAGAGTGTAAAGTCATTCCGAGGAATGATCATATCAGGTGCAAAGATTATCTGTAACAGCAGCGTAGATATCTCAGCAGACGCATCCTTTACAGCAACTGTACTGGAAGAGTGTTCCAAGAGTGATGTAGAAGATCTGAGTCTGATCACAAGAGAGATCTTAAAGAACTATGTTAAAGTAGACGATAAAAACAATTCAGAGGTTTCTGGTTCAAGCTTATCAGACATCTCTTATAGCGACATTCTTGCATTCCAGAACTGGAAGAAGAATGTAGAGTAGGAGGGGTGAATATGATAAGAAAAATAAAAAATGATTCCGGATATTCCCTTGTTGAATTGATTATTGTTCTTGCTATCATCGCAGTTATGTCAGGACTTGCGGCAGTGTCGATTTCTTCGATACGGACAGCTCGTGCGACTTCATCAAAGGAGTCGTTCAATCAGGAATTGTCAACTCTGCAGTCCCTGACAAAAACACAGGAAAGCGATTGGGCAATGAAACTGGAAAAAGTAGATGGAAAATATAACCTGGTATATGGTAAGAGCAAGAACGGATCGGATTTCACAGAAGATACTTCAAAGGATCGTGAGATTCTGGATCGTGTAACGATTTACTATTCAAATAATGGTTCTTCCGCAGGAAGTGAAGTTTCATCTATGATCATTAAGTTTAATAAGTCAGATGGTTCTGTAAAAACCGGAAGTGGTGTATATACCTTTTATAAGGACGGATCCAATGATGCCGTTGGAAAGGTAACACTGAATCAGGCAACAGGCAGCCATTACACAGGATCATGAGGAGGGGTGAAGCGTGAAGAAAAATAATAATAAAGGTTTCACTTTCATTGAATTAGTACTGTACATTGGAATTTTAAGTGTGTTCATGGTTGCGGTAACCTCACTTGTTGGTACAGTGGTATCCTCCAATAGAAAGATGACAAATAGAAAGAAAATACAGAACGAAGCCGGTGAAACATATGATACCATATCAGATATGATCATGGGTGCGACTGATGTGAAGATATTGGGAAGCGCATATGTGGCTACTACATCAGCGGGCGTCACATCTTACAGCCCGGTTTCCGGAGTATTTATTGTTCCGGATGATACAGATACAAAGGGCAGCGGAGGTGAATTAATGTCTGCTGGTGGTATTGGAAGACGTACTGTTTATATCGAGAAAGCGGGTGGAGCTGGTCTTACACCAAAGGGTCCATGTTATGATATTGCAGATATGAAGTCGTTTGGTGATGTCACATCACCATCGACAGATGACACGACATATATTATTCCGGATGATTCCGGGAAGTTATATCTGAAAGTAGATTATGCATCTGCATTACAGAGTAACGGTGACAGTGTTATCACGACCTGTACGATCACATATGATAAGACCGAAAAAAAGCTTTATGTGTTTAAAACACCGCAATCAGATAGAATCACTGATGCAAGTGAAGCAGATGGCACTGTTCTTTGTAAGGATGTAAAGGATTTCAAATTACAGATCAATCCGGACGAGGACAGTATTGCAATTACACTGGAACTTGAAGATTCAACAACGGCGGCATCTTATAAGATAAATGGTGTTGTTGGCATTCGAAATTCATATGTGCTTAAAAAGCATACATGGGATTAAGGAGGAAAGAAATAGTGTTTAAGAACAGAAAAGTAGTATTATCATCTGTAGCGATAATATTTACACTTATAGTATGTGCTATATTCGTAAACTTTACGTTGGCTAATTCTGGAACTCCTGTTGAAAAAAGTGAAGCGGACACAAGTGGCAGTTCAACATTGGTGGGCAGCTCAAACATTGATCAGGCGATTCTTAACTCAAACGATTCCAGTCTGAAGAAGACAGGCGAGGATAAGTATCACATTGTTCAGATCCTTCCGGATGGTTTGGGATCTTATGCAACAGCAGATACATCAATGACAGAGATTGTGACTGCTTCCGGTTACTCAGGAAAGATCAGTGATGAAGCAGGATATAAAGGCACATCTGATCTGTGGAAATATGTATATGATGGAGAATACTTCAGATATGCAGTTTTCAATGGTTATAAGAATATTAAAGATGATATGGCACCGGGTGCAGTTCAATTGACGACTAAAACAGTCAGTGATCTGAACGGCATGGGTACAGAGGCACAGGAAATACTTGCAAATGCGGATTTTATCTATATCGTTGCAACAACAGCAAATGATTATGCTGCAGGCGGTACAGATATCAGCGAGAGCTTATATAACTGGCTGGATGTATATGCAGGAAAGCATCCGATCATCTTTGATCGATATGCATTATGTACAGCGGAGCCTGAAAAGATCACAGGTAATAATGACCAGTATCGTATGGGATCTCTGGCATACAAATATGTAACAAAAACATTAAAGGGAAGAACAGATAATGTTCTCTGTGTAGAACCTGGTTTCTTCAATGTCCTTTATAAAGAAGCAAGTGGTAATAAGTCAGATCCAATGACAAATACCACAAAGACAATATCGGACTTTATTCTGACTGCTGAACGTTCTGCAACAGAAGGCGGAAAGGATTACATCAATAAGAACAGATATTATAAATGGTATACAGATGATAAGATGGAAAACTTCTTAAATAATAAGACCGATAAGGTTGATTCTGCATACGCAAAGATATCTGGAAATACGCAGGGTATATCAGGTTCCAGACATGAATGGAAATTTGATAATGCAAATGTTCTGGTGATCACAGATGGTACATCAAACAGTATGTTCTCAGAACTGGCATCAAAGAATGATGCACCGCAGTGCTCTGCAGAAAATTATGTATATAATAGTAAAACAAAGAAGTGGGAGTCTGTTGTAAAAGCTCCAAACAGCGACTTTACAAGTGATGCTTATGCCGGTAAGGGTTATAAGTTTGTTCCAAGTGGAGCAAATATCTATCAGATTCAGAGTAAGGATCTGTTAAATGCGGTTGACAGCTCAAAGGGAGCAAAGTATACAGCAAATGATCTTGCTAAGACTTATTTCCAGGATGTTGCTGCAAAGCAGATTACCGGTACGATCAAGTCTAAGGGAGATCTTGCAGGCTCTGTTGTTTATCTGGTTGTAACTCCAAAGGGAGAAGCAAGCAAACTGGCTGGTAATACAGATGGTACAGTTCTGGCATGTGAACTTACAACCGGTGAAGATGGAAATGGATCATATGATGAAGAGACAGGTATCTATACATATGAATATGGATTTCCTAAAGTAAATGCTGATTATGATTACAGTGTTCTTTTGGAGGCAACAGTGGATCCATCTTCATATGAAGACAATGGAGATGATTCTGATACATCAGGCGATAACGCAGGTACAGGCGATAATTCCGGTACAGGTGATAATTCCGGCACAGGAGATAACGCAGGTACAGGCGATAACGCAGGCACAGGAGATAATTCCGGTACAGGCGATAACGCAGGTACAGGCGATAATTCCGGTACAGGCGATAACGCAGGCGCAGGAGATAATTCCGGTACAGGCGATAACGCAGGCGCAGGAGATAATTCCGGTACAGGCGATAACGCAGGTGCAGGTGATAACGCAGGTACAGGTGATGGCTCTGATCCGGCAGCGGATCCGAATGCAATCAGCGAGGATTATCTGATCGGAAGTAACGGTAATGATTTCATCGTTTCTGTAAAGGGAGAAAGCAAAGATGATGCTTACGACTACACAAATGACTGCGATGAATATAAAGAATACACAGACAAGTGTGCTGCTGATCCGACAAACTATACAACAGATGTATATACAGATGATCTTATCTTTGAGACATCAGAACAGGTATATGCTTATGTAGATGCTCAGTATAAAAAGTATAAAAATGATGTCCTGTTGCCAAAAGTTACAGGAACGAATGTAATTGATTTTACAGAGTATGATTTTATCTTTATTGAATCAGGTGATTATAAAGATGAGATCGGTGATTCAGCATACCAGAAGTTATGTTCAGCAGTAGAAGAGGGTGTGTATGTAATCGCAAGCAGTGAAGCCGGAGACGGTATTGGATCCGGAAACAATAATGGTGGTGGATCAGGTGATCCAGATAAGATTATTATCAACAGTCCATCAGCAAAGGTGATCGCAGATATTATCAATGCCGGTGTATACCGAAGAGGCAGTGATAATAAATTCAGAGTTCTGGAAATTCAGCCGGATTATCCAATTGATGAAGAACTCGCAAGATCTTCATCGGTTAAGAATGGATCCGGTGCATGGACAAATGGTACCAATACACACGGAGAAAAAATCTATGGTAATTATTATACCGTTCCATCGGATGTAGCTGAGGGCTATGCAGTGGAGGAGCTTTCACCGGGCAGTGAGTATTATGATTTTGATCTGACGAAGGCAAAGATTGCATATGCGATCGATGGTATCTCATATTCAGATATTGAGCTTACACAGGTTTCATCAGAGGCACTGATCGGTATGACAGATGATATCGCTGCTACATATGACCTTGTATATATCGGTGGAGATATCAGCGCTCTGGACAGAGATCTGAGTAAGATATACGATTCCAGTGTATTTGCTTATATCGGACCAAGCGCAGAACAGTTAGTATCCGCAATTCCTACATTTGTTATGTATTACCATACAGGTGTTCTGAAGGAGATGGGTGGTACCGGTTCTTACAAGATGACAAGATCAATCACAGGTTCTGAGCTTATGGCAACACCGGTGATTGGCTCAACAAAGTATAAGACAACATATGTTGTTGAAAATGGTAATGACCTGACAAAGAATAAGTATGATGAGCTTGTATCTTACGTTAATCTTGGAAGACCGATCATGGTTGGCAATGAACTGACTTCGGTATTTGAAAAGGTAAATGGAACAGATGCAGACGGCAATGGTCTTACAGATGCGCAGAAGAGTCAGGGCTACTGGTATAATGCAGGCAAGCTGGAAAGAAAGAACTTCTATCTGGATCCATCATCCAGAATGTATGACCTTTTGAATGTGATCAATAACAGAAGATCCAAAGGAACAAATGTATTATGGGGCGTAGATGCAACCGATACACAGAAGATTGATAATTCAAATAAGCAGTATGGTGATACACTGTACACTTATAAGATTGCTGAAAAGCAGACAATGCTTGATTCAGAGGCACAGCAGAAGACATGGTATAAGGATGCAACAGATGAGACGGCTATCAAGTCGTATGCAACAGTATTCTCAGAGGATACAAATGCAGCGATTAACAATCTTGTTAAACAGTCTACATCAAGAGCGCGTCTTACAGTTACAAGTGCACCGGTTGAATATTCAGAGGGTATTACAAGCACATATCTGAAGACAACCAATTTATCATTTACCTTCTCTGTAGCAGGATCGGAAAAGAGTTATAAATATTCAATCTGTATTGACAAGAATAAGAATACACAGTTTGATCATGATAAGACGATTGACTATTATGTAACAGGTGATATAGATACATCAACAGGAACATCCGGTTCTGCAGTAAAGAATAAGACAGTAAATATTGCACTGGATCAGGATTTCTTCGGTTCTGCATACTGGCAGATCCTTATTATGGATAGTAAGGATAATATCATTGCAGAAGAGCGTGGTATCTGCAAGATCGTAAACAACACAGACGGAATCAGTGATATCAATGTTTTACAGGTTCAGACCATGTCAGAAGGACAGGGAGCAACATCCTGGGGAGCAACAGATACATTGTACTTTGATATTCAGTCACAGACAGCACATAAGATTCTGAAGTATAACACCTATGCAAATCAGACAGCACTTGATACAGCAGATGTTGCACAGTATAAATGTCTGGGACGTCATGAGAATCGTTTTGGTATCGTTCCATATGACACAGATCTGTTCTATGGTTCACAGAAGGGTAATGATGATTATCTTTCAAATTTTGCAGATACCTTAGCAGAGGATTACGATATCAGTCTTGATATGGTAGTAGCTTCAGCTGATAAAGCTGCTTTTACAACAAAGGATAATCAGGCAGACACATATGACTGTCTGGATACCTGGGTAGAAGAGGCAGATAAGCTGGAGAATGGCGGTACAGTAGAAGGTAGAAACAAGAAGCAGTATGCAACAGATGCAACAATTGCTTTGGCAGCTTATAACAAATATGTATCTGAGACCGTTAAGCCAAAAGAAGACCTGGATAGCTACATCAAGGGTGCTATTCAGTCCTTACAGGGCACATATACAGGTTCTACAAATTATGGAGCAAGAGGTACTTATAATACGTTCCTTGGTGGTTTCAAGTCATCTGTTTCAAACAGTGACCTGATCGATCTCCTTAATTATACGATCGATACCGGTGAGTACTATATGGTATTCTGGCCTGTATACAGTACAAATACAGATATTACATTTGCCAGCGGAAAGATTTCATCTACAATGTTCGGCAGTGAATTTGTAGAACTGTATGAGAAGTACAGAGATGCAAAGGATAAAGAATTAGATGCATTAGATGTGTATAAGAAAGATTTAAGACGTTCTTATGGTAAAAATTTCATGAAGAAGCAGTATTCAATTCTGGTTCTTGGTCCATCTGATTCTTTTGGTGGATTCAAGGTAGACTTGAAGCAGCGTACTTGTGAATACATTCTGGATTATGTATCAAATGGTGGAGATTTATTCTTCTTCCATGACACAATGACACCGTATGCAGATGCAGGTGCTGTTAATCTGACAAAGTCATTACTTGATATTGTTGGAATGAACAGATTCCATGTAGATCTTACAAATAATGCCAACACATATGAGGTCGTAAATGACGGATATGTTACAGGTGTTACACGGGAAGGCCTTGTAAAGGGAACATTGACAGAAGATGGATATATCTATACAAAGCAGAATTCATCTGGTTCACCAGCCGGAATGATAAAGGGAACTTTGGCAGAAGATGGATATATTTATGAGCCGGAATCATATGGAACAACACATGATTGGAAGGGTCCGTTGAATGGATGGGAAAAAGATAATGCTTACATGGATTTAACAGCAAATTATACCCGTACATTCTATAAAAAGAAAGCTACAGCAGGAACGTCCGGATACATTTATCAGGATGCAGTAACATATGACCAGTATTCATATATCAACGACTGGGGCGGTGTAGATACCGGATATTTTACAAAGACAGAAGCAAAGGCTGGAACCTCAGGATACATTTATCAGGAGGGCGGCAAGCCAACGTATTCAGACAAGAATACATCACTGGCATACAAGTCGGAGGACGCTGACCTGTATTATCTTACACCATATGTAAATAATTCAATCGCAGGAAAGAGTCTTGTAAACAGTATTAATGCTAATATGACACAGATCGCATCCAGCTATAACAAGGTTGGAAACATTGGAATGTATGTAAGTGCATTGTCAATGACCAGTTTGTACTATGATAAGAATGGTGGCGGTGGTGCAACATACACCTTACCATATGTATATGCACAGAGTGATTTCCAGAGTGCGACAGCATGGTCAGCATCATCAACAGCTGATCAGTCAGCAAATTCACAGACTGTAAAGGCAAAACAGTTAAATGAAGGTCTGATCACATTGTATCCATACAAGATTGGTGATTCCCTGAATATTTCAGGTACACATCAGCAGGTATATGCACTTGATCTGGAAGCAGGCGATGTAACTGTATGGTATACACTGGCAGGTTCTAACAACTCAAGTGATGCGAAGAAGAGATCATCCCTGTATGCAGCAGATCCATATGATGGAATGGAGAACTACTACATCTACACAACATCTTATGGTAACGGAGCAATTACATACTGTGGAGCCGGTCATGGATCGGTTACAGGTCCTACAACAAGAAATAATGATGAAAGAAAGCTCTTCATCAACGTTATTGTAAACAGTGCAGAAGCAGTAAAGGAAAAACCTACATTATATGTTTATGATCCTGATACAGATTTCAAGAAAGAAATGGCAAAGGACGAAGAGATATCTGAGTCAATTGGTAAGACCGTATATTTGGATGAAGTAGCAGATAAGACAACATCACCGGAATTCGACTTCAAGATCAATGTTCCAAATGATGTAACAGTGGATGCAATTAACGTATACTATGATCTGGATTATGATGATACAGATATGGCAAACAATCGTCCAGCATATGCAGAGGGTACAGATCGTATGATCTGGAATACACCGGCATCCGATAAGGAAAAAGCAGGCATTGTGGAAGATAGTGCATCGACAAAGAAGATACAGATTAAGGATAAGTTTACAGATTCCAATAACCTGAAGCCAACAGATGAACTGTTCGCACCATATGGTGGAAACTACACCTACATAGTTGTAGAAGTATACTACAATGGTAAGACAAAACCGATCTATACAATGATCAAGGTAAAAGCATCTGATCCATTGTTCAATCTGACACAATCAGATAGTGCAATTCAGGTTGCAGCAAATGATGTAGCTTATACGAAAAAATTTGTATTGGCTTAACAAATATAAGAATTGACAAACAATCTTATATATTACAAGGCGGGCAGTAATGTCCGCCTTATTTCTGTATATTTGGAATAATTCTTGTAAGAACAAACAGAAGATGCTACTATGTTAATGTTTCCTTTTTATTACATAATGCGGTGAGAGGACATATGTATATGAGCGGAAGAAAGAGAAAAAAATAAGCCATTTTGGTTAAGACAGATCATAAGGAGAAGAGGTAAATGATGATAGATGGAAAGACAAGAACGCTTGGTCTGTTAGGAGATCCGGTAGAGCATACAATGTCGCCGCTGATCCACAATACATTAAGTGAAACACTTGGACTAAATAATGTGTATGTACCATTTCACACAAAAGCAGAAGACCTTGGAGAGGCAGTGAAAGGAGCTTATGCACTGAATATTCTGGGCTTAAATGTGACTGTACCGCATAAGAATGAGGTTATGAAATATTTGTCAGAGCTGGATGAAGGGGCACAGGCGATCGGTGCTGCTAATACCCTGGTGCGGACAGAAAATGGATATAAAGGCTATAATACGGATATGCTGGGGCTTCTTCGTGAGGTGAGATCTTATGGAGTAGAACTTGATGCGCATGATGTCATTATTTTAGGAGCCGGCGGAGCTGCAAAGGCTGTAGCCTATATGTGTGGGGCAAATGGAGCAGGACATGTATATATCTTAAACCGTACGGTATCGAAAGCACAGGCAATCGCAGATCATATGAATGATTTCTTTGGAAAGCAGAATATGACTGCTATGAGCATTCAAGACTATCACAAACTTCCGGAGAAAAAATATATTGTATTCCAGTCAACTTCAAAGGGTCTGTATCCGCATAGTGATGAGGTAATAATTGAAGATTCGGCATTTTACCAGATGGTATCAGTGGGAATTGATCTGATCTATAAACCATTCTGTACCAGATTTATGTCTTTGTGCAGACAGGCAGGAGCAAAGAGTTATAATGGTCTGAAGATGCTGTTATATCAAGGAATAATTGCATATGAACTGTGGAATGATATATCGGTGGATGAGAAAACAGCAGATATGATCTATCAGAAACTGTTGAAAAAAACACGGGATAATATTATTTTGACAGGATTTATGGGATCCGGAAAGACAACAGTTGGACAGCTTTTATCTGAAAAATATGGATATACATTTATAGATACTGACCAGTATATAGAAGAAAAATGTGGCTGTACGATCGCAGAATTATTCAGTAAAAAGGGCGAAGCATATTTCAGACAATTGGAGACAGATACATTAAAAGAATTAAATACGTCATTGACACACGCGGTACTTTCGACCGGCGGAGGACTTCCGCTTCGAGAGGAGAATGCTGTAGAGCTTGCAACTCTTGGAACAGTCGTTTATTTACAGATCACTCCGGAAGAAGTCATATCACGATTATCCGGTGACAACACCAGACCACTTCTGGCAGGCGGCAATCCGGAACAAAAGGTACGAGATCTCTTAACCTACCGCACCCCGTTATATGAACGTGCGGCAGATCTGACAATCCCTGTCACAGAATTGACTCCTGAGCATATAGTGGAAGAAATAATAAGCAAAATATAGTATAAACTATGTACTTAATTAAAAGCAAAAACTAATACGCAATGTTTTGTTTTTAAAATAATAGAGCGTAAGCGACTTATGAAAGAGACATATCACGGCCACCAATCGTCCGGGAATCCGTGAATTGGTAAAAAGTAGTTGAAATATTCTGTAGAATATTATAAAATGTCACAAGAAGTTCATATCTTAAGGAGGAAAAGAAAATTATGGCAGAGATGATCTCAGCAGGTGATTTCAGAAATGGTGTTACGATTGAATTTGAAGGAAATATTTATCAGATTATAGAGTTCCAGCATGTAAAGCCTGGTAAAGGTGCTGCATTTGTAAGAACAAAGCTTAAGAATATCAAGAGTGGTGGTGTTGTAGAAAAGACATTCCGTCCAACAGAGAAGTGCGAGAAGGCTCATATCGAAAGAAAAGATATGCAGTATCTGTACAATGATGGTGATCTTTACTACTTCATGGATCCGGAGACATACGATCAGATTCCATTGAATAAAGCAGCAATCGGAGATGCATTAAAGTTCGTTAAGGAGAACGAGATCTGTAAGCTTGTTTCCCATAATGGTTCTGTATTTGGTGTAGAGCCACCATTATTTGTAGAATTACTGATCACAGAGTGCGAGCCTGGTGTAAAGGGTGATACAGCTACAGGTGCTACAAAGCCTTGTGTAGTTGAGACAGGAGCAACACTCTATGTTCCTTTATTTGTAAATGAAGGAGATACGATCAAGATCGATACACGTACAGGCGAGTATCTTTCAAGAGTTTAATTCGATCAGAATATAAGAGAGATAGTAGGAGCTGGTCATATATGATTAGGCTCCTATTACACTTTACAAACATTTTTCAGGAGGAAATGACATGGCAACAGCATATAATCATAAAGTTGTTGAGAAGAAGTGGCAGAAGGTCTGGGATGATAACAAGGCTTTTGCTGCAACAGATGATTACAGTAAACCAAAATATTACGCATTAGTTGAGTTCCCATATCCATCCGGACAGGGACTTCATGTTGGTCATCCAAGGCCATATACAGCACTCGATATTGTAGCCAGAAAGAGAAGAATGCAGGGCTATAATGTTCTTTATCCAATGGGTTGGGATGCATTTGGACTTCCGACCGAGAATTATGCGATCAAGAACAAGATCCATCCAAAGGAAGTAACAAAGAATAACGTAGCAAGATTTAAGGCACAGCTTCATTCCCTTGGATATTCATTTGACTGGGATCGTGAGATCAATACAACGGATCCGGAATATTACAAATGGACACAGTGGATCTTCCTGAAGTTATTCAAGGCAGGTCTGGCATATAAGAAAGAAATGCCGATCAACTGGTGTACATCCTGTAAGGTTGGTCTTGCAAATGAGGAAGTTGTAAATGGTGTCTGTGAGCGTTGTGGTGCACCGGTTGTCCGTAAGGTCAAATCTGAATGGATGTTAAAGATCACAGAATATGCAGATAAGCTGATCGAAGGTCTCGATACTGTTGATTATATTGAGCGTGTGAAGGTATCACAGAAGAACTGGATCGGACGTTCTACAGGTGCAGAAGTGGATTTCCAGATCAAAGGAAAAGAAGATAAGCTTCGTATCTACACAACCAGATGTGATACATTATTTGGAGCAACCTATATGGTTGTATCACCGGAGCATCCATTGCTTGATAAATATAAAGATGAGATCAAGAACTGGTCTGAGATCGAAAGCTACAGAGAGCAGGCTGCCAGAAAGTCTGATTTTGAGCGTTCTGAGCTTGCAAAGGATAAGACCGGTGTAGCTATTGATGGTCTGGTAGCAATCAATCCTGTAAATGAGAAAGAGATCCCGATCTGGGTATCCGATTATGTACTGATGTCATATGGTACAGGTGCGATCATGGCGGTTCCTGCACATGACGAAAGAGACTGGGAATTTGCAAAGAAATTCAATCTGCCGCTGATTCAGGTTGTAGCAAAGGATGGAGAAGAAGTAGATATCAATGAAGCAGCATTTACAGATGTTGCAACAGGTGTTCTGATCAATTCCGGCTTCTTAAATGGTTTACAGGTAAAAGATGCAAAAGAGAAGATGATCGAGTTCCTGGAAGAAAAGAAAATCGGTAAGGCAAAAGTTAATTATAAGCTCCGTGACTGGGTTTTCTCCCGTCAGAGATACTGGGGCGAGCCAATTCCGATCATTCATTGTGATAAATGTGGCTATGTACCTCTTGATGAAAGTGAACTTCCGCTGATGCTTCCGGAGGTAGAGAGCTATATGCCAACGGATAATGGAGAATCTCCACTTGCAGCTATGACGGATTGGGTAAATGTGAAGTGCCCATGTTGTGGAGGTCCTGCAAAGCGTGAGACAGATACCATGCCTCAGTGGGCTGGTTCATCGTGGTATTTCTTGAGATACACGGATCCAAAGAATACAGAGGCACTTGCAAGCAAGGAAGCATTAAAATACTGGCTGCCGGTTGACTGGTACAATGGTGGTATGGAGCATACAACACTTCATCTGCTTTATTCCAGATTCTGGCATAAATTCCTGTATGATCAGGGCGTTGTTCCTACACCGGAACCATATCAGAAGCGTACTTCCCATGGTATGATCCTTGGTGAGAATGGCGAGAAGATGAGTAAGTCCAGAGGAAATGTTGTAAATCCGGATGATATTGTAAATGCATATGGTGCAGATACATTAAGAACATATGAGATGTTCATTGGAGCCTTTGATCTTGCTGCATCATGGTCAGATGATGGTGTAAAGGGATGTCGTCGTTTCCTTGAGAGAGTATGGAAACTGCAGGATATCGTAGTAGATGGTGATGCTTACTCTAAGGATATGGAGACAAAGATGCATCAGACGATCAAGAAGGTTTCAACTGACTTTGAGAATCTGAAGTATAATACAGCTATTGCTGCTATGATGGCACTTGTAAATGATTTCTATAAGAAGAATGCAGTGACAAAGGGTGAGATGAAGACACTCCTTACATTATTGAATCCGGTTGCACCACATATCACAGAGGAAATGTGGAGTATTCTTGGTTACGATGGATATCTTTATCAGGCATCATGGCCAACATTTGATGAGGCAAAGACTGTTGAGTCTACAGTAGAGATTGCAGTCCAGATCAATGGTAAGATGAAAGCAACTCTTTCAATCAATAAGGCTGATCCAAAGGATGATGTTATTGCAAAGGCAAAAGAAGCTATCGCAGACAAGCTGACTGGCAATATCGTAAAAGAAATTTATGTACCGGGAAGAATTGTAAACATTGTGATGAAATAAATCTGTCAAGCAAATAAGCAGTGTGCCTGCAAGGCAGGCAAAGCTGCTTATTTATTTGACGGAAAAAACAACATAAGCATGTAGAGCGGATGCTCGGAATGCGCATGTTGTGGGATGAGTTCGGGAGTTCGAAGAACGTAGAAATCATATTATTTCATAAATATAAATACAAAATAAGCAGTGTGCCTGCAAGGCAGGTAAAGCTGCTTATTTTGTATTTATATTTTACAGGAAATTACGGAACATGGCGATCTTCTGGCGTTCAGCAGGGGAAGCCTGTTCCATCATAATATCCATGATGAGATTGGATTCCTCTTTTGAGAAAGAAAGATTACGTTTTTGAAGCTCCCGGTTTAACTGCATGATCTGAGGAAGCATCTGTTCCATAGTAGCATTGTGGGAACCGTTTGCAAGTTCCAGAATAATCTGACGTTTCAGGGGCATAAGGTTTTTCAGACGGGGATCGTTTTCAAATTGATTCATGGCAATGGATCGTCCTTTCTGTTTTATAGGATTTATTTTGATTCCGGTTATATGTATTTATAATCTATAATGACCGGTCAGGTTGCAGACCGGGTGTTTGTGTCGTATTCCTGTAACAACTGCATGATGTGATCTATGGAATTGTCGCTATGTTGGGATAATGATTGATCAGTCGTACTGGTATTTTTCGTGTTTTCATGTGTGGAGGAATCGTGAATTTTCTCATCTGTTCTGTTCCCCTGTATGGACGGATTATTATTTGTATATTCTGTATCTGTGGATATAGATGTGTTATCTGGCTCAGCTTGAACGGTTTGGTCATAAGACTGGAAAATGCTTTGAAAATCCGAAAACTCAGAATCGGTCCGGTTCATGGCATTCATAACCTGCATCATATTCATTGCCTGCTGCATATTTTTCATCTGATCGGCGATATCCGGAAAGCCACACTGGGCCAGCGATGCCAGAATATCATTTTGATTATGAAGATCACGGTTGAAATCACACTGACGGATATAGGACTGATTGTTGATCACACGCATGATCTGTTGGAGTTCCATCATTTTCAGATAGATAACGAGTGGCATGCGCATAGGTCCTTCCACAAAGGGTAGGATTGCTTCCAGAAGAAACAGACGGTCATCCGATATTAATTTGTCAAGTGGATGGGAGTGCGGAATCTGATTCATGGAAACCTCCTTATGAGTACTGTGATACGGATGTTTCCGGATGGTTAGCCGGTTACCCGTTTTCTGTTATAAGTTTCATAGTGTTATTTATGAATAGTCAGGTGTAATTATGCATAATAAACAGAAAATGGATGCTGCAAGAATAACCGGAACTGCCAGCGGTAAGGCATGGGACAATTCCGGTAGCATGCTTGTTATATTGGTGAAATGGTCACTGATCGCATTTCATATGTTCCCGCATCATTTTGAAATGAAAGGGAATGGTTGCTGTTAGCATCCACAGCCACAACCGCAGTCATTTCCATTGCCGCATCCACCACAGCAGCAAAGGAGAATCAGGATGATCCAGATGCAGTCACAGCCATTACTTCCGCCGCCACAGCCACAGTCATTTCCAAAACCATTTCCGCAGCAGGAGAAGAGAAGAAGAAGGATGATGATGCAAGAGCAGCTGCTGCCTCCACCAAAACCAAACATTCCATTTTTTCCACAACCGCACTGTGTTGCTGATAAATCACTCATGGTAAATACCTCCAATTTTCTTTATGCTATAGAGTATTCCGGGGAAAGACAAATGTGACAAAAATACAAAAACAATATACGAAAAAACCATAGATATGATATAATGGTGAAAAATCGCTTGCTTGCAAGGGCGATTTTTCGAATGCATTGAGTGAGTTATGCTCACGAAATAATGAACGCAAAAGCGCTTATAAAGGGGTAAAAACAGGAGAAGATAACAGTATGATTTATAAATGTGTAAACTGTGGTGGAAATGTTGTATTTGATCCACAAAGTGGACATATGAAATGCCTGAGCTGTGGCGGAAGTGACTGTGAGCAGAGTATACCGTCGGAGACACCGATGATCTGTCCGTCCTGCGGATCACAGATCACATATCGGAATGAATATGGTTCAGCAGGAAAATGTCCAGCCTGTGGTACATTTCTGATCAGAGATGACTTTGTGGTGTATCCGTATGGACCGGATATGATCCTGCCATTTAAGTTTTCAAAACATCTGGCAGAAGAGAAGCTAAAGGAAGAATTTGGAAAAAAGTTATTCCTGCCAGCGGACTTTTTATCGACAAAGACACTGGAAAAGCTTCGGGGAGTATATGTTCCATTCTGGATATATGATTTTGATTCCAATGTTGATTATACCGCAATTGGTACGAAGGTGCGGACATGGACATCCGGAGACAGGAGATACACGGAGACATCTTATTTTGATGTATACCGGAAATTGCATATCAAATACAACGGAATTCCGGTTGATGCATCAGTCGAGATGCCGGATGGAATTATGGACCTGATGGAGCCTTATGGATATGATGCGCTGTTAAAGCATGATAATAAGTTCATGTCAGGCTTTGAGGCAGAGGTTTATAATTATACCCCAGATCAGTTATCCGGACGTGCGGTTAAAAAGATCAACGATACATCCATGGAGTGGGCAAAAAGTGAAGCCAGTGGATATAATTCGTTGTTGACTAAAAACATGAATGCCAATAATCAGTTGCTTGGAAATAAATTTGCTTTGATGCCGGTGTGGATTTATGAATATCGGTATCAAGGACAGAATTATATGTTTTATGTAAATGGCCAGACTGGAAAGTGTGTTGGAACTCCGCCAAGAAGTGTCAGCCGTGCAATCGGACTGACAGCAGCATTTGCTGCATCGGTTGCGGCTTGTGCCAGTGGAATTGCTATGCTTCTGGAGGTGTTGTAAATGAAAAAATTCAGGATAACAGTTCTTATATTATTTGCGATCGGTATTGTATTTATGATCATGGGACTGATCGTTTCAAACAGCAATCTGAAGCATGATGCACGGAGTAATACGGAATGCAGGACAGATCAGCGTGTGTTTGATTATGCAGATAAACTGACAGGCAATGAGGAACAGTCACTGGAAAAAAAGATTGCAAAATGGGAAGACAAAACAGGCATGGATATCGTTGTAATGACGATCGATAATGCACAGGCACAGAGTATGTTCGGTACTTATATGGACGATACTTATTATGAAGAATTTGAGGCAATCAAGACAGTTGCCAAGAGCTTCAGTGAGCAGGAACGCTTTGGTTGGGAAAACTGGGAATACAACCCACAAAGTAACCGGAGCACTAGCGATGGCTATGTACCAAGCGACAGCATCATTATAGCTGCAAATTATGAAGCTGGTGATGTATGGATGAGCACAACAGGAACAAGAGTCAGAGCAAGGATCAGTGATTCCAAAGCATCCAGCCTAACAGAGAAAGGTGGCAAGTACCTGAGAGAGGATGCAGAGAAGGGGTTTGCAACTATGATCCAGGGGGCGGTACAGTGTATGAAGAGCTCCAGTGGTGGCGGCCTGAAGATTCCCCCATTTTATATTGTGATTCTGGTGTTGATCTGTGGAGCTATATTCTTTATAACGAATATGTCAAAGAAGGCAGGCGAAACGACAACTAATCTGAATACATATGTAAATGGAAATGCGCAGGTACTGGACAGAAGGGATATATTTGTCCGCAAGGAAGTTACCAGTGTTAAGATCGAATCATCCAGCAGCGGCGGAGGCGGCAGCAGCGGTGGAGGAGGCGGCAGCCACGGTGGTGGCGGAAGCCATTTTTAAAACGAAATGCTAGAGAACAAGAAGTTAAATATATTATTATTAAAGAATACAGGAATGTCATTACTGCCTACGATCGTGATCATGTTGCTGATCGTTGGCGGTATGCGGCATTTTCATCTGTTGAATAATCTGGATTTTTATCATGTGGATGATCCGCAGCAATTAGGAGTCTTATATGATGCAGGCACCACTAATGTAGAAATGCGGTTTCAGAAGCTGACCTATATGGGATACGATTATGAGATAGATGGAGAACGGGTAGGCGGTTATTATTATGTCTGGGTAAATGGTAAATTTATGGTTGTTCTGCTTGACAGTGATGAGACGATCATCTGTGATTATCTGGTGCAGGGACAGTTGAAGAAGGATCCTGCGGCATATAATTATATATTGTCAGAATGTGCGGAGAGTGTAGGAATCGAACAGCAGCAGTTAGAGACTATCACATACGATTATCTGATCAGTGAGGTGGATTATCCAAAGACATTTTATATGATCGTAAAGGCTGCGTTGATCATTGCATTTGCAGTGATTATATTATCGATCATTGAGGGAATTGTATACTGGTTTTATCCATGGAAGCATCCACAGATTCGTCAGATGAAAGGATATCGTGACAAGAAGCTGTTAACAGGAGATATTAACCGTCAGTTGCATGATGCACTGGTTTATGAAACAGGAAATTGTTATGTGACCAGAAAATATCTGGTAATCTGGACCCCATTCCGGACGGATATCATTGTGCTGCGGGATATCGATGTGGTTTCCAGACATAAGGAAACAAAGAAAATACTGCCATGGATGCCGCCGCGGGATGTGTACAAGCTGATCATTTCAAATGCAAATGGTGCAATATTTGAGCATGATTTTCATGATGAGAAGATCCTGGATACAATATTGCCATATATACAAAAGAAAAAACGGGACAGATAGGATAACACAGTGGAGTGTTACCGGGTCTGCCCCGTTTTTTAATAGCTATACTGCAAAGCAATCATTTGGTGATGTGCTTATACATCCAGTTTGTCCTGTTCTTCGATCACATCGAGATCCTCTGATACATCGGATAAGCCTTCATTTTCATAAAGAATCGGGCTTTCAATTTCTTCTGTAACAGTGGCTGCTTCTTCAGTGGAATGTTCTGTTTCCTCCGGTTTGGCATTATCTGCCGAAATGTCAGAGGTGTTTTCTGACTGCTGATCGATTGTTCCTTCCACAGGAGCATCATCTAAAGAGAAATAATTACGCTCCGGTTCTTCCTTTGCAGGCATTTTTTCTTTAATCGTATTTTTTACTTTCTCTACCTTGTCATCCATATCCAATGACTGGTATACAGTAGAATTTTTAATCTTATCCCGGAATACATAGCAAACACCGCCGATCGCAGCGATCGTAGCAGCGGCTTTGAATAATTTACCTTTTCCCATAATACATAATCTCCTTTATATATGATGTAAAGTCGTTATAAATAACGTTTCCATAATTTTAATATGTATACACGGAAAAAGCAAGAAAACAATGATAAACAAAAAGGGAATGCAGGCAGATTTCACGAACTTTTAACATTTGCCTGATAAGATGAAGTATGCTATAGTTTTGAAAGATATATGATCGTATATTGATCAGCGTGAGGATTTTCCTGGAAGAGGATTGAAAGGACATATATGAAGATAAAATTAAGAACAAATAAAAATAGCAGAGATCAGAGGGGGAAGAAAAATGGGTCGATTTAAGACAGAGTTAGAAGATTTAAAAAAGAGACAGAAGGAGCTGGAACATAGTTATTCCAATATTGGTACAATCCGGTTCCTGATGTTCCTTGTGATGCTGGGCGGACTGATCGTCGGACTATATGATTCCAATATACCGTTTCTTGCAGTAGGTATCGTGGCTGTCGTTATTTTTGTACTGCTGGTGTTCCGGCATGGTAAGCTGAATGAGGAACTGGAATATACGAAAGCAAAGGTGATCGTATATGAGCGGTATATGAAACGTTATGATGATAGTTGGAAGGAGTTCGCAGAAGATGGCTCCGAGTATCTGACCGATGATGATCTTGTAGCAAAGGATCTGGATATTATGGGAAAGAATTCCATCTATCAGTTTATCTGTGTGGCAGGAACAGAGGATGGCAGGCAGATGCTTGCTGAAACGTTAAGACAGCCTGAATTTGCGGCAGAGGACAGAACGAAACGTCAGATCGCGATACAGGAGCTTGCAGAGAAGCATGACTTCTCCATGGACTTTGAGACATTGTGTGTGAAGTCAGAAACCGGAAAGAAGAAAAAATATTCATCCGATGAATTTGTTGCCTATTGTACCAGTGATGATCATATACCGGAGATTTTCCAAGTGCTTCGTTTTCTGCTTCCGTTGATAACGATCGTGCTTCTGATTCTGGGTATTATGGGAAAAGTCAATCTGGGATATTCCCTGATCTCCTTTTTTGTAGTTTTGCTGTTTGCATGGATCACATCAGGTGTTGCAGGACAGGCGGTTATGCCGATGATCTCATTTGGATATGTGATCAATGACTATATCCGGATGTTTGAACTGGTCTCCGGTGAAACATTTGATTCAGAGTTGTTGAATGATATCAAGAATACAATCTCTACAGATTCCGGAGCACTGAATGCTGTAAAGAAGCTGGAGCGTATCAGCGCAGCATTCAATATCCGTTATAATCCAATCGTACATCAGGTATTATGTGGATTGTTTTTATGGGATTTTCATCTTGGAATTATGATGGATAAGTGGAGAGACCAGTATGGCAGTCAGGTGAAGGACTGGATCCATGCGATTTCAAGAATGGAGGAATTGTTATCCTTTGCAGTACTTGCCCGTACCAGAGAGGTGTCCTATCCGGAGGTGACAAGACATGAGAAAGTAGAAGTATCAGCAGAAAATTTGCGTCACCCGTTGATCAATCCGTCGAAGGTAGTTCCAAATGATGCAGCCTTTAAAGGGGGAGCTACGATCATTACCGGTTCTAACATGTCCGGCAAGACAACATTTTTACGAACCCTTGGCATCAACCTGATCCTTGCATATGCCGGAGCTCCGGTATGCGCAGAGAAAATGCATGCAGATTACATGAAGATATTTACATCCATGCGCGTGACGGATGATGTCAGTAATGGTATATCAACCTTTTATGCAGAGATACTCCGGATCAAGTCGATGGTTGAATATAAGAAGAATGAAATGCCGATGTTATGTCTGATCGATGAGATATTTAAAGGTACAAATTCGGCAGACCGTATTGTAGGAGCAACCCAGGTGATCCGAAAGCTGTCGGATGATCATTCCATGACACTTGTATCTACGCACGATTTTGAACTGTGTGAGCTGAAGAGTGAGAGCGGAGTGCCGGCAGCAAATTATCATTTTGAGGAGTACTATGAAGGTGATCAGTTAAAGTTTGATTATAAGAAGAAGGATGGCAGATGTACAACGACAAATGCGATGGCAATCCTTCATATGGCAGGACTTGATTAGTAAATACTGACAAAACGATTTTCAATTCATAGGATTTGTATTTTCAGCAATTATGCACAATGACGATTTGTAGAAATTACCAAAAACTGATTGAAGAGTAAAATGTTTTGTGATATAGTTATAAATATGAAGGAAATTTTATCGAAAGCATACAAAGAATAGACAAAAAAGGAGGAATAGAATATGCTACCAGCTAACATTGCATCAGACAATGATAATAATGTTCTATCCATAGCAGCATCCAATAACAAAGGATTACTGATCAGATTTTTGAACGAGCAGGTTGAGGACGGTTTTTATGCACTTGTTATTGATTATCTGAAAGACAGTAATTTTGATTTATCATCCATGATGGTTGATGATGAAGTAAAGGCTCAGTGTACAAAGTTATATGAGCTTGCTGAATTCGTTGATTTTAATATTAAGGCAACCGGACGTTATGAGATTGAAGAGTGGATAGAGCCATTATTTAAATTTATTTATGGTGATATTGATCCATCAGACATCGATGCACCTATCAGTGCAACTGGTATTTACAGATACAGCATCTGGTTGATCTATCTGTATCAGACAGAGAAGTTCCCGGAGGCTATGCGGCTGATCGGCGAGCGTATCGCACCATTACTTATCAATGTAAGTTATCAGATCTTAGAGGATGACGACAGACCAAAGAACTTTGATAAGGCAGTGATGGGATATCTGGATCTGATCAATGTTGTAATGGAGATGGGACTCCCACTTTCATCAGCAAAATCAGATGCATACATCAACAATCTGGAAGTTCTCTTTGACTATGTAGTGGAAGATCCACATGTTGGAAATGATTATAAGATTCAGTTCAGCATTGGCTTGTTTAATGCATATATCAATGACAAGAATTATGGAAAAGCATTTGAATTCTACGGATTAAATGCAGAATACATTCCAATTGACAATCTTGCGGTATATGAGAATTTCAAGGAGCTGATTCGTAACTGTAACAGTGCACAGAGTACAAGTGTACTGTCCAGAAGCGTTGTATCTGCTATCTCCAAGCAGGAGATTTACAACAAGAGGATCGATACTCTTCTTGCTGAGGTTTCAGGATTTATCAAGAAGGTATACAAATATATCGAGGATGAACCGGAGATGAAGAAGAATCTTCAGACACTTGGAACCGGTTCTCAGTTGAATGGCAAGACAAATATCTTTGAAGGTCTGTATGAATATAACCTTGTATTCTACGAATGTGGTATCAAGGCAATCGTAAATCAGGATATGTCAACACGTTCATGGGAAGAAAAGTATGAGATGCTTGAACTTCTCTATACAACATTAAATGTTGTATTTGACGGATACAATGTATATGAGATTTCAAATAAGATCGAGCATCAGTACATTGAATTAACATGGATCAATAATTATGTAAATGCAAATCCAAATCTTCTGAAGCAGTTCTTCAGTGTAAAGGAAAAGATCAAGGCATTTAAGGTTCGTAAGAATTCAATCCTTGAGAAGAGCAAGACCAACTATGAGATCAAGAAGATGATCGACGACAGACAGAAGCACCTGTTATTTATGGCTGCTGAAGATATGATCGTTAATGGACTTGGCGGTGGTAAGCTGCAGATCATCAGCTCAGGATATGATCTGAATACAGCAAAGAAGTATTTACAGGAAACTTATGCAAAGATTGTATTGCCTGCAAAGTACGGTCAGGAGACACAGACATCCGGTGGTGGTTTCTTCGGAAAGAACAAAAGCTCAGCGGCTGATGCAGACCTTGCAAGATTACTACGTGATGCATCTGTAGAAGAAATGTTGTGTAAGTCTGAGTGGTTATGGAATCAGCATAATGACAAGGGGCTTGAGAAGCCAACCGCAGAAGAAGCAACTTATGCTGTTGCATGTCTTGTAAAAGTAATCCACAGAATGCTTGACAAGAAGGGAACTTCAAAGGCTGCAAGTGCTCCAAATAAGAAGGTTATCATTACCAAGACTGGTAAGGTTATTGAGTTATCCGATGAATCCGGTCAGGCACCTGTAAAACAGCAGGAGTCCGGTGTGATTGAAGCAATCGATAACATCGTAGTCCTTCTGAAAGACAAGTCAGAAGAAAACGTAAAATATGTAAAGGCGTATATCGAAGATCTGTTAAATGCATTGATGAAGACAAAGTGGGACAAAGATACCATGCTGTCACAGTTTGATGCAGAAGAGCTTCGTGCAAAATCCTTCCAGGTAATCAAACGTCTGAACATGGATATGTTAGTATAATATTTATTATGCTACAAATTAATTGTGTAAATAAAAATGAGAGCTGATACTATTATTATGGAACAAGCCTGCCTGAGCGTCGGTACTTAGGTTGCGTATTTTGCAACCTTATGTACCGTTACGTCGAAGGTAGAGCGAAAGCGTCTTGTGTAATAATAAGTAGTATCAGCTCTCATTTTATATAGATACATATTTAGAAGGAAGCCTGCCTGATTTACCGTACAATCTGATGTTTTTTCAGGTAGGAATGCAAGATCCATTTTTCAGGGATCCGCTTCAGGACAATTTGGATCTCTTCTTTTTTATCGATTGGCATCACTAACAGTGACGTGATACCGGTGTTATTTGCACCCCAGAGATCTGTAAACAACTGATCTCCGACAAAGAGAGTATTTGTAGTATCGGTGCCGAGAAGCTGCATGGCTTTCTGGTAACCGGCACGTTTTGGCTTTCCGGCTTTATAAATGTACTTTACATCCAAAGGCTTGTTGAATTCCGCAACTCTGGGCTCTTTGTTATTGGATACCAGACAGATACCAAATCCGATCTCTTTTAACTTCTGGATAAGTCTGATTGCTTCTTCTGTTGCCGGAGCATTATGGGGAACAAGGGTATTGTCGATGTCAAATAAGATGCCGCGATAGCCCTTTTTATAATATTCGGCAAAATCAATGACATAGGTTGATGTATAATATTCTGATGGATAAAATTTCTGAAACATGTTAAACTCCAATAGTATAAGATAGTGAAATTATAAATAGTGTAAAACGGATTTGTCAAGAAATATACAGGAAGTATATAAGAAACAGATAATGGTCAGATAAGAAATACGAGGTTAGACAGTATGCAGGAAACATATATGAGGAGAGCCATTGAATTGGCAAAAAAAGGAATCGGAGCGGTAAATCCGAATCCGCTGGTTGGAGCAGTGATCGTAAAGGATGGGCGGATTATTGGTGAGGGATATCACAGAAAATACGGAGAGCTTCATGCGGAGAGGGATGCATTTGCACATCTGACAGAGGACGCAGCGGGCGCGGAAATGTATGTGACGCTGGAGCCCTGCTGCCACTATGGCAAACAGCCTCCGTGCGTGAATGCGATCATCGAGCATAAGATCAGCAGAGTCTATGTCGGATCGGATGACCCGAATGCGCTTGTATCTGGAAAGGGATATCAGATACTACGGGATGCAGGGCTTGAAGTTATCACACATGTATTAAAAGAAGAATGTGACAGCCTGAATCCGGTATTTTTCCATTATATTGTAAATAAGACACCATATGTCGTAATGAAATATGCAATGACTATGGATGGGAAGATTGCAACATACAGTGGAAAGAGTAAATGGATCACTGGCGAAGAAGCAAGAACCCATGTAATGGAGCAGAGAAATGCACTTACAGGTATCATGGTCGGAAGCGAGACCGTGATAAAAGATGATCCGTCACTTACCTGCAGGATAGAGGGAGGAAGAAATCCGGTTCGAATTATCTGCGACAGCAGCCTTCGGATTTCAATGGATTCCCAGATCGTTAGAACAGCATCGGAAGTACCGACGATTCTTGCAGCCATACAGTCAGAGGATCAGGCAGATAAGAAGCAGAAGCTGATCGGGGCAGGCGTTGAGATCATCGAGACGGAGAGTGTGGATGGTCATGTGGATCTGCAGGAACTGATGAAACAGCTCGGAGCAAGAAATATAGACGGAATTCTGCTTGAAGGTGGAGGCACTTTAAATGAAAGTGCATTAAAAGCAGGCATTGTAAAAGAGGTCGATGTCTATATAGCACCGAAGATTTTTGGTGGAAGTGCAGGCTATACGCCGGTCGGTGGTGTGGGAGTAGAATCACCGGCAGAAGCCTATCCGTTTGAGCTTGGTTCCATTCAGAGGTTTGGAGCAGATATTATGCTTCAGTATTTTCAGATAACAGCTTGACAAACATAACAAACTGTGCCAATATAACCATGTTGAAGTCTTCAGGGCGGGGCTCATTTCCCCACCGGCGGTATACATAGTAATCTATGTGAGCCCGCGAGCCGTAAGGCATGATTTGGTGAGAATCCAAAGCCGACAGTAAAGTCTGGATGAAAGAAGAATGCAGAGAGAATTTCAATAGCAAATTGAAATTAAAACATGAATACGGACATGATGGAATGTGTAGTTGAATGTTTTACAATATGCTGTTGAATGAAAAAATATTAAAGAAATCTGCAACAACATTTCATAACAAACAACCCGCCGGAGACATAGTTCTCTGGCTTTTTTTATGTTAAGTTATATAGGAACTTAACATGTTAAAAGAAGTAATTCAGCGAGTAAGTTGTTAATTAATTAGGTTGACAGTTTTTTTGTAGAGTCAATGGGGTGACGAAATGACTGTTTGCAAAAAAACGTCCCCGAAAAGGAGGCAGTCATGTTCACAGGCATTGTGGAAGAGACAGGCACGATTAAGAAGATAGAAAAAGGCACATCATCCGGTCGCCTGACCATAGAGGCAGATAAGGTTCTGCAGGGAAGCGAGATCGGTGACAGCATAGCTGTCAATGGGGTATGCCTGACGATCACAGGAATGTCGGGGCATTTGTTTACGGCAGATGTGATGGCAGAGACGATAAGAAGAAGCAATCTCGGAACCTTAAGCTCCGGCAGCAGGGTAAATCTGGAACGGGCGATGGCGGCAGATGGAAGATTTGGTGGACATATCGTATCCGGACATATCGACGGAACCGGGGTGATCACAGAGTACACTAGAGAAGAAAATGCAATCTGGGTGACAATAACATGTGATAAAAAGCTGTTAAAGTATATCATCGAGAAGGGATCGATTACGATCGATGGAATCAGCCTGACGGTTGCTTATGTCGATGATCGCTGCTTCAAGGTTTCGATCATCCCACATACGGCGGAGGAGACAACGCTGATCCGCAGGCAGACCGGAGCAGTGGTCAATCTGGAAAACGATGTGATTGGCAAATATGTAGATAAGCTGCTCCATTTTAAAGACAAAGAAGAACCGGATGCAGGGAAAAAAGTAGATATGAATTTTCTGGCAGAAAATGGATTTTTATAAAATAAATGTTCCTATGGAGGTAAAGACAGATGGAATTAAACAGTATAGAAGAAGTATTAGCAGATCTGGCAGCCGGTAAGGTGGTCGTTATGCTCGATAACGAAGACAGAGAGAACGAAGGAGATGTCATTTGCGCATCTGAATTCGCGACCACGGAGAATGTGAACTTTATGGCAAAATATGCAAGAGGTCTGATATGTATGCCGATGGATGATTCTTATGTGGAGAAATTAAATCTTCCGCAGATGTGCATCACAAATACAGATAATCATTGTACTGCATTTACAGTTTCTGTTGATCATGTAAGCACTACAACCGGAATCTCAGCGTATGAGCGTGGCATTACAGCCAGAAAGTTCGTAGAAGAAGCTGCAAAGCCGGAGGATTTCCGCAGACCGGGTCATATGTTCCCATTACGCGCTGTTCCGGGCGGAGTGATTGAACGAGGCGGACATACAGAGGCAACGGTTGATCTGTGCAGACTTGCAGGCTTGAAGCCATGTGGTCTGTGCTGTGAGATCATGAAGGATGATGGTACAATGGCAAGAAAAGATGATCTGCTTGCATTTGCTGAGGAGCACAACCTGAAGATCTCCACGATCGAAAAGTTAGTTCAGTATCGTAAGGAACATGAAGTATTTGTAGAATGTGTAGCAAAGGCAAAGATGCCAACCAGATATGGGGAGTTCACGATCTATGGATATATCAATAAATTAAATGGCGAGCATCATGTGGCACTGGTAAAGGGTGATATCACGGATGGCGAGCCGGTATTATGCAGAGTTCATTCCGAATGTCTGACCGGAGATGCACTTGGTTCAGCCCGTTGTGACTGTGGCCAGCAGTATGATGCAGCGATGAAGATGATCGCAAAGGAAGGCAGAGGCGTGCTTCTGTACATGAGACAGGAAGGACGTGGGATCGGTCTGATCAATAAGATCAAAGCATATCAGTTACAGGATCAGGGTTTAGATACCGTAGAGGCAAATCTGAAGCTTGGCTTCCCTGAAGATGCAAGAGATTACACGATTGGAACACAGATCTTAGTAGACCTTGGTGTCAGAAAGATGAGACTGCTTACGAACAATCCATTAAAGGTATATGGTTTGTCAGGATACAATCTTGAGATTGTGGAACGAGTACCGATCCAGATGCAGCCGGGCAAATTTGATGCATTTTATCTGAAGACAAAGAAAGAAAAGATGGGTCATATACTTGATCTGTAAAGCCATATGGACTGGGAATTATATGCATAATGATTTAGTGGTAACAGAGAATAAGCAATTGTAAATATTGAGATCGAATCAATAACAGGAGGATAATAAAATGAAGAAGATTGAAGGAATGATCGTAGCAAATGGTGCCAAGATCGGTATTGTAGCAGCAAGATTTAATGAATTTATCGTATCAAAACTGGTAAGCGGTGCAGAGGATGCATTATTACGTCACAGCGTAAATCCGGATGACATATCTGTTGCATGGGTTCCGGGAGCATTTGAGATTCCGGTTGTAGCCAAGAAGATGGCGATGTCAGGAAAATATGATGCAGTGATCTGCCTTGGAGCAGTTATCCGTGGAGCAACCAGTCATTATGATTATGTATGTAATGAAGTGTCCAAGGGAATCGCATCTGTTTCACTTGAATCCGGTATTCCTGTTATGTTCGGTGTTGTAACAACAGAGAATATTGAGCAGGCAATCGAGCGTGCCGGAACAAAGGCAGGTAACAAGGGTTACGATTGTGCAATGGGCGCACTTGAGATGATTGACTTGATGAAGCAGTTATAAAAATTGCATAGCATAAACGAGGGTTCAGGGTTTTATGATGCAAAGGTCATAGAACCCTGAATGTATTCATACTGCGTGGAGCGTTTTTGTTCTTATGCGATAATAAACGGAGGAAATAGACATGAATAAGACAAGAAAGATTCTCTTTTTTGATATCGACGGAACTTTGATCACGGATGATGGGAAACGGTATTTTCCGGACAGTGCAAAAGAAGCAATACAAAAGGCAAGAGAGAACGGACACCTGGCATTTATCAATACGGGAAGAGTATTCTGCAATGTGACAGAAGAGATCAGAAGCGCAGGCTTTGATGGCTTTGTCTGCGGCTGCGGAACGCATATTGTTTATAATGGAGAGACATTGTTTCATCATGATACACCATATGAGGTCTGTGCAGGTGTGATTCGGAAATGTCGGGAATATAAAATGGATGCCGTATACGAACATGCGGACAAGGTGTTTACCAGCGCTGCTTTTTCCGATAATGAGCATTTAAAAGAACTAATCAGTTATTTTAAAGCGACCAGCACCTATATGGAGAATGATGATCCGGCAAATGATCAGATCTTTGATAAGTTTTGTGCATGGTATGATGCAGATACTCCGTATCTGGAAGCATTTAAGAAATATCTGGAAAAAGATTATATGTATATCCAGAGAGAGGGAAATTTTTGTGAGGTTGTGCCAAAGGGATATACAAAGGCAACCGGTATCCGGTATCTGCTTGATTATTTTGACCTGCCATTAGAAAATGCCTATGCATTTGGAGACGGAAGTAATGATGAACCTATGTTGGCATATGTGCCAAATAGTATTATAATGAAAAAAGGTCCGGAATATCTGAGAAAGAAAGTCCGTCTTGTAACGGATGATGTCAGAGAAGACGGAATCTATAAAGCTATGAAAAAAATGGAGATTATTTAATGGACGAAGAATATTCAAAAGTAACGATGGTCGATCAGTTAGCTATCGCAGTATCCAGCCCGAAAAATTATAAGCATCTGACGAAGTTAAAAGCGAGCAAGACGGTAGGATTTATGATATTGATCGCTTTTATCCTGACCTTTATCGAGTTTGGAATCGGTGTCATTACCTTTATCATGCATGTGGGAGGGTTAAATAACCTGATCACGAATAAGGTTCCGCAGTTTGTGATCGAGGATGGTAAGCTTACGGCAGAATCAGAGATGTCACTGGATATTGGAAATGCAACGATATATATGAATACGGATTATGACAGAATTACACTTGATGATATCAAGACAAATGGCGTGTATATTGCATTTGGCAAAGAGAATGTAGTCATGGGAATGATAAACGGCGGACAGACGTATGAATATTCAACGATGGATCTCGATAAATTATTCTATGATGGGTTTAACAATGATCAGCTTGCATCCGCAGTGCCAGCGTTCTATGTGGCTATTGTCATTATGTACATTGCAATTATGTTCGGAAGTGTAATAAAGATGATCTTCCTTGCACTTGTATTTTCGATCGTTGCACGGACACTTGCGAAAGGTCTTCATACAGGGCTGTCCTATGGAAATGTATTCCGGGTATGTCTTTACGGACTGACTTTACCGATGCTGCTGACATCCGTGAATACCTGTCTGGACTTCCTGATTCCATCATCGATCATGTTTGTGATCACTCTGATCCTGGCATTTTCCATGATAAACAGAGGTATCGCAAGTCATGTGGGAACAACAGCACCACCGGAGGATTGGTTATAAAGGGCGATATAAAAGGAGGCTTTTATGGAGATCGAAAGAAAATATCTGATAAAAGAGATACCGTTTTCACTGGAAGCGTATCCATATAAGGAACTGGAGCAGGGGTATATCTCGACCAGCCCCGTCATCCGTATCCGAAAGGCAGATGAACAATATATTCTTACAGTAAAGTCAAGCGGATTACTGGAACGACAGGAATTCGAGCTTCCGATGAATGAGACGGATTATAAACGGTTGCTTGGTAAGGTTGATGGAAATCTGGTGACGAAACGTCGGTATATCATCCCGCTTACGGATACAGAGGGAACAACTGGCGATAAGGAAAAGGATGCAGGACTTAAGATTGAACTGGATGTCTTTGAGGGGCTGTATCAGGGGCTGATCTATGCAGAAGTCGAATTTGAGACAAAGGAAGATGCAGATAATTTCGCAGCACCGGATTGGTTTACCAGAGATGTATCTATGGATGGAGCGTATCATAACAGCGCATTAAGCAGTATGAATGAAGAACAGAGACTTGCATTTATGGCAAGAGTTTTCGGACATTAAGAATGGAGGAAGAAGCATGAAAGTCAGAATGTTATTTGAAACAGGATATGAAGAAGTAGAAGCATTGACCGTTGTAGATCTGTTAAGACGTGCAAAGGTTGACTGCCTTATGGTGGCAGCAGACGATCAGGATACGGTTACAGGTTCACATGGAATCACAGTAAAGATGGATGAGAAAATCAGTGAACTTGCAGATGATGCAGATATGATCGTACTTCCGGGTGGTATGCCCGGTGTGACGAATCTGATCGCAAATGAGAAGGTAAAGAATCTTGTATGCGGACAGTATGAAGCAGGAAGATATGTTGCAGCAATCTGTGCAGCACCTACTGCTTTTGGAGCATTTGGTATCTTAAAGGATAAGAAGGCTACCTGCTATCCGGGAATGGAGGCGGGACTTCATTGTGCGGAAGTATTATATGACAGTGTAGTAACAGACGGTAAGGTAATTACAAGCCGAGGTATGGGAACAGCTATTGATTTTGGTCTGAAGCTGGTTGAGATCCTGACAGATCAGGATACATCAGAGAAGCTGGCAGCAGCTATTGTTTACAAATAAGAATTATGGAATTTAAAGTTTCGGTCAGGCATATGGTAGAATTTATATACAGATGCGGCGATATTACAAGCAGCAGTAATGGGACTCTGTCAAAGGAAGCGATGAATGCAGGAAGTAAGATGCATCGGAAGCTTCAGAAAATGGCAGGGTCTTATTATGATGCAGAAGTTCCTTTAAAGATCACGATGAAGAAAGGGATTCATGATCTGGATGTTACGGTAGAGGGCAGAGCAGATGGGATCATAGATCTGAGAGGTGAAAAGAACCGAAGCAGGAAGAAGAAGGAAATTGAGCGGCAGGTGATCCGGGTAGAGGATAGATATTGGAACCGGCTGCTGCTCAAAAAAACGGAGAGTCTGGATCTGGAAGTCGGTGAAGACTTCATGGAACAAAATTCTGCCGGAACGATTGGTCAGATGCAGGAAATGAATGAGCCTGCGGATGTTACGATCGACGAGATCAAAGGTGTATACAGAAAACTTGCTGATATCGAAGTGCCGGAAACAGTTCATGTAGCACAGGCAATGTGCTATGCCTATATTTATGCAAAAGAGCAGTCTTTGGATCGGATCAATGTACAGATCACATATGTGAATCTGGAAAGTGAAGAAGTAAAACAATTTTTTTATGTGTTTTCTTGTTCATTTCTTGAGAAATGGTTTCATAATACAGTGGATGAGATGATGAAATGGGTTGATCATGCTATATCACATGCAAGAAGCAGAGATGCGTCAATTACAGAACTGGAATTTCCATATGAATATCGGAAAGGACAAAAGCAGATGGTTGCCTGTGTGTATAAGGCGATTGAAGGGGAGCGCAGATTGTTTGTGCAGGCTCCAACCGGAATCGGGAAAACGATGGCAGCGATGTTTCCTTCCGTTAAGGCATTTGCAACCGGGCTGGTATCGAAAATCTTTTATCTGACCGCAAAGACGATCGCCGGAACCGTGCCGGATCAGGCACTTACATTGCTACGGGAACGTGGAGTAAAGTTTTCTTCCGTTATGTTGACTGCCAAAGAGAAGATATGTCTGAATGAGACGATGGAATGTGATGCAGAGCACTGCCCTTATGCGAAAGGACATTTTGACCGGGTTAATGATGCATTATTTGAATTGATCACTCAGGAGGAAAAAATGGATCGGGAGATCATCCGGGCTTATGCGGAAAGGTATCAGGTCTGTCCTTTTGAGCTGGGACTGGATGCAAGCCTGTTTGCAGATGCTATTATTGGAGATTATAACTATGTGTTTGATCCGAGAGTGAATCTGAAGCGGTTCTTTTCACAGACAGCATATGATACAGGACGGTATGTATTTCTGGTAGATGAAGCACACAATCTGGTGGACCGGGCATCGTCCATGTACAGTGCCACGCTGTATAAAGAAGATTTCCTTGCTGTAAAGAGGCTGGTAATGCCGTACAGCAAAAAAATGGCACGGAGTCTGGAATCCTGCAACCGGGAGCTTCTGGAATTGAAGAAAAAATGTCCGGAGCATGGATATCAGATCTTAAATGATATCGGGGTTCTATATCTGAAGCTGCTGCATCTTCATACGACGATGGAGGCTTTTTTAGAAGATTACAAACAGATCCCGGAACGTAAGGAGATACTGGAGTTTTATTTTGCACTTACGACATTTTTAAATATTGCGGATCTGATCGATGACAGCTATGTGATCTATGATGAGCTTAAGTCGGATGGCAGATTTATGGTTCGGTTATATTGCGTCCATCCGGCGAATAATCTGAAGCTTTGTCTGGATAAGGGTGTATCGACTGTTTTCTTTTCGGCAACGATCCTGCCGGTAAAATATTATATGGAGATGCTGTCCGATACGGTGACCGATCAGGCTATCTATATTCCTTCTCCGTTTGATCCGGAGAAACGACAGATCATGGTTGGTGTGGATGTATCTACGAAATATACCAGACGGTCTGTAAAGGAGTATAAGCGCGTGGCTGAATATATCAGGCAGTTGTTTAACGCACATTCCGGAAATTATATGGTGTTTCTGCCATCCTATAAAATGCTTCAGGAGGTCTATGAGCAAATGATAGAGGGTGATTGTTCTGGCATGGAGCTGCTCTGTCAGGAACAGAACATGAAGGAGGCAGACCGGGAAGCATTTTTGGATCATTTTTCAGCGAAAAGAAATGTGGTTGCCTTTTGTATCATGGGCGGGATCTTCTCTGAGGGGATTGATCTGACCGGAGAACGGCTGATCGGATCGGTTGTAGTAGGTCCGGGACTTCCGCAGGTGTGCAATGAGAGAAAGATCATGATGGACTATTTTAATGCCAGAAAGAGTATGGAGGCATATGCTGGCTCATCGGTTGATGGTTTTAAATATGCATACCTGTATCCGGGCATTAATAAAGTATTTCAGTCAGCCGGACGCGTGATCCGGACAGAAGCGGATGCCGGAGTGATCCTGTTGCTAGATGAACGATTTGGAACCGGGGAATATAATTCGTTATTTCCGGTGGAGTGGCAGGATGCGGTCTTTGGAAATTTTGATCAGATTTCGCAGAGCATAGAACAGTTCTGGTCGAATCTTAATCTTTCCTGAAAACGGGAATATAAATACAAGAATACTGGAAATTCGCATATACATGTGATAGAATGGACGCAGGCATTTTTTACAGCCTGCATGCAGTGCATGCTTTTATATAAAATTATGAAACTGTTCTGGAAAGGCAGATAGGGGAAAAATGGAAAATATTACAGTAAAAGATATTGTGAAAGCAACAGGAGGTTTCCTGCTTTGCGGCGATGAAGATACACCGATCACAGGCCTGTGTATTGATTCCAGAAAAGCACAGCCGGGAGATTTGTTTATTCCTCTGTTGGGTAATAAAGTTGATGGACATCGTTTTATTGAATCCGCTATGGAGAAAGCGTCTGCAACTCTGACATCGGAGCATGATAATGTTGTTATTTCAGAGAAGCCGTTTATCCGTGTTGATGACACGATGAAAGCACTTCAGGCAATTGGAATGGATATCCGTGACCGGTATGATATTCCGTATATCGGAGTGACAGGAAGTGTAGGAAAGACAACGACCAGAGAGATGATCGCAGCGGCTGTCAGCACAGCAAAACGCTGTTTTCAGACAAATGGAAATGAAAATTCACAGATTGGTGTACCGATGACACTTTCCAGAATGACAGATGGATATGATGCAGCGGTGATCGAGATGGGGATCAGTGAACCTGGTCAGATGGAGATATTGTCTGAGATTGTAAAGCCATCGATCTGTGTGGTGACGATTATCGGTGTTGCACATATTGAATTTATGAAAACCCAGGAGAATATCAGAAAAGAGAAGCTGTCTATTATCAATCATATGAATAAGGACGGCCTGTTGCTGTTAAATGGAGATGATCCATTACTGCGTGAGATAAAAGCGGATATGCCATGTCGGACACTTACTTTTGGTATAGATGAAATTTGTGATTTTCAGGGATCCAATGTAAAATGTGGAGAGCAGGGCATGGAATTTGATTGTACTCATAATGGTGAGACCGTTCATGTTACCATGGATATCCTCGGAAAACATAACGTGAGAAATGCACTGGCAGGTATTGCAGTTGCATATCAGATGGGAATTCCGATAACAATTTCAGCAAAAGCCTTTGAACATTTTGAAGGACAGAGACAGAGACTTATCCATATGGAGAATCGATACACGATCCTCGATGATACCTATAATGCAAGCCCGGATTCCATGAAGGCAAGCATTGATGTGCTTTGTGATATGGACTGCGAGGGAAAAAAGATCGCAGTACTGGGAGATATGTTTGAGCTGGGAGCTGACAGTGCCAGCTATCACTATCAGATCGGAGAATACCTGCGGGACAAGAAGATCGATGAGGTTGTGGTAGTCGGAAAGGAAGCTTTGGAGATTAAAAAGGCACTGGATGTCTGCGACACAAAGTATGCAAAAACATTTTCATTTATGGATAATGAAGAAGTGGCACTTTATCTGATGGCTATTATGAGACCGGAGGATGTTGTTTTGATCAAGGGATCACACGGCATGAAAATGGACGAAATTGTCAAAATTCTTACGAATTAATTATACAAATTATACAAAACAACCATATAAACTACCAAATTTCATAAAATTTGGTAGTTTTGTTTGTCTAAAATGACTTTGATTTTCATAAAAAAAAACACTCTGTGGTACAAAACGGAGAAAAAACAGTACTTGTATTGAAAAAAAAAGGAAAATGGAGTAATATCAATCCTAGCTTGAATAAAGAATACATACATGAATTGTTACATAAGTAAAGTGATAGAAATTAGTTTTAAAACGGAGGGTGTTAATCATGGCTACTAAGAAGACTGAAGATGCAAAAAAGGTTGTTGCAAAAAAGGCAACAGTAGAAAGCGTTGTTGCTAAAGCTGAAGCTGTAAAGAAAGCTGAAGCTGCTAAAGAAGTAAAAGCAGCAGTAAAGGCAGAAGTAAAAGAAGAGAAAAAGCCAGCAGCTAAGACTGTAGCAGCTAAAACTGAACCAGCAAAGACAGAAGTTAAGGCTGAAGCAAAGAAGCCAGCAGCTAAAAAGCCGGCAGCAAAGAAGCCAGCAGTAGCTAAGACAACAGAGACAGTTTTTGTTGAATATAACAATGGACAGATCAATGTTTCTGACATTGTAGCAAAAGCAAAAGAAGCACTTGGCAATAAGGCAGTTAAGGAATTGAACGTATATTACCAGCCAGAAACAGGTATGGTATACTATACAGCTGATGGAGAATCAGGTTCTTACAGTCTTTAATCTATAAATAGTTGGAAGGGCAGCGTTCTTAACATAAGGATGCTGCTTTTTCTGTATAATTAGAAAGGAAGAAGTGAAATATGAAGATTGGTTTTATTGGCTGTGGCAATATGGCAACATCGATCATAAAGGGAATTATCAGAAAGCAGATCATAGATGCAGAGAATATCATAGCATCTGCAAAGACGAAAGCGACACTTGACAGAGTTCAGAAAGAGCTTGGAGTAAAGGTATCAACCGATAATCTGGAGGTAACAGAAAACAGTGATATTCTGGTTCTGGCGGTAAAACCACAGTATTATCCGGAGGTGATCGCTCAGATAAAGGACGTAGTCCGTAAAGAGCAGATTGTGATCAGTATAGCACCAGGAAAAACATTAGACTGGTTACAGGAACAGTTTGGAGGATCTGTGAGGCTTGTCCGGACAATGCCAAATACACCGGCACTGGTTGGTGAGGGTATGACAGGAGCATGTCGGAATGAATATGTTACCGATGAAGATTATGCAACAGTTCTTCAGATTCTTGGAAGCTTTGGTGAAGTAGAGACAATACCGGAAAATCTGATGGATGTATGTGTATCGGTCAGCGGAAGTTCTCCGGCATATATTTATATATTGATCGAAGCTATGGCAGATGGAGCAGTGGCAGATGGTATGCCAAGAGCACAGGCATATAAATTTGCAGCACAGTCCGTGCTTGGAAGTGCAAAGATGGTACTTGAAACGGGAAAACATCCGGGTGAATTAAAGGATCAGGTCTGCTCACCTGGCGGAACAACGATAGAAGCTGTTCGCGTTTTAGAAGAAAAAGGCTTCCGTTCCTCCGTGATCGAAGCAATGAAAGCCTGTGTCCGCAAAGCTCGCGGAATATAACAGCCGCTATAAAAGCCTGTGCTTGTGGTAGCTATAACTTTATTTCGCAGAACACTTGCATTTGATTCTTACGTAGCTGTTATACAAATAAATCCGCTGTGCTATATTACACTGTTATGAAGCAAACCTTGTCCGAGGCCGGTACTTAAGCTACGTCTTTTGCAGCTTTATGTACCGCTGCTCGAGGACTAGAACGAAAGTGTTTTGCGTAATAACAGGTGTGGTATAGCACAGCGGATTTATTTGTATGACAGGTAGATGTTATAAGGCGGTGTCACCGTGTTCGCCGGTACGGATACGGATGACATCGGCAACATCATAGACGAAGATCTTGCCGTCGCCGACTTTTCCGGTTGATATCTTTTCACATACCTTAAAGATGATGTTATCGGCAACATCATCCTTGACGATGGTTTCAATCTTGATCTTCGGAATCAGGTTGACCACATATTCACTTCCACGGTATGTTGTTTTATAACCCTTCTGATTACCATATCCCATAATATTTGATACAGTAGCACCGGTGGATCCGCATTCGTCCAGAATGGCTTTTACATCATCCAGTTTTTCAGAACGGACAATAATTGATAATTTCTTCATGTATAACCCTCCATTCACATATACAACTAAAAATATGATACCATATTCTCGGTTTCATTTCTACAAGTGGAACAGAATGGGAGATTTTGTATATTATCTGAAGAAAAAACAGGAAAACAGGGAGAAATGAGAGTAGCTGTACTTAATTTAATTAATCGAGGGTGGTAATAAGAAAATTATTTAGAAAAATTTAACCGTTTTACCAGAAATAATACTGTTTTCATATGGGTGGAATCTGTGGTATCATGTAGCAGAGTTATATCATTTAATATAGATAGCTGTTTTAGACAGGAAACAAAAGTATGGAGGATGAAGATGTCTGATTATAGAAATGATGATGAAAATAAAGAACTGACCAGTCAGACGGTGACTGATGATCATAAAACAGAAGACAAGCGTGAGGACGAATACGAGAAATATTGTTATCTCTGCAGAAGACCGGAAAGTGTTGCCGGAAAGCTGATCGATATGCCGGGCAATATACATATCTGTGCAGACTGTATGCAGAAGACCTTTGATAATCTGAATCAGGGCGGATTTGGCGGAATGCAGTTTCTGGATCTCTCCAATCTTTCCAATATGGGAAATATTGACATGAGCAGACTGATGGGAATGAATGATATACCGGATAAACAGAAGGTGAAGAAGAAAGCGGCAAAGCCGAAGAAAAAAGAACAGGAAATGACACTTGCAACGATCCCTGCACCACATAAGATCAAAGCAATGTTAGATGAATATGTGATCGGTCAGGAATATGCCAAGAAGGTAATGTCTGTTGCAGTATACAACCATTATAAGCGTGTGCTGACAGACTCCATGGATGATATCGAGATCGAGAAATCCAATATGCTGATGGTAGGACCGACAGGCTGTGGTAAGACTTATATTGTAAAAACGATCGCAAAGCTGTTGAATGTACCGCTTGCGATCGCAGATGCTACCACACTTACGGAAGCAGGTTATATCGGTGATGACGTAGAAAGTGTATTGTCAAAACTTCTGGCAGCCGCAGATAATGATGTCGAAAAGGCAGAAAAGGGAATCGTATTTATCGATGAGATTGATAAGATCGCAAAGAAGCAGAACAGCAACAGCCGTGATGTGAGTGGAGAATCTGTTCAGCAGGGATTGTTAAAGCTTTTGGAGGGGGCAGATATTGAGGTTCCGGTTGGTTCCGGAAGCAAGAATGCAATGGTGCCTATGACAACGGTCAATACAAAGAATATTTTATTTATCTGTGGCGGTGCGTTCCCGGCGATAGAAGATATTATTAAAGCAAGATTGAATAAACAGTCCTCGATCGGTTTCCGTGCAGATCTGAAGGACAAATACGACAAGGATCCGAACATCTTAAAGAAGGTGACCAACGAGGATCTCAGAGAGTTCGGCATGATACCGGAGTTTTTGGGAAGACTGCCTGTTTTATTCACATTGGATGCTTTAGATAAGGAGATGTATATCAAGATCTTAAAGGAACCGAAGAACGCAATTCTAAAACAGTATAAGAAGTTGCTGGCATTGGATGAGGTAGATCTTCAGTTTGATGATTCTGCATATGAAGCGATCGCAGAAAAAGCGCTTGAAAAGAATACAGGAGCAAGAGCGCTTCGGGCGATCATTGAGGAATTCATGCTGGATATCATGTATCAGATTCCTAGAGATGACAGCATTGGCAGGGTGATCATAACCGGAGATTATGTAAATGGCAAGGGCAATCCAATCATCGAGCTTCGTGGTGTAGAGCCGATGCAGATCGAGGCCTGTGCGACAAAACAATCATAATAATTGATACAATAAGAGAAAATACTGTAATTAATAAGGCTTAAAGATTGTATACAGAAAATGTACGGTCTTTAAGCCTTTATTATATGGATCATAATTTTCAGATCGTGAAATCATATGGCGGAGCGAAGACGGAAAAATACCGGAGCTTTTGAATTATTGTATTGCGTCGGCATCAGTATGTAAATGGTTATCTCTGGGTAAAATAAAAGGAAAATACAGATGTATTGCAGGAGGGCGGTCTGGGAATCTTCCGATGATACCGCAGCCTTGTATCAAGGTAGTCCTTGATGGTCTGGGAATCCTGTGATACTATGAAAAAAAGCGAAAAGGAGCAGGGTATGTTAAAAAAGAGATTATTACGAACCTGTAAAAATGTAATGGCTGCGGCTATCTGCATTTCTCTTGCGGTTGGATTATCTGCCTGTGGGGAGACGCAGGGAGAGCGCAGACATCTGAATGACAAAAACGATACAACTGAAAATACAGAGAGGGCGCAGGAGTCTTTCTCCGAGGATGCGCTGAAGGAGCAGCAGGAATTTGAACAGTATCTGGATGATTATTTTAAGGATGTTGTTACGGACGACACGTTGACGTATAATTATACGATCAGGGATGGTGCGGATTACGGTCTGGAAGAACCGGAGGTCACACTGGGAGACCCGGGAATGACAGCAGAGGAGATCGGACAGGATAAGGAAGAGTTTGAAGGCTGGGTAAAGAAGCTGGATGCTATTGACCGTTCCTGCCTGACAGAGGATCAGAAGCTGACCTATGATGTGCTGGATGAGTATTTTGAAGTGTCTGCGGGAATTTTTGATAATGTATATCTGTATGAGCCGTTTTCCCCGATGCGTGGACTTCAGGCCAATATTGCAACGAATTTCACAGATTACCGATTTGATGATAAGGGAGATGTGGAACGTTATATTGAACTGCTTGGTCAGATCCCGGATTATTTTGCAGAGTATCTGGATTTTGAACAGGAAAAGTCAGAAAAAGGTTATTTTATGAGTGATGCAGTCTGCGATAAAGTCATCAGTCAGTGCAAGGATTTTGTTGCAGATAAAGAAAATCATTTTATGGTAACAACATTTAATGATAATATTGACGCACTTGATTTTCTGACGGATGAGGAAAAGGCAGAATACAAGGAGGCTAATAAGCAGGCAGTTGTGAATTCCCTGCTTCCGGCATTTGAGAATGTTGCAGCGGTGCTTTCCGGTCTGAAGGGAACCGGAACCAATGATGGTGGTATCTGCAACTATGATGGTGGCAAGGAATATTATGAATATCTGCTGAAAAATTTTGCAGGAACAGCCAAGTCGCCGGAAGAGGTAATCGATATGCTGGATACAGAGCTTCAAAAACTCATGGTATCGTTATATCAGTATTATTTGGGAAATCAGGCGGCATATGAATATTTTGCTGCCAATTATGATTCAATATTTGCGGAAACCGATCAGATGACAGCTTCGGAAATGGTCGATAAAATGATGGAAACGGCATCAGAGCATTATCCGGATGCAGGAACGATAAACTATAAGGCAGAGGCGCTGGATAAGAACCTCGAAACGATCATGGATGATGTACTGGCTTATTATATGGCGCCGGCAATCGATGATCCGGATAATAATCTGATCCGGGTGAATGGTCTGCATACGGATGGCATGTGGACGACACTGGCACATGAGGGATATCCGGGTCATATGCTGCAAAATGCTTATTATATGTCAACGGATCCGGAGCCGGTCCGGACTTTGATGAACTTCTTAGGATATAAAGAAGGATGGGCGATGTATGCATGTTATGATTCTTTATATTACTATGAGTATGAGGAACCGGAATATGGAGACACCATTGCAGCCCTTTATCAGTTGAATGATGAGATGAGTTATCTTATGATGGGAAGAGTGGATCTGGGAATCAATTATGAGGGATGGACGTTGCAGGATACAGCCGATTATCTGACAAAGAATGGAATGGATGGCAGTGCTGCACAGGAGCTGTACACGACAATGGTCGGAGATCCGGCAGTATATCAGAGTTATTCGACCGGATATTATGAAATGAAAGAACTGCGGGATTATGCAGAAGAGAAAATGGGAGATGACTTTGACCTGAAAACATTTAACACGATTATTCTGGAAACAGGTCCATGTCAGTTTGATATACTGAAGGAACAAGTGGATAAGAAGCTGCAGGGGCCGATCATATAACAGGTGCAAAAAAAGGTATAGAAAGAAATCAGACGGAATAGACTGTATACGAAAAGCATACGATGGGAATCGAAATGGAATGTGAAAATGTAGCGTACAGGGAAGATTATGCAGACTATCTGATTGAATACAACGAAGAGCGGGAAACTGTTTTGGATATTTACAAAGAAAGCGGCTGCCTGCTCTTTATTGATGAGCGGTTTGCTGTTTTATACAGGGAGAAGCCGGAGAATTATATGCAGATCTTTTCCAGACTGGAATATACACTTTTCCCCAAATTGTATGGGCTGATGGATACCAGTAGTGTAGAAGCAGTCGGAGCTGTGAATATACAGCAGGAATCGATCCTTGGACTTACCGGAAAGGGAATTCTGATCGGAATTATCGATACCGGGATTGATATTCGGAATGATCTGTTTCTGGATGTTGCCGGAAATACAAGAATTCTTGCAGCATGGGATCAGTCCGTGCCGGGACCGTCAGATCAGGAAGAAAATCCCGGATATGGAACGGTATATCAGCAGGAGGATATTAATGAAGCCATACGAAATGAAGCGGATATCCTGACAGATGCAAATGGACATGGAACCTTTCTTGCAGGGATTGCAGCAGGAAAACGGACAGCTGATTTCACAGGAGTGGCGCCGGAAGCAGAATATGTGATTGTAAAATTAAAGCAGGCAAAGAATAATCTGCGAGGATTATATGGTGTGCCGGAGGACGTAGAAGCATATCAGGAAAATGATATTATGATGGGGGTAGCATTTCTGCGGAGACAGGCAAGCAGACTTCGGAAAAATATATCAATCCTGATTGGAGTTGGTTCGAACAGTGGGAGCCATACTGGTTCTTCTGCATTAGAAGCACTGCTTTCAAATGTTGGTATCATGACCGGAGTTGCTGTGTCCGTTCCGGCAGGAAATGAGGGAATTGCGGGGCATCATTTCAGAGGCAGGATCGAAGGGGGAAGCGCTTATACGGAAATGGAGATTAATGTTACGGGAAATAACAGCTTTACACTTGAGATCTGGGGAGCGGTTCCCAATACATATTCTGTGGCATTTGAGATTCCGGGTGGGGAGTTTGTAAGTCAGATTGCTCCCCGCTTTGATAAAAGTGAAGTCATACGTCCGGTTTTTGGTGGTGGGATCATATATATCGATTATTTTCTTGTAGAGGATCAGTCGGGAGAAGAACTGATCATGATGCGCTTTTTTGATCCGCCAAATGGTCTGTGGCGGATCCGGGTATATGGAAGCGGTGATACCGAGAAGACCTTTCATGCATGGCTGCCGATCACGGCATTTCTTTCCCCGGATACCCGGTTTATAAGACCAACGCCTGAAACAACGCTTGTGAATCCGGCTACAGGAGTAGTTCCGATGGGAGTGGGGGCATATGATCATTATTCGGATACACTGTTTCTGGATGGAAGCAGGGGATATACGGCGGCAGATGATATCAAGCCGGATTTTGTTGCTCCGGGTGTTGATGTATATGGTCCGGGCAGAGCAGGAACATTTGTCAGGAAAACGGGTACTTCTGTTGCAGCAGCGCATTGTGCTGGGTGTGCGGCATTAATCCTGCAATGGGCAAGAGACCGGGATCTGGCACGGTTTGTAAATGGAAATCAGATCCGTAATTATTTTATTCGGGGAGCAGTTCGTCCGGGAACGGCAGGAAGTCCGTTTTCATATGTCATGAACGATACAGAGGGATATCTGTTTGCAAGGGAATATCCGAACCCGGAGTGGGGCTATGGAATCCTGAATGTGTATAATACCTTTGATTCGCTCCGGACCTGACACTGTAAATGTAACAAAAATGTAAAAGATTTATAATTTTTCGTAAAATGATTTTACAGATTTTGTGCGGTGTATTATACTATAAGATGTGTTTGTAACCAACAGGTAAAGGGCATGTATAAAATGTGCCAGAATGGATAATAATAGTCGGAGGTACATATGGATAAAAAGATTCATACGGATAACTCAGAAATATTTGAAACAGAAGATATAGATGAAGTAAGTGAGATCACAGAGACAGAAGATATAGATGAAACCGAGCCGGAAGAGACAGATCAGACAGATGTTCCGGAAACGGATGAAGTTCCTGCAAAGAAACGGTTCTGGAGGAAGGATAATATACTGAAGATCATAGTTGCAGTGCTTGCTGTACTTATCATATGTGAATATACCTTCTTTGGTGTGTTCTTTCAGACAAATAAAGCAAAATATGAAAAGGCAAAGCAGGAGACGCAACAGGAAGAGAGTCCTACTGAGGAGAAGAAAGTAAATATTGTTACAGAAGAGCCTTTGCCAACTACAAATATTAATGACGATTCCGAGAATGAAGAAGAAATAGAAGTAACATCGGAATATAATACCTATGATTCACACACATCTTACTCTACGGAAGCCTCTACGACGTATGAGGTAACAACGGCAGCGGGAACCGAAGATGAACTTCCGGTTGTAACGACCGAGGAACAGAAGCCGATCGTAACCGAAGAGCCGTCAACGGAAGAAAATACGACAGAAGAGAAGACAACCGAAGAGAAGACAACCGAAGAGAAGACGACTGAGGAAAAGACGACGGAAGAACGTACGACCGAGGAAAAGACAACCGAAGAAAAGACGACAGAAGAGCGTACAACGGAAGAGAAAACGACGGAGGCTACGACAGAAGCTACAACGGATCCATCCACAAAAGCAGATCAACCGATCGACCTTCCATTTATTCCGGCAGAATAAGAATATAGATAAAAAGCAGTCCAGTCTGGATGGTGAAGAACAGATCACCGGAGACTGAACTGCTTTTTTAATTGGTATGCTGTTCCAGATATTCCTCTAAACAAAGATGCTTCTGGTACATTTCTGTAGCAGCTTCAACACCAACATAGCGGTAATGCCAGGGTTCATAAGAGATTTCTGTTATATCGGATTTATCTGCCGGATAACGGAGGATGAAGCCGTATTTATAACAGTTTGCCATCAGCCATTGCTGGGTGGCGGTATCTTCCTGGGAGGAATCCAGCTCCTGGTTGCCAATGGAACAGATATCAACGGTAAGGCCGAGCTGGTGTTCGCTGGTACCGGGATAGGCAACCCAGGTAGCAGCAAGGGCTGTAGCATCATCTTCGCTGTAACCCTGCTCCAGATAAGAATTCTTTTTATTTGTATAGAGCCGTTCCTGTGTTTCATTTGTACGGTAGGAAGAGCAGATCAGAGGGTCAAGACCTTCGGCTCTTGCATCGTCCATCATTTTTTGAAGCCCGTCATAAGCACGGCGGTCAATCGACTGATTGTTTCGCAGTTCGACCAGATCAACGGTCCAGTCGGCTGGCAGGGTATGAGACATATTGACCAGTGTCAGCAGCCCGTTGTTTTTTGCTTCTGTTGCGGAGGCAAGCGTTTGTAAAACGGATGCAGTATCAAAGGAAGAATAGCTGTCGGAGGATGCTTTGGTTTTCTCGGTGGAATCTTCGGAGACAGAAACCTGTTCTGTTGTGATGGGTCTGGAGTCTGACTGGGAGACCTGTTCCTGAAGTTTCATTTTTTTCGCCTTTCCTGCAAGGATCACAAGTATCAGTAACAGTATATAGATGATCCCCAGAATTATGACCTTCTTTTTCTTAATTACAGTTCCAAATATATGCAAGATGATGTTCGCTCCTTTGTCTTTTGTTTATGTACAGAAGGATACGCCACAGAAGCATACAAAAATTCTCAAAAAAGCATCGTTTTTGCATATTTATCATCTTTCTTTTTTATTTTGCAATGGTATAATGGGGAAGATACATTAGAAAATGATGAGGAATAACTGTGAGGAAAATAGAACATTTAATTACGGTAGTCTATCCGGGCTCCATTGCAGAAGAGATGGAAATAGAACCGGGTGATTATCTGCTTGCAATCAACGATAAAGAAATAAAAGATGTATTTGATTATCGTTATATGATCAAAGATGAATATATAGAGGTGTTGATCCGTAAATCATATGGAGAAGAATGGCTGCTTGAGATCGAGAAGGATTATGATGATGATCTTGGGATGGAATTTGAAAACGGTCTTATGAGCGATTATCGTTCCTGTACCAATAAATGCATGTTCTGTTTTATTGATCAGATGCCGCCGGGGATGAGAGAGACACTTTATTTTAAGGATGATGATTCCCGGTTGTCTTTTTTGCAGGGCAATTATATCACGCTTACAAATATGACAGATGAGGATGTGGATCGTATCATCAAGATGCAGCTTGCACCGATCAATATATCGGTTCAGACGACCAATCCGGAGCTTCGCTGCAAGATGTTGCATAATCGTTTTGCAGGTGACCGGCTGAAATATCTGGATCGTCTTTTTGAAGGGCATGTAGAGATGAATGGGCAGATCGTTCTCTGCAAGCGTGTAAATGACGGGGCAGAGTTGGAACGGAGTATCCGGGATCTTGGAAAGTATCTGCCATTTATGCGGAGTGTATCCGTTGTTCCTGCCGGACTTACGAAATTCCGAAAAGGTTTGTACCCATTAGAATTATTTACGAAGGAAGAAGCGGGACAGGTTATCGATCTGATCGAGAGTTATCAGAAAAAATTCTATGAAAGGTATTCGCTTCATTTTATTCATGCAAGTGATGAGTGGTATATAACGGCCGGACGGGAATTTCCGGAAGCAGAACGCTATGATGGTTATATCCAGCTTGAAAATGGCGTTGGAATGATGCGTTTGTTCTTAGAGGAATTTGATGAAGCCTATCAGGAGCTGCTGGCTTCACCGGAATATCAGGAACAGAAAGGAACATTCCGCCGTACGATCTGTATGGCAACCGGAAAACTGACATATAGTACGGTTGTAGACTTTGCAGCAAGGCTGATGCAGGCATATCCAGGACTTACGATCCGTGTATATTGCATCCGGAATGACTTCTTTGGAGAAACAATCACAGTATCCGGACTGATCACAGGCATTGATCTGACGACCCAGTTAAAAGAGCGGCAGGCAGCAGGAGATGATCTGGGAGAAGCGCTGCTCATTCCATCGAATATGCTGCGAATGGGAGAACAGGTATTTTTAGATGATATGACAGTTGCACAGGTAGAGAAGCAGTTGGGCTTAAAGGTGGTACCGATCGAATCCGGAGGTGCAGATTTTATACAGGCAGTCATCGATCCTTCCTATTCGATGGATCGAAACAATGAAACCGTTGGATATATTCAGGCATTTGATGATACAGAAGAGTAAAAAAGATGCTCTTTTTGGGTAATTGTAATTTCATTCTATAGTGGTACAATGTGAGCAAAAATTTTGGTACAGAAATATCAGAGAAAATGAATGGAGGATACGTATGAAACAGTTAATGCTCAAACCAACGATTTATAAGTATGACACATGTAAGGAATTTGCTGATGAATTCCATATCGAAAAAGGTGATCTGGTAATTACAAATGAATATATCTATGAACCGTTTTTTGGAAAGATGGATCTGGAATGTGATGTTATCTTTCAGGAAAAATATGGTGCAGGTGAGCCTTCAGATGATATGGCGGAGGCAATTTATAAGGATATAAAGGGTGAACATAAAAGAATTATAGCAATCGGTGGAGGAACGGTAATTGATATTTCAAAGCTGTTTGCATTAAAGTATGTATCCCCGATTCTTGATCTGTATGATGGCAAGCTTCCGATAGAAAAAGATAAAGAACTGGTACTGGTCCCAACTACCTGTGGAACCGGTTCAGAGGTAACAAATATAGCGATCCTTGCATTAAACAGCAGGGGAACGAAAAAGGGACTGGCAGTCGATGAGATGTATGGAGATTCTGCGGTCCTGATACCGGAGCTGTTAAAGGGCCTTCCGTTCCGCTTCTTTGCAACCAGTTCGATCGATGCACTTGTCCATGCTGTAGAGTCCAGTTTGTCTCCGAAAGGAAATGAATATACACGTATGTTTGGCTATAAGGCGATCGATATGATCCTTCATGGATATATGGAGATCCGTGAGAAAGGACCGGAGGCAAGAATTCCATTGTTAGACCGTTTCCTTGTGGCTTCAAACTACGCCGGAATCGCATTTGGCAATGCTGGCTGTGCGGCAGTACATGCCTTAAGCTATCCGCTTGGAGCAACCTATCATGTTGCGCATGGAGAATCGAACTATGCCATGTTTACCGGAGTCATGAAGAATTATATGGAGATCAGACAGGATGGAGAAATTGCAAAATTAAATGCATTTATTGCAGATATCCTTGGCTGCGATGTCGAAAATGTCTATGAATCTCTGGAGGATCTTTTAAATATTCTGATTTCAAAGAAAGCATTGCATGAATATGGGGTAACGGAGCAAGATCTTGTCGAATTTACCGATTCCGTTATGACGAATCAGGGGCGTCTGATGGCGAATAACTTTGTAGAACTTGACCGGGACAGAGTTTACAAGATATATAAAGAACTCTTTTAATCCGGACGGAGCCTAGGCGGGCATAGAGAAAAAAGGAAGATGGAACATCATCTTCTTTTTTATTACACAGATCAGACATAATTCTACGGAGTTCTGCTTGGAAAATGTCGAGATGGTACAAAATTGTTCCACAGAGGCGAAAAGCTGTCGCAACTTGCGGAGAGAAGTATATTCCAAAGCAGGTATCATAGAGATATAATGTTGTCCAAGGCAGAAGAGCAGGAGGGACATTATGAATTATGTAAAAATAATGATAGTAAAGCGCGACAAAAGAGAAGTGGAACAGCTTGTATCTATCGTGAAGTCGATTCCGGGGTATGAAGTTTCGGGGATATGTGACAGTGGACAGGAAGCCGTGAAGAAGATTCTGGAACGGGAACCGGATGTTGTGATCATGGATGAGGTTTTGCCGGGCAAAGATATACTGGAGATAACAGAAGAAATCATGCACTATAAGAATCTGAAGAATACAAGGATTCTTCTGTGCGGATCGAAAACACATAAAGAATATCTTGACTTCATCTACTATAAGATCGCAGACCGCCTTGTATTGCGAATTCTTGATGTGCCATATGATGAACGAAAGATCCGGGAGATTATTGAGGATGTTATGAAGGCTAAAAGAAATGATAATTATCAGAAATTGGTGGAAACAGGTTCGGATGGAAACATGCTGGAAGCCGTAGTGACTGATATCATACATGAGATTGGCGTCCCTGCACATATAAAAGGATATCAGTATCTTCGTAGTGCGATCCTGATGGCAGTTCACGATATGGACATCCTGAATTCAATTACAAAGCAGTTGTACCCATCGATTGCAGAGGAATATGGAACGACAGCCTCCAGAGTGGAACGTGCGATCCGTCATGCAATCGAGGTTGCCTGGGGTAGAGGCAGTATGGATACGATCAATGAATTATTTGGATATACGATCCATGCGGGAAAGGGCAAACCGACAAATTCGGAATTTATTGCATTGATTGCAGACAAAATTCGACTGGATAATCGCAGTATGCTTCAGAAAACGGAGTATTCCCTGCAAAGTATTTCTTAGAAATATGGTGCATTCCATCAGGTGACGACGAAATATGTCGAAAAATGGATAAAAATTCACTTATCAGAGGGGGTTCTGTGAACCTGGTAAGTTCTTGACATTTGTCGAAATCACAAATATACTTTAGAAACAGTCGATTTTTCAAACAAAAAAGATTAAGGGGGATTGAATAATGAACAATCAAGAAATCAGTATTATTATTGCTGATAGCGACTGTGAATTAATAGCACGTCAGCTTACAGCAGCGAACACAAGAACAGGGATGAGGGTTCTTGATAAGGTAAGTGATGGGGAGAGTGCGATCGAATCAATAAAAAAATATCAGCCAGATGTTGTACTTTTAGATATCTGTCTTCCGGTTCTGGATGGATTAGGGGTAATGGAACAGATCCGGGAATCAGGCGAATGCCCAGATACATTATTTGTCATTGTAACATCGGTTGGTTCGCAGAGACTGATACGGTGCGCATTCGAACTGGGGGCATCTTTTTATGTATTGAAACCATATAATTCTGAGCAGCTCATTGCAAGAATTCATCAGATTTACAACAGAAGAAAAGAGGTTCAGACTGAGATCTCAAAAGATCTGATCTGCATCCAGAATAGAGAGGGACTGTCTGGTGCAGCGAATAATATTGAGAGTGATGTAACGGATATTATCAGGGATATAGGGATTCCGGCTAATATAAAGGGTTATCAATATATTCGTGAAGGAATCATTATGGCAGTAAACGATGTCAATATGTTGAATTACATAACGAAGCTTTTATATCCGACGATTGCAAAGAAATATAAAACGACATCATCCAGCGTAGAACGTGCGATTCGTCATGCAATCGAGGTTGCATGGAGCAGAGGACAGATCGATGTGATCAATGATATTTTTGGATATACGGTGAATGCTGGTAAAGGAAAACCAACGAATTCAGAATTTATTGCACTGATCGCAGATAAGCTCCGGATCGAATATCGAAAAAGAGCATGATGTGTATAAAAAGTTCCTTGTTTGTTGACGTATAATGAGAGAAACGTGTATAATAGATAAGGTGCTGAAATAAAAGATGGAAATCCTGTATAAGACAGGGATCCTAATAAATAAAAAACAAAACAGAGCGCCATGGGGGCTCTGTTTTTTGCTGTAAAGGAAGAAGAAATGATAGAAACAGTAGCGTCAGCAGATATGCTGATCGATGAGGTAATGCGGGTAAAGAAAAATCGTCTGGCTCCCGATTTTGCCACAGGAAAAGAAAAAAGATTAAGTATTGTATCCGGTGTACATGGAGATGAAGTGGCAGGACAGTATATCTGCTATGAGGTGATCCGACGGATCAAAAAGGATTTTGATAAATTAAAAGGAATCGTGGACATATATCCGTTTATTAATCCAATGGGTTTAGAAGCACAGGTGAGAGATGTTCCGGTGTTTGATATTGATATGAACACATTGTTTCCGGGTTCTACAGAAGGAACGGTCGGGGAGTATACGGCGGCACTTGTGCTGCAGGATATTAAAGGTTCGGATATCTGCGTCGATCTGCATTCCAGCAGCGTATATTTAAAAGAGCTGCCACAGGTACGGGTAAATTCGGACATTGCAGATGATATCCTGCCATATGCTGCAAGAATGAATACCGATGTTGTATGGGTGCATCCATCCTCTACCGTTATGGAAGGTAGCCTTGCATATTCTTTAAATGAGATCGGAGTCAAGAGTATGGTCGTAGAATCCGGTGTCGCACTTATGATCGATTACGACTATGCAGATCAGATTGTTGAGGGCCTATTTTCATTGATGGAATATATGGGAATCTGGGATGGCTGTGCTTATAATACACATATGCCGAAGATCGCCAGAGATACGGATGTCTCTTTTGTGAATGCGGAGAGCAGTGGAATCTTTATACCAAAGGTAAAGCACTCAGGCGTAGTTGAAAAGGGAGATGTGATCGGACAGATCGTCAATGTACTGACCGGTTCTGTCGAAGAGACGATCCTGTCACCAAGAAGAGGCGTCGTATTCTCACTTCGTGCTTATCCGGTGATCGAGGAAGGTTCGCTGGTTGCCAGAATATTTGGAGGTGTGACAAATAATGCGTAAAGAGATCATATATACGATGAACACCGCCTATCGTGGAGAATATTCCATTAAAGGCTTCAGCTTTGGAACAGGAGAAAAGGCGGCATGTATCATGGGCGCTATGCGCGGAAATGAATTTCAGCAGTTATACATCTGCTCCCTGCTGTCGAAAAAATTAAGTGAACTTGAGACAAGAGGTGCAATCGTATCGGGAAAACAGATACTGCTGATCCCATCCTTAAATTACAGTTCCTTTAATGTCGGTAAGAAATACTGGATCTCTGATAATTCTGATGTGAACCGTGCTTTTCCGGGAAATCCGGAGGGACAGGCGACCAGCAGGATAGCGGCAGCGGTTATGGATCATGTAAAAGATTATGCGTATGGAATACAGTTTGCAAGCTTTTATATGGATGGAGAATTTATCCCGCATGTCAGAATGATGGAGACGGGAAAGCAGAGTACCAGTCTGGCCAATCTGTTTGGTCTTCCTTATGTTCTGACAGCAGAACCGAGGGCATATGATAAGGCAACTTTAAATTATAACTGGCAGATCGGAGGAACCGAGGCGTTTTCTGTGTATTCCGGTGTGACGGAGAAGATTGACAGTGAGAGTGCAGCACATGCGGTTTCAGCGGTACTCCGATTCCTGACCAGAATGGGAATCATCCGGTACAACTGTCATGCAGGTTATATATCGACTGTTCTTGATGAGGAGGAACTGCTGTCTGTAAAGTCAGATAAATCCGGTGGTTTTTTAAAGCGGTTTGTAAGTCCGGGAGATGAAGTGGTTCGGGGAAATGTTATTGCAAATGTTATAAATCCGATGACCGGAGAGATCGCAGCCGATATTTACGCACCGACAGATGGAATTATTTTCTATGCGCAGAATGCACCGATGATCTATCAGAATTCAGTGGTATTCAAGCTTATCCGCAGACTGCACAATTAAAGATGGCTGTTTTGAGGTTTATTCGGTAAACAGCAACAATTTAAAAAGAAAAGCTGAAAAAAGCTATTCAATGAATTTCAAAAGTGGTATCATAGGCGTTGTAAAACGCTTGTAATAATATGAATTCCCGGAATATGGGAAAAAACATATGATAAAAATGGAGGTTTTTATGAGCACAGTTAAGAGAGTTTATGTTGAAAAGAAGCCTGACTATGCAGTTAAGGCAAAGGAACTTCATGACGAGATCAAGAACTATTTGAATATCGATGCTGAGTATGTAAGAGTACTGGTTCGTTACGATATTGAGAATCTGTCTGAAGAAACATACAAAAAAGCACTGGTTACAGTATTTTCAGAGCCACCGATCGATATGATCTACGAGGGAGATAATCTTCCAATGGCAGATACAGATAAGGTATTTTCTGTTGAGTTCCTTCCGGGACAGTTCGATCAGAGAGCAGATTCAGCAGAACAATGTGTTAAGCTTTTAAATGAAGATGAAGATCCTATCATAAAGACAGCCACAACATATATTTTATCCGGTAATGTAACGGATGAGCAGTTAAAAGCAGTTATGGAATACTGTATCAACCCGGTAGATTCCAGAGCCTGTGGTATGGAGATCCCTGAGACACTTGTTACCGAGTATGAAGAACCGGCCGATGTTATTGTCTTTGATGGCTTTAAGGATATGGCAGAGGACAAGTTAAAGGAGTTATATGATTCCCTCGGACTTGCGATGACATTTAAGGATTTCCTTCATATCCAGAAGTATTTCAAGGGTGAAGAGAAGCGTGATCCATCTATGACAGAGATCCGTGTGCTGGATACATACTGGTCTGATCATTGCCGTCATACCACATTCTCAACAGAGCTTACAAATGTTGAATTTGATGATGGTGATTATAAGGATATGCTTGAGAAGACATTTGATGCTTACCGGGCAGAGATGAAAGAAATGTACAAGGACAGAGATGATAAGTTCATATGTCTGATGGATATAGCCCTTATGGGTATGAAGCAGTTAAAGGCAGCGGGCAAATTAGACGATATGGAAGTATCCGATGAGATCAATGCCTGCAGTATCATCGTTCCTGTAGAAGTAGACGGTGAGACAGAGGAATGGCTCGTATTCTTCAAGAACGAAACACATAACCACCCAACTGAGATCGAACCGTTTGGTGGTGCTGCTACCTGTCTTGGTGGTGCGATCCGTGATCCGTTGTCAGGTAGAGGATATGTATATCAGGCTATGCGAGTAACCGGAGCAGCAGATCCTACAAAGTCTTTAAAGGATACTCTTCCTGGAAAGCTTCCACAGAGAAAGATCGTTACGACCGCAGCAGCAGGTTACAGCTCATATGGTAACCAGATCGGTCTTGCAACAGGACTTGTAAATGAAATATATCATCCGGATTATGTAGCAAAGAGAATGGAGATCGGAGCAGTTATGGGTGCAGCTCCAAGACGTGCGGTAAAACGTCTGAATTCTGATCCGGGAGATAAGATCATCCTTCTCGGCGGACGTACCGGTCGTGACGGTTGTGGTGGAGCAACCGGATCATCCAAGGCACATAACAGCCAGTCTCTTGAGACCTGTGGTGCAGAAGTACAGAAGGGTAATCCTCCAACAGAGAGAAAGATCCAGCGACTGTTCAGAAGAGAAGAAGTTGCTTCTATCATAAAGAAATGTAATGACTTTGGTGCCGGCGGTGTATCCGTAGCAATCGGAGAACTTGCACCTGGTCTAGTTGTAGATCTGGACAAGGTTCCAAAGAAATATGCAGGTCTGGATGGAACAGAGCTTGCTATTTCAGAATCTCAGGAGCGTATGGCTATCGTAGTAGATCCAAAAGATGTAGATACGATGCTTAAGTATGCGGATGAAGAGAATCTGGAAGCCGTTGTTGTAGCAGAAGTAACAGAAGAACCAAGACTGGTTCTGACATGGAGAGGAAAAGAGATCGTAAATATCTCCCGTGCATTCCTCGATACAAACGGCGCACATCAGGAAACAGATGTTAAGGTAGAGATTCCTGCAAAGGCAGATAATTATTTCGATTCTGTAAAAGAACCGGAAGATGTAAAGAAAGCATGGATCGACACATTATCAGATCTGAATGTATGTTCACAGAAGGGTCTTGTTGAGATGTTCGACAGCTCGATCGGAGCAGGCACAGTAACGATGCCATATGGTGGAAAGTATCAGCTTACACCGACACAGACAATGATCGCAAAGCTTCCTGTTATGAAGGGTAAGACCGATACGATCACAATGATGAGTTATGGATTTGATCCATATCTGTCAAGCTGGAGCCCATATCATGGTTCCGTATATGCAGTTGTTACATCTGCAGCAAAGATCGCAGCAGCCGGTGGTGATGTATCAAAGATCCGTCTGACTTTCCAGGAGTATTTCAAGAGACTCGGAACAGATCCATACAGATGGGGTCAGCCATTTGCAGCCTTGCTTGGTGCATATGATGTTCAGGTCGGACTTGGACTTCCATCTATCGGTGGTAAAGACAGTATGTCAGGAACCTTCAATGATATTGATGTTCCTCCGACACTGGTTTCCTTTGCAGTTGATGTTGCAAGCTACATGAACGTAGTAACACCAGAGCTTAAGAAAGCAGGCAATGTGCTTGTTAAGCTTGATATAGAAAAAGATGAAAATGATATCCCGGTATATCAGAATGTACTTGCCATGTACGATCTGTTACATCAGGCAATCCTCGCAGATAAGGTAGAATCTGCTTATGCTGTAGGATTTGGCGGTATGATCGAAGCTGTCAGCAAGATGGCATTTGGTAATAAGCTGGGTGTAGATATTGATACCTGTATTACAAAGAGAGAACTGGTTTCCAAGGATTATGGTTCAATCATCCTTGAAGTGAAGCCGGAGAATATAAATACACTTGGTATTCCGGTTAAGAAGATCGGTACTGTAAATGACAGCGCAGCATTCACCTATGGTGATGTAACAGTTACAATGGATGAAGCACTTGCTGCATGGACAAAGACACTGGAGAAGGTATTCCCTACAGAGTCCGGTGTAGAACAGAAGAAGATCGAGACCGGTCTCTTTGATGCAAAGACCGTATATACAGCAAAGAATAAGGTTGCAAAGCCAAAGGTATTCATTCCTGTATTCCCGGGTACAAACTGCGAATATGATTCTGCAAAGGCATTTGAACGTGCAGGTGCAGAGGTTGAAACGATTGTATTCCGTAACATGACAGCACAGGGCATTCGTGATTCTGTAGATGCATTTACAAAGGCAATCAGCCAGTCCCAGATCATCATGTTCCCAGGTGGCTTCTCCGCAGGTGATGAACCGGATGGTTCCGGTAAGTTTATCGCAACAGCATTCCGTAACGCAAAGATTGCAGACGAAGTTATGAAGCTGTTACAGCAGAGAGATGGTCTTGCACTTGGTATCTGTAACGGATTCCAGGCACTGATCAAGCTCGGGCTGGTTCCTTATGGTGAGATTCGTCCACAGACAGATGATTCACCTACATTGACGATCAACAGCATCGGTCGTCATCAGTCCAAAATGGTTTATACCAAGGTGGTAACAAACAAGTCCCCATGGTTAAAGGAAGCTGATCTTGGCGGCGTATACACAATTCCGATCTCACATGGTGAGGGAAGATTTGTTGCAAGCAAGGAATGGTGTGAGAAGCTGTTTGCAAATGGTCAGGTTGCAACACAGTATGTTGATATGAACGGTAACCCGACAATGGATGAGTACTACAATGTCAATGGTTCTTACTATGCGATCGAAGGTATCACAAGTCCGGATGGCCGTGTACTTGGTAAGATGGGACATTCAGAGCGTACCGGTCGTGCGGTTGCAGTCAATATCTATGGAGACCAGAACCAGAAGATCTTTGAAAGTGGTGTAGATTACTTCAAGTAAGAGAATAATAGATCATAAATGAAAGCCCGCATGATAGGATTGAGGCATAACCGTTTGGTGGCTGAGAGAGGATTATGCGGGCTTTATTATTTATCAAAGCCCATATAAGTGGATGATTTTGACAAGTGCTATGGTAATTCGGAAAATGGGAAAAGGTTTCTCATGGGTTCGGACGTAAATATAAAGGAGGTGGGGACTATGGATTTAAAAGAGAAAGGGTACAACAGAAGAGAACGAATGGAATGGCTGGTTATAATGCTGGTCGTCAGTCTGCTGTGCATGATACCATGTATGGGGAAACTGCTTCCGCAGGGAGACGATATGACTTTTCATATTCTGAGAATAGAAAGTGTTTATCATGCAATAAAGACCGGACAGGGTTTCCCTGCATATATTTATGATAAACTGCTGGAGGGGTATGGTTATGGAGCAGGAATCTTTTATCCGGATATCCTGCTGCTTCCTGCAATCCTGCTTCGTTTTATGGGACTGTCACCGGCAGGAGCCATGAAGGGATATATTTTCCTGTTGCTGTTACTGACCTGTTATACATCATACCGGGCAGGAAAAGTAATTGGAAAAAGTCATTTTGTGGGGCTTGTTACGATGGTATTGTATACAATGGGACATTATCATTTGGAAGATATATACAGACGGTCGGCAATGGGAGAAGTTGTCGCCATGGCATTCATTCCTCTGGTATTTCTGGCATTGTATGATTATACAGAACGGGAAGAACGGAGAAAAGGGTTGTTATGTCTGGTATTTTCCGGTTTGCTGCTCTGTCACACGATCAGCTTCGTGTTATGTGTTGGAATCGCTGTGGTATGGGTGCTGCTCCGTATCCGAAAGGTATGGGATAAAAAGCATATTCTGGGCGTGCTGGCTGAGATTTTAGGTTGTGTACTGCTGACTGCATTTTACTGGATTCCGGTATTGGAACAATTTGCGGATGGAACATTTTATGTCAGTACGAATCCGGCATTTGAGACACAGGATGAGATGATGACGATGCTTGGTATTGTAAGTGGAAGACTGTCAGTTTCCTTTGCAGAGCTTGGTATTTTCCTGTTACTGGTAATGCTTGGACTACGGTCACAGATAAAAAATAAAAAGGCAATTCTGTGCCTTTGCCTTGCAGTTGGTTTGTTACTCATAGAAACACGGTTGTTCCCATGGAAATTAATAGATAAAACACCGCTTATCAGTCTGCAGTTTCCATGGAGACTGAATATGTTCACAGAATTTTTTGTAGCATTTGGAATCGGAAACCAGTTATATGTATTATACAGACACAGTCTTTTATCCGAGAAAAACTGCAAACTGTGTTTTGTGCTCTGCGTATTGGCCGGTGTCTTTAATCTGAGTGTCGTATGGCAGGTGGAGATCCTTCGGCACATGGATTATTCATATGACTATATCGAGACACCAGCAAATACAAATGAGATCGGCTTTTGTGAATGGCTGCCATCAGAAGCGGACAGAGGACAGACAGTGTTCAGTGATAACAGTGGAACGATATGGTTGTATGGAGAGAATGAGAAGACGGAGACAGGTGAATATCATTCAGATGGAAGCTATTCCTTTGATGTAAATGGTACTTATGACAGTTGTGTTGTTCCGAAATATTACTACAAAGGATATGAAGCAACTGTAGCCGATCCGGCCGGCAGTCAGGAACTGCTTCCGGTTTCCAAAGATCCGGATACCGGACTGGTCAGACTGGAACTGAATGGGAAAAGCGGAACGATTTGTGTCTGGTACGGAAAAACCACAATGCAGACAGTATCGAAATGGATATCTCTGCTTAGTCTGTTGCTTATCGTTGCTTTTGGTGTGATCCAGTTCCTTACAAAGTATAAAAGTGGACGGGAAAATACAGACACACAATACATCTGATTTTGTGGAATGCATTAAGTGATGAAATCACGAAATATTACAATAATCTAAAAAAGTACATAACGCTTTTGACTGGTGTCGGTTTTGCAGATAGGCGAAGCCGACACTTCTTTTTGGAATAGGTGTTGGAAGGGGGATTTCTACGATACGTCCATCCTTCAGGTAGCTTTCAGAGAATTCCCGGACAACACTGGCGATTCCCATACCGATCGCTGCGAAGTCAAGCAGGAGATCCATGTTATTGATCTCAAGAAGCTGGTTACAGTGGAATGAATGTTTATTCAGATAGTTATCGACATGGGTTCTGGTTACATTTGCCTCCTCTAACATCATAAGTGTAGAGTGGCGGAAGATATCCCGGATATGATCTTCGGTCAGGACTTCAGAATCCGAAACGGACTGCTGTACATTCATAAGCGGGATCAGGTTCCCTATGATCGAGCCGGAAAATATCGGATAGCTGGCAGCTTCCGGTTGTGTATCGGCGGTTTCTTCGCCTGCTTCCAGACCGGCTTCTGTTTCCCGGTATGGAAAATTATCGATATAATCACTATTTGCCACGAAAATATCATGGATGGAGCGTATATGGGAATAAGTGATATTTTTAGGTAGTTCCGTTTCGCAGATCAGACCGATGTCGATTTCTTCATTTTTTAAGAGTCGGATCGTATTTTTGGTAGAGTGGCAGTCGATGCTGACCTTGATATTCGGGTTATCTTTGATGAAGGGCTTCAAGTAGTCCAAAAGGATATGCTTGCAGAGAGAGGTGCTGACACCGATACGGATATGCCCAATCCCAAGTTCGTTGTATTTTTTCAGACTTTCTTCTCCCTTTACAATGTTATCCAGAGCACGTTCGATATAGTCATACAGGATCGTTCCTTCTTCGGTCAGGGCAACGCCCCTGGAATTGCGGACAAAGAGTGCAATCCCTATGCTTTCTTCCAGATTGCTGATCGCCTTGCTGACTGCGGGCTGGCTGATATAAAGCTGGTTTGCGGCACGGCTGATGCTGCCAGTCTTTGCAACCATGTAAAACACATTATAATAATTCAGATTATTGATCATGGCGTCCCTCCGATATATAAATACAAGTTATACAATGTATTACTATTATATATTGTAATTATACCAGCCGGTGTGGTAAAATCAATAAAAATATTCAATAACAAAATGCGTGAAATAGCGACAGTTATTTACAAAATAAGATTTAGGATCAGGAGGACAAAGCACATGGGTATGACAATGACTCAGAAGATTTTAGCTGCACATGCAGGACTTGACAGCGTGGAAGCCGGACAGTTGATTGAGGCAGATTTGGACCTTGTACTTGGAAATGATGTTACAACACCTGTAGCAATTCATGAGATGGACAAATTCAATAAGAAAGAAGTATTTGATAAGAATAAGATTGCACTTGTAATGGATCACTTTACACCGAATAAGGATATTAAGAGTGCAGAGCATTGTAAATGTGTTAGAGAATTCTCGGCGGAGAACCAGATCAAGAATTTTTTTGATGTAGGTTCTATGGGTATTGAGCACGCTCTGTTACCGGAGCAGGGACTGATCGTTGCAGGCGAGACCTGTATCGGTGCAGATTCTCATACATGTACATATGGTGCACTTGGTGCATTTTCAACCGGTGTTGGAAGTACTGATATGGCAGCCGGTATGGTGACAGGCAAAGCATGGTTTAAGGTACCATCTGCGATCAAGTTTAATATTGTAGGAGAGAAAGCACCTTGGGTCAGCGGTAAGGATGTTATCCTTCACATCATTGGTATGATCGGTGTAGACGGCGCATTATACAAATCTATGGAATTTGTTGGTGACGGTATTAAGAACCTGACCATGGATGATCGTTTTACTATCGCAAATATGGCAATCGAAGCAGGTGCCAAGAACGGAATCTTTCCGGTGGATGAATTAACAGAAGCATACATGAAGGAACATTCCACAAAGGCTTACAAGAAGTATGAAGCAGATGCAGATGCAGTTTATGATGAAGAGTATACGATTGATCTTTCTACACTTCGTCCAACAGTTGCATTTCCACATCTGCCGGAGAATACAAAGACAATTGATGAAGTTGGCGATATCAAGATCGATCAGGTTGTGATCGGATCCTGTACAAATGGACGTATTTCCGATATGCGTATTGCAGCAGATATCATCAAGGGCAGACAGGTAGCACAGGGTGTTCGTGTCATCGTGATCCCCGGAACACAGGAAGTATACTTACAGTGTATCGAAGAAGGACTCATGACGATATTTGTAAAGGCAGGCGCTGTAGTTTCCACTCCTACCTGTGGACCATGTCTTGGTGGACATATGGGTGTTATGGCAGCAGGAGAAAAAGCCGTATCCACAACCAACCGTAACTTTGTAGGACGTATGGGTCATGTTGATTCAGAAGTATATCTGGCAAGCCCGGCTGTTGCAGCAGCATCAGCGATCACAGGCAAGATCAGCAGTCCGGAAGAACTTGGATTATAATTAAGGAGGGTACGCAGAATGAAAGCATATGGTACAGTACACAAATATGGTGACAACGTAGATACAGATGTTATTATCCCTGCAAGATATCTGAATTCATCAGATCCTGCGGAGCTTGCAAAACACTGTATGGAAGACATAGATAAGGAATTTGTAAACAACGTAAAAGCAGGAGATATCATTGTGGCAAAGAAGAACTTTGGCTGTGGTTCCTCCAGAGAGCATGCACCGATCGCGATTAAAGCATCCGGTGTAAGCTGTGTTATCGCAGATACATTTGCAAGAATTTTCTATCGTAACTCGATCAATATCGGACTTCCAATCATTGAGTGCCCGGAAGCAGCAGAAGGTATTGAGGACGGTGATGAAGTAGAGATCGATTTTGACAGTGGTATCATCTACGATAAGACAAAGGATACCCGGTATAAGGGGCAGGCATTTCCTCCATTCATGCAGGAGATCATTAAGAATGAAGGTCTGATTAACTACATTAATAACAAGTAATGCACATTGGAATAACTCTATGCTATGCAAGCTTGCTTACATATAGCATAGAAGTTATTCAAATGTATAGTGCGCAGCACAAACCGAGCCGAAAGGCGAGGTTGCATTACTTGGTAAAGAAAAGGCATATGCCAATAACTCTATGCTATGCAAGCTTGCTTGCATACAGCATAGGAGTTATTCAAATGTATAGTGCGCAGCACAAACCGAGCCGAAAGGCGAGGTTGCATTACTTGGTAAAGAAAGGCAGGAATAAAAGATGAAATGTAATTTAGCAGTGATCAAGGGTGACGGTATTGGCCCTGAGATCGTAACAGAAGCAATGAAGGTTCTGGATAAAGTCGGTGAAGTATATGGTCATACATTTGATTATGAGCAGATCCTGATGGGTGGATGCTCGATCGACGCAACCGGAGTGCCGCTTACAGATGAGGCAGTAGCAGTAGCAAAATCAAAGGATGCCGTATTGTTAGGCTCCATTGGTGGAAATACTTCTACCTCGCCATGGTATAAGCTTCCTCCAAATTTAAGACCGGAAGCAGGACTTCTTAAGATCCGTAAGGAGCTTGGATTATTTGCAAACTTAAGACCGGCGAATCTTTATGAGGAGTTAAAGAGTGCCTGTCCGTTAAAGGAAGAGATCGCAGATCGTGGATTTGACATGATGATCATGCGTGAACTGACAGGTGGCCTGTATTTTGGAGCAAGAAGTACAGAGGAGATCGATGGTGTGTTAACTGCACATGATAACCTTGTATATAATGAGAACGAGATCCGTCGTATTGCGATCAAGGGTTTTGATATCGCAATGAAGAGAAGAAAGAAAGTTACATCTGTAGATAAGGCAAATGTTCTGGATTCTTCCAGATTATGGAGAAAGATCGTAGAAGAAGTGGCAAAGGATTATCCGGAAGTAAGCTACGAGCATATGTTAGTTGATAACTGCGCAATGCAGCTTGTAAAGGATCCTGCACAGTTTGATGTTGTATTAACAGAGAATATGTTCGGTGACATCCTTTCCGATGAGGCATCCATGATCACAGGTTCGATCGGTATGCTTCCGTCTGCATCCTTAAATGAGACGAAGTTTGGTATGTATGAGCCAAGCGGCGGATCAGCACCGGATATTGCAGGACAGAACAAGGCCAATCCTATCGCAACGATCCTGTCGGCAGCTATGATGCTTCGCTTCACATTTGACTTGGATAAGGAAGCAGATGCAGTAGAGCAGGCTGTAAAACAGGTATTGGTAGATGGTTACAGAACATGTGATATCATTTCGGAAGGAATGACACCGGTAAGCTGTTCTGAAATGGGAGATTTAATTGCAGAACGCATAAAATAAAGGAGAGTATAGAGATGAAGAGTGATAATGTAAAAGTCGGAATGCAGCAGGCACCACATCGTTCCCTGTTTAATGCACTCGGTATGACAAAGGAAGAAATGGAACGTCCGCTGGTAGGTATTGTATGTTCTTACAATGAGATCGTTCCGGGACATATGAATCTGGATAAGATCGCACAGGCAGTTAAGATGGGAGTTGCTATGGCTGGTGGTACACCTGTCATGTTCCCGGCAATTGCAGTCTGTGATGGTATCGCTATGGGACATATCGGTATGAAATATTCATTAGTAACCAGAGATCTGATTGCTGATTCTACAGAAGCAATGGCAACTGCACATCAGTTTGATGCACTGGTTATGATCCCGAACTGTGATAAGAATGTACCTGGTCTGTTAATGGCTGCAGCAAGAGTAAATGTACCTACCGTATTTGTATCCGGTGGCCCAATGCTTGCAGGTCATGTAAAAGGTCATAAGACCAGTCTTTCCAGTATGTTTGAGGCTGTTGGTTCTTATTCGGCAGGAACCATGACAGCAGAAGATGTAAATGAATTTGAATGTAAGGCATGTCCTACCTGCGGTTCCTGTTCCGGTATGTATACAGCGAATTCCATGAACTGCTTAACAGAAGCACTTGGTATGGGACTTCCTGGAAACGGAACGATACCTGCGGTGTATTCTGAGCGTCTGAAGCTTGCAAAGCATGCAGGTATGGCTGTTATGGATATGTACAGAAAGAATATCAGACCAAGAGATATCATTACAAAAGAAGCGATCATCAATGCATTAACCGTTGATATGGCGCTTGGATGTTCTACCAACTCCATGCTTCATATTCCGGCTATCGCACATGAGATCGGGTTTGACTTTGATATTTCCTATGCAAATGAGATTAGTGCCAAGACACCAAACTTATGTCATCTGGCTCCTGCAGGTCCTACTTATATGGAAGATCTGAATGAAGCCGGTGGCGTATACGCTGTTATGAATGAATTAAAATCCGCAGGTCTGTTAAATGAAGACTGTATGACAGTAACCGGTAAGACGATCGGTGAAGCTGTTGACGGCGTAGCAAATAAGAATCCGGAAGTTATCCGTACACTGGATAATCCATATAGTAAGACCGGTGGTCTTGCAGTATTAAAGGGAAATCTTGCACCGGACGGTTCTGTTGTAAAGCGTTCCGCTGTTGTACCTGAGATGATGGTGCATGAAGGACCTGCAAGAGTATTTGACTGTGAAGAAGATGCGATTGCAGCGATCAAGGGCGGTAAGATCGTACCCGGTGATGTCGTTGTTATTCGTTATGAAGGACCGAAAGGAGGCCCTGGTATGCGTGAGATGTTAAATCCAACATCAGCGATCGCAGGTATGGGACTTGGATCATCAGTAGCCTTGATCACAGACGGAAGATTCTCAGGAGCCAGCCGTGGTGCATCCATCGGACATGTTTCACCGGAAGCAGCAGTTGGTGGTCCGATCGCACTCGTAGAAGAGGGAGATATCATCAAGATCGATATTAACAATACTACGATCACGTTAGATGTACCGGATGATGTGCTTGCACAGAGAAAGGCTGCATGGAAGCCAAGAACACCGAAGGTAACAACCGGTTATCTTGCAAGATATGCCGCTATGGTAACATCAGGAAATCGTGGAGCGATCTTAGAGGTACCAAAGGCTGATAAGTAGAGAGTATTAAAGGAGCAAAAGGAAAATGGCAAAGAAGATATCAGGTTCTGAGATAGTAATTGAATGTTTAAAAGAACAGGGTGTTGATATTGTGTTCGGGTATCCGGGGGGCGCAATCTTAAATGTCTATGATGCCTTATATAAGCATCAGGAAGAGATCACGCATGTACTTACATCACATGAGCAGGGGGCAGCACATGCCGCTGACGGATATGCAAGAGCAACAGGTAAGGTCGGTGTCTGTATGGCTACATCCGGTCCCGGTGCAACAAACCTTGTAACGGGAATTGCAACTGCATATATGGATTCCGTTCCGATGGTTGCGATCACTGCAAATGTCGGAGTAAATATGCTTGGTAAGGACAGCTTTCAGGAGATCGACATTGCAGGTGTTGTAATGCCGATCACAAAGCATAGCTTTATCGTAAAAAATGTAGAAGATCTGGCACCGACGATCCGACGTGCATTTAAGATTGCAAAGAGTGGAAGACCAGGTCCTGTCCTTGTTGATATTACAAAGGATGTTACGGCTGCAGAGGCAGAGTATACATATGAAGAACCGGCAGTGATCGAGCGTAAGACAGATACAATCCGGGAAGAAGATATAAATAAAGTGATCGAGATGATCAAAGTATCCAGAAGGCCATATATCATGGCAGGCGGCGGAGTGATCATCTCAGGAGCTTCCGAAGAATTAAAAGAATTTGCCGAGAAGGTAGATGCACCTGTATGTGATACACTTATGGGAAAGGGCGCATATGATGGTACAAGCGAGCGTTATACCGGCATGATCGGAATGCACGGAACCAAGGTATCGAATCTTGGAGTATCCAGATCCGACCTTGTGATCGTGGTAGGAGCACGTTTCTCCGACCGTGTCATTGGAAATGCTTCCAAGTTCGCACCAAATGCAAAGATCATTCATATTGATATCGATGCAGCCGAGATCGATAAGAATATTCCGGCAAATGCAAGCATTGTGGGTGATGCTAAAGAAGTTCTGACGATATTAAACAGTAAACTTCCAACTCAGTCAAATCGTTCCTGGATGGCAGAAATCAAAGATTTAACAGAGAAAAATCCGGTCACATACGACATGGATCACTTAAATGGACCGGCAACTATCAAAAAAATCTATGAAATTACCGAAGGAAATGCTATAATCACTACTGATGTAGGTCAGCACCAGATGTGGGCGGCACAGAATTACACTTATAAGGAGCCAAGAACTTTCCTTTCATCAGGCGGACTTGGTACTATGGGATACGGTGTCGGTGCAGCTATCGGCGCAAAATATGGCAGACCGGATAAGACTGTAGTAAATATCGCAGGAGACGGATGCTTCCGTATGAATATGAACGAGATTGCGACAGCAGCCCGTTATAAAGTACCTATCATTCAGGTGGTATTAAATAATCACGTTCTCGGAATGGTAAGACAGTGGCAGAATCTGTTCTACGGACAGCGGTATTCGAATACAGTATTAGATGATTCTGTTGATTTTGTAGCAGTATCAAAAGCACTTGGGGCAAATGCAAGTAAGATCACATCGATTGAAGAGTTTGAAACAGAGTTTAAGAAGGCATTGACAGCAGATGGTCCGACCGTACTGGATGTTATGATCGATTCCGATGATAAGGTATGGCCTATGGTAGCTCCGGGTGCTGCAATCGACACCTGTTTCACAGACAAAGATCTTGATAATTAAAAATAACAATATTAAAAAAGAAGGAGATAAAAAATGGCAAGAGTATTTAACTTTTCAGCAGGTCCATCCATGCTTCCTGAATCTGTATTAAGAGAAGCAGCAGAAGAAATGCTTGACTACAGAGGAACAGGCATGAGTGTTATGGAGATGAGTCATCGATCGAAAGCATTCGATACGATCATCAAAGAGGCAGAACAGGATCTTCGCGATATCATGGAAATCCCTGATAATTACAAAGTATTATTCTTACAGGGTGGTGCTTCCCAGCAGTTCGCTGCGATCCCTATGAACCTTATGAAGAATGGTGTAGCGGATTACATCATCACAGGTCAGTGGGCAAAGAAAGCATACGAAGAAGCTAAAAAATATGGAAAGGTAAATGCTGTTGCTTCATCAGCAGATAAGACATTCTCCTATATCCCGGATTGTTCTGATCTTCCGATTGATGAGGATGCAGATTATGTATATATCTGTCACAACAATACAATCTATGGAACTACATATCACAAGCTTCCAAATACAAAGGGTAAGATCCTGGTAGCAGATATGTCATCCGACATTCTGTCCCAGCCGGTCAATGTATCTGACTATGGTATGATCTACTTTGGCGTACAGAAGAACGTAGGTCCGGCCGGTGTAGTAGTTGCGATCATTCGTGAAGATCTGATCCGTGATGACGTTATGCCATTTACACCAACCATGTTAAAGTATAAGACACAGGCAGATGCAGATTCTCTTTACAATACACCACCATGCTACGGTATCTATATTTGTGGCAAGGTATTCAAATGGGTAAAAGAGATGGGTGGTCTTGCAGCTATGAAGGAGCACAATGAGAAGAAGGCAGCAATCCTTTACAATTTCTTAGACAGCTCCAAGATGTTTAAGGGAACTGTAGTAAAAGAGGATCGTTCTTTAATGAATGTTCCATTTGTTACAGGTGATGAAGAATTAGATGCCAAGTTCGTAAAGGCTGCAACAGAAGCTGGTTTTGTAAATCTGAAGGGACACAGAACGGTTGGCGGCATGAGAGCATCAATCTACAATGCAATGCCGATCGAAGGTGTTGAGAAGTTAGTAGAATTCATGAAGGATTTCGAAGAGAAGAATTCATAATAAGAGCATTCTGCATGCAGTCCTTTGGGATTGCATGCGGAGGCGGATATAAAGGAGAGTTAATTAAAAAATGGCAGTTAAAGTGAATTGTTTAAATCCGATCGCTGCATGTGGCATGGAGCTGTTACCGGATACATATGAAATAACGGATAATTATGCAGACGCAGATGCGGTCCTGGTAAGAAGTGCATCCATGCATGATCTGGAACTTTCAGACAAACTCCTGTGTGTTGCAAGAGCAGGTGCAGGCGTAAATAATATTCCACTTGATAAATGCGCAGAAAAGGGCGTTGTAGTATTCAATACTCCAGGTGCAAATGCAAATGGTGTTAAGGAACTGGTTGTAGCAGGTCTGCTTCTTGCTTCCCGTGATCTGATGGGCGGATACAACTGGGTAAAGGACAATGCTTCTGACGAGAACCTTGCAAAAGCAGTTGAGAAGCAGAAAAAGCAGTATGCAGGTAATGAGATCGCCGGCAAGAAGCTCGGCGTTATCGGTCTTGGTGCGATCGGTGCCAAGGTAGCAAATATCGCAGTCAGACTTGGAATGGAAGTATATGGTTATGATCCGTTTGTATCCGTTGATGCAGCATGGGGCTTATCCAAATACATCAAACATATTACAAATGTAGAAGATATCTATAAGGAATGCGATTATATCACAATCCATGTTCCAGCACTTCCTGCAACAAAGGGAATGTTGAACGCAGATGCATTTGCCATGATGAAGGATGGTGTCAGAATCCTGAACTTTGCAAGAGATGTTCTTGTAAATGATGAAGATATCAAGGCAGCACTTGCAAGCGGCAAGGTAGCAAAATATGTAACAGATTTCCCTAATCCGGCAATCGCAGGTACAGAAAATGTAATTGCATTACCACATCTTGGTGCCTCTACAGAAGAATCTGAAGATAACTGTGCGATCATGGCATGTAAAGAAATCACAGACTTTATGGAGAATGGTAATATCAAGAACTCCGTAAATTATCCAAATGTAAATATGGGCGTATGTGGTGATACTGCCAGAGTTACAATCTGCCATAAGAATATTCCTAACATGCTGACACAGTTTACAGGCGTATTTGCAAAGCAGGGCGGAAATGTATCGGGAATGATCAGTCAGGCAAAGGGTGAATATGCATACTCAATCCTTGACATTGATAAGGTTCCTACAGAAGACGATATCAATGCGTTGCTTGCAATTGATGGTGTTATCAAGGTTCGCGCGATCTAAGAAAAAAAGATTAGGAGATTAGTAAAAATGAGTGATAAACTGAAAGTTGGTATTCTTGGTGCTACCGGTATGGTAGGACAGAGATTTATAGCATTATTAGAGAATCATCCATGGTTTGAGGTTGTAACAGTGGCTGCAAGCCCAAGAAGTGCCGGAAAGACATATGAAGAGGCAGTCGGCGATAGATGGAAGATGGATACTCCGATGCCGGAGGGCGTTAAGAAGCTCATCGTTCATAATGTAAATGAAGTAGAACAGGTTGCTGCAACTGTAGATTTTGTATTCAGTGCAGTTGATATGTCAAAGGAAGAGATCAAGGCGATTGAAGAAGCATATGCAAAGACAGAGACTCCTGTAGTATCCAACAACTCAGCACATCGCTGGACACCGGATGTTCCTATGGTAGTACCTGAGATCAATCCGGAGCATATGAAGGTCATTGATTTCCAGAAGAAGAGACTAGGAACAACCAGAGGCTTTGTAGCAGTAAAACCAAACTGCTCCATCCAGTCTTATGCACCGGTTCTTACAGCATGGAAAGAGTTTGAGCCATATGAGGTGGTTGCTACCACATATCAGGCAATCTCAGGTGCAGGTAAGACCTTTAAGGACTGGCCGGAAATGGTTGGAAATATCATTCCATATATCGGTGGAGAAGAAGAAAAGTCAGAGAAGGAACCACTTCGTATCTGGGGTAAGATCGAGGATGGAGTGATCGTTCCTGCAACAACACCGGTTATCACATGTCAGTGTATCCGTGTTCCTGTATTAAACGGACATACAGCAGCTGTATTTGTTAAGTTCAAGAAGAATCCTACAAAGGAACAGTTGATCGAAAAGTTGGTATCATATAAGGGCGTTCCTCAGGAGCTTGAGCTTCCAAGCGCACCAAAGCAGTTCATCCAGTATCTGGAAGAAGACAATCGTCCACAGGTATCAATGGATGTTGACTTTGAACATGGTATGGGAATCAGTGTTGGTCGTCTTCGTGAAGACACTGTATATGACTGGAAGTTTGTTGGTTTATCCCATAATACAGTCAGAGGTGCAGCAGGTGGTGCTGTCCTTTGCGCAGAGTTATTAAAAGCACAGGGATATATCACAAAGAAATAAATGTTCATAAAGCAATAAGTTGAAAAAAGGAGGTTCTTTTAGAATATACAAAAAGAGCCTCTTTTCTTTCATAACATAATGCAAGATTTGTATGAGGAGGATAAAATGCTGGGGGTCTGGTTTATTATATGTGTTATTTTTCTTACAGTGTTTCGTTATATATGGAAAAGAAAGGAAAATAATCCATGTATGTTATTTTCGTATTTTTTATATTTGTATGATGTGACTGGATTGTTTTACTATGTGCTTGTTGGTAAATGCCGTGTAAAAATACTGTATCTGCTAATTGTTCTTTTCATGGTTATTCTTCAAATAGGATTACCATTCCTTTTCAATCATATTGGAAGAGATAATCGGGTAATTAAAGTGCTGAAGAACTGGCATGAACAAGTGATGAGTTCGTTTATGTTTTGGGGAATGTTGATCCTGTTATATCTTCCAAATGGCGAATGGGGGATCAGCGGGGGATTCTTTATTATGTCATATCTGGTAAATGCTTTCTTTATGGTGATGAAAAAGCTGCGGGAATCCATTTGGGAAATGCATATGCTTCAGAATATTGCAGGCTTCTTTGCCTTTATTATATGTATGATCGTTGCAAGATCAGATGATTTTCAATATTTTTCAAATTGGCTGTTTGCTTTATTATTGATCATCTGGCTTGTTTTATTATGTTTGTTTACCTTTGGAGCAGTTGATAAAAATCCGGGAATGTTATACTGGCTGTTTACAGAAACAGCAGAAAACCGAAAAGTACAGGTTGTTCGATATAAAAGAATTATAAAAAGATTTTTTAATATCTTCCTTTCCCTATTTTTGTTGATGTTTTGGGTATTTATAGAGAATACACTGGAATTTTATTATACCAATCGAAAGACCTTGGAATTTAACTTATCTGATTTCTGGGGTAGTATGATCGTGCAGTCTTTTTTCTTATCCGTTATCATATCTGTTCTGGTCAGTTTATTGAAAACGAATGTAACAAAGATTATCAGTTGTTGTTTGTGGGGATTAGCGGTAGCTTCCTATATTCAGGTTATGATATTTGATCGTGACCTTGGTATTACGGATGCTTATGCAATTAAATGGAGTGATTATTCCGGCAAGATGATCATGACCGGAATTGTATGGGGAATCTGTATTGTAGTTCCGGTTATTTTGTTTGCAAAATTTAAAAATAAATTCTTCAGTATTTTGAAATATGTAGCAGTGTGTTTATTATGTATTCAGATATCGGCAACTGTATATCTGGTTATAAAATCCGGAGGTTATAGGAATACTTCAGAAGCAGAGATTACAAATTACTATGTTTCAGGCAAAAATGAATATACAGTATCGGAAGAAAAAAATATTTTTGTATTTGTTCTTGATACATACAGCAATGATTTTATTGACGAAATGACAGAGCAATATCCGGATGCGTTAGAGCCGCTGCATGATTTTACATATTATGATAATTATGACAGCAAATATGACGGAACAGCGCTGGCAATGAATTATCTGTTAACGGGACAGGAATTTGATAATACGATTCCTTGTCGGGAATATTCTAAAGAGGCATTTCATTCAGAAAAGGCTGTCGAATTTTATAATACACTAAAAGAACAACAGTATTCTTGTAATATATATACGGATAAAGCAACAGTTAGTTTTCTTAATGCAAAGAATCTATATGAATATTATGATAATGTACAGGAAAATGCAGATGGTGAGATCTTAGTCGATTACCACGCAGTCCGGAAAAATATTATAAAGGGGGCAATGTATAAAGTATTGCCGCTGGCATTAAAGAGATTTTCTTTAGTTGTTACCAGTGATTTTGATGGTGCGGTCAGTTCTTCCGGCGGAGGGGAAGATTCGCCGGACCTGGATGATGATTTTTATTTAAAATTACAGACACAGGGACTAGAATATAACAGCAGTTCTAGAACATTTGCAATTTACCATTTTAGCGGAATGCATGATTATGGGGATGGAAAGGGAAAAAATCTGCCAGAAGCGGCTTACGATAATCTAAATGATGTGTACGTTTTTCTTGATGAATTGAAAAATATGGGAGTTTATGATAATTCAACGATCATAATAACGGCAGATCATGGAAAAATCATGACGGTAGATGGTATTCAGCCTATTTTCTTTATCAAAGAACCCTATAAAAAGAATGACAGGCTTGCAGTTTGCAGTTCTCCGGTAAGTGCGGAAGAGTTTATGCCAACGATCATGAAGCTTATTACAGGTGAAAGCAAAGATAAAACCATTTATGATTATGAAGCGGATGAAAATCGGTCAAGAAGTGTATATATACGACAGTACAAGGAAAATATATCCGATCTTCTGAAAAATGATTCAGCAAATTATGCTTGTTTGTATAAGTATACATATCAGGGAGACAAGGATGAATTAAGGAAATATGCAGGTGCAAAACCGAAGCAGAAGATACCGTTGATCGATTTCTGGTATTAAAAAACAAGAAAAGGAGATAGTATGATGTTTAATGAAATGAATTTATTAGTACAGGAATTTCCAACAATGAAATTATATATTGATCCGGCGACGACAAGTTATCTGATCCAGATAATTGCCGGAGTAGTGATCGCAGCAGGTGCGGTAGCAGGAATTGCATTCAGTAAAATAAAAAGAGCATTAAAAAAAGGAAAAACAGAAGAACAGCCCGTAAAAAAAACAAGAAATGAAGAAAAGAAAATTGTTACTGCAGATGATTTGTTAGATGATGAGGAATAGAAGTGAATCAGATAATTAATTATGTTTCGGATTTTTTCGGGATCATAATGAGATGGTGCTATGTTTTTGTAAATAATTATGGATTGTCAATTATTGTGTTTACGATTTTTACAAAATTTGTATTATTTCCTATTTCATTGATTACACAGAAAAATTCGATAAAAATGGCACAGATGCGTCCGGAACTTGATGCTTTAAAAGTAAAATATGTGGATGATAAAGATCGGTATGCAGATGCACAACTGGAATTATATAAAAAAATGCAATATCATCCATTACTGGATATGATACCACTGCTGATCCAGATTCTGATCGTTCTTGGATTGGTGGGTGTTATGTATTGCCCGCTTTCATATATCCTGCGGATGCAGGATCCCGATATCGCTATGCTGCAAAAATGGTTTGAGGGGCTTGGATGGACATTGCAGGATAATTCTTACCAGTTGACAATGATCCATGAAATACAGAATGGTATTAGCGGTGTGCCTGAAAACCTTATGGGACTGATAGAAAAGATATCAGATTTTGATATGAATTTTATCGGATTTAATTTATCAGAGAAACCACAATTATCATTACATAATAAACTGGTTTTGATTCCTGTTTTATCGGGTGTGAGCGCATGGCTCATGTGTGTTGTTCAAAATAAAATAAATGTGCTGCAGTTATATGCCGGAAAATGGAATAAAATAGGAATGACGGTATTTATGATAGCATTTTCCACATATTTTGCGTTCCTTGTTCCGGCTGGAGTCGGGGTATATTGGATCTTTGGAAATTTGTTCGCAATTCCTTCCATGTATCTGGTAAATATTGTGATGCCGCCTGAAAAATATATTGATATGGATTACATACGGATCTTGAATGAAACAGCAGAGGAAAAAGAAAAGATACGAAAAAAGTATGGGAGAACAGAGAAACAGGATTATCATCGGTTTGAGAAGACTGAAAAGAGAATTGTATTTTATGCAGAGGGCCGGGGCTTTTATAAATATTATCAGCCGATCATAGAGTATCTGGCTGAACGGTCTGATTATAAAATGGATTATGTTACCAGTGATCCGGAGGATCCGATCCTGAAGCAGGAGCAGTCGGCAGTCCGGGCATATTATATAGCACAGGACAAGTATCTGATTCCTTTGTTTATGAAATTGGATTGTGATATCTGTCTGATGACGATGCCAGATCTGGAAAAATATCATATCAAGCGTTCCAAGGTAAGATCAGATATTGAATATATTTATGTAGCACATGGGATGGGAAGTAATGCACTTACATTACGGAAAGGTGCATTAGATTATTATGACACGGTTTTTTGTGTAGGAATCGATTCGGTACGTGAAATACAGCAAATGGAAGCGCTGTATGTGACACAGCCTAAAACTCTGGTTGAGACAGGATATGCGTTATTGGATCAGATGATCGAGCAGTATCAGATTGAAAACAGAAAAGAAAATGAAAAGAAAAAAATACTGATCGCACCATCGTGGCAGCCGGAAAATATTATTGATCTGTGTATTGAGCAGATATTAGATAAATATAAGAATACACCATATGAGGTCATTGTACGGCCGCATCCGCAGCAGGTGAGACATCAGATGGAACGGTTTGTGGAAATGCAGGAGCGATATGCAAAGGATGATAATATAACTATACAGACGGACTTTTCTTCTAACAGTACGGTTATGGATGCTGATCTGCTGATAACAGACTGGTCGGATATATCATTTGAATATGCATTTACAACATTGAAACCAGTGCTGTTTATTGATACGCCAATGAAAATCATGAATCCTGAATATGATAAGATTGAGCAGAAGCCAATTAATGTGACATTGCGAAATGTGCTTGGGAAGGCGATATCTGTAAATGATATTGATAATATACTTGAAATATCTACAGATATGTTAAAGCAAAAGGACATGTATAGAAAGCAGATTGCGGATGCCAGAGAGAAACATATTTTTAATATCGGAAAGAGCCGGATATTAAGTGGAAAATATATTATGAAACGGCTTATGGAATAGAGAGGGGTAGGAGAATGCAGGGTATAATATTAGCAGCAGGAATGGGGAAACGATTAAAGAATATTACAAAGAATAAGACTAAATGTATGGTTGAAGTAAATGGAATATCTCTGATTGAAAGAATGCTGAAGATCCTTGACAGAAAAGACCTGTCAAGGATCGTTATAGTGACAGGGTATCAGGAAGAGACATTAAAGGAATATATTGTGTCATTAACAATACATACACCGATCATATTTGTGGAAAATCCAATATATGATAAAACAAATAATATTTATTCCCTGTCTTTAACAGCCACTTTTCTGGAGGAAGAAGACACCCTCTTGCTGGAATCAGATCTGATTTTTGATGAAACGGTAATAGATCTGATATTATGTGATCCAAGAGAGAACCTTGCACTTGTTGATCGGTTTGAAAGCTGGATGGATGGTACATGTATGCTTTTGGATGAGAATGACTGTATTGTGGATATGGTCGCAAAAAAAAATCTTCATTTTGTAAATGCGGATCAATACTATAAGACAGTGAATATATATAAATTCAGCAGGCATTTTTCCAAGTATACATATGTGCCTTTTCTAAAGGCGTATGCAATGGCAATGGGAAATAATGAATATTATGAGTCTGTTATCCGCTTGATCGCAATGCTTGACACGAAAGAGCTGCAGGCCAGACGGCTTAACGGTCAGCGCTGGTATGAGATTGATGATATTCAGGATCTGGATATTGCAGAAAGCCTGTTTACAGATAATACAGAGGAACAGTATAAAAAAATAACTGCCAGATATGGTGGCTTTTGGAGATATCCTAAATTGGTCGATTATTGCTATCTTGTAAATCCGTATTTCCCAACAGAACACATGTTGGAAGAAATTCGTGCCAACAGTGACCGGCTGATCATGCAGTATCCCTCTGGTGCAAGAGTGATACGGTTATTGGCAGGCAAACTGTTTGGCATATCAGATAAGAAAATTATAGTTGGTAATGGAGCAGCGGAATTAATTCGTGAAATGATGCAGGAAACGAATGGAAAAATAGGTTTTGTGACTCCGACATTTGAGGAATATATAAATTGCTGTAAGCAGGAACAAAGAGTTATTATGGATACCAGAAAAATGGATTTTTCATATTCTGGACAGGACATTCAGGATTATTTTGAACAGAAGCATATTCAAATGCTTGTGCTGATAAATCCGGATAATCCTAGTGGGAATTATATTGATTCCAGAGAAATATATGAATTGATCCATTGGTGTAAGAAGAAAAAGATATGTCTTATATTAGATGAGAGTTTTTCGGATTTTTCGGATGAGGCAGAATCTTGTATAGCTGATTCGTATCTGGAACTGTATGATGAGTTTTATGTAATAAAAAGTATTTCAAAATCATATGGGGTTCCGGGCTGCAGACTGGGAATATTAGCTGGAAGAAACAGTGAAAAACTTGATCAGATCCAGCGCAAACTGCCAATCTGGAATATTAATTCTTATGCAGAATTCTTTTTACAGATCATAGAAAAGTACAAGGAGGATTACAGACTGTCACTGGATCGTCTTAGAAAGTCCCGTGAGATTTTCATGAAAGAGCTGGAAAAACTCCCATATATGAAGGTATATCCATCGCAAGCAAATTATGTTATGTGTGAACTTTCAGATGGAGTGAAAAGCAGGAAACTTGCATCATTTTTACTGGAAAATAATATTTTGATCAAAGTGCTGAATGAGAAATTAAATAACCAAAAGGAAATGATCAGACTTGCAGTTCGGACGGATGAAGAGAATCTGCATCTGGTTGAATTGTTGAAAAAATTTGGAGGTGAATATATTGAATAACTGGAAAGCAATCTGGAATAGAAGAGAAGCGGATGAATGTTTTTTGCAGTCGCTTGAAGATCCTAAAGCAATCTGGCGGGAGCTGAAACGAATTGATGGATTTGATGTGGATCTGGGAGATTCAGCGGATGCATATTATAATGCATTTTATAAAAGCTGGGAAGAAGAATGTGCACTTTTAAATACACATATTGGTCCGTGGAACAGCATTTATGAAGTAGGATGCGGCGCAGGAGCGACCTTATATTTATTTTCCAGGCAGAATAAAAAGATTGGTGGAATTGATTATTCCAGACAGAGTACAGATATTGCAAAAATTGTATTAAAAGAAGCGGAGATAGCATGTATGGAAGCGGACCATATTTCAACAGATGAAAAATTTGATGTTGTGATGGCTGATTCTGTATTTGCATATTTTCCAGATGAAGCCTATGTATCTGATGTTCTGGAGAAGATGTATGAAAAAGCGCATAAGGCTGTGCTGATCACAGAGATATTTGATAAAGAGCTGGAAGATGCCTGCATGCAGTATAGAAGAGCTAAAATACAGAATTATGATGAAAAATATAAAAATCTTGATAAGTTATTTATTTCAAAATCCATGTTTGAAATGTTTTCACAAAAGCATGGTTGTGAATTGGTATTTACATCTGTTGAAAATCCATATTACTGGAATAGTCAATTTATGTACAATGTATTAATTATTAAGAAATAAGAAATAACACCAAATTCGCTAACAAATTCTTGCTACCATCATACAATTGTGCTAAAATCAAACAGGATTGAGATAATGAGAAAAATGGAGGCACACACATGAAGAAATTAATTTTAGTTACATCACCACCAGCCTGTGGAAAGACATTTATTTCCAAACAGGTGGCAAAGGCACTGCCAAATTGTGTATATCTGGATAAGGATACATTAATTGTTCTTTCAAAGCAGATTTTTGTAGTGGCTGGTGAGGAATATAACCGTTCATCCGATTTCTTCCAGAAAAATATCCGCGACTACGAATATTATTGTGTACTGGATCTTGCATTTGAAGCACTGGAATACAATGATACAGTTCTTATAAATGCACCATTCACAGATGAGATCAGAGATGACGAATATCTTGACAATCTCCGTGCAAAGCTTGCAGAAAAAGGTGCAGAGCTCTTTGTGATCTGGGTAAATACCAGAAAAGATGTCTGCCACGAAAGAATGATCAAGCGTGCATCAGACAGAGATACCTGGAAATTGGAGCACTGGGATGAATATATCAACAGTCAGAACTTCAATCCGCCAACAAATATCAAAGAGCTCTTTATATTTGAGAATTCTTCCGATGAAGAATTTAAGGCATCTATAGATAAGGTTGTTAAGGCAATCAGAGGTTGATAGTGATTTTGAGTATTGCAACAGGAATCAGCAATGTTTTCTGTTGCAATATTTATATAGACAAACAGAGATCAGGAGGAACAGAACATGGCAGCAATCAGATGCTTTAAAGCATTCAGACCAAGACCGGATATCTGCGACAGAGTGGCAGCATTACCATATGATGTGTATAGCAGAAAAGAAGCCTGTGAAGAAGTACGTCGGGAACCGATGTCATTTTTAAAGGTAGATCGTGCAGAGACATCATTTGATGACAGTGTGGATACCTATGCACCGGAAGTGTATAAGAAGGCAGGAGATCTTCTGCATGAGATGATGGAGGATGGTACTTATATTGAGGAAGAAAAGCCGGTATACTACATATATGAATTGATCATGGATGGACGTCATCAGACAGGTCTGGTTGCCTGTGCTTCGATTGATGACTATGTGAATGGTGTGATCAAGAAACACGAGAATACCAGAGAAGACAAAGAACAGGATCGTATCCGCCATGTAGAAGCCTGTGGTGCGCAGACCGGACCAATCTTCCTTGCCTATCGTTCGATTGATATTGTAAATCAGATCATTGACCGGGTAAAGACAGGAGAAAAGTTATATGGCTTTACTTCACCGGATGGTATCACACATAATGTATGGATCATTGATGAAGCAGATGATATTCAGATAATTCAGGAAGCATTTGCAGGTATCAACGAGATTTACATAGCAGACGGACATCATCGTTCTGCTTCTGCTGTAAAAGCAGGCCTCCATATGAGAGAACAGCATCCGGATTATACCGGAGAGGAAGAATTTAATTATTTTCTGTCCGTTCTGTTTCCACATGATCAGTTGATGATCCTTCCATATAACCGTGTTGTAAATGATCTGAACGGTATGACTGATGACGAATTTTTAAAGAAACTGGAAGACAAATTTGAAGTAAAAGCATGTGATGCGGCTGTTTCACCGGAGAAGAAAGGCAGCTTTGGCATGTATATGGATGGCAGATGGTATCAGTTAACGGTAAAGGACGGAGTTGTTCCGGAGGATGTTGTCGGCTGTCTGGATGTATCTGTGCTTCAGGAAAATGTTCTGGCACCGATGCTTGGCATTGGAGATCCGAGAACGGACAAACGAATCCAGTTTGTCGGTGGTATCCGTGGACTTTCCGAGCTGGAACGACTGGTGGATGGAGGAAAGAAGGTAGCATTTTCCATGTATCCGACTTCCATTACAGAATTATTTGATATTGCGGATGCAGGCAAATTGATGCCGCCGAAGTCTACATGGTTTGAACCAAAGCTTCGAAGCGGAATCTTTATCCACAAGATAAACGAATAAAGATGAACAGTCATATGCAAATGAGAAAATTGAACAGGGAAACGGTGCAGCTATTTCGTATTTTGCATATAGAAAAGAATACACATGAGGAGAATGGGTTATGACAAAGAACACAGAGATTTTCGTTCTGAATCAGGATGAGGTTATGGCGATCACGGGGGCGAGACATGGCAATCCACATCACATACTTGGTATGCATGCCTGTCTGGCTGATGTATATGTGAATGCATTTCTGCCGGATGCAGCAGAAGTTTATGTAGTGGATGAAAAGGATCAGACAGAATATCCGATGCATGTAGAATACGCCGATGGATTTTTTACAGTAAAGATTGAGAACCGGCAGCCATTTGCATATCTGCTAAAGATTGTCCGGAAGGTATGGGATGCAGACGGAGAAGAAGCAGATGAAGTCAGTCTGATAAAGGATGCATACAGCTTTTCCTATTCTGCGGATCTTGAAAAAGTAATGCAGGTGGTAAATGGAGAAGATGACGTGGAATCAGGCTTCCGGATCAAAGAATTGTTTGGAGCCAGAAAGCTGAACTTTGATGGCACAGAAGGAGTGGCATTCTGTATTCAGGTTCCGGGCTGCGTCAGAGCCAGCGTGGTCGGAGATTTCAATAACTGGGACGGCAGAGTGAACCAGATGCGGAAGATCGAGTATACCGATCTGTTTGAACTGTTTATACCATATGACATTAACCAGACCAGATATAAATTTGAAGTATTGTATGAAAATGGAGAAACCGATATTTTCTCCGATCCATATGCAACAGCATTTGAACCGGTTCCGGGCAATGCGTCCTTATTTACAGAGCTGACATATGACTGGATGGATGCGGCATATATGACAGACCGAAAAAAGAAGAATATCAGCATGGAACCTGTGAATATCTATGAGGTACATATGCAGACATTTAAGACCGACAAAGATGGAGAACGGCTTTCCTATCAGGCATTTGCAAAAGAAATCGCAGCTTATGTAAAGAGCATGAAGTATAATTACATCGAGCTTATGCCAATCATGGAATATTCCGGTGAGGATACATGGGGATATGATACGACGGGTATCTATGCACCAACGTCCAGATTTGGTTCTCCAACTGATTTCATGGCAATGGTTGATTATCTGCATGCAAAAGGTATTGGTGTGATCCTTGATATGGTGCCTGTGATGGATATTGACTGTATGACTTACTGGTTGGAAGCGTATCATCTGGATGGCATCCGTCTGGATAATAAAGAGCTGATCCGTTCCTTCCGAAAGGTGACCGGAGACAGATATGCGGATGTTATGGTGGATCTTACATGGAACACAATGGGCGTTTCAAAGCTTACAGAGTATATGAAGACTGCGCCGGATCGCAGAGAGAACTTTGTAGACTATGTATCTTCTGTAACCGGATTTATATCCGAGCATCAGGAGGTAAGTGCATTATCACATGATCAAGTGGCATATGGTCAGGGAAGCTTTATAGAGAAGATGCCGGGTGGCTATGAAGACAAATATGCAGATCTTCGTATATTTTATGGTTTGAATATGTTCCTTCCTGGTAAAAAACTGATGTTTATGGGACAGGAGATTGGAATGTTTGGCGGCTTTGATGGCTATCATGTTATTGATTGGAGCGTTCTGGAGTTTGAAGCAAATAAATATCTTCAGAAGTATGTAAAGGATCTGAATGCTTTATATCTTGCAGAACCGGCATTTTATGAAGCAGACAAACTTCCATTTGTATTTGCAGGAGAGCAGGAGCCACATACCGTATGTTTCACAAGAACAGACAGTAAGGGTTCTGTCTGTTATGTAGCTGCGAACTTTGGAACTTCAGATCAGAAGAGCTATGTATTACAGACCGGAGCTCCGGGAACTTATAAAGAGATTTTCTCCAGTGATGCGGCAAAGTATGGTGGAGAAGGTAATAACAATAAACAGCAGAAGGTGACGAAGGACGGTGATATCGAGATTGTTCTCCCTGCACTTTCAATCACAGTATTTAAGAAGGTGAAATAATTAAGTGATAGGTATAGCATTGACGGAGAAGCTGGCGGATACTACAGAGTCAGCATCAGAAACGGCATCGGAGATCGTACAGGATGCAGAACAAAAAGCTGGATTGCTCAGACAGTATATGACAGATCTGCTGGATTGGTGCATGTCAAAGGTTGGAAGCCTGGTAGTGGCGGTTATCTTTATGGTGATCGGATTTCGGGTTGTGAAATGGATCATCAAGCTGATAAAGAGAACCTTTGACCGTTCCAATATGGATGTCAGTGTCGTAGGATTTTTACTGTCTGCCATCCGTATTCTGATGAATTTTATAATATTGATAACGGCGGCATCCATTGTCGGTTTTCAGGTTACTTCATTTGTCACATTGCTTGGAACGGCGGGTGTGACGATCGGTCTTGCGTTGCAGGGCAGCCTGTCCAATCTTGCCGGTGGTGTGCTGATCCTGATATTGAAACCATTTCATGTAGGTGACTATATTATCGAGAATAATACCAAATGTGAAGGCGAGGTTGTATCGATCGATATATTCTATACAAAGCTTAAGACGATCGATAATCGTTCCGTAGTCATACCAAATGGAAGCATATCGAATACATCACTGGTGAATGTTACTTTACATGATAAGAGGCGGGCAGAGATCAAGCTCGGTGTCGGTTACGATGAAGATCTGGATAAGGTAAAGCGTGTGGTACTGGATGCGGTAAAGACAGTTCCGGGATATCTGGAGGATGAAGTCGTGGATTTCTTCATTGATGAATTCGCAGATAGCAGCATTGTGGTCAGTGTTCGGTTCTATGCGAAGATCGACCAGTACTGGGATGCACTCTGGTCGGCAAGATGGAATATCAAGAAAGCATTTGATGAAAATGGCATCGTTATCCCATACAATAAACTGGATGTCAACCTCGATTCTTGCAAAAAAACAGATAATCGAGTATAATAATCGGTTGTGATATGAAAACTAGATAATTGTGTGATGAGTTTACTATCACACAATTATCCGTACATTTAATAGATTAGGAGTGATTTAGAAATGACAAAGATTGATATTATTTCCGGTTTCTTAGGTGCCGGAAAAACAACTCTGATCAAGAAGCTGATCGAAGAAGGTTTTAAGGGCGAGAAGCTTGTGCTGATTGAGAATGAATTTGGCGAGATCGGTATTGATGGCGGATTCTTAAAGGATGCCGGTGTACAGATCACTGAGATGAATTCCGGTTGTATCTGCTGCTCCTTAGTTGGAGATTTTGGTACGGCTTTAAAGAAGGTTATTACAGAATATGCACCGGACAGAATCATTATCGAGCCATCCGGTGTTGGTAAGCTTTCAGATGTTATCAAGGCTGTAAAGGATGTTGCAGAAGAAGTTGAAGTACAGCTTGACAGCTATACAACAGTTGCAGATGTATCCAAATGCAAGATTTACATGAAGAACTTTGGTGAATTCTTCAATAATCAGATCGAAAGTGCAAATACGATCGTACTGAGCAGAACACAGACAGCTTCCCAGGATAAGATCGAAAAGGCAGTTGCCATGATCCGTGAGCACAATGCAGATGCTACGATCATCACGACTCCATGGGATGATATTGACGGTTCTAAGATCAAAGAAGCTATGCAGAATCATAAAACCGTTAAGGACGCTTTATTTGAGGATGAAGATGAGCATGAGCATCACCACCTTCATCACGACCATGATGACGAATGTGGCTGTGGCGATCATGACCACGATCATGAACATCATCATCACGACCATGACGATGAATGTGGCTGTGGCGATCATGACCACGATCATGAACATCATCACGACCATGACGACGAATGTGGCTGTGGCTGCCATGACCACGATCATGAACATCATCATCATGACCATGACGACGAATGTAGTTGTGGCTGTCATGATCACGATCATCACCATCACCACCATGCAGATGAGGTATTTACAAGCTGGGGTAAGGAAACTCCACATAAGTTTAATGAAGATAAGTTAAAAGAGACTCTGGATGAGCTTGCTAACACAGAGGAATATGGTATTATCCTTCGTGCAAAGGGCATCGTTCCAAGTGATGGTACAGACTGGTTATACTTTGATCTTGTACCGGGTGAGTATGAGATCCGTAAGGGAAATCCGGATATCACAGGTAAGTTATGTGTGATCGGAAGCAAACTGGCAGAAGACAAGCTTGCAGAGCTGTTTGAGGTATAGGAGAAAATGATGGCAAGACAACAGGAAACAGAGATTCCGGTTTACGTATTTATGGGTTTCCTTGACAGTGGTAAAACTACATTTGTGAAGGAGACATTATTAGACCGGGAATTCACCGGAGGCGCCAAGACACTGCTTCTTGTATGCGAAGACGGTGAAGAAGAGTACGATGAGAAAGACCTGAAAAAGAAAAATATTTTTCTGGAATTCATAGAAGAAGATCAGTTGAACACAGAGCATCTGTTAGATCTGCAGGACAAATATCAGCCGGAGCAGGTTATGATCGAATACAATGGTATGTGGAAGCTGGACAAGATCTTTGATATCCGTGTGCCGAAGGGATGGACCGTTGTCCAGGTATTATCCTTTGTAAATGCTGAGACATATGATGTATATCAGCAGAATATGAAAGCAACAATGATGGATCAGGTTAACAGTGCGGATATGGTTGTATTTAACCGTTGTGATGAGAAGTCCAAGCGCGCAGAATGGCGCAGAGGAATCAAAGCAGTCAACCGACGGGCACAGATCATCTTTGAGATGAAGGATGGTTCGATCGCACCGGATGAGAATGACGAAGAAGATCTGCCATACGATGTAAAGGCTGACGTGATCGAGCTGAACGATGAGGATTTCGGTATCTGGTATGTGGATGCCTCCGATCAGCCGGATCGTTATGTCGGTAAGAAGATTCATTTCCGTGGCATGGTATTCAAGCCGAAACAGTATGGTAAGAATGCATTTGTACCGGGACGTTTTGCGATGACCTGCTGTGTAGAGGATATTACATTTGTAGGCTTCAAATGCTATTACGATGGCTCTAAGAATCTGATTGACAGACAGTGGGTAGATGTAACAGCAACGATCAAGAAAGAATACTATCCTGATTTTGAGGGAGATGGTCCGGTTCTCTATGCAGAGAAGGTTGTGCTGACCGGTCCGCCGGAAGAAGAGGTTGTATACTTCAGTTAATATAAAAATGCATTTGACTTTTTGTATGGATACAGGTAGTATAAATGCAGGCGTATAAAAAGCTGCCAGGTGGCAGCTTTTTGTTTTCGCTGATTCTGTTCAGGCATGCTCCATGGAGAGACGGCAGAAATGTCGAAAGGAGCAGATACAGATGTACAGTAAAGTAACAAGTGGAGGAGTCCTTGGAGTAGAGGGACTTCTGATTCAGGTGGAAACAGATATCAATGACGGACTGCCAATGTTTCATATGGTAGGCTTTTTGTCTGCATGCGTAAAGGAAGCCGGAGAGCGGGTGAGAACAGCGCTCAAAAACTCTGGATTTCAGATACCACCGAAAAAGATCACGATCAATTTATCACCGGCAGATATCCGGAAGGAAGGAACTGCCTACGATCTTCCCATTGCCATAGGAATTATGGTATCTATGGGGCTTATTCCAAACGATAAAATAGAAAATACCTTGATTATGGGTGAACTGGGGCTGGATGGCAGGATCAATGCTGTATCAGGAATACTCCCGGTTGTTCATCATGCAGTAAAACAAGGAATCACACGCTGTCTTGTTCCGGCGGAAAATGCAGAGGAGGCGGCACTGATCCGAAATATAGAAGTGATCCCGCTTCGAACGTTGTCAGAAGCAGAATCTTATCTGAATGAAAAAGCGGTGATCGAGCCTGCATTTGTAGATGTGGAGGCTCTGCTCGACCAGGAGGATATGGGGGAACTGGGAGATTTTGCAGATATTAAAGGGCAGGAAATATTGAAGCGCGGAATGGAGATCGCAGCAGCCGGAATGCACAATATTCTGATGACAGGAGCAGCAGGTTCAGGAAAGTCCATGATCGCAAAATGCCTGCCAACGATCCTTCCACGTCTGACATTTGAGGAGAGTATTGATATTACCAAGATATACAGTGTGGCAGGTCTGCTGAAAAAAGGACAGGCGATGATAACAAAGCGTCCGTTCCGGGCACCGCATCATACCGTATCTGCCATTGCTCTGACCGGTGGCGGAGCAATACCGAAGCCGGGAGAGATCAGTCTCAGTCATAATGGGGTGTTGTTTCTGGATGAGCTTCCGGAATTTGGCAGAAATGTTCTTGAAGTAATGCGGCAGCCGTTAGAAGATCGGGAAGTAACGATCGCAAGGATCCAGGGTAAATATATATATCCGGCAGGATTTATGCTGGTTGCGGCACGAAATCCCTGTCCCTGCGGCATGTATCCGGATCTGAATAAATGTACCTGTACCTGTAGGCAGATCCGACAATACAATGCAAGGCTTAGCAGACCGCTACTCGATCGTATTGATATCAACGTAAATGTCCGCAGGATTGACTGTTCTGACCTGTTAGAGGATAAACGGGCAGAAACTTCGGCTGAGATCCGGGAAAGGGTGCTTGCGGCGCAGAACATACAGAAGGAGCGTTACCGTTCAGAGTCGATAAATTTTAATTCCCAACTGGATGGAAAGAGAACAAAGCAATATATTTCCCTGGGAAGGGCAGAGCAGGAGCTGGTGCGGGAAGCGTTTGAACATACAGAACTTTCTGCCAGAGGCTATAACCGGGTACTTAAGATCGCAAGGACGATCGCTGATCTGGCAGGAAGTATCGGGATCCATGAGGAACATTTAAAAGAGGCATTGTTTTTCCGGTATCAGAATCTTACAGAAGAGACAGAGGGAAATATGCAGTACAAAGGAATGAAAGGGGGGGACAGATATGGAGTATGATCTTATAAGGCTGTGGCTGGGGATGATATCGGATATGGGGAATGCAGCACTTGGCAGGATCCTTGATTATTTTGGAGGACCTGAAGAACTGTGGAATGTTCCAGAACATGTGCTTCGGGAAACGTTGACAGAAAAACAGAGTGAACGGATCCTGTGCACACGGGATGAAAAGAAAATAATCGTCTATAAAAACAGACTAAAGGAGCGGAATATTACATATATATATCCAGGACATCCTTATTTCCCGGAAGTCCTGCGGGAAATTCCGGATTGTCCGTTTCTGCTGTATGCAAAGGGGTGTGTGGAGACGCTTAAAACAGACAGAACCGGTATAGCGATCGTAGGTGCAAGAAAGGCCTCCGCATATGGGAAAGAGATGGCGGAGCAGTTTGCTTCTGTGCTTGCAGGATATCGGACTGGTATTATCAGCGGACTTGCAGCAGGAATCGACGGCGCCGCCCAGCGTGCGGCAATCAATGTAGAAAATGGATTTACAGTTGCAGTACTAGGTTGTGGGATCAATATCTGTTATCCGAAGGAAAATTACAATTTGTTTGAACGGATTGGGCATCAGGGTGTGATCCTGTCAGAATATGGGTTGGATATAGAGCCTGCGGCATGGAGATTTCCACTTAGGAACCGGATCATCAGTGGACTTGCAAAAGGGGTGCTGGTTGTAGAAGCACAGAAGAAAAGCGGATCTCTGATCACCGCCGATCAGGCGCTGGAACAGGGGCGTGAGGTGTATGCAGTTCCGGGACGGATTGGAGACAGAAACAGTGAGGGCTGCAATCATCTGATCCGGCAGGGGGCTATGCTTGTGACGGATCCTGAGGATATTGTGGAGGATTTAAAACTTGAACGGAGGATCCTTGCAGCAGGGAAAGCAGAATTTCGCGAGGACAGCCGGCTTACCGCTCTGGAACAGAAGATATGTGCCTGTATGGGGCGGGAAGTGCTGCATATAGAGGAAATCTGTGCCCGCGTGGATCAGCCTCCTGCAAGAATCCTGACAGCGTTATTTGATATGGAAAGAAAAGGAATAATTCGGCAGCCGGTACGGTATTATTTTGCTGTTACACAGGGATGAAAACAGAATCCGGGGCATTTTTTCAGAAAATTGTAATAAAATATTCACTTGCATGGCAGGAAAAAATGGTGTATAGTTTGTGTCGTTTAAACGAACAGGAAAGGAAAGAGTACATGGCTAAATATCTTGTTATTGTAGAGTCTCCGGCGAAAGCCAAGACGATTAAAAAGTTTTTGGGCAGTAATTATGAAGTGATTGCGTCGAATGGTCATGTGCGTGATCTGCCTAAAAGCCAGATGGGCATTGATGTTGATAATGATTTTGAACCGAAATATATAACGATCAGAGGAAAAGGAGATATACTTGCACAGCTTCGAAAAGAAGTAAAGAAAGCTGACAAAGTGTACCTCGCAACTGACCCCGACCGTGAGGGAGAAGCAATCTCCTATCATTTATCAAAAGCACTGAAACTGGATGATAAGAAGTACAAGCGAATTACCTTCAATGAAATTACGAAAAATGCAGTAAAGAATTCAATTAAGCAGGCACGCGATATCGATATGGCACTTGTGGATGCACAGCAAGCGAGACGTGTATTGGACAGACTGGTTGGTTATAAGATCAGTCCGCTTCTCTGGGCAAAGATTAAGAGAGGTTTAAGTGCCGGACGTGTACAGTCTGTAGCATTAAAGCTGATCTGTGACAGAGAAAAAGAGATCAATGAATTTATTCCAAAGGAATACTGGACACTTTCTGCTATGCTGGCACCGGAAAAGGCCAAGAAAAGCATTGAATTCAAATACATGGGAAATGGGAGCGATAAGGAAGAAATATCTTCCAGAGCGGAACTGGATCATATCATAGAAACAATCGGAAAGCAGTCTTTTAAGATCGCATCGATCAAGGACAGTGAGCGTCATAAGAAAGCGCCACTTCCATTTACAACCAGTACGTTGCAGCAGGAAGCTTCCTCCAAGCTGAACTTTGCGACATCCAAAACGATGCGTATCGCACAACAGTTATATGAAGGTGTGGAGATCAAGGGCAGAGGTTCCATCGGTCTGATCTCTTATCTGAGAACGGATTCTACCAGAATATCGGATGAAGCGGCAGCAGCAGCTAAGGATTATATCATAAAGAATTTTGGAGAAGATTATACAGCGGGAATACCTCGGGCAGACAAACCGGGTAAGAAGATCCAGGACGCGCATGAAGCAATCCGTCCGACGGATATCACACTGTCACCGGCAGCTATCAAGGATCAGTTAAGCAGAGAACAGTTCCGTCTGTATCAGCTGATCTATAACCGCTTCCTTGCAAGCCAGATGGCAGAGGCAGTATACAGCATTAAGACCGTAAAGGCAGAAGTAGCAGGCTATCGGTTCCAGACCTCAGTATCAAAGATTGCATTTGCAGGATTTACAACGGTTTATAATGTGGACAACGAGAAGAGTGAGCATATTGCGGGAATTAAGGATCTGAATGAAGGGGATCTGTTAAAATTAGAAGATTTTGACGAGAAGCAGCATTTTACACAGCCGCCGGCAAGATATACAGAAGCACTTCTGGTAAGAACCTTAGAGGAGCTTGGCATTGGAAGACCAAGTACTTATGCACCGACGATCTCAACAATATTGAATCGTCGTTATATCACAAAAGAGAATAAGAAATTATACGTAACAGAACTGGGAGAAGCCGTGAATCAGATTATGGAACAGGCATTTCCGGTTATTATCGACGTGAATTTTACAGCGAATCTGGAGTCCCTTCTCGATAAGATCGGTGAGGGTGCTATCGAATGGAAAGTTGTAGTAAGAAACTTCTATCCAGATCTCGATGCGGCGGTTAAGAAAGCCGAGAGTGAGTTGCAGTCCATTAAGATTGAGGATGAAGTAACGGATGAGGTGTGTGACGAGTGCGGACGCAATATGGTCGTAAAGTATGGTCCACACGGTAAATTCCTTGCATGTCCGGGCTTCCCTGACTGTAAATTTACGAAGCCGTTCTTTGAAAAGACAGGAGTTCCTTGTCCAAAGTGTGGAGGTGACATAGTAATAAAGAAGACCAGAAAGGGCAGAAGATACTATGGATGTATCAATGCTCCTGAATGTGATTTTATGTCATGGGCGAAACCATCAAGGGAAAAATGTCCGGTATGTGGCAGTTATATGGTTGAAAAGGGTAATAAGTTACTTTGTTCAGCAGAAAACTGTGGATATTCCAGAGATAATACCGAAAAGGAAAAACAGGCATAAGTGATCGGATGAAGTTGTCCGGCCTGCCATATAAAAAAAGTTGTTTTTAAATATTAAATCTCTCGTTTGACAGGAAAGGCTATTGTTATCTCATGACCATTGTGATAGAATGTCAAATAGTGTAGATTTTTTATGCAAAAACAACTTTTTTGTATTTTACATACGGAGGAACAGAAATGAGTGTTCAATTATTAGATAAAACACGAAAAATCAACAAATTATTGCACAATAACAACTCGCATAAGGTTGTTTTTAATGATATTTGTGATGTTTTGAGTGATATTTTAAAATCAAATGTACTGGTTATCAGTAAAAAAGGTAAGGTTCTGGGAATTAAGAACCGTGAAGATATACCTGAGATCCATGAACTGATCGAGGATAAGGTCGGTCTGCTGATCGACAGTATGCTGAATGAGAGACTTCTCCTTGTATTGTCAACAAAGGAAAATGTAAATCTGACTACGCTCGGATTTGACAGTGATAACATAGAGAAATATCAGGGACTTCTACTTCCAATTGATATAGCAGGAGAACGGCTTGGAACGTTATTTCTGTATAAGCTGGATGCACAGTATGATATTGATGATATTATTCTCGGGGAATACGGAACGACGGTTGTAGGACTTGAGATGATGCGGGCTTTAAATGAAGAAAATGCAGAAGAAGATCGTAAGATCGCAATCGTGCGTTCGGCAATCAGTACTTTATCATTTTCAGAATTACAGGCGATCAAGCACATTTTTTCGGAACTGGATGGAAATGAGGGAATCCTTGTTGCAAGTAAGGTTGCAGACCGGGTCGGAATTACCCGTTCCGTAATCGTGAATGCACTTCGAAAGTTTGAGAGTGCGGGTGTTATAGAAGCAAGATCCTCAGGCATGAAGGGAACTTATATTAAGGTTCTGAATGATGTTGTATTTGACGAATTAAAAGCCGTATAAAATTTTGCAAAGGAGAGTAAAGAAATGATATTACCAATCATAACATTATTAGTTGGCGTAGCAGTTGTAGGTGTAAGCTTTTTTATTCTGGATAGTCATGATTTTAAAGAGGAAGATGAGATATATAATGAAAGCTCAGAAGAATTAAAACGAAAGATTACGGAATTATGTGATTCTCTTCTTGAGCAGAGCAAGACATCGTTAGATGAATACAGCGAAGATGTCCGCAAGAAGACAGAAAAGGAACTGAAGGAACAGATTGAAAAATGGGCATCCAAGTTGTCTGAAAAGGCAAAGAAGGAGATGATCGATTATATCAATCAGAGCCTTGCAGAAGCCTATGAAGAATATAATCCGGATGCAGAGAAAAAACCGGAAGCGGTTACTTATGAAGAACTTCTTGAAATGGAAGTAAAGGAAACCGAAGAAGAGATCGCAAAAGAAAAAGAACAACAGGCTGAAGAAGCTGTTTCGGAAGAGAAGCAGACAGAAGAAGCTCCCAAAGAAAATGAGCAGACAGAAGAAATCGAAGAAGAGCCGGATGAGAATTCTCTCGGAGCATTAGAGGCAAGTGAGACGGAGACAGTTATTTCCGGTGATGCAGTTGCAAATGGTGATATAACCGAAACTGTACCGGAACAGGATGTTGAAGAGAACACGGCAGAAGATGATGCGGAGGAACCAAAGGAAGAAGTAGAGGAAGCTGTTGCAGAAGAAGCTGTTGCTGAGGAAGCCGAGAAAGAAGCGGCAGAAGAAAAATCCAATGTTGTTGCCTTTAAGAAAGCAGAAGAGCCTGCTGTTGAGTCAGAAGCAACCGAAATTACAGAAGAAACAACAGTCGCAGAAGCAACCGGTACTGAGCCTGTACAGAAGACAGAACAGCCGGCGGGAGGCAACCGTTCCAGAAAGAAGAATCGCAAGAAGAACAGAACAAACAGAAATCAGAATCGTGCACAGGAGGCAAAGAAAGAAGCTCCTGCACCGGAAGAAATCTGGGATGATGAGAAAAATATCGATGAAGAAGTGGCAGAGCTTTACAAGCAGGGATTTGGAATTATGGAGATCGCGAACCAGCTTGGAATCGGTGTTGGTGAAACCAAGGTGATCATTAAAAATATTGAGAATCAGAAGCAGTAAATTGAAATTGTTTTATACGATAGGAGAAACGGCAGTATGAAGAAAAAATATTTTTTCAGAGGATTAGGCTTTGGACTTATCATTGGTGCGCTCGTTATGATGGTTGGAATTAAGTCCGGAAGCTTTGCAGATACAAAGAAGAATGATCCGTCAAAAGGAGATGCGGTAGAAGTTGTTGCATCAGAAGAAACTACTGAATCAGCGAAAACGACAGAGACTGCAACGGAAACGACAAAAGAGGATGCAGCTAAGGCAACGACGGAAGCTACAACAGAGGCGACTAAGGAAACCACAACGGAAAATACAACCAAGGCAACCACGGAAGCCACAACCGAAAGTACAACCAAGGCAACCACGGAAGCTACAACAGAAGCAACTACGGAAGCTACGACAGAGACGACGACAGAAACAACTACGGAAGCTACGACAGAGACAACTACAGAAGAAAAGAAAAAGGGTGGTTCGATTACGATCAAGCCGGGTATGTATGCAGAGGCAATCTCTCAGGCATTATATGATATCGGAATGGTAGACAGTGTACAGGATTTTTATGATTATCTTGTAAGCTCCGGTAATTCCATGAAACTGATGTGTGGAACTTTCACATTCAAGGGTGATGAAACCTACGATGAGATGATCACCATTATGAGAGATGGACGATAGTTATAGCATGAATTGAAACAAAATATGAGATAATGAGCATTGCGCTGGAATGTGCTCGCACATACCAGCATAATGCGAAAAAGACATGGAACTGTTAAGTGACATGAGATTATAAAAAGAAAGTGCTTGCATGCACTTTCTTTTTGTGTTATTATCGATTTTGTGTGTGGGCTTGAATATAGCAGGCTCATAAAAAACAATATACATGCTGATTGATTCCTGAAGTGGTGCCTATAGCTCGGGTGACTCGGTGAAAGAGAGATCAGCAGAAGAATATAACCATGGAGGTAGAAAAAATGAGCGTTATTTCAATGAAACAGTTATTAGAAGCAGGTGTACATTTCGGACACCAGACAAGAAGATGGAACCCTAAGATGAAGCCATACATCTACACAGAGCGTAATGGTATCTACATCATCGACCTTCAGAAGTCAGTAGGAATGGTTGACGATGCTTACAATGCAATCGGTGACTGCGTAGCAAATGGTGGAAAGATTCTTTTCGTTGGTACAAAGAAGCAGGCTCAGGACTCAATCAAGAGTGAAGCAGAGCGTTGCGGTATGTACTATGTAAACGAGAGATGGTTAGGCGGTATGCTTACAAACTTCAGCACAATCCAGACAAGAATCGCTACTCTTAAGAAGTACGAAGCTATGGAAGCTGACGGAACATTTGATGTTCTTCCTAAGAAGGAAGTTATCCAGATCAAGAAGGAGATGGAGAAGCTTCAGAAGAACCTTGGCGGTATCAAGGAAATGAAGGAAATTCCTGACATGATCTTCGTTGTAGATCCTAAGAAGGAAAGAATCTGTATCCAGGAAGCTCATTCACTTGGAATCAAGCTTGTAGGTATTGCTGATACGAACTGTGATCCGGAAGAATTAGATTATGTTATTCCTGGTAACGATGATGCTATCAGAGCTGTAAAGCTTATTGTTTCAAAGATGGCAGATGCAGTTATCGAAGCTCAGCAGGGTGCTGATGCAACAGATGCTGAAGAAGTTGCAGATGAGGATGCAGCAGTAGAAGAGTAATATTTTAGAATATAAATACTAGAATTTTGGAGGTTATTACGATGGCTATTACAGCAAGCATGGTAAAAGAGTTAAGAGAACTCACAGGTGCTGGTATGATGGATTGTAAGAAAGCACTTACAGAGACAAACGGCGATATGGATGCCGCTGTGGAAGTACTCAAAAAGAGTGGTGCAGCTAAGGCTGAGAAGAAAGCAGCAAGAATTGCAGCAGAAGGTATCGCTAAGGTTGCAATTGATGGTAATACAGCAGTAGTTGTTGAAGTTAACTCAGAGACAGACTTCGTTGCAAAGAATGCAATTTTCCAGGAGTTTGTACAGGCAGTTGCAGATAAGGCACTTACAGTAGATACAGAAAAGGCTGGAGATGGCGAAGACGTTGTTTCAATCCTTGATATGAAGGCTGATCTTGATGATAAGATCCTCAAGATCGGTGAGAAGATTTCCATCAGAAGATTTGAGAAGGTTACAGCAGATGTTGTTGCTTCTTATATCCATGGTGGCGGAAGAATCGGTGTTCTTGTAGCCGGTAACGGTGCTTCAGATGATGCAGCTAAGGAAGCACTTACAAACATTGCAATGCAGATCGCAGCTATGAACCCACAGTACATCTCAAGAGACGAGATCTCAGCAGATGAGCTTGCTAAGATGAAAGAGATCACAATTGACAGTGCATTAAATGATCCGTTCTCACTTCCAAAGCCGGTTCTTTCCAAGTTGATCGAGAAGGCTGTAGCCGGTGTATGGAGCGCAGAAGATGTAGCTATCTACGAAGAGAAGAAGTCAAACATGAACTTCTTACCTAACTTCCTTTCAAAGGAAGCTAAGGCTCAGTTAGCAGAGATCGCTTGTGCTGATAAGGAAGAGATCTCAGGCAACAAGATCTTCTCAGGACTTGTTGAAGGACGTATCTCCAAGCAGATGAAGGAAATCTGTCTTCTTGATCAGGTATATGTTAAGGCTGAAGATGGCAAGCAGACAGTTGCAGCATACCTAAAGTCTGTAAATCCTGCTCTTAAGATCGCTAAGTTCGTTCGCTTCGAAGTTGGTGAAGGTATGGAGAAGAAGAACGAAGACTTCGCAGCAGAAGTTGCTAAGCAGATGAATGTATAATTTTATTTGTTGAATGATAATAAAGTATTTCAAGCCCTTGAAAACATTATGTTTTCAAGGGCTGTTTTACAAATACGCGAAAAAGAAGCGGAGAAGATAACGATTATGAATGATACAGGGAATAAGCAGAAAATATTAAGATTACTGGAAATAACAGCCGGTGCATTTGGTCTGTTTGTTGCATTTGGTTGGTCTTTCTTTGATATGCTTGTTCGTTGCAAAGGGAAAAAACGACAGAAAAAAAAGAAATGGTTTCAACTGTCTCATATAAAGAAAAATCATCCAAGAGACAAATATGAAAAAGAATATGAAGAAGGAAAACTGTGGTGTGCTGAACAGCAGATGAAGGATTGCTTTATCAGAAGCAGAGATGGACTGTATCTGCATGCTTATTATCTTCCGACAAAAGAAGCGAAACGTTTTGTTTTGTTAAGTCATGGATATAAAGGTAGCGGCTTTGGCGATTTTGCATATACAGCACGTTTCCTTCATGAGAATGCGTGTAATTTATTGTTTATTGATCAGAGATGCTGCGGTTTGAGCGAGGGTGAATATATTACATTTGGTGCAAAAGAGCAATGGGATGTACAGCAATGGAGTTATTATATTGCTGCAAGAAACAGAGAGAAGCTCCCAATCTATCTTTATGGAGAATCCATGGGGGCTGCGGCGGTGCTTATGGCTTCCGGACATAAACTGCCGGAAGAAGTGAAAGGCTTGATTGCAGATTGTGGATTTTGCTCGATGAAGCGTCAGCTTCAGGATATCGCAGCTAACTGGTTCCATTTGGGCTGGGTAGAGCTGCTTTTGTTTCGTGTAGATCTGTTTTGCAGGATGTTTGGCCGATTTCGTATGAGTGATGCTGATACGATAGAAGCAATGAAGAAAAATAAACGTCCGGTTTTGTTTTTTCATGGGGAAGCAGATACCTATGTAGTTCCGGAGAATTCTGTATATAATTATGCATTATGCGGTGCTCCCAAAGAACTGGTCATTATACCGGAAGCACGGCATCTATGTGCGCCATATGCAGCTCCGGGGCTTTACCGACAAAAGCTGCTTGATTTTTTTGATAAATATGATAATTAAAATAGAATCACCGGAAGTAACAGGATCCCTCTTAAGCAGATAAGGTAAATGCCGAATCTGTTTAAGGGGGATTTTTATATCAGGATAATTCTGATCTATAGATTACTTTTAAAGTTTCGGTCAATTTCATATAAAGTGTTTGTTAAGTTGTACAAGGGGTGGAATTCAAAAATGAAATGTGATAAGTTCACAAAAGAATAAAGAATACAGGAGGTTATCCATGATGATGAAACAATATCCCTTAACAGCAGCACAAAAAATGCATGATGACTGGATAAAAAAATATAAAACACAGCAGGTGTCCGGTGTCAGTGTTGTGGCATCTTTAAAAGCAGAACTGGATTTCGGGCTTTTAAAAAAATGTATTCAGTTGGAATATGAGAGATATGGATGTATGCGTATTCGTTTTACGAAACGTGATAAAAATGGTGATGTGAAGCAATATCTGACTGAAAAAGAGACCCGTGACATTCCTTTAAAAGATTTATCAGGAATGCGTATGGAAGAAGCAGACAATCTAATGCAGCAGTGGGCATATGAGACATTTGACGGAGATGATATTCCGCTTTGCGATATAGTGATGGTAAAACTGCCGGATGGATATAATGGTTTCTTCATCCATATGGATCATAGATTGATTGATTCCTGTGGACTGGTTGTGATGATCAATGATCTGATGCAGCTATATACGCATTATAAATTCAATACACCATATCCGCAGAAGTTAGCTGATTTTGAGGAAGTGCTGGTTAAAGATCTGAATCGTGCAAATAATGAAAAACGTTTTGCCAAAGATAAAAAGTTCTGGGATGATCAGCTGGATGCATGGGGGGAACCCCTTTATTCTGATATCCAGGGTTTAGATGTACTGGAAGCATCAAGAAAGTTACATAGGAATAAAACACTCAGGGCTGCCGATATAGAATTAGATCAGTTGTTTGTGGCAGTAAAGGATTATCAACTGGAGCCGGAGCCAACGAAAAACCTGATAGATTTTTGTATGAACCATCAGCTTTCAATGACAAATCTGTTGTTGCTTGGTATTCGTACATATCTGTCAAAGATGAATCATGGACAGGAAGATATTACGATAGAAAATTTCATTTCAAGACGATCTACCCATGATGAATGGACCTCCGGTGGTAGTCGGACTATTATGTTTCCATGTAGAACTGTGATTTCGGCAGATACTGATTTCCTGTCTGCAGCATATGAGATCCAGAATATGCAGAATCGGATCTATATGCACAGTAACTATGATCCGGCGTTGATCAGAGAGGAGATGCAGAAACGATATCATACACCGAAGAATACAGCCTATGAAAGCTGTTACCTTACTTATCAGCCGATGCCGGTAAAATTGGATAATCCTCATCTGGTACAAATTCCACAGCATGCAAAATGGTTTGCAAATGGTGCAGCTACAAAGAAAATGTATCTGACAGTATCTCATACAGATAATGGAGGTATGAATTTTTCATATCATTACCAGACCGCACATTTGGCAGAACATGATATGGAATTGTTATATTACTATATGATGCGGATACTGTTTAAAGGAATCGCGGAACCTGATATGAGTATCGGAGAAATCATGGAACAGGTATAAAATAAAACATATAAAGGAGAAATTATTATGACACAGGAAATGCAATTTAAGAAAATCATAGCACAGTATTGTGATGTTAAGCCGGAGGAGATGACAAACGATATGAAGTTCAGAGAAGATCTGGGCTTTAGTTCGCTTGATTTTATGTCTTTCTTGGGAGAAATCGAAGACACATTTGACATTGAACTGGAGGAAGACGATGCACTGCATGTATTCACAATTGTAGAAGCACTTGATCTGTTAGAGCGATTACAGCAGGAAACTGTATAATCAGAGAATATAAGTATATGATCGCAGCAAGTATGTGCGGAGGTATAATAAGATATGTTAATTCGTGATATTTTGGAAGAAAGCGAAAAAAAGTTTTCAGAAATAAAGGCAGTAAAATGGTTGAAGAAAAAGGAAATCTGTGATAGAAGCTACCGGGAGCTGATGGAGAATGCCAAGTCTGTCAGAAAAGGATTGTGTGAGGAAAGCTTTCAGGGAAAGCACATAGCATTGATCGGTAGTAGTTCTGTGGAATGGATGGAAGCTTATCTGGGAATTATAACAGGTCAGGCAGTAGCCGTTCCTCTTGATGCAGGACTTCCGGTAGAGGATTTGATAGATCTTCTGAATCGTTCAGATGCGGAAGCACTCTTTTTAAGTCCTAAAATTCAGACCTTGTCGGAACGGATACTGGAGGAATGTCCAAAACTGAAAAAAATCTGGATATTACAGGAAGAAAACATCGAAACAAATCAGAAAAAAGTTGCATCTGTAGCAGAATTAATGACGTCAGGTATAAACGGTACAGATGATTTTGCAGCACCGGATCCGGAAGATATTGCTACGATTATTTTCACCTCCGGAACTACAGGAAAAAGTAAAGGTGTTATGCTGACACAGAGAAATCTGGCAGAAAATGTAAAATCTGTTAATTATACTGCAGATCCCGGAACCATAGTATTAAGTGTTTTACCGATTCATCATGCATTTTGCCTTGTTATGGATTGGCTCAAGGGTTTTTCCTTTGGAGCAACGGTATGTATCAATGATTCTCTGTTGCATATGGTAAAAAATATGGGCGTCTTTCATCCTGATATCATGTTGATGGTACCTTTGATGGTAGAAACAATTTACAAACGTCTTTCGGCAATGAACCCTTTGATCCCAAAGAAAATAGTTGCAGCCAAGGCATTTGGGGGAAAGCTGAAAACAATATTTACAGGTGGAGCACATCTGGATCCGTTTTATATTGAGAAATTTGCAGAATATGGTGTAAATATTTATGAGGGATATGGAATGTCGGAATGTTCGCCTGTCATCAGCAGCAATGTACCGGAAGATCATAAGGCCGGTTCTATAGGACGACCGCTTTCCAATGTTGAGATTTCTTTTGAGGATGGTGAGATTCTGGTACGAGGCAGTAGCGTTATGAAGGGTTATTATCAGATGCCGGAAGAGACTGCAGAAGCCTTAAGAGGTGGATGGCTGCATACAGGAGATAAAGGATATCTGGATAAAGATGGATTCTTATTTATAAATGGAAGAATAAAGAATCTGATCATTCTTTCAAACGGAGAAAATATATCACCGGAGGAAATAGAAAATAAGCTGGCTCTTGGAAAGTTGGTGGGGGAGGTGATTGTGACAGGAGAGAACAATGGTCTTATTGCAAGGATCTATCCGGATCAGGATGCTGTCTCGGCAAAACGGATGAACGAGGAAACAATCAGATCAGAGCTTCAGGCATTTATCGACAGTTATAATAATACGCAGCCGACCTATCGTCGGATTACGGGGTTGATTATTCGTAAATATCCATTTATCAAGAGTGCGACTAAGAAGATAAAAAGGCAGGAAGTTCTGATTGATGAAGCACTTTAAGACAGATAAGGAAGTATACCTGTGAGAAATGACTGTGTCAGTATTCCGGCAATGATTTCTTCGGAACTCTCAAAATTTTCTCTTGTCCATTTATGGAGAACACCCAAGGTACTGCCAATGCTGCATGCGATCATATATGAGACCTCTTCTTTGGAGTGCATGGAAGGCGTTGTTTTCAGGGTGGCATCTGTTACATAACGATGGAACATAGTTAAAGCCTTTTCAAAGAATTCATCGCCTCTTGGACTCCGGAGAATATTTGCCAGAAACGGATTCGTTTTGGTATAATTACAAATTGTCAGAAAGAAAGATTTGCATATATCCTGATTGTTTTCAGGATGAAAGTCTTCCATGAGGGTGAAAATATCCTGGATAGTTTTATCTTCAACAGCAGTTATAAGAGCTGGAATATTTTCGTAGTGGTTATAGAATGTACTGCGAACAATTCCGGCTCTTTTTATGATGTCGGTCACGGTTATTTTTTCTATTCCTTTTTCTTTCAATACCAATAAAAATGCATCACAAATGGTATCTTCAATAAAGCAGTAGCGTTCATCGGATATTTCATGCAACATAGTGGTCTCCTTTCTGATGTGTATTTATTTTATCACAGTTTTTATACAACCGGGTAAAAATGTAATGAAAATAGCCCCTTTTTCTGTATTTATGTAAAAAAAGTTTATAATATCTTTATTTCCCTTACGAAATATGGTAACATATGAAAGTAAATTCGAAAACAGAGGAAAAGCAGATGAAGTACAGATGCGTGGTTTCAGATTTGGACAGAACGATTTTAAGACGGGATGGGATTTCCCATAGAACAAAGGAAGTTCTTGAAAAACTGGCAGACAGCCACGTTATTTTTATTCCGGCAAGTGGAAGATCTGTTTATTCCATTCCAGAATGCATCCGGGAGATTCGGGGTGTCCGGTATGCGATCACATCCAATGGGGCAGCAATCTATGATTTATCAGATGATCATTCAGTATATAATTTAAAATTACGACCGGAAGTACCGGAGCAGATATTTGATCTGTTTACGGATAAAGATGTATTCTTTGAATGTTTTATAGACGGTAGAGGATATACATCTGAGATATATTATGAGAATCCAATGAATTTTGGAGAGTCAGAGGATATCAGTGCTTATGTAAGAAGCACCAGAACGCCGGTGCCTGATATAAGGCAGTTTATTTTACAGCATAATACGGAGTTGGATTCGATTTCGATTGTAGGACCGACAGAGAAAAAATACCGTATCATGCATGAATTAACACAAAATATCCATACTGTTTATGTAACATCCGGAGCGCCGCGATTGATCGAGATATCTGATCGTCATTCCGGCAAACATAATGGGTTAAAGGAAATTTTACGATTCCTTGGAATATCAATGGAAGAAACAATTGCTTTCGGCGATGGAGATAATGACAGTGAGATGTTAGCAGAAGCCGGACTTGGTGTTGCGGTTTTAAATGCGACAGAGTGTTGCAAGGAAGCGGCGGATCTTGTGATCGGTGATTATCTGGATGACAGTGTTGCCGAATTCCTGGAAGAAACAGTGCGGTAACGGCACACAGAATTTTGATTATAAAGCATGGCATATACCTGTAGTGAGGGACAGGTAGACAACCAATGCTTTTAATAAGAATAAACAAAAGAAAGGAAGGGAAATATGGATAAATTTTTCCACATTTCAGAGCGCGGTTCTAATGTTCGTACAGAGATTATGGCCGGACTCACAACATTTTTTGCCATGGCATACATTGTCCTGGTAAACCCAAATCAGGTAGCAGCAGATGGTAAGGCTGGATGGCTTGTTGCAGAAGGCGCAAGCGCAGTAGAAGTAGGCAGGGTTTGGAATGCAGTATTTATCGCATCCGTTCTTGTGGCTGTTATCGGTACACTTCTTATGGCATTCCTTGCCAGAATGCCGTATGCACAGGCATGTGGTATGGGACTGAATTCATTCTTCTGTACCTCATTTGTATCCGGTGCATTCTTTGCAGGCTGCAGCGTGATTGAAGGTTATCAGTCAGGTCTTGTTATCATCTTGTTATCAGGTATTGTATTCCTGATCCTGTCCGTAACCGGACTTCGTAAGTACATTGCGACAGCCATGCCGGAATGTCTGAAGAAATCAATACCGGCCGGTATCGGTTTGTTCATCGCATTGGTTGGTTTAAAGGGTTCAGGTCTTGTACAGGCGAATAAGTATACACTGGTACAGATCTTTGATTTCCATGGAGCAATTTCAGGCGCAGAGACACCGGCAGCTGCATGGAAAGCAGTTATTCCACCGGTTGTAACTATCATCGGTATTATCCTGATCGCAGTTCTTGCAAAGTTAAATGTAAAGGGAAATATCGTAATCGGTATCATTGTTTCCACAGTTCTTTATTATGTATTTAATCTGGAGACACCATCTTTTGATGTATCCAGCATCGGTCAGTCTTTCAAAGACTTTGGCGAGATCGGTTTCCTTGGATGCTTCAAGGCGGATGCATGGAGAAATGCATTTGAAAGCCCATATGTTGGTGGCGTGTTCTCAGGTATCATGCTGATCGTTGCATTCTGTCTGGTAGATATGTTTGATACGATCGGAACCTTATATGGAACCGCATCACAGGCAAATATGTTAGATGAGAATGGTGACCCGATCAACTTAGATAAGAGTATGATGTGCGACTCTATCGGTACAGCAGCAGGTGCTATTCTTGGTACATCGACATGTACAACCTTCGTTGAGTCTGCATCCGGTATCGCAGCAGGTGGTAGAACAGGTCTTGCAAGTTTAGTTACAGCAGCCTGCTTCGCAGTATGTCTGTTCTTAAGCCCAATCGCAGGTGTGATCCCAACATGTGCAACAGCTCCGGCACTGATCTTTGTAGGTGTATTAATGGCTAAGAACTTTGCCAAGATCGATATGGATGATATGCGTTCAGCAGTTCCTGCGTTCCTTACTTTCCTTATGATCCCATTAACCTATTCTATCTCAAATGGTATCGGTGTAGGATCAATTTCATACGTTCTGATTACCTTATTCACAGGTAACTACAAGAAGAAAGATATCGTTGTAACGATCATCGCAGCGTTATTCGTTGTAAAGTTCATCTTTGTTACAATGTAAAAATATCATCATTTTATTAAAAGAAAATACCGGCAGCCACATTCCTTTTAAGTGGCTGCCGGTATTTTTATGCATAAAAAATATGCACCAGAGTGGAATCGAACCACCGCACACGGCTCCGGAGGCCGTTGCTCTATCCACTGAGCTACTGGTGCATGACTTATATATAATACAATATTTCGCTGAAATAATCAAATATTTTCTTGTATTTCTTCGCTGAATTATGAATACTTCCTGGATGAACTTGCAAAATACAGAACAGAATGGTAGAATTTTGTCGATATAAAATATGAAAAGGAGCATAGGAAAATTGAATCATAAAAAAAACAGTTTTCTTGGTGATACATATATACAGACAAAAGAAGGAGAGATCGTGATCCGGGCTGGAATGAAGCTTGCGATCGGCTGGGTGATATTTGCATTATTGTGTTCCTGTTATGTGTACGCATTTTTTATCAGAAAACCCAAAATTGTGCCGGGAGAAAATAATACGGTTGAGCTGACGATTCCGGAGAATGCATCATATAAGAAAAGTGATGTTTCAGAGATTAATGATCTGGTTAGTAAGTATCTTACGGCAAAAGCAGCCTGTGATCAGGCAACGTTACAGTCACTGGTGACGGATCCAACCGAGTTTGATGATATGTCAGTATTGGAAGACTCTGCAAAATACCTAAAAGGTTTTGAAGATACGACCTGTTATCTGGCAGATGGTTATGCAGAAGGAGAATATGTTGTGGTTGAATTGTCCTATATGGACATTGCGGACGTAGAATCAAAGCCGCTTGATATCGTGACCTTCTATATTATAACAGACCAGGACGGTTCATATAAGATCGCTAATGGGGAGCTGTCAAATGCACAGCTTTCTTATCTGAACAGCTTTAAGGCATCAAAGGATATTCAGGATATCTATGTTCATGTAAAAGAGAATACAGAATATCTTCTGGATACAGATAAAACATTCCGGGCATTTTATGATTTGATCAGCAAACCGGCTACAACAGAGAATACTGCAGCTACACCGGAAGATGCACAATAGGAAGGATATTTTAGCTGATTCTGCAAATGTGTGAACCAGTTAGCAGTAGGTTTGTAAGCAGATATCAAGACATAAAAAAGTTCCATAAAAGAATTCTTCGGATATGACAGAATTCTGATATGGAACTTTTTTGTTTTATTATTTGCCTTATATAATATAGAAGTTACAGACGACCGTCCGCAGATATACTAGATAGCATTTTCTTCATTTACAGGAGATACAATACCGATGTCGATTCCACGAGTTTGAACAGGAGTGGAGAATACGATCTGTGTTTCTGTATTTCCGAATCGCTGTAGCTGGCCAATGAAAGAATCCAGTTCCATTGTGCTTGGGAAACAGACCTTCATCAACATAGAGTAGGCACCGGTCACACAATTACATTCCAGTACATTGGGGCAGGCATCGATAAAGGGATAAAAGGTTGGTTTCTGTTTTGGATCGAGTGCCATGTGTATAAATGCGGTAATGTGATACCCCAGAGCTTCCGGGTTGATGCCTGCATGGTATCCGGTGATCACACCTGCCTTTTCCAGCCGGTCGATTCTTGCGGATACCGCAGGAGAGGAGAGAAATACTTTATTTGCCAGATACTTTAAAGGGGTTCTGGCATTGTGCTGTAATAAATGTAATATTTTCTTATCAATATTATCCATATATTCACGTCCTTTATAAAATGTTATAACTTCAGCTTCTAAATTTAAATACAAAAAAAGGTGCGTTTCCGTAGAAACACACCTTTGCGTTTGCCTTATTATACGTCGGAAAAAGAGAAAAAACAAGCCCCGAAATTGAAAAGTTGTAATTGTTTACTTTTAATGATCAGAATGGTATGATTAAAAAGATATGGTTATAAAGAAAACAGATAAAAAGAGCGGCAAAACAGTCGCAGCAGAGAGACAGAACAGGAAGGGTCATGATATGGCAGAAGGCATTCGAATTAATAAATATCTGAGCGAAGCTGGCATTTGTTCCAGACGTGCGGCAGATGAATATATATTAAAAGGCAGGATCACAATAAATGGGAAGCCTGCGGAAATGGGACAGAAGATAGAGGCAAATGACAAGGTAATGGTCGATGGAAAGCCTGTAAGAAAGCGTGAAGAGACAGTTATTCTTGCATACAATAAACCACTGGGACTGACCTGTACGGCAAGTCATGATGATCCGGATAACATCTTTGATCATATTAAGTATCCGATCCGATTGCAGTATGTAGGAAGATTAGATAAGGATTCACAGGGATTACTGCTTTTGACAAACGATGGAGACCTGTCAAACAGTATCCAGAAGTCAGTCAATAATCATGAGAAGGAATATCGTGTCCGTGTGAATAAGCCGATCACGGACGAATTTTTAACACAGATGGCGGCAGGTGTTCCGATTCTTGATACGGTGACAAAAAAATGTCGTCTGTATAAGATCGATAATTATTCCTTTAAGATCATAATTACACAGGGGCTGAATCGCCAGATCCGCCGAATGTGCGAGTATTTTGGATATAAGGTCGTAAATCTGAAACGGCTTCGAGTGATCAATATTCGTCTGGGGAATCTGAGACCGGGTGAGTACCGCCATTTGACAAAGGAAGAAGAAACAGAACTCAGACGTTTAGTGGAACGAAAAGAAGAAGTAAAAACAAAGCGGGAAGAAGCACAGCCGGATAATAAAAATGAACAGAATGTTGTTGGAAATAAGAGGTATGTCAGTTGGAAAAGAGAGACAGAATCAAAGAATTAGTTGAAAAACTGAATGAGGCATCAAAGAAATATTATCAGGAAGATACCGAGATCATGAGCAATCTGGAATATGATGCCTTGTATGATGAACTGGTAGAACTTGAAAAAGAGACAGGAATTGTAATGTCGAACAGTCCGACGGTTCATGTCGGATATGAGATTGTAAGTGAGCTTCCGAAAGAGGCTCATGAGCATCCAATGCTTTCTCTGGATAAGACCAAGAGTGTGGAAGCACTGGCAGCATGGCTTGGCACACATCAGGGTGTGATCTCATGGAAGTTAGATGGTCTTACCGTTGTCCTTACCTATGAGAATGGCACGCTTGTAAAAGCAGTAACCAGAGGAAATGGCTTAGAGGGCGAGGTTATAACGAACAACGCAAGAGTATTTGCAAATATTCCGAAAGAGATTCCATATAAGGGTAAGCTGACGATCCGTGGAGAGGCAGTTATCAAGTATTCTGATTTTGAGAAGATAAATGAGCAGATCGCAGATGCAGATGCAAAATATAAAAACCCGAGAAACTTATGCAGCGGCTCTGTCAGACAGTTGAATAACCGCATTACAAAAGAGAGAAACGTACATTTCTTTGCCTTTAATCTGGTGGATGGAGAAGATGTGGACTTTAAGAATTCCTTTTCCTATGAATTAGACTGGCTGGAGCAGCAGGGCTTTGATGTCGTAGGGCATTATTTGATCGATGCTGATAAGCTGCCGGAGCGTGTAGCAAAGTTTGCAGAACAGATTGAGCAGAACGATTTTCCTTCGGATGGTCTGGTACTGGTGTTAGAAGATCTTGCATATGGAAAGAGCCTCGGTAGAACAGCGAAGTTCCCAAGAGACAGTATGGCATTCAAATGGGCGGATGAACAGGCAGTGACCCATCTGCAGTATGTGGAGTGGAGCCCTTCCAGAACGGGACTTATCAATCCGGTTGCAGTATTTGATCCGGTGTCCCTTGAAGGAACAACAGTCAGCCGTGCAAGTATCCATAATGTCAGTATCCTTCGGTCGTTGCAGCTTGGGATCGGAGATGAGATCTCGGTCTATAAGGCAAATATGATCATTCCGCAGATTGCCGAAAATCATACCAGAAGTGGAAATGTATCGATTCCGGAATCCTGTCCTGCCTGTGGTGGTCTGACAAAGATCGTGACGGAGGGAGAGGGTGTAGATCAGGTAGAGACCCTTTATTGTACCAATGAATTCTGCCCTGCAAAGAAGTTAAAATCATTTGCTCATTTTGTATCCAGAAATGCTATGAATATTGACGGTCTCTCAGAAGCCACGATAGACAAATTTATTGAACAGGGATATCTGGATCATCTGGATGATCTCTATCACCTGAATCGTCATGAAGAAGAGATCGTTGAGTTGGAAGGCTTTGGAGAGAAGTCTTATGCGAAGCTGATTCAGGCTGTTGATACATCCAGACACACAACGATGAACCGTTTTGTCTATGGCCTTGGAATTCCTGGGGTCGGAGATGCAACAGCGAAGCTGATCTGCAAACATTTTAAAAATAACCTGGATCAGATCATGCATGCGGATGTAGAAGCATATACAGAGATTGATGGAATCGGAACAGTGATCGCAGAGGAAATTGTAAGATATTTTAAAAATCCGTCGAATTGTGCTATTATAGATAGGTTGCTTCGTGAATTAGAGTTTGAAGCAGAGACTGAAACGGTACCACAGACGCTTGCAGGTATTACCTTTGTAATAACCGGAAGTCTGGTACAATTTGCAAACCGGGATGAGATGAAGCAGTATATCGAAGACCGGGGCGGAAAGGTAGCAGGTTCTGTATCTTCAAAGACCGGATATCTGGTCAATAACGATGTGACATCCACATCTTCGAAGAATAAAAAAGCACAGAGTCTGGGAATACCGATCATTTCAGAAGCGCAGTTTCTGGAACAGTTTTCCTGATAATATAGAAACAGAAAAATGGCAGTTGAAACAGAAAGGACTTGATAGAAAATGCCAATTAGAGTTGACGATGATTTACCGGTAAAGAAAATACTGGAGGATGAGAATATCTTTGTGATGGGTTCAGACAGAGCCATCCGTCAGGATATCCGTCCGCTTGATATATTGATATTGAACCTGATGCCTTTAAAGCAGGATGCAGAATTACAGCTTATGAGAAGTCTGTCAAATACGCCGCTTCAAGTGAATATTTCCCTGATCCGTACGATGACATATGAATCCAAGCATGCACCCAAAGGCCATCTGGAACGGTTCTACACCGATTTTTCCAGCATCAAAGATCGGAAATGGGATGGATTCATTATCACAGGAGCACCGATCGAGAAGATGGAATTTGAAGATGTAGAATACTGGGATGAATTAAAAGAAATTATGGACTGGTCGGAGAAAAATGTAACCTCCACGATCCATATCTGCTGGGGCGCACAGGCAGGTCTGTATTATCGGTATGGGGTGCAGAAGCATGAGCTGGATAAGAAATTATCAGGAATCTATATGCATCATACCTTCCACAGAAAGACACCGCTTGTTCGTGGGTTTGATGATATCTTTTATGTACCGCATTCCAGGTATACAGGTGTAGACAAAGATGAGATCGTAAAAAATCCGCACCTGGAGATCGTAGCGGAGTCCGATGAGGCAGGTCCTTATCTGATCATTGGCGATGAAGGAAAGAATATATTCGTAACCGGACATCCGGAATATGATATTCTGACGCTTGATAAAGAATATAAGCGTGATCTTGCAAAGGGACTGAATCCGGATATTCCGGTAAATTATTATCCGGACAACGATCCAAGCAAGACACCGATCAAATCCTGGCGCTGCCATGCTAATACATTATATGCCAATTGGCTGAATTATTACGTATACCAGATAACCCCGTATTTATGGACAGAAAAGGCGGATAAAAAGAAAGATGAAACAGCAGAATAAACGATTAATACTTCTATGTATAGCAGCTTTGTTGATATTGTTTATGGGAGCCGGGAAAAATACCGGAAATGTGCAGGCTGCGGAATCAGTAAAGAAACAGGAATTATCACAGGACGAGAACACACATACATTTTCAAATGCCAGTGACGGTTCCTTCCAATATGATTATGCAGTAAAGTCAGATTACTATAAAGGTATGGGTGTAGATGAGAGCACCGGACTGAAATATGCACTTGTAAGCTATGATGAGAAGCTGTGGGCGGTTGTAGTAACTAAGAAAAGTGAGTTTAATGGTTCCTATGATACCAGCTCTTATACAGGCAAGATGTCATTGAAATTTAAGCCGGCAACGACAAAGACCGTGCTTCGGTTTTCAAAAAATAAAACCGGAAACACAGCTCTTGAAAAATGCTTTTACTATAGTGACGATTATTCCATTCTGACAACCGGTTTTTCAAAGGATATATATTACATTGACGGAACACCGGTAAAAGGAATCAAGAAGGTAGCGGGAACGTATTATTTCTTCCGGAAAGGAAAGCGGGTGGATGAAACCGGCTGGTATCCATATGGAAGATCACAGGTATATGTAAAGGATGGAAAGGCAATATTCCGCTTTTCAGGAGATGCCTGTTATTCATTTACAAATGGCAAGAAACAGCGTGTAACGGATCGTTACATCAGCGTTAAAGGCACAGTGTACTGGTTTGATGCAGCGGGTGCACTGGCACAGGGAATGAAACAGGCCGGCGGAGAATATTATTATCTGCGGGATGGTGTAAGCCGTCGGAACTATTATAAAAAGGTTGATCGTTATGGCTATTATTTTGGCGAAGATGGCAAAGCAGTAAGAGATACATGGGTAAATGTAAAAAATGCCATGATGTATTTTAATGCAAATGCACGTAATACAAAGACCTATTATCTGGATGGATATAAGGACAGCGAGCGGATCGGAATGTATAAGATCTACAGTAAAAACAAATGGAATTTTGTAACAGATGGCATTTATAAGATCGATGGCTCATTTGTATATTTTAAAAATGGAAGACATTATACATCAACCAGATGGTATAGCTCAAATGATACGACCATGTATTATATCCGAAAGGGAGAAGTGCTCTATAAACGAAAACAGTCCGGAAACGGATATGTGCTGTATCAGGCAAATGGAGTCAGATGGAAGAAAGTTTCCAGTATGTGGGCGCCATATAATAAAGGAAAAACCTTTTACTATGATAAAAATGGAACAAGTCTGTACCGGTATTTTAATGCCAGCTATTCAAAGAGCAAATACAGGAACACAGTATGGATCTATGATGCAGGAAGTTCCGGATGGCAGCAGGTAACAGATAAATTATTAAATATTCATTCGGATTATTATTATATACCGGAAGATGGCGTGATAAAGGCAGAAGAGGGCTGGCAGACCATTGACAAAAAAACTGCAGTCTATACGGATGCTTCCGGAAAAGTATCAAAATACATATATTATGACAAGACCGGAAAATATTCCATATACAGAGAAGGACAGAAGCTGGATCAGATCGTTCCGGGGATTGTTACTGTCCAGATCAATGGCAAGACGGTATATTACCTGATGAATGAACAGGGACAGAGTGTATCTGGAAGTCAGTCCGTGGATGGATATCTATATGACTTTGATAAATATGGACGTGCATATAGCAGACGACTGGAAGGTTCTGTTTACTGGGATACGGATGCATGGATGAAGCGCGTGATCCTGGCATATCTGGGTAAGACAAATATATATTGCAATGTATTTGTCGATCAGGCATTTGCACTTGCTGGTGGAGATGATCCATCGCAGAAACTTGCGGTTCAGTATACAAGTCCGGAAAAAGGCGGTATCCTGTTAGATCGGATGTATACCGGAACGGAATGGGGCGGTGCCGGAACTGTGACCGGAAAAGTTGTTCTGTCAGATGGGAAAAGCTGGATGAAACAGGATTCGATTCAGTTGAATTCAGATATTGTAGATTTCTCATATGATGCATTAACTCCGGGAGACGTGATCGTATATTATAAAAACGGAGAGACAGAGGCAAGCCATGTTTCCCTGTTTCTTGGTAAGTTTAAAAATGCGGCAGCGGTTAAGAAATATCTGATCCGGATGGGTGTTTCCAAACAGTTGGCGGAAGCCTGTGTCAAGGACTGGGGCGCTTATTATGATAATGATGGAACTTACTGGTGTATTCACGGTGGAATGGGAAGCAGTAGTCAGGTCTATATCAGTAACAGTACTTATTGTATTCCGGCATCCGGCAATACATATACATATGGAAGAAAGATCATAAATGTGATCGGCTGATAATACAAAAGCATTAGAATGCGGATATTGCATGGTTGTATGTAACTTACAACAGCAAATTGTCCGTATCTAATGCTTTTTTAGATGTTTATTCCTCAGAAGATAATTCTTCCCACTGTTCATACATCGTGTTCAATTCTTCTTCTACAGAATTTCGTTCTTTTGTCAGATCATTTAACAGTGCAACATTTGTTGCATTTTCAGGAACCAGAAATTCTTCATCAATTTCAGCCAGACGGTTTTCAAGCTGTTCGATCTTGTCTTCCAGCTTTTTCAGATCATTTGCTTTTTTTCGAAGTCTTGCCTGTTCGGCTTTGTTTTCCTTCCAAGAGAGCTTTGCCTGGGATTCTGTCTGTTTTTCCTGAGAGACAGTATCAGATACTGGTGCAAATGCCTGCTTTCCGGTGGAAGCCGGCTGGGCTCTGTGGCTTTCGTAGTAATCATAGTTTCCAATATAATTGGTTAACTGCTTATCCTTTAATTCGATGATCCTTGTTGCTGTCTGATTGATAAAATATCGATCATGGGATACATAAAGGACTGTTCCGGTATAGTTCCGTATCGCTTCTTCAAGGATCTCCTTGGATGTGATATCCAGATGGTTGGTCGGCTCATCGAGAATCAGGAAGTTTGCAGATGAGAGCATCATTTTGGCAAGGGATACACGCCCTTTTTCGCCCCCGCTCAAGTCTGCGATCCGTTTGAACACATCCTCTCCGGTAAACAGAAAGGCGGCAAGAACGTTTCGGATCCTGGTATTGGTCAGGTCAGGATAGGCGTTGCTGATCTCGTCAAATACCGTATTGTTCATATTCAGGACCTGATGCTCCTGATCGTAGTAACCGATCTTGACACGGGAGCCTAAGATGACAGTTCCGGCATCCTTTGGAACAAGCTTGTTGATGATCTTTAAGATCGTAGTCTTACCGGTTCCGTTTCCGCCGATCAGGGCGACATGCTCACCACGTTTGATCTCCATATTCAGATCGGAAAACAGATTATACTGTTCAAAGGCTTTGGACAGCCCTTCGATCGTAAGTACATCTTCACCGCTGATAACGGATGGTTCCAGCGTCAGCCGCATTTCACTGTTTAATTCGGTTGGCTTGTCCAGACGTTCCACACGGTCTAACATTTTTTCACGGCTTTCTGCCCGTTTGATTGATTTTTCACGATTGAACTGCTTTAATTTTGTGATAACTTCTTCCTGATGCTTGATATCTGCCTGCTGGTTTAAGTAGGCTTTCATCATATTTGTCCGGATCTCGGCGCGTTTTTGAGAGAAGTAGGTGTAGTTTCCGTTATATACGGTGCTGTGTCCACGATCAAGTTCTACGACCTTTGTTACGATCTTATCCAGAAAGTAACGGTCATGGGAGACAAGAATCACACTTCCCTGATAGCCGGTTAGAAAGGTTTCAAGCCAACTGATCGAATCCATATCCAGATGGTTGGTTGGCTCATCCAAGATGATGATATCCGGTTTTGTAAGAAGAAGTCTGCCGAGTGAAAGACGGGTTTTTTGTCCGCCCGATAAGGTATCGGTATGACGGTCGAAATCTTCTTTGGAGAAGCCGAGACCTTTTAATACTCCGGTGATCTCACTTTCGTAGGCATATCCGTTTTTATATTCAAATTCATGTGTATAGCGGTTATAGGTTGAGAGGGCGGATTTCAGTTCGTCGCCGGTCAGTGTTGTCATATCCTGTTCCAGTTTGCGGATCTTATCCTGAAGCTCGATCACAGGCTTCATGGCATCCTCCATCACGCCGTATACCGTATCGTCATAGAAAATATCCTGATGCTGGGAGAGGTAACCGATCGTACGGTCTTTTGATAAAACAATCTGTCCGGAATCTGCTTCTTCTTCCTGCATAATGATCTTTAATAATGTTGTTTTGCCTGCACCATTGATACCAACGATCGCCATTTTTTCCTTATCTTCAAGATGAAAGGATACATTGTCGAGAATTACGTTGGTTCCGAATGCTTTACTTATATTTTGACAATCGAGAATCATAAGATTCCTCCTTATTTTCTTATATCATGTCAGATCTCATAACATTATATCGGTGTGTCAGGAAATAAGCAATATCCATTGAAATAGAATTTTAATAAAAAGGGAATATTTTCACATAAAATTTAGAAAAAGGTTATGTCATAAAAATTGACTGACAAGGGAATAAAATGGTATCATAATAGTGTATTTTTGTGCGCTTTTTACGGGTGAAAGTTATTTGAAAAGCAGGTGGTTATATGGAACGTAATAATGAGTCTCTGGCACTGATCAGTGACAAAGATATTCAGGAATTGAATGATATAAGAACGAAGCTGGAACAGACGTTGATGACGAAGCTCAGAAATGCCGGAATCTATTTTCACAGTATGTCGAGAGTGAAGACATTGACGTCATTACAGCGTAAGTTAGATACAGGAAAATATGGCACAGGAAAAGATGATAAAAAGATTCAGGATCTGATCGGTATCCGTATTAATTTATTTTATACAGAAGATATCAGGATCAGTGAAGCATTGCTTGAAGATACATTTATGGTAGATAACTGGTCGAAGACGGCATGGGAAGAAAACAGGTTTGAAGCACAGAAGTGTAATGGTGTATTTAAGATCCCAAGCAAATATCTGATCAACATATCCGATCAGTTGTGGGAGCAGCCATTTGACCGGACCTTTGAGGTTCAGCTCAGAACGGTTCTGTTTGAGGGCTGGCATGAGATCGAGCATGAGATGCGGTACAAGTATAAAATGGATGAAGGCTTTGATGATAACAGAAGCAGTTTGTGGGATGGACAGGAGAAGGATGCCCGCATGATGAACAGCATCATCGCAAACCTAGAGCTGTGCGACTGGTCAATCGTGCAGATCTTCGATAATCTGGCAAGAGACCAGTATATTAAGAAAAACTGGGAAAATGCGATCCGAAGCAAATACCGGTTAAAGATCACACAGGATAAGATCAAGCCTGAGGTTCGTGCATATTTTGATGAACATCCGGAGGTCGTAGAGAAGTTCTGGGCGGTATCCAAGCAGCAGCTTGTAAATATTCTGCTGAATAAAAAATATCAGAAGGTATTGTCGCCGAACCGGGTAATCTACCTTATCAATAAAGAAGTGGTAAATGATGAATTCATATCAGCACAGCTTGACAGAGAACAGTTCGGCAGAGTGCTGAACAAAGAGATTAAGCAGGAGATCCGTCCATTGGTATCGGATCTGGTATTTGACCAGAGGATTCGGATACGGGATGACGGATTTGACCGGGCAAGTGAGATTATATATGAATGGGCATATCAGCATATTTCCCTTATATTCGGACAGATGCCGAAAAAACTGGAATCCGTTTCTTATGAAGTGATGGGATATAAGTTAAAGGTCGTTGCAGAGAAAGAATATTTTCTTATGGATATGCAGACAATCAGCAATGAAGAAGCCGGTATGATCTGGCATGTGGTTGCAGAACTTCGAAAAGACAATGATGGACTGTATCTGACCTGCCGTCATATCTGTGAGAATATCTATTCCAGAGAGCGCCGGTATAATCGACCAAAGTTTATGCGGGATATATTTAATCAGGTCGGATTCTTGGATGCGGACGTATTTATGGATGAAGACACCGAAGCGGTTCCGATATCCGCAGACCAGCTTAAAAACCTTCTTTCACATGCTGGTAGAAGTCTTCCGGTGATTCTTGTAGATAAGCCGGAGCAGATTCCGGACTGGGCGCAGGATTTTGACGGATATACGATCAATGCAGAGGTTCTCTGTAAATCATTAGCCGGTATCTGTCATGTGTTCCTGGGAGATGAGAGCTGTATCAGTCGGATGCAGGAGATCTATGGAAATGAGAGTGTTGATGGCGCGGTATTCTACTGGGGCAGAGATGATGAAAGCCCTACGATATTTACACAGGAGGCCATCCGAAAAGCTTGTTTTGAAGAGGTCAATCACAGCGTTGATGAAGACGAGGAATACGAGAAAGCTTTCCGATATCGTCTGCGAGAACTGGTCTGTCAGGAATTCCATTAAAAACCGGGTTGCAAAGATCAGAAAATGGATGTATGATTTGAGCGGAACAAATTTGAATGAAGTGGAGACAATATACAAATGGAAATCAGAGATATAAATGAAATACGGTCAGCGATCAAGTACATGGATTACAAGCCTGTAATGCTGGCAAAGTTTTATGATATTAAAAGCTTATTGTTTAAAGAGATTTTAGAGAACGAAGACTATTACAAGGTTGCCAGCATATTACCGAATCCGGGCAATGACAACAAGATTGTAAAGTGTGTCAACATTCTGGATAAGAAATACATGGCAGGACGGGAAGTTGTAGACTGTACGAAGACACCGGGAGCAATACCGGCTGAAGCTGCAGAGATTCTGAAAAGCATTCGTACGACAGAAGATCCTGCATCTGTAAAGCTTTCCTTCGGTAAAGAAATGAAAGCAGAGGTATATATGAATATCCCAAGAGGTAACAGTCTTACGATCTCAGATATGACGATCACACCGGAGACAGAGCTTACAGTGATGAATCTGTATAATACATATTATACAGAGGGCTTTATACTTGCACTTCACTTTGATGAGTTTGCAGTAGCGATAGAGCCATCTGCCTTAGACGGAATCAAAGGTCAGGGTGATGTATTTGTTTATGCGATGACAAAGAATGCCATTTATAAAGATTTTGGAAGCAGATACTTTGATGTAGAAGCAATCCTGAAATATTACAGAGGATAGAAAAAGGTGCAGAGCGAGGAGCTTTGCAGACAGAGACAAAAAGAGAGCTGGAACCGTGGTTGGCAACAGCTCTTTTAATTTACGCGTGGGATGTTCCTGTGAACAGGTTTGCAAAGTGTGTTTATGCCTGTATTGGCTGTTATATATGGAGGAATAAATGCTTTGAAGAATAAACTTGCATTATTATCAGGTATATTATGTATCGGGCTGGTAATTGCGTTTATCTTTTATACCGGAAAGGATAACCAGAAAAAAAAGGGGTATACGACGACCGGATTTGCCATGGGAACTGCAGTTACGGTATCGGTCTATTCGGATCAGGGCAGACAGGATGCGGATGCTGTGATCGACTGTGTAAGCAGACTGGAGCGTGAACAGATCTCATGGCGGATAGAAGGCGCAGAGGTATACCGTGTGAATCATGAATATAAGGCAGGAGAGCCTTATGAGATAAGCTATGACCTGGCATCTGCGGTCTTGCAGGGAAAAGAAGTAAGCGCGGCAGGAGATGATCTGCTGGCACTCACGATCCGTCCGTTAGCGTCCTGCTGGGGTATCGAAGATGGGAAGAAAGAAGTACCGGAGACTCAGAAGATAGAAGAAGCCTGTTCGATAGTTAACGATTCGAAAGTGCATATCGTAGACGAACAGGGAAAAGAGCTGACACAGGTAAGTGAGCTTTCAGAGGATGGAACATGGTATGTGCTGTTTGATGAAACAGGCTTAAGCCTTGATTTCGGTGCGATGGGAAAAGGCATTGCTTGTGATCGGGTGGCAGAAAGCCTTGAAGAAAATCAGGTGGAAGGCGCTTGTGTGGCAGTCGGCGGCAGCGTTTTATGCTACGGCGCAAAGCCGGATGGTTCCGGTTTCCGGATCGGTATTCGTGATCCGAGAGGAAATGAAAATGATATGATGGGAACCGTAGAAGTCCGGTCAGACAGGCATCCGGTCTATATATCAACATCCGGCGATTATGAGAAGTATTTTATTCAGGATGGAAAAAGATATCATCATATCTTAAATCCAAAGACCGGATACCCGGCAGACACCGGAACGATATCAGCGACAGTGATCTGTGAAAGCGGTGCATTAAGTGATGCCTTATCAACGATGTGTATTCTGCTTCCGGCGGATCGGGCACTTAAGCTTGTAAAAAGCTTTGACGCAGATGTGATCCTGATCGATAAGGATAAGAATATATATATGACAGAGCAGGCAGGAAAACAGTTCACGATAACAAATGGAGACTATAAAGTAAAATGATAAAAAAAAGAGACATCATTCTGGCACTTGTGCTGATCCTTTTAGGAATCGTCTGCTATGGAGTCATCCGGCTGGGTCAGAAAAAAGGCAGTCAGGTTATTATATATGAAGACCAGAAAGAGATTGGCAGATATGATCTGAATACAGATACCACGAAAGAGATTCAGACCGCAAAAGGAATGAATATTCTGGAAATAAAGAATGGAATGGCATATGTAACAGAAGCAGACTGTCCGGATCAGGTATGCATCCGTATGGGGAAGATATCAAAGACAGGAGAAAATATCGTCTGCCTGCCGCATAAGCTGGTGATTCAGGTGGAGGGTGATGTTAGACAGAAATCAGAATATGATAATCGATAAGGGCTATTCATAGTATAGCAGGAAAGGCATATATAGAAAGAAAAGATGGGGAAGAAACAAAAAAATTCCAAAAAAAAATCTACAAATAGAAAGATACAGAAAAAGGCTCATAACAGCGCAGGAACGATAGCACAGCTTGGAATGTTTATTGCGGTTGCAATGGTGTTTTCATATATCGAATCCTTTATCCGGATCGATATCGCGGTACCGGGAATCAAGCTCGGACTTGCCAATATTGTAACTATTGTAGTGCTGTGCAAGCTTGGACTTGCGGATGCGGTTTTGGTATCCGTGCTCCGTATCTTCCTGTCGTCTTTATTATTTGGCAATTTTACCGTTATGATATACAGTCTTGCCGGGGCAGCAGTCAGCATGCTGTTTATGTGGATCTCTGTTAAGATTGGTTTTTTTTCAACAACGGGAACGAGTATTCTTGGAGGTGTCGGACATAATGTTGGTCAACTTATCGTTGCATATCTGGTGATAAAGAACCAAAATATCCTGATATATGCTCCGGTTTTACTGGTCTCTGGAACGATCACGGGAGTTCTGATCGGTCTTGCGGCAGCATTTGTCATGCGGGCGGTTGGCGGTCAGATTGGCAAGTTTTAGGGTTGTTTTTGACCCTGTGAAGTATTATTATATGATTAGTTTTTCTCGATAACAGAGAATGAATTGATAAGAATAACGAGAGAAAGAGGTATGCAGATGGGTTTATTAACTTTTTCGGGTGGTATTCATCCATATGAAGGCAAAGATCTAACAAAAGACAAGCCTGTCAGAGAATATCTTCCAAAGGGAGAGTGTGTTTATCCGCTCAGTCAGCATATAGGTGCACCGGCTGTTCCGATCGTAAAGCGTGGCGACCGTGTACTGGTAGGACAGAAGATTGCAGAGGCGGGAGGATTTGTTTCGGCAAATATCCATTCTTCAATCTCAGGAACGGTAAAAATGATCGAACCGAGGATGACAAGTGGCGGTAATAAAGTAAATTCAATCGTAATAGAAAATGACGGTTTATTTGAGACGGTTGATTTCTCCGAGAATGTGCGAGATCTCTCCACACTTTACAGAGAAGACATCAAGGATATGATCAAGGAGGCAGGTATCGTTGGAATGGGCGGTGCAGGTTTTCCGTCTCATGTAAAACTGTCACCGAGAAATGAAGATGATATCGAATATATCATTGTAAACGGTGCGGAGTGTGAACCGTATCTGACTTCTGATTACAGAAGAATGTTAGAGGAGACAGATAAGCTGATCCTTGGACTTCAGATCTGTGTAAATCTGTTTGATAAGGCAAAGGGAATTATCGCGATTGAAGACAATAAGCCGGAAGCAATTGCAAAGATCTCAGAGCATCTGGCTGATAACGATAAGATCGAGGTAAAAGTTTTAAAGACAAAATATCCACAGGGTGCGGAACGTCAGTTGATTTATGCAACGACAGGAAGATATGTGAATTCCAAGATGCTTCCTGCAGATGCGGGCTGTATCGTACATAATGCAGATACGATTGTTTCCATCTATGAAGCGGTGATCGAGGGTAAGCCACTGTACACCAGAATCGTAACGGTTACAGGTGATGCTATCGTTAATCCATGTAATCTGCTGGTTCGTAATGGTACAAGCTGTCGGGAGATCATAGAAGCGGCAGGCGGTTTTAAGGATGGCAAGCTGCCGGAGAAGATCATTGCAGGTGGACCTATGATGGGTAAAGCGATGTTCTCGCTCGATGTTCCGGCAGTAAAAGGTCTGTCAGCACTTCTTTGTATGACACATGATGAGGTTCAGGACTGGGAGCCATCTGCATGTATCCGTTGCGGAAGATGCGTGGATGTCTGTCCGGGAAGAATTATTCCGTCAGATCTTGCAAAATATGCAGAACATGGCAATATAGATGCATTCTTAAAGCATGATGGCATGGAATGTTGTGAGTGTGGCTGTTGTTCTTATGTATGTCCTGCCAAGAGACATTTGACACAGACAATAGCCGGAACCAGAAAGAGTATTCTGGCAAGTAAGAAGAAGTAGGAGGTGGAGACATGGAAGAAACAACATTGAGGATTTCTGCATCTCCGCACGTCAGAGATCGGAAAACGACATCATCCCTGATGCTGGACGTGATCATTGCATTACTGCCGGCGAGTGTGTTTGGTGTATATAATTTTGGAACAAAAGCATTTGTGCTGATCTTAACCTGTATAGCATCTTGTATTTTTTTTGAATGGGGCGTGGAAATGCTCCTGCACAGAAACAGTACAGTAAAAGATTTCAGTGCAGTCGTAACAGGCCTGCTTCTGGCATTAAATCTTTCGCCGGAGGTTCCTGTATGGATGGCGATACTCGGAAGCGCATTTGCCATTATTATAGTAAAACAGTTATTTGGCGGTCTGGGTCAGAACTTTATGAATCCGGCACTTGGAGCCAGATGCTTCCTGTTAATATCATTTGCGGGAAAGATGACTACATTTACATATGATGGAGTTACAACAGCGACCCCACTTGCGATTTTAAAGAGTGGCGGAACAGTAGATGTATTAGATATGTTTATCGGAAGAATTGCAGGTACGATCGGTGAGACATCTGCGATCTGTCTGTTGATCGGTGGTTTATATCTGATTATTCGTAAGGTGATCAGCCCGATCATTCCACTGGTTTATATTGGAACATTTTCCGTATTTATATTCCTGTACTCCCTTGCATCCGGCATGGGCTTTGAACCATTATATCTGGCAGCGCACCTTTGTGGTGGTGGTCTGATGTTAGGCGCTTTCTTTATGGCGACCGACTATGTGACCTCACCTATTACAAAGAAGGGAAAAGTGGTATTTGGTATTATCCTTGGACTTTTGACCTTCCTGTTCCGAATCTATGGCGGCTCGGCAGAAGGTGTATCCTATGCGATCATTATTTCGAACCTTCTTGTTCCGTTGATCGAACGGTTTACACAACCGAAGTCATTTGGTAAGGGCGCTGAGCTTCAGAAGGAAGAAGGCGGCTCGGCAGCAGACAGCAAGAAGATGGATAAGAAATCAATTGTCATCGCAACGGTAGCAATCCTTGTCATTACACTTGTTGCCGGCGGTGTGCTTGCATATGTACAGCAGATCACAAAGAAGCCAATCGAACAGGCGGAACAGCAGGCAAAGGAGGACGCATACCGGGAAGTATTTACAGATGCGGATGCCTTCCGGACGGTAGATGGCTTCGACAGTGAGACTGCATCTACATGGCTTTCGGATAAAGGCTATAAGGCAGATATAGATGATGCAGTAACTGCCTGTGACAAAGATGGAAATGCACTTGGTTATGTATTTGTTATTACATCCCATGAGGCATATGGCGGAGATCTTCAGCTTGCTCTTGGTGTAGCAGAGGATGGAACTACAAATGGTATCTCCTTCCTGTCATTAAGTGAGACAGCAGGTCTTGGTATGCAGGCAGATACAGATGAGTTCAAATCACAGTTCGCAGGCAAGAATGTAGCACAGTTTAAATATACAAAATCCGGTGCGGCATCGGATGAGGAGATCGATGCATTAAGTGGTGCGACGATCACGACAAATGCAGTCACGAATGCAGTAAATGCGGGACTTTCCTATGCAGATTATCTGAAAGGAGGAGCAAACTAATGGGTAAATGTACAGAACGTTTATACAATGGTATCGTGAAAGAAAATCCAACCTTCGTACAGATGCTTGGTATGTGTCCGACACTTGCGGTTACATCATCAGCGATCAACGGAGCAGGTATGGGACTTTCTACAACCTGTATTCTGGTGTTGAGCAATGCGTTTATCTCACTGCTTCGTAAAGTGATACCGGATAAGGTCAGAATACCATCTTATATTGTTATCATTGCTTCCTTTGTAACGGTAATTCAGTTTTTAATGCAGGCATACCTGCCGTCCTTAAATGACAGCCTTGGAATCTATATTCCACTGATCGTAGTAAACTGTATTATTCTTGGACGTGCAGAGAGTTACGCTTCGAAGAATAAAGTTCTTCCGTCAATCTTTGACGGACTTGGAATGGGACTTGGCTTTACGATCGGTCTTACCTTGATCGGTATGTTCCGTGAACTGATCGGAAAAGGCTGTGTATTCGGATTCCAGATCATTGGAGATGGTAACCTTCTTCAGAAGACATCAGGAGCAGGAAAAGCAATCGGAGATGTGCTTGCAGCATATACGCCGATCACAATCTTTGTACTTGCACCGGGAGCATTCTTTGTACTTGCTTTTATTATTGCAACGATCAATAAGAGAAATGCGAAGAAGGCAGCAAAGGCACTTGCAATTGGAGAAGAGATCCCTGCAAGCTGTAAGCCGGAATCCTGTATGGGATGCGCAAACATCATGTGTGCAGGAAGAAAGGCTGCTATGCAGGATACTCAGGTTAATGTTCAGACAAATGCCGGCAAGGCATCCGCTGCACAGACTCCGACAGCACCGGCACCACAGCCGAAAAAGGTTGTGATCCCAGACAAGATAGCAAAGAAACCGGTAGAGCAGGAAAACGGACAACAAGTGCAGTCGGTACAATCAGTGCAGCAGCCGGTTCCAGAGCAACCAGCACCAGTCGTACAGCAGGCTGTTGCTCAGAGTACACTGCAGCCACAGATAGCAGCTTCATCAGAGACTACGACTACTCCGGTTTCACAGGAGCCACAAATACAGGTAGCACAGGTAGTACAACCTGAGCAGCAGTCGGTACAGGAAAAGCCAGCGTCAACCGTACAGCAGACTCCGGTTCAGGTGGCAAAAGAGATGTCTGACAGACCGAGAATCCATATTCCGGCGAATCTGAATAGAGTACCACATGCAGTTGTTCTCTCAGAGACAGACAATCCGGTTTCAGAGCCAGAGAAAGCGGAAGCAGTATCGGAAGAATCCGATATGGTTGACACATCAAAGCTTGTAAGACCAGATGTTGCAAGTGCAGATCAGGTAAACAAATATCAGGAATTTGATGAGAAACCGACAGATAAAAAGAATAAGAAAAGGGGAGGTAGAAAATAATGCATATTTTATTATTGGCAGTTGGAGCAGCCCTCGTAAATAATGTAATATTAAGCCAGTTCCTCGGACTGTGTCCTTTCCTTGGCGTATCAAAGAGTGTAAACACAGCAACCGGTATGGGCGGGGCAGTTATATTTGTAATGACGATCGCTTCAGCGGTAACGAGTATTGTTTATTATGGAATCCTTTCCCCGCTGGGATTAGATTATCTGAATACAATCGTGTTCATCCTTGTAATAGCGGCACTGGTACAGTTTGTAGAGATGTTCTTAAAGAAGAATATGAAGTCTTTATACGAGTCACTTGGAGTATACCTTCCCCTGATCACAACAAACTGTGCAGTTCTTGGTATCGCACTTTCAAATGTACAGAATGAATATACGATCCTTGAGAGTATAGTAAATGGTTTTGGTTCAGCAGTAGGTTTTGCGATCTCAATTACGATCCTTGCAGGTATCCGTGAGAAGTTGGAATACAGTGATATTCCGGAAGCATTTAAGGGTACTCCGATCGTTCTGATCACATCAGGTCTGATGGCAATAGCGTTCTTTGGCTTTGCCGGATTGATATAAGGAGGGATCGTTATGGATATTACAACAATTCTGATCGCAGTTGCTGTTGTAGCAGGCGTTGGTGTCATCATTGGTATTCTGCTCGGTGTAGCTGGTGAAAAGTTTAAAGTTCCGGTAGATGAAAAGGCAGTTATGGTGCGGGAGCTTCTTCCCGGAAATAACTGTGGTGGATGTGGATATCCCGGCTGTGATGGTCTTGCAGCAGCCATTGCAAAGGGTGAGATGCCGCCATCTGCATGTCCTGTTGGAGGTGCAGCCGTTGCAGAGGCAATCAGTGCAGCACTCGGCGTAGAGAATACAGCAAGCACTAAGTATGTAGCCTTTGTCAAATGCGCAGGTGACTGTGAGAAGGCAAAGGATGTCTATGACTATGTTGGACCAAAGACCTGTGTTCTTGCACAAAACAGCCCAAATAACGGGCCAAAGGGCTGTACATATGGCTGTACAGGATATGGTTCCTGCAAGGCAGTCTGTGAATTCGGTGCGATTGATATTATAGATGGCATTGCAGTTGTAAATGAGGAAAAATGTAAAGCGTGCGGAAAGTGTGTAGATGTCTGTCCAAGACATCTGATCGAGCTGGTTCCATACGATGCCCCTCATCGTGTCAGATGTAATTCAAAGGAAAAAGGAAAAGAAGTAAAGGCAGTATGTTCAGCAGGGTGTATCGGCTGTTCACTCTGCGTCAGATCCTGTGAATTTGATGCGGTATCGGTAGATCAGAACCTTGCACACATTGATTATGATAAATGTACCCATTGTGGCGCATGTGCCAGAAAGTGTCCGGTCAAGATCATAAGCTGATCAATGTGATCGGATTCAGAATCTGACTGCTGTGACTGATTCATAGGCAGATCGGTGAAACCGATAATTTATATGTCTAAATATATTCTCTGCTTCATATTATGATACGGAAGGTGGATTTTGTTGAAAAGGGAATATAGATGAGATTTTGTGAATTAAAAGAAAAAGAAGTAATAAACTGCAAGGACTGCCAGCGGCTTGGCTTTGTTGCAGATATTGAATTTGATCCCTGCTCCGGAAGAATTGAGGCGATAATTGTTCCAGAGCAGGGAAAAATTTTCTGGTGCTTTGGATCTTGCGAGGAGTATCGCATTGATTTCTGTAATGTAGTAAAGATCGGGCCGGATATTATTTTAGTTGACATTCCACCCCGAATATGTAAAAGTTAGTAGCAGAGAAAATAGAGGGGATAAAATAATTTTCCCTGATTTACGGAGGCAAAAACATGAGATGTCCATTTTGTTATGTTGATGATACAAGAGTTATAGATTCCAGACCGGCGGATGACGGTTGTTCGATTCGAAGAAGAAGACAGTGCGATGCCTGTGGCAGACGTTTTACGACGTATGAAAAGGTTGAGACGATCCCGCTTATCGTAATCAAAAAGGATAAGAACAGAGAGACTTATGACAGAAAGAAGATCGAATCCGGTATCATAAGATCCTGTCATAAAAGACCGGTATCTGCGGAACAGATATCCAAGTGTATCGATGATATCGAGAACGAAATCTTTAATCTGGAGGCAAAAGAAGTAGAGAGTACAACAATCGGTGAGATCGTTATGGATAAGATCAAGGATCTGGATCAGGTAGCTTATGTAAGATTTGCTTCTGTATACAGAGAGTTCAAAGATGTGAATACATTTATGAATGAGCTGAGTAAGTTATTATCTGCAAATTCTGACAAGAAATAGACGGGAACAATCATGGTAGATTCATATAACACAATACTGACACCGGGCATCGATGAGATAGTTGAGAAGAAATCCAGATTTATCGGTTATGCACAGCCGGTTTCTTCAGAAGAAGAAGCATATGCGTTTGTAGAAAGTGTCAAGAAAAAACATTATGATGCACGACACAATTGCCATGCATTTGCAATCGGAAAAGAGAATACCCTTTATCGTTTTTCAGATGACGGAGAACCGCAGGGAACAGCTGGAAAACCGATATTAGAAGTGATATCGGGAAATCAGGTAACAGATATTTGTATTGTGGTTACAAGATATTTCGGTGGTACTCTGCTTGGAACAGGAGGGCTTGTCCGGGCATACACAGAAGCCGCTAAGCTTGCCCTTGCAGATGCCGGCATTCACCAGATGCAGCGCATGAAGCTTATGGATATCACCTGCTCCTATAATGATTCCGGCAAAGTACAGTATCTCTTATCAACAAATGAGATCAGCATAGAGAATACAGAATATGGCGCAGACGTAACCTTCCATACAGCAGTCCCTGTCTCCGATGTATCTATGATCAAAAAGAAGATTACAGAAGCAACAGCAGCCCGCGCTGTAATCGACGAAAAAGGCGAGAAATTCGTATAAACAAGGCTCATTCTTTTTGCGCCAATTAATTTAAAGTAAATATAAAATAAGCTTGCCTGTAGCGTCATATAGCGTCACAGGCAAGCTTATTTTTGTTTTCCCTAAAAAAAGGTCGGCGGAAAAAGGTAGGACAGATACCGCAGGATCGGCGCATAATCCTCCAGATGCAGGAAGATCGGCGAGAAGATCAAAGTGCAGATCACAAGAACCGGCAGAGCCGATACAAACGGCTTATAATGTCGGAAGATAAGCAGACAGATAAAAGTGAACAGCAAACACAGCAGTATATATCCGAACATCTTTAACAGAAATGGCAAGATGGCTTCCGGCTGCTCATATAAGTAGAGCGTAACTACACTGACCAGCCATACCGGTGTTATATTAGCAAGAATACCGGTCAGACAGAAACGCAGTCTTTTCCGTTTGGATACTCTGTCATAGATGTGTTCATCCTGATCCTTTAGATAGACCAGCAAACCGACCAGAGAAGATAAGAACAGAAGAAAACCGGTAAATGCATGAACCGGGAACAGATCTACGCGGTCGGTTGTTCCGTGGTAGGCTCCTGTATTATTGACAGATAACCGGAAGACAGAATCACTGTTCATATAATTTCTGTATTGATCTTCCAGATATGACTGGAAAGAACTCCGATAAAAGTCTTTTGTGGCAGAATTCGATGCCAGATAGTTGACGGCAATAGCCGGCGAGAAAGCATCCAACAGCCGGTCAAATAATGTTTCGGAAAAAATTGACTGGAACATCGAAGATGGGGAAGTGTATAAGCGAATGTGGCAGTTCTTGATATCATGTATAAATGCGTCAGAAAATCCATTGTCAAACGCAAATCCACAGTCATACCGCCCGGATGCAACCTGATCCTTTAATTCCTCCTTAGAACTGCATTTCTCGAAAGTAAAGCAGTCCTGATGTCCGGAGAGCTCCTGCTCCACCTGTGCCAGGTAACTGTTTGATTCTTCCATATAATATCCACAGATGAATACCGTGCTTTTTTCTTCCATCGGCAGATTTTTTACATAGAATGCCGTGAACGGAATGATCAGCAGCAACAGAAGATTGATGAATTTTTTTGAAGTCCGTTTTAACAGGATTCTGTATTGACGTAACAGCATAAGCAGTTGTCCTTTCATCGATTAATGGTAAAAGCCATTACATAAGTGGTTTAACAGTTGATAATACGGGGTATGTTCAGCAAAATTCTGGATGAAGTCAGGCAGAAGTCTGACCGGAACAATACCGCCTCCGATATAAGCCAGTAAGAAAGCTGTCAAAAATAACAGCAGGCATGCCCCGGAATATCCGGTTGGCAGATATCCAATCAGCAGGATAACGAATCCGATAAACAGGATCGCGGGTATTCCGGCAAAGAATCCCGATATATGAAACTGCAAAGGGGCAAAATGACCGATCGTACCTCCGGTCATACAGCTAAAGAACAGTATCGTATAGATCATAAATAATGTGATCGTAAGTGTCAGATACTGACTGATTATAATATGCGCTCCGGTGATTCCGTGAAGCTTCAGACGAAGACGTAATGTATCAGAATTCCCTTTTATAAAAGATAAAAAGACGATTCCGCTGAAGAACAGCAGAAGCAGCAGCCCGGATACTATATAATACTGATAAGGGGTATAAGCTCCGGTAAGCTGTAAGTCTTCTCTGATATAAAGCTCTGTTCTGGATAAAACATAATCCATGTAGAGATTATCGGCATCCGTTGCAATTTGATCCAGTGCAGTATCCGGGAGCCCCATTTGATATGCTCCCTGATAAATGATCGTAGTTGCAGCCTGTGCAGTAGCAAGCATTGATGAGGTGGATTTGAATACCTCATTTAGGGTGTATGTCTCTAAAGTACCATCCTGATTATAAATGACCGTGATCGGATTGTCTTCTCCGTATATAATGCTGTTGATGATATTATCAGGAATGATGATCAGCGCCTTGATCTGGTCGTTTGCAAGCATCTGTCTGCCGTGATCTTCGGAAGCTATCTCGATGAAATGGCAGGTAGCCCGGTAGCTGTCCATTTCACTTACCATAGAATATGCCATCTTGGCATAAGGAGAAGATGCATCAGCAACCAGCCCGACATTGACCGGTTCGATGGTCTGCTCATTATATAATAACCGGTTCGACAGCAGAACGACGACAGAGAGTCCGACCGCCAGAATGAGAGTGATCAGGACAAGCGGAAGAAAACGCTGCTTTATTCTTTTAAGGTCTGTTAGAAATAATCGAAAAAACATAAGAACATTCACATCCAATCTGAATCAGGCACGAAGCATGGCTGCGTAATCTGCACCATTTGCTTCCTGTAGTAAACCATCCTTTAATATATAGATGCGATTACAGATGGAGAGCGCATCTTCTTCATGTGTTGCAACGATAATGCTGCCTCCATTACCGGTATATTCCTTCAGATAGTCCAGAATTCCTTTTTTACAGAGAAGATCTAACGCAGCAAGTGGTTCATCCAGTAATAAAAGATCCGGTCGCTCCAGCATACAGATAGCAAGGCTCAGACGTTTCTTCATACCACCGGACATTGTACTTACCTTCTGATGAAGAAAAGCATCTACACCGAGTTTTTTTAAGATAGAGAGGCTGTAGGTGCTGTTTAGCTTAGCAGATTTGCCGGAGTACCAGAGCTTCAGATTATCCAGACCGGACAGCTCCGGAATCAGTGGATTTTCCTGTGGAAGAAAACTGACCGTTTTATCCGGTTCGTCAAAAGAATAAGTGCCATGATCCTGTCGGAGTCCGCCGGATAGAATACCAAGCAGCGTTGATTTTCCGGAACCGTTGATTCCCAGAAGCCCGATACATTCACCGGGTGCAACTTGCAGGGAGATATGATTTAGTACCATTTTCTTTTTATAATTTTTTCCAATATCATTTACAGTAAACATATTAATAATCCTCTTCAATAACCTGAAAATCCAGATAGTCGAATTCAATCGCTTCCACGAAATTATCATGATTGAAACGTGTTCTTGCGTGGAGAATAAAATCATTTTGATTTTTCTTCAGCCAGATCGGTTTTGCAAGATCAAATTCATAGCACATTTCCTCTAATGCTTTGTATACCTTTTTTGTTCGTGTCAAAGACGCATCATCTATACAGACAACCGTATCCTTTATCAGCCGGTTATCCTTCATTATTTTACCCCATACTCGGAACATAAGTTAAAACCTCAATTTCTATATAATATATGTAAAAATATTGCATACCACAAAAATCATTCTGTAATCTGTCATAAAAAACTGTATTTCAATTTCCATATGAAGTCAAGCATAAATAAATGTAAGTTGTTCAAAATTTTTATACACGAAAAACACATTTCTTCTACATGGAAAACACACTTCTTACACAATTACAGATTATAGTATAACCTGTAAATAAGAAAGAGAGCAGTAAACAAAAGAAAGCTGCTGTTACATAGAAAGAAAGGATGATTGATTATGGATGAGAATTTTAGAGAAGAACAGGATCGTCAGTTCAACTCAGAAAGCCAAACACAGGAACAGACACAGACAGCTTCCGAACAGACGACGGAACAGATGAATATGCAGAATGAGAATAGCTCCTATGGACAGAACTATGGAAGCAGCAACGTATATGGACAGACTGGTGCAGAACAGAACGCAAATGCATATAACCGGCAGAATGCACAGAGTAGTATGTATCATGGAACACCGGGACAGAATATGTATTTTGGCGGTGCATTTTACTCCAGCAATCAGCATGCAGGATATAACAGCCAGACCGGCTATACATCAGCTTACACGAATCCATCAGGAAATGCTGCACAGGGTACAGGTGCTTCCACGCAGAATATGAATGGTTATTCCGAAAATGTAAATAAAGCAATGCAGAAGGCTGCTGAGAAGGAAAAGAAAAAATCAGAAAAGATGGTACGCTCGGCAAAGAAGAAAGCAGATAAAAAAGCTAAGAAAGAAATGAAGAAAACAAACGGTGGAAGAAGTACAGGAAAGAAGGTAGCAACGACTATAGCTGCGGCAGTTGTCTTCGGACTGGTTGCAGGCTGTGTCTTCCAGGGTGTCCGGTATGGAAGCGATAAGTTCTTAAAGAAAGAAAATCAGACGGTTCAGATCGGATCAGATACAACTACAAGCTCCGCTTTGCTCGATGCAAATGCATCCGGAAGCACCGGTGACTACAGTGTAGCAGATGTAAGTGCAACTGTAATGCCATCCATTGTATCCATAACAGGAACATATGTAACAACATATCAGTACTGGTTTGATACCTATGAGCAAGAGCAGTCAGGAGCAGGCTCAGGTATCATAATCGGAAAAGATGAAACAAGCCTTTATATCCTGACGAACTATCATGTGGTAAAGGATGCAAAAGAATTATCAGCAGGATTTATAGATGGTGAATCAGCCGGTGCAGAAGTAAAAGGCTATGACGAATCAAATGATGTAGCGGTTGTAACCGTTCCGTTAAAGAAGATCAAGGACGACACATTAAGTCAGATCAAAGAGATCACAATCGGTTCATCCGAGAACTTAAGAGCCGGAGATCCATGTATCGCTATTGGTAATGCGCTTGGATATGGACAGTCGGTAACAGTAGGATATATCAGTGCTCTTGACCGTGAAGTCAGTGTAGATGACGGAACTGTAAAGGTTCTTCAGACTGATGCAGCTATCAACCCTGGTAACAGTGGTGGTGCTCTTGTAAATATGAAGGGCGAACTGATCGGTATGAACACAGCAAAATATGTAGACAGTACAGTAGAAGGAATGGGCTACGCACTTCCTATATCCGATATACAGGATATTATCAACGATATTCTTGCAGGCAAGAGTACAACCAAATCAGGATCAACCTATCTTGGTGTAACCGTTAAAAATATCACATCTGAATATGCAGAAGGACTGAATATGCCGGAAGGAGTATATGTATATTCGGTAAGTGAAGGATCTCCGGCAGAGAAATGCGGACTTCTTACAGGTGATATCATTGTAGGTATTGATGGAAATGATATTTCAGACAGTACAGATCTTCAAAGCCAAATAGCAAGTGGAAAGGTTGGCGATGAGATCGAGATCGAATTCTACAGAAATGAAAAAGGCGAATATGTTAAGAAAACTGTAAAAGCAACTCTGGAAGCAAAGACAGAAGATCTGACACAGAATAACTAATTACAGGATGGATAATTAAGAGGTAATAAGTTCAGATAAAGTGCAGTAATTGAACAAATAAATGCACTTTATCTGAACTATTTTTTATGATAGGAAACCATTAGTTAGCAAGAGTGGGTCGATAAGCAGGAGAATATTTACATGATAAAATGAACTGTGCTAAACTAAAAAATAACGGGTACTGATTTCGGATTAAAATATATGAAAAGGTAAAGAAGTAAATATTTAAGAAGGAGAAATCATATATGGGAGATGATTCAGATAAGAAAGAAATTTATAAAAGATATTTTTTTGTAGATTATGAAAATGTTAACAGAGATGGGATGAACGGAATTGTAAAATTATCAGACAAAGACTGTGTCCGTGTATATTATAGTGATGCGGCTGAAACTCTTACATTTGGATTGCATAGGCGGATACAAGTATCACAGGCTGAATTTGAATATATAAAGATCCAGATACCAATAAAAAATGCTGTGGATTGTCAGATATTATTTGATATAGGAAATTTTATACGTGAGAATAAAAATGCGGAATATTATATTGTTTCAAAAGATAGTGATTTTGATAAAGCGATAGAAGGATTGAAAAACAGAAAAATTAAAATAAAAAAGATTGCAGATATAGCGAAAAGAAATGAGGATCCTGTTGAAAAACAGGTGAAGAACAATACCGGACAAACAAAGTTGAAACAGACTGTTGATAATGAGAAAAGGGAAGCACAGGTGCGCTCCTTCTTTGGACAACATTTTAAAGAAAAAAAGTATGTTGAACAGAAAGAGAAAATAATACAGGTTATAGTGGAATCGAAAACAAAGCAAGCTGTGAATAATAATCTGATGAAATTATATCCAAATGAAACTGTACATGTTATATATAAGAGAATTCAGCCTTTGATAAAGAATTTGCCGGGCAGATAGAAGAGAATAAGAGAACTCAAAATTACTTATTATGAAAAAACACAAAAAATGTCAAAAAAAGTGTTGACATCTGACGCCTGATTTAGTATTATATCAACTGTTCGCGGTACGAAACACCGAACGAACAACGATCACAACTTACATATTTCATGATGATTCTCATCTGGAAAGTATGCAGAACATCAAAAAAGAAATTAAAAAAGTTGTTGACAAAGAACACTGAATGTGATAACATATAGAAGTTGTCGCTGATGAGTTCGACAACAAAGAACCTTGAAAAATTAACAACATGACAACCCTGAAATTCCAAATAAAGAATTTCAAAAAGAACGTAACAGACGCAAGTCTGATACAAACCAAGAACAGTAAAGGGTATAGATAATGACCAGAGTCATATCTGAACCCGGGACAAATTTTTAATGAGAGTTTGATCCTGGCTCAGGATGAACGCTGGCGGCGTGCTTAACACATGCAAGTCGAACGAGAGAAGATTGGTGCTTGCACTGATCCGATCGAGTGGCGGACGGGTGAGTAACGCGTGGGTAACCTGCCTCATACAGGGGAATAACAGTTGGAAACGGCTGCTAAAACCGCATAAGCGCACGGTATCGCATGATACAGTGTGAAAAACTCCGGTGGTATGAGATGGACCCGCGTCTGATTAGCTAGTTGGTGAGGTAACGGCCCACCAAGGCAACGATCAGTAGCCGGCCTGAGAGGGTGAACGGCCACATTGGGACTGAGACACGGCCCAAACTCCTACGGGAGGCAGCAGTGGGGAATATTGCACAATGGGGGAAACCCTGATGCAGCGACGCCGCGTGAGTGATGAAGTATTTCGGTATGTAAAGCTCTATCAGCAGGGAAGATAATGACGGTACCTGACTAAGAAGCACCGGCTAAATACGTGCCAGCAGCCGCGGTAATACGTATGGTGCAAGCGTTATCCGGATTTACTGGGTGTAAAGGGTGCGTAGGTGGTGAGACAAGTCTGAAGTGAAAATCCGGGGCTTAACCCCGGAACTGCTTTGGAAACTGCCTGACTAGAGTACAGGAGAGGTAAGTGGAATTCCTAGTGTAGCGGTGAAATGCGTAGATATTAGGAGGAACACCAGTGGCG